>BNJU01000939.1_pt1 | contig 622222 bp, 951 predicted proteins | sample 8539281 | NCBI WGS metagenome assembly BNJU01 (sample SAMD00202456, study PRJDB9452) | human saliva metagenome | isolation source: human saliva | place: Japan | reverse complement strand
GTCGATTAGCACTATGGCATTGGCTACGAGTTACGAAATGATTCTTTGCTTTGTCGCTCTTGGCCGGGGTGGCCGCGTTATTCCATCCCGAGGCTACTTCTTGTAAATCGTACGCAATCTCATGAAATCGGTAACGCCATGGGTCGCTTTGTCAGCGAAAAGGGGCTTTACCTGACCCTCTCGCCGGAGGTGTATATGTCTTTGGGGGACAACTTTGGGTATTTATCGATTATCGCTCTACTTTGGTGTATTGTTATATCTATATGCCTTATGGGTGAGGGTGAAGCTGATACCGATGATACTGATATTGCTGATGCCGCTGATACTGGTAACCGTGAAAGCCGTGCTAAGGTTCTTAGTACCGGTACAAAATGATTGAAGAGTTTCGGTAAGTTATTTTTGTGATTGCTTCGATCTCATACTCTCTCTGTATTGGCCATCTTTATTCCTATTTTGCATATTACGTTATTACATGGTGAAGCCGGCATCTAGTTTGGCCCTCACTGCGTACTTCATGATGGGGGCAGTCCTTACCTGATAGGGTGGTGCCTCATCTGACCGTTTGGGCTTCCTAAAACCGTGCGTTTAGGTATCTTATCTTCGCCATCTGTACTAGATTTATCTTTTGTACCTAATATATGGGGCTTCTTTGGTGCTATGGATACCGATGGCTTTTTGGTGTATTCTCACAATATGACCAATTACGGTACTAGGTCAAAACATACCTGCAAAAATGCAGGGTTTGGCATCAGGTATTACGCCAGGTCTTGGTATTACCTGGGTGGCCTTTGTGGCACCTTATGTAGGACATCTAGCAGATATCTATGACGTACAAACGGCATTGATGACCTTGATACTGTAGGTGTTATAGGCTATTGATGAGTTTCTTTTGTTAAAAGAACCAAAATAGTCCCAAGTATTTGGGAAGAAACCAGATTGAATTTGTACACACACTTTGCACAGAATCCGAACACATAGTTGTATAATGATATTGGACTATTTAGGCTTTTATATGGAGGATATAGATATGGCAACTCAGTATGGTTATCGGCACTCAATGGGGTGATGAGGGAAAGGCAAATTGCTGACTGGATTGCGGAACGTGCGATAGGGTGCGCAGTCATGGTGGTACATGCGGGATCATACTGCAGTGGATGATAAAGCGTTTGCACTTCGCCTTTGCCAAGTGGTATCTTATACGATAACAAACAAAAATATCGGGTACTGGTGTTAGTCATCTGACCTCTAAAAGTTCTGCCACAAGAAATTGAAGGTCTAGAAAAGCAAAGGCAGATCTGCGAAACTCTTCAAGTTTCTAACCGTGACATGTCATCATGCCATACCATATCGCTCTAGATACTGCGGAAGAAGCATCCAAAGGGATGCAAAATCGGTACTACTAAAAATGGTATTGGTCCCTGCTACGATAAAATCAATCGTATCGGTATCCGTATTCTGCGATTTGGATGATATGGGAAACATTTAACAAAATTAGCGTACAATGTTGAGTTTTGAAAATAAAAATGCTTACTAAGGTTTACGATGCTGAACTGTTAATTACGATGAAATCTTAGCGATTACATCAAATATGCAGAGGTTGAAACCTTATGTAACAGATACTAATGCAATTGTTCTGAAAGCTATAAAAAGAGGATAAAAAGGTAGTGTTCGAAGGTGCTCGGCTACTATGCTCGACCTGACCATGGTACCTATCCATTCGTAACATCCTCTCATCCAATCGCAGGTGGTGCTCACAGGTGCTGGCGTGGGTCCTAACTACTGAAAAATATTCTTTGGTGTTGTAAAAGCATATGCTACACGCGTTGGTGCAGGTCCATTCCTACAGAACTTCTTAACGAAACTGGGGATAACCTTCGTGAACTTTGGCCGCGAGTTCGGTACTGCAACGGGTCGTCCTCGTCGCTGTGGTTGGTTAGACCTCATGGTTGTAAAAATACGCAGCAGGTCTTAACAGCCCAGATTACTTAGCTATTACACGCTTGGATATTCTTGATACGTTTAAAGAATTGAAAAATCTGCGTAGGTTACAAAATTGAATGGTAAAGACGTAGAAGGATTCCCTAGCCAATTTAAAAAGATCTTGAAGCTTTGTGAAGCGGTTTATGAAACATTGCCAGGTTGGGAACTGATATCTCTGTATCCGTGAATATGATAAATTGCCTGAAAATGCTCGTAAATATGTAGAACGCATCAGAAGTAACAGGTGCCCTTTTAGGTCATTGTATCCGTCGGTCCCAACTGCAGCCACCATCGATCTAGTAAATGTATTCTAAGTTATACTAATTTGACATAATAGAAAATTTTCATGTGGTAGCATTGATAGAGTGTTATATATTTTAACATTTCTCTATGCAACCGATTTATAGAATTATAGATTAGACCTCACAGAGGGTCTTTTGTATTGAATGGACATAGAATATAAACGTGTATGCTCTATATCTAACTTTAGGTTGCTACAGTGGGTATATCGAAGTATGCTATATAGTTATTAAAGCGTGAGTATATCGAGAGATCATATAACAAATAATAGAACATGATTATATATATACAGAAAAATGTATATCCAAATAAATCTATAGAATGAAAAATTGTTTAAAAATATTCATTTTAGTACAATAGGCACGTGCTTAAATTAGTTTATAATAGGGCAAAAATTTTACTTATCTATAATTTTTGTATTCACAATAAATTATTAAGATACATATAAAGATAGATTTACATTAAGAAATAGTATATAATAGTACCAAGAAGTAGATTGATATTTTTGATATGATCTGAGGAGTTAAAGATATGGTTGAAGTTTCTACGAACGTTTAGCGACGATTTTAAGGCATTAAGCGATGAAACAAGATTACACATCATCGATATGTTGTCTTGCAATGAATTATGTGCGCTGATATTTTATTGAGCTCAATTTGTTCTCAATCTACGCTGAGTACACATGAAAATCTTAATTGATGCAGGTGTAGTTAACTCTCAACGTAATGGTTTATGGACGCGTTACTCCACTAATGAAGCTACATCTGCGGATATTTTTAGATATTCTCCTCAATTATACAAAACAAAGATGAGTGCATTTGCGCGCAAATTAAATATCGCAGCGATTTGAGCACGATAGAAGCGTGAACAATGAGACGTTGGATTATGCGCATGTTGATATGGATGCATTCTTCATGTCCATAGAACAACTGGATCATCCAGAGTATAAAGGCCACCCTGCAATCGTGGGTGGTCTTCTTTCTCACGTGGTGTCGTAGCTACCTGTTCCTATGAGGCCTCGAAAATCTGGTGTACTACTTGCGATGCCAATCTGAGGGCTAAGAAACTCTGTCCTGATGGGATCTATGTATATCCTCGAATGGATCGCTATAAAGAGGTGTCGAACCAAATTTTTCCATTATGAACGAATTTACCTCTACATTGAGCCTTCATCTATTGATGAAGCTTTTTCTGAGTGAGTGGCATGTCTACTATGCATAGTGGGCCCTAAAGCGCTAGGGCGAGCCATTAAAGATCGTGTGTTCGAGAAAACAGGACTTATTATTTCTGCAGGCTTAGCACCCACAAATTTCTGCTAAATTGCCTCTGATTTAGATAAACCTGATGGTCTGTAGTCATCCCATATGGTCGTAAAAAGAGGTGCTGGCCTTTTCGCCGATTAAACGTATTTAAAAGTGTGGTCCCTCGGACAGAGAAAATTTTGAAAGCAGGTGGCTTTTCACCTGATGCGTCATATTCAGTCTTTGTCTGATGAAAGCAGTTTAATTCCTCTCGTGGGAATCAGGCAGCGCATATGGGAACTGGCGAATGGTATCGACGATAGACCTGTTGGAAACAGATCGCAAGATACAATCACTGGAGCGGAGGAGACCTACGGGCTGAAGATCCCAGCAGAGGGCTCGTGCATTGAATTAGAATTTAGGGTATTTTGCGAACCGTTTATCGAAAACGGCTTCGGAGGCGTAACCTCTGCATGGACATACTGTATCTATCACAGTTGGTATGATGATTTTACCACCGTATCACGGCAGAAGTATGATATACCATCAGACCAGGAACATGTATTTTTGAAACAGCATTGATTCTGTGGAATAAAATTGATGCGGATAAGACGAGCAGTTACCTAAAGAGTCTAAGAAAGATATGGAAACCGTTAGGCGCTACTACAAAGGTAAAGTCTATGAATTTTAAATATAGTAGTTCTAGGGGCAGCTTACCTGTACTGGATCCGCCTGACCCTATACGACTATTAGGTCTTACTGTGAGTGGTCTCGATGAGGAGGTTCCTATGCAGGATAGTCTCTTTGATTCCTCACAGGATGAAACAGAGGATAAGCTGTTAGCGTGTTAGACTCCTCAGAGTCTAAATTCTGGTGAGACTGCTGTTACGAGGGCGCATCATGGCAACGCTTTCATGGAGACAATGAATGCGTAGAAAACGGTCAGAGTTGAAAGTTACCGTGATGCAGAGGCATCTATTGAAGAACCTAAAAAGATCGTCAAAAAGGACTTATAAAGTTTATATTGAATACTTTCCCTAATATAATTGTTCATGTTACAATATGGGTGTAGTGTTAATAAATTACCGCAAGAGAGGTATAGATATGAGTTTATTTCGTGTGGCTATCCATTATGGCGTAAACAGTAATGGTTTCTTGTCCCATGACACAGAAACAAAAACAGTGTCCGTAGATTTACCTGAACAAGAGGGGTTGATAAGGTAATCAGCTTACTTAAATAATGAACATGCTATTGAGCATGCTACAGGTCTTGATACGTATGAACGGTTGACCGTAAAACCATTAGAATCTTTGGACTAACCTTAAGTTAGCTTTTAACACGCATGTGGGAAGCTATCGACGTACTAAGTTGACTGGAGCCGTCCAGCATATTGAATGAAAAACACCTTGTGATCTATAAGTTAGTAGAAACAAGGTGTTTTTGTTTTTGCGATATTTTTGTAGGCATATTCAATAGGTTTTAAATATATAGCATTGAAATTTCATTTTAAAATTATAAATGATATCGTGTATACAAGATTTGTAAAAGTTTAGGGTTGTTATGTTAAAAATTTGTAGATATTCTAATTACATATTAATGGATAATAATTATCCATTAATAATCTTTTATCGTAATTAAGATATATGATTTAAAAATTATGTAAAAGTAAATTACTTTCATTTTTGATCTCTAAGTAGGAGTTTGTAACATGAATAATGAAAAGAAACCAACAACACGCCTTTGGCGCTCCCGTACCAGATAATCGCAACTCTGCTACAGCAGGTAAACGTGGTCCTGTATTGATGCAAGATGTTTCGGCTCATGGAGAAATTAGCTCATTTTGAGCGCGAAGTGATTCCTGAACGCCGCATGCATGCTAAAGGGATCCGGTGCATTTGGTACTTTCACAGTAACCAATGACATTACAAAAATATACGAAAAGCAAAAACTGTTCTCTGAAGTAGGGTAAAGCAAACGCCGTTATTCGTACGTTTCTCCACAGTTGCTGGGGAGCGTGGTGCGGCCGATGCAGAACGCGACATTCGTGGCTTTTGCCGTAAAATTCTATACGGAAGAAGGAAACTGGGACCTCGTAGGTAACAATACACCCTGTATTCTTTATCCGCGATCCATTGCAATTTCCTGATTTGAACCGCGCTGTAAAACGGAATCCGAAAACAAATCTTCGCGATGCGACAGCAAACTGGGATTTCTGGACTAGCTTGCCAGAGGCAATCCACCAAGTAACAATCGTCATGAGTGACCGTGGTATTCCTAAATCCTACCGCACAATGCATGGTTTCGGTAGTCATACATACAGTCTTATCAACGAAAATGATGAGCGTGTATGGGTTAAATTTCATTGGGTTTGCCAACAGCCGATTGAAAATCTTTCCGACGCTGAGGCGGCTAATGTGATAGCTAGTGACCGTGAAAGCCACCAACGTGACCTCTTTGAGGCTATTGAAAGAGGCGATTTTCCTAAATGGAAATTATGCATCCAAGTGATGACGGAAGAACAAGCTAACAATATGCCATACAATCCATTTGATTTAACAAAAGTATGGTATCATGACGAATTCCCATTGATTGAAGTTGGTGTGATGGAACTTAACCGCAACCCAGAAAATTATTTCCAAGATGTAGAACAAGCTGCATTTGCTCCAACAACTATCATTCCCGGCATATCTTTCTCTCCTGATAGAATGCTTCAAGGTCGTTTGTTCTCTTATGCGGATGCGCAACGCTATCGTCTAGGGGCAAATTATTATCAAATCCCTGTTAATGCCGCTAAATGCCCTGTAAATATCTACCATCGTGATGGACAAGGCCGTGTAGATGGTAACCATGGCTCTACTATTGGCTATGCACCAAATAGCTTTGGCGAATGGGCTGAACAACCACAATTCAAAAACCCTGGTCTAGACGTATCTGGTGCAGCATACCAATACGACTTCTACGAAGACGATTCTGACTTCTACACACAACCAGGTAAATTGTTCCGTCTCATGAGCCCTGAAAAACAACAAATCTTGTTTGAAAATACAGCAGCAGCTATGGATGGCGTACCTGATTTCATCAAAGAACGTCATGCAAAACATTGCTACCAATGCGATCCAGCGTATGGTGAAGGCGTAGCTAAAGCCTTTGGGCATGAACATCTGATTTTAAGCGATGTAAAATAAGACTAATAGATACTATTAAAACTAAACATTAAAAAAATAGTTTATCTAGATAATACTAACGATTGAAAAGAACTTTCTAACGAATAACTCTCTTACATGTATAAAAATATTAATCTATAATAATCTAAATTCACATATTTTTGTTATACATCTGACACCAATTATCTTATAAACAAAATAAATACACTTTTAGCTGGCTTTGCTACACATCTAAATCACGAATTATCAACAGATGTAGTAAGGAGCTCTTTTAGCTGATGTTAAAAATATACAAATTTTAAAAAGGATTTTAGTATAACTATGTAGAATTATATGATGTGTTGAAGTTGTATACAGAGAGTCACATGTGAATAGGAGGCAATTATGAAACGTAGTAGTTTGGCATGGTATGTAGCGGTGGCTTGCTTGAGGAGCCTTGCGTGGGATCTGTAGTACAGGCGAATTCTCCGCGACGGGAAAATCAAATAACCTGTTCCCGCATCTATTGTAACGCAGGTCAACAGCTCAGTCTGTTACAGCGGCTAAGAATGATAAAGAAGAAGCGAATAATGCAGTACTAATAATGCAGTAGCTAATGATGGAGCGGCACAGGAGCCCTGCAAAAAGCAGCAGTACCAAGCCGACACAGAAACGATGGGGCTTGTTATGGATGCGCACCTCTGCAGAGTACAGAGCGTCTGGCGTATCAAGGGTACAATGTGGCAATGAATGCTGTTAAAGATGGCTGTTAGCGATCCATCTCATCAAAGAAAACCCTCTAGCTATCGTTCTTGATGCGGACGAAACAGTAGTGGACAATACCAAAGCTGATGGGGTGAAAGCTATAGCAAACGGCAATGGTCGCTTTTGATGCTCCTGGTGGCGTCAAGCCGTGCATCAAGGTAAAATCGCAAGCCATGCCTGGTGCTGTTGAATTTCTAAATGAAGTACATAAACAAGGGTAGAAATCTTCTATGTTTCAAACCGCTACGCACCTGTAAACTATGATGCAACGATACAGAAACTTTAAAGAACTAGGATTCCCATCCGTCGATAAAGACCATGTACTACTATTTCGAAAAAGACTCTGACAAACAACCCTCGCTTTTTTGATATAATTACTAAAAAATATTCTGTCGTTGTATATATGGGCGATAACGCCGGTGATTTTCCCAATTGGCACAAAAGGTAAGACCTAGCTGAAAGAAATGCTATCATCGATGCTCATAAAGAAGACTTTGGTACTACCTTTGTAGTATTTCCCAAACCCCGCCTATGGATCTTGGGTAAGTGCATTAGCGAAAGGCTACCAAAACCTAAGCCCAGAAGAACAAAAACAAGTGAATAACCAATACTCACAACAATAAGGATGTCTTTGCGTATACTTTTATTAAAAACGATATAATAAAGTATACATGCGTTATAGCTCAGTTGGATAGAGCGCAGTTTCCAAACTGCGTGTCACTGGTTCGATTCCGGGTTAGGCGCACCAAAAAATAATCAATGAGTATATGTTTTTTTAGTATTATGCTTTTTCAGGAGCCAAGATTTACACTTGGCTCTTTTTAGGTTTTGAAAATTTAAAACACTGTTTCTATAGAGCAGAATAGGTTTGAAAACCTCGCTTTTTATCAAAAATTATTCATATGCTAATTAAACATAAGTTTTATGATAAGTATTCCTTAATAATGATATAATTAAGATATATTCAGTTACATATTTAGTTACATATCTCAGTTAAAGCATTATACGTAAGCAACAGTGTATAGGGGAGAGTGTATAGAGCTTTATAATTGATTCAAGAAAAACTATTTGATAATTTCGAAGAATGGCGCTTGAAGAGCCCCTGGTTCTAATGAGAAAACGGTTTTTAATATAGTCGGAACAGATAATACCTTAAAGGCTATGCATGATGGATTTTATATGTACATGGAGTTATACCCACCTCATGCCATCGATGGATGTACAGCCATGAAAGCACGTAGGTAGTAAAACGCAGGATGCAGTAGATTTATTCTAGATATAGATGGTAAGACGTATCGTATGGGCTGATGTAGGTTATCCTGACGCAGTGAAGATGATGCGGGCTTTTTATGAAAAACGCAGAGTACCTGATTATAGTTCATGTGTAGAAGCAGTGTATCTAGATATTGATCAGATGCGATCTACATTTACAGAGTTAGCAACGTTGTTGCAGGCGATGCTAAACAAGCTAAATCATTTACGACCAAGCGTAAAGTTGCGCTCCATGGAAGAATTAGAAGATAGCTGGTGGAACCTCTATGAGCAACTAGACTCTAAAGGGTATGCTGCAGAGTTGCTTTCACAAATGTGAACTAGAGGATTTTACTTATTATGTACAGAAGTTAATATGTAACAAGTCATTAGATACCGACGAAGATCTAACTATTGACCTATCAGCATTAGATGAAGATCAAGTCATTATGGACTGGTGTGCAGATCTTAATTCTAAATGGGAAAAACTATACGTTAGCCGGCATGGATATCGGCACAGATAGCTTTGTGCTCATGGTGCTTTCAAATGATGAATTAAAATAGCCAAAGAACTAGCTAAAGAGCTATTACATAGAATCGATGTAGCTGAGCGATTATGATGGTAAGGCTATAGACTAGTTATATATTTGCTTGTATGTGATAAATAGGAGAGTTATATGAGTATTGTACGTCTACCAGAATATGAAGCAGAGTTTGAGCCGGAAGAGTTTGAAATCTACGCACTGTCGCGCAGTGATGCGAATGGGGCTAGTCCTTATTTAGAAAAGCACCATAGACCATTGGTGTCTCACCTGATGCTATCCTAGATACTGAACTGGCGTGCTTGACCGTAGCGAAGGCATTTTGACGTGGATTATTGAAGGTTTTGATAATGGTTAGTATAGTTTTGAGCCCCTACGGCGTTTACAAATTGTTGGTTAAGAAAGCAAAACCTATAGAGGACTTGGGCTATATGCGTCCTTCTTGAACAATCGCTATTATGTGCTTGAGGTGTTAGAGGAGCATGCCAAACATAGCGAATTAGAGGCGTTGTCGGCGTATTTGAAAACCCCTAAATACCTTCATACCGACAGGGGTGACTTCCTGTTAAATCGAGAGTATCATATTACACAGCCAGAATTGATGATTATGCATTCACCCTTGATGTGGATGAGGGCTCTGATGAAAGCCGCATCGCAGCATTGGTGCTTTCAATAAAATTGATAACTTCAAAGAATTTGAACAACGAATAAGTATCTATATTAGTGAAAAATTGCTAGATCTTGCTAATGATTGGCTCTGACAATGACGACCAAGATCCGATTACGTCAGACGTATTTGCTAAGCGTATTACGATGGGCGAATTGGCGTTTCGTAACGATGGCACCATAGAGGTCTATTATGACGATGATGATATCTTCTGGGGGCACTGTATCATAGCTCATATTGATGCGGATGGGAACCCTGTTGATGCGGATATTGCAGGATGATAATTTAGCGAGAGAGACGATGGAAGATATGTATAAATTAATCAAAAAGATTTTCTTCAGTCATGATATGGATTTAGTTGATTTATTTGATTCTGAAGCTATTATCTGGATTGATTGGCGCGAGGATGACGAAGATGTGGTGAACTATTTTAATGATATGATGGATGAGCCTATCGACATTCAAACCGTTAACAATGGCAAGCTCTATGGTGACGATATTGTGCTACAAAAGGGCGATAAAGAACTCTTAATTCCTTACGGTGATGAGAAAGATCGAGATGTGACCATCAAATACTTCAACGACTTCGTTCAGCCTGACTATGAGGTGCGTTGGTTTACTGAAAGCCTTGGAAACGATACGCTCGGGTTTACTGTGCTTTCAGGGGCAGAATGGGCCAAATTAAACGATGAATTTGGGGCAGATACAGTTCGTTACTATTTTGAACCTATCAATCTTGAAAGTAACATGTTTAATCTTGATATGGACGAAGTATTTGCACTACTGGCATTACGAGAAAATAGTGACGGTGTGAATGCTGACTTTAGTGTACAGTTAGATTGGATTACAAATCAAAAACAAAGAAAAAGCCTTAATTGAACAAAAAGAAAAGGGACAAATAGACTTAAAGCAGTATATGGTCGCTAAAAAGAACTGCAACAGATTAAAGATGAGTTTGTAGCAACTCATGAGTGAGATGGATTAGGCAACAGATAGAGACTGATAAGAGATAGCAAATAGGAGAAATAATAAGGGATAAGAATATGGATTATTTAAAAATATTACATGAAGATTCCAACTTAGCAGAGATTTTGATGCTCTGTTTGATTTCTTTTTGCTCGATGAACCTACAGAACGCGATGAGATTGAGGGAAATGTACCTTTCTATGGATGGAAAGGCTTTTTGCTCGTGATGGTGCTGGCGGTGAATATCATCAATTAGAGGATGGCTCTATTGGTTATGTTAGTAGTGAAGGTCAATGTGGTCGTATAGCTGAAAGTGTAGATGATTTGATTCATTTATTAGTGTATAACATTTGCTGGCATGACTATTGTGACTCTAGCCAATATACGGATGTAGGAATTTTTGAATCGTATGCTAGCGAGCGATATGCTCACAAATTACATCTTATACAGAAATGGACGAATGGGAAACAGTTGTTAAGGCGCTAGGCATGCCTTCTGAAGCAAACTTGTTGCTGTACTGGGTAAAAGTTTTACGATGCTACATATCGAGAACCTGTACTGCCCAAGGTTTTTACCATGAAGAAGATGGTAGTATTACGCCTTATGAAGGTCTATCTTTTAATATGTAAAATGGGAAAATAATCAGCAAAAAGAGTGTTTCAAGAGGTTTTAGTTGTAATAGGAGAATCGTATGGCAATTGATGGAGTAAAGATCATGGCAGACAGCGATGACGGTCATGATATTTATAATGCTATTGTTGAGCGGTACGAAGCTGATGGTATCAGTGTCGATACTATAATTTCTGAAATCTTAGGTGAGGAAGAAAATTTTTGTACTGATGAGTTTTACACAGAAATTTATTGGACTGCTGTGGCCTATTCGCTGTGGAAGATAGGGGCATCTGCCAGATGACGTTAAAGAGAAGGCATTAAACGTAATTGCTAAGGGCCCTCATGAGTTTTGGCTAGACATCGATAGTAAGGCCCTTAAACAGCGTCAAAAGGTATTAGATAAGTTAGCCCTGCAGCTACAGAGCGAAAATCCAAAGCCGCTTAAGGTTCGTAAATCTAAAACAAAGAGAGAACCTTATTTTAAGGTGGGCGACGTATTAGCTGTTAAATTTGAAAACGAGTATGGTACTATTTTTGTTTCTGGGGTGGATCAATCACCGCGGAAAATTGAGTACCATTTAGCTTGTACGCGGCTTTTACAAAAAGAAAAACCTACAATGGAACAGTTTCTAAACAGCAAAACTGCCTGCCGGAAAGATAATACAAATTTCGGTATCGATACAGATTGCTGGTTTAACCATAAGGATTTAGGTTTGTTACTGAATAATTTGGAAATTGTGGGACCGTTGAACTATATCCGTGCAAACTATGAAAACTAGCACCAGCGGGAACGCTAGAGGATATCTATGAGGAGATTACAGATGAGCCAAGAATAGGTAGACTTCGCCTTATAGAAACGTATGAATTGGTGAAAGACATTGTTCATCAATCAATTACTGTGTCAATAGAGGGAGTAGATGTGATGGATGTAGCCACCAAATATATATATAGAAACTGTACGAGTCAGTGATATACCGTGGCACCGGTTAACCACAACCTATGGCCGTGCTACAGACTTTCCCTACAGAGCTTGATGTATTGTGGAATATGGAAAGTATAGAAACTATTAATGCGTCTGGTGAAGAGCTAGCACAGAATATTGAGCATCAATCGACGTTGTGGCATGCTACACCATTTGCCATGATTTTCTTGTTTCGTATTTTTAAGAAAGCCCAGGAAGAGAGAACTCAGAATAAAGTAGCTCAGTATTTAGCAGAACAATTGGTAGACCTATTTTCTGTGATTGCTGAGTGTATCCGAGATGGTCTTCTACTGGAACATGCTGATCCTCTACCGTGTTTTGAGGATATGCTCAACGAAGAATATCTTTGGTCTGAAGAATACGATGAAGACGAAGATGTTCTTAGATATGAGGAAGAAGACGTATTCCCTGATGATTTATTCTTTAGCTTTTATTACTACTCACTGCAAGTGCTTTTTATTAGCTATTCCGTTATTAGATAAATCTCATGAGGAGAAGCTAATTTACTAGACTTACTGACAGAGATAGAGTACTAAATGAGATAGAGTACTAAATATCTAAGGGATAGCAGATTATTACATATCTACTGAGATTGCAGGATTAGGAGGTTGCGGGCTATGGGATTAATTGCAAAATTATAGCTGTTTAAGCTGATGAATTTAAAAAGAACTTAAGGCGATGGGCTCTAGAAGAAGAGGGATCCTTGATAGCGTTGAAGAGTGGGAGAAATGATGAGTTATTGCTTGATATCGACAAGATGTGGGATGTACCATTTCGTGCTTACCGGGTAGAACTGACCATAAGGACGACAATAACCTCTTAGCCAAGCGTATTAGGCGTAACGGCTGTGGAGGATGTATCAGACTATGTAGCATATACAGAACACAATCATTTAGCCAATATCGTGGTGGCCTTTAGAGAAGTTTGATATTGAAAATGCTCTGGAATGATATGAAAGCCTCGCAAAGAGGCAGAGCTATATCCAAATATCTGGGACTACGATGAGGAAGAGGAAGAAATCAGAGACGAACTTATTCATGATTTCGAGCAAAATGAAACGCTTTTATAAACAAGTGCTTGAAGCTAATAGGCATGTGCTTGTATCGATTTGTTAAGTTCATAAAAAGGAAATTATTATCATGGATAAAGCGCGTAAAAAGGAATTACTAAAAGGCTTATGCTAATGAGCAAAAAGCAATCTTTTAAAGATAGTTTGCCAATGGATGCAGAGTTATTTTGGCAATTATTTGATTATGTAGACGAGAAATTAGAGGAAAATGACGGTTAGGATCTATAGTTTGATTTTCACTCAGAGAATTTCTTGGAAAACAAAAAGGTAGATGTAGAAATCGTATTAGACTGATCGTCAACGAAGGTGGCGGTTGTGACTGCGAGGTTCTCACAATGTAGTAGAGAGATGGAAGAGTAATATCTATGTAATTGGGAAGGTTTTCATAACAGCTTGTTTTTGACTTAGAGCAAACTGTAAGCAGTCTAATGTAAATTTATTTGTGATTTTGCAACCAAGCAATCTTTGCAAAAATCAGTATACTCAGAAATGTTAACACCGCCGGCGATATTGAAGCGATTTTGTCTAGAAACGCCGGTGTTTTCGTCCGGAGCTGTTTTCTGTGCCCGCCAACTGGGTATGTGTAACGGGCTTTAATGCCACAGGATTTCAGAACCTGATTTTTCAATACCTTGCCATAGTCCTGAATAAACGGTGTCAAAAAGGCGGGAGTGTTGTGGGTGGTGATGATCCAGGCGGATTTTCCCTCGTAAAATGACCCTATAAGCCTCTTTTTCCATATGAATAGGCAAAGCCCGCGAAAATACGCGATCGATAAAGCCTTTGAGCATTGCCGGCATACCACTCCACCAAATTGCGAGATAAAGATGAAATGGGTCTGCCCAAGTAATTAGTTGCGATATTTTTCCATGTTCGGCACAGTGCTTAAATCTCGACGTTTGTGCGTATCATCAAATCGCAACATAGGATCGAACTGTTTCTCATATAAATCCAGGTGTTCACATTGCAGGTCCTTTGAAAGATTCTGTTGCACTACTTTCAGAATAGCGTCATTAAAACTTTGATGATTAGGATAGGTGTAAATGATTAAAATATTCATGGCTAGTTCTTTCTTGTTAATCATCGTCAGGTTGAGAGAATCTGCATAGTAAAATGAAGCTATATTAAGTTAAAGTCTCAGTGAAGAGCACCTATTCTCAAAACGTAAATAACGATAAAATGCTGGGAAGTGTATTATTAATTCCTTCTGTTTGCGGGTGTTGTTATAAAGAGATAGTATAGATATGCGGTATTTTATCGCATATCTATTTTTCTTTATAAGGAGGACGCTATGCAACACGTTCAAACCTGCTAGTACTACGTCTGCGTTAGTACTTCACAGCCGTATTGATTGCCTCGCAACATTGTTTACCATGTACACGAAAATTCCAGTACCTGGCATTCGCGGTTATTTCAATGTAGGAGATGTCGTTATGACGTCAGCCCTATTATTAGGTCGAAAATATGGCGCTCATATTGGTGCTATCGGTCCGCGCTAGCCGATTTATTTCTCGGCTATGTAGTCTTTGTACCCATCACCTTTGTGGTGAAAGGACTTGAAGCTATCTTGTCGGTACTGTCTCATAAGAATAAGACAACTACCTCTGCCTTGGTAGCAACCATCCTAGGTGGTATTATGATCGTAGCTGGCTACTTTATCGCTGAATACTTTGTATTCGGACCCGCGGCAGCTATTGCCAGTATTTTAACCAATACTATTCAAGCTGTTATGAGCGTTATTATTAGCATGATACTCTATGCGATCTTGCGTAAAAAGACTTGATAGTAAATTGACAGTCTTTAGAATTCAGACTATACTATAAGTACAAAAGAGCCAATTAACGTGTTCTAGGCGTTAGGCTCATCAAAGAATTAGACTTTGATAAACCTAACGCGTCTAAGTATTGCCGTACTTAGTCTTAAACGTTAGGGTTTATCTTATTTTATAATCAATATTGATTATTTCTTAAGAATTAACACTACGATGGAAGGACAAAAGGAGACTCTACTCAAGAGTCTCCCTGTTAGTTATAACAGACTAATATTTATTAATAGATTTTTATTGCATAGAACATAAGTTCGGTTTATAATGAACGTAAGATAGTCGAACGAGGTTGGGCCACCCTTTTCTTTGAAGGGGGTGAAAGTCTGCGAATGCTTATGAAGTCATCATGATTGTCCTCGGGATCTTAACTGTCGTTATTTCCTTTGAGCATTGATAGTGCTGATTTGTCGTAATATCGACAACAGCCCTCGTTACCAACTGGTAGCTGAAAACGAAAAGGCCATTTTTTTCGTGCTTTATAATGTTTTGGGATGAGCCTGACGGAACCACTCGTCGACTATCTCTTTATTACATTATAATGAGATTGGCGTATATCGTCAATCTGGAGTCAATGGTCATCATATTAATATAGAGCCCGGGTTTCAAGGTATGGTATAATACTTTCACTATGTAATAAACAAAGGAGATCTAAATGGTAAATTTTACCTTAACTGCCCTAAGTGTGGCGACGAGTACATACGAAGACGGTCATATGTTTATCTGCCCTATGTGTGGCAACGAATGGACAGCGACTGATGCGCAAGCTGCAGCTGAAGCGGGTATCATTCGCGATGCTAACGGCAATGAGCCTCGCTGATGGCGATACAGTGGTTGTTGTAAAAGACCCTCAGCAAAAGGCGCTGGCGTATTAAAACAAGGTACGCGTGTAAAAATATTCGCCCCATCACCGATGCAAGCGATGGTCACGATATCGATTGTAAAATTGATGGCTTTGTGCGATGGCATTAAAACTGAAATGGTTAAGAAGATATAATGTAAACCAAGTTTTATATGATGTATATTATGAGTACCTCCGCCTCTCATGGGGCGGAGGTTTTGTATATTCCAATACTATAAACCTGGTCGTAATGAAAATCACTATTAATTAAGAGTGTATTATGGTACGATGATGGTGTAATGACTGTATAACATTTGATTTTATAATGGAGGAATGTATCCATGTTACCAGAAAAATTATTAGAAGTATTAAAGCACGAAGGTGTTGTATCGATTACAACGTGGGCGAATAATGAAGCGCATGTTACTAATACATGGAATTCATATTTTGAAGGTTGATGGCGATGATCTTTGGGTGCTCTGCAGCCGGTTTGACTCAGCTCAGAGAACGATTTGAAAGTGAATAATCGCGCTATCGTTACATTGTGCTCGTGAAGTAGAAGGCTTTAACGGTTATCAAGGTACGGGTTTCGTTTGAATGTACTACATCCTTCCTAACTGAAGGTGAAATCTTTGATAAAAATGTACGCAGAATATCCTTTTATCAATCGTGTTCTAGTATTACACGTACAATCTGTTAAAACAATTGTTATAATTGAAAGCGTATCAATTATAATAATTTAGGACTTTCATAGAATATATTTATATAATGAATTCTAATAAAAATCCCTATCGAGACGTTCGGTAGGGATTTTTTTCGTGGTATAATCAACTTATAATGCATATAGTATGAGAGTATTTAGATGAGAGGAAACTATGTTTAACCGTGTTATATTGTTGGCTTTATTAGTGTCTGTGATGAGTCCTATTAGTTCTATAGCTGCAGATATAAAGCCTGCGGACAAGCGTAATTATGAATTGCAACAACAGATTTCTTATAACGTATCATTCCACCAGAGGCTTTTGAAACGAGTGCAGATGGAACATTAATCGTTCCTATAGAGGTTAAGACGGATGATAAGGGTAATATTGTAGCTGTTGAAGCAGGTCCTAATAATTGGAAACTAGATCGTGAAGCGTACCCTATCTTTGAGGAGGCTGCTAAAGAAGCGGCTTTGGAATACTAAACATGTTGATACTCGATGAAGCGCTCGTTGTAACGATTCCTGTTAGTATTGTCATGCTACCTGATACTAATCTAAGAAACGATAAAGGAGGGCTTATGGAAACTACGAAAAGATTTAGAGAAATATACTTATGATCTCTCGCTGAGCGTGGTGTCACATTAGATGACATTGCAGAGCTTGTTTTTTACGTACAAAAACCGTATATGCCGAATTTAAAACTAGAAGAGTGTCGCACAAGTGTGGCTTCTGTACTATCTAAACGCGAGGTGCATAATGCGATTATTACGGGTGTAGAGCTGATAAGTTAACGGAGCAGAATAAATTATCTCAGCCATTGCAACGCATTGTTGCTAATGATGAAAGCCTGTATGGGATTGATGAAATTTTAGCCTTTTCCATCGTTAATTTATATGGGTCCATTGGCTTTACAAACTATGGCTATTTAGACAAGGTGAAGCCAGGTATCATCAAAAAACTAGATAGCGAAGAAGGGGACGCTGTAATACATTCCTCGATGATTTAGTAGGTGCTGTAGCGGCAGCAGCGGCAGGAAAATTGGCACATAATGAACCAAATCGCGTGCAACATGCTATAGCAGAAGAATAGAAGTCCGTCATATATCTACTTGTCGATAAAGTATGAGATGGGCTTCGATGACTCATTGATAACACTTTGACAAGAATTTGATGACACTTTCACAACAACTTGATAACAATGTATAGAGTTGCTAGATACTATTGATGTTATAAAAGAATAAAGAGTATAAATAATATTGATTGGAAATAAGTACTTTTGTTTTTGTAGCCTATATACAGGAGGAGCTATGCAAAAGGTTCTAGTAGTAATCGATATGCAAAATGATTTTGTAGATGGTGCCTTTGGTTCATCGCAAGCACAGTTAATCGTAGATAATGTGCGTAAGAAAAATTGAAAGCTTTGATGGTCCTATTATCTTTACGCGTGACACGCATGATAGAGATTACTTGGAACACCAAGAAGGAAAGCTTTTACCAGTGCCACATTGCGTTAAAAATACCGAGGGCTGGCATATTGTGGATGGCTTGATCGAGGCTGCAGAAGGCCGATCAATTATGAGCCCCGTATCCTTTGTAGATAAACCAAACTTTGCTCTTTTTGAACTGCTCACTCGGTTAGAGGGCATGGATAAAGTAAATCTTATTGAATCTATTACACTTATCGGCTTGAGTACCGATATTTGTGTTGTTTCCAATGCGATTATGTTGAAAGCAGGCTTGCCAGAGATTCCGATTCACATCGATTCGAGCTGTTGTGCTGGTGTAACAGAGGAGTCCCATCAAGCTAGCACTAACAACTATGAAAAATGTGTCAGTGCATTGTCGAATAATTTGTATATATTGGTATATGTTTTTATGTAGAACTATGTGTTATTGCTGAGTAAAAAGTCACATAACAATCAACTAATGAAAGGCCGTAGGGAGCTCCCATGGCCTTTTTATGTTAGTGTTTTATATTGACGTTTTTCTATATAATGTGTACAATTAGATAAAGAATGATAATTCATATCAATTTATTGGTTGAAAAGTATATCTCTAACTTCTGGTTGAAGTTAGGATAATCACGTCTCTTCTTGAAGTATATGCTATGCTAGTAGATTGATTCTATACTACCGATGCAGTGCATCGAATCGCTTTCACAAGAACGATGATACGAAACAGTTAGCATTGTTCTATGCCCCAAATTTAAGGGAGGACTACTATGAAACCTTTTCGAACTCGCACCATTACCGTATGCTTATGATTACCTTGAGCCTGTTATCGACGCTGAAACAATGAAATTGCATCATGACAAGCATCATCAAGCGTATGTTAATAATTTGAACGCTGCCATCGCGAAATATCCGGATCTTTGCGTATGGTTGTGTAGACTGCATTCTTGGCGATATTGCTAATGTGCCAGAAGATATCCGTCAAGCAGTTATCAACAATGGTGGGGGTCACAAGAACCACACCATGTTCTGGGAAATTATGACAAAACCAGATACTTCTAAATTGCAAGGACCTTTGAAAGAGGCTATTGACGCTGAACTTGGTGGCTACGATGCTTTTGTTGAAAGCTTTCTACTGCGGCAGCTACACGCTTTGGCTCTGGTTGGGCTTTGGCTGTAGTTAATAAAGATGGCAAGTTAGAAGTGACATCCTCTGCAAACCAAGATAATCCTCTATTGAAGGTAAAAAGCAATTTTTATGTTTTAGACGTTTGGGAACATGCATACTACTTGCACTACCAAAAACCGTCGTCCAGACTATATCAAGGAATTCTTCCGCGTTATTAACTGGGACAAAGTTTCTGAAAACTACGAAAAAGCATTGAAACCACACCATGATTAAGGGGTACACTTGTTAGAAACAGAAACAGAAACAGAAACAGAAACAGAAACAGGCATAATAATATAATGTAACGTAAATACCGGATAGTTGGTCTACATGATCGATTATCCGGTGTTTTATTACTGTTATTCATTCTTATAAATAACTTTTCAAAAAGTATAGCCACGGATGCAGATTTTCTAATCGATATCGTTTATCATAGAACCATAGGTCATTATATACAGACCTTTCACAGTAAATAGATAGCCTTGTATACGAGATTTTTACGTATAGGGGCTGATTAATATCAGTAAGTATATTTATAAAAGATTTTGACACGAGGGGAACAAAATGGAAAAAGAAATTAGATTTATCCAAATCTGTATATGATTTGGTAAAAAGAATATCCTGAAGTAACAGAGATTATGAAGAAATTAGATTCAGCGAAATCACAAACAAGGTGATGTTGAATTCTGTTGGTAAAATCATGACTATCCCAAAAGGGGCTAAGATGAAGGGTGTATCCATGATTGATATCGTGGGTGCTTTTATGAAAGCAGGCTTTACCTTAGAAGGTGACATGCCAAACTTATCGGGTGATGATGCGAAAACTACGGTGCATCCTGCTGTGACACCTACTGAAGCGACTACAAAGCCTAATGTTACGGACGCATCTGCTAACGCAGCATCTAGCACAGTTGCAGCAAAATGCAGCAGAAACCAGTAGCAGACCAGTATCTACTACAGCGCCAGCTAACACTGACGAGAATTCCGGAGCTAAGGTTGAAGATATCGTTCAAGATAGCGAACGTGTAGAGCAACTTAAAGGTTTCTTGAAACGTTTAGGTACGGGCGAAGACCTTGGTGCCGTTCGTGAAGACTTTGCTAGTCAATTCGCCCATGTTGAGGCTAGTGAAATTATGAAAGCTGAACAAGGTCTTATGCGTGAAGGCACACCGCTAGCTGAGGTTCAACAATTATGTGACCTTCACTCCGCCTTGTTCCACGGTTCTACCATCCATGAACAAATGGAGTCAGAACATGCTAAGGTTGAGGCTGTGCTAGAGGCTCAAGAAAAGAGTAAAAGTGTGGTGTCCTTGATTGAAACTGTAGGACATCCACTCCATCAATTAACAGAAGAGAACAAGGCTCTTGATGCGTTAATTGAATCCATTCGACCTAAGGTGGCAGATAAAACGGCAACCGTTGATGATGTAAATGCAGTGCGTCAAGTATCTGTTCACTATGCTAAGAAGGGTGACCTTTTGTATCCGCATTTGAAAGTAGCCTATGATATTTCTGGTCCATCCATGGTTATGTGGACTGTTGATGGTGATATTCGGGATCAACTAGGTCGATTTAGCTCAGTCTAGCCAAAGCGTATGATGATTGGTACTAGACGTTTTGATGAGCTTCTCACACGTGCGCAAGAAATGATCTATAAAGAACAAAATATTTTGTTCCCAATCTGTGCAGAAAACTTCAGTACTGAAGAGTGGTACCAAATCACAAAGATACAGCGCAATATGAAGAAATTTTTGAGGGTAAAACGCACTGCTTGGTCAGAGGCTGAAACCGCATTAGCAACACTAAACAACAAAAAGCAAGTGGCGATGATAATACCATTGCTCTAATTGGTGGTAGCTTGACTGTGGATCAATTCAAATGCCATGCTTAATACAATGCCAATGGAAGTAACCTTCGTTGATCACGAAGATATTAACCGTTACTTCAACGATGGTGAAAAAGGTCTTTAAACGCCCTACGACAGCTATCGGTCGCGATGTGTACTCTGCCATCCGCCAAAGGTAGAAACCTATCGTACGTGGTATTATTGATTCCTTCCGTAAAGGTGATCGCGATAATGTAGCAGTATGGCTTGAAAAAGCAAGGTCGTCCTTTCTATGTCAATTACATGGCTGTTCGTGACCAAAACAATAACTACATTGGTACATTGGAAACTCGTACAAGACATGCAATTTGCAAAAGATCATTTCGCTAGAACTAAATAAGACCCTATATATGTGGTAACCTGAATAGGTAACATATATAGACATATATAGAAAAGGCGCCTACACGATCTGGTGGTAGAGCAGCCTTTTTCGTATGCCTCTATACTTACCGCACATACATCCCTGTATGTACTAAGGTTGATGTAGGGATAGTATGATTAAATACAATTATTATGCTTAATATGGCTGATATATTAAATATTTCTAATAATGCTGTGGGTAGCGCTTTTATATTTTCTAGGCTTGTAGCCAAGTTCAGACGTACAAAGGTCGCGTAGCTTTTCACCTCCGAAACCATTCGCCAAAGCTTGGTGCGAGTACGGCATTTGTTTTCGAATAGGTCGTGCATATCTTCTGGGCTTTACATAGGCACCAAAAGTCAATCCACGCTAAACAGGTGCCATCCATAGGGCTGATGCGGATGTTTTGGTAATGCCGTACAAAGCTCTCGGCATAGATATTCATAGTTTTCACGAACCATGGCCAGTACATCTGTTAACCATGCTTCGCCTCTGGGTGAGTGTAGGCTGCTGTGATGGCAGTTTCGGCAATAACGTCTGAGTCCGTATGGTACACATGAGCTTTATAGGCGTTGAATTGGCTTCGTAGCTTTTCGTTAGGAATGATAATCTCTGCGTGGTGCAAGCTAGCCATATTGAATGACTTGGACAAGGAGGACATGGCAATCATGTTATCTGCATAGGCTCCGTTGCTTACGGTTAAGCTGATGTAAATGGTGTTGGTCCTGTGATGAGATCTTGATGGATTTCATCACTTATGATGAGCACATTATGCTGTTGGCAGATACTAAAATAATCGGTCCATCTCCTCTTTCCGTCCACACATGCCCCACAGGATTGTGTGGGTTGCAGTGAATGAACAGCTTCACATCATGTTCGGTGATAGCCTTTTCAAATGCATCGTAATCCACGGTGTAGCGATTATCTTTCGTTACGCATCATGGGAACAGCGATGATTTGACGCTGTGCATCGCTGGCGCTCGTATCAAAGGCGCCGTATACAGGACTTAGAACGGCGATGGAATCGTTTGGTTTTGGTGAAAGCTCCCAATACACCACATAATACCAGTAATAACATTGGGGGCACTTAAAGCAGTCATGCTTCTGAAGCTTAATGGTGACGACGTTTATACCAGCTTATAACAGCCTCTATATAATTTGGATTTGTCATAGTATAACCCTAACGGATTGGCTTTCACATAGTTGCAGATGGCATTTTGATGCATTGAGGTGGCATAAAGTCCATATCTGCCACCCATAATGGTAATAGGTCGGTGCGACTGAATTTTTAAATGCTCACCGTCCCATTTTCGGGAATGAGAACCGCGACGGTCATATAGTATTTTGCTAGTGAATTCTGCTGTGTTCATAAGAAACCTCATATAAGGATATACCTTGGCTTTTATATCTTTAATTCTTATATGATGTATATTCAATTACGAAATAGATATTTTATTCTGTAAGGTGTATCTCTAATTCTTATTACTGTATCTATTATCAGTATACATGCATCCTATTATATGTAAATGGACTTGTATAAAAATCTATGCAATCCTTTGCATGAATAGGGGCTATATTCGTATACCAAAAGGTGCTATATTTGCTTGACTGTTGGGACTTTCACAATTTAGAATATACTATAGAATAGTGTGAGTCTGACCAGTGACCACACGTCTATCGAAATGGTTACAAAAAGATAAAATGTTAGCAGATGTGGCGGCGTCCCTATGTGAGAGGGGCTCATCGGAATGCTTAGGTGCATGCAACGCTGTGCATAGTATACTGGATCCTTGTTAGGAGGCATGTGCCATGAGTAACGAATTAAAAACCACTACATTTTTGATGCGGATTATACGATGGAGGAAGCGACTCGCGGAGGCGAAACGTTGTCTAAATTGTCCAAAACCTTTTATGCCGTATGGGCTGTCCTATTGAAAACGAACACTCGTTTCATCCAAGCTATCGCACGTGGTAATTTTTGGTGAAGCTACGATATCTTAGCGGAACGAACAAATTTACACGTCTATCTGCGGTCGCGTATGTCCACGTGAAAAATCAATGCGAAGGCAACTGTATCATGAATAAGGCAAAAACCGCCTATTAACATCGGTAAATTAGAACGCTTTGCTGCTGACTTTTGAAAGCATCAATGAACTTCGCAAACCTAAGAAAGATTAAACAAGATCTTGGTAAGGTAGCGGTAGTAGGGTTCTGGTCCCTGCAGGTTTGTCCGTAGCTGGTGATGTGGGCTAAACTCGGTTATGAAGTAACTGTATTTGAAGGTCAATCTGAACCAGGGGCGTACTCTTATTTGGCATTCCGGAATTCCGTTTGTCCAAAGCCGTTGTACGTCGTGAGATCGCTCGCCTTGAAGCGGTTAGGCGTTAAAGTTCGTATGCAATACATTTATCGGCCAAGATAAAACTTTGACGATCTTTTGCTGAAGGATATGATTCTATCTTCATCGGTACTGGTACGCATATTCCTCAAGACTGCGCATGGAAAAACGATGAAGTACCTGGTGTATTCCAAGCAATGTACTTGTTGACGAACGTACAATTGTAGAAAAATGGGGAACTTGATGAAAATCAAATTCCTGTTAAAAAGGTGACCGTGTTATCATCATCGGCGGTGGCAACGTAGCGATGGATGCGGCTCGTACATGCGTACGTTTAGGCTGCGAAGCGGTAACAGTAGCATATCGTCGTAGCCAAGAACAAATGCCAGCCTTGTTGTCTGAATACGAAGAAGCGCGCGCTGAAGGCGTTCAATTCCAATGGTTTCGCTTCTCCAGTAGGCGTAGAAGGTACAGATAAGGTTGAAGGCTTTTAAATATGAAGTGATGGCGCTTAACGAAGATGGTGCAGGTATCCACGGCACTGGTAATTTTCCAGCAATGCCTGTTGATAAAATCATTATCGCCGCAGGTCATAAACCAAAATGCTCTGTCTTGTAGGTGAAGGTAATAACCTAAAAGTAGATGAAAAAGGTTATATTATTACATCTGAAGATCCATATGGTATGACTAGTCGTGAAGGTGTATTTGCAGGTGGTGACGTTGTTCACAAACCTGCTACTGTAGTATTGGCTATGCGTGAAGCTAAAAAAAGCTGTTGATGGTATGGTTAAATACATGGAAATCAAAAAGCACAAGAAAGCGCAAATCAATAATCTTTATATAATACATAGAAAGGACTATACAGTTGAACCGTATAGTCCTTTTTGTATTGTATAGACTTATTATTTCTAAATGTATGTTAACAATATTGCGTATTTACTATACATCGTATAGTCTTCTTGTAGTATTAATAGAACTAGGTGATTTTTATAAATCAAGTGTATGCATAATGTATGAATGCTGTATAGAAAATGGTAATATATAGATAATACCTGTATTTTTTAATTTATTCATCTGTATTTTTTTAATGATAATAACTTTTTATATATACTAAAAATTCCACGAAATGATGAAAACTCCTACGCAACGTAATATCATAGTAAAAAGCCTTAACTAAAACCGATTTGTGACATTGGTTTTTGTTAAGGCTTTTTGTGTTATCGCATTTTCAACCATTACTAGGCACTGACTGAGCCTAGACTGTATAGTAAAGGCATAAAGTATGTGTTGAGGGAGAAAGTAGATAGAGGTTGGCATGAATCCTATCGTATGTTGTCAAGATCTTACAAGTTCGACAAGAAATTCATAAACTTAGGGTATTGATTTTTACTTTGGCGAGACAATTGGGAATGACCCAGTATCAATTAGCAGATAAATCTGGGTCTAGCCCAATCTTATATTAGTGATCTTGAAAGTGGTTCTATCGATCCGAGGTGGTCTACAATTTATCGGGTTGTATATGGACTCGGAGAAATGAACGTACAAGATTTTTGAATGGACCTCAAGCTATTAGAAGCCTAAAGATTCATTAATGATGATGACTTCATGGTTTGCATATTGCGCATCTTTTTATAGTAAATGGTTAATGCATTGCATATGCGGTCAGGAGAGCCACAGTCATAGCATTTTTCTTCTAATGTAGCACTATGGATTGAGAGAGCTCTTTTATTCTTTTTACTGTTGAGTGGAGTGGCTACATTTCGTGCACGATAAATGGCAGAGGATAAATCTGGCGTGATTTTGTTGATACCTAGCACAAAAATACCTCCTGGGATCCGAATAAAGACGCTGCAACACGATTGCCTGTACCGTCGATATTCACCATTTCTCCTGTTTGAGCAAGAGCGTTTACAGAGGTGAGGAATACATCACGGCCCATTGTGCGCAATGCGGTATCGCGGAAGCTTTCACCGGGAAAGCGGACGTTGAATATCCGTTACATCCTCGTTGACCTCAGATAAAGCATCATGAACACTTGATTTCTAATAAAGTGCGAGAATCACCGATGACTACATTTGTTTTGAATACGACCTTTTAAATAGGAAATAGCTTCAGAGCATGTTTTGAAAATAATGAACTATAAATTTATTTCGCTCCAAGGCTTTAATCGTTTTCTCTATGTCTATAGGCGTTTCGTTATTTTCTGGATTTATAACGGCGTTGATTGTTGTCTCAGTATTTGCCATAAGCCCTCCTAAATGAGTGTATAAGGAATATAAATTGGCATTTTGCTATCCGTATTTTATTTCTATTATTGTAGCGTGTATGTGTAAAGAGTTCAATTATTGGTATGTAGTTCGTAGATAAAAACTTATTTGAGGCGTTAGGATTTTTAAATTAAAAACATTAGAAATCTAATCCAATCTTATATTTAAAAATGATAAAAAGTTGGAATGAAATCCAAGTTGATAGTTAAAATTGAGAAAAGTTGGAAATGAGTTCCAACTTTCACAAAAAGAGTATAATACTAGGAATGATATGTTAAGAAATAATTTTTACTTTTACCAATAGGTTGAATTTGCTATAATAATAGTATTGATATGGCGTAAAGCCAATGTTAAGGAGGCAAAAATCGTGGATTTAATTCAAAAAATAAAAGACCAAGTAAAACCATTAGGTAAAAATCGTGTGCCAGAATACAAAGATGAACGCGTATTGAAAGCAACTGAAATTATTTTGAAAGAAGGTTTCGTAACACCTGTACTCGTTGGTAGCCCTGCTGAAATCGCTGAAGCTGCTAAAGCTGTTGGTGTATCCATTGAAGGTGCTGAAATCATCGATCCTGCTAACTACGATCGTTACCAAGAAATGGTTGATACATTCGTAGAATTGCGCGCTAAAAAAGGTATGACTCCTGAAAAGGCTGATGCAACTATGAAAGGTGATTGCTTGTTCTTCGGTGCTATGCTTGTTCGCCTTGGTACAGTAGACGGCATGGTTGCTGGCTCTGCTTGCCCAACTGCAAACGTATTGCGCGCTGCATTACAAGTTGTAGGTACTAAACCAGGTCTTAAAACTGTATCTTCTTCCATGTTCATGTTCACAAGCAAAAAAGAATATGGCGACGACGGTATGCTTGTATTCTCCGATTGCGGCGTATTGCCTAACCCAACTAGCGAACAATTGGCTGATATTGCAGAATCCACTGTAGAAAAAGCTCGCAAAGTTGTTGGCATGGCTGATCCTCGCGTATCCATGTTGTCCTTCTCCACAAAAGGTTCTGCTTCCACTCCTGAAGTAGATAAAGTGGTTGAAGCTGTTAACATCTTGAAAGAACGCAATGTTGACTTCAAATTCGACGGCGAATTACAATTGGACGCTTCCATCGTTCCTTCCGTAGCAGAAAAGAAAGCTCCTGGCTCCAACGTAGCTGGTAAAGCTAACATCTTGATCTTCCCTGATCTTCAAGCTGCTAACATCGGTTACAAATTGGTACAACGCTTCTCCGGCGCTGATGCTCTTGGCCCATTGATTCAAGGTTTGGCTAAACCAGTTCATGACCTTTCCCGTGGTTGCTCCGCTCAAGACGTTGTAGATGTTGCCGCTATCGCTGCTGTTGAAAGCATCTAATAGTTACTCACACAATTATATATACACATATGTTATATATGTTTTGATATGCTGAAAGCTGGCTCTATAAGGCCAGCTTTTTGTATGTTCAACATATATCCATATTTTTTTATATTCATCACGCTATGTTATTTCTACAGCGTTACCATTATTGTCATGTTACTTTCAAATTCGTAGCCACTGCGACAGACAGAATCCATGGTTGATCGTATAGTATAACTATAAGAAAATAGATCGGCGTAAACCATTGGAGGTGTATCTTATGAGTTTTGGGACTATTAATAAATCCATGACCGTAGCTGATGCGGTTAAAAGTAAATCCAGAGTTAATGGATGTATTAGCAAAAGATGGAATTGATTTTTGCTGTGGTGGTGGACATCCTTTAGCGGAGGCTATTGCAGAAAAAGGTAAAGATGTGGATGCATACATTGCTATGCTAAATGATGTACAAGTTGCTCAGAAATCTTCTCGTGCAGAGGTGCTTAGCTATTCTAAAGACCAATTGATTGATTACATTGTTCATACCTATCATAGAGAACAATTAAATATGATTGATGAAATTGACCAAGGGTTGGCAAAACTGCTAAATGTACATTATGACCATCATGGTGAGGAATTGACAAAGATTTATCAAACCTTTTTGCAACTCAAATCCGCTCTTGTACCTCATTTCCGGCATGAAGAACATGTAGACTTCCCTGAGTTTAAAGCGGGTAAACCCGTAGACTTTGAAGAACTTCGGGCTGAACACGAAGCTGCAGGTGTACTTTTGGAATCCTTAAGTGCATTGACCAACCAGTACACAGCACCAGCAGATGGCTGTGCTACTTATGTGTATGTATTTAAGACCATGAAAGCCTTAGAAGAAGGCCTGCATGAACATATTTTTCTTAGAAAAACTCTGTTTTGTTTGACATGAAATAGATTATAATATCATCTGTATAACGACAAGGAGCTATTGCAAAATGGCTCCTTTAGATGTAGTAAAGACACCAATCGAATGGTTGGTGTCTTTGTTATCTTGAGAATCATGAGTTTGTAGCTATAGTATGGCGGAAATACATCATTTGCATAAATCATATAGAAGGTGTATGATTAAATTAGTTATATTTGATTAATATATTTAATCAATATATTGAGTAAATGCACTTGATATATACAGGTGTAGGTATGTTTGAAGTCGTGAAAAGGAGAGGGCTATGATTTCTGTATTCGACACAAATCCTGTTGTTTTTGAAAGTACGGATCGTATATTGACGGTTAGTTACAATGGTGTACTCTGCAAAGATGCAAATGGTCAGGTGATAACTGACATTGATTTTGATGATGTAAATGAGCTTCATCTTACAAGATATTTAAATTCAAATAGTAATTATTCGATTATATTTAGAGACCATAATTGGAAAAATATAGAAGGTCAAGATTTAGATACGGACCGTACAGAATCTAATGCTGGTCATAATATTCGTGAAACTAAAGCAATCATTGCTGCCTTTGCTCGCCATAAATTGACAGCGGACTTCCCTGCAAATTTAGACACCCTTCAATTGCCACTAGATTACTCCTACATGGGTAAACGAGAAATTACTATTAAAAAAACGGTGTTATCTCGAAATGGTAAGGTAGATATCCTATTAATGAAATTCGTCGCGTAGTGTGTGCATCTAATGGTACAATTAGTAAACTATTAGTATATAAAGAAGAAAAACCTAGTTCCTTCTTCAAAAAGATTTTCGACAAATGTGATATGAAAATCACGTTGAATGCCATTACGTTGCCTTTGTTGGAAGCTATCGTAACGCGTAATACAGGCCATGGTATCGATTTCTCCCGCGGTAATGGCTTTGATCAAAAGGATTCCCAACTATATTATCATTCGCTATCTTGACTCTGGATTCTTCCTTGAAAAAGATGGTACAGCAACAACAGAATGGCAAACAAAACTGCGGCTGAAGAACAACTGCCAAAATTTAATTATGATGTGAAAAACATTATTAGTGTAATAAAGATTTTTAATTTAAATTAGGAGATTCCATGTCTGTATATCAATTTTCCCTGCCTACTAAGTCTGGTGAATTACAATCCTTACAAACTTATGAAGGTAAGGTTCTTATCATTGTTAACACGGCGAGCAAATGTGGATTTACTCACCAATATGAGGGGTCTAGAGGCTCTTTTATAAGCAATATAAAGAGCAAGGATTAGAAATTATTGCTGTTCCTTCCAATCAATTTGGAGAGGAAGAACCTGGTTCTAATAACGAAATCCAATCTTTCTGCAAATTGAATTACGGTGTTACTTTTACCGTTATGGGGAAAGCAGATGTACGCGATGAAAGTGCATTAGACCTTTTCAAATACATGATACGGGAACAACCAGTTCCAAGGTTTCCCACCTAGTGATAAAACTGAAATGCTTATAAATTATCTCAATGGCATCGATCCTAATTATTTAAAGGACGATGAGGTAAAGTGGAACTTCACTAAGTTTGTTATAGATCGTAAAGGTACTGTGGTAGGGCGCTTCGAGCCTGTTGTAAAACCGATGGAAATGGAAGCTTTCATTAAAAAACTCATTTAGTAGAGTCATTAGTATGGTAAAGAAAAGAACCGCTAGTTTTTGTAACTAGCGGTTCTTTTGCATAACAAATATAAATAAATATATATTTATTTTTGTTTATACATACTAATGTAAAGGTTTTATGTGAATAGGAAAATAAAAATTTCCTAGGAGATTTTTGTATCATTTATGGGCTTAAAGTATGTTTTTGAGGCTCATCTTCAAATATAAAACCCTGTCATCGATAGGGAACCTGAAACTATAGGTTTGATTAAATACAGTCGGTTTTGTACTTTCACTAGCACCCATAATATAGAGTAATGGCAGATAGTGATCTGGTGTAGGCAGCTGATAGCTAGCGTGAGGATGTTGGGTGTAATTAACAACAGTATCTACATCATTTTCTAAGATTGCCTTAGAAATATATTGGTCAAACTCAATTGTGGCGGAGGTGCCGGATGGATTATCCCATTCTATGCGTCTTAGATTATGAACGATGTTGCCGCTGCCCATGATAAGATAGCCTTCATCGCGTAATGATTGAAGCTTTTACGCCCTAGTTGATAGGCTTCTTTTTGGGCTTAGGTATTTGATTGATAGATAGTTGGACAACGGGAATCGATGCATCAGGGAACATGTGAACTAACACAGTCCACATGCCGTGATCGATACCCCAAGTGTCATTTATAGAAACGGAGTTACCCAGTAATTTTTTTGTACTTTTTGTTAAATTGCTGTCACCCTTTGCAGGATACACAACTTCGTAAAAGTTCTTGAGGAATCCATACATATCGTAAATTTGCTTTTGGGTTCTCTGCGCTTTGAATCATAGGTGTCATCTGCATACCAATGAGCAGAGATGGCAAGTATGGCTTTTGGTTTGCCATAGTTGTTGATTATATTTTGTCCCTATACTTTTGAAAGTATTTGTTGTTTCTGTATGTTCTAAAGCCATCATAGACTGCCAGTGACCGACGAATAGTGTGGGCATGCGTTTCATAATATCACCTAATCCTTCAATTGATAATGTGTAATCTGTTTAATGCTGTAAAATTGATACAATTGTTTAGCTATAAATGTTGATGACTAAATCTAATAGTTATTGATTCACCAACTGATAATTGTATTTTAGTTAGTAAGTTTATTATATATTGGTGCAAATATTTTGAATAGTAGAATTATTTGAGATAGGTACTATCAAATATGATAGAATTGTGATATTTACTGATTAAAAATTTTTTCAAAAATTTTTGTACCCTAAAAATGATACTATAAAAATACTCGCAATTCTAAAAAATTGTGATATGATTTGAACTACATTAAGTGGAAATATTTCTAATACCGAAATAGAAATTGTAATGTAGCTATAAAGAGTAGCTTTAGTTATAGATGTTAATTTTGTTATAACATAGCTACTAAGCTAGATATATAAGGAGAATGACAATGGCAGAGCAACTCGTAAATGTTCATGATCTAGTTGGCAGATGTCCTTTTGCAACGAGTCAAAAGTTATTGGCTGGCAAATGGTCTTTGTTGATTATGCATGAATTATCTGAAGGTCCTGTGCGCTTCCGTGAATTAGAACGGAGATTACATCCAATCACACAAGCAACACTTACAAGAGCGTTGCAGCCAAATGGAAAGATGATGGCCTTGTACATCGTGAAGTATATGGAACCATTCCACCAAAGGTTGAATATAGCCTTACCGAAGTGGGAGCTGGTTTTAAAACTGTATTAGCTTCCCTTGAAAACTGGGGTAACCAATATATCGACTATATGAAAGCCGCTGGCCGCATCTAAGAAATGCCAGCGGCATTTCTGCCCTTATTATGATACATATGGGGCACTATATATTTGATAAGTCTTATAAAAACGTCTCTTTATATAGTGTCATGAATAGCCATTTGTTTATGCCATGTATTTAGAAAAAATATGGTATAATAAAAAGTACGAATGATATAAATTCTCAATAAATTAGAGGTATTGATAATAATGTTACATGTTACTTTTTTGGCGCATAGCGGATTCCTCGTAGAGGATGGTAAGCGTTGCTATGTGTTTGATTATTATAAGGATCCTAATAATATTGTTTGGCAATTGGCAAAACGAGGTCGTGAACTTTGGTTCTTCGTGAGCCACACTCATGGAGATCACTTTAATCCGTCCATTACGGAGTTTGATGGTCCTCAAACGCGCTATATTTGCCATCAAGATGTGCCATTAGAAGGCAAGGTAAAAAAATGTATTACCATGCGGCCTGGCCAAGATGCGATATTAGACGATGTAGGCATCCATATGTATGGCAGCACCGATGAAGGCGGTTCTTTTTACGTAAAGACAAATACGGCGAATATCGACTCTGACTCTATCTTCCATGCAGGCGACCTTAATTGGTGGCATTGGCTTGGCGATACGCCAGAAAACAATGCGGATGCAAAGCGTATGGCTTGGCGTGAGTTCAAGGAATTAGAGGGTTTGTCCGTAGATGTAGCGATGTTCCCTGTAGATAATCGTTTGGAAGACGCTATGGAGTGGGGCAGTATTGAATTTTTGCGCCGTGTACAGGTGAATAAAGCCTTTATTCCAATGCATTTGAATGGTCCATTATGGACACCGTCTGTATACTTTAAAGCTCTCTTTGGGGAGGTGCCGATTTGGGAACCTCAAAAAGATGGCGATGAGGCTACTTTTTAGATTGTAGATATAATTGTGAAAGTCCGTAGACATCGAGGTCACTCACGTTATATAGGGACAGTCTATATGCGTAATTGAGTAAGTTAGGATCAAGTGATGATGAAAACCAAACCAGTGGCAACCACCCTGTTGGTTGTCATGGCTATTATATTTTTAATTTCATATCCACAGCGACATGATACATTTTGGGCCTTTATCATGCATATCTCTGGGGCAGCTATGATAGGTGGCCTCGCGGACTGGTATGCAGTAACGGCTCTTTTTACGAAGCCTTTAGGCATTCCTTTCAAAACGGCAATCTTGCCGCGCAGTAAGGAACGATTAATTCAGATAGGCCGCACTATGCTCAGCGAAGAGCTATTGCGCGTGCCACAGATGTATTATGCTATCAAAAAAGAACGCGTTATGGTCCGTATCGTTGAATACGGCATGAGCGATGTGGGACAAGTTCAAATTCGAAATCTCTTGTACGGTGTGGGCAATCAAGTTTTATCTCATATGGATATTGAACCGATGCGCCAAGAGATTAATAAGGCTATTTATAAGGGGGTTACAAACTGGAAAGCAACACCCCTTGTTATTCTCTTTGGCCGTTGTATGCTAGAACGTCACACAGCAAGCGTGTTTTGGCTTTATTTTAACCGCACATGTCAGCGTGTTATCGCATCAAATCAGGTATATCCGTATTTGTATCGCGTCATGCTAGACATTATGAAAACTTATACAAAGGATTCTTTCTTTCGTGAATTGGCTATCGCCTTTGGCGGAGATGGACTTTCACCAGAACGATTGGTAGAAACGGTACAGAAAAAGGCCGTTCAATTCTTGAAGGAAAATGAATCTATTGACTCTGCATTGGGACGCTATGTATGGGGCCAAGCCATTCGCTTTTTCAATAATTTGGAAACTAATACAGAGTGGCAAGCTTTCATCGAAGAACATAAAAATCAGTGGATTAGAATGGTTCTTGAAGAATGGGAAGGCAAACTTATCGATGGGGATACATTGGATTGGAAACGCCTCATGGACATCGTTATCGATCGCTTTAATGTGCTCGGTACCGAAATTTTGTTGAATCCAGACAAGCAGGCGCCGTTTGAGCGGTTCTTCTTGTTGCGTAGTATTCCGTGGTTGCAGAAATTGAACCCCCTCATCGACAGTGTGGTAGGTCAGGAATTATCTCGCTATTCGCCTGATGAAATCACTCAAATTGTTCGCGGCAAAATGTACTATGACCTTCAAATGGTGCGTATTAATGGTTCCCTTATAGGGGCTGTCCTTGGCGGCATCTTATACGGTTTGACCATCATTGTAGAGGGGGTGCTCAAATGATTAGTTATTTGAAATCCCTTACCTTGAAACAGCGTGCTAATGGCATTTTAGGCTTGACTGCCGTATTGTATTGTTTTTTGCTTTTGTAGGACAATTTTTCTTTGGCTATGAAAGTTGGTATCAACCGTTGTACTGGGACTGTCCAATCTGCCCTCATCGGTAGTGTGGCCGACTGGTTTGCTGTAACAGCATTATTCCGTAAGCCACTAGGTTTCCCATATCATACAGCGCTAATTCCTCGCAATAAAGATCGCCTCATTAATGGTGTCATTAAACTTGTAGAGACGAAGATGCTTACCAAGGAGCGTTGTAAAGTATTATTGAAAAATGTGCAATTTGTGCCATTGTTTGAAAAGTTCTTGTTGTCTCCTGAGGGACAGCGAGCAGCACGCCTTGTGATTCATCAAGGACTACACCTTTTATGGAAATCTCAAACTAATGAAGAATGGGCACAATGGGGGGCAAAACGCATTCGTGGATTGCTTCAACAACATTCTCTCGTGCCCGTTTTGAAACACGTATTACTCGATTTATGTGAGCATAATCGCTATGAAAGTATGGTTGTGCAAGTTTTAAACGTGATTCAAGAACGGATTAATCATCCAGCTATGGTTACCTGGCTTACCGCTGTCGTAGCAGAAGAGGCACATAAGAAAAAGCGAAAAGGCTTCTGGTCTGATTTCCTTATTTCTATGTCCGAAGCTACCGATGTAGTAAACTATCAAGAAATGGCAGAGGCTATTGTCCAAGAGGCCTATGCTATGCTGGAAAGCTGGAAACGGCCCAATAGCCCCGAACGAACAGCTTGGTTGCGACAATGGGATAGAACCAATTCGTAATATTGAAGAGAACCATGAAGTCTGCGATGCTCTTGATGAAGCGTGGGAACGTTGGATTCGAGAACAAGACTGGGAATCTGTTATCGAAAACCATTTATGCCCTTATATAGAAGAACTATTGCTCGTAGGGGATGAAAACGGAGAGACTCCGGCTCAGGTTTTAGTTAATATTGCTCTTGAATTATGGAATGTTTACGGTCAATCGGAAGATCTTAGAAATCGTATTGAAAAAACCTTACACGATATTGGCGACTATGTACTTGAACAAGGGTATGACCTCATTGAAACTATCATACGTCAAGTATTAGGTGGCCTCAGTACAGATAAATTTATTTACTTTATTGAATCTAAGGTGGAGGATGATCTCAGCTGGATCCGTATTAATGGTGCTATCGTTGGTGCTGTAGCGGGTCTGCTTGTATGGACCTTCCTAGAATATGTATATATGCCGTTTTGGCAACAATTTGTAGGCTAAAGTTAATTATCTATAATAAGTTGCTTTAAAAATTAAATACATAAAACGAGCATATAGAAGGAGCTTCTATATGCTCGTTTTTTTGCGGTTTAATTAATTTCTACATTATGGGCTTTTTGGATTAAAATGATATAGAAACGGGACTGACCATTGGTCAGTCCCGTTTTATGTTATTCTTCAGTTGTGTTGTACGGCAATCGCACGGTAAATGTAGTTTTTACTTGTGGTTCACTGGTGGCCGTTACTGTGCCATGGTGTAAGTTAATAACTTTTATTTACAAAAGTATAGGCCTAGAGCCGATACCGTGATTAGATTTTTTGTTTCGCGATTGTTCCGTCTGATACATATCGATCCCAAATATGATCCAGAGCTTCAGGTTCGATGCCAATACCATTATCTGTTACGGTAATGACTAAGTCTCTGCCTACGAGTTTAGCCGAAATATCAATAGTAGAGTTTGTAAACTTAATGGCATTGTCCACTAGGGTTTGTGATAGCTCGACGTAATGATACTTCGTGAGCATTCATATGTAAATTAGGCTCAATATGAGATGTAATCGTAATCTGTTTATCTGTATTTTCTGTACAGAGTCTTGTATAGTCGTGGACCATATTGGATAACATCAATGATACATTGACAGGCGCAAAGCTTAGACCTTGTGCATTTTTCAAGGCGGGCTACATCAAGCAGTTGGCTTACAAGATTAGTCATGAACTTAGCTTGCTCTAAGATATGTGTTAAACCTTCCCGTAGATCTGCTTCCGTACGACCGTATTTTAAAGCAAATTCACTTTCTGCTTTAATAACGGCAATTGGTGTACGTAGCTCGTGAGATACGTCAGAACTAAATTGTCTTTCACGATTGGAAGAATCCTCAAGACCTGAAATCATACGGTTAAATGTTGTAGTTAGTTCGTAGATTTCATCTCTTGCTGTGCGAGCCGGAATGTCGATACGACGGCTCAAGTCGTTGTTCTTACCGATGACTTTAGCTGTTTTTGTCAAAGTTCGGACCGGTTTAAGTCCTTTTTTGATGAAAAGATAACCACCTAGGGAGGAAATTAGTAAGAAAAATGATATTTCCTAACAGTAGGCTGTATAAAAGGTTTTCCGTCTTTTTAGAGGCTGTTTTTACTTTTGTAACAGCACGCAAAATACCACGATAGTTTGGCTCATTGACCGGTGTATCGTAGTAGTAGAAGGTATCATCACCAGCAGCAATTTCACCAACTTGGCCTAAGGAAAGGATTGTTTGGTTTTGGAAACCCATCTGGCAAGGCGCCTTTAATAATATAGCCGTCTTGAGTTGATACAAAGAAGAATGTATTATCTTGGTACGGTTTAAACTTTGCGGATATCCGTAGCCATAATCATCGCTTGCTGCTGTAAACGCTCGCGCACTTCTTTGTTATCGGATTCATGTGTATATGCGTAAATCCATGCGGATGCAACCATCAAAATGATAAGCAAAAAGATGGTATACCACGACATAATTTTAAAGGTTAGGGGCAGCCGATTAAATAAATCGGTGGCTGCCCCGGACATGGTATCTAGATCTCGGTGAGGATCATTAGTTTTCTGTTTTGAGGACATACCCTACTCCACGAACCGTTTGAATGAGTTTTACATTTTCATCAGTATCAATTTTCTTGCGCAAATCTTTAATGTATACGTCGATAAGGTTAGAGTAGCTTTCATAATCGTATTCCCAAACATGGTCAAGGATTTGTTGACGAGATAATACGATATTTTCGTTACTTGCTAAATAGAATAATAGGTCGAATTCTTTTGCAGTCAATGTAATTGTTTCGCCGTCGCGTTTAACAGTACGTTGAGGAACATTGATGGTAAGTGGACCTACATGGATATCGTTTTGTGCATGACGCGCATTACGACGAGCCAATGCATAAATACGAGCGGTTAACTCTTCAAGATCGAAAGGCTTTACAAGATAATCATCTGCACCAGTGTTAAGGCCTGTAACTTTATCTTGTAAAGGAATCCTTTGCTGTTAAAAGCAATACCGGCGTTGTATTACCGTCGTTACGCATTTGTGCAAGAGCACTGATACCATCGAGGATTGGCATCATAATATCCATTACGATAACGTCATAGCTGGATGTGTTAACGTAATCGATCGCTTTGTTGCCCGTTGAAGCATGTATCAACTGTCATATTCTCTGCACGTAAATATTTAGCCGTGATACCATTCAGCATTTCTTCGTCTTCTACAAGTAAAAATTTTCATTCTCTGTTCTCCTTATGTATGATTTAAAAAAATATAGCTCTCCAACTACATTAATTATAGTCATTATATATATATAAACTTCCTTTTTGAAAGCTACAACACCATATAAGGTGACTATATATATAATATTATATAACTTATTTATCTATTATCATACCTTATACAATAGTAATGAGCAAAAGATGAATGTACATGCGAGTTTACAAGACTTTTCTTCATCTTTAAAAAGCCTTAAAAAATGGTGAAAGACAGAAACTTAATGAATTCTGCTAATGAATAAAAATCTAACTATATCGAAGATTGCCGTATGCGCATAGATGAGGGATGATTTTATCGATTTTTAGATGATGTGCGATAAATCACTAAAAAACTTATGATAATTATTATCACAGAAATAAATGCTTGTTATGAACGGAGAAAATACGATAATTTTCGATAATTAAATTCGAGGTAGATTTGGTAGGAATTTAATGGATATTAATTATTATGAAACGGTTAGCAATAATTAAAAAGCTAGTATTTATGCGAATTATATAGATACCAAAGGAAATAAAAAGTAGAAAAATTTCGGAACCGAACTACTTTCGTAAAATCCTTAACTTCTTGTAAAAATTATTCATATAGGTAATTTTTGACTCCTCTTTTTACCCTTAAAAAAATGCTAAGTGAAATAAATTATCAATTAGATTAATCAAAATTAATTATGCATAATAGGGTTTAGACATGACCTGAAATGCTCTCTATAATTATAGGTAAAGAAATAAGAAAAAAATCGCATAAGTATGGGGTTTTTCTTGAAAAGAAAAATGATTAGGTTATCAAAAATTTTTATAAGTTTTTGAAAATGAGATAGTCTAACAGGTTTTCTTATTAATAGGTAGTTATGAGGAGGTCATTATGGAACAGTTTGATGTTCTAGTAGTAGGTAGCGGTGGCGCTGGTCACGCGCGGCTCTTGAAGTAGGTCGTCGCAAAGGCTTAAAAAGTAGCTCTTATTACTAAAAATTTTTCCCAACTCGCTCTGCAACAGCAATGGCGCAAGGCGGTGTAAATGCATGTTTGAACAACGTTGCAGCTGAAGATACAGTTGAAACTCATACTTTTGATACTGTAAAAGGTTCTGACTATCTTGGCGACCAAGATGCAATCGAATTCTTCTGCTCTCGTTGTCCAGAAGGCGTACTTGAAATGGACCACATGGGTGCTCCATTCTCCCGTACTGAAGAGAATAAAATTGCGCAACGTAACTTCGGTGGTCAATCCTATCCACGTACTTGCTACTCTGCAGATAAAACTGGTCATGTTATTTTGCACACAACTTACGAACAATGCTTGAAAGAAGGCGTACACTTCTTACAAGAATGGTATCTTTTAGATCTTGTTAAATCTGCAGAAGGTCACGTTGGTGGCGCAGTTGTGTGGAACATGAAAGAAGGTAAACGTAGAACAAATTAAAGCGAAAAGCTATTATCTTGTCTACTGGTGGTGCAGGCCGTATCTTCTGGACTCGTACTACAAACCCATTCCTTTCCACAGGCGATGGTATGGCAGCAGCATTCCGCGCTGGTAACGGCTTGAAAAGATATGGAAATGATCCAATTCCATCCAACTGGTCTTGGTCGTACTGGTATCTTGATGTCCGAAGCGGTTCGTGGTGAAGGTGGTTACCTTCTTAACGCTGAAGGCGAACGTTTCATGAAAAAAATATGCGCCTAACAAAATGGAATTGGCATCTCGTGACGTTGTAGCGAAAGCGATCGAAGATGAAATCGCTGCAGGTCGTGGTTTCGGTTCTGGCCTTAACGCATATGTAGTAGCTGACCTTCGTCACTTGGGCCCTGAAGTTATTATCGAAAAAAACTTCATGGTATCCGCGACTTAGCTAGTGCTTTCGAACATTGCGATCCATTGACTCAACCGGTACCTATTCGTCCCACATGTCACTATACAATGGGCGGTATCGACGTAGTGGATTACAAAAACTTGTGCATGTGAATTGCCTGGTTTGTTCGCTTCTGGCGAAGCATCCTGTATCTCCATCCACGGTGCGAACCGTTTGGGTGGTAACTCCTTGGCAGACGGTGTAGTATTCGGTAAGGTATCCGAGTGCTGGCGCAGCTGATTATGCTGAAAACACATGAACAACCTAACGTAGATGCGAACTAGCTGCAGCTGCTAAAAAGCTTAGGGAAGCTCGATTTCACTGAAGTAACATCTCGTGAAGGCGGTCGTCCGGTTGTAGAAATCCGCGATGCATTGGCTGATGCAATGTGGAATAAAGTAGGTATCTTCCGTAATGAAGAAGGTATTACTGAAGCCTTTAAAAGAAATCGAACAATTGATTGAAGATTATAAAACTTGCTATGTAGGTGACCCTGAACGTACTTACAATATGGCATTCGTAAACTATTGTGAAATCGGCTCCATGTTAACAGTAGCAAAAGCTATTGCTATGGGCGCTTTACACCGCCGTGAATCTCGTGGTGCTCATATTCGTGAAGACCATCCTAAACGTAATGATGAAAAGATACTTAAAACATTCTTTGATCAAATTAGGTGCTGACGGTCAATACGAATTAACAGAACGCGACGTAGTGTTCACTAAATACGAACCACAAGAAAGGAAGTACTAAGATGAGACAAATCACCTACCATATTCACCGTTACCAACAAGGTCGCGCGTTTGTACAGACTTTCAAATTCGATTACGAACCTGACCGTACAATCCTCTGGGGCCTTCAAAAAATTAAAGATACTCAAGATCCAACATTGACATTCTTGGCAGCTTGCCGTTCCGCAGTTTGCGGCGCTTGCTCCATTCGTGTAAACGGCGAAGCGATGCTCGGCTGTGAATCTAAAATCGATGAATTAACAGAACGTTATGGCACAGACGAATTGACAATCGCTCCAATCGGCAACTTCCGTGTTATCCGTGACTTAGTTGTTGACTGGGAATCCAAAGTTGATCGTTTGAAAACAGTTGCTCCTTGGATCTTCCTTAAAGCAGAATTCAACGAAGGTGACAAAATCGTTCGCCAAACTCCAGCTGACTTCAAAAAATTCGTTGCTGGTACAGAATGTATTCTTTGCGGTTGCTTGCGCATCTGAATGTAACAAATTGACTGCTCGTCGAAGATGACTTCTTGGAACCATATGTATTCACTAAAAGCTAACCGTTTCGTATTGGATAGCCGTGATGATGCACCTATGGCTCACATTCAACCTGCATTCGACAATGGCCTTTGGAAATGCGTTCACTGCATGAACTGTATCTCCCGTTGCCCTAAACACTTAAAACCTGCTCAAGACATTTCCAACTTGCGTAAAGAAGCTACAAAAGCTGGTCTTACTAACAGCAAAGGCGTTCGCCATGCAGTTGCTTTCAAAGAGGACCTTTACAAAACTGGTCGCTTGAAAGAAGTTTCTATGAGCTTGAAATCTGATGGTGTTGTAGATTCCGCTAAACAAGCATTCTATGCATTGCGTTTGTGGAAACACAGCAAAATCAACCCATTTGAACTTGTAGTACCTCAAAAACCTGTAAACGGTATTGATGGTGTTCGCAGACTTATGAAAGCAGCTGAGGAGGTAAGCAAATAATGAAATACGCATTTTTCCCAGGTTGCGTTCTTGAAAGCGCTGCCAAAGAAGACTACTTAGCAACAGTTGCTGTAGCTAAAAAATTAGGCATCGAGTTGGAAGAACTTGACGGCTGGACTTGCTGCGGCGCGTCCCACGTTCAAGACATCGCTCCAGAAATTACACTTGCTACAAATGCTCGTAACATTGCATTAGCAGAAGAAAAAGGGTTTGAACCTTTTTAACTGTATGTAACACTTGTACTTTGATGCTTCGTGAAGCTAAAAATGAACTTGATGCAAACGAAAAAGAAAAGAACGAAGTTAACAAAAAATTAGCTCAAATCGGTAAACAATACCGCGGTACAACTGATATTACTCATTTCTTATGGGTATTGATCCGCGACTACGGTTTGGACAAATTGAAAGCTAAAGTCGTTAAACCTTTAATTGGTTTACGTGTAGCTGAATACTATGGTTGCATATTCTTCGCCCTCAAACTGAATTGGGCTTCGAAGATTATCAAATGCCTACATCCTTAGCAGATTTGATCTCTGCTATCGGTGCTACACCAATCGACTTCTCCCGTAAACTTGATTGCTGCGGTTTCCATGCTGTATACCCTGCGCATGATTCCGTAATGCAAATGACTGGCTCTATCAATAAAGATGCGGCAACAGAAGGTGCAGATTGCGTAGTTACTCCTTGCCCACTTTGCCAAATGCAACTTGATATGTTCCAAAAAGAAGCTAAAGAAGTTGTTGGCGGTGGCAAAGATATGCCAATCTTGCACATGTCCCAATTAGTAGGTCTTGCTCTTGGCATTTCTCCTGCTGAAATGGGTATGCCTAAACGTCACTTAACTGATACTGCGGCAGTGACAAAATTTGTAGGTTAATTCGTTTGATTTAGACATGATCAGAGTTGGTCTATATAGTAGTCTGAATCTAAACCTATTATCATAATTACCAGAAGAACCCCTAGCTTAGGCTAGGGATTTTTCTTTTATAAATAGAGCTCCAGTAATGTTAATGGTAATGAGCATAGTAATAGATCGGATTTAAGTGTACTGAAATATTAATCGTGAAATATATATAAACCGATAAATGTAAAATAAATACAGTAAAATACTAACTTTATAAATAAATTTGATTTTGATATCGATTGATAATTGTAGTATAATAAGTACACAAATTGTATACACTTATATGAGTAATAGCTAATATGTTGTAATTTCATAAATTATTATAATGCTATATATACTAGACTATACAATATAAATTTGGGAGATATTATATTGGAAATGCTAGTTATTATGCTTTTGAGAGGGCGATTAGCATTATAGAGTGTATATACGGGGGAAAATAATGAATGATATGCTATTAGAATATATCGATCGAATGATTGATCAAGAGACAGAACATCGTGTTTTTTCTGTGGATTTTAACAACAAACAGTACTTTGTAAAACAGGATATAAGTAACCATCGCTCTAGTTGGATTAAGCCCGCACCTAGAGCTTCTTTTGATTATGAGTTTTCTACAAGATTTCTTTTGTGAATACGCAATTACCAGTAGCTCCTGTTATTGCTGGTTTTAGAGAACATTATTTTGTTACAGAAGATTGTGGCAAAACGTTAACATATTATAGCCAATTGCCTGCTCAACATCCAGAGGATGATAGTTTGCAAGATATGTTAAGTCATATTTTTTATATGTTTGGCAAGACATTGGGTCGCTTGCATGATTATGGTTTAAGTCATGGTCGTCCTGCCATGCGCGACATTATATGAGCCAGAAGAGATAAGATTACTCTGCTAGATTGGGAGAATAGCCGTCGTTGGCCTGAGTTATACACCGCAAGGCTGGGATTTACTCGTCTTTGTTCACAGCTTTTTCCGAGAGGATAATTTACCTATATGTTATCTATATGCTATGATGAATGGCTATAGCCTCAGCTTGTACAGCCCGTGAGACAGTTCTACATATAAAAGACATTCTGGGTAAACATGAATATCTTTTTAAATTCTGTCGTATGTTAAATCCTCTACATTTTGTGGACACTGAAGCCGCTGTTAAAGCATATGACTTTATGTTGGCTTTGAAAACCGAATAATATGTATATGGATAGTACTCGTAGTAAGAGCACTTTTATAGACCTTTACCGGTGTTATCTAGATTGATAAAGCTTCTAGATAACATTTAGGTAGAGGGATCTTTTTCTATTTCAATTTCATGAGTATTACAGTCAGAGTTCAGCTACTTTCACCATAAGTACCTTAAATAACGGCAAGAGGGTTGTCGAATGAGGGCCCTCAGGAATATAAGAGGGTGAAAAGGAGGTGATACGATGGCTAATATTAAACGCACTAAATTGGTGTTGCGTTTTAACATCGGTACCGAAGATGCGCCGAAAGTACAAAGACGTAACCTATACTCGTGTTGCGGAAGAAGCGTCTGACGATCATGTGAAAACCGTTGGTAATGCGCTGGCAGCCTTGTATGACCACAGCTTGTCCGACGTGGTCCGCGTCAATGAAGTATCCTTAGGGCATTAAGTGTAGGTTTTCACCATTTTGTTTTTAGGTGATCCAAAACACATTTTTAATTGCTGGTTTCGTACATTCTTATATAGTCGTAAAAAGGTGTAGAAATAGCAAAGTCACACATTCCCATCCTTATTGATATGAATCGAAGATAGGCATATTTGTAATTTAACTTGTTTATATAGTCTATTTAGATTCGATGAACTTGTTTATGAAACGTGAAAGGAGGCGCCCACATGGCGGAAAAACGCGTTGTATATCTTACATTTTTCTACGGTCGGTGGTAAAAGCACATCAGTCACAATTAGGTGCTCCTCGTGCTGGGAATTACTTTACAAGATGCTAAAACAGCGGCTAATGCGTTAGTGGCTAACAAAGTCATTCTTGGTGCTGGTGATGCAGAATTAGCAGCATTTACTACGGCTCATGAAGTAAAGACACAAACTACTGAATTGCAATAGTACTGATTATGTACGATGTGATTTTGATGTTAGATGAGTAGAATAGATGTATAAAAGACGATCTTGATCAAAGCAAGGTCTCTTTTGTGTTGCTAAATTGAGATGTAAAAGTTCAAAATTATTTCAGGTTTATAATTTATAATATCCTTTATAATGATCTGGTATTTATATGATATTGGAAAATATAGTATGATATGGTAGACTTATTAAGTGATTTTGATTATCGTTTAATGCAACTTTGGATTTATTTTGAAAAACTAGTTTGTTAGGGAGAAAAATAAGTTTATAGAATTAAGCTGTTAATAAAGGAGGTTTACGATGAAAGAGGCTTGGGAATTATTCTTACATGGTGGATTTGTTATGTGGTACCGTTACTAGTGGCCCTTATCATTGCCGTAGCTATAGCGATTGAACGTATAGCTTATTATCGACAATTGAAGCGGGAAATGTTTGCTCTGAATGATGCATTAGAAGAGAGCGAAAATGAACTGGCAATCCTTATTAACTACCTTAGAATCTAAATATACAGCTAATATTTCGTATAATCTACCTCGCGTGCTTGGACAGTGTCAGGATCGCAATGTATTGCAGTCCAAAATGGAGGATATGGTGGCTCATGTTTATACGCACGCTTCTCGTGGACTTGATTGGCTCTCTACCATTGTTACGATAGCACCATTATTAGGCTTACTTGGTACTGTAACGGGTATGATTGGTGCCTTTCAGGTATTCGGTGCTGACGGTGCGGTACCTACTGCTATTACCGGTGGTGTGGGAGAAGCCCTTGTCGCAACTGCTTCCGGGCTTTGCGTGGCTATTGTAGCATTATGTTTCCATGCTGCATTTACTCATCATGTACGCATGACGATATCTCGTTTTAGAAGATTCATTTTCTCGTGTTTTAGATTCTTATGATCGGGGGCATGCTGCATGAAACGAATGAGTCGTATGGAGGGAGAAAAAGCCTACTTTAATGGTTATTCCTATGATTGATATCATCTTTTTCTTGCTCGTATTTTTTATGATTAGCACCATATATACAATTCCACAACAATCCTTATCTATTATACTGCCAAAAACGAAAACGCAGCAGTCCGCTGAGTTGCGCCCGGTTTTAATTGATTTTGAAAAATCTGGGCAGCTGATGATAGATGATGGATATGTGACGAAAGAACAGCTTATTAGCTCTGTGAAAGCCAAAGATTGGAGAATAAAAATCAAAATTTCCTTATTCGTGCCGATAAGGATTTGAGTTATGGCAAGGTCGTGGAGTTAATGGATGATATGAAAGTAGCCGGCGCTGCAAGTATTAGTATTGCCACTGTTAATAAATAGGTGATGCTATGCCGAAAAAATATGTAGATGTGTGGAAATATCACATATGACCTATAAAAAGCCTTTGTTATTGCTACTATTATCAGTATTATTACGGTTGGGTGTTGCTTTTATTTCCTTTTTCTGATTACATCGAATCTCAAATGACCGGATCTTTTGCAAATTAATTTTTCTAACGGAACAGGGAAGCGGAGAAACAAGTAGAAGAAATTAAAAGAGCAGATTAAAGAAGAGAGGTTCATGAGCTTCAATACCAAAAAGAATTGGAAAATAATAAAGTTCAACCTGATAACGGTGGAGCCGGTCACGGAGGACAAAATGGGAACTCTGCTGTTCCTACAAAAAGTGATGTAAGTCCGTCTAGTCAACAAGCGCGTGCTGGTGAAACAGGTACTATTAAACAATCTTCTGTCGGTAGCAATACGGGGAGTGGACTTGTCAGGCCTGAAGGTCCTGGAATGGGTATGCATCAACAGGAAGTGGAGAAGGGCTTAGCGATCGTGAAGGTACCGGAGGCACTGAAGCAGATGTCGGCGGTGGCGGCATATTTGAGCTATGATGGGTATTGGAGTAATTTTACAAAGTGCAATTAATAATTACCCCTACAGATGCATACACTATGGGGATTCAAGGTGATGTGACACTAAGATTTATTTTTGCCCCAGGTGGTAGTGTTGCCAGTGTGGAAAGTTCTTAATTCTGATGACCCTATGTTATCAGAACATGCTAGGGAATATGCTTATAGTGTGGGCGGTGCTGAAAATTCTACAGGTACACAACAATATGCAGATATCACAATTCACTATAATTTATAAGTATAATGAAAAACTAGTATCTTTATGGATACTAGTTTTTTATATGTATATATATTACTTTGATAACATAAAATAATATTGATAGTTATTCCTGATGAATATATAATTGAGATTAGATATCGTTTTATACTATTAGAGCCCCTAATATATTTTTCTGGAGGTGTGTGATGAAAAAGTCATGGGCAGCACTATTGTGTGTTGTATGTCTAACGTCTGTTGCAGGTGTGGTAGGTGCAGAAAATAATAGTTCTACAAGTGTAGATAGTGTGAATGAATCTCAAAAATACTGCGAGTGATGAGCAGTCAAGACGCATGAAAGATATTACGGTTACGGCTACTCGTACGGAGGCATTAGTTCGCGATGTGCCAATCGCGACAACGATTATTTCACAAGAGGAAATTAAAGATCGCCAATATCGTAATTTAGAGCAAGCCTTACAAAGTGTGCCAGGCGTTGCTTTCAGCACCGATGCTCACGGTGGACAAAAATATTACGATGCGTGGTGCCGAATCTCGTCATACATTAATTCTTATTGATGGACGACGTGTTACGGGGAGAATTGACGAAAAACGAGCTAACGCCATGGGCTGGCTTCGCCAAGGCATGGATAATGTGGAACGCATCGAAATAACTCGTGGACCGTCGAGTGCCCCTTTATGGTTCTGAGGCAAATGGTGGGGTTATTAATATTATTACAAAGCAATCTAGAAAGCCAAGTGTAGAGGTTAATACTGAAATTTCTCGTCGTGATGCATCGAGTGCGACAGGGATATAACTTCAATGTATTGGCTCGTAGTGGGAAAAAAGGAAAGTGGAACGGATCGGTCGGTGCTGGTATTCGCAGGAATATAGCGGGTAATAATGATTCTGGCTCGGATAATAATTATCATGGTGATCGGATACCGCTTCATTTTGACGTATCTTATCAAGCGGGAAAAAGAGATAAATTTTCCTTCTTTATAGATCGAGAAACTGAAGACTTGGATATGAATACGAAAAAGGGTAGCTCATTAACTCAATCGGTTGATAAAAATACGACTACTACAAGCACAGGTCTTCGTTGGAATGGTCGTCGTGGTCGGTCATCGCTTATGGTGCAGTCTTACTACAATCATTACAAAGACACCTATGATCAATATAAGCGCACGGGTGGCATAAAAAAACTATCCATTTGGGATGAATATTATAATAAAGAATGGATTACAGACGCACAGGTTAACACATCAATCGATAAGAAGAATCTCTTGACTTATGGCGTTCAATTCCGTCGTCAAGAAGCGATTAGTACGCGTATTAATAATGGCTCCATAGCATGGTCAAGAACTCGAGAAGGCATTACAGATACTGCGGGTAAGGCAACCATTAATTACGGTAGTTACTTTGTGCAACATCAATGGAAACCCTAGTCGTAAATGGGTAATTATTCCTGCTGTTCGCTACGATACGTCAAATGCATTTGATAGCCATTGGTCGCCTAAGATTGGTGTTACCTATAAAGCAAATGATAGTCTTCGCTTTTAAAATGAACTATGGTGCAGGCTACTCCACACCTGGTATGACGGAAATGTATCATCATTGGCTTATGGCATCTAATGTGCCAAGAGGGCGATTAGGAGCTTTCGATATATATTTGCAAGGTAATCCTAATTTGAAACCTGAAAGCTCTTATAACTTTGATTTCTCCGTAGAAAAAGATTGGAAACGGACAAATGTTAAGGCGTCCTATTTCCACAATGTTATTAAAAATTATATTGAAAGCGGTGCCAATCGTATTGATATGGCAAAATCGCCGTATTTATGTTTCGTATTCCAATTTACCTCGTGCTGTATTGCAAGGTGTGGAATTATCTGTAAATCATAGACTCAATGATAAATGGGATGTATTCGGTAACTATACTTATTTGGATGCGAAGAATGACGTTACCCATAATCGTCTGTTAAACCGTGGTCGTCATGTATTCAGTGGTGGTGTTAATTATCATCAAGGTCGCTGGACTGGCGCGTTCTGGGGTAATTATTACATTAACTACCTCGATGGCATCGATGCTATCGTTGTTAACCCACGTCTCAGCATTCCGAAGAAGAAAAACATTCAAACTTGGAATGTTATGGTGACTCGTCAGTTGAATGATAATGCATCCATGTATGTAGGGGTTGAAAATATATTTGGCGAAAAACAAGACTTACGGGATATTCATGGTGCTACTTATCGCATGGGCCTTAACTTGCGTATGTAATAGTGAGATATTAATGTACGCATGAAATGCTGAGGCCTTAATGTATGAATGAAATACATGCATATGTATTGGTGTATGTAATATAGTGGCATTAATTTGAAACTATAATGTATGAGGTTTAGCTTGCATAAGTAATCTGCGAGGTGATCATTATCAATAAGCCATTATTATGTTTATTGGGGATTGTTGCCGTTGTGGGAACTTTCACTACGGTTATGAGCTTTGAAGGCAAGCGAGAGGTATTCAGCGAGGCTGGTGCTATTCAGATTGAAGATGATACGAAGCAAATTGTGTCGTTGCCAAACATAGCAAGTCGTGTAGTATCTATTTCTTCGGCGGATAGTGAATTGCTTATCACTTTAGGTGTTAGCCCCGTAGGCGTAGTAAATTCAAGGGAGTTACCGGCAGAGGTGCAGGCTAAAATTGCACAGTATCCGAATATGAATAGTGCTGTATCTCCAAGTATTGAACGAATTATTATGTCCGACCCGAATCTCGTTATCGGCATTGCCATGCCGTTTCAAACGGCGTTGCGCAAAGCTTTTAATGCGAATCATATTCCTAGCTTTTACCACTTATCCTCCAATTATGATGACATCATGGACCATATTCGACATGTGGGCACTATGACTGGTCATGATAGGGAGGCGGCTGCGTTGGTCCAGAAATATAATGATATCCTAACGGAAATCATACAGCGTCATAAAGATGAGTCTGCACCGCGTGTCCTCATCGTTTTTGGGACACCTACGAGTTACCAACTAGCCTCCAGTAAAACATATGTGGGAGATATTTTCCAAAAGATTAGGGGCAAAAAAATGTGGCTGATGTATATTTGCCGCAGGATGTATCGGAGAATGCTTTTGGATGGATATATTCCGCTTAATCTGGAGACGATGGCAGTTCTTGATTGTGACAAGGTTATCTTGATTAATCATGGCAGTAGCGGTGAGAAAGATATAGCAGCTTTTAAAAAGGCTTTTAAAACGCCGGCATGGCAGAATGTACCTGCTGTTGCTAATGGGAATATAGAGGTCTTGCCGGGTCCTTTTGTTTGCGTCGGTGCCGACCGCTCGAATGGATCAAAGTGTTATTATATGCGGAAAAAGGTGTTATGGACAATCTCATTAATGTGCAGGAACGTCGTGGCTTACGCGTTTTGTGGCTGCGCTGATTCTGTTAATAGCAGGGGTGTTGCTGAGTATGAAACTGGGCGCCGTTCCATTAACTTGGGGCGAATTATACCAAATCATAACGGGTGGCGACACATCGAAAATTGGTCAAATTATCGTGACTATACGCTTACCACGTGTTGTAGTGGGCTTTTAGCTGGCATGAATCTTGCCTTAGCCGGTGTGATTTTTACAAGGTATCTTGCGAAATCCTTTGGCGGATCGGAATTATCGGCATTACCTCTGGCGGTGCTTTGGCGGCTATGATCATCATGATTCTCATGCTACTTACGTTATGCTTGTTCCTATTGGCGCTTTTGTTGGTGCGTTAGTGGCATCGTTTTTGGTTTATGGATTTCTTGGCAAGGTGGGACTCAATCCGTTGCGCCTTATCTTGGCCGGTGTGGCAGTAGCTGCTTTTTTCGGCGGGTTTAATACGATTCTGTCTGTGTTTTATCCGGATCGTGTTCAAGGAACGGTGAGCTGGATGGCAGGTGGTTTTGTAGGGCGCAGCTGGGACGATGTAATGATGATTTGGCCTTATACGGCTATAGGAATTATTGGATCTATGATATCTATCAGATGGCTTACATTGCTTAGTTTAGGCGATGATACGGCGCGCACTTTAGGTGTGCATGTTGAAAGATGTCGATTGTCCTTACTCGTATTAGCTTCTTTATTAGCCGCATCAGCGGTGAGCGTGTCGGGAATGTTGGGCTTTGTAGGCCTTATCGTGCCTCATGTGGCGCGTCTCATTGTAGGTGTGGATTATCGTTATTTGATTCCTACGTCTATGGTTTTTGGTGGCATATTAATTGTTTATGCCGATACTTTGGCGCGCATGATGATTGCGCCTGGTGAAATCCCTGTAGGCGTACTGATGAGCTTTTTGGGTGCTCCATTCTTCTTGTATCTATTGAAAGGGGTGGGGCGAAGATGAGTGTGTTAACAGTCGATAATATAACGGTAGGTTATGGAAAACGATTGATACTGGAAAATCAATCCATCGTCTTTGATAAACCGGAAATAATATCTATTATCGGTCCGAATGGTTCGGGAAAATCAACGTTTTTGAAAGCTTTGGCCCGACTTATTAAGCTAAAACAAGGCACCATATCGCTGGATGAAAAATCTTTACATTCGTGGAATACAAAGGAATTAGCGCGCCATATAGCTTTGTTACCGCAAATTACGACAGCCCCTGAAGGAATGTTAGTTGAGCAGTTGGTTCGATCCGGACGAAATCCGTATGTATCGATTTTTAAGGAACTATCTGATGCGGATTTAGCTGCTGTGGAGCAGGCGATGAAATGCACAGATGTATGGAAATATCGGTATCGTCACATGGGGAACTATCCGGCGGTGAACGGCAACGCGTATGGCTTTCATTAAGTTTGGCTCAAGAACCAAATATTTTACTCCTCGATGAACCGACTACCTATCTCGACAGTCGTCATCAAATTGAATTGATGGAACTGGTTAAACGTACACAGCGGGAACGAAATATTATGGTCGTTATGGTGCTACATGATTTGAATCTAGCTTTGCGCTATAGTGACCGCATTATTGCCATCAAAGAGGGGGCTATCGTCGGTGATGGAGCTCCGCATATGATGATGACTGCAGAGAATCTAGCAAATTGGTTCGGCATTAAAGCGGATATTTTACAAAGTCCTCGTAGTGAAGAAACATGTCCTATATGTGTACCATATGGTCTTGCTTAAACAGAGGAGGTTAGATGCCGTATAGCTAGTTAATTGTTAGTTGCTTTTTAATGAGCTGTACACAATAGCAAAAAAAGCTATTGCGAAAATCGCATACTGTTTATACCTTAAAGAGAGCCCCACTTGTGGTGAGGGTCTCTTTATTATAGTAAAAATATGGTATACCAAATGGTTGGGTGAAACTTTCACGAAACGATGTACAAGAATAAGTACATTATAGAACCCGGATGGGGATTTTTAGTGAGGTAAAATAGTGGAATATATTATTTCGTTTATGGAAACATATGGCTATACGGCCATGTTTATTGCAATGGTTCTAGAAAATGCTAACGTGCCTATTCCGAGTGAAATCGTACTTGGTTTTGCGGGGTATTTGATAGCTCAAGGCATATTTGATATGCATACGACAATGGTGGTAGGTATCTTAGCAGGGATTGTTGGTTCTATAGTATCCTACTGGATGGGTGAGCATGGTGGGCGCCCTTTTATTATTGAAATATGGTAAATATATATTTTTAATGAACATAAATTTGAACTGGCAGAAAAAATGTTTAATAAATATGGCGGTGTAGCTGTATTTTTTGGTCGACTTTTACCCGGTGTTCGTACCTTTATCTCCTTCCCGGCAGGAATGGCACGCTATCCCATGTGGCATTTCATCATCTGGACGGTACTCGGTACGATTCCTTGGACGATTTTGCTCGTTTACTTAGGCAAGGTACTTGGTGAAAATTGGCAAGACCTTATCGAGTACAATCATGAGTTCTTGATTGGTATGATCGTTGTATTTGTCATTATAGCTGCAGTACTGGGCTTTAGATACTATCGTAATCGTCGATAAGGAGACCCCTTATGAAACTCTCTCGATTAACACCAGTCGTATTTATTGTGTGGCTAGTGTTTTATATGTTTGGCAATAATATGTTGCCTGTTACAGATCCCGTTGAATCTAATTATGCGTTAACGGCAAAGAAATGGTTCTTTCTGGTGATTGGCTATCTCCGCAGATTTATGGTACTTATTGGTACGATAAACCAATCATGATTTATTGGCTCATTGCTCTTGGCTTTAAAGTCTTTGGGAATTGCTGATTGGGTGGTGCGCCTACCGGTGCTATTTTCGGTGCTTTGTCGGTGGCGACCATGTATCAATCTACGCGTACCATGAGCGGTAAGTGGGCACTTGGTCTCATTGGGGCATCCGTTCTCGGGACATCTCTCATGTTCTGGACCGTAGCTCATGGCGTTATTACAGATATGGTGCTCCTTTATACGACATTGATGGTCATGATTTACTCCTACAGGGTTCTGGTGGAACAGAAACCATATGCCATGATTGTAGCTTATGTATTCGCTGCTTTAGGTGTACTCACTAAAGGTCCTGTAGCTATTGTGTTGCCTGGTATGATTTTACTTGTTTTTGCAGGTATTAATCGTTCTTGGTCTATGGTGAAAGCTATCTTTGATTGGCGTGGCATTTTAGCTTTTTGTGTAGTTTGTTTGCCGTGGTATGTGTACATGTACAGTGTTCATGGTCAAGACTTTATCAATGGCTTCTTAGGGCTTCTCAATGTGACTCGTGCTACTCAGTCGGAACATCCGGAAGATAACGTATGGTGGTATTACCTCGTCTATCTTCCTTGGCGCCTCTATGCCGTGGACAGGTGCTGTTATTTACGGCATAATCGATGGTTTCAAACAACGTCATACAGGGTTTATCTATAATATGACCTGGGGTGTTGGAATTGTGCTATTTTACACCTTGATGGCAACAAAATATCCTCTATATACCTTTGTTAGCTTAGTCCCATTTTAGTGCTATTGGTGCTTTGGGCGTTATGAAGCTTATTCGCAAAGGCAAATCTAGAGCCACAAATGGATTATTATGGACTGACGTTGCTTTTGTGGATTGCTTATGTAGCAGGTTCTTTCTTTTGCACCATGGGGTTTTTATTGCTTTGCTCTATGTCGTGGTTGCTATGGCGATATTGGCTATGTTCTATGCGTGGTATACGAAAAGAGGATATCGTTTAGTTACAATTATTGTCCTTGGTACGATGGTTATATCTTCTATAGTTGTTATGGAAGGTTTAGAGCCATTTCGTTAGCAACGTAGTAATATTGATGTTGTTCCAGTAGTGGATTCCTATAGAAGGGATGTCTATTACTATAACGGCTATAGTACGGCTGTTGTGTATTATACGGGTCATAAGGTTATCAAGATTAATGGTGATGAAAGTCGCTGGGATGATCGAGATAAATTGACGTAGCGCTGAATGGCAGAAGAAATATCTTATGGAACAAGTAAGTGAAGAGGAATTTAACAAGATTATCGAATCTGGTAAGCCACTTATGTTAATCGTTCCTAAAAGGGAGATTAAGCATTTCCGTCAGTCCTCCATTTATCCACATGTATCTGAGTCTAGTGAAGCAGGGTACATCTGAAGTTTACGTATTAAATAAAAAAGACTCTATTCAAATAATTGTGAAAACTTAATAAACATTAAAAACAGGTAGTATCAGGCCCTACTGTCAGTAAAGGTATATCACAACGGATACTATCTGTTTTTGTTAATTAGCACCTACCGCTTTTTGTTAATTAGTTGTTTGCTGTTTGGTTAATTAAAATCTTTGCAGCTTTATGTTATCTGAAAGTTTACTGGTGTTGATCCTCTATATACTATCTATTTATTTGCCTTTTATATTAAAAATGCTTATTTAAAATAAATAGGATCTTGTCTATATTGACTTTTTCGTACATAATAATAACACCCTACAATATTAGTGATTTATTGACATAATTAATACATATTGATATAGTAGGTTATATTAGTTTAGAAGACGAGGTGTTCTAAAAGTTCTGATTTCATCTAAGGCCTAGAAAAATGCGGAAAATGACATGAGTCATAAAACGCCCTTGTTGTGAGGTAGAAAGAGGGACATTATGAAGAAAATTTGGTATCTAATCACTGCTATCGGCTGTTGATAGGTAGAGTGGGCTTGGCGTATGAGTTATCATGAACACAGTAAACCAAAGACCGCCCAGAATTGAAAAACCGTGCGCGTTGCGTATTTACCGATTACGCATGCGCTACCCGTATTTGCTACTGAAGGAACTGGAGACAGCGGATGGTCCCTGTCCATGTAGAGCTTTGTTAAATACGGTTCCTGGCCGGAACTCATGGATGCGCTCAACACCGGTAAAAAGTAGACGCTGCAGCCGTCTCGTTGAGCTCGGCGTAAAGGCTCGAACAGGGCATTGATGCGCGCAGCGTGCATTAGGTCACACGGAAGGCAACATTATCGTTGTAAATAACGACATTAACTCTGTACAGGATTTAAAAGGCAAATCCTTTTGCTATCCCCTCATAAGCAATCAACTCAAAAATCTCGTAGACCTCATGCTTGAACGGGCAGGTCTGTAGCGAGAAGGACGTACAGATAGTGGAGATGAGTCCTCCTGAAATGCCGTCCGCATTGTCGGTCGGTCAAATCGCTGGGTATAGCGTGGCGGAGCCTTTCGCTCTCTTGCCATAGAAATGGAGCTGGGAAGGTCTTTGAAGACCCTGATCACTTATGGCATGACAATATCTGTGCGCCTCGTAATTCAACGGTCAATTCGTCGATGAACACCACGATTTGGCGAAGGCTTTACAAAAGCTCATCTCGATGCAGGTACATATTTAGATGAGCATCCGGAGGCGAAAGGAGATTTGCCTTATACATGAAAGTTTAAGGATCCTGTTATCGAACGTTCCTCAAAGTGATTGGGTTTAAAGATTTAGCCCTCACAGAGGAGCGTTATCAATGCGCTCGTGCATCACATGACTCATATTGATTTAATCAGGTGCCGAGCTATTCAGGTTTGTAGATCATACATTGTTGCCATAGGAGGGGACCATGAAGAAATATACATATGTGCCAGGCTCATTTATCGCAGCGTGGCTAATTTGGGAGTTAATCGTTCGCCTCGGCGGATTTAACGAAACCTTGTTGCCGACGCCGATACAAAGTGCTGCTCGGCTTTGAGGAACTCATCGGAGACGAGCGTGTTATTCAAGGGATGTTGCGGACAGTTTGGTGCGCTTTTCATAGGCTATATCATTTTCCCGTCGTAGCCGGCGTGTTTTAGGCCTTATTTTTAGGCTGGTATAAGGGCATTTGGAACTATATCAAATCCCATCGTTCAGGTGATTCGTCCCATTTCACCGGTAGCATGGTTGCCGTTTATCGTACTGTTTTCTTTCGGTATCGGACAGGCGCCGGCCATCGTTATCATCTTTATCGCGGCGTTTTTCCCGGTTCTATTGTCCACGGTGTCCGCGATTCAGAATATCGATCCCGTATACATCAAGGTGGCTCGAAATTTTGGCATCAAGCAGCCGGAACTGTTATTTAAAATTGTATTGCCCGCCGTGTTTCCCGGTATTGCATCAGGACTTCACATCGCGCTCGGCACGGCGTGGATCTTCCTGGTGACAGGGGAAATGGTAGGCTCTCAGACGAGGGTCTTGGATTCCTCATCATCGATATGCGGAATAATTTGCGTAACGATCTTCTGATGGTGGCGATTTTGACGATTGGCTTTGTGGGATCTTTTGCTCGATTGGGGCGTATCCCTCATCGAAAAATGGATTTATAGACGTTGGGGCATTGAGAAATAGGAGGTGGACGCATGGGTTACATTTCGGTGCGCAATGCACACAAGGAATTTATGAAAGATGGAGAACCGCTCACCATCCTTGAAAATATTAATCTGGACATTGAACGAGGTGAATTTATTTGTCTCTTTAGGTCCTCTGGTCCGGTAAAGCACGCTTTAAATGCTAGCGGCAGGCTTTGAGCTCGTTACTTCGGGCTCCGTTACCATCGACGGCGCGGAGGTGAAAGCACCTCAACTGCGGTATGTAACGGTCTTTCAAAATTACGGACTGTTGCCGTGGCGAACGGTGGAAAGCAATATTGAACTGGGCCTTGAAAGCAGAATGTACCTAGGAAGAGCGACCTGCTATCATCGACAAATACGTGAAAATGGTGGGGCTCGACCATGCGCGCAATCGCTATCCAGCGGAGTTGTCCGGCGGGATGCAGCAACGTGTATCCATTGCGCGGGCGCTGGCGGTCGATCCGGATATTATCTTCATGGATGAGCCGCTAGCCCTCGACGCGTTGACACGCATCAATTTACAGGATGAAATCTCCCGCATCTGCCGTGAAGAGGGTAAAACGGTCGTATTCGTTACGCATGATATCGAAGAGGCGGTGGTTCTTGCGGATCGCGTCGTAGTGCTCGCCGCTAATCCGGGACGGGTGCAAACGATCATCCCGTCAATCTCATCGATAGGACGGACCGGACCTCCGCATCCTTCGTCAATATTCGAAAACCACATATTTGAACAATTCCAACTTGCCAAAGAAGACAAAAATCGAGTTTTATATAAATGTGATATGTATATATTAGGTAGCAACAGAAGTCCAACAAAAACTGTAGTTTCAAAGATAGTAGGATCGTTCATTACCATCAGGGCTGTTACATGAGGCCTGTCGTTTTGATGGTAGAGAATCTAAAGTCCTTTGAAATTACAGTTTTTATATTTTTGTTGCTATGGATATTTTGAATATTAGTTTCGCATCAAACTTTTCAGAAATGGATGCTATTATAATATATAGTAACGGCATACATTTTTATGTAGTGCGTGATTATCAGATATATTATCACATATTATGATTGGATATCGTAATATATGGATTGTATTATTATGGGCTTTAGTGTATAAATACAGTATATAAAGGATTGATAATTATGATATACAGCATTATTTATTATATGGTTCGGTAGTATAAATTGGGAGAGCCTATGTCCTTATTTACATCAGAGGAAGAAAAACGCTGTCTTTTGATGAATATATGACCTCGTTTGATACGAATCAGATTGCAAAAGTACAGCAGTTTATAGACTGGCTCGGTCAATATAGGGGCGAGCTTGTTCACAATCCATGGGGCGAGGTGAATCCTGACCTCGAAATTGTTCGGCCTGATTTTGATGCGGCTCAGGTGCGTCGTAACAATTTGATGGCGTATTTGCTGCCGCGGTTGGGACGCTCCAAGATCTTTGTGGTGGCGGAGGCTGTCGGATATCAAGGTGGGCGCTGCATTGCCATTACCTGTGAGCGCATGTTGCTGGATAAGCATAAAACGATTCGGGCACATCAGATAACGCCTGTTACATTACAAAGAACCAGCTCTCCTGTGAGCCCTATGCTGAAACGGACCCAACAGGAACAGGGGTTCAACGAGCCTACGGATACGGTAGTATGGAGTGCTATCATCGAACAGGAAATTGATCCGTACGATGCGTTGCTGTGGAATATATTTCCCTTTCACCCTCACAAGGCGGGCGAACCGCTCACTAATCGGACGCCGACCGAGTCGGAGCAGCAGCTGCGTTGGGAATATACGAAAAGACTGTTGGCATTGCACACCGAATTAGGTGGACCGGAGCCGCTCGTGCTCGCTGTCGGTCAAAAATCGGCGGACACGATGGGAGCGATTCGGCCTTTCAGCCATCGGTCTTAGACATCCGGCTAACGGTGGGACTAATTTATACCGTGAAGGTTTTGCAAAGCTCAGCCACTGATACCGTAAAGATCTGCCAGCTATAAGAGAGAGTTTTGAGATAGAAGGTATTACATATGAAACGTTATTGTGAATCCTGCCGTCAATATTGTGACGAGACTGACCATGTTCTGTCTCGCATTGCGGGCAGTATACGACTTTCAGTGGAGGCTGAGAGAATTGCACCGGAAGGGATATTATCTATCCGCTGGCGCATTATCAGTTGAGTTATAAGGATACATTTCTTTATGTGGTGAGGCCACAAATTTATGAATTCAGATGGGTCAGCGCGTCCAGAGGGAGAATTTTCGCGGTTCTTTTTGTTGTGGCTGTCAGTTATCGCTGGAATTCTGGCGCTTGCTTATGGACTTACGGTGGCGCTTGTACAGGGTATTTATTTAATCCCTGCTGGCATGGATGTTACTGACAATCATCGGTCTAGTCTCGCTAATTCCGTTAGACTCTATGCATCCGTCGTCTTCTATGATACCGGTAAAAAGCAGTGAACATCTATTTTTGTTTTAATACCTTTTTATAGGCCAATAATTCTATTTGGCTCTACTGTGTGAAAGGGGTGAACCGAAGGCCAATCAATACAGGAGCGCGTTAGAGAACATCGTCATTGACAAACGGTTTGGCATCTATTATGAAAAGTATCGCCATGAGCAGTGCTTTTCACCACTCGAATTCGTTGCACTGCTGGTGAGTGCTATCTGCGTATGCAGTGTTTTCGGCTCGCTATATGGGGACCGGAAAGTGAAACTGGAGCTGCGCGGATGGTTTACGAACATCATTGTCGGTCAAGGCAGTAGAAGTCGGCGACCGAGCGATGATACACGATTATTTTGATGCCGTCAATGAAAAAGAACTAAGATAAGGCTTTCACCCATGTTATCAACTCCAGACTAAGACGAATCCTGCAGAAAAGCAAAAATGGATGGAATCTATGAAGTCTGCGCTGAAGGTGGTTGTCGTCCTTAGGGATGCGAGTCGTATCACTCGTATAAACAGCATGAAACGCATCATTTACGAAGCGGATCTCGCAAGTCACTAAACCCGGAGATGGCGCGGTTGAGGCAGTCGCGCACATGACACGCCATATCTCTGGTCGAAAAGTGGCGAATGGCATATTGAAGCGATTTTAAAAGCATGCCAGATGATAAATAATGAAATGCTGTGTGGTGCGTTTGTCTAGTCCCTTTTAAGCAGTAGTAAAAATTTTATGTTACTTTTGATGAATCAAGCGTAGAACTCTTTTCGCTGGCGTTGTTTTTATGTTATAATGAGCACAACGTATGAAAGTGAGGTCATCAAAACAGATCGGACTATATTCACTCGCGTATCGGATTGAGATAAAAATAGAAGTCTCTGGCGGCTGAAGCATCTGATAGTGCACTATACTCATTTACAGCTGGCAATGGCACAAACCAGGAACGGCAAAATTTGATAGCGCATTTTTGCGCCCGTTTGACGAGACGCTAGTATAATGCGCCTTTTTCTTTGTGTGACATTCCTCGGCATAGATCAATTCAGTGATAGGTGAGAAAAAACTATGTTAAATAAATTGAATGAACAAAATTTTAGGAGGAACTGTGAATACAACAGACAATCAGGTTACTGCGCAAGTGAAAGCAGAACCCAACAGTAGCAAAAACTGCTACTCTTTACATGCTGCGGCTGAAGGCGACAAAAACAAACGCGTCGCCGTACAAATACACACGCCCTGCTGGCGAAGGTCGTACGCGCCAACAAACAGCTGGTGAAGGTGAAGGTGCAACACGCCAACGCCGTTCTACAAATACTCGCACAAGTGCGAATGGTGGCCGTACTAATACGACTCGCCGTACAAATACACGTCGCAATGCTGAACAAGGTGAAGGTCAAGAACGCAAAACTCGTCAAACTCGTGCACCGCGTGGTGAAAATACACGTAATACGCGTACTAATAATGGTCGCAATGGTCAAAATGGTCAGAACCGCAATAATAACCGCTCAAATAATCGTTCTACAGGTTGGAACAATCAAGAGGAAACAAGTGGAATTAGTCGGTCGCACACCAAATGGCGCCAACAAGGAAAATTCCAAATCATTCCCATTAGGTGGTCTTGGTGAAATTGGTAAAAATATGACTATCTTCCAATACGAGGGACGAAATCATCGTTCTTGACTCTGGGCTTCATTCTCTAGTGAGAGATATGCTTTGGCGTAGATATCGTTATTCCTGATATGAGCTATATCTATCGAGAATAAAGACCGCTGAAAGCTGTCGTAATTACTCATGGTCATGAGGATCATATCGGTTCTTTGGCATACCTTATGAAAGAAATTGGTTGCCCAGTATACGCAACAAACCTCGTTTGTGGATTAACTCGAAGGCAAGTTTAAAGAACATAAAGGTATCTCAAAATGTCTGCGTACGATTCTTTGCCGGCGATGAAGTTCAAATTGGTCAAGTGACTGTTGGTTTCATCCAAAACAAATCACTCCATTCCTGACTCCTGCGCTGTATACTTTAATACACCAATCGGGACGGTTCTTCATACAGGGGACTTTAAAATTGACCAAACCCCAGTTGATGGCCGTTTGATGGATATGCACAAATTTGCTGAGCTCGGTAACAAGGCGTATTAGCGCTTACTCGGATCTCACAAATGTAGAAAAACCAGGTACTACTGGTTCTGAAAGTTCCGTAGGTCCTGCGATTAAACAAGCTGTTGAGAAAGCAAAAAGCGCGTTGTTTTGGCAACATTCGCATCCAACGTATCCCGTATCCAACAAGCTATTGATGCGGCGGTTATGTTCAACCGTAAGGTTGTAGTTATGGTCCGAAGCATGGTCAATGTTACAGAAATTGCCCAAGAACGCGGATACTTGAATATTCCACCAAATACAATCATCGATGTAGATGTAATGCACAACTACACAGATGACCAAATCATGATCTTAACGACTGGTTCTCAAGGTGAACCGATGGCAGGCTTGTCCCGTATGGCAACAAGCAATCATCGCACTGTAGAATTGGCACCGAATGATACTGTTATCATCTCCGCTACACCAATTCCAGGCAACGAAGGTGCTGTAGGTAGAACTATCGATAACTTACTTCGTTTAGGTTGTAATGTGGTATATGGTAAAGACCGTGGTATCCACGTATCTGGTCATGCGAGCCAAGAAGAGCTTAAAACAATGCTTAACCTTGTTCGTCCAGAATACTTTATCCCAGTTCATGGTGAGTACCGTATGTTGCGTCGTCATGGTGAACTTGGTGTGGCTATGGGCGTAGATCCTAAGAAAGTCCTTATCGGCGATAATGGTCAAATCTTTGAATTTGATAAAGATGGTGGTCGTAAAGGTGGACGCGTACAAGCTGGCGCTATCTTCGTTGATGGCCTTGGCGTTGGTGACGTAGGTAATATCGTTATCCGCGACCGTCAACAATTGGCACAAGAAGGTATGGTTATCGTTGTTATGGCGATGGACAAAGCGTCTGGTACTATCGTAGCTGGTCCAGACCTCGTATCTCGTGGCTTCGTATACGTTCGTGACGCAGAAGAACTCATGCTTGCTGCGGAGCACCGCGTAGAACAAGTTCTTGAAGATTGTGAAATGCAACGCATCAAAGACTGGACAACCATTAAGCAAAACGTACGTGACGCATTGGGTAAATTCTTCTATGATAAAAACCCGTCGTCGTCCTATGATTTTGCCAATTATTCAAGACGTATAGATATAATTAAGACAAGCAGTTGTTAAAGTAGTTATTTAACAACTGCTTGTTTTTCGACTAGTATATGATTGTAAAATTAATGTAATCAAAGTAGGAGTTTTACAATTGGTAGCGAATACTATTTAGTAGAAGAGTAATAAGGGATAAAGGAGGTGATGGTATGTCTGAACGGTTCCCAGTGAGTGGGGCTATTTTAAACTGGTTGCCTAAATATAGTGGTAAAGGTTATGAAGCTTTCTATAAGCGATTTCCAAAGTATGGAGAGTGGATTGCAGGTCGTGTGCATCCGACAATTTGTCAAATACAGGCATTAGCTACTTTTTCCAATGTACCGTTAGGATATATTTATTTAAAGAATCCTCCACCGTTATCGGATAAAGAGATTACTGATTTTAGAAAACTGAATGGTGAAATCGCTGACAGACCATATAGTCCTGAGTTAAGAGATACTATTTATGATATGCAGATTCGACAAGATTGGTTGAGCCAATATCGAAAGCTTAATTTAGGAATAGATGCGTTACCTTATGTAGGGAGCTTTTCTAAACGTATGGATAGCAGAGATCTTGTGCATCAAGCTTATTCGTTATTAGATATAGAGGCTGGCTGGCAAATAGGTGTAGCGGATCCGTTTACACATATACGCAAACGCATCGAGACTATAGATGTTACTGTATTTGTTAACGGCATCGTAGGCTCTAATACTAGACGTAAATTATCCGTTGATGAATTTAGAGGGTTTACATTAATTGATTCTTATGCACCTATTATTTTTATCAATGGAACTGACTCGAATCATGGTAGGCTGTTTACGATTATTCATGAGCTTTGTCATATATTATTAGGTGAAGAAGGCGTTACTGATAGCTCTTCTGAGCCGTATTGTAACAGCTTTGCAGGTGAATTTCTTGTGCCGAAATCCCAATTTATTCCTTTGTGGAATGAACATCCGGAGGATTATGAAACCATAGCTAAGCGCTTTAAGGTGAGTGAGTATGTTATCTATCGGATAGCATTAGAGCATGGATATATTACTCGAATTCAATATCATAACCTAGTGGAATGTTTTAATCAGAGATTAGAAAGCTTACCTGAACGAGAGACAAGAGATGGTGGAAATTTTTATGTCACTGCTCATGCTCGGTTGGGGGAAAGTTTTAGTCGTACTGTTGTCAAAGCCGCTCGAGCAGGCGAACTGCGCATCGAGATGCGTATGAGTTGTTAGGCTTACGTGGTAGTACTTTTACAAAAATATGTGAATGAATATAGTTTTTAGGAGAGAAAACTATGTATGTCATGATAGTAATACCTTTATAGATGCAAAAGAACCGATATTATGGGTTTGATATTGTTCCATCATTCTGGAATGAGTTGATATCTCACAGCAGAGGTAATATTTTAACTATTGATCACATTAAAAATGAAATTATGAGTGGTAATGATGAGTTATCTATTTGGTTTGACACTCATTATTTGAGGTTTACCGAAGCGACAAATGATGTTGAGATACAAAATACATATGCAGATATAGCTGAATATGTGATGTTAAATCAACAATATAAGGATGCTGAAAAACATCGTTTTTTGGCTAAAGCGGATCCTTGGCTTATAGCTTATGCGAGTGTCCACAGAGGTGTAGTTGTAACCCACGAAGTTCTAGCGGGACCAAAGACTACAAAAGTCAAGATACCGGATATATGTGAGCATTTTGATGTTTCATATGTGAATGTATTTGAAATGATGCGTCAATTACATATGGTAATATGAGATGAGGAGCTACTTTAGGTGGCTCCCTATTTTTCGTTATTTATATGTATTGCCAGTACTATAAATAGCACCACTATCGCAATTGTCTACTATATGGGGTATTTGAAGTTACCCTTTTAAACTGTTATAATTAAAAGATACCAATTAATATATCTTCTTATGTAAGAATGGTGATTTATGAATAAAACAAATACAAGAGCGATGGTAGAAACTGCGTTTATTAGTGCTATAGGTGTTATGTTAGGTGCTATCAGTGTATATGTGCCTGGTTTCGCTTTTTTAGCATTTTTAGTTACGCCTGCAGCTGATTGAATAATTGGAACAAAATGGGGTACTAAGTATAGTATATCAGCGCCGTTATTACTACATTTTTGTCAGTAGTGTTATTCGGACCATGGAATGGATTGGCCGTAGGGTTATTTTCTGTTGTAGGCGTAGGGGTTGGAGAAGGCAATCGTCTTTCGTTGGGAACGATTAAACGGTTACTACTTCCTAGTATTGCCATGTTTATTGCTGTATTAGTTAGCCTAATTTCACAGTATATATATCTGGTATTGACTTATCAATGATAGATACTCAAATAACTGAACAAGCTCGTACATTAGCAGAACAGGCATTACAAACAAATCCTAATATGACACAAGAGCAAGCGGATTTATTCTTAGAAAGAATGAATAAAGCTTACTACTTCTTTGAAGGATATGTTTTTGTAGCTGTGGTATAGCTGCAGTAGCATATAGTTATGTAACAATTCAGATATCTATATGGTTAGGCAAGCGATTACATATTTCCATACCTCGATTTTTACCGATTGAAGAATGGAAGATGCCTATTTGGAGTGCTGGTTTATATGCACTTGGTATCATTGGGATTTATGGCGCTCCACATATTAATATGGAGTCTTCATGGATTACAACTATTAGTAATAATTTAGTTCTTCTTGGTAGTTCTATGTGTTCTGTTCATGGCTTTGCTGCTTTAGCAGATTTAATGAGTAGTTATCGCATGAGTAATAAATTGAAGTGGATATTACTTGGTGTATATGCCTTCTTCTTTGGACAAGCACTAGCGATATTTGGTGTTATAGATATGTTTTTAGATTTACGGACACGTTACAAAGCGCGTCAATAGTAATAGAAAGGCCGTTATGAAATCCTTTCAACGGAGATGGAAAGGTTTAGAAATTACCATTGTTGCCGTTCTCGTATTATTGCTATTATTGTTGGCCTATTTAAATTGGGCTATTGCGATTTTAGCATTAATCATTGTAGTAGCGGCGTATTTGGTTAATTATAATACCCTTCATAACCGGCGTCGTTTAGCAAGAGAACAGTTTAGTGCGATGATGAAAAATGTCACACAAGCTTCTAACTTTTGCTTTACAAAAATTTGCCAATGGGGATTGTTCTTGTTAATAAAACAAGGCACATTGGTGTGGAATAATAGTGTTTTTCGCTGATTGGGTTAAGGTGGACTGGAATAAGCTCCAAAAAATGTCTGCTTTGTTGCCTGGTTTCCGTATCGATAAAATCTGGGGTAAGTCCGGATATATGACGGAAAAAAATATGAAAATCGATACTTCCAAATTATTTATAAATTTATCGATCCTCGGGATACGCGATCAGATATTGATAGTGAAGATGAACTGGCGGAACATGCAGTGATGGCATTGTACTTTCAAGGACATTACAGACCTAGAAAAAGCCCGTATTAAAGCCGAAGAGGGACAGCCTGTATGGGGTATGATTCAAATCGATAATCTCGAAGAATTGACAAAAGGCCTTAGTGATCGTGAGTATACTAGTATTTGGACAGATATAAATAATATCATCATGGATGAAATCGATCGCTACGAAGGCTTTATTCGTAACTTCCAAGATGATATGTATACCTTTGCCATTTCTCGTGGTGCGCTTCATGAGATGGAGGAAGCTGGTTTTAAAGTGCTCGAACGAATCCGGAAAGTACCATCTCCGCGTCAAGTACCAGCTACGATTTCTATTGGTATTAGTGAAAATGTAGGTTCTGTGAAAGATGTATCTGGTCGTGCTCGTGCAGCCTTAGATATCGCCTTAGGTCGCGGTGGTGACCAAGTGTGCATTATGGATGGTGAAAGTACGCGTTTCTTTGGTGGCAATACGGCAGGCGTTGAGAAGAATACGCGCGTTCGTGCTCGTGTTGTATCTCAAGCGATACATGAGCTTATGATTGATTCTGATAAGATCCTTATCATGGGGCACCAGCGCGAAGACTATGATGCCTTAGGCGGTATTATCGGTGTAGCAGCCATTGCTCGAGCACTTGGTAAAGACGTGCGCATTGCGCTTTCAAAAGAAACTAGCGCCATCGATAAAATGGTGAATGTTCTTAACGAGTCAGAGTTCTGGAAAGAGAATATTATTACTGCAGAAGCTGCAAGAGTATGGGTAGATGCGAATACGCTCACTGTCGTGTGTGATACGCATCGTCAGGAAATGGTGGCGGCTCAAGAGGCGCTTGAAATTTCTGAACGACGCATCGTTATCGACCATCATCGTCGCTGCAGCGGACTTTGTGGAAAATCCATTGCTTACCTATTTGGAACCAACTGCATCGTCCACATCTGAGCTCGTAACAGAGCTTGTACAATATGCAGGCGTTCCTGTAAAACTTTCAAAAGCGGAAGCCACAGGTATTTATGCAGGTATCGTATTAGATACGAAGAACTTTATCCAACAAACTGGGGCACGCACCTTTGAGGCTGCAGCATTCTTGCGCCGTGCAGGAGCGGATATCGACAGAGTTAAACAATTGTTTATTGAAACTTTCGATTCTATCCAATTGCGTGCTAAAATGGTATTTGAAGCAAGTCGTACTGAAGGGATTGCTATTTCCGTAGCGCCTGAAGGCTTGAAGGATATGATGGCGTTGGCTGCACAAAGTGCGGACATGCTCATCAGTAATGAAGATATTGAAGCTGCCTTTGTACTATATTCCCTAAATGATGGCGGTATCGGCGTTAGTGCTCGATCCAAAGGTAAGGTAAATGTACAAGTTGTAATGGAAGCCTTGGGTGGTGGCGGTCATAGAACTGTGGCTGGTGCTCAATTACAAGGTATGACCATAGAGGAAGCGAAGCAGGCATATTTGGAGCATGCTCTTGAGGCGCTTCATTCCGCAGAACAAGAGGAGGAATAACAATGAAAGTAGTATTGTTAGAAGACGTTAAAAAAGTTGGTAAAAAAGGCGAAATCGTTGAAGTTAGTGACGCATATGGCCGTAACGTGTTGATCAAGAAAGGCCTCGGCCTTGAAGGTACAGCAACTAACGTAAATAATGCGAAACAAAAACAAGAATCCATTGCTCATAATAAAGCCGTTGCAAATGACGAAGCTAAGATCTTGGCTGCTCAATTGACTAAGGTTGAAGTAACTGTAAAAGTTCGCATGGGCGAAGAAGGTCGCGTATTCGGTTCCGTTACTGCTAAAGATATTTCCGATGCTGCTAAAGCTCAATATAAAGTAGATATCGATAAAAAGAAAATCGAAATTAAAGAACCATTGAAAACATTGGGCGTACATGACGTACTAGTGCGTGTTCATCCTGAAATTACAAGTACTATCAAGGTTAATGTAGTAGCCGAATAATAGTATTCACCATGCTCTTGGAGTATGGTGAATTCTTTTATCCATAGTGGTTGTGTGAAGGGGATTATCATGGATGTACGCATTCCACCGCATAATCTAGATGCGGAAAAGGCCGTTTTAGGGGCCTTATTAACTAATGGATCCAATATGGGCGCTGTTGTAGATACGGTGACAAGTATTCTTAAATCTGAAGATTTTTACCGCGATGCACATCGTATTATTTACGATGCCATTTTAGAAATCGTGCATGCCAATAAGACAGCTGACTTTATTACCGTTGGTGAAGAACTAGATCGTCGTAAGCGCCTCGATGCGGTAGGTGGTCTTGCTTATATTACATCTCTTGCCAATGAATCGGTGTCCTACAATGTTGAGGAACATGCGAAAATCATCAGCGAGAAAGCTCAGTTGCGCCGCCTCATCGATGCAGGAAATAAAATCGTAGGTATGACGTATGCTGGCGAAGATGAGCCGACAGCTATCCTCAACAAGGCAGAGCAAATGGTGCTAGACGTAAGCGGTCAAACCCAGTCTGAATCATCTTTTGCAGCCATTGGGGAAGTGGTTTTATCTAATCTAGATAAACTCAATGCATTGCAACAGCATGATGGCGCTATTACAGGCGTGCCAACAGGCTTTAAAGATGTAGACCACATTTTTAACGGCTTACAAAAATCTGACCTCATCCTCGTAGCGAGCTCGTCCTGCGATGGGGAAAACAGCTTTCACCTTGAACATTGCTCAAAATGTAACGATGTTGTACGACAAGACGGTGGCGTTCTTTTCCCTAGAAATGGGCAAGGAACAGCTCGTTGGTCGTATTTTGTCCTCCGTGGCAGGTGTGAGCTCTGAAAAATTGCGCCGTGCGAACATGGATCCTGCTGACTGGGAAAAGGTTATTGCCGCAGCGGACCGCATGAGTAAATCCAAGCTCTTTATCGATGATACGCCGGGTCTTACCGTACAAGATATGCGCTCTAAATTGCGCCGTCTCAAGGTGGAACATGGTCTCGATCTCGTTATCGTCGATTATATTCAGTTGATGCAAGGTCGAAATGCTGGTAAGGGCAGTGAAAATCGTCAACAAGAGGTGTCCGAAATCTCTCGTAATCTTAAACTGATTGCTCGTGAATTTAACGTACCGGTTATCGCTTTGTCTCAGTTATCTCGTAGTGTTGAAAGCAGACCAGATAAAACGGCCTGTACTTTCGGACCTTCGTGAATCTGGTTCCCTCGAACAAGATGCGGATATCGTTATCTTCTTGTACCGCGATAAATATTACGATGAAAACTCCGAAAAAGGGGACAATGCAGAAGTCCTCATTCGTAAACACCGTAATGGTTCCGTCGGTACCGTGGAACTCCAATTCGTTGGAGAATTAACACAATTTAGAGACGTAGAATTCCGAGACCTAGGGCCGGAACAATAATGAAAACTATCGGGGCGTGCCTATATTGATGGGGCCCCGTGACATAGCTACATTTTAATTAAAAAGAAAGGACTATACTTCTTTGCTCCTCGTGACCTGATGTCGCTGCATAAGTATAGTCCTTTCTTTTTATCACTGTACATATGAAGGTGTCCCATCAATATAGTGGCACTCGATAGTTTTCGTTGTATTGTTGGGAGAGAAGATAATAGAAGTTTGGCGTTATACTAGTAGAAAATAAATCGTATTCAAGTGTATAATAGTACTAGATAGATTTTATAGTGTCGTACAATACGTAAGTATTGTGAGGTGGAATATAAGGTTTCCATCCTTTGTATGATGAATTTAACTATTAGTGGAAAACAAAATATTGAGTTTTATTTGTTGCTGGTTGGATTAGGTGCTGCAGAGGCTTATAAATACAAGCGTATTAGTCTAGGCGTATTTGAGAGCCTGCATTATCATTTGTCCATGATAGACTTAATTGATGAATACCGGTTGTCAAAGGACTTAAGGGAGATTGTTTTCCAAGGTATGGGAATGGAAGATATTGTTGATGCAGCAGAGTGGTTTGAAGACTTTGATTGGGAAGGTCATTTGCGTGATGCGATAGATTCCTTGGAACTGGATTGTGTATCTAGATTAATGGAGCCCTCATATCATACTTGTATTAATGATTTCACCTTGTTTGATGTACCTAATACGGATAGTGTCGATCATCTCTATATTTCTTTTGTATCTCATCATAGTTTTGAGCAAATCATGATGATTTTTATGCTAGGGTATACCGTGTTTTTGATTGAGTTAGGTGAGTATTCGTTGATGCCTTTGATGCTTTTGCAAACTCATACTAATCTTCGAGCTATAAACTGTGGTGAGTCGAGATTTAGTGAAACTCTTGATATGTGATTCTTGTGATACGGAAAAGATGACAATAAACGACAATAATGTGAGAAAGATTTCTATAGACCTTGATGGGTCGCTGTTTTACCAAATTGAGTCTAGCAGGATTATAGTAGTGAAAAGGGTTTAGTTTATTATACAAGTCTATTAGCCATATCTGGGTTAATAGTCTGTTAGACATATGGCATCTACTATTAGATTATGATATCTAGAGTTAGGTACTCTTTTATTTTCTATAAATTTATTAGCTATAAAAACAAACATATGTTTGAAAAATACTCTGTTTTTGTTATACTAATCATAGAAATTTTTGTGTTCTGTTTTTGTAAAAGCCACGTTGTTTAGCGGTTTAGGAGGTGTTTGTATGGGTTCAGCTGATACGGATCGGATGTATAGTGTATTGATTTGAAGTGTTTTTACGCGTCTGTAGAATGCGCCGATTTAGGACTGGATCCGTTTATGACGCCTCTGGTGGTGGCCGATGGTTCTCGTGGCAAGGGGGCTATTACGTTGGCTATTTCTCCTGCCTTAAAAAAGTTAGGTGTTAAAAATCGCAGCCGATTATTTCAGATTCCACCGCATATTGAGTATTTGACGGTGAAGCCACATATGAAGCGGTATATGCAGGTGTCTGCTGAGATTTATGGAACCTTGCTCAAGTATGTGGCGCCCGAAGATGTGCATGTGTACTCTATCGACGAGTATTTCATCGATATTACGCCCTATTTACCACTATATAAAAAGACGCCTCGTCAGTTGGCGCAGATGTTGCTTGATGCGGTGCTAGTGGCAACGAAGATTTATGCCACCGTTGGAATCGGAACAAATTTGTTTCTTGCTAAGATTGCCCTTGATATTTTGGCGAAACATGCGTCTGATTTTATAGGCTATCTTGATGAAAGCCTTTTTAAAGAGACAATCTGGTATCATCAGCCTTTGACCGATATATGGCAGATTGGTAAGGGCATAGCTAATCGTTTGCATAAGTATGGTGCTTATGACTTTACATGGTATTACTATGATTCCAGAGACGAAGTTGTACAAGGAGTTTGGCATTAATGCAGAGCTCATCATTGACCATGCTTGGGGCCGTGAGCCTTGTACGATTGCGGATATCCATGCGTATCGACCTATTAAGCACTCTATCTCGCACAGTCAGATTTTGTTGCGTAATTATACCTATGAAGAGGCATACGTGCCTATGCGCGAAATGGTAGAGTCCTTGGTATTAGAGCTTTTACAAATCAAAGGGGTTACGAACCATATTCACGTTCATATCGGCTATGCTGATGAAATGATGCGCTCTACAGGAGGTTCTAAAAAGCTTAAAGCAGTACACTGACTCTTTGCAGGTGTTAACGGCGGCAGTTATTAAATTATACGAGCAGCATTGCCGTAAAAATGAGCTCATCCGTCGCATAGGAATCAGCTTTGAGGATTTAGTCAATCGATCCGCCATACCTCAAGAGGTGGACCTATTTAGCACTCTTACTACAAATGTAGAGGAAAAGGAACGACAGGTACAAGAGGCTATGCTATCCATTAAGGAAACAGTTTGGTAAGAATTCTATTTTTGCGTGCATCGAGCTTACAAGAGGAAGGAACCATGCGCTTTAGAAATACCTTGGTAGGCGGTCATAATGGGGAATAGATATTATAATGGATACATTGGAAATACATTAGTCGCGTAAGGGGAGGTATACATTAATGAAACATCGCATGTCTCGGTTACAGCGAGCAAAACAATTTATGCCCTTTGCGGCATTGAGGGGATTTTGAGCGTTATTAGCCGCTGTAGCAAGCCAAAAAGAAAATCGGGCAGAGTTATCAGAGGATCAAATAGACGAGTTAAATACAGTTTTACAATCTGTACGTTGTGGGGAGTGGGTACGAATCGTTTACTACAACAAACGAAAATATACGGAACTTATAGGAGCTGTTGATATGATTAGTGAGCAATTACAAATTCTATCTGTACAAGGAACTGTTATTCCTTTCAGATATATAAAAGAGCTAAACTTGTATGATATATAAATATAAATGATGGCTTTTTACTGTGTATGGTAAATAGACTAGAGTTAAAAGAAATAATTAGGTATACAATAGTATCATGGGTAAATATAGCTTTATAAAAGATTTCTTTAGTTTTGTTGACTCTAATATACCTATATAATTTTTCGTGTTTTTGACTTAGAAAGGCGGTGTATGTAATGCATGATGTCATATCATTACTTATAAATCGCTATGATTTTTTCCTCCAGCTATTATGGGAGCATATAGAAATTTCAGTATTAGCTTCTGTTATTGCTACCATCATCGGTGGCTTATTGGGTGTGTTTATATACGAATATAAACGGCTAGCTGCGCCAGTTATGGTAGTGGTTAATTTCTATATACAATTCCATCTATATCGATGTTAGGCCTTTTTGTTGTACGTATCAGGGTGTTGGTAATACGACGGCTATCATTGCATTGGTTATATATGCTTTATTACCGATGGTACGAAATACATTTACTGGTCTTAACCAGATTGATCAAGCCATGTGTGAAGCGGGGATTGCATTAGGGCTCACGCGGATTCAACGTTTGTGGAATATAGAGATTCCTTTGGCTATGCCGACTATTATGGCTGGTATACGGACCATGCTCGTTATGACCATTGCCTTGACAGGTATTGCGTCCTTTATTGGTGCTGGTGGCTTAGGTGTAGCGATTTATAGGGGGATTACAACGAATCAAAGTGCTTTGACGATTGCAGGCAGTCTACTGATTGCACTATTAGCCATTACTGTTGATGCTCTCTTTTCTCTAGGTGAAAGAGTAACGCGTATTAGCCCTCATATGAAGCGCTATACGATTATATTTGTTTCGATTATGACGATAATTGCGATGGGTATAGGTGGCTGGGCTATGTATTGCCGTCATGTGAAGACCGATGTTATTCATATTGCAACGAAACCCTATGACGGAACAGCTTATTTTGGGGAATGTTTTAAAAGAATTAATCGAGAAGAAGACTGATTTAACCGTAGAGGTTACAGAAGGTGTAGGTGGTGGTACATCAAATATTCAACCAGCTATGCTTTCCGGCCAATTTGATATATATCCTGAATATACTGGTACAGCTTGGTCTGCTGTGCTAAAACGTACGGATACGTATGATGAAAGTCTATTTAATGAGCTTTCACAGGCCTATAAAGAGAAATATAATTTTGAGTGGGTCGGCATGTACGGTTTTAATAATACCTATGGCATAGGGGTGCGTAATGAAATTGCTCAGAGTTATGGCGTAAAAACGTATTCTGATCTTGCTCGTATAGCACCATCCCTAACATTAGGAGGGGAATATGATTTCTTTGGACGTGAAGATGGCTATGCTGGATTACAACGCGTGTATGGTATGAGATTTTAAAAGCTACTAAAGATATGGATATAGGGCTAAAATATACGGCTATTAGTCGTGATGAGGTGGATGCAATGCCGATATTCACGACTGATGGTCAATTAAGTATTGCACCGATTACGGTGTTACAAGATGATAAACATTTATATCCATCTTATATGTCTGGTAATGTGGTGCGTAGCGAAGTATTGATTGCTCATCCTGAACTGCGCCCTGTATTAGAAAGTTTGAATCATACGATTACAGATCAAGAGATGGCGAAGATGAATTACGCCGTTGAAACGGAACATCAACTGCCAGCTGATGTAGCACATAAATTCCTGGTAGAACGAAATTTGATATAAGGTGAATATAGTTAGAACTAAAGTAAATAAAATTTGATATATGTTGAAATATGATTTTTGTATTGACATTTAATCTCCTTTTGATGTAATATAAACATATGAACAGATATTCATATAAATAAAAAATATCTGATGAATAATGTTTAGGAACATATATAACAAGATATGAAACAAGATATGTCTAATAAGTATTAGAAATAGATATACTATTAACTTACAATACAGGATAGAAGCTTTCACTATTATCAAAGGAGATATCATGGAAGAAACATTGTTGTTGAAGGATTTGAACTGTCCGAACTGCGCAGCAAAAATTGAAAGATCGTATCCGTAAAATGGATGTTGTAGAGACTGCCAATTTTCACATTGCTACACATCAATTAAAATTAACCGGCTCTTGGGAAGACCGTGAAGCTCTTAAACGTGACATTCAAGATATTTGTGATGCCATCGAAGAGGGCGTAACAGTAGCCGATTACGAGCGTAAATCTAAAGCGGCTATGGATGACCATGGTCATGATCACGATCGTGCAGTGATGCTGTGACAATTGCAGTCATCGTAGCAGGCTTGTTATTTCATGGCCTATGATGTTTGACTATCAGTTTGTTCCCATCCATCAGCTTGCCAGAAGTCATCGAAACTCAATTTACTATATTGCGTATATTCTTCTTGCGTTCCCAGTATTGCGCATCGCAGGTCGCAATATCTTAAAAGGCCAAGTGTTCGACGAGAACTTCTTGATGTCTATCGCTACATTGGGTGCTATTGCTATCGATGCATTGCCTGAGGCCGTAGGCGTTATCTTGTTCTACCGTATCGGTGAGTTCTTCGAAGAAAAAGCAACTGATCGTAGTCGTGCAGAAATCATGAACGCTGTCGATATGCGTCCTCAAGAGGTGCGCGTTGTAGATACAGACTGCGGTGGTGAAATCGTAGTTATGGCTCCTGAAAAGGTTGAAGTAGGCTGGACTATCGAAGTTCGTCCTGGCGATTTAATTCCTCTAGACGGCACAGTGCTTGAAGGTGAAACACGCGTTAATACAGCACCTGTAACAGGTGAACCTGTACCTGTTCGCGCCGTACCTGGCACTCAACTTATGTCTGGTTGTATCAACGAATCTGGTCGCATTACAATGCGTGTAGATAAGGTTCTTGAAGAATCCATGGTTACTAAAATTCTTGATGCCGTTGAAAATGCAGCATCTTCTAAACCTAAAATCGACCGTTTCATTACGCGTTTTGCTCGCGTATACACACCAATCGTTGTAGCTCTTGCATTGGCTGTTGCTATCATCCCATCCCTTATTACTGGTGAATGGCATAAATGGATCTACACAGCCTTAACATTCCTCGTTATTTCTTGCCCATGTGCATTGGTGCTTAGCGTGCCACTTGCATTCTTCTCCGGTATCGGCAATGCGTCTAAACACGGTATCTTACTTAAAAGGTGGTCGCGTTATCGAGGCATTGGCTAATGTGAAAGCAGTAGCTCTTGATAAAACTGGTACTATCACATCTGGTGAGTTCAAAGTTCACAGCGTAGAAACTGTAGGCTCTCATGTAAGTTCCAGTCAATTGTTATCCATGGCGGCAGCTATCGAAGCCGTTTCTACACATCCAATCGCAACAAGCATCGTGTCTGAAGCAAAAGATCAAGGCCTTTGCAGTGGAACCTTCTGATTTCGTTCAAGAGTTAGCTGGTGAAGGTATGGTAGGTATGGCAGATGGTCAACAAGTACTGTTGGTAACCGTCGTCTTATGGAACGCTATAATGTTCAAGGCTATCCAACAGAAGCTGCTGAATATGGCACAGAAGTTCTTGTTGCAGAAGGTAATACATACTTAGGTCGTATCATCATCGCCGATGAAGCTCGCCCAGACTCTGCTGAAGCGATTGCTAATCTTAATGGTCAAGATATTAAAACTGTTATGCTTACAGGTGATGCTGAAGCAAGTGCAAATTACATTGCTAAAGAAACTGGCGTAAGTGCTGTACGTGCTCAGTTGTTGCCTCAAGATAAATTGTCTGTTGTACAAGATATTCGCTCTGAATATGGTCCAACTATGTTCGTAGGGGATGGCATCAACGATGCTCCAGTACTTGCAGGTGCTGATGTAGGTGGCGCGATGGGTAGTGGTGCTGATGCGGCTATCGAGGCGGCAGATGTTGTGTTCATGCGTCCATCCTTGACTGCCATTGCACATATCCTAGACTTGTCCAAAGCAACATTGCGTGTTGCTTGGCAAAATGTAGTATTCGCTATTGCCGTTAAAATTCTTATCATGGCGCTAGGCCTTATGGGCTATGCATCCATGTGGTGGGCGGTATTCGGTGATACTGGCGTATCCATTCTTTGTATTTTGAACTCTATTCGTATCTTGCGCCGTTAATTTGGTGAAAAGTAATCTTATAGATTACCATGCAGAAATATAACAAATGACATGATTCTGATTTGACAGAGTAGGATAAAACAAATAACCTCTATATTAGCGATAAGCTAGTATAGAGGTTATTTTTATAAGATTTAACCTAATGATATATTGCTGATTATTTGTTTGCATACTTACTCACTGTAAGTTTTAGTGGTTTAATCTTTTTGGTGGATTTTTAGTTTAGCTGACTCTTATTAATCTATGTGCTCGCTAGATTTTTTTGGTAGATTTGATATAAAAGGATGTTTTGAGATGCTTTTAACATATACAATTGTGCATTGTTAATAGACATAAAAGTGATTTATGTATATACTACATAAACAAAACTTTCACAATTGAATTGAATAATAGCTATAAAATAGTATATAATTTATTAGATGATTACTATATGTTCGTTGAAAGGAGGGATAGCATGATCACGGTGTACAAACACATAGAAGAAGAGTTAGTTTCGGACTGCACTGTATCAGATGCCACAAAAGGTTCTTGGAGTAAATTTGGTGAACCCAGACCCCGATGAGTTGTCCCTCATCAATATTTTGACGGAAATTCCAACGGACGTTTTAAAGACCGCCCTCGATATGGAAGAACGTTCTCACGTGGAGTTAGAGGACAACTATATTTTCGTGGTTATCAACATTCCTGCGATTCGCGGTAATGATATGTACGATACGGTGCCGCTCGGTATCTTTTTGACGCCTGACTTCTTCATTACTGTATGTCTTGAAGAATCCGAGGTGTTGTATCCGTTCATTTCAAACCAACTGTCTGCATTCTATACATATAAAAAGACGCGGTTCTTGTTCCAAATCTTGTACCGTACAGCCACATTGTTCTTACGTTATTTGCAACAAATTAATCGCCGTACCGACGATATTGAAGTTCAGTTGCGTCATACAACGAAGAATAAAGACTTCTTCCAACTATTGGAATTACAGAAATCCATGACATACTTTACCTCTGCGTTGCGTACGAATGGAACTGTTATGGAACGCCTATTGCGCTTGCGTGGTCACAGCACTTATAGACATTTGCTCAAGATGTACGAAGAGGATGAAGATTTACTAGAGGACGTTATCATCGAGAATAAACAGGCCATCGAGATGGTTGAAATGTATTCCAATATCTTGATGAACATGATGAACGCCTTCACATCTATCATCTCTAACAACCTCAACATGGTTATGAAAATGTTGGCGGCCCTTACGATTACTTTGGCGGTGCCCACAATCATATTCAGTCTGTGGGGAACGAATGTGGCGTTGCCGTTCCAGGATGATCCGAATGGATTCTACGAAGTAGTAGGTATTTCCGTGGTGTGTTCCATCATTGCTATCATGGGCATGTGGAAAAAGACCTATTCTAGCATATATGACAAATAACTAATAGATTAGGGCAATACTAAAATGTTAAATACAAATGAAAAAGCTGGTATAAGTCAGCTTTTTGCTAGCTATGTATTATATTATTGCTTCTTTACGTATTACGTTATTGCTTATTATTAGACCAATTTGATATAATAGTACCGTTATGGAGAGGTGTCCGAGTGGTTTAAGGAGCTGGTCTTGAAAAACCAGTGACTCCGCAAGGGCCGTGGGTTCGAATCCACCCTCTCCGCCACCAATACATACAACTATCACAGATTATAACAAATTGTAACGAACTACAACAAACACAGTAAAAAAATAAAGGTTTATAATGATATTATGGAGTTGGAATTATAACTGAATTGTAACGAATTATAACACAATTTTGCCACCAAAAGAATAAAATAATTTGCCCCCATTGTATGCAGTATGTAATGGGGGCATTTTATTTATATTCTATAAACTAACACTAAAATGTACTGTCAAAATCTATCTTATCTTGAACAAAGTTAACAAATACCTTCTCAAAATTATTCATAAAAATCACTCCAGTTTTTGGAAATTCTCATGATTGCAATGACTTGCATAAGGTGGTCATGTAAATCACGTTGACCAATGTCGTTAGTTAAATGTTGATGGCGGGGTGCTTTTAACATGAATTTATATCTTATTTATATGAGTAATTAATAAAGATACGCTTTGATAATATATTGACTATAAAAAGCATTGATAGATAGATTTATCAAAATTATCTTTCGTATATACATGAAGTTTTTCTTTAAGTTTTGGCAATGGTTTATAATATTTGATACAAAGTAAGTCTATTGCTTTTTGATATATATGCCAGTATAGCAAATGTTTTAATAGCAATTGTATGGGGAAAGAGATTATTTTTTTCTAACTTTTTCTGTTCTTTTTCTAATTGTTTAATACTTTTTGGTGGAGTAGGTGGGTCTTCAGGCATAGTACCACCTAATTCTTTAATTGTTTGACGCACTTTTGACCGACTTCTCGATGCGCTATGTTTGCATTTTCTTTACCTTGAATATTATCGCGACGTAATTTGCCTTCTGTTTGTGTTAATCTAAACAAATTGGCAGCTAATTCCTCACTTCCCATATGATCTAATATTTTTTGTGAAGGTTTCAGCCCTTTTCGCTTATGGATTTCCTTGTTACCTAAGCCACCATATAAACCTTGATAGCCTGAATTATGGAATTTAGCAAAGTCCTGAGGTGTTTCAACTCCTGCATTATTGGCTGCTTCTGATAATGCTGTATTATGTTCCTTTATATCTTGCCTGATTAGTAATCGACGTTCATCCTCGGACAAGGATATAAATTGTTCTTGCATTTCACGTTCATGAGTTTTAACTGCAAAATAGGTTTGGGCCTGTGCGATAACCGATTTTTTTGAATCGCCATTCATCGCTATCAGGTAACAAGCATATCTAGATAATACAATATCTTGTATCTCTATTAGCTAACCCCAACATGTACTATTTTCCCGACGTCGGCAAAATGGTCGGAAATAGATAATTCGCTATTTTGACAAGCTATTTTGGCTTTTTCAATAACATTTAGAAGTTATCCCATTTTGTATATTCTAAAATAGCTTGTAAAATCTCGTGCATACCAAAATTCATTTCCATTAGCATCAATTTGTTTGATAGAGTCGAAAGAGTTTTCAGTATTATTGCCTATGGGCTGAATATCATTAAAGAAAAACATAATACAATCTCCTATGCGGGTAATTACAGATTAGTAATATTTTTAGCATCTATAGTTATATTGCTGGAGATACTAAATTATACTATGAATATTAACAACAAAGACTCTTTATTGCTTTCAGTATAGCATAGGGTGAAAGCAAATGAGAATTGACGATAGAGAGAATAGTTTTATGTAGCCAATCTTTACTCACTATGATATGCTATCGATATATTTATTAGATATTCTGTAGAAAGGAGCTCGTATGAATCGACTTAGTTTCTCGCGAACTCAAATATTAATTCTCCTTAGCGTGTGGCTCACGTTCTTGTTGAGCTTTGTTATGCGCTTGTCTTGGGCATCTGTTATGCCTATCCTCAATGAGGCATTGCATTTACAGCTAAAATGGGGTCTCAACATATTTCGGCCTTTTACTTTGGTTATGCGTTAACGGTATTACCAGGCGGTATTTTAGCCGATAGAATCGGTTATAGACGTACTATCTTGTTTAGTTTGATTGGTATGGCTGCTGTAACGGCTTTGATGAGTACCATTACAGACTATAACATGGCTTGGGGCTTGCGCTTCTTGTTAGGCGTTATGTCTGGTCCTGTACAAGCTTCTTGTTTGAGTGCTATCGGCGATCACTTCGGTCCGAACCAACGGGGTGCGACCGTAGGGTATCTTCATGAGTTGTACCTCCTTTTGGTATTACTACGGTAAACCTTTACGCACCTTATGTGGCTACACATTACGGTTGGCAAACTGCATTCCTTGCTACAGCCATCTTGCCGTTGGTAGTACTCGTATTATGTTACTTCACGGTGCGTAAGCCGAGTGCAGAAATTCTCGCACAACGAGAAGCAGAGGGCTTCGAAGACGCTGCTAAGCTATGCGTAGGACAAACGTCTTTAGTAGAAAACTTGAAGCATATCGTTTCTAACCGTAACATTCGTTGCTTGGCGATTGCGGGATTCTTCGCAACAGGTACGACTTGGGGGCGTAACGCAATGGGCGAACTTATACATGGTTAAACAATTAGGGTGTAACGGCTATCTATGCAGAGCCAGGTCATGAGCGTGTTCGGTACGGTCAGCACTAATTGCGAAAACCAACGATCGGTATTTTATCTGATATCTTTGCCAATTAAGAAGAACCATTTAGCGGCTCTCGTTATGTTCTTGTTTTGGGCCAGCTTTAATCTTTGTTTGCAAAGCACGTCAAATCCAAATATGCTCTTTATAACAGGTCCGATCCTTGGTATTGAGGGCCTTCATGCATAGTGCGTTGACCAATGCTCTCAGTAGTTCAATCTGCAGCACCTCATTTGCGCGAGTACTACAGCGGGCTTTGTAAACTTGTTTAACCAAATTGGTGCACTCTTGGCACCACTTCTCTTGGGCAATGTCCTCGTCATGACGGGTAGCTACCAAATGTCCTTTGATGTCTATCGCTATAGCTCCTATTATCGGTGCATGCATTGTTCTTTCATTCGTCTTAAATAATATAAAATGGATCCGTACATGAATTGCTCTTCTAAAAATTGCGTCTAGTGGAGGGCAGATCAAAAACAGATCCTTTTTGTAATTAATATGTATATTGTGTATGGTGTTCTTTTATTATATGATTAAGTCATAGTACAGGAGGGAGGGGTGAAGATGGAAATCATCTGTTTTTGGCGATAGCATTACGCGTGGCTATGATGTGCCCTATGGACGCGAGTTGGGTCGAAATCTGTGATGCATCCATAGAGGTGTTAATTTTACAACTATCGGTGAAGATGGTCGCTCCGTACAGGGTATGATTTATAATATTGAAAAATTGGGCGGTTACTGCTATCGATCCAACACGTCATATTTTCTTGATGTGTGCACTAACGATATTTTTACAAGGTCGAGATAGTACCTATGTGTACAAGACTTTGGTGAAAGCTATTGAGCTTGCTAGTACAAAAGGGACGGTAATCATCGGTTTAGAAACTCAAATTGATAGCGATATGGATGGATTAAATCTGGTTGTACGAGAGGTTAATGAACAGCTAAAAGCCTACGCGACGAGAGCGTAATATTAGGTCATAGATTTCTATCACCTTGTTTGAAGCGGATCAAATTGGACAAATTGTCTTTGCCGGAGAGGTACACCCCAACGAGCGCGGTTATCGATTAATGGCGTATAAGGCATTAGAGGTCTTTACGCGATTATAACGGCACTATAATACGACTGTAACGGGACTATAATGCAACTGTAATATAAAGAACATAAAAACTCTAATGAGTTTGCCTCATTGGGGAGTTAGTGATTTATAGTTCTTTTTGCTGGTGAAAGTTAGAGGCTTTCACCAGATACAATTAAATTCGTAACGAATTATTTTTAGATTTAGTAGATACTTTATTGTTGGACACCTTTAGCAGATTGTAGCGATTGCATATGCAGTGCCTTTTACTAAATCAGAAGCTTCAGCAGTGTTGCCAGATACGGTTACAGCTGCTACAGTGTCTTCGGTTACTGCGAATAATGCAGTTGCGTAAAGGGTGTAGTGCACCATTTGGTACAGTTACAGCACTCAGATTTAACAACGATGTAACGACCGTTGTTGTTGAAAATATCGTAATGAGTCGCTTTGTTTTTACACCATCATAGCTTTCATTGTAAGCGAACAATGCAGCTACTTCACCACTTGCTACTTGACCAGATTTGTTGCATGGAACGCAATTTAGCGACGCTACAGCTGTTGGTTGAGTCATGTTTACAGATGCGCAAAGAGTTGTTGTTTACAACTGCTTCAGTGATTACGTTTGTAGAGAATACATTCGCAACACCGTTGCCAGCACGGTTGTAAGAGCCAGCAGTTTTCACTTGGTAGCCGTTAGTGTATGCAGGCAAGTCATATGTGGAAGTTTTTACCATTTAACAAATGTCGAAAGCGTTTAATTGGTTAGCTTTGTAGCGAGAAACGTAGGAGTGCCGCTGCCATTAGCTATTACGGAGTTTACAGTTTCTTGGCATACAGGTTAGGGCTTCAGTAGGGATAGATCCATGATTTGAAGACCTACAGCTGTTGTTTGTGGTGCACAAAGATTGGATCACCTAATTCTTTTTAGATACAGGCATTTGTTGAGCCATATCACCTGCTGTATAAGGCACTGCTGGCAATGGTTTGTAGCCAGGGCGTGGTGCACTTGTGGCATAACTAGTTTGGTAAGCTGGGTGTAGCCGCGTGGTGCAGGATAAGAATATTGTTCTGCTGAAGCACGTTCGTAAGCGCGTGCATTAGCATCAATAGTTGCAGCAAAAGCAGAGAAAGACATCGTTGTCGCCGCAAACACTGCAAAAAGCAGTTGCTAAATGTTTTTGTTCATAATAATTTACTCCTAAATACATGATTTTACAAATAACACAGATACTAACTTGTATTATATAGGAATTCATGCTAATTGTAAATAAAAATATAAAAATATTATCTTAATTATAAATAAATATAATCAGATGAGTCAAATATTGTACAATTAGCCATAAAATGTCATATTACTATATAATAATCAGTATAGTAATTTATTATATCGAAAAATTTCGTTTAATGCTATATCTAATTCGTATAGTGCTACAATTAATTTGTGTAGTACTATATCTAATGCGTTAACTGATATGAGAAATATAAATTTGTGGATTATATCAATTGAGATGGTGAAAGTTTCACTAGGGAGGTCTCATGAGTATTAGCGTCTATTATGGACGAGCTGGATCAGGCAAGACGCGCGCCGTATATGAGCGCATACGTCAGGTCATGACAGACTGTCCAGGGGAACCAATAATTTTGCTCGTTCCTGAACCTGCCACCTATCGGGTGGAACGGGAGTTAGCTGAATTTATGCCTGAGAAAGGCTTTACTACGGTTCGCGTCGTAGGCTTTGGTCGTTTGGGTTATCAGGTATATCAATCGATAGGCTCAAAAGGGGTCGGTCAATCAAGTTTATCTAGCTTTGGCCGGTCTATGTTGTTGCGCCTTGTAATGAAACGAAAACAAAAGGAACTGGGGCTATTAGAACAGGCTACAAAGCGACCTGAGTTTTCCTCCGTATTGCAACAGCTCTTTTCTGAATTCCGCGCCTTTCGTGTAGGCCCTGCTGACCTAGAACGAGGGGCAGAGTCTGTTAAAAATAATGTATTACAAAAAGAAATTGCGCGAGTTAGCTATTTGTATGTCTGCCTATGAAGAGGAACTCAGTCGACATGGGGAGCGCGACATCGATCCTATCATGGAAATCGTAGAGGCTTTGCCACAATCTCCTCTCATGGAGAATAGCCATGTCTTTATCGATGGTTTTCATTGGTTTACGCCCACATTACGAGCTGATTTATACCTTGTTTGACTTGGCAAAGGAAGCCGTTATTACTATCGATTTACCGATGGCTCCAAAGGCGTTAAAATTTGCTCGTCGAGGGAGCATCTTTTCAGCCGTCCTTTAGAAATTTACGACACCTTGGTTGAGTGTTATGGTTCTAGTATCGACTGGGTTGGCTTTGAGGGAAAACGGGGCCCTCAAGTCGTTCAAGAGCTAGAGTCTAATTACTTTGCTAGCCCTAGTAAGAAAAATACTACAGATGAAACGATTCCGCTTATTCGAGGCTATAACAGGAACGCGAAGCCGATGCGGTGGCTCGTCGTATTTTTAGCCTATATAGAATCATCTGAAGAGGCTCGTTACCGAGATGTATGTATCATGCTCCGCGAGTCCGAAACCTATGGTGACACTTTAGAAAAGGTCTTTGCTCGCTACGGTATTCCGCACTTTATTGATCGTCAGCGGCCTATGAAAAACCATCCATTAGGCGAGCTATTGACGGCTCTCTTTGATATCGTGCGTCATAACTATAGTCGAGACAGCATGTTCCTCTTGCTCAAGACAGACTTGATGCCGCTTACTCGTGAGGCTGTAGATGAGTTAGAGAACTATGTTCTCGAGTTTGGTATCGACCATTATAAATGGGAACGTGAAAGCTGGCCGTACTTACGAGGCTTTCATGAGGGGCAAGATGAAGAGAGCTACGTAGATGCACCACGCAGAGCACGTGTTAACAAAGCAAGAGAAACTATTATGGATATATTATCTCCATGGTTTGACTTTTGCCGCTAATGCGAGGGTCATAGGGGCTGAGTGGGGACACAACTTTATGGTTTATTAGAAATCTTACAAGTGCCAGAGCGGCTCTATGAATGGGCGAAGGACGCAGAAACTATAGGTGATCAAGAATCCAAAGCTAGTCATGAACAGATGTATAATGCGGTTCTTTCCTTTATAGACGAAATTTCTATGGTCATGAAGGATGAAATATTGACTCTGGATGAGATGATGCTCCTCGAAGAAGGCCTTAGCGATGTAAACTACTCTATGATTCCGCCGTCTTTAGACCATGTGGTGATTACCACTATCGAACGTGGTTACAGCCAGTGGTGGCCTAAGGTGTTCGTAATGGGCCTCAACCAAGGCGTATTCCCTCAAAGTATGGGAGATGAAGGCCTCATCAAGGATAAGGAGCGTCAAGAACTGGCCGATGCAGGCATTACCTTTAGCAGAAGGGCCTTTGCCGAAGGCTTTTCAACGAGAATCTTTCATTATATCTCGCCATGACACGGGCATCCGATTCGTTGACCTTGTCCTATGCGGGCTCTGGTGAGGATGGAACAGGTCTTGAGCCATCCCTCGTTGTAAAGCGATTAGAATCTCTTGGGTACGTAGATCAGGCAGTAGATATTCCTCTCTCCATTGCACCTGATACAGAGGCAGATTACGTGGCGCCCACTCCAAAGTCTGTCATTGCTATCTGAGCGTTGGGGGCCTCTTTAGTGGTTAGTGAGGTCAATCCTCTTTGGTGGGGACTCTATAACTGGGCTCGTGAAAGCGAAACTTATCGTCCTCGTTTAGCGGAGGTGTCACGTGGCATTCGAGATAATAACGATGTGCCTGTCATAACGCAGGATTTAGTGAATGGGCTGTTCTTGTCTAAAGGCTACATGTCTGGTTCTGTGACACGCCTTGAACGATACCAACAATGTCCGTTTAAGTTCTATGCCCAATATGGTTTGAAACTAGAACCGCGTCCAGTACGCTCCTTTGGAGCTCCTGAAATCGGTACGTTCTTGCATGCTAATTTAGAGCGCTTAGGTAATTATCTACTAGAAAATAACAAACAATGGCGTGACCTCGACGAAGAGGAACAAGAAAATCTATGCCGTACTGTGGCAGACGAAATCTTGCAAGAAAATCAGCTAGGTGAAGAAACGAGCGATGCCTACCAAAAGGCCATCGAACAGCGTGTACAGAGAACATTACATGTGACGGTAGACCGCCTCATAGAGTGGTCTAAGCGCAGCGATTTTGATACGAAGTATTTAGAGCAAGACTTTGGTCGTCAAGGTGGCTGGGATCCTATTCGGGTCCCTCTTGGTGAAGACCGTTACTTGCGACTCATCGGTCAAATTGACCGCATCGACGAATATACACGGGATGATCAAACCTATGGCATGGTTATCGACTACAAGTCGGGTGGTGCTCATGTGACGGCCCAAGATGTGTATTATGGACTTAAACTGCAACTCATGACCTATCTGTTGGCTTTGGAGTCCGCTTATGGTAAAACACATGGCGGATCTATGTCCCCCTGCATGGTGGTTTACCCCTACGTGAAGAACCCTAAAATCCCTGCTGATGCGCCTATATCTTATGAAGATGCGGTTTTGTTGGCTAATGAAAGCGATGCTTGGCAAAACAGTGGGTACTTCTCCGATGATATTGAGTTGTTGACGCATATTGACAATAAGTTCTTGTCCTATGGATCTAAGCGAGGTCCTTATGTGCCGATTGCTACGAAAAAAGATCAAACCATTTCTAGCAGAGATTTGCGAAAGGTTAAGTCTACAGGTGAATTTGACATAATGTGCCGCTATACAAATCACGTGATGGCTGAGACGGGTCGTCACATTGGGAAAGGGCAGTTCCCGATTAAGCCATATCAATTGAATGGCCTTAGACCTTGCACATTCTGCGATTACAGAACGGTATGTCGCTTTGACTCTAGCCGTAATCGATATAATTATTTGTCTAGATTGTCCGAGAATGACGCATTAGAACGGATGAAAGAGGTCTTAAACGACAGAAATAATAGCAACGAAGGTAATAACAGTAACGACAGAAATAATAGTAGCGAAGGAGGTGAAGACCATGGGTGTTAAATGGACGCCAGAGCAGGAGTCTGCTATTATAGCGCCCTATGATTCCTCCTTAGATAATCAGACCTTACTTGTTGCGGCCGCCGGTTCAGGTAAGACTGCGGTTCTTGTAGAACGCATTATTACGCGTCTTAAGCGACATGGATAATCCCTTATCTGTTCAAGAACTCATGGTTGTAACTTTCACAAAGGCTCGCAGTCAAGAGATGAGCGCTCGTATTGGCTTGCCTTTGGCTAAAAGCCATGGAATCCACAGATGATGCTCGCACTACAAGCGCGCCTTGAACGACAGCTCAATCTGTTGCCCTCGGCTCATATTTCTACATTGCACCCTTTTGCCAATGGGTAATCCGGTCCTATTTTCTATAAGCTCGACATTAATCCGACAGCGCGCATCGGCAATGAAGCAGAAATGGCATTGCTACAACAAGAGGTATTAGCCGATTTATTAACTAAATCCTATGAAGAGGGCCTTTATAATATCTATGAGCTAGCGGATTTCTTCAGCGATGATAAATCCGATGCAGGCTTAACGGCGAAGATTATGTCACTGTATAACTACGCCATGTCCCTCGCTAATCCCGATGGATGGCTAAGAAAAGCCTTAGAGCTCTTATAAAGAGGCGATGACCATAAACCCTAGTGATACATTGTGGGGTCAATATATGTGGTCTAATCACATGGCTGTCATCGATCGCATTCGAGAGCGCTTAGAGCGGATGGAACAAATCTTGCTCGATCCGACAGGGCCTCATAAATGGCAAAATATATACGATAATCAACTGGCTGCACTGGGGATGCTTTCAGCGGCTCAAACTTGGGACGACATGGGGGAAGTTTGTAAACATATGGATACCTTTATTAAGGATCAGTTCCGTATGGGCTCAAAAGAGGCGCAAGCCTATGACCCTATATTGCTGGCAGAGTTTAAATCTTTGGGTGGTCAAAATAAAGATGACCTTAAAGCTATGCAAGCCGCTATATTTACCGTTCCGGAAGCTACCTTGCAAGACCAGTTCAAGGCTCAATATCCAATCATAGAAGGGTTAGTAGAGCTCACAATTGCGTTCCATCAAGCGTATCGGGATATGAAACAAGAGCAAGGCATCATGGATTTCAGCGACCTTGAGCATTTATGCTTGGCCCTTCTCGTTGAGCCTGGCACAGAGGATGATCCTCAGCCATCTGAAGTGGCGAAGGAACTGCAAGATACGTTCAAAGAAATCATGGTCGATGAATACCAAGATACGAACGGCGTGCAAGAGACGATTATTAACTTGATTTCTCGCATTGATAATAGGTTCTACGTGGGGGATGTGAAGCAGGCTATTTATAGCTTCCGTATGGCCGACAGTTCTCTGTTCATGGAGAAATATAATACGTACGGCAGCAATGATGCGGTAGAACGTCGTATCGACCTAGCGAAGAATTTCCGAACTCACGAAAAATATCTTGGTCGCAACGAATTTCTTGTTCTATCAAATCATGACGGAAGACGCAGAGAGCTCAATTACACAGAGGCTGAATCGCTCATTCCTGGCCGCATCGTAGAGGATGCGCCAGAGGATTGGGTCGGTGGTGACGTGGAATTACAGCTTTTAGATGTGAGTAAGGATACCCTTGGTGCTAGTGAAAGTGACGAAGATGAAGGGGATGACCCTGAAAATAACGAGCGTGAGCTAGATTTTTATCATTCAAAAATCAAAGAAATCCATGCGACTAAGAAGCAGGTGCAAACTCCAGATGGCACATTCCGTCAAATCGAGTGGCGAGACTTTGCTATTTTGCGCAGATCCTTAGCGGGCTGGGGCACCCGTGCCGTAGAAGCCATGCGGCAAGCGGGGATTCCTGCGGTGGTAAACGAGCGAGACGGTTACTTTGAAGCCCAAGAGATTCAACTCTTATTGGCGTTGTTATCCATCATAGATAATCCTGAACAAGATTTGCCGATGGCTCGCTGTGTTGCACTCTGGCCTCGTAGGCCTTGATGCCAACGAACTAGGTGCATTGCGTCTGTCTGGTGAGGGCTCTTATGGTCTCTTATGCCAGCCTATGCAGAAGAGGCTCAAGATGAGCGTTTATTGGCCTTTATTGAGCATATGGAAAGGTGGCGCACCTTATCGCGTCGTCACGGTGTGACCGACTTGTTGTGGGATATTTACGAATCTCAAGACTATGTAAATTATGGGAGCTATGCCGAATGGCCTCGTTCGCCGTGCCAATGTGCTCGCCTTATACGATAGAGCCAAGGGCTATGAAGCCTCTGGCTTCCGTGGGCTCTTTAGGTTCTTGCGCTTTGTGGAAAGCTTACGCGACAGCAACCAAGATATGCCTCTTGCCAATGTGGTGAGCGAGGCAGACAATGTGGTGCGCCTCATGACCATCCATAAGAGCAAGGGCCTTGAATTCCCTGTAGTATTCCTATCTGGTGTACAAAAGCGATTCAACATGATGGACTTGCGTTCAGAACTTCTTATCGATAAAAATGCAGGTCTTGGTTTGAAAGGGTATTTCCCAGATATTCGAGTATCCTTCCTGACCATGCCTTGGTTTTATGTGAAAGACGTAAAAGAAGTACCAAGGCGGAGGAGCAACGCATTCTCTATGTTGCTTTGACACGGGCACGAGATAAGCTGTTCATGACAGGCTTTTATTAAAGGCTTTTAAAAAATTCTAAAGGTGTGTTACACCATAGGTGAGCTCATTAAAAATGCGGCTTCCGTAGAAACTCAACAGTTACCGACAGATATTATTACACAAGCTAATACCTATCTAGACTGGATGATTATGGGCTTTGCTCGTCATTTAGATGGTGGCAATCCATTGCGCGTAGCCATTGAGTACGAAGGGCCAACTTATTTTGATTTACCGGATAAACAGTGCCGTTTAAAGGTTGAAATCCATGATGGCTCTCTTTATGGTGATCTCGATTACAAAGCGGATATCGACGAGACAACCATCAACAAGGTGCGTGAGTTAAAAAGCTGTTAATTCCGTCAGAATTACCGCAGGAAATCGTGGACCGCTTCAACTATAGCTATCCGTACAATGATGCTACTCGCCGAACCGCAAAAAATTTCTGTCAGTGAATTAAAACGACGATTCCAAGAACGAGAACTTGAAGCAGGAACTATTGATACTTTGAATGAACCAATCGCAACGGTAGAAGTTTCAGCAGATGACCTAGCAAACTCCGTATTCGGTCGAAAGCCACAAGCATTACAGTCTGAAGATGATGTATTAACCGGTGCTCAATGGGGACCTTGATGGCATGAGGCTATGCAATGGCTACCTCTTGTGACGTATACGCAAGCTTTTTGACGAAAGAACTCGATGCACTGGTGGCGAATGGGACTTTTTACAGAGGAAGAACGGAATTTATTAAGTGATACGAGTTTGTATAAATTTTTAGCTCTGATCTTGGTAAGGCCTTATCAATGCAAAACGTATCGAACGAGAGTGCTGTTTAGCATGCTCTTTGAAGGAAAAACGCGTATACGATACTTTAGAGGACGGGAAAATCTGTTCCTTTCAAGGTATTATTGATACGGCCTTTGAGGAGGATGGCGAATGGGTTCGTAGATTACAAAACGGATCGCGTTACATCCGGAGAAGAACTCATTAAGCGCTATAAAATCCAAATGGACCTCTATAAAGAGGCCTTGCGCTGATTGACGGGAATGCCCGTGAAAGCATGTTACATTTATAGCTTCCGCTTGCATGATGCAATCATTGTGGACTAAATGCGCATAGATTCTTATAATTATTAACACAAAAGCTCTCTATCCGTTGATAGAGAGCTTTTGTGTTACCAATTACTTATTATATATGTGGTAGTTTAGGCAGATTTAAGGCTTTTTTCTTTTTGTGCTTTGCAGGTGCAAATACTTTGAGTACGCGTGGCAATACTTCAATATCCACAGGCATATCCGGACCTGCATCACCATCCATATTAGTCGATAAATCATCGACGTCAGATAGAAGTTCGATATGAGCTTTTTTTACCGTTAATGTCGTTGTATAACGAGAATTATAGATGGCACCACTGATAATGAGTGGTAATACGCTGAGAATATCGAGGATAAAATATTCCTTGAAGATGATGATACGCATATAACCATCATCTACAGAGGCTTCTGGCACAAACGTTCAAAGCTAGAGACTACATTGGTAAGTAGGGCTAAAACGAGAGGGGATTTGCAGATGAAATCGTCGTTCTCTGTTTTGATGCGGTACGTGTAGTCCTTTGTAGTGAACAACGCTTGGCCTGCTCGCAAGAAATACGCAAGAGGGCCGAGTATGCTTTTTTCCTTTGGCGTAACTTCATCCACAACCTTAGGAATAACACCAGCTGCAATATTATTGCAGAAATACCGATCATTACAACGGCCGATATCAATGGTTCGAGTTTCATTGATATCGATACGCCTGATAGCTTGTGTTGGATTTTTGGTGAATGCCGAGCGCACGAGACATATCATTTACTGTACCAACGGGGATAAACCCAAAGGTACAGGAGAATCCACCTTGGGCAATACCATTAACGGTTTCGTTAACAGTGCCGTCACCACCCATGCAGAATACGGCATCAAACCCGCGTTCACAAGCGTCCTTAGCAAAACGTGTAGCATCGCCTTCGCCTCTGGTGAATTTGACCTCAATCGTTTCGAACAAGGTACCACTTCCATTGTAAATCGAGGGCATAACGCGCCGCACCTCCTCCTGAGACAGGGTTGATGATAATCAAACAACGGCTCATAGTATACTTCTCACTTTTCAAAAATGAGATATAGCTATTATCTATAGTTAAATTGACAGTCTTAATGATGAGTTCTATAATTGTAATGTATGCACTTAATTTCGCACAACATACTTTCTTAAGATATGTTGTATACTATATTATACTCATTTTAACCGTTCTTTGAAAGTGTGAAAGCATCGAATGGTTAGTAAGGTTTAGGGCTAGTAATGGGAAGACAAAGTTCAAAAGATAAATACAAATTGTCCGCAGTGGATTCTATCGAAAGATTACCTCTCAGTGAACAAGTATATTTAACATTAAAAACAGCTATCTTAACAGGCAAATTGATGCCTCAAGAGAAGCTTAACGAAGTAAAGATTGCAGAACAATTACAAGTGAGTGCTACACCTGTACGTGAAGCATTCCGCAAATTAGCTAAAGATAATCTCGTAGTTATCGTTCCTGGAAAGGCGTTACTGTAAAAGCTGACACTCCAGAAGAAATTGTAGCACTTTACCAAGTTCGCGAAGTAATGGAAGGACTTGGTGCTAGATTATGTGCTCGTCATGCTACACCTGAGCAAGCACAAGAGCTAAGAACCCTTTGTAAAGAGATGCATGAAATTGAAGATGCTACAGAACGTGTTGATGTGAATAGCCGATTCCATACAATGATTGCTCATTACCTGGCAATGAACGTATTGTAGATTATTTAGCCGGCTTCCGTGAACGCGTTAATCGTGACATGTACATCAGTTCTTTTCAATGCTGTACGTACACATGACTGTGATGATGAACATGACCAAATCGTAGACGCTATTGAACGCCACGACGAAGTAGCAAAGAGAAACGGCTATGCGTCAGCATATCAACAATGCATTTATCTTCAAAAAAAGCAAATGCAGAAGTACAACATAAAAACTTAATGAAGTATAATGTCTGCTGATGCTGATGCTGATGCTGATGCTGATGCTGATGTTGATGCTGATGCTGATGCAATGGGCATAATGATATGAGAGGCTCCGCCAATGGTGGAGCTTTTTGATTATTATTTTGAATATCTAATTCAATTTTCATTTAGAGTACTTAGAGCATCTTGATATAAATTAGTTATCATTTGTTGTATTTAATTAACCGTTGTTTTAGACTATCGGATTAGTTTGCTTTTGTTTGGTTTCGAGACGTCTCTCTGGTGTGGTTCAGAAGCTCTAGCCGTTTATAGTGTGATGTTAGGTGCGCATTACAGTTTTTTTATAATCTATAACACGCAGTCTTACGAGCTGACCCTACGTTGATTTGAAAGGCTTGAGCGATTTTAAAAAGAATTTCTAAAGACATGCCTGAGATGCCTGTACCACATTCTAATTTACTTAAATAACTACGACTGATACCAATGTGACGAGCTAACTCTTGTTGAGACATATTTAGGGACACACGAATAATGGCGATTTTATGACCCTAAACAAACATATTGATGTTGTAAAAACGGGTCTTCGTACGTGTTGATCCGCAGTTCGGTGAGCGGTGTAGCCGAGGGGTTCATAGGGACTCCTTCCTTTTCCCTACTCTAAATATAGTATACTGAGATTGTTAGCGTCTGACTAATATAGAAAAAGTAGATAATTATCGGCTATTACAGATAATTACACGAATTGTGAAAGTAGTATTACATGTATGCTATAGTAATGTGATCATAACATCTAGTATGTTATCGTGAGCAAAGGAGGCATATGGAAAAATACATAGCCGTTGCCCTCGGTGGCGCCACTGGGGCCTTATGCCGTATGGCTCTCGGTGAATGGGTTATGACAAAGGTCAGCTCTTTTCCGTATGGTACGGTAGTAGTAAACCTCGTTGGTTGCCTCATTATCGGTTTAGTCTTAGGCCTTTATATGCAAAAGCCAGATCTACCTCAGTGGGCGAGATTTTTCCTCGTTGTAGGTGGGCTAGGTGCATTTACCACCTTTTCAACCTTTGCCTTTGAAATGCTACAGCTTATGATGGCTGAATCCTATGTACAAGCATTATGGTATGGTGTAGTACAAGTCGTGGGGGGCTTAATCCTCTGTTGGGTTGGTATGCTAGTAGTGCGTCTACTCTGTAGTATTTAAACATATTAACATTGAATAATAGTATTAAATACATTTTGATGTTATATCATAGCGTATTTTATTATTAATGACTTGGGAGATATTATGAAATCTATTAGAACACAAGATGCCGTAGGCACACATTATTACACGATATCGCAAGAATCGTCATCGGTGAGGTGAAAGATACGCCCTTCCGCCGTGGCCATGTTATCACAGAAGAGGATATTCCAAAAATTATTAGACCTTGGTAAGGAGCATATCTTTGTGATGGAACCAGAAGATGAAGGTTTCTGCACGAAGAGGACGTAGCTCGTGCTTTGTACCATATGGCGGGCATGAAAACATGCACGCTGGCCCTATGGCGCAAGGAAAAATTGAAGCCATTGCCGATGTGGATGGTCTTTTTCAAGGTCGATGGGAACGATTGCACGCTATCAACAGCATTGGAGAGCTTACGATCGTGACGAGATTTAATAACACACCCTGTGAAAGCCGGGGATAAATTAGCAGGCATGCGTTGCATTCCATTATTGTTAGAGGAACAACAAGTGGAGGATGCCAAGAAGATTGCTAACGGTGTGTCTTTACTCAATGTGAAGCCTTTTGTGCGCAAAAACTATGGGGATCGTTACGACTGGTTCTGAAGTATTTGAAGGTCGCATTAAAGATGCTTTCACCCCAATCATTGAGGAACGTTGCGCTGAATTTGGCGTCACAAAGGTGGCTCACGAGATTGTAACAGACAATACGGACGATATCGTGGTAGCTATCGACAAGGTGAAAGCGAGCAGGCGCAGATATCATTTTTCTGTACCGGCGGTATGAGCGTTGACCCAGATGATCTCACCCCAGGAGCGATTAAACGCTATGCGAATCGCGTTGTTACTTATGGTTTGCCTGTGTTACCGGGTTCCATGGTTTGCATTGCTTATCTGGCAGATGGCACACCAATCCTTGGTGTACCAGGTGGTGTATTGTTCAGCAAACCGACTGCTTTTGATGAAATTGTGCCACGCCTCATCGCAGATGATGAAATCACCAAAGAAGATTGTATAGCGATGGGTCGTGGAGGATTCTTGAGCTAATAGGCTAGTATAACCAGAATAGTTAGAATAACTAATATAGCTATTCTAAGTAATATAGCTAAAGCAAAACAATATAACTAGAATAATTAGTATAGCTAATATAATGAATATAGTTAATATAGTTAATATAAGGAGATAAGATAAATCTTATCTCCTTATATTGTTATTATGCTATTAATTTATAGTATGATGAATTTGTAGAATTTTTATTTATCGATAAAATTGATATTTTTTTATCGATTTTATTAAAAATTTTCGTTTACTTCATTTAATATTTAAAGTACAATAATAGTTAAGGATAATGATAATACATTATTTAATAACGGACATATTTTATGCTGAGTTTTGTTGAATATATATTATAAATGATAATATATTATCCGTTGTATTTATAATTTTAGATGTAGGGAGGAATAGTAAACGATGAAAAGCAAACAAGTGGCATTATCATTGGCAATACTACTTGCGTTAGGCACGGGAACTGTATTACATGTAGAAGCACAAGGAAATCCGACAGAGTATTAACGTCACTTTGGTGATGAAAACACGGTTACCAGTGACCATAGTTTAGCAGTAGGTTTCAGAAATACGGTATCCGGTTCATATTCAACTGCTGTAGGACAGTCTTCTACCGCATCTGGTGAGACTTCACTAGCTATCGGACGAAGTGCACAGGCAACTGCTAATAATACCAATGCTATTGGTCGGAGTGCACGAGCAGAAGGTGAAAATGCTACTGCAATAGGTCCATGGATCAGTTTCTTCAGGGCGTAATTCAAATGCCTTTGGTTCATCCGCTAAAGCATCTGCTGAAGCTTCTACAGCGGTTGGCAATAGTACAAAGGCTAGTGGTATTTCAAGTACCGCTACTGGCTTTAATGCTGAGGCATCTGGTAATTTCTCTTCAGCATATGGTAATGATGCTAGAGCAAAGGGAAATCGTTCAGTAGCCGTTGGATATAATGCAAAAGCTGAAGAGAGTGCAACTGCTGTAGGTAATAATGCTAATGCTGGTGCTGCAAATGCTGTTGCAGTAGGTTCAGGTAATACGATTACTGCACGTAGTGGAGTTGGAATTGGTAGCAGTAATTCTGTTTCTGGCATTGATTCTGGCGCTTTTGGGGTTAGAAATAACGTAGCGCAAGCAAATACATATGTACTGGGCAGTAATGTGACGTCAACACAAGGAAATAGTGTTCTCTTAGGCAATGCATCTACCGATAGAGCTGCCACAACAGAAACACAAGCTAATATAAATGGTATCAACTATTCCGGCTTTGCTGGGGTAGGGTCAGCTCGTAACGGCGTTACGAGTGTTGGTGCATCTGGTAAAGAACGTCAGGTGATTAATGTAGCATCTGGGAAAGTATCTTCTGATAGCACGGATGCTATAAATGGTAGTCAATTATATGCAGTAGCAAATACAGTGGGCGGAATTCTTAATAATCACAATACATTAATTCAAAAATAATATTAATGAAATCGATAAAAATAAAGAAAAAATTGCCGACAATGAACGAAAATTAAAAAGATCATACAGATGTCTTACAAAAAACATGAAGATATTTTTAAATGGACATAGTCAAGAATTAGAAAAACATAATAAATTAATTGTAAATCATGATAATCAAATTACTCGTTTAACTAAAGAAAAATCTTCGTCAAGATGCTGATTTACTCGTCATGAAGATCAAATTCAAAAATCATGACATTCAATTAAAAAAATCAAACTGAACGTATGAATAATCAAGAAAAACGTATTGACAATCAAGAAAAACGTATTGACAATCAAGATAAGCGTTTAGATTATTTAGATAATCGTGTTGATAATCATGATGCTCGAATTGAAAAATCATAGTGAGCGTATCGAAAGTCATGAACGTCGTATTGAATATAATAAGACTTTAGCTACAGAAGCATTAAAAGAAGCTAAAAACATACTAGCATTTCTGCAGGTAATAATGTAACTGTAACTACAAGCACAAATGCCGCTGGTGGTACTGATTACAAAGTATCTGTAGATAAAGTTAAATTTGGTAATGTTTCTTTGGACAATAAAGGTCTAAATAATGGTGGCAATAAAATCACTAATGTAGCCGATGGTGAAGTATCCGCTACATCTAAAGATGCCGTTAACGGTAGCCAATTGTATCAAGCTACTAGCGGTATTAGTAATGGTGTGAACCTATTAAATAGCAAAATAGGAAAAGTTGGTGCTGGTAGCACTGCATTAGCATTATTCATCCATTGGATTTTGATCCTGATGATAAATGGAATTTTACGACTGGTTACGGTAACTATGCCGGTGAAAATGCGATGGCATTAGGTGCTTTCTACAGACCAAATGAAGACACTATGTTCAGCGTAGCTGGATCCATGGGTAACGGTGAAAACATGGTCAATGCCGGCGTTTCATTGAAATTAGGTCAAAAAAATGGTGTATCTACTTCTAGAGTAGCTTTGGCTAAAGAGGTTCAAGACTTAAAGGCCATTGTAAAAGCCCAAAATGTAGAGATTCAACAAATGAAGGTATCCATGGGAATGGCACCTCAGTATGACAAGAAAGATGTGAACTTCCTGATGTACCGGCTAATCATTGGGCTTATGAATATGTGAAAGACTTGGCTGATAAAGGTCTTGTTGAAGGTTATCCTGATGGCGAATTTAAAGGCGATCGTGCGATGACTCGTTATGAGTATGCTGCAATCATTTATCGTGCTTTACAATTGGGTGCTCCAATTGATGGCAAAATGGGGCGTGCGATTAACGAATTTAATCCTGAATTGGCTCGTCTTCGTGATTTGGATCGTACTCGTGTAGATCGAATCTCTGGTAAAGATAATGATCGTCATAAGGTAGAACGACTTCGTGTCAACAATAAAGACAATAAGCAAACTAATGATTACAGAGACGTTTATGGTAGTCATATCGAGCGTAATGCGAAGTAATTACTTGTCATGAATTAACCTTTTAAACTAAAAAGGAAGACAACAAAAATAGTTCTTGTATAAACTAAAGAAAAAAAGGAGGCTGTGATAAACAGCCTTTGTTCAATTAATTGCATTATTAATTGCGTTATTAAAATGATTTTTACCTAGTGTAGGGTGGCTACAACGTTTTAGCGTTAGGGTATCAATCATATGGACGGCTTCGTCCAATGTAATATCTTCGCGCTTCGTTGGTGTTTCTAGGACAGCTAACGGATGATCCGTGCCTACCTCACCAGAAGGCAAGTATATATATTCTTGGTTGACGGCGTCACCAAAGATATAGCCGGCTTGTAAATGTTCTTTGTGAATGCGACTCATGGTCTCTCCTTAGATAATTTGCTTTAGCATGAAGTCTAGATAGTCTGCAGATACTAACTCTAGTTTTGTCGTACCAAATTCCTTTGGAATCCGGTTAAAGGAAATTTGATCGTGTAAGTGGCCAAAAATGCAGATATCTACCTTATATTGCTTCATGAGGTCCGTAAATCCCGAAGGGGCGTTGGACTCGTTGAATGGAGGGTAGTGTAGCAACAATAATTTGGTTACTGGAATATTCTCTATATCTATAATTAAATTAGATGTTGTAATTGAATCAGATGTTGATGAATAGGCCTTTTTAGAACAGGTCACATCTGTGACCTTTGTTTCCTCCTTAAGTTCTTCAAGCATATTATGTATAGCCTTATCTATTTCTTGAAGTGCCGCTTCAGTACGCATCACTTCTCTATCGTAAATGGATTGGTCCGTTTCTGGGGAGAAGTGGGAGTCTCCAGGACAGAGGTAGGCACGCGTTCCTCCGAATGCAATAAGACGCGGACCTTCTTCGGTTTGGATGAGTTCTGCGGTGCCGTGACCTTGTATAAAGGTAATAGCGTCGCCCATGAGATTATGCATCTTGTTTGCCGATGCCCACCAATAATCATGGTTGCCGCGAATCATATATTTTTTACCAGGTAAAGATGCAATTTCTTGTAAATCGCAGGCCGCTTCCTCGAGGCGGAGGGCCCAGCTCATGTCTCCTACGAGAAAGACGATGTCTTCATCGCTTACATTGGCATTCCAATGCTCTTTGATGCGGGCCCAGTGATCATTCCAGTGAGGACCAAAAATATCCATCGGCTTTGTGGGGGGATTGCCAGATAGATGGAGGTCGCCGATGGCAAAATACTTTCATAAAAATCCTTTTCAAATATGTATGGTTAAAACCATATCAAAATTATCTATCAAATTATGTACAGTATATAGTTAGTGCTATTTAGTAGCTTGAAAAATAAGGTGTAATATCGTGCTTGATTTTGCTACTGTCCCTCATCGCAAGTTTGTGGAATTTTGTAGCCTACATAGAGGGCGTTGTTACATAACGCGCCACTACCTTGATGTAATCATAGCCGTCCTCAAGATTATATACAAAGTAATTATAGGACTGGCTAAAGTTTGCTACACTATGCAATACATAGCGCAAAATTTGCTGTAGTCGAAGGGCTACAGCACGAACCGGTGTATCTGGTTTAAAGCGAATATTGTACTCAAAGAACCCGATAATCGGATGGGTAGACAAGGTGATGCGTACATCTTGATCCTCGTGCAAGAGCCAACCCTCCATATTTTGGGCCGTAATATCTTTGTGGTAATCGTAATTCTCAAGTCCTATGATTTGGCTGTGAGGATGACGAATAGAGCCACCGGACATATAGCCATGATTCTTGAAGAACAGTACGGATTTGAACTCTTTACGCTGACGAGTTTCGCGCCATTTATCGAGACCAAATTGGAGAATATGGGCGGCTTCGTCTGTAGGTAAGGTAGAAAATTCGCCTTCGTCAGTTTCCGTTTCGATAATGACGGTAGGCCAAGTTTTTTCTAATACAGGATACTTGTTCATGAGCCATATAATATGGCCTGATGTATCGAGAATATCCGTTAATTTGGAACGATCACAGAAGGGACAACGCACTTGTTCATTGCGAATATTGACGGGCTTTGTCCGTCCTAATTCGATATTAAATCTAAGTGGTTTGTTCATCATGTGCCTCCTCCCTTGTAAGAAATTCTATACTCTTAATCATACCACAACTAGCACATTCGTACATGAAATAATGGTATAATAATAGTGTGTTATTTTTGTAATTAAGAGACCCTATGAAACCAACGACACTCGTATTTCCCATTGATGAACAAAATCGTATATTGTTAGGGCGTAAGAAGCGTGGTTTTGGGGCTAACAAATATAATGGTTTCGGTGGTAAACTTGATGATGGTGAAAGCTTCCGAGAGTGTGCCATTCGCGAACTCTATGAGGAATCTGGCCTTCAGGGAACCCCTGAAGACTTAGAATGTGTCGCGGCTTTTGATTTTCAATTTCCTTTTGATGAAAGCTTAACGCACGTGAGTTATGTGTATTTCTTGCGTGCTTTCACAGGCAATGTAGAGGAAACAGACGAAATGGAGCCTCATTGGCTAGAACCGAATCAAATTCCTTATGGACATATGTGGGATGGTGACCGCAGATGGTTGCCGATGTTGTTAGAAGGTAAGAAATTAAAAGGACCTATTGTGTTTGGACGAGATAATAATATGGTGGATAAGATGGATTTGACCACTGTTGATACTGTTCTTGAAAGCGAACACTTGGCGCGCATCGATCTGTATATTAATGGATGATGAATGTACGATTTGTTACAATTTAACGTTAAAATCGTTATCTGGTGGGTATTGGAGTATAAAATAGGGATTATGTAGCCGTGAAAGTGGTACTAGGCTCCTAAATTTATAATATATTGAGGTAATATGACTGATAAAAAGAACCCAAAGTGGGTGCCACAGCTATTGGCGTGGTATGATGTACATAAACGGGAGTTGCCGTGGCGCGGTTGTGGGGACCCTTATAAGATTTGGGTATCCGAGGTGATGAGTCAGCAGACCCGCATTGAGGCAATGAAACCCTATTATGATAACTGGATGCGTCTATTTCCAACCTTGGAGGATTTGGCAAAGGCCTCCGAAGATGAGGTGGTTCACGCATGGCAAGGGCTTGGTTATTATAGTCGTGCTCGTAACTTGCGTCTTGGCGTAAAGGACGTCGTTGAAAATTACGGCGGTATCGTGCCTCATGACCGTAAGACCATGGAATCCTTGAAGGGCGTAGGTTCTTATACGGCAGGGGCTGTGCTATCCATGGCGTACAACGAACCAGAGGTGGCTGTAGATGGCAATGTACTGCGCATTTATGCTCGGTTGTATCGCATCTTTGATGATATTTTGAGCACTAAAGGTAAAAAGGCTATTACGGCTATCGTAGAGGAGACTTTACCTCACGATCGACCTGGCGACTTTAACCAAGCCTTGATGGACTTTGGGTCTGCCGTATGTATTCCAAAGACACCCCACTGTGGCGAATGTCCTATTGTAAATATGTGCGAAGCATACCAACATAAGGATACAGATAAACTACCTGTGCGCATCAAGAAAACAAAGGTAGTAGAGGTGCCTTTATTCGTGGGGATCTTGCAGTATAAAGGCTATTATTTATTGCATAAACGGCCGAACCGTGGACTTTTTACGATCCATGTGGGAATTCCCATCTGTGGAAATGGTATCTGCCTTTGAGGACGGAGAACGAGGCCTTGAGGAATTAGTTCAGGCCCTTGGCTTTGATCTATCTTTGCAACCAGTACTTGTGAAAGAAATAACACATGTTTTCTCTCACCGAAAATGGTTTATGAAAGCATTCCGCGGTGATTTAACGTACACAGGGGACGCTAATAATATATTGATTGCAGATATCCAACAGCAATTGCCAAAGGACTGGATGCTCATCAAGCGCGATGAGTTCTCCGACTATGCTTGGGCGGGACCTCATGGTAAACTGACGGAAATCGCAAAGTAATTTGTAGGAGCAATGAATGAGAATTCTATTTAATATCATTTTTCTGCCATCCTCGCAATAGGTCTGGTAGGATTTTGGGACTCTATTCCTCAACTTGTGGAAGCCTAAAAAGAAATGGCCTGCCTGGGTGGGCTATATCATCATTATCGGTGCGTGGTTCGCTGCTATCCGATACTATATACTCAATCAAGTGGATTTATATGGTACGATGTACTATCCTTTGATGAATATGTTCCGTACTGAAAGCTATGGATTCCTCTTTGGCGTATTCCTAGCGATTCCTGTATTTATCATACTTAGTCTATTATATTGGACAATTAATAAGATTTGGAGCAAAACACCAGAGGAAAATAGAACGGGTCGTCGTGCTTTCTTTAGAACTGTCAGCAACTATAGTGCCGTTGGTCTACTATCGGTGGTTCTAGCTATGCTGCCTTTGCAGGTCAACAAGAGGTAGTAGTAACGCATGAAAGCTTTTGGCTACACGAATCTACCACCTGGTTTGAAAAACTATAAAAATTGTTCAACTTAGTGATATTCATATAGGTCCGAGTATCGACTTAGATGACTTTGATGAAATCCTGAAACTAGCGCTTTTACAAAAAGCCTAATCGCGTTGTTATCACTGGTGACCCTATTGATAAGCTTGCATGGTTGCCGCAAGTCTGTGAAAGACTGACAACCTTTGCAAAACAAATCCCAGATGGGGTTGACTTTATCTTGGGAAATCACGAGTATCATCACGATGTAAATAAGGTGCTGGATTCACTTAAACGAAATACACCTATGAATATTCTTGTGAATAGTAATATTCAAATCATGGGGGGCAAACAACCTGTATATATTGCGGGCGTTGCGTACGATAACGATCGGGAAAAAGAAAAGCGTGAAGCTATGATTGATAAGGCTTTATCTGGAATTCCAGACTATGCCTTTGTTATCCTATTGGCTCATCACCCTGAATTCTTCGAAGAATCTATTGAACGAAAGATTCCGTTGACTCTATCTGGACATACCCACGGAGGTCAAATCGTATTTATGGGCGTACCATTAGTACCAACGGGCACACCATATACAAAAGGTCGCTATGTAGAAGAACAAAGCGTATGCTACGTTAATAACGGCACAGGACACTGGTTCCCAATTCGTATCAACTGTCCACGAGAAATTACGGTTATTACATTCTTTGATGGAGTAGCTTAGTTTGAAAGACAAACTCACTATAGGTATACATTAATGTATAGTAAATCCTTTTATTTATAAAAACCTTATATGTATTATTAGTGCTTTATGCTATTTGATATCTCTCAATCTACGATATGACAGCGGATATATATAAGAGATATCTCAAAAATAGCAATACTAGTGGCAATTGGATGCCATTTAGATTTATACCTGGAACTTAGTAAACAAGAAATACTGCTAATACAGGCGTTTTAAGAATGATACATTTAACGAGACCTATGAACTGTTAAATACAAAACAGGCTATTCTCATCATATTCTTGATTGTATTAATGACTATAAACCTTGTGGAATATTAGAAAAATATAGGGTATGAAACAAAAAGAGGTATTGTATTTGAAAATATAATACCTCTTTTTATTATATGAACTTATATAATAAGTGTGATATATTAGAATTAAAAAAATTTTGGGTTGTGTTATGAATATATAGGTTTTTATGTTGGGAGTAAGCATATGTTTTAAAAACTTTATAATTATTTTGTGCGAGGCTTAGTACTTTTTACTTATATGTATTCCATATAGTCTTGTCACAAATCCAGAGTTGATTGAAGATGAAGTAGACTTTTTATTTCTTTTGTTATCGCATATGTTATAATACTTTTTGTTTTATGTGGTATGGAACTATATTTATAACTATTTAAGACGTAAAAAGAGGGTAGCATTTGTGCATTCATTTACCATTAGTTCTGGAATCTATCTTTTTTTCGGTGATTGTTTTATATTGGATTATATAAAAATACTGCTAAAAAACTTTCACCATTATTGGTATCTATATGATAATTAAAAGTATGAAACAGTTTTTAGTTGATGAATTTAGTAAGTTTAAAATTGAAGTAGTAGCGTTAATTCAATATGTAAGAAATCTTAAAAACACTTACGATGAATGTGCAAACTTATCTTTCAATAAATATTTTAGTTTTCTTGGGCATAGAAGCAAAATATTTTCATGCTTTTCTTCCTTTTGATAGAATATATAATCAAGAATACTATAATATGTTATTTTATGTAGGGCATACTTTTATATTCTTTTGTTTTTATTACAAATTACATGCGGTTGAATTATTATAAAAAAGGCTTCTTTTTAATTGGCTTAATGTCATTATAATGATTTCTTTAGTAATGGTTTTACTTTTGGGTAAAAAGTATTACTATTTCTAGTTCTAATTTTTAGCTTTAGAGGCACTACTGATTATATATTGGGGAATGAGGTACTATGGAGCGTAGATACACCTGAGATGTTCTTTCCTTTTCTGATGGGGTTGATACTATTTTGGGCATTTGGAATCGATAAATTATGGTCTGCTCATAATACTATTGAAACTAATGGGATTATTTTTGATAATAAAGTTATTGATGTGTGGTGGGGGCAATAGAAATGATTTAACCGATGGGCAAATTAAGACCTTTAAAGTTATATTATAGTCGACAGGAGTCCCTACCTTTTTGGGATTGATATCTATAAAAGTATTTTAATAGATAGTTTATGGTTTTTATGGACGCAGTACTGTTCGTCAGTGGCATATGTTTAATGTGTTTTTAGCTTTTATTATGTATAATTTTGTTGTAACTTATACTATTGAGCCATCCATTCTAAGATATACTTTATACATTTATCTTACATATACTGTAATTACTATGATATGTAGACGCTTGATGGATACCAATAGTAGTATTTTTTTGGCTTATTTGCTTATTTGTACCTTTTAGTTAATATATATGTACTGTATTTACTATATAATAAAAACATCTGCATTATATGATCAGGAAAGTAACTCAATCTTTTATTATCCTTTTATAACTGATATTCTCCTGCTATGAGAATCTAGTAGCAGGGGGTATGAAAAGCTGAATTAGAGAGAAAATGAATAAACTAGAAGAGATAAGATGTTATCTAGACATGAACGAAGAGGTTGAGTTTAGATATAAAGGATTAGAGTGTTTTATAACCCAAATAGTGTTATTTGGGGAGTTTTGATTAATGATGAATGTGTCATTAAAGAGCCAGATTTAGACACTCTTTTTAATGATACCTTGTAGAAGATCACACAATTAGTGATATTTTTGCTAATGAGTTATATGATGAAAAAAATCTTTGTACATAAACCTTTAATATCAGTGTTTATAAGGTAATTGGCAGATCTTAAGGCTAAGTATGTTTGACTAGAAAAATTAGGAAGGAGTAAACATCAATGAGTGATTCAGATGCTTCTTTATATGATGAAGTTTTTGAAGGCTTGAAATGTAACAGAGAGTTAGAAATATATTATAATGATTCCACATATGGGGATTGTTACTTATAGGACGTTATGGCAACTCTGGAAAGATGAGGATCTTTTAGCAGAATGTAATGATTTTTACCATTATTAGAAAAATCCATTAATAAATGGGAGGAGTTTAAAAAGATATTATAGAGCAGAGCGAGTGTGGATTACTTTTAATGTAAAGGGTCTGAATTATAATCTAATGAAACTATAGAAGGAATGTAGATGATAGAATTAGAATCTATTAAGCAGATAAAAAGTCCAAGTTTAGAAAATGTTATAATTTTTGCTTTGCGATGTGCAAATTATATGATTATAAATGATAAACTTAATGGTTTAATTGTTTTGGACCTGGAGTGGAGAGAAGTTAATAGAATTTATATAGGCGAACAATTATTACTTATTGAAGCAATTTACACAGATGTGGTGAGAAATAGAATTGTATTTAAGTTAGAGTCGTCTTTATGCTTTGTAGATATCGATGCACATTTTGTTAAGATAATACCTATTCCTAATAATATTAAGGAATTCTATTTTTATCAATTATATAAATTTAGTGATGACATAATTTTAATGCGTACCAACAAAGGGATAGTATCTTTGTCATTGATTGATTATTCTGTTCGTATTATAGATGAAATAGCAGACTATGATAAAAAATTCGCATATTTTGTTTATGAAAGTGAAGCAAAAGAGTCCTTTTCTCATAATGGAAAATTAGTGTGTTTGGATACAAATAATATTACGATATTAGATGATCTTAAAAAGATTCAGATTCAAAACCCTATTTCTGTTCCGTATTTTGATGTATCTGTGACTGATAAATATGGGTTAGCTGTTGCAGAGAATCAATTACAGATTTTTAATCTCAATGGAGATATAAAAAGCAAGATATTATCATATAAAAGACCATGGTATGGTGGGCGAGCTGATATAGTTGAAAAAGATGATGGACTTCATCTATATGTAATAAGTCGTAATGATTTGGACGAATTAACAAGTCTTTCAGAATATGTAATGCCGTTTGATAAGATGCCTAATCATGTAGTGTTGTTATAAGATTTATATTTAGAAAGTCGTTTCTAGAAATGTCGGTTCTTTTACATCTGTTAGCATAGTGAGAGTGTGCTACAGATAAAATTAAATCTGATTAAAGAAGGATGTAGATAAGTAATGTATCAAGATCTGATTATAATATTGGGGATTATATTTCATATACAAAACTATTACGCATGAAGGTAAGCTTAGTATGGCTAGAGTTATTGCAACGTTTTCTATTATTGTCGGTTGTGGATTAGTATTGTTGAGTAAACTGATATTCCATTTGTTTTACTATTTTGGTGGCTAATATGTATCGGGATTTCTTTGATAGGAATGTATTTTGTGCCAAGCAGTGAGAATTATGATGAGGATAAAACTCAAAAAGCATCAAAAAGCTATATAGAGGGGCTTTATACTCCTGGATATTTATGATAGCTTTTATATATTTTTCTATATATTTTGATTTATTATTAGCTATATCCTTATTATTGAGCTAAGTATAATACCATATAATATCAGGTGTATAACCACAAGGGAGACGCTAGCGTTAATATTCAAAGACTGTAACGAGATACAAATGATAGCTTGAATAAGCTTGATGAAATCTTTGATAACAAGAAAAATTGAAGAACGTCAAGAATTATCTAAATTATTTGCAAAAAGAAGCCTTTTGGCCAATTACATAATTTTGAATCCAACCTCTAAAGAAGGTAAGTTGCAAAAGCGATAGCTCATGGCATAGTCGCTGAAGTATCTTCCCTGTATGGCAGGGAATAAACCAGGTAGTGGTTTTTATGTTGGTGCTACCAATGAAGCATTAATTGGAGAAATTCAAAAATTGCAAAAGAGAAAACCTGATGTAGCTCAAACATTAAGTGCATTACTAGGTGCCGCTGAAAATGGTACTTTAGGTTATTCTCCTGTAACAGGTGCAGCTGAAGCACAATATGGGACTAAATGAAATCAATTGAGTGAGCATCAGATAGAGTCTTTAAGAATTGCAATTATTAGAAACCTTGATAATAATGGTAGTGTTGAAGAGTTAATAAGAATACTTGAAAAATGGCGTAACTATAAGTTATATTCAAGAAGCTGAGAATCCTTTTTCTTAGTAAAAAATGTAGATGGAACTTATACTATTAAAGCTGAAGGTTATTTTTATGATGATGATATGTTTCTAGGGGTTAAAGGATTAGAGCAAGGATAGTCAATAAGCTAGGCATAAATTATCATGTCACTCTTATGAATAAAGATGTATCATTAGGTACTACAATCATAGCTAGATGAAATGGCTACTTTGGCTAGAGCCAAATACAGTAATGGATCCAATAGTGAAAGATTCATTTTTGTTGATACATCTGATAAAGTGAGTGTAATGCCTGTATCTGAATCTAAGTCTATATTTGTTTGGACTAAGGATGCCTTAGGCAAGTCTGTTGCTCAAAATGTATTATCTGAAGTAGCAAATCAACCATGGGTTGATATGTATTATGCAGAGAACGCATCAAAAATTACTCGAACTGTAGAGGAAAGTTGAGGGCCTGTTTCAATAGGTTTTTACTTAACGATATGCAAAATGATTACCAAATGTACAGTGGCGTGAACTAGTAAAGGCTTGGGGAGCTAATTTGATTCCAGTAGCTACTGGATTAGGGGGTGGAGTTGTAGGAGGTGAGTGGGGCCCCTGTAGGGTTTTTGCTGTTGGTGTTGCTGGAGCGTCATTTGGGATTATTATAAGGATAGAATCAAATCTAATTTAAAAAGGATATAGAGAAGTAATGCTTCAGGACTTAATTATAATAATAGGAATAATATTTTTGTATACAAATTAATTACTCATGAAGGTAAGCTTTCATTAGCCAGAATTGTGGCAATGTTAGGTATGTCTATATGGCTTGGGGTAGGTTTGCTCCATGAAGTCGTTTCGATATTTGTATTATTCTTTTGTCTTCAGTTGTTATAGGGGATTTCTTTAATCGGAATGTATTATATACCTCGTAGTGAAAAAATTATGATGCGGTTGAAACACAAAAAGCATCAAAAATTATTTAAAAGGCGCCTTATACTCTTGGCTTTTTCTAGTAGCCTTATACATATATTTATATGTTTTAACCTATTATTAAATATTATACTTTTTGCTTGGATTCGTTTAGCGTGAGTTTTTGCAAGTGGTAATCTAGAATTCGTGAGAAATCTGGATTTGGTATTAGACATGCGGATATTAAAAATATTCTTATTACTATTCTAATTTTATTTCCTTTTTGTTGGTTCTATAATTTTTGATTTAGATGGCACAATGAATTGGGCTTTAGGGCGATATGAATGGCCGTATCAATTTTAATATGGCATTACGGGATAATTGGAAAAGAGTAGGAATAGAAGGGTTATGTCTTTTCTTATGAAACACACTTTTCCTTTTTATATATGTTTATGGGGCTGGAGGGTTCACAAAAATATTGAAATATTCCGTTTATAGGTTATATAGAGAAACTACCCAATGATAGTTTTTATAATCAAAAAGGATACGGTGAAAAGTTAAGTTATGCTGATGATACAATAGATGATATGAAAAAAGCCTATGGTAGCTACATTAGTTATTTATACATCATTTAATGATTTTTCTATACACGACCAAGAAATTTTTTTAGAAATATGGTAATAAATACAAAAGCAAATGATTATAGATCTCCATATAACGCAAATGCTATTCAAGAAGGATATGTTAATATTATTAAAGTTTTTCAAAGGGTTAGAAACTTTATTAGGTCAAAAAAATTACAATCTAATTTTTAGTCTTATAAAATTTAAAAGAACGCTATAGTCTAATCTTCAGTAATAAGTAGTACTGAAGGTTTCAAGACTATAGCGTCCTTTTATTTTCCGTTCATTTGAGGTATGAGAGGATGTTACAGATATGTCATAGAGGTGAGAGATTTTATTTCATGCGAACTGCTTCGGCAAATTCGTCTTCGGTCATGAGTTTTTCTTCCAAGATGATTTCTTTAATAGAGCAACCGCGTTTGTACGCTTCTTTTACCACCTTAGCGCTCTTGTCGTAGCCAATATATGGTGTTAAGGATGTAGCAATCATGAGAGATTGTTCTACGAAGAAGTTGAGTTTTTCAGGTACAAATTCTACGCCGTCGATACAATGTGTTGTGAAAGAGTTCATAGCATCTGCGAGGAGGCGACAGCTTTCAACAAAGTCATAGATCATGATAGGCATATACACGTTCAATTGGAACGCACCGCTGCCTGCACAGAGCGTCATAGTTGTATTGTGGCCGAATACTTGGGCGCATACCATGGTCAAAGCTTCACATTGAGTAGGATTTACCTTGCCTGGCATGATGGAGGAGCCCGGTTCGTTTTCAGGAAGATGCCATTCGCCGTAGCCACAGCGAGGGCCAGAGCCTAAGAAAGCGCACATCGTTAGCGATTTTGAATAGGGTAGTCGCTAATGTGTTAAGTGCACCGTGAGCCATCATAAATGCATCTTTGAGAGCAAGTCCTTGGAATTTGTTATTCTTAACACGGAATGGAGCGCCTGTTACCTCTGGCAATACAGTTTCCATAACGTCTAGATAGCCCTTAGGTGTGTTCACACCTGTACCGACCGCAGTACCACCGAGTGCTACGTCGAGTAGGTGGTCAGCATTTTGAAGGAGCATAGTTTTGGCAGTTTTTAGGCCGTCCACAAAGGCGCTAATTTCTTGGTCTACCATGATAAAAGTAGCATCTTGTAGGTGGGTACGACCAACTTTTTGCAAGCCTTTTCCTTTTTTTGCAATTTTTCAAAAGGATCCGATAAGGCCGTCCAATGCAGGAATTACGCGTTTTGTAATTTCAAAGTATGCACAGATATGCATTGCCGTAGGGAATGTATCGTTTGTACTTTGACCGCGGTTTACATCGTCGTTAGGATGAAGCGGATTGGATTCATCTAACTGTTTAGCTCGGTGAGCGATGACTTCGTTCACATTCATGTTAGTTTGTGTGCCGGAACCTGTTTGGAATACGGTTAACGGAAATTCATCATCCCATTTTCCGTCCACGATCTCATCTACTACTTGAGCGATGAGTTTCGCTTTTTCCTCAGTTACTGCGCCACACTTTGCATTGGTTAAAGCACATGCTTTTTTTACAAGCGCAAGCGCCTTGATTTGTTCAATAGGGATGCGGTGGTCACCGATCTTAAAATTATTGAACGAGCGTTGCGTTTGAGGTCCGTAAATTCGTCTAGCGTCGACTTCGACTGGTCCCATTGAATCATATTCAATTCTTGTTTCCATAATGTTTACAACCTCCTTAAAAGACATGCCGACCCTACTGTCGGTACTTTAATTATATAAAATCCTGTATATTTGTACAGAATAAAAGAGAATGATTTCTATTTTCATATAATTGATAGGTGTATATGCATAATGCATATACACTATCTCCCCTACAATATATATGTGATGATTTATATTTAATTTGTATATATGTTTTTATATAATGCTGATCTGAGAGGGAAGGCGATGGCCCAAAAACGACTTTAGCGACTCTGCGAAGCGGGTGGGTAGCTTTGGAGGCTTTTTGGAGGCTACACGTTAATAAAGCCTAGCACAGAATAGACCTCTTTTAAGATATCTGTTGGAGAGCTAAATTTATAATCTTTTTATATGTATACATTATAAATATCGCATATATATTGAAATCATCGCTTTAACACGATAAAATGGAAGTAGCTTAGTATATTGTTTTAAGTTTATGATTTCACAGAGGAGGTAAGTACTTATGAAACATGACTTTACGAGCCATGACCTTCATCTGCCGGAACTGACGTTACGTGGGATGCTACTTGGTGCATTGATTACTGTTATTTTTACAGCATCTAACGTATATCTCGGTTTGAAGGTAGGTTTGACGTTCTCGTCATCCATTCCGGCTGCTATTATTTCAATGGCGATTTTGCGTTTTTTCAAGGATTCTAACGTTCTTGAAAATAACATGGTACAAACGCAGGCTTCTGCGGCTGGTACATTGTCCGCCATTATCTTTATTTTGCCAGGTTTACTCATGCTTGGGTATTGGAATGGCTTTCCATTCTGGCAAACATTCTTGCTCTGTGCCTGTGGTGGTTCTCTAGGTGTATTATTCACCATCCCATTGCGTCGTGCCATGGTAGTGAATAGTGATCTACCATATCCTGAAGGCCGTGCAGCAGCAGAAATTTTAAAGGTTGGCTCTCACAATGGTGAACAAGGCCCTCAATCTAGCTCCGGTATGACAGACATTGTGTCCGGTGGCTTTGTAGCTGGTCTTATTAGCCTTTGTGCAAATGGTTTCAAAGTGCTTGGCGATAGCATGAGCTTCTGGATTCCTGTAGGTAGCAAAGGTATTACTCAAATTCCTTTGGGCTTCTCTACAGCGTTGTTAGGTGCTGGTTACCTTATCGGTATCGCTTCTGGTATCGCTATCCTCGTTGGTGTACTCATCGCGTGGGCTGGCTTCGTGCCTTACTTCACTAATATGTTTGCTCCAGATGGCGGTGCTACTGCTAAGTTTGCAATGGCTGTTTGGAAATCTAAAGTTCGTTTTCATCGGTGCTGGTGCTATTGGTATTGCTGCGATTTGGACTTTGATTACCTTAATCAAACCTATCATCGAAGGTATGAAAATTTCTGTTAAATCCATGAATAGCAGTTCCGCAGAACGTGAATTGCATCGTATGGATACAGATATGAGTACAAAATCCGTTTTAGGTGTATTCATACTTATTCTTATTGGCTTAGTATTTACATTCTGGGATTTCGTATCTGTCGTACCTATTAGTGCAGGTTTAATGTGGACACTCGTTGTAGTAGGTATCGTAGTAGCTTTATTGATTGGCTTCTTCGTAGCTGCAGCATGTGGCTATATGGCAGGGCCTTATCGGTACATCTGCTTCTCAATTTCTGGTATCGGTATTTTAGCGACTATTATTTCTTCCTTAGTTGTATACTTTATCGCAGCGGAAAATAATTTATTTGCTACACAAGAAGGTGTTCAGTTCGCTACCGCTATGGCTATCTTTATGACATCCGTAGTTATTGCGATTGCATCTATTTCTAATGATAATTTACAAGATTTGAAAGACTGGCCAACTCGTTGGTGCTACACCTTGGCGTCAACAAATTGCCTTGTTACTTGGTTCTGTAGCCGGTGCCATTGCAATTGCTCCAGTTCTTAACTTGCTTTATCAAGCATACGGTTTCACAGGTGCGTTACCACGTGCTGAAATGGATCCAAACGCTGCATTATCTGCTCCTCAAGCGACTTTGATGACTACCATTGCGCAAGGTATCTTCAACTCTAGCATGGATTGGGATTATATCTTAATCGGTGTTGGCGTTGGTGTTGTGGCGATTATCGTCAACTTGATTCTCAAGAGCACAACTGCTACCTTAACATTGCCTCCATTGGCTGTTGGTATGGGTATTTATTTACCACCTACTTTAGAAGTACCGCTTATTATTGGTTCTTTCATCAGCTACTTCGTAGGTCGTTATCTTGTAGCTCGTGCTAAAATGCGTGCCGGTGAGCTTGCTGACTACGATGTAGAGCAATCCAATCGCCGCGGTGTTCTCTTTGCTTCTGGTCTGATCGTTGGTGAAAGCTTGATTGGTGTAATCATAGCTGTTATTATTGTATTGTCTGTTACAACTGGTGGTGGGGAAGCTCCACTTGAATTAGTAGGGCCTGAATTTGAAAGCACAGCACAATGGTTAGGATTACTTGCATTCATATTCGCTGGTCTCTATCTTGTTCGCCGTGTTGTTACACACAAGTTCAATAAAGAAGAAGCTCTTGCTATGAAAGCTGAGCAAGAACAATAAGAGGTTAAACAATGAAATTAAAACAGTCTGTACTCATCATTATGGCTGCTGCATTGCCAGTAGTCTCCTTCGCAGCAAGCGAAGTAATACCTGTAACGCAAGATACTGTAAATGTACAAGCAAATCAAACAAATGCGAAACGTGTAAATCGTAATGATTTAACATATCGTATTTCTAGTACTGCTACACCTGAGCAGAATCGTGCGTTGCGCTCTAAGCGTCTAAAGTAGATCGTAATGCAGTGGAAGTGGTAGCTCCAAATGCGGACCGTTATATGGATCGTAAAGAGGTTGCTGTATCACCTGTGGAATCTACTACAGATCATTTGGATTTAGTATTCCCAGAGGTTAAATCTGTTAGCCCTGCGGTAGAAAAAGCAATCAATACGACCATCAAAAAGTATGTTTCTAAAATACAAAATGATGTAGAAAAGTTAAATGCTAAAGAATCTGATAAAACAAATGTAGTTATGTACTATGATGTTAAAACAGATAAAAACGGTATTTTTCAGCGTATTGATTCACACTATACTATGCGTGATCATGATGCCAATGGTGTAAACTATGTAAAAGGCTTCACATTTAACACCACAACAGGTCGACAATTGTCCTTGTACGATCTTGGTGGTCTTAATAAAAAAAGAACTGGTGAATGCAATTAATAATAATCAAGATGTGAAAGATAAATTAGGTGGCGATGTAAATATCGATAAAATGCCTACTGAATTCTACACAACAGATGATTATTCCGTTGTAATGATCTTGCAACAAGACGTAGATTCAATCCATAGTGCAGGTACGGTATATGTACCAGTTGGTATCTTGCGTGACCGCGAAAATGATGTAACAAAAAAATAATCGAACTGTGTAAATTCGATTATGTGTGTATAGTAACAGCTGTTTAATTGTGAAAAGAACCGCTCCTAAGGGGGCGGTTCTTTTTTTCTATGTTATTGTTTGTCGTTATAATAGTTTACGCGCGGTGGTAATGGGAATTGAATATTTCCGTCTGACTTTGTAAGCGGTTCCGGTGGTAATTGTAAGAATACATTATCATGGAATTTCTTTTTAAATGCTTTCAACGTCGATTTTTGAATAGAATCAACGGTAATGAGAAGGGCACTCGTATCAGTATTTGGGGAGATGGAAAGGATCTTTCCTTGAGGTTCTTTTTGTTGGTAAAGGGCGATGGCATCGGATTGATACTCCTCTAGTTGGGCCTGATTTAATTTACCTTTTGATACGACTACAGTTCTATCTAGCTGTGGATCATGAGCCTCTGTAATCGCTTTGGAAACAAGGTCAGTTTTCTTTTGATCCGTTAAAGATGCATGTAATTGGCCTGCCTCCCAGAATAGAGCTCCGTCTTGACGGAATTTGGTGAAATCATTGCCATAGCCTAATGCTTTGTCGATGATATTAGCTGTTTTGTTTTCTACTTGTTGCTTGAACAATGTATTGTGGAAGGCAAGTGCTTGTTCTGTTTGTGTCATGCGGTACGCAATTTCCGCTGCTTCTGCACGAGTTACATATTTTTCAGGGTTAAACAATGTACCTGGAGCGTAGTTTGTGAACCCAAGATAGGCAAGCTCGCGAACGGCATCTTGTGCCCAAGGAGCTACAAATTTTTGGTCTCCATAGGCTATATTATCAAGAACTGTTGGGTCTTCAGTGGTATATCCTAAATAATGGATATAGTTATCTGCTACTACAGCAAACTCTTGGCGGGACATATATTTTTCTGGTTTATATGTGTCATCACCATATCCGCTGATGATATTCTTGCGAGCTACAGATTCAATAGCAAGAGCAGACCAACGGTCAGATGTAATATCTTTAAATTTACTTGATAAAAAGGCGGCCGTACCATCATCCGTAATATTGTTGAAGAGCGCTGCTACTTCTTCACGTGTCATAGGTTGGTTAGGTCGGAATGTACCATCGGAATACCCCTTCATTAGGTTTGCTTTTGTTACAGTGCTAATCGAGTTAGCTGCCCAAAAATCACTAGGCACATCTGTAAAGATGTGGGCGCGGATTTTTTGAATATCTTGAGGTGTACCGATAGAGGTGTTTACAATTGCAGGTGATGCGGTATTAGTAGATTTAACGTTAGCCGCTTCTGTTTTAGTAGTCTCCATCTTCGTAGCATCTGTTTTAGCCATTGGTGCTTTAGTTGTTTCCATTTTAGTGGCTTCAACAGTGGTTGCAGGAGCATGAGTTGTAGTGGTTGTGTTTGCAGAAGCAAAACCAAGGCCTGTTGTAGTCAATAATGTGCCGAGTACGAGGGCACGTAATGCGTGAGGGGTATTCTTGTACATAAAAATCCTTCCTAATCATGGTAAAGGCTAGCGCTTGATAGCCGTAGAATATAAACTTTCACCAGCATAAAAAGTTATATCCGTCGCATCATAGTCAATTAGTTGGCATGCATAGTGATATACAACAAAGCAGCGTAGTACTGTCGAGTATACGCTGCCTTGGCTGGTTAAGTGTAACGCCGATTAGCGTTTTACTGTCATTTTTACTTTGGAACCGAATAATTTAGAGATCCTTGTTGTGTTTCTTTAGATGCTGTAGATACAACTGCGTAAAGTTGGTTATTTTCTACATCAGGGAATGTAGCTAGAATTGTACCTGCTTTTTCATTTTTGTTGTAGTAGTTGCGGAAGTTTGTATCGATTGCATCGTATTCAGCTTGGCTGTATTGGGAGGATTCAACTACAACATAGTTATTTACAGTAGAATCACCACGGTTTGCAAGGTTAGCTTTTACTGTGGAAATATCGCTGTCTGTTTTTAAAGCTACGTGTAATTGATTGTCACGCCAGTACATTACGCCATAATTTTGGAATGCATCTTCTGTTTTATAAGTTTTATTTAATTCAGAAAATACTTTGTCTTCTAATGCAGCTTGTTGTTTTTGATCAAGTGCTTTTAGTGTGCTGCGACGAACAGGGCGAACGGTGCGAGTAGGTTCAGCTTTTTCAGCTACTGCAGCATCTTTATTGCCTTTTACGTCTTTTTCAACTTTTTTTGCATCAGATTTTACAGCTTTATCAGCTTTAGCTACATCTTTTTTAGCGTCTTTACTTACTTTAGATGTATCTTTCTCTAATGCTGTATCAGCTTTTTTGGCATCTTCTTTTACAGCTGTTTCAGCTTTAGCTTCAGTTGTACTGTGTTTTGGTGTTGCAAGGCCAGCACCATTAAGCATGCGGATTTCAAGATTGTTGCCGCTTGTGCTCTTGTTACAGGTTGTTTAGGGTTAAAGTTTTCTGTTGCCCCAGATGCTACGATGCCTCGTTGTGCCATGTATTGGATATCTGCCAAGTAAGCAGAGGAGATACTAGCTTCGTCTTTGAATGTTACTTTTTCTGCTTTTACAGGTGTAGAAAGATTCAATTTTTTAGCTAGACTAGCAGCAGATGCAACGAATTGTTCGCGGTCCATAGTTTTGCTAGGTGTGAAAGCTGTTTTAGATGTGCCTTCCATTACGCCTGCAGCACTAACTAATTTGATAGCAGAGCTAGACCAACGATCTGCTTCCACGTCAGAGTAGGAGGTAGAGGATTCTTTTGTTGCAATCTCTGCTAATTCTTGTTCGTTTAAGTTGTGTTGTAGCACTTTGCCATAAATAGCAGCTGCTTGTTCACGAGTAATTTGTGCACTAGGTTTGAATGTATTATCAGCATAACCAGAAAGGTAACCAGCTTGTGTCATTGCTTGGATAGCATCGCGAGCCCAGTTATCTTTTGTGTCAGGGTATACACCAGTAGGTAAGTTTTCTTTAGTTTTTACAACTTTTTTACCTTCTACCTTTGCAGCATCTTCTTTTACATCATTTTTTACGGAAGTATCAATGCGTTTAACGTCATTTTTTACAGAAGTATCAACGCGTTTAGCATCGTTTTTTTACGGATGTATCAGTGCGTTTAGCAGCGTTTTTAGCGGATGCATCAGCATGTTTTTGCATCACGTTTTACAACTGTGCTACCATGTTTAGCATCATTTTTACGGATGTATCAATACGTTTAGTATCGTTTTTAACAGATGTATCAACACGGTGTTCATCCGCTTTAGCAGAAACTTCAGCTCTAGTAGCCACATTAGATACTTCAGATTTTATATGAGTCGCAGTTGTTTCAGCGTGAGCCATGCTGAATGTAGAGCCAAGGGCCAATGTAATTGCTAAAGACAAAGATAATTTATTTAGTTTTCATGAAAAGGGCTCCTTTCAAACTATACTTATATAAAAATAAATTATAACACTTTTTAAATTTATACACTACTATAAGAAAAATGTAATATATAAGGATAAAACTTACATGAATTTGAAAAATTAAGTTTGATTATATAAATATAGAATGAAATATAGATAAAAAGTTGATTTTCTAGTAGTTAAAAAAATGCAAAATGATAAACATTCGCAAAATCTAGATTTTATGGGGCTTTTTACAAGAAAAAAATGATAAATGAAATAATAGATGTGATAAAAATTCAATGTTTGTTATTACAAAAAGTCATAACGATATAAGAAATAAAAGGGTACATACGAATATAGCAATTCTTTGGACAATATCTACATGATTAATTTATAATTATAGCGATGAGCTTTTGAATATTTATTTGAAAGCATAAGTAATGTTCAGGGCAGAAATTTAGTCAGAAAAATTCACTACTAAAAATTGCCATAACACATACATATCAAAATTTTTTTATTAGGTTAAGTACTAGAAAAAGACGAGGAAGATAATATGAAAATTCATCTTTTCCAACAGTGTTTGATTGACATGTTCTACCCTCATGTAGGTATGGCTGGTGTAGAAGTACTTGAAAGATTAGGTTGTGAGCTTGTAGTACCTAAGAAACAAGTATGCTGTGGACAAATGTTCACTAACTCCGGTTATAATGACGCGGCTATGGACGCAATTAAGAATACAATCGAATGCTTTGAGAACGCTGAATATGTAGTCAGCATGTCCGGTTCTTGCGCTTTTGCAATCCGCGATGAATATCATCATTTCTTAAAAGATCAACCAGAGTGGTTGGCGCGCGCAGAAAGATTGAGTGGTAAAATTTACGAATTCACTCAATTTATTACTGACGTATTAGGTGTTGAAGATGTAGGGGCTCGTTTTAACGAATCCGTTACATACCATACATCTTGCCACGTAACTCGTTTGATGGGCATTAAAGAGCCTCCTTTCAAACTCCTTAAAAACGTTAAAGATATCAACTTGATTGAATTACCACGTGCAGATCGTTGCTGTGGTTTCGGCGGTACTTTCTCAGTTAAAAACCCTGAAATCAGTGAAGTTATGACACGCGAAAAAGCATTGGAAATTGCTGGCACAGGTGCCAACGTTATCTCCGGTTCTGACCAAGCGTGCTTAATGAACATCGCTGGTATGCTTGATCGTCTTCATAAAGAAGGCGAAATTGATCGCCGTATCAAAGTTATGCATATTGCTGAAATCTTAAACTGCCGTTAAGGAGGAGACGACATGGCACTTATATATGACAATCGCCCCTATAAAACACGTATAAAAGAATGTTTGGCTGACGATTTCAAAGTTGCAGCTATTAAAAAAGCACAAGACGTGTTTTATGATAAACGTAATACAGTAGTTGCGGATGTTCCTGAATGGTTAGATTTCCGCGCTGAAGCGGCTAAAATTCGCGATCACGTACTTAACAACTTGGATTACTATGTAAGTCAATTTGCTGACAATGCTGAAAAAGCTGGTTCTAAAGTTCACTTTGCGTTCGATGACAAAGAAGCGACTCAAATTGCATTAGATATCCTTCGCCAACGCGAAGCAAAAATGATCGTTAAATCCAAAACTATCTTAACTGAAGAAATTGGTTTGAACGAAGTATTAGAAGAAGCTGGTATTGAAGTTAACGAAACTGACTTGGCTGAATTTATTTTGCAAACTGCAGTAAGTCCTCCATCTCACATCGTAGTACCAGGTCTTCATTTTGAACGTAACAAAATCCGTGAAATTTTCGCTGAAAAATTAGGTTATACAGGAACTGAAAACCCTACGGAAATGACTCACTTTGTACGTGGTTATGTACGTGAGCGCTTCTTAAAAGCTGATGTAGGTGTTAATGGTTGTAACTTTGCAGTTGCTGAATCTGGTACATGTACAATCGTTTCCAACGAAGGTAACGGTCGTATGGCTAGTTCTATTCCTAAGACTCAATTAATTTTCTTAGGTACAGAACGTATTGTTCCTGATTTCAAAGCTCTTGATGTTATGATGGAAATGTTGAACCGTTCTGCAGTAGGTTCTAAGATTTCTAACTACTTCTCCATGATGACTGGTCCTGCGCGTCCTGGTGAAGCTGATGGTCCTGAAGAAACTCATATCATCATTATTGATAACGGCCGTTCTGGCATCTTGGGTGGTACATTCCAAGAAATGCTACGTTGTATCCGTTGTGGTGCATGTATGAATATCTGTCCTGTATACCGTCACGTTTCCGGTCATGGATATGGTTCTGTATATCCAGGTCCAATGGGTGCTGTATTGACTCCATTATTCAAAGGTTACGATGTAGCCGGCGATCTTCCATATGCTTCTACATTATGCGGTGCATGTACAGAAAACTGTCCAGTAGCTATTCCATTGCATGAATTGTTGATGGAGCACCGTCATATCATGGCTGATATTGAAAAGACTCGTCCAAAAGCAGAAGAAGCTATCTTCACAGCAGCTGCTAAGATGTTCGGTAATGCAACATTATTTGATCTTGGCACAAAAGCTGGTGCTATCGGTATGAACTTAATTAGTAATAAAGAAGGTAACATGCCTGAATGGACTCAAGCTATTCCAGTTATGAACGGTTGGACTAAGTCTAAAGAGTTGGGTTCCTTGAAATTCAAGAAATTCCGTGATTTATATGCTGAACATGAAAAGAACAAGAAGAAGGAGAAAAAATAATGGATGTAGCTAAACGTAATCAATTTATTGCACGTTTATCTCGTGCATTAGGCCGTGATCAAGAAATGTGCCCTGCTTTTGTAGAAGGCTTTGATTATAGCCATGGTCCTCAAGAAACTATGTTCCAAGATTTGAGTCGCGATCAAATTTTGACAATGTTTAAGGAACAATGTCAACGTGTTGGTACAAAATTCGTTGAAACTACACCTGACAAACTAGGTGAAACAATTTTTGCAGCTATCGAAGACTGGGGAAACGGTAAAATTGTATTCCCAAGCTCTCCTGAAGTAGAAGAATATAAATTAAAAGAATTGTTCGAACAAGATGCAGCTAATAATGGTGGCACTCGTACATACTTCCAATGGGATCCAGCTAAAGGTCGTGAAGAATGTATTTCTAATACTGCTAATGCTGATATTGGTATTACATTCCCATACTGCGGTATTGCGGAGACTGCTACTGTAGTACAAGCTTCTGGTGAGGACTCTGGCCGTGCGATTAGCTTTGTTGCCTACAACACATATTGCTGTGTTGTATACTGATACAATCAACCCTCGCATGACACAAACAATGGAACATTTGGCTGAACGGTATCACAACGATCCAGCTAAGTTCCCTACAAATATCTGCTTGATTTCTGGTCCGTCCCGTACGGCGGATATCGAATTGGTAACTGTAGATGGTGCTCATGGTCCTATCCAAGTAACCTATATCTTAGTTAACAGATAATATAATAGTTAGATTTACTAAAGGCGATTTTTCTTCTGGAAAAATCGCCTTTTTGATATATATATTACAGAATACATTAAATGTTACCAAAAATTAAATATTATACTTGTATTTTTCGATATATGCTATACTAAGTTCATAACCTATTGTTGTGATATGAATTAAAGAGGTGTATTATGAATATTCCATTCTTTACAGATTACCTCATGTTAAGCAATCCACTAAGTATTGGTATTATCGCGGTGTTTGTGCTCGTGTTAATTGGTATTTATGTATTGCAACGCAAGGGCACATCCTTCGGTAATCTTGTTATTATTGGTACTATTGCTGGTGCCGTACTTGGTATAGCGGTCCAAATTATTGCAGGCTTCCTGATGATCCATCCAAAGTGGTTTACATCAAGGAAAGTACAAAGTGGTTCTCTCTCGTAGGGGGCGGTTTCATCGACTTAATCCGCATGCTTGTTATTCCTATCGTTTTTATCTCTATTGTTCACGTTATTTTGCACATGGAGGCAGGTGCTAACCTCAAAAAGTTAGTAGTTGCTATGATTTCTACGAATCTCGGCATGGTAGCCGTTGCTGCTATAGTCGGTCTAATTTTGGGGAATGCCTTCGGTTTAGGTCAAGGTTTTGATATTGTTGAATCTGGTAAGAAGATTCGTGAAATCAAACCTATGGTTGATACATTCCGAGCACTAATTCCAAGCAATCCAATTCAAGCGGCTGCTGAAACAAATGTTATCGGCATTGTTGTATTTGCAATTATCTTGGGTAGCGTAGCTCGTCTATTAAAACAAACAGGGACAAACTCTATGGAGGTATTCACAAAACTATTTAATGAACTTCACCAGTTGATTTCTTGGGTAGCTGATTTCATTATTGGTCTTATGCCATATGGTGTAGTTGCTTTGATTAGCTTCTACATTGGCAACACGCGGTGTACAAGCTATTCTTGATATGGGCTTGTTCGTAGTATTGCTTTACGTTGGTCTTTTGATTATGTTTGTTGTACAAGCGATCTTGATTACTAGCTTTGGTTACAATCCGATTACATACTTCAAGAAAGCAAAAGCACCACTCTTATTGGCGTTTACTTCTCGTTCTTCGATGGGGGTATTGCCATTAACTGTAGAGACCTTTGACAAAACGTCTTGGTGTAAATGCTACAACTGCTAATACAGTAGCTTCCTTCGGTACTACTGCGGGCATGCAAGGTTGTGCCGGCGTGTTCCCAGCACTTGTTGTGGTGTACATCTCTAATGTAGCCAATATTCCATTCGATATGACTATGTATATCATGAGTGTTATCGTTATTGCTATTGGTTCTGTTGGTATCGCAGGCGTGCCAGGTACGGCTACAATGGCGGCATCTGTATCCCTTAGTGGTACAGGACTTGGAGCGTACTTCACCTCCATTAGTCCAATTTTAGCTATCGATCCATTGATTGACATGGGACGTACATGTTTGAACGTATCTGGGTCATTAACAAATGCTTTGGTAGTAGACAAAATTATGGGAACCATCGATAAAGACGCATACAATAATCCTAACGAAGGTCGAGTATAAAAACTAGCAACGCTTAATCATATAATTATTATAAAAAGGGGCTGTAGCTGAATGTGGTAAAACCACATTTGGTTACAGCTCTTTTTGCCTTTTTAAAAGTGATAATTATTACAGATTGTAAACTATATTATTAATAATCGATATTGAAATTGTGAGCTTAGCTACTAACATACTTATGCATATATGGTATACTAAGCGTTATAAAGTTACGAATTATGCTTAATAAATATAAGCCAAGAGGGTAATAGTATGATTACACAAGAATTGAAAGATCGATTAATTGCAGATTATCCAAAGTTTGAGGATATGACACATAAGTTCTATAAGAAAGAACTATCCATTGCAGACTATAAAGGACAGTCTGGTGCTTATGGTAGTTACGCTGAGCGCGGTGCAAATACTGGCATGAGCCGTTGGCGTTTCAACGGTGGTCGCATGACGCGCGAGCACATGCAGTTTTTAGCGGACTCCATTCGTAAATATAACCTACAACACGTACATTTCACTACCGGCCAATGCTTACAAATGCACGGCCTCGATGGTGATACAATATTAGAGCTCTATAAGGAATGTTATGACCACGGTATTTACAACCGTGGTGCTGGTGGTGATAATCCCAATGTGGTGGCTAGTATTTTACGCGGCATTGATCCTCGTGAAACTCTAGATATTACGCCATATGCAACAGCTATTAGCGAATTTCTTATGGAGCAAATGTTCTATATCAAGATTCCTCGCAAATTTAAAATGGGCATAGATAATGGTTTTGATAGTACCCCACATTCTACGTTCAAGGACCTAGGTTTTAACTTAACAAAACACAATACTTTTGATGTGTATGCTTGTGGTGGTATTGGTCCTAATCCTCGCATTGGTATTCCGGTGGCACATGATGTAGCACCTGAGGATGTTTTGTACCATGTGAAAGCTATGCTTATGGTCTTTGCTAACCATGGTAACTTCAAAAACCGTGGTAAGGCTCGTACCCGTTACATGCCTGCTGAAATGGGTGGGGCGGAAGCTTTCATCAAGATCTATGAAGAAACCCTAGCTATGGTAAAAGAAGTAGAACACCTAACTATTAATCCAGCTGATTATGCTTATGAAATTACAAAAACTGGTAAGCGTGATGATTCTGTGGAAAATTATCGTATTCACCGTCAAAAACAAGACGGTTTATACTATGTAGAATATCATCCGGCAGGTGGCGATGCGAACGTTGAACACTTGCTGGCGGCCCTTGACTATGCGGTGACACTTGATCAAGTAGAAGCACGTATTGCGCCAGACCAAGCATTGTTCTTCATCAATCTCACCGCTGATGAAGCACGCAAAATTGCGGAATTAACTGATGACAGCGCTGAAAAATGATTTCCGCCGTTCCGTATCTTGCGTTGGTTCTACTATATGTCAGATTGGAATGCAAGACTCTAACGGTCTTTTGAAAGATATCTTCGCACACCTTGAAGAAAAGGGTATAGATACAAGAAAACTACCTCGTTTACATATATCTGGCTGTCCACACTCCTGTGGTACACACCAAATCGGCGAAATTGGTTTCCATGGTGCTGTAAAATTAGTAGATAAGAAACCTATGGTAGCATTTATCCTTGTAGACGGTGGCTCAGAACACATGGGCTCTGAAAACTTCGGTAAAATGGCTGGCAATATTGTAGCTACAAAGATTCCAGAATTTTTGGAATCTTTGGCAAATATTCTGAACGAATCCCCAGAACCAGACTTTGGGACCTGGAGACTTACGCATAAAGGGGACTACATGAATCTTATAAAAAGCATTTGAGTAAATATGTAAAAAGCATTTGCGTAAATATGTTTGGGTTGCTTGTGATGGGGCCCACTTAGATTGCGACAACTTAATAAATAATAAAAAGAGTTCCCTCTTTGCTCCGTTCTTCGCAAAGTCGCTGCATAGGGAACTCTTTTTATTATTTGAGCGTCTGCTATTAACCAGTCCCATCACAAGCTACATCTGATATTTACTCAATATGCTTTTATATGATGGGGGAAGCTTTTAGAAAACTAGGTATTTCTTTGCTCCGTCCTTCGTAAAGTCGCTGCAGAGGTACCCAGTTTCATTTTTATAACACCTGATGTAAATTAGTCCCATAGCAAAGCGACTTACCTTACTAATATACAGAGCGGCCTCATGACAAGCTACATTCGATATTTACTCAATATGCTTTTATAATTAGAGGAGCGGAGAGGCGAGAGCGGCTAAGTAGTTTTGACTGAATTTGCATCAAGACTAGCCAGTAGATTAGCCTCTGGCTAGTCCTTCCCATACGGTGGGCATGGCGCCACTACTATACAGTTTATTATAATGTGTAAAATGATAGTGTTTTCTATGATTTATTTCAAGGTGTAATTGTAATGACTCTATATAAGTATTAGCTAGATTATTTACGCTTTTGGATGGGACATCTTTATAAATATAGTGATAAAAAGTAAGAATACGCTTGTGCAGAGACTTTTGCGAAGAACGGAGCAAGCAAGCGTATTCTTTTTTTACCAAGTTGTACTAACGAGATGGGGCCCCATCCTAAAAGCAGATGAACAAATGTTAGTTGAGTCCCAATACAATAAGAATAATTGTTTAAAAACTAGATATGACTTGATTTTTGTATGTTATAATAGGCTTTATAGTAGTATTTGGAGGATATTCAGATGTTATTTACCGTCAATACAGAAGTCTGTACACGATGCGGCCTTTGCGTTGCTGACTGTCCGACCGGATTGCTGGTGATGTCCGATGCTGGACCTGTAACTGGCAGGGGAGGTTGTATCTCCTGTGGGCATTGTATTTCCGTATGCCCAACGCTTGCTCTTGATAGCGATATGACACCGCGTAAAGAGCAAATCGATATTACAAAGGAACCTAAGTTAACGCCTGAGCAAGCTGAACTATTTATGCGTAGTCGTCGCTCTATTCGTAACTATCAAAATAAACCAGTCCCTGTAGAGCTCATTCGCAAAGTGCTAAACGTTGCAAGAATGGCGCCAACAGCAACTAACACACAAGGTATTTCGTATATAGTAATCCGAGATAAACAAACGTTACGCCGTATTGCTGATCTCGTTCTAGAGTGGATGCATTTAGCGGCAAAAACAGTGCCAATTATGCGCCTTTATGCTCGTGCGGCTCAAGCAGAAGTAGATAAAGGCAAGGAGTATATCTTGCGCGATGCGCCGGCTCTCGTCGTGGCAATTGGCTCTAAAAAAGATATTCATCGTACCCATGATAGTGGTCACTCTTGCTTGTCTTATGCTGAGCTATATGCGCCGACTTTAGGCCTTGGTACTTGTTGGGCAGGCTTTTTTGAACATGCTGGAGAAGCTGAATACCAACCATTATTAGATGAATTAGGTGTACCTGATGATAAAATTGTAGCTGGTGGCATTCTTATGGGATATCCTAAAGTACGATATCGCAATATTGTAGAGCGTCAACCATTAGATGTTACATTTGATACAGAAGAGTAAAAAAGAGATGCCCCAATGATTGTAATCATTGGGGTATCTCTTTTTAGTTATATAGTGACGATATAAACTTTATTAATTGGCAGTTGTAATAGTGCCTTTGAATGTTTCGTCGATGTATTGTTTAATAGCATCAGATTTGTAAATATCTGCAATTTTTTTGTATGTTTCGTTGTCTTTGTCTTCACTACGAACTGCAAGTACGATAACTGTTAGTGGTTCATCTTTAGATTCGAAGAAGAAACCTTGTTTTTCTACACTAAGACCAGCACTTTGCACATAGTTCATTGGAATAACTGCAATTGTTACATCATCTAGACTACGAGGTAATTGAGCTGCTTCTAGTTCTTGAATCTTTATATTCTTCGGGTTAGATGTGATATCTGCAACTGTTGCTTTGAAGCCGACACCATCTTTTAACGTAATTAATCCAGCTTTAGCTAATAATGCTAATGCACGACCACCATTAGTAGGGTCATTTGGGATAGAAACAGTAGCGCCTTCAGGTACATCTTGTACGCTGTGTACACTATTACTATATAAGCCCATACGCACCAAAATTGTTTTACCGATTGCTACTAAGTTGGAACCATTTTGTTTGTTAAAGTTTTCCATAAATGGTACATGTTGATAAGCATTCAGTTGAATATCGCCATCTGCAAGGGCTTTATCAGGTGTTACATAGTCTGAGAATTCAACTACTTTAAGATCGATTCCTTGTTTTTTAGCTTCTTTTGCTACAGCTTCAGCTACTTGTGCATGAGGACCAGATGTAGCACCTATTTTGATTTCTTTTTGTGTTTGTGTTGATTGATTTGATGTACTACCACAACCAGCGATAGCAAATGCAAGAGCACCGATAAGTAATGGTGCTAATAATGTTTTTAATTTCATATAATCATCCCTTTCAAGTCTTATAATGGTTATATCCTATCATGGATGAAGGGGATTTGTATATGATAAAAGCATATCAGTTAGCTATAGATTAAAACTATGGTGAAATTCTAGCTCATTTATAATACAATTCAATATAATATATTGATTAATGTGTTATATTGAATGTGTGATCGCTAGGTAGTAAATTTATATTTTTAAATATTTTTGTATAATTCTAATATGGATTCATATATCTATATGTCGGATATATCTATATGTCGGATTAATGGAGGATGTATGTATAATTTTGATTTTTATAACCCTACACATATCGTATTTGGTAAAGACCGTTTAGATGAATTAGATACATTGGTACCAAAGGATGCAAAGGTGCTCATTACTTATGGTGGTGGCTCCGCTGTGCACAGTGGTCTTATTGATCGCATTGTGAAAGCTCTTGGTAACCGCAAGGTTGAACAATTCGGTGGTATTGAACCTAATCCATCTTTAGAAACCTGTGAACGTGCGGTAGCTTTCATCAAAGAACATGGTGTAGATTTCGTGCTTGCTGTAGGTGGTGGTTCCGTTGTGGATGCTACGAAACTCATCGTTATGGGCGCTACCTATGATGGACCTGTTATTGATGTTATGAAGGCTGGAGTGCCAGAGGTGCCCGTTGAAATGGTGCCAAATCCATTACCGTTTGGTACAGTTATGACATTACCTGCAACGGGCTCCGAAATGAACAATGGTGCTGTTATTACGTATGGAAATGGTAAATTTCCTGTATTTAGCAGCTTAGTATTCCCTAAGTTCTCCATGCTAGATCCAACATTGACGTTTACGTTGCCTGAAAAACAGGTTAAGAATGGCGTTATTGATACCTTTGTACATACTACAGAGCAATATTTAACATATCCGGTAGAAGGACGCATTCAAGATCGTTTCAGTGAAGGCATCTTGAAAACTATGATTGAGATTGGCCATATAACTGTAGAGGAGCCTGAAAACTATGATATTCGTGCTAATCACGTATGGGCATCCACATTAGCTTTAAATGGTTTGATTGGCGCTGGCGTGCCACAAGACTGGGCAACTCATCTGATTGGCCATGAGTTAACTGCGGCGTACCATCTTGACCATGGTATTACATTGGCTATCGTATTACCTGCATTGTTAGAAGTGAAAAAAGCAGACAAACTTGAAAAATTGGCACAATATGCTACACGGGTATGGCATATTACAGAAGGTACAAACGAAGAAAAAGCGGACAAGGCTATCGCTAAAACTCGTGAATTCTTCGAGTCCCTTGGCGTATCTACGCATTTGAAAGACTATGGTCTTGGTGAAGAAGCAGTTGATAAAATTGTGAAACAATTAGAGGACCATGGCATGACACAACTTGGTGAAAATGGTGATGTAACACCAGAAGTAGCTCGCGAGATTTTAATGCGTGCCTTATAATTAAGAGGGATTAACGAGTGATAAACTTGTGATGATGATGGAAAGAGACGCTCCCTATAGATATAAAAATAGAAAAATAGAAGTGCATTTTTCTTTTGCACTTTCCTATTATGATTCCCTATGGGGCTTAGTTTCCTCTTTCTTGGAGTAGGCTTTGGTTTGTATGCTACCAGTCAAGGGTTTCCTTGGTGGACCGCTCCTGTTTTAGCTAGTACCATATTTTGCAGGCTCCATGGAGTTTCGTAACTATTGGGCTGTTAATGGCAGGCTTTGATCCAGTGAATACTTTTATGTTGACCTTGTTTGTCAATGGGCGTCATTTCTTCTATGGTCTATCTGCACTACAGCGATATGTGCATATGGGATGGAAAGTGGTTTCCTACAGTTGCGTGGATGTGTGATGAAAGTTTTGCAATTAATGTATCTACGAAGTTACCCGATGATGTAGATGAAAAAGTGGTTCTACTTCCATGTATCGTGGCTTAATTATATCTTCTGGGTTGTGAGTACTTTGTAGGGGGATCTGTTCGGTGATTTATTAGCATCTGTAGATTTGCGAGGTATTGGTTTTGTATTACCTGGGCTTATTTATTGTTATATTCCTTGAAATGTTACTTTAATGCTAAAGAAGTAATAATATTCGAGGCTTAGGTGCTGTTGGAGCCGTTGTAGCCCTAGCAATGCTTCTATTAACGGGAAAATCCTTATTTATGCTTGCTTCTATGGGGATGTATGCTCGTAGTATGTTATATAGCGTATAAGTGGGGAGGTGTACATCTTGACTAGTTTTGAAATAGTCATTACTGTTGCTATTGTTGTAGCTAGGTACATTACTTACACGATTTGCTGCTTTTCTCATTTTCCTCCCGGTAAAAAGGCACCAGACTTTTGTACTGTATTTTAGGTAAGGCATTACCTGCAGCTGATTATGGGTCATGCTTGTTGTGTACACTTTTAAAGATATTGTCGTTTAATATATCCGTACGGTACTTCCTGAATTTCATAGCATTCTTAGTTACGGTGAGGGCTTTACATATGTGAAAGCGAAATATGTTCATGTCTATTGGGGCAGGAACTGTAGCGTATATGATTCTTGTACAAGCTCATATTTAATGTAACAAGATAGAAATAAACCACGTATATCTATTCCTATGAAAGGTTAGATATACGTGGTTTTATGTTTTATTTTAGTTGTAAAAGTCTTTCAAGACCTGGCGCAGTATGATGGTCTTCCAAGAAGTCTTGTTGGTCTAGTAGTTCCATAACGTCCATATCGATGTTGGTGAGTTTGAAATCGAATACATCGAAGTTAGCTTCCATATGGCTCACGTTATTTGCCTTTGGCAATGGAATGATGCCTTGTTGGATGTGCCAACGCAAGATGATTTGATGTTTTGAAACACCGTATTTTTCCGCCAAGCTTTTGATGATTGGATGGTCAAAAATCGGTTGGCGGTCACGGGTAAATGGAGACCATGCCATGCCTACAACTTGATGCTTTCTCATCAATTGTAAGAGTGATTGACGTTGGTTGAACGGGTGGCATTCGATTTGGTTGACCACCGGCTTTACATTGCAGTGGTACAACAAGTCAATGAGGCGATCCTCGTAGAAGTTAGATAGGCCTAACCCACGAAGTACATTTTGATCGTATAATTCTTCCATGGCGCGCCAAGAACCGTAGTAATCACCCAGTGGTTGATGCACCAGCATGATGTCAATATAGTTGGTATTTAATTTCTTTAAGGAGCTTTCAACAGCACGCATCGTATTATCGTAGCCTGCATCGGTGTGCCAAATTTTAGTAGTGATGATTATATCTGTTCGTTTAATACCAGATGCTCTGATTCCTTTAGCCACGGCTTCTTCATTGCCATAATAGGCGGCCGTATCGAGTAAACGATAGCCTACGCTAAGTGCATTGGCAAACAGCTTGTTCAGTCTCTCCTTCGGTACCTGTTTTATAGGTACCATAACCGATGGAGGGAATGAAAGCTACCATTATTTAAAATCCTAAAGTCCATCCGTTCTTCCATGAGAACCTCCGTTATATCCATAAATTAAAGGAATTAGCTTTCATACAATTCTAACTGATTTTATGATATACTAAGGTATTGATAAAAATCAATATGATAGGAAGTGACAGAATGCAAATAAATCGTTTTCTGCTCTGTAATTGCTATCCTTGGTGTTATGATTATGACACTCGCTATTGCGGGATGTGGTACGAAAACCGTATCCGTCGCAGAGGTAACGTACAAGGATATGCCGTTGCAGATTCATAATGATGCCAATGTAACGGCCCTTAATAAGGCGACGATAACGCCGACCTTGACGGGGCAGGTCGTGTATGCCGTGAAAGTAGGCGATCAAGTACAGCAAGGTCAAACTGTGGCAACTGTAGATACATCGGCTTTACAACAACAGCTAGCATCCTTGCAAGGACAATTAGCGCAAGCCCAATCACAATCATATGCCACAGCTGTGACGACTACGACTGCAGCATCTATAGATAGTACTCAACTGGAACAGGCTCAACGCATGCGTGAAGCGGGCATAATCACACAAAAAGAATATGATCGTATTTTGGAACGATCTCAACCACAAACTACAACAGTTACAACTGGTGGTGGCGGAGGCATCAATACGGCGGCTATCGAGGCACAAATCGCACAAGTATCGGCTCAGATGGCGGCATCTACAATCGTGGCTCCTATAGCAGGTACTGTAACATCTATCTATAACGAAGACCGTCAAATGGCGATTGCAGACCGTCCATTTATGATGATTCAGCAATCTACGCCGATGGTTGCATCCCTCAGCATTCCTCGTGATGCGGCTATGAAATTAGGTACACCTGAAGCGAAGAATGGCATGAAGGTACTTCTCAAGGTGGGTGACCAAGAATTACCAGGTGAATTGACTTATGTAGATATTACTCAGCCTGAAAATGTGCCAAGTGTTCTTGTGAAAGCCACTTTCAATAATGAGAAAGGCCTAATCAAGGCTGGTGAATTCTATACACTCGTTATTGAATCTAATGTGAAAGCCAAGATGCTGACCGTTCCAACTAAGGCGGTTCGGGAAAATCAAGATGGGAAATATGTATATGTATTGACTGAGAATAATACAGTTGATGTACGTGTTGTTGAGGTAGGCATCACTGAAGGCGATGACGTAGCTATTATTTCTGGACTCAACGAAGGTGACAAGGTTATCACGACGGATGGCACCTTTGAGTTAGGTGAATCTGTAAAATTGTAATTACGAGACCCTATGGGTTTTAATACTAGATTGTTAGGATTTATGTTTAAACATGATAGAATCGAAAACTTTCACAGATCGTGAAAGTAACCTCAAAAAGAGGAATCTGATAGGAGGGATTATTATTTTAGAATTTAAACGTTTTGAATTGCGAGATAAACCATTAATCGACAAAGTATTTTGAACAACATCATTATGAAGCATCCGATAATTGCTTTACTACATTGTTTATGTGGCAAGATCCATACGGTATTCGCTGGGCTGAAGAGAATGGCGTATTGTATATCCAAGGTGGTGGCAAGCGTGAGCCATTCCTATTGCCTCCATTTGCTGGTAAAGATGCAAAGTTCCTTGATGGTTTGTTGCGTGCTAAAGAATGGTTCGTAGAAAATAAATTGCCGTTCCGTTTTAAAGGCGTTAGCAAAGCTGTAAAAGAACGCATGGAAGACCTATGTCCTGGTCGCTATGCATTTACACCTGACCGCGACAACTACGAATACATTTACAAGTCCGAAGATCTTATCAACTTGTCTGGTAAGAAATTCCGTCAAAAGAAAAACCATTTAAACCAATTCCGCATGCAATATTCTAACTATGAATATGTGCCAATTACGGAAGATATTATTCCATTATGTCGTGAAACGGCAGCATCTTGGGTAGAAACACATCATGAAGAAGGTATCGAAGATGAATTGGTAGCTATCAATTTGTTGTTTGATAACTGGGATGTGTTGGGTCTTAAGGCGGTGCCATTAAATTATTCGGCCGTGTTGAGGCTTTAGTATCGGTGAACTTCTCAATGACAGAATTGCTTTGATTCACATTGAAAAAGCAAATCCAGATATTCGTGGTTTGTATCAAGCTATCAATAATGAATTCATTCGTCATGAATTTAGCGAAGTAGAATTCATCAACCGTGAAGAAGATATGGGCTTGCCTGGTCTTCGTCAAGCAAAAGAATCTTATAACCCAGATCATTTTGCTGAAAAATATGACGCAGTATATGCTAACGAAGCAGATAATGCGACAGGTGGTAAATAAAATCTGAGCTATGAAGTCGATGTGCTTCATAGCTCATTTTTGTTATAATAGAATTGTTAGACTATCTATTTGAATGTAACTATCGTATCATCATGGCGATATGGCGATGGCGATATGGCGATATGGCGATATGATGCTTAAATTAGATCAGATTAGATATTATACGCTGTGACGCGATAGATAGTGGCTCTTATGATATAACGAGGACATAATATGGAATTTAGAATTGCGACGGCTCAAGATACGCCTCATGTGGAAAATCTATGGGCGTACTGCTTTGAACCAAAGGAAGATCTATTCTTCCAATATTATTTTACAAATTGCTATGAACCAGAGAATACAATGGTCGGGCTAGAACAGGACCAATTGTTGAGTACCGTTCATTTGCGTCAATACAATCTTAATGTACGTGGTGCCGTATTGCCTACGAGCTATATGGTAGGCGTTGCAACGCATCCAGCAGCCCGCCGTGGTGGTGTAGGCGGTGCACTGTTAACTGCTGCACTAGAGGAGCTTCGTAAACGCGGTCAAGCTATGACGATTTTGATGCCATCCAAGGCAGCGTTCTATCAACAATATGGTTGGGAACTTTATGCTCATCAATGGGTGAACACCATGTCGCTAGAAGACTTGCGCCCTATGACAGATAAAACGTTGAGCTTTGGCTTACTAAATAGCGTAGATCAATGGACTTTGTTAGATCCAGTATATAAAACATATACGGCTCGTCTTTCTGGCTACGCAGAACGTGGTGAAAAGGAATGGAAACGTTTGTTAGGCAGCTTCTTTGCAGAAGGCGTAAATGTTGCTGTAGTGCGCAACGATGACCATGTCATTGAAGGCTACGCAGTGTATCGTTTAGGTCAGCCTGAAATTCCTGTTACTGAGCTGGTTTACACGACACGCCGTGCACAACGTGCATTATTAAATTATTTCTATAATCACCGTTCTCAAGGTACGTCTATCCGTTGGAATGAAGGCCTTCACGATACATATTATCGCTTCTATCCTGATGGTAGAACTGGCCACGCTACCATGCCATATATGATGAGTCGTATTGTAGATGTAAAAGCTGGCTTTGAAGCAATTCCTGTCAATCAAGAGGCATTGATGATGCCTATAACAATGACCTTTGCTGTAAAAGATGGGCTTTGCAGTTGGAACGAAGGTCGCTATGAAGTACAATATGGCAGTGCATTAACTCCATCCGTTAAAAAGATTTCTGATACGATAGAGGATGAAACAGATATTACCATTGAGGTCGGTGCGTTGAGCCAGTTATTAATGGGCACACTTACGGCTCGAGACCTTGCGTTTGAAGGGAAACTTTCAGTAAGCGAAGAATGGTTAGACTATTTCGATATTCTCTATCCTGAACAAAAAACGTATATTAACGAATGGTGGTAATATGAGCTGGAAAACATATACGGTGAAAGAACCGACAGAGTTGACGGTCTCTAAATATGTAAAGGAACGATTTTCCCTATCCGCTCGGGATATCCAAATGATGTTTCGCAAGAAACGGGTAAAAGTTAATAGCCGTGTGGCTCATTCGCAGCGAGCACTTAAAAAGGGTGATGTATTAACTTAGAATTACCACAAGATAAGGATTATGGGAGTAGACGTAGAAAAGGGGCCGATTACCGTTCTCTACGAAGATGCTCATACCTTAGTTGTAAATAAAGCTCCTTTTATGCTCGTTCATCCAGCAGGGCAAACAAAGTCTTGCACTTTAAGCAATTATATAGCTGGTTATTATGCGAAAAAGGGTGTAGTTCATAAGGTTCGTCCTGTGCATCGCCTCGACCGAGATACATCGGGGTGTATTCTATTTGGTAAAACAAAGGAAGCACAACAATATTATACTGATGAGCTACAAGCAGGTCGTATCGATCGTATTTATACAGGACTTGTAGAAGGTCGTATTGATGCGGATGGCATGGTAGATGCGCCTATTGGGGTAGATCCAGTATTTCGATAATCGCCGTGTTATCGATGAGTTTGGTCAGTCGGCTCAAACGGAATATACCGTTCTCGGTCATGAAGGAGACAACACTCTGTTACGTTTTAAGTTGTTGACTGGCAGAACTCATCAAATTCGGGTTCACATGGAACATATTGGTCATCCTATTATTGGTGATGCTATGTATGGTACGCGCAATAAGCCCTATACACGCCAATGTTTGCACGCATCAGAGCTAACTTTCGTGCCGTATGGTAAAGACGAAGCTATTACGATTACCTGTGAAGTAGGGGATAATTTTGGTCGAGAAAAATAACTGTTGATTTTTCCACTCTAAATAATAAGACTATCGTATTTATTGGATGAGAAGCTTATTATCCCTGTATCCTTGTATACAAAAAACAATAGTGATAAAAACTCATAGTCTATGCATGAAAAGCATAGACTATGTTTTTTTTATATTTTCAATTCACAGTGGACAGGAGTATACTGTGTATAGACATAAAATTCTATAGAATGTTAAATTGATAATTTTATAGAGAAATAGTTTGTTAGTTATACTTTTACCAAGACCGAACGGAACGATGCCGCAGTGCTTGGAATGATCAAGTGATATGAAGGAGTGCACGTTATGGATATGAAGCAAAGCACAATAGAGCAACAACGTCTAGATCAAGCTAGACTTGAAGCCAATGGTATGTACAGCAGCCAATTTGAAAAGGATGCGTGTGGCATGGGCTTCGTTGTTAATATTAAGGGAAAAAATCTCATGATATTATCGACGATGGTTTACGCATTTTAGAGCGCTTGGAACATCGTGGCGGTGCCGGTGCCGACAAGGATACTGGGGATGGTGCCGGTATTTTAGTACAAATCCCGCATGAGTTCTTCAAGCGCGAGTGCGAAGTGCTTGGTATTAATCTACCTGCAGCTGGCGAATATGGCGTAGGTATGGTCTTTGCCCATAAATATGAAAGTCTCCGTAACGAGCAAAAACGAATTCTCGAAGAGGTCGTACGCGAAGAGGGGCAAGTTGTTCTCGGCTGGCGTGAAGTACCGGTTGATGGTACAAAGGTTGGTAAAGAGGCTGCGGCGATTCGTCCTTGGATGATTCAAATCCTCATCGGTAAAGGCCCAGATGTAACGAACAATAAGGAATTTGAACGCAAATTATATATCATTCGTAAATTGGCGGAAAAACGCATTATTCCATTGAGCAAGGAATTGTCTAGCGATTTTTATATTGCCTCCTTAGTCCTCTAAAACAATCGTATATAAAGGTATGTTAACACCTGGTCAATTGCGCGACTTTTACCTTGATTTGAGCGACCTTGACTTTTACCTCCGCGTTGGCAATGGTTCACTCCCGCTTCAGTACGAATACATTCCCAAGTTGGGCTCGAGCACATCCTAACCGTTTCTTAGTTCACAATGGTGAAATCAACACCATTCGCGGCAATGTAAACTGGATCAATGCTCGTGAAGGTAAAGCGGAATCTCCATTGTTCCCAGATATCAAAAAGGTATTCCCTGTAGTAGATGATAGCGGATCTGACTCTGCTATGTTTGATAACACATTAGAATTCTTGCACATGACAGGCCGCTCCTTGCCTCATGCGATTATGATGATGATTCCTGAGCCTTGGGAACGCAATAATCTCATGAGTCAAGAAAAACATGATTTCTATGAGTTCAATAGCTTTATGATGGAACCTTGGGATGGTCCTGCGGCTATGGGCTTTACCGATGGTACAGTTATCGGCGGTGTCCTTGACCGTAACGGTTTGCGTCCTGCTCGTTACTATGTGACAACAGATGATCGCGTTATCATGGCCTCCGAGGTTGGCGTTGTAAACGAAAATGCTGAAAACATCCGCGCTAAAGGCCGTTTGGAACCAGGTAAAATGCTACTCATTGATACAGAGGAGCAACGTATCATCTCCGATGAAGAAATCAAACATCGCGTCGCTACTGAATTACCATACAATGAATGGGTAAAGGAACACGTTATTCATTTGTCTGAAATTACGCAAGCCGATGAAAGTACAATTCCAACAGTAGATGATTTATTCAAAGAACAACAAGCTTTTGGTTATACCCAAGAAGACCTTGTGCGTATGATCGTGCCTATGGCAAAAGATGGGAAAGATCCTGTTGGTGCCATGGGGCGGACGCGCCTTTAGCTATCTTGTCAGATAAACCACAATTGTTATATAGCTACTTCAAGCAAATGTTTGCGCAAGTAACGAATCCTCCAATTGATTCTATTCGTGAGGAAATGGTTACATCTACACGGGTTATGCTTGGTAACTCTGGTAATTTAACAGAACCTAACAAAGCTGGTACCTATGCATTGTCCATGCGTACCCCAATTCTTACAAACCAAGAATTGGCATCCATTAAAGCTCTTGATTGCCGTCGCATGAAATCTGTAACCTTGCCAATCCTATTTGATCCAACTAAGGGTGCCGAAGGCTTGCGCGATGCATTAGATGAATTGTGTGCTAAGGCAGAAGAAGCAGCTCGTACAGATCAAAATGTATTGATTTTATCTGATCGTGGTGTCGATGAACATCATGCGCCAATTCCAGCGTTGTTGGCTGTAGCAGCCGTTCACAATCACTTGATTAGCAAAGTGTTGCGTACAGAAATTGGTCTCATCCTTGAATCTGGTGAACCTCGTGAAGTACATCACTTCTGTACATTAATCGGCTATGGTGTAACAGCTATCAACCCATACTTGGCGCTTGAAACTGTACGCGATTTACAAGCTCGTAAACGTCTTGGCGATATTACACCAGAACAGGCAGAAAAGAACTACATCAAGGCCGCTGTAGGTGGCATTATGAAGGTCATGTCCAAAATGGGTATTTCCACAGTTCGTTCCTACCACGGTGCACAAATCTTTGAAGCGTTGGGCTTGAATACTAACTTCATTAATAAGTTCTTCGTAAATACACCAACACGTATTGGCGGTATTGGTCTTGGTGGGGTAGCACATGAAGCATTAGCTCGTTTTGAACGTGCTTTCAAATCCGATGAAACAGTACTCGAACCAGGCGGTTGGTATGGTCCTGTAAAAGATGGGGAAGAGCATCTATTCAATCCTAAGACAATCGAGCTTTTACAAGAATCTCTTATCAACGGCGACTACGCAAAATATAAAGAATATTCCAAAGCGATTCGCAATGATTACCACGTTACATTGCGTTCCTTGATGGAATTGAACTACCCTGTAGGTGGCGGTATTCCTATCGAAGAGGTTGAACCTGAAGAATCCATCGTAAAACGCTTTAAAGCTGGTGCTATGAGTTATGGTGCCATCAGTAAAGAGGCGCATGAAGCCATTGCCATCGCAATGAATCGTTTAGGCTCTACATCTAACTCTGGTGAAGGCGGCGAAGATGTAGATCGTTTTAAACCATTGCCAAACGGCGATAGCATGAACTCCGAAGTAAAACAGATTGCATCTGGTCGTTTTGGGGTAACTGCAAACTACCTCATTCATGCAAAAGAATTGCAAATCAAATGTGCTCAAGGCGCTAAGCCAGGTGAAGGCGGTCAATTACCAGGCAAAAAAGTATATCCTGAAATTGCCAAGGCTCGTCACTCCACTCCAGGCGTTGAGCTCGTATCTCCACCACCGCATCATGATATTTACTCCATCGAAGACTTGGCAGAGTTGATTTACGACTTGAAATGCGTCAACAAAGATGCGCGTATTTCCGTTAAATTGACTTCTGAAGCAGGTGTTGGCACAATTGCTGCTGGTGTTGCGAAAGCAAAAGCAGATAACATCTTGATTTCCGGATACGATGGTGGTACAGGTGCAGCAGGTCGCACGTCTGTAAAACATGCAGGTGTACCTTGGGAACTTGGTCTCTCTGAAACTCATCAAACCTTGATGCTCAACAGATTGCGTGACCGTGTTCAATTAGAAGTAGACTCCAAGTTGATGACTGGTTTTGATGTGGCTGTAGCAGCTATGCTCGGTGCTGAGTTATTCGGCTTTGGCACATTGCCACTCGTTGCGGTGGGCTGTAAAATGGCTCGTGTATGTAATCTTAATACATGCCCTTACGGTGTAGCTACACAAGATGAAAAATTGCGTGCTCGTTTCACAGGTAAGCCTGAATATGTTGAAAACTTGATGATTTTCATCGCACGTGAATTGCGTGAAATCATGGCTCGTTTAGGTATTCGCTCCGTAGCTGAGCTCGTTGGGTCGTATCGATCTTGTGCGTCAAAAATCTCAAGATGATAACTTCAAATTGTCTCGCGTTGACCTTAAACGCATATTGTTCCGTCCATACATTGATGCCTCTGTAGGTCATATGCACATGGTTGACCAAGATCACGAGTTGGAACGCACCTTGGATATGTCCAAGCTCTTGCGTATGTGCCGTCCTGCTATTGAGGACCAAAAACCGATTCGCGCTAAATTGGCTATCACTAACATCAACCGCGTTGTAGGTACCTTGGTTGGTTCTGAGGTGACACGTCGTTATGGTGAAAGCGGCTTGCCAGACAATACAATCAAGTTGAATTTCGAAGGCTCTGCGGGTCAATCCTTCGGTGCTTTCATTCCTAAAGGCATGACACTAGAACTTGAAGGTGATGCGAATGATTACCTCGGTAAAGGCTTGTCCGGTGGCACCATCACTGTATATCCACCTAAGAAATCCATCTTTGAAGCTGATGAAAATATCCTTATCGGTAACGTTGCCTTCTATGGTGCAACCTCTGGTACATCCTACATCAACGGTGTAGCTGGTGAACGTTTTCGCCGTTCGTAACAGCGGTATCACTGCCGTTGTGGAAGGCGTCGGCGACCATGGCTGTGAATACATGACTGGTGGCGAAGTGCTCGTACTCGGTAAAATCGGCCGTAACTTTGGAGCAGGTATGTCCGGTGGCTATGCGTACATCCTTGATTGCGATGAACGCTATGTAAATCCAGGTCTCGTAGAACTACGTACTGCCAATAATGATGACCTTAAACGCATTAAAGAACTAGTAGAACAACATGTATTGCATACTAACTCCGCTAAAGGCCGTCACATCTTAGAAAACTGGAATAACTTTGTAAACAGATTTACAAAAGGTTGTACCTGTAGCCTATGAAGAAATGCAAGCTACTATTGAACGATTCAAAGAACAAGGCTTGTCCTTAGAAGAAGCACAACTGGCTGCATTTAAAGAAAAATATGCAAATATATTTTTAATTTGATTGAATATCGTTATGATAGGATACATGAAAAAGCCTCTATAGCTTTGACTATAGAGGCTTTTTTTCATGTATAATATTTATATTGCAATATTGGATCATGGCAGTTCTCAGGGCCTGTGCAATGGGGGCCTGTGAATCGTGTCAGGACTGAGAGGTAGCAGACACTAAGCGGTAACCTTCATGTGCCACGGGGAACCCCGGGGGCTGTCGTGATCGAATATTGCAAGGCGCCTGTGGGTACTTTTTTTTATGTCAATTTGATGGGACTACGATGATCGTAAACCCTATGATGAATTCTGACTAGTAAATCTACAAAGTTTATAAATATATTTACTTTGAATGTGAGAACTATAAAGAGTCGATTTTCTTGAATATGGTATAATAAAAGTATTGTAAGTTTCGGAAAAAGGGGGTGTTCTAATGGCATATATTGCGCTATATCGTAAGTATCGTCCGCAGACATTTACCGATGTAGTCGGTCAGCATCAGGTGTCTGATACATTGATGCGCGCTATCCGTGAGGATAAGGTAGCTCACGCCTATTTATTTGCCGGTCCGCGGGGGACTGGTAAGACGAGCATGGCGAAGATTTTTGCGCGCGCTATCAACTGCGAGCATGGTCCAACGGATCACCCTTGTAACGAGTGTAGTGCTTGTAAATCGATTTTGAGTGGACAGTCCATGGACGTTCTTGAAATCGACGCCGCATCCAATCGCGGTATCGATGAGGTTCGTGCTCTTCGTGAAAGCGTCAAATTTATGCCTGTTGAGGGGCGTAAAAAGGTGTTCATCATAGACGAAGCCCACATGCTCACTACAGAGGCGTGGAATGCGCTTTTAAAAACAATCGAAGAACCTCCTGCTCATGTGATGTTTATCTTTGCCACTACAGAAATTGAAAAATTGCCTGTTACTATCGTGTCTCGTTGTCAGCGGTACACTTTTAGACGCATTACATCTGATGATATCGCACAACGCTTATCTTACGTAGCAGAAAAAGAAGGCTTTAGCCTTGATTCTGCGGCAGCGCAGCTCATTGCTGTTCATGCAGATGGTGGCTTGCGTGATGCCTTGAGTATTTTAGACCAATGTGCAGGTATGGCAACGGGCTCTATTACACCGCAAGTGGTGGAAGAATTAATCGGTCTCGTAAGTAAGGAATGGATTATTCACTTCCTAGATGCTTTGCGCAACGGCGATGGTCCTAAAGTATTATCCTACGTTCACGATGCCTTGGCAGAAGGTCGCGATGCGACGCAAATTATGGAAGCCCTCATTCAACATGTGCGTGCCTTGCTCGTTGGTAAGGTGGCTCCTGATGCGGATGAGCTCAAGGTATACGATGCCTTTAAGGATGAGTTTCTAGCTCAGGCCAATAGCGTTGATTTCAATGAACTTAACCAATATGTGCGCAGTGCTCAATCCATCATGAATGATGCGAAACAAGTGGACAATCCACGAACCATCATCGAAATGGGTCTACTCGTGCTTTGTGCTAAATTAGGCTCTGTTGATGAAAGCTTAGAAGACCGTGTATATGCTCTAGAAAGTGCTGAGCGATCTGAACGAAATGATTTATTGAACCGCATGGCTCAATTGGAACAACGAGGCCCAGCGGCTCCTACACCAGCTTATGGTGCTAATGCATTTGGTCCACCTAGCGGCTATGCGAACAGCTTTGTTCCTGTAGATAATGCTGCTGTACAGAATTCTTCCATGAGTAGTATTCAAAATACTGCTGTTGGCACTGTGCCACCTCCAAGCAGCGTAGGTATGACACCACCGCCTGCGAATGTGGGTATGACTCCACCGACTGCGAGTGTGGGATGACTCCACCACCGATGGGAGCACCAGGTAGTACACCGCCTCCGATGAATGGAGTGGGTATGGCTCCGCCACCAATGGGCGGCGTTGGCATGGCGCCACCACCGAATAATGGGGACCCAGTTTCCCGAAAAACCACGAGAAACCAAGCTAAAGGTCGTGCTAAAAAAGGCATTAGTACACAGGCCATCATTAGTGAACAAATCTTATCTGCTCAAGAGTATCGCAATGTACAATCCAATGTCATTAAATACTTGAAGGATAGTAATCGCAATATGACCTCTACCGTTATCGGTCAAGGTCAGCTAGTGTATGTAGACCAAAGCAAGGCGGTCATGGCCTTTAAAAATACATTACATCTCAATGTAATGACCAATGAAGTGAACTTGGCGGAAGCGGTTGATGCTTTCACCTATACACTGGGCTATGCAGTACACGTAGAAATCGTGGATGCCCTCACGCAAGTTTATAAAGACTATAAAAAGGCTGCTGGTAGCACCACACAACGCCAAGTAAAAGCACCCCAACGACCACAAGAACCGATGGTTGACGTAAAGACGACCTCTGGTGGGCAACCGACACAAATGGATTTAACCAATGATCCTCAAGAGAGTAAGCCTGATTCTGCAGCCGTGGACGCGGCTAAGGCTGCGGCGATGGCATTCTTAGCTAAGAAAACCGGCGGTGCTGTTGCAAATACAGTAGTTAGTGATAGTGCGAATACGACTACAATAGCTGCATCAGAAACTGCAGTAGGAGCTGATGTAGAAACAGAGCCAGCATCCGGTGGTGATGTGCCGATTACATCTTTTGATGGTAGTCCATCTAATCAGGTCCCCGATGGTGAGATTCCTATTGAGTCTCTAGCGGGTTCTATTGAAGGGGATGATATTCCAGTTCATTCCTTTGATGATGTGCCTGTAGATGATATGGAGGATTCTTATGTATCATCCTTAGATGATATGCCGCCACATCCATTAGATAGTGTGACTGTTATCAGCGAGGATGGTGAAGTGTTAGAGCGCCCTATGGATAGCGGTGCGCATATCGAGGTTGAAGCTGTCCCAAAGTCTGATGGGGGTGAACCTCGTGAGGAAACCCCGCATCAAGGTGATGACAAAGATATGCTTTCAGCAGCACCTATTGAAGTAGAGGCTATCGATAGTGTTACGGTGGCTCGAGAATACGCCTGGGATCCAGAGCATATGACAGAAGAGGAACGAAACAATCCTCTCTTGGCGGAAACATTAGAAAAATTATCTGAAGACCATGACATCATAGTCGAGGTTATCGAAGAATAGATAAAAAAGTAATTGTTATATAATAACCTTTGGCCTTAGGGGCTATTAGGTGACACATATGTTATAAATCTATGTCATATATTGTTAATGATGTGGACTTAGAATGTTAGTATAGGACGATGTCTTAAAAGGAGGAAATACAATGTTTGGTAAAGGTATGGGCAACATGGCTGGCATGATGAAAAAAGTTCAAAAGATGCAAGAAGACATGAAGAAAATGCAAGAAGAGTTAAAAACTCGTACTGTAGAAGCTTCCGTAGGTGGCGGTGCTGTAACCGTTGTGATGAACGGTGAAAAAATCATCGAATCTTTGAAATTGAATCCTACAGCTGTTGATCCTGAAGATGTGGAAATGTTAGAGGATCTAGTAATGGCTGCGGTAAACGAAGCTAGCAAAAAAGTAGACGACCTCTTGGCTCAAGAAATGGGCAAAGTGACTGGTGGTCTAAACTTGCCAACAGGTTTATTCTAAATGACAAACGCTTTAGAACGGCTCGTAGAACAGCTGCGCCGCTTGCCTGGCATCGGCTCCAAGTCGGCTAGACGCTTGGCTTATCATTTGGTAGAAATGCCGAAGGAAGAGGTAGACCGCCTCGTGGAAACCATCGTAGAAGCGAAGGGGGCTACGCGTCACTGTTCTATTTGCTTTAACTTATCAGCTCAAGATCCTTGCGAATTTCTGTAGCAATCCAAATCGCGATCAAACGACGATTATGGTTGTTGAAACATCTCGCGATGTGATTGCTATCGAGCGCAGTGGTGATTATAAGGGCTTGTATCATGTATTGGAAGGCGCTTTGTCCCCTATGGAGGGCATTGGTGCTGACGATATTCGCGTAAAAGAGTTGATTGCACGCCTTCGTGATGGTGTTGTACAAGAGGTTATCCTCGCGACAGACCCGGATGTCGAAGGGGAAGCAACAGCTCTGTATTTGGCGCGCTTATTAAGTCCAAGTGGCATCAAGGTAACGCGCATTGCCCGCGGTGTTCCTGTGGGCGGCGATATCGAATATGCCGATGAATTAACGCTAGGCGGTGCCGTAGTGAACCGTCAAGAAATGAAAGGATAATAGTATGGGAGCTTTATTAGCATCACCGATTATATCGGCGGTTATTTCCATTGCTGTAGCCTACATTGCTTTCAAAGTAGCATTTTTCACCATTAAACGGGTGGCTATGAATGTTGTGATTGGTGGGTTAACCTACTGGGTATGCGTTCATATACTTAATATTCCAATGGATATTGGGGTGGGTATTTGGGCATTAACAGCAATTTTAGGTCCTATTCCTATGGTCTTAGCTGCTATATATTACGGCATTAAATAACAGGAGGTTTTATGCTTATCAATCGTGAACAACAACGCGTTATTGATGAAGTGGAACAGAATATCCTCTTGTTAGCGTCCGCTGGGACGGGAAAAACGAATACACTTGCTTATCGGGTGGCTCATCTCATCGAGGGTGGCTATGCGAAGGCGGAGAATATCTTGTGCATGACCTTTACGAACAAGGCCGCAAACGAGATGAAAGGCCGCATTCAATCGCTCGTGGGCAGTCCTGCAAAGGCTGTGGAGGTTAGTACATTCCACAGCTTTTGCTTTTTCATTCTCCAACAAGAGGGAAAGCGCAACGAAACCTTGTACACGGACGTGACCATTTTTGACGAAGAAGACTGCAAGGAACTATCTGAACCGTACCGTCCTGGTAAATTGCGAGAAATGTCCTTTGCTAATGTTATCGCCATGGTGAAAGAATATCGTTCCTTATATGGCTTTTATTCTGATGATCTCATAGGGGATTACAAGCGGACAATCGAACGCTTACAGAAGGAACAGCGCGAAGCCATTGAACAGCTCTTCTCTAGCTTTGGCAATGTCCTCTACAGTGAACTCCATGATTTCTTGAACCATGGTCACGAATGGATTGCTGCGTATGATGAAAGCTTAGCTTCCGTGCACGGCCTAGATTTTACAGACCTCATCTGCGGTGTTCATCGCCTATTTCAAGACCCTGTAGTTCGTGAACGCTGGCGCAACCGTTACAGCTATATCTCTGTAGATGAAATGCAAGATACAGGCGTACTAGAGTACAAGGTTCTAGAAATGCTGTGGGAAGGTAATCACGTGCTACTATGTGGAGACTATTTCCAAACCATTTACGAATGGCGTGGCTCCGATCCGTTCCGCTTGCTTAAGCAATTTGATGCGGATTTCAAGCCCTTGAAAATCATCTTTTATGAAAATTATCGCTCTAACTGGACGCTTTTTACGATGGCTTTCAAAACCTTGCAAAATATGTTCCCTGACCTGGTTGGGTCTATCTACACTGAATTGCCTCGTGCCAATAGTGAAAGCAAAGGGTAAAGCCTGTTCTCATTAAAGGCTGTAAAAATAGTTATCTTGAGGGTCGATATATCTACGAATCTATCTGCGCATTACCGAAAAGGATGCTAATATCGGCGTTCTCGTGAGGGATAATAAAAAGGCACAGCAGCTAAGTGATTCTTTTGAACGTCTTAACGGCGAACGACCTGAAGAGGAACGCCGTCACTTCATGATTATCGACGAGTTTAAATTCTTTAGACGTCAAGAAATTAAAGATGTTATGGCCTACTTCAAGTTGTTGATGAATCCTAATGATTCTGTCAGTGCGAAGCGCATTATCAAGCGCTATGTTGCTGGTATTGGTGACGCTCGTATCGCTGCGATTGAAAGCCCTGAGACGCGCCAAGTAGGTTTAAAATTGACGGACTTCATGGATATGCCTATCTTTGAGGCGGAGCCTTATGCAAAGCTTGTCAGTGGCTTAGAGCAGCACGAAGTAGTTGTTTATGACGTGGAGAGCACCGGCACAGATACGTCTCAAGACCGCATCATTCAAATTGCAGCCATTCGCATCGATGAAAATGGACAGGTCTTAGAGACCTTTGAACGCTTTATCAATCCAGGTGTACCTGTTGGTCAATCCGAAGAGGTACACGGCTTCTCCGATGCATATTTACAAGAACACGGCGAAGATCCTACTACAGTACTACAAGCCTTTAAGGAGTTTTCTAAGAATACTATTATTGTAGGTCACAATGTAAACTATGATGTGACCATCTTTACGAATGAATTGGCGCGTCATAACTTAGGCAATCCTGAGTTCAAGGCTATTTATGATACCCTCGATATCTACCGTCGTTTCTATCCTAATTTGCCAAATCATAAATTGGGCTTTCCTAGCATCTAAGTTTCCTATACACCATGAGCCAACACATAATGCAATGGATGATATCTTGGCCACTGCACAGCTTTTAATTTATGCGGTGAAAGAAAAAATCGTACCAACCACAACGGGTCGCATGGTAGCTATAAATAAATATAAGGCAGCTTTCACGGATATCGCCTCTCAAATGGCGACCTTGCGTAGAAAAGCCTATACGGAGATGCCAACGAAATTATTGGCGTATATCATGAACCAAATGGGGGTTCTAGAATACTATAAATCTCATGGAGAAGCGGCAAAGGTAGAGCATATACGCGATTTATATCGCATCATGGAAAAACTAGATACGGCTTATGAAGGGCCTGCAGGATTAGCTCGGTTAAATCAAATCTTACAGATGGCGGCCCTTACGGCGGGCGAGCCTGCACAGCAAGTACGAAATGAAGATCGCATTCCTATCATTACCATTCACCAAGCGAAGGGCAGCGAGTTTGACCATGTATTCTTGGCTGGGCTAAATGAAGGAACTTTCCCGAGTCCCTTTGCCATTGCAGAAGGTCGTGAAGACGAGGAAAAGCGTTTGTTCTATGTGGCCATCACGCGACCTAAACAAGAATTGACCATTACCTTTGAACAGACGAATATACGAGGTAGGGCAGTTCAACCAAGTTCGCTACTCAACTATATGCCACGAGATCCTGAACTCGTAGAAAGGAGATACTAATGGCGCGAAAAACACATCGCTCCGATGATATTCTGTGGACTGTGACAGCTGTAGATATAGAAGCTGTACTTAGCAAGAAAAATGCAAGACAAAAGCTAATAGGTAATGGTCAAGATATATCAAGTAAAAATCGAGATATATCGAGTAGCAATCAAGACATATCAAGTCGTGATTCTGAGCATATTGGAGAAATATGTGATATTTCACTTGGTGAAGTGTTAGATACTAGATATCCTAGAAAGTCCTTAGTTAAACTCTTTGAAGAGAAATTAATCCACATTAATGGACATAAGGCTACACCAAAGGATACAATCTCCGAAGGCGACGAGATTTGGATTGCTATGGCGAAGGAAAAAATAGATCATGACCCTATCGAAATGGACTTACGCATTCTGTATGAAGATACTGATCTCCTTATTGTGGATAAGCCATGCGGTTTGACGGTAAACTCCAAAGATCAAGTATCTCTTGCCAATGGTGTGGCGCATTATTTTAAAGAACATGGTATTAAGCGAAAGGTACGTTTCTTGAATCGTCTCGATAGAGATACGACAGGTTGCATTGTCATTGCAAAAAGTGGGTTAGCTCAAAGCCTTTATCAACAGCAAATGGATGATAATACCTTTGAAAAGTGGTATATGGCGACTGTGGAAGGCATTGTAGAAGCCGATGAGGATTCTTTAGTATTCCCTATGGAACGCAGTGCTGATGGGATTCATTACGAAGTAAATGTAAAGGGAAAAGAGACTCGTACAGATTTTTCCGTCCTATGTAGACATTCTTCGCAGGCTGTGGATAACTCTGTGAATAAGTCTAAAAATTCTGTGGATATAGCACCAAAAAATGTGGATATAAACTTAGGAGATGTTGATAAAAGTAGTCAAAATGTGGACAAAACTGTGTATAAGTCCAATAAATGTGGATATTCAGAGGTTTTAGTTCGTTTGTACACAGGGAAAACACATCAAATTCGAGTAGCTTTCAGCCATATAGGGCACCCTCTTGTAGGAGATATCTTATACGGTGCACAACCTACGGGACAGCCATTCCAATTACGGGCTCAAAAGGTAGTATTTACACATATGCGCACAGGCGAGCGTATTACGGTTACGGCATAATCTGATTTCCTTAAATCATTACGCGAGCCTAAGTACTGGTTTGATAATAGGTCTGTATTATATATTGTGAAGTCACAATACCTAAAACAATCTAATTGAGAAATGAGAATTATTGATAACTCAGCAAAAATCAATAAGTTTAAAAAAATATTTTTCAAGAAAAATAATGACAAATGATAATCGATAAGCTATAATAGGATTATAAGTAAATCGATATAGTTCAATTTAAAAACTATAAATCAGAATGTAAGAGGTGTAGTATGATTTTTACAAGATAATGGTGCAGCACGTAATCGGGGGATTACGCTTGCCAGTATAAAAGGCATTATAGGTAATGTCGTTCTCGTTATTTTTAAAATGATTGTGGGCCTTGCGTCTAATTCCATCGCCATTATCCTTGATGCGGTAAATAACTTAACAGACGTATTGTCCTCTGTATTAACTATTGTGGGTACAAAATTAGCCGCCAAAGGGGCTGATAAGGAGCATCCATTTGGCCACGGTCGTATAGAATATATGACTACCATGGCTATAGCTTTCATCATTCTCGGTGCAGGTATTGGATCCCTTAAGGAATCTGTGGAAAAAATTATCCATCCTGAGGTATCTACATTTGATATTCCAGGTCTTGTTATCATCGCTGTTGCCATCGTGGTGAAAAGTCGTGATGGGTCGTTATATCAAGGCACAAGGTGAAAAATATAAATCCGATGCACTCGTAGCATCTGGTATAGATGCCCTTTTTGATGCAGTGATTACCTTTGCCACATTGGTATCTGCAGGCTTAGTATTTTTCTTTAACTTTGATATTCAAGGTTATGTGGGCGCTGTTATTTCTGTTTTAGATTTTAAAAGCGGCGTATGATATTTTACGTGAAATGTACAATCATTTGCTTGGTATTCGAGCAGATGATAATTTAATCCGTAATATTAAAGAAACTATCGCACAGCATCCGAATGTGGGTGGTGTATATGACTTGGTATTAAATAGTTATGGTCCGGGAGAAACAATTGGTTCTGTTCATATTTCTGTACCAGATACGATGACAATGGCAGAAGTTCACCCCCTAACAAAGGGCATTGCGGTTCATCTTTATAAAAAGTTTGGCATCAATATGACCGTTGGTGTATATGCTGAAAACAAACCAAGTGTAGAAGTACTTGAAATTAGAAAAGCTCTTGATCAAGTTATTAGTTTATATACACATGTAGTACAAGTACATGCCTTCTACGTACAAGAAGAAAAGAAGGTTATCTACTACGATATTATCTTTGACTTTGACGAAGAAGATCCGCATGGCACATTGGAAAAAATTAAGGCAGAAATGCAAAAACGTTACCCTGACTATACACAATTCGCTATTGTGGATACGGATTTTAGTAACTAATTTTTATAAAATGTAATTTGTGTTTGATAAATTCTCTAAGGAGAGATGGAATGAAAAAAATTGCTCTTACCTCATTAGCTGTAATGGCGGTTGTTGGTGTGTTTGCGATTCAGCCTGTAGATGCAAAAAAGGTAGAACAAGATCCAGTAATGACACCTATTGAAATGCCTATGAATGATGAAATTCAACAGGTTAATGGTGTATCTAAATCTACTAATCAAAGAAACACGACGTTTGTCTAATAATTTAGCACAAGCTACAAAAGTGATGATTAAGAAGAATTGGAAGATTATTTATATTAAAGCAGTTCCTACGGGAGATAAGGATGCTGTGCGCTTCTATTACAAAGATAATAGAGGTCAAGTATACAATGGCCAAGTCATTAGAAATACAGGTCTATCCAAGGGTAAATATATGGCTGGTTCTTTACATCAAACAGAGGCCTTGCAAGAATTAGTTAATCACTTGCAACAGAATGGTCAAGAAGTACCATCCTCTATTGATATCATAATCACTCAAGAAGGCTATCGCATTAAGACTATCTTTAATTACAATGAAGATACAAGTAACTTACCAGCATATCTACAACAATATGAACAACAAAACTTCCCGTCAATGAAGTAAAAGAAAAGCTCGTGCATAGCACGAGCTTTTTTGTTAGATTACGTAATCATCGGAATCGTCTTTCTTAGGTTTTTTGTAAAGTTCTTTTACACCAGCCATTTCGATGAGTTCTTCCCCAAGGGCATCTTCATCGTCCGTGTTAAGCATGGAGTAGAAGGCCCAAAGAATAATAAACCAAATTGGTGTGAACAAGAGGGCAATTCGCGTATCTTCGTTTAAGGCTAGAATGGCTAAAACGAAAACGAAGAACGCGAGGATAACGTAATTCATTACTGGGTATAGAGGCATTTTAAATTTAGACTGTGCCACTACATCAGGATTTTTTTTGCGATATTTGAGATGACAACTAACCATCATGGCCCAAATAAAGATGAAGCAGAATGTGGAGATTGATGTAATCATAACGAATACTGCTTCAGGCATTACGTAGTTGAGTACAACTGTAATCAATAATACGGCTGCCGAGAAAATCGTTGCTTGGTATGGCACACTGCTGTGGGTCAAGCGCCGCATTGAGCTTGGTGCGTGACCGCGTTTTGCCAAGGCATAAATCATACGGCCTGTACTGAAGATACCAGAGTTTGTAGCGGATGCTGCAGAAGTAAGAACAACGAAGTTTACGATTCCTGCAGCGGCTGTAATACCAACGGCGGTAAATACGGCTACAAATGGACTTGCAGCAGGGTTAACGGCAGTCCAAGGGTAAATACTCATGATGATAGCTAAAGAGCCTACATAGAATAAAATAATACGCAATGGGATATTGTTTATGGCCATTGGAATAACCTTTTCAGGATCTTCTGTTTCGCCAGCCGTTAAACCTACGAGTTCTATGCCTGTGAAAGCAAATACAACCATTTGGAATGATAGGATAAAGCCCATCGTTCCGTTCGGGAACCATCCTCCGTAATTCCACATATTGCTAAAGGCGTCGACGCCAGCATCTGTAGTGAAACCAGTAACAATCATGATGATACCGATGATGATAAGAGAGATGATAGCGATTACCTTAATCAAGGCAAACCAGAATTCCATTTCGCCAAAATATTTTACAGCTGTCAAGTTCATTAACAGCAAGGCGACTAGAACAAGTAAGGCTGGTATCCATTGGGGAAGCCACGGTATCCAGTACTGCATGTAGAGGCCTACGGCCGTTAAGTCTGCCATGGCTAGTGAAAGCCAGCAGAACCAGTATGTCCATCCCGTGATAAATGCTGCTCGATCCCCTAAGTAATCTTCTACAAAGTCGATAAAAGAGTGGTGGTTTAGGTTAGATAACAGTAATTCGCCTAGTGCTCTCATAATAAAGAAGCACATAACACCTGTTATTAGGTAGGCGAATATGATGGATGGACCAGCCAAGTGAATGGCGCGACCGGAGCCTAAGAATAGGCCTGTACCAATAGCACCGCCGATGGCGAGCAGCTGTACATGCCGGTTCTTAAGACCCCGTTTTAACTGATGCGTATCAGACATAATAAAGACCTCTTTTCTACAAACTATCTATAAATATAAAGGCTATGGATTACCATAGCTTTAACAATCTATAGAATCTTTAAAACTATTTTTTTATAATACAGTATCTATCCTAAAAAGTCAAATGTATTTTTACAGTAGACAAAAGATGATATGATTTTCTGATAGAGTATATCCTTATATTGATAAAAAGCAAAGAATATTCTTTTTTTATGAAGTTTATTGACGAATAATATAAAAATAATTTATAATAAGTACACTTATAATAAAAAGGAGGATATAAAATGGAATTTAGTTTTAGTTTGAAAAATAAAAAGCGGCAAAAAGAAGCTGTGTGGACGTACTATGCGAATATCGAAAAATGGTATGACTGGGAAGAGGATCTAAAAAAATATTACATTAAACGGTAAATTTGAGACCGGTTCATGTGGTACAATGGAGCTTGAAGGTATACCACCTATGGAATATCAACTTACTCTTGTAAAAACCTTTTGAAGAGTTTTTGGGATAAGACTGAAACTCCATTTGGTGCTATTCTTTTCGGACATCAAATAATTGATAATCATGACGGAAGTGTAAATGTAAAACACACTGTAAGTTTAGAAAGTGAAGATAAGCAACATTTAGAATTTTTAAGTCAAGTTTTTTTCAGATGTTCCCTCAATCTATATTTATTCTAAAAAAACTGTTTAGAAAGATAAGGTGATTGCTGTTTGTTTACATCAAAATATAAAGACAATTCAGAAAAAAATCAACAGGATTATTGTTCATGAGGGTGTACAATAAATGGCATTTTACTATAAAAACAAGCGTTAAAAGAGTTGAACTTAACACATCCTCAATTTGTTGTTTTAGCGTCTCTTGCTTATCTATCACAACATGATAACGAAGTTACACAAGTTATGATTTCAAAACTTTCAGGGATAGATGTTATGACGGTATCTCAAATATTGAGCTTATTGGAAAAACGTGGTTTTGTAGAGCGAAAAGAGCACTCTAGAGATACACGTGCGAAAGCTGTTCTTTTAAATGAAGAGGGCGGTGCAATATTACAAAAAGCAGTTCCATTAGTTGAACAAATTGATGAAGTCTTTTTCGGAAAGCTAAAGAGTGATGAAGCTCAATTTAAACATCTTCTTGGCAGATTACATGAAGAGTAAGGTGTATTAATTTTCCGATTCTTGTGGAGGCTATTATGAGACGTCAAGATCGTATGGTTACAAATATAGATGAAATTAAGAGCATTTTAAATAGCACTCGCATCATTCACTTGGGTATGATGGATGGTGATTACCCTTACGTGGTACCTTTGCATTTCGGCTATGAATTTATAGATGATGTACTTTATATCTTTGTGCATGGACATCATGAGGGGAAGAAGTTTAGTTTGATTAAGCGAATCCTCATGTATTTATCGAAATTGATGGTGATGATGAGGCTCTCGTATCAGGTGGAGATATTCCTTGTAAATATAGCTCAGTTTATTCTAGTGTGATGGGACGAGGAGAGGCTACCTATTTAGAGCGTATTGATGAAAAAGTTCATGGTTTACAAGTGTTGATGAAGCATCAGACCGGTCGAGAATTTACTTTTACCGATGCCATGGTAAACTCTGTGGGCGTAGTTCAAATTAAAGTTGTAGACTATACTGCAAAGAGACGAAGACAGCTTGAACAAGATATTATTATGCCTCCATTAACTAAATAATGACAAAACATCCTATTGAACTCTATTGTAATATAGCGTTTAGTAGGATGTTTTATTATGTATAACTAGTTAGCATTAAAGCAGCTAATGGCTCATAACTATACTTTTCACAATAGGAAAGATAAAAGTTTTATGAAGTAGCTAGGGCAACAGAATCGGTGGCATGTTTTTGATATAAATAAGAAAATATATCATTATATGTGTAAAGTATATATCAAGTTTTTATAAAAGGAGAGATCATGAAGAAGCTTCTATTTAAGTCCGTTTTATCTGCTATGGCTGTAGGATTATTGTGTGCAGGATATGTTTCAGCTGATGTTGTTAATGATTCTATATCTACCGATACTGTTGGTGTTTCAGCTGCCGTTACATTTGATATGCCTAGAGTTCATCCTGATTCAGCAATCAAAGCATTACCAAGAAAGACTTTATTAGAGTGGCCTATGAAAACTCAAGAAGGGGCTCGTAATTGGAAAGGAATAGTAGAAGCTGCACAGCAACTGCCGTATGAGGTCAAGGCGCCTAGCTATATACCTTATGGTTATCAGCTCTATACAGCGCGTCAAGATCGAAATGATGTATTAGAGGTTGTATATTACAAAAAAGGTGTGACTATCTATCGGGATGGGAAAAAATATATAGATAGTATTATGGCCTATAGAATGGGATATTCCTTGGATACTGTAAGAGATACACCATATGTTCCATCTGAATACGGCGATCTTGAATGGTCTAAATCAGGTGATTCTAGTGAGGTTTATTATACCGGTAATCCTGAAACGCATATGGTTCGCAGCATTACGTGGGCGAAGGATAATATGGCTTATTCCCTATTCTTCTTAGAACAGGTGAAAGAGGCTGATGCGGAATTCTATAAGGACCATGTGGTACCGTTGAAAAGTATTGATAGCTCTCGTTATGAACTAGTTGGTAACTATCCGATGAAACCGATTAAACCTAAAACTATTGAAGAAATAAAACAGGAACATGTAGTTCCTATGAAAGCAAAGACTGGCGTGATTTAGAGAGAGCAGAAATTATGAGATTAAAAACAACAAAATCATTATTAGCAATGGGAATACTAGCTGCTGTGGTAAGTAGCTTTGGAGTACAATCAGTTAGTGCATTATCTCCTTTAGTAGATGAAAATGGACATACAGTTACCACTGATACAGTGGAAAAGAATAAAGAACTAATGAATCGCTATCGGTGGTATGAACAACTTGATAATGGTGATATCCTAGAGCGTAATATTGAGGCAACTACTAATTATTTTGGATATAATTTACAGATTCCGTCCTATATGCCTGAAGATTATGTAGTACGCGATGTAAAGTCAAGAGATCATGACGTATTAGAAATCGTGTATACGGAAACGGGCTATAATGGAGAATATGGTCAGAAATTAACCTTCTCTAATACAGATATTGTGTATCGTATGGGGTGGGCTATCGATACCGTGGTAAAGCCTATATTGGAAAAGACAAAATACGATGCTGATGATGCCGTTAGCTTTACTACCCCTAATGGAGTCCCTGTACATACTTTAGGCTCTAGCAACGACTCTGTTCAAATTGCTTATTGGGAAAAAGATAATAAAGTATATATGCTCTACTTTGCCACTACAAGAAACCAAAACTTTGTAAGCAAAATTGTAGACTCTGTAGGTCCTCTTACTAACGTAGCCGCTGATGATACTCGATTACGTGGTGAACGCAATGATAAGCAACATGTTGAAGAAAACGATGCGCAAAGTGTTAAACAAAATGGTGAACAAGATAGACCTCATTTTGAAACTATTGGTTTGCCACTGCGTACACATACGAATTCTGAGTGGCCTATACTTACGAGTAAATCCATCGGCTTACCTAGCGGTGTAATTGATGCATCTCGTAAGCTGTCCTATGACGTATCCGTACCAAGTTACTTGCCTCTTGGCTATACATACTATGCTACACATTTTTATGATAATGATGTATTAGAAACTGTATATTGGAAGGAAGGTCAAGAATATCAAGAACGCAGCGGACGTTGGGTAAATCATACGATGGTCTTTCGCATGAGCTACTCTATGGATACGGTATGGCCTAAAGAATATGTTCCAACGGAATACCATGACGTACAGTGGATTGACTCTACGCCAACCGGTGATGTGCAGTATACAGGTAATGTAGATAAGAGCTTAGTACGCAGTGTTGCATGGAGCAAAGATAACATGGCATATTTCTTGTTCTTCCAAGTGCCTGTGAAAGTATCTGAAGCAGAGTTTTATAAAGATCATGTAGTACCATTAAAAAATATTGATTCAAGTCGTACAGACTTAATCGGTGTAAAAACGATTCGTTAATACTAAACCCTAATAAGACTCTATAGCTACGATTCGGTGATGCCATACGACGTTAGCGTTTAGTAAAAAGCATACATAATAAAAGAACCTATTTCCTAGATATTAGAGTAATATCTTTGGAGATAGGTTCTTTTAGTGTATGTAATTTACATATATTTTTGCTTTTTAGGTATTAGTGATTTTATAGCTATCGAATATAAAGTAGCTTTCACTAATAGCATCATTATGGGTATACGTTAATTAGAAGAATACGTAGCGAATAATAACGAGAACCGCCAATACGTACATAATCCAGTTAACTTCTTTTGCACGGCCTGCAATGATTTTGAGTAGAGGGTATGCAATGAGACCTGCAGAGATACCGTTAGCGATGCTGTATGTGAACGGCATCAATACGATAACGAGGAATGCAGGGAAGCCTTCTGTCCAATCATCGAAGTCAATGTTGCGAATGGCACCTAACATGAGGGCACCTACGATGATAAGAACAGGAGATGTGGCTGCATTTGGAACCAAGGATACCAATGGAGCCAAGAATAAGCAAATTAAGAAAAGTACGCCTGTTGTGACAGCTGTTAAACCTGTACGGCCACCAGCCCCTACACCTGCCGCACTTTCAACGAAAGCCGTAATTGTAGAAGTACCGAGCAATGCACCGGCACTAACACCGATAGCATCTACGGTCATGGCTTTACCAAGACCCGGGAATTTACCAGATTTAGGATCTGCGATTTTCGCCTCTGTAGCGGTACCAATCAAAGTGCCCATAGAGTCGAATAATTCTACAAATGTGAAGGAGAAGATAATCGTAATTAAGCCCATGTGAAGAGCACCAGGAATATCTAATTGCAAGAATGCTGCTTTGGAGAAATCAGGAATAGCCAATACGGTGAAGTTCTCAGGCATTGTGGAAAGGCCTGTCGCATAGGAGATGATTGTTGTTACTAAAACGCCAATCAAGAGGGAACCTTGAATTTTGCGAGCCATCAATAAAGCTGTAAAGATGAGGCTGAATAGTGCTAACAATGTTTCACCACTGTGCAAATTACCAAGCGTTAAGAGTGCCTCAGATGCTGGAGGGACTAAATTACCATGTGTCTGTACAACCTGACCTAAGGAGTTTGGAGACAAACTAATGGAGATGGCCATCAAGCCGGATAACTTCAAACCGATGATAGAAATGAAGAGACCGATACCAACGGTAATGGCAATTTTCATGGAGGTAGGGATGCCTTCAACAATCATTTGTCGCACCGACGTAAGTGTTAATACGAGGAATACGAGACCTGAAATGAATACCGCACCTAATGCTGTTTGCCAAGATACGCCCATACCGAGAACTACAGTAAAGGAGTAAAATGCCAAGAGGCCAACTCCTGGAGCGAGAGCAATTGGGTAGTTTACGAATAAACCCATAGCAATCGTCACAAGACCTCCACCTAAGGCTGTGGCAATGAGGACCGCATCCTTATCCATACCTGCAAGACTAAGAATGTTTGGCGCCAAGAATAGGATGTACGCCATCGTGATAAACGTAGTGATACCTGCTAAAATTTCTGTTTTAACGGTTGTACCACGTTCACTGAGTTGAAATAATTTATCTAACATTAGATAAAATCCTCCCTATATGAAATTAAAATCATACCTAAATAAAGATATTTCGATATATGTATAGTGTATCATATTTCCCACCATTTTTTGTATGAATTTGTGATATACTATTAATATATTATGAATGATATAGAGGTTAACTTATGAAAATATCTACAAAAGGGCGTTATGCCTTACGGATATTGGCGGATATTGCAGAACATGGGGTAGAAAAAAATGTACCGATTCGTGAGATCGCAGAACGCCAAGGATTTTCCGATAAATACTTTAGAGGGATTGTATCTCGTCTATCCTCCGCGGGCCTCGTTAAAAGTGGACGTGGCAAATATGGAGGATATCGTTTGGTGAAATCTCCATCTGAATACAATGTATATGAAATTTTATATGCCGCAGAGGACTCCATTGCTCTCGTGTCTTGTTTAGAAGATGATGTAGAACCGTGTCCTATGTTTAATGACTGCTTGACAGCTCCATTGTGGCAGTATTTACAAGATGAGTTCCGACATGTTATGGAACATGTTTCCTTGCAAGATGTAATGGATCACAAATTTCCTACGGAATAATTGATAGTCCGAAAACTTTAGTTTGAATAATCTTTGAGGATTACTACATTGTATACCTATATTTTAGGTATTTTTTTATGGAAAAGAGTCGCGTTTCGTATGCGGCTCTTCTTTATATATGAAATTAAAATGTAATAACATTTTATGAATAGTAACATAGATTGAAATCTAAGTAGAACTGTAATTTAAAAAGTGATTTATGTGTATATTAGTTTATCTAAACGATTTTATGCGGAAGGGAGGGTACCATGAGTACAAGTGTATATGATGCTCGAGGTGGCATGCGCAACGTGTGGATTATCACAGCTAGTATGACGGTGCTAGCCATATGTTATACAATGATAATTCCTTTTTTGCCTATATATCTGTTGGAACTCGGTGTTCCTAAGGATGATGTGGCACTTTGGTCAGGCCTCGTCTTTGGTATTACATTCCTAATCGCTGGCATTATGGCGCCTATATGGGGCAAAATTGCAGATAATAAAGGGAAAAAGCGGATGGCTTTGCGCGCTGGTTTTGCCATTGCTGTCAGTTATGTCCTCATCGGTATGGTAACGGATCAGTACCAATTGTTGATGGGGCGTGCCTTGGTAGGTTTTGCCAACGGTTTCTATCCTGCGGCGATGACCATGGTTTCCCTGAGCGTTGATGAGAAACAGGTGGGCCGTGCCCTCGGCATATTCCAAACAGGTCTGATTTTAGGCAATGTCATCGGCCCATTTTTAGGTGGTGCCGTTGAAAGTGTCGTAGGTATGCGCCCTGTATTTTATATTTCTGGTATAGCTGTATTCATTGCTACTTTGGCGGTATTGTTTCTTGTAAAAGAACCAAAACTAGAAGTTGAAAATACAACTTCTAAGGAGCAGTCCAAACAGCCGGTAAAAGCTACATCCTTGCGAGAGGATTTTAAGTCGGTTCAAGAACAACCTGTATTAGTAAGACTTTTATGGATTTACTTCTTTATGCAATGTGTCATCATGATGCTACAGCCTATTTTGGCGCTTTATGTAGGTGATATGCAAGGCACCATGGAAGGGGCAGCCATCATTTCAGGTACAATCCTCAGTATCGGTGGTTTAGCCGGTTCCTTAACGACCAATATATGGGTGCGCATCGGTGAGCGTCGTGGGTACTTTAGAACCATTTCCTACTGTATGTTTGGTAGTGGTGTTGTTCTTTTACTTCAAAGCTTACCAGTAGGTATCTGGTGGTTTGGTGTACTACAAGTGCTAATTGGTTCTTGTATTGTGGGCATCAACCCATCTTTGAGTGCAGCTGTAACTCTTAATACAGGATCCAAGCTTTAGAGGTCGCATGTTTGGTATGACGACGACGGCTCAACAATTTGGTTCTATGGTAGGGCCTGTGTTCGCAAGTATTGTATCTACCTACATTGGGATATCCTATGTATTTAGTATTACAGGTTTGTTATTACTCTATATGGGATTCCAATCACGGAAACTATCCGTACAACATGATAAATATAGTGTATGAATTAGAGTCTAACAAGCTCCTTACTAATATATTGGTAAGGAGCTTTTACTTTTTTAGGCTATTTTTATAATACGAGGCTTTCAGAGTACAGACCGTTTATTGGTAAGAGGTCTTAATCTAGGGTATAAGAAAAAGTGATGTTAATCGTTAATCTAAGAATACTGTTTTAGTGCATAATAGCAGGCTTTCATACGTTTTTAGTGAATAGCAATCCAATATGGGCTGATTGATTGCTTTTACAAAAATATTGGTATATAGTTAGTTTAAGGTAAGTCACTAGTCTCACCGCGTGGGACAGAAAGGAGTTATTATGGTCCGTATCGGTCATACTGTACTCGGAGAAAAGGGTACAAAAATATGCGTGCCTATTGTGGGCACAACAATGAAAGAGATTCTAGATGCCACCGCGGTAGCATGTAATACACCGTGTCACGTAGTGGAGCTACGCATTGACTATTTTGAGCGGGCCTACTCCATTGACGCTATTATTGAATTATTAATGCTCATCAAGCCACAACTGAAAGGTCGTGGGTTGCTCTTTACATGGCGCACAAAAGGTGAAGGTGGGGAAAGAACGATTTCTACACAAGATTATTTTACAATGCTAGAGCGTTTGATTCCTACAGGATTGGTGGATGCTATCGATATTGAGCTGTTTTTTGATCAAGATAGAATGCTTAAAACGATAGAGTTTGCTAAGGTTCATGGAATCACTATTATCATGAGCAACCATGATTTCCATTGTACGCCGAGTCGTGAAGTCATTGTAAATCGACTTATTCAAATGAAAGAGTTCTTGGCCGATGTGCCAAAAGATTGCCGTTATGCCTCACACAACTGGTGATGTATTGACGCTACTTGAAGCAACGGCTGAAGTGAAAGCTTTGTATCCTTCGGATCCAATTATTACGATGGCAATGGGAGAACTAGGTGTTGTTACACGCACTGCAGGAGCTCTATTTGGAAATGCCATGACCTTTGCCTCTGCTGGTAAAGCATCGGCACCAGGGCAAATCGATGTACATGCTTTAAAACGAATTCTAGATACCATAGATGTAGATGGTGTATTTGACGAACAACAACATAAACGCGTAAAGTGCATTAAAAAAAGTCGGCGAGAGCCGACTTTTTTTATATGTTTTGTATTTCTTGTAGTATATTCATTTTTGAAGGGCGGATATAAAAAAATATATGTTATTATTAATGACTTTATATAGAATAAGATATTTTTTTGTATGATAATTTTTCTGTAATTGGTATTACTATTTACAATAGGATAACGTTCAGGAAAGATAGCTAATGAAGAAATTTTTTTGATAAATCAACTTTAATTCTTTTCTAATAAAGGAAGAATCTATAATCTGTTGTTCTAGTGAACTTTTGAGATTTACTATATCAGACTTAGCTGTAGGCGTCATAATTACTGTATACTTCATTTCAGCTCTCCAAATTTATAAATCTTCAAGGAGTTCATTAAAAATTTTTTCCGCAGGTTCACCAATTTCTTTTTCTGCTTGATTTAGCCCTAATTGTATTCTTGTAGTTAAATCTTCTTCAGTCCAGAAATCATTATTAATAGCATCAATCCATTCTGGACGGAGGATAGTAGGTGGAATATCCTTATTAAATTGTATTTGTTTAGATACAAGTGTAACTGTTTGTGACATGGTTAATCCCATTTCTTTTAGAATAGCCGTTGTTAGTGTCTTAACTTTAGGATTGATACGGATGTTAAGAACTCCTGTCTTATCGATTGTATCAAAAGGATATTTCTTGATTTTCTTCTCTTGGTGTACCATATGCACCTATATGATCTGAGGCTTTTAATGTAGTTTGTGGTTGTTCATAGGTGCCGTTGTTGAGTGTGCTTGGTGTAGGTATTTCATCGATAGGTGCCGTTGGTAACGCAATGGCAAACGGAATGCGACGCTCTTTGATGATTTGGCGGAATAGTGCATCTAGCATAGAGGTGTATGATAGACCTTGTGCTTTTAATATGCTAGATACCTCTTGTTTTAGATCTTCGTTGATGCGGACTTGTAGGTTTACGGTTTTCATAGTATCTCCTAGTTTATGGATAATGACTTATACATATTGATTATAGATATAGTGTTTAATGTATTTTGACGCTTTTACATAAAAGATATTTCTTTCTAAACAGTATTTTTTTACAATAATATTTTTTTATAAAGCTATAGCCTTAAAATATATCTATAAAACATATTTTGTAAAAAAATAATTCTGTACTTGTAATTACATTGTAATTGCAAATGTAGTTTTTCTACCAAATATCTATAATACATAGGACATCTAAAAAAAGCAGTAGTTACCCTGAGGATAGCTACTGCTTTTCAGTTTATATCATGTGATGTCATGATATGAGTTTTAGTTTTATCTAAAGAATACAGATGTAAATGCTCTTACTTCATAAAGATGTAGAAGTCCCTTACTTATATAGAGAAACAATCTTATAAATACCGTTATATAAACTCTTACAATAAGTTTGCTTCGAAGTCTTCTAGTATAGCCGCTACTGTTTCCGGTGCATTGCGATTATGTTCTACGATGCATTGTGCAAAGCTTTCATACATTGGTGTGCGAGTTTCTTCCAGTTCACGTAAGCGTTCTATGCCACCACCGGATAGGACACGGCCTGACGTAGATAGTTTTTTTCCACAGGTTGCGTTAATTGGTAAATACGACCATTTTGGCGTAGATGTGCAAAGTTTTTTGGTATTGTAACGCAGCCACCACCGGTGGAGATAACAATACCTGTTTGCGTCCCTAGTTTAGCAATCATTTCCGCTTCTTTTTCGCGGAATGCTGCTTCCCCTTGTTTCGTAATATATGTGGAAATATCACCGATTTCTTTTTGCTAGCTCTTGATCGACATCAATACAAGTACGGTCCATCTCTTTGCCGATTGCCTTGCCTACTGTTGTTTTCCCAACACCAGGCATACCGATGAGGATGATATTTTCCTTTTCACGGCGCATATCTCGTAAGATTTGCTCGATTTCCTTGGTGCCAAAGCTTTCACCTTGGAAATGATTAGCTGCCTCAACGCCTTGTGCCACGAGGAAGGGTAGTCCATCACAGTGAGGAATATCCAGCATTTCTGCTTGTAACAGCAATACTGTACGGCGAGGATTGTAGATGAGATCCACAACGCCTTCTAATTTGGAAAATTGCATAATATCTATCAGGCTAGCCGGATTATGCGGATACATCCCGATAGGAGTGCAGTTAATGATAATCTGCGTTGTTTCGTAGTAATTAGGTGCATCGGTATAGAGCGGAGCTGTTTTACGGGATAGATGCGTGATGCTCTTAGCACCTAGATCTTCAAGAGCCACGTGAACGGTAGCAGAAGATGCGCCATCGCCAAGGATGATGCATTCTTTACCGGATACATCGATACCAGCGTGTTTTAAGGTGAATACAAACCCATCGTAGTCTGTATTGTAACCATGCCATTTGCCGTCTTTACGAACCATCGTGTTTACACAGCCAATGCGTTCCGCGCGAGGGTCAACTACATCGCAAGCCTCAAGGGCATTAACCTTGTAAGGGAAGGTAATATTAATACCTTGTAATTCTGGATTTGCAAAGAACTCTTGCAGTTGGCTCGGTTCTCGTTCAAATAATTCATAATTAGTATTTCCCAAAGCATTGTGGATGCGTGGTGAAAAGCTATGGCCCAACGTACGGCCAAGTAAACCAAATTTCATAGGACCTCCTAGGTCAATATACACAAAATGGCTAATAGGCTGTCACCTATTAGCCATTGGAGCTTTTCAAAACTATATCCATTGTACTATATATGTCATTAATAAGCACTACCATAGAGGAAAATATTAATTTTCAGGATAATTACCGAGCAAGCGGAATTTATCTTGCGATGCGTGGAGCTCTGCCAACACGGAGAGTACTTTTGGATCTGCTAAGGATGCTTCCAAATCGAGGTAGAACAAGAATTCAAAGTTATGTCCTACGATAGGGCGGGACTCAAGTTTTGTAAGGTTCACACCGATGTTAGCAAATTTGGTGAGCAATGTACCAAGGCCCCCTGGAGCATGGCTTGCTGTCGTTACTACTGAGATTTTATTAGCTCCTGGGTATACGTGGAAGTCCTTACTAATACAGATAAAGCGCGTATAGTTGTTGTCGCTATTTTGGATGTTTCTTAGCAATGGAGATAAATTATATAGGTCTGCACATTGAGGTGCTGCGATAGCTGCCACACCTGGGTCATCACTAGCCGCTACGAGCTGTGCAGCTCGAGCCGTGTTGTCATAGGAGCGTAATTCTACGCCTTCTAACTTATCTAGGAAGTGACTGCATTGGCCCAATGCTTGAGGGTGGGAGATTATGGTATGAATATCTTCTAGTTTTGTTCCTTTTTTCACGAGCAAGTCGTGAGATATCCAAAGACGCGTGCCGCGAACGATATAGCATTTGCGCTCTTCTAAGAGGTCATATACTTCTTTTACAGAACCATTAGAGCTGTTTTCAATAGGCAATACACCGAATTGACATTCGCCTGACTCTACGGCATCAAATACGGCACGGAAACCCGTTACATAATGGATTTGGCTGAGGGGTAATAATTTATCACACGCCATTTGAGCATTGCTGCCGAATACGCCGGCGCAAGCTACACTGCCCCCGTTGAGGTGGCAAAGTAGAGGGATTGCTCGATGGCTTTTTCATTTTTCAAAAGTAAATTCATTGTCTTGGAATAGCTGCTCAGATTGGTATGTACGACTCAAGCTAAATAATGCTTCAAAAAAGCGGCGTGCATATAGATCGAGGTCTGGACCTGCATCTTTTGTTACCTTGTCGAGGATGTCGCGCTCTCGTTTGGCATCATAAATAGCCTTATTCATTTCTTTTTTTGCAGCCGCTACGTCCTTAGAGAGTTCCATGCGCTCTTTGAAGAGGGCGAGCATTTGGTCGTTTATATCGTTAATCTTAACGCGTACTTCATCTAAGTTCATGGTCAATATCTCCTAAGAAATCAAGAATGACAAGAGCTGTAACGGCTTCGATAACAGGAACTGCACGAAGCGCTACGCATGGGTCGTGACGACCTTTAATGGTGAGCAACGTGTCCTCTTTTTGTGAAAGAGACACAGAATGTTGTTCCTTATAAATGGATGGAGTAGGCTTGATGCCCACTTGCATAATGAGGGGCAAGCCGTTGGTGATACCGCCTTGAATGCCACCGCTATTATTGGTCGTTGTTGTGATTATATCGCCGTCCATGGTGAAAGCATCGTTCACTTCTGATCCAAGGCGAGACACATGTCGAAGCCACCGCCAAAGGATATGCCTTTGATGGCAGGTACGCCAAAAGATGACGCAAGCTAATCGGTTCTCGATGCCGTCAAAGTTTGGATTGCCAAGTCCGATTGGTAGACCTGTAGCACAACCTCAACGATACCACCTGTAGAGTCGCCGTCTTTTTAGTTTCATGACCAAGTTTTCTACTTCAGAGCGCTTGTCTGCATCGACCATAGCAATTGGTCCTGTAGCAATTTCACGGAGTGCTTTCATATCTGGATGAACCATATCGATAGGAGTATCTTGGATTGTACCAATTTGTTTTAAATGGCCGTGAATTTCGATACCTTTTTCACGCAATAACTGTAGTGCAATGCCACCAGCTACACAAAGAGGTGCTGTAAGACGTGCCGAGAAGTGGCCGCCACCGCGCATATCTACCTTGTCACCATAGCGCATGCGAGCCGTAAAGTCCGCATGAGATGGGCGAGGAATGTCGCGTAAGTTATTGTAATCACCGGAGTGCTGCGATGTATTGCGAATCATAAATGCTAATGGAGATCCACTGAGCATGCCATCTACCATACCTGATAAGAATTCAGGTATATCGGCTTCTTTACGTTGAGTTTGTAATTGGTTTTGACCTGGCGCACGGCGCTTTAAGAAGGCTTGTAGCTCATCGATGTCGATGGTATATCCACAAGGGAGGCCTTCCACGATACCACCGATGGCATACCCATGAGACGCGCCAAAGGTAGATACTTGTATGGTTTTACCGAAATTAGATGCCATTATATTAACTCCTACTATATAGTACGTACTACTATTATTGTTATTTAGCTATTGTTATTTATCCGTTATTTATGGAATCACACCCAATAAGATTAAAAATCTACACTGCTGTGCATTACCACCTAATAAATTCCAGTCCTCAAAAGAAGTCTGGATAGGATTTTGTGATAGCTTCGCTATCTTTTAATATCACAGGATTTTCACTGATGAGTGCCATCAAAGTTCCTGCCATAACAAGGCGATGGTCGTTAACACAATCACCTTGTCCTCCTTTTAGTATACCACTACCGATGATATATAGGTCATCACCATCTTCGCGAACCGTGCCTCCTAAATCTCTGACGAGATTAGCAACGGCTTCGAGGCGATCGGATTCTTTCAAGCGTAGGCGCGCACCCTTAACAAAGGAACTTTCACCTTGGATAGAGCAAGCGAGGGCTGCCATAACTGGCAACATATCAGGCATCTGTTCGAGGTCGGCATGAACTGGCTTATTAGCGCGACCTGATACAGTGATATTCATGCCGTCCCATGTAATAGTGCACCCTGCGGATTCGATGACCTGCATGATGCGGCGGTCAGCTTGTACAGAATTCTTGTTCATACCTGTAATGGTAATAGGTTTGCCTGTCATGCCCGCTGCTACCATCCAAATCGCTGTATTGGACCAATCGCCTTCGATTTGGTAATTACTTTGACCTTTAAAAATAGCATTAGCGACTCACCGTAAAAGGATTCTTGCACTGTGTCAGAACCAGATGTATGGTCAACGGTTACGCCGAAGTCCGCCATCGTTGTAGTCGTCAATGTTACATAGTCGCTAGATTGAAGTGGCGTAGTAGATGTAATTGTAGCGCCTCCACATTGTGGAGCTGCTAACAATAATCCAGAGAAAAACTGGCTACTCACATCGCCAACCATACCGAACTCTCCACCTTGGGAGCGACCTGTCATAGTGAATGGTGGTTTTATCTTGGGAGAATGTTACGCCGTGAGCTTTTCATTTCACCGAGCATGGGCTCTAAAGGACGATCTGGTAAACGACCTTTTGCATCCACATCTACCTCATTACAAATGGAGCTGCTACTGGTAATAAGAGGCGCAATGTAGTACCCGATTCATGGGGAATTACATAGCCTTTTTTGGAGCGCAGGACCCGGTGTAACAGTGACAACTTTGTTTTTCATACACAACGTGTGCTCCTAAGCCTCGTAAGGGAGTCCATAGTTGCATCGATGTCTTTAGAGGTACGGCTCAGTAGGATGGTAGATGGTGAGCTGGCGAGAGCGGCGCAAATCAGCGCACGGTGCGCATGAGCTTTTGCAGGAATGGCCGCGATAGTCCCTGTAGGGATGGCGTTCGTTACAGAATGCATATAAATCTCCTTAATCTAAATAGGTAGCAAGTTCCTCGTGTGTTACTACCTTGAGTTCGCTGTGACCATAGCTAGTAGGTACTACGATTTTAATGGTTGCTCCTTCGCTTTTTTTGTCGTGCTTAGCGGCAGCTAGAATCTCTTCTTTGCTTATCGTTGTTGTGGTTGGCAAATCGTGTGCTTTGATGAGGGCCTTTAATTTCTCTAAAAGCTTCCGTATCTAATTCTCCATGTTTGACCGCACCTTGTGCCATGAGGACCATGCCAATAGCAACGGCATAACCGTGATGCACCTCGAAATGACTCGCTTTTTCGATGCCGTGACCAAAGGTATGACCGAGGTTTAAGAGGGCACGTACGCCAGACTCGCGTTCGTCTTGTTCCACGATATCCGCTTTTGCTTGTACGCAACGGGCAATAACGCCACTTACAATACTGCGATGTTTAATTAATGGTCTGTTCTCGAGTTGAGTGAGCAAACCCAGTACGTCGAGGAAAGCCGTATTTGATAATTTCACCGCACCCATTAATCCATTCCATTTTAGGCAATGTATTGAGTGTAGCTGGATCACAGAGAACAAGGATAGGTTGTTTGAAAGCGCCCCATAGGTTTTTCCCAGCTTCGAGGTTGACCGCTGTTTTACCACCTACAGACGAGTCTACTGCGGCTAATAGAGATGTAGGAACCTGAACATAGTCGATACCACGTAAATAGGTCGCTGCCGCAAAGCCCGCCATATCGCCTACAACACCGCCGCCAAGGGCGATGAGCAAGTCTTTGCGAGTCAATGATTGGGCCGCCATGTATTCTACTAAATCGATGAGTTGATGAGCATTTTTGGAGCTTTCACCAGCAGGGAAAACATAATCACAAACAGCATAACCCGCATGTTCCATATTAGCTTTCACAGAGTCCAAATAGTGAGGCGCCACATTGCTATCGCTGACGATGATAACACGGCAATTTGGTTTTAATGGTTTAATATAATCGGTGATGCGTTGTAAAGCGCCTTCCTCGATGACAACATCATACGGTGTAGACGCGTTAATATGGATGCGAGTCATAACGGTTCCTTTTCTTAAATGAATAAGCTAGTATCTATTATAACGGATACTAGCTTATTTTGTGTGATATGTAAGATTATTTAGTGCATTCTACCAATGCTTGGCGTAACGCGTTAATTTCTTTCATAAGGCTAGTGAATTGGTCTGGACGTAATGCTTGAGGGCCGTCACACAATGCTTTGGATGGATCATTGTGAACTTCGATCATAAGGCCGTCTGCACCGCCGCCTACGGATGCAAGTGAAAGCGGACGAACCATGCGGCTCATACCTGCTGCGTGGCTAGGGTCCATGATAATTGGCAAGTGAGATAATTCATGCATCATAGGAATTGCTGTTACATCTAAGGTGTTGCGAGTCTTAGTTTCGAATGTGCGGATACCGCGCTCGCATAATACAATTTGTTCATTGCCTTCGGACATGATGTACTCATGCACCATTAACCATTCTTCGTATGTTGCAGATAGACCGCGTTTTAAAAGAACTGGTTTATTTAATTTGCCCACTTCTTTTAAAAGCGTGAAATTTTGCATGTTACGAGCGCCGATTTGAAGCATATCTACATTATCGAAGTATTGTAATTGGGAGATATCCATAACCTCAGAAACGATAGGTAGACCTGTTTCTTTTTTAGCAAGCTCTAATAACTCTAAGCCTTCTGGGCCCATGCCTTGGAAGGAGTATGGGGATGTACGAGGTTTGAAAGCGCCACCGCGAAGGATGGTGGCACCAGCTTCTTTACATGCTTTAGCAGTGGCTAATACTTGTTCAGGTGTTTCTACAGAGCAAGGACCAGCCATTACTGCGAAGTGACCACCACCGATGAGGACACCACCAACATTGATTACAGAATCATCTGGATGGAATTTGCGGTTTGCTTTTTTGTATGGCTCTTGAATGCGAGTTACTTTATCTACAAAATCTAGAGACTCGATTTGACGGGCATCAAGAGATGCAGTATCACCGATAAGTCCTAGAATATTGTATCGAGTACCTTCTACTGGATGGATAACGAATCCTTGAGCCTCTAATTCACCGCGTAAACGGGATACTTCTTCCGCTGCTGCGTTTTGCTTCAATGTAATAATCATGATAATTCCTCCTTGTAACTACAGTGAATAGTAGGGCTGACCATACGGATAGCAAACAAAAAGGGCTACCCGTAATCTAATACGGGTAGCCCTTTTACTATTCTAAGCAACTAATGTTGAATAATCCTTAATTAGCGCATCACAAATAGTTCCTTACCCGTACGTTGGATAAAGAACCAATAAAAAGTATTGTTTTGTTGCGAGGCTAATTTGGTTAGTCATCTTTGGTTGCTCCTTTTCTAAAATGTTGGGTATAGTATAAACCCAAATGATAAAATTATGCAATACCTAAAAAGCAAACTTCATGTAAATTTTAGAAAATAGTTGTGATGGGACTCAGTCAGATATGATTTCTTTTGTGAAAACTACGAGGCTTTTTGATATAATGATTATAAATATTCTTGAGGTGTTTATAAAGGTCTTTTTGTAATATGCTTTTGATATCTTTACGAATGTATTTAGAAGCAGAAAGGGTACCATATGATAATTCAAATATTAGATCATATCACCGATGAAATAAAAACAAATTCGTATCGATGTGTTTATGAAAGAACAAGGCTTTTTCAAAAGAGTTCGATGAAAATAGATGAGACTGCAAAAGTTTCGTTCTCTTATCTATTGATGGTAAAGCGACCGGTACATGTCAGGTATTTTTCCTGGTAAAGAGGCGGGCTCTGCGTATATCGGACGTCTAGCGGTTCGTAGAGAATTTCGTGGGCAACGATTGGGTGCTACCATAATGATTGCTGCAGAGAATACTATTCGTAGAGCAGGATTTAAAACTTGCGGTCTATCTGCACAGGTACAGGCTAGACCATTCTACGAATCCCTTGGATATAAAGCAGAAGGGATGAATACCTTGATGAAGATTGTCCACATATTTTTCATGCGAAAAAGTTTTATAAGTCGTTATATAATAAACATAGTGGATACTTATATGAAATAGATTCCTATATGATACGTAATGGTTAATAGGTAAGTTAATTTATTTTTGGTTATGAGGTGAAAATTCATGAAACTAGCAGAAGCATTACAAGAGCGAGTCTGATTTGAATTATAAAAATAAGCGATTTAGAGCTTCGTTTAACTCAAAAATAGCTTTAGTGCAAGAAGGGGAAGTACCGAATGAAAACCCTGAAGAGCTCTTGAAAACATTAGATCAATGTGTAACTAGACTTCAAAAGATTAATTGCAGACATTAATATAACAAATTGTAAAACTATTGTAGAAGGTCGCTCTATTACCGAAATTATTGCCGAAAAAGACAGTCCTGCGTTGCGGCTAAGTGCTTATCGAACATTGGCGTCTAGTGCAGGTAGTATCAATTTTCGTGCGAGAGGGTCTGAAATCAAGTTAATACCGACCGTCAATGTTGGAGATATCCAAAAAGAAGCTGATCACATCGCAAAACAAGTTCGTTTATTAGACAATCTATTACAGTCTGCTAACTGGACAACTGAATTGATTGAAAGCTAATATAGTTGGTAGTTTGAAACAGGGTGGACACAAAACCTTTTGCTTTTACCAAGCGTTTTATGAATACATTCATGGGGCGAATGAAAAACTACAGTGTAGGCCTATTTGCGCACAAATGTATTGATACAATTTACAATGTATTACCATGTGTCGACTGTGCAAACGAGGGTGGCGTTTGGGGACTATATTTTTACTACATATACGCTGAAATAAAGAATTTCGGTGTTGATGAAAATAGTAATTCTATGTAACATAAAAAAGCTTTAAATAATCATGAAAAAAAGAGCTGGTAGCGTTATAGCTATCAGCTCTTTTTCTATTGGGACGTAGGTCCCTAGATATTGTGTTGTGTGATGGCACTCTACTCTAAATCGTCAAAAATCAAATCTGCCGCTTTTGTATAGTTTGTAACTTTTGCTCGAAGAAGTCCGTTTTTGTACTATTCAAGTTGGAGAAAGCTTTCGATCCATTCCATTGGATTATCCTTGATTTCAGGATACAAATGAGGCAAAGCCGATTGCTTCTAAGCGGATGTTGGCAAGGTATTTGATGTAGCGTTCGATAAGAACGTTGTTAAGGCCGAGTATTTTATCATCAGTGATGTATTGGCCTCAAGCGATTTCGTTTTCTGTACCTTGGCGAATCATGTCGGTGATTTTTCGCTTCTAGTTCTGGAGTGAACAAATCAGGACGTTCACGAGCGCAACTCGCGGATGATATTTTGGAACAATACAAGGTGAGTTACTTCATCGCGGTTAATATATTTTGAAGATCGTTGATGTAGCGGTCATCTTGCCTTGGCGTGCCAATGTGTAGAAGAAGCTAAAGCCAGAGTAGAAGTAGATGCCTTCTAAGATATAGTTAGCGATGATTGTGTGAATAAGATTGGCTTCGCTAGGATCGTCGCTGAAACGTTGGTACGCATCGGCGATGAAACGATTACGCTCAAGTAATGTTTTATCGGTACGCCATTCATCATAGATTTTGTCACGCGTAATCGGATTTGTTACAGTATCCAAAAATGTAGGGAATAACTTTGAGCGTGAATTTCCTCTTGGAATGTTTGAATATTCAAAAGGGATGCGACTTCAGAAGCTGTGATATAGCGGCTCAAGTTAGGTAAGTTTTCGGATTGAATAGAATCAAGGAAGTTCAAGAACGCAATAATTTTATCAAAGGCACGACGTTCATAATCTGTTAAATATGGGAATTGTTTAACGTCTTCGTTCAAGGAAATCTCTTCAGGAATCCAGAAGTTGTTGAGCATCGTACGGTACATTTGGTTTGCCCAGTCGTACTTGATACGATTCCACTCGCGAAGGTTCGTGGTATTACCGCCAATCATAGATTGCGTGCCACGGTCACCATTTTCGTTGAAAATCAGTTTTTTATCCATAGTAGGGCTCCTTTATATGATGATGCGACCTATACTGCTATAGGTCGTCATCAGATTTACATTGTTCGTGAAAAGTATCTTTCCCGAGTTTAGTGCTCTCTAGTTATAGAGCATATTTTTGTAAACTAGGCATGATATCTTTAACTTTTTACCATAGCTAAATTGCATTATAGAATGTAGCGTGTATCTATCCTATATTAGGAGGAACAGCTTGTGCATTCATCCATTTCAAGGGATTGATTACGGATATAGTAGATAGTTTTGATTCCTTGTTTGTAGGCTTCTACGTAAAGATCAAGAATTTCTTTCGCTTTCATTTGAGGCGTGATATACAAGTTGAAAGATTGCGCTTGGTCAATATGACGTTGACGCACGCCACAAGCTTTGATGGACCATTGTTGGTCGATTGTATGCGCCTCTTTGTAGAGCCAGAATGTTTTGTCGTTCAAATCTGGTGCTGTTTTTGGTGTGAAAGAACCTTTCTTCTCTTCGATGAAGAATTTTTTGAAGATAGGATCGATACCAGCCGTTGTATTAGCAATGTTGGATGTAGAACCTGTAGGAGCTACGGCCATCAAGTAACCATTACGGATACCGTATTTGGCAACGTCCGCAGCCAGTTGTTTCCAACGATCAGATGTGTAGCCACGACGAGTGAAATATTCACCAGTTTCCCATTCGGAACCTTTGAACGCAGGGTACGCACCTTTTTCTTTAGCAAGCTCCATAGACGCTTTAATCGCATAGAATGCGATGTTTTCAAATAATTTGTCCGCTACTTCGATGTGCTCATCGGATTCCCATTGGATATCATGGTTTACGAGGTAGTGGTGATAACCAGATGTACCAAGACCGATAGCGCGGTATTTATCAGAAGTCATACGAGACTCTGGCACTGGTGCTTGGTTGATAGAAATAACATTGTCTAACATACGAATTTGAAGGGCAATGTTTTCTTCCAACTCTTCATCTGTAATGCGACCAAGGCTAATGGAGTTCAAGTTACATGTAACCATGTCGCCTGTGTTTGTTTTTGTAGTAATTGTACCGTCTTCGTTGATGATTTCTTCAGCAAGATTAGTGAAGCCAACGTTTTGTGCGATTTCGTGGCACAAGTTGGATGCGTAAATCATACCTGCATGTTTGTTAGGGTTTGCAGCGTTTACAGTATCGCGGAAGAAGATAAATGGCGTACCAGTTTCAACAGCGGAGCGCATGATTTTTTTCATCATGTCTAATGCTGGAACTTCGATGCCGTGTAAATTAGGATCTTGTTCACATTCGATATAGCGTTTAGTAAACTCTTTTTCGTCATCTGTATCGAAGTAGTCCTCTAAAGAGTAGCCTTTTACAGCTAAGATTTCATGAGGGTCGAAGAGGGTGAAGTTTTCACGAGCTAACATACGTTCCATGAAGATATTTGGAACGGAGATAGCAGGGAAGATATCGTGCGCTTTGCGGCGGTCATCACCGTTGTTTGTACGAAGCTCTACGAATTCATAGAAGTCTTTGTGCCAAATATCAAGCGTTACTGTAGCACCGCCTTTACGTTTACCCAATTGGTCTACTGCAACAGCTGTATCATTGTACAAACGAATCCAAGGGATAACGCCGCCAGAGGAGTTTTTGAAACCGCGGATATCGGAGTTCAATGCACGAACTTTACCAAGGTAGATACCAAGAGCGCCACCGTGTTTAGATACGCGAGAGAACTTGCTATTTACGTCGTAGATAGACCATAAATTGTCGTCTACACCAGAGATAAAGCAAGAGGACAATTGGTGGAATGGTGTACCGGCATTTGCCAAAGTAGGTGTAGCTGTTGTCATTTTTAGTTGGCTCATCAAATCGTAGAATTTCTTAGCGTATTCTACTTTGTTTTCCCCTTCTACAAGAGCCAAGTGCATTGCGATAGCCATGAAACGCTCTTGAGGTAATTCAAAGATTTCTTTGTTGAAGCCTTTTTACCAAGTAACGGTCAGCCAATAATTTGAGACCTTCATAGTTGAAGAGATAGTCGCGCTTAGGTTTGATGTAATCGCCTAATTCTTGCAATTCGTCAGCTGTGTATTCTGTAACGAAGAAGTCTGCGTATTTTTTTCTCTTCTACAAGCATGTTGACAAGATTTGGGAAAGTTGCCGTAGCCAAATGCTTTGTAACGACGGTAATAGTAGCTTCTTTATAGAGATCGAACAAGAATAGGCGGGCTGCTACGAACTGCCAATCTTGGTTCATTTTATTAACTTGGTTGCCGAAGCCGTCGTCTTTTTTAGATATAACTTTTTCGATAGCTGTTTGGACTAAAGTTTTTTGAATTTCTTTAGTAGTCATGCCATCAACGAATTGTAACTTCGCATCCAATTCCAATTCTAGTGGATCACAAGAATCTAACCCCAAACATGCGAAGGCTATCATTCGTTTCGTTTTTTCAACGGACAACGGCTCAAAATGGCCATCCCGCTTCTTGATCATAATCTCCATTACTGTTCCCCTTGAGAGTTAAAAGTCATAAAACTGTTATTTAGTCGTATAAGCATATATAAGATTAGAATGAATTATATAAATTATCTTTAAGTTGAGTCTAATCAGAAAAAAATAAGAAAACTACTATATATGGTAGTTTTCTTATTTAGCTTATACATTATGTTACGATTATAGCGAAAAATTTCTATATATTCAATATTGACATTTGTAAAATTTTTTTAATATAGTTTTCACAAAAATGTTGATATGGTGAAAGATGCCTTAAATTACTAGCTTTCATAATTAATTATATAATACGCTAAAAATAATTCTTCGTGCACTGTCTTGATATGCGTAGTAGGAGTGGATTAAGAGTTTGTATCCCGTGCCTTCTATAATGACTGAATCTGAAGCCGTTTTTGGAACAGTGAGAAATTTTTCATATATATGATGAACTTCGGTCACGCCATTGGGGAGGGATACCTCTAAATCAAGACCTTCATTGATGAATCTAAAGTTGATAGATTCATAGGATGCTGTTGGTATGTCAGCTGTACTATCAGCAGGCTCACGTACTTCTAATTCGATGTTAGAAATGAATTTATTATATCCTACAAGCGAAATAACATGAGGTTCTTCAACGGCCGTAAAGCTGATAAACTGAATATTTCGTTCCTTATATATTTCCGTTGCTCCTAGTTTTGAAGAATCCCCCTGTATAATCGTCCTGCCATAGTCTGTAAAATCAGGGTTAAATGTTTCTGTAATAGGCAAGTATACGTGCCATTGACCGTCAATTTTTGTATAGTTTGTAAACTCTCGATGGGATGTGTAACCGATAAAAGGCATTAAAAGGACTGCACCTAGGGCGAGTGCCATAATCGTTGTATGGATCGATGGAGTCAAACGCTTTACAAAGGAATATACGTTATGTGCTAAGAAGATTAGATTGAATGCGGCTACGTAAATCGTATTGAGCCAGAGTACAGGCTCATTTATTACGCGTTTGCCAATCAGGATTAGGCACAATATTGTAATCGTAATAAATAAGAAACATAGGATCCTTTGTGTCTTGCTGCTTTCACTAGATCTGAAACTAACCAAGTAAAATAGATAGAAAATGGCTACATACGGATAATATGTAGAAGGAACCGCGCATCTTCACGGAGGCCTAAGAGGATCAATACCAAGTAGATATTAGCTAGAATACCTGTAATGATGGAAGCCTTTGGTAGTATGATTCCAAAAACAACATTATAGAATGTATTTGGTTCTGGTGGTCCATCAGGCTCCTCTTTGTAAGTGCACAGCATGGACATACAGATAAATATATTAATAGCGATGCTAGTACTTTAAAAGATTAGATCATCAAAAGGTAAATGGTTTTTGTTCAGAATGATGAAGAAAAAAACCATAGAGTCATGATTATGACGACATTATACAGTGTTGATGTAACAATGGTAATACCAATCCGTTTCAGGCGATTGATGATTTCGCCAATGTAGTATTCTCCAGGCGATGTAAAATATAGAGCAATCATAGAGTACAGCCATAGATATGATATGTTTTTCTGTAGCTAGCTCGATGCCTCGTATGTGATGGTACGTTTCATGAATCATATATAGACCAACGCTGATGCCTATGCTTAATAATGTATATACTATGGAGAACTTTTCGATCTCGTGTTATATATGATTGTAATATGACGATGAAAGAAATACAGTCCCATAGAACCAAAGGTCTATATCGGCAAACCAATCTTGTTCTAGATATACAACGGTGTACATGAAAAATACGGCAATTAATGCCAGTAATATAGGTGACTGCGTTGCTAGGTCTCGCAGCGAAGACCATACATGTTTAATAGCAAATTTCATAGATGTCTCTCCCTCTATAAAATATAAATACCCCCTCTTATTATGTAGTATACCTGTTTTTCTGGTGAAAGTCCCTATGAGGTTTTTACATGCGTCTGAAATATCCATTTACAATAACACTAAGAACTAGTATTTTCAAAGAAAAGAGGTGTATCACATGGAATTCTCTTATTTTTTTACCAGTAAACATTCAATTTCGGTTGGGAATAAAGTCGATAATGTTGCTGGTTTTGCTGCACTGTATGGCAAGAAAGCACTTATTGTAACTGGTCGTACTAGTGCTAAAAAATCTGGTTTATATGACCGCGTAGTAGCTAAGCTTGATGCGGCCCATATTGAACATGTTCTCTTTGATCAAGTGGATGCCAATCCATTGACTACGACTGCCTTAGACGGCGCTGCGTTAGCTAAATCTGAAAGCTGTGATATGGTTATTGCCATCGGCGGTGGATCCATTATGGATTGTGCAAAGGGCATTGCTTTTATGGCTGTGAATGACGGTGACATTAATGATTATATCTTTAACCGTAAAACGAGTGATAATGCGTTACCGCTTATTGTGATTCCAACCACTTGTGGCACAGGTTCTGAAGGCAACGGTTTTGGTGTTCTTACTAATCCTGAAACAGGGGATAAGAAATCTTTACGCTGTAATGCCATCGTGCCTAAGGTATCTATCGTGGACCCTGCTGTAATGGGGACTATGCCTCCTCATGTGTTGGCATCTGTTGGTTTCGATGCATTGTGCCATAACATCGAGGCGTACACATCTAAAACGGCACAACCTTTCACCGATGCGTTAGCTCATTATGCAGTAACATTACTAGCACAATATCTTGTACCTCTATATAAACATGTGAAAGCGATTGCGAATGGTCAAGAAGCTGTACTAAACAAAAAACAATTAACAAAAGCATGGGAGTCCGTTACATTGGCTAGCACTATTGGCGGTATGGTTATCAATACAGCAGGCGTCACACTTGGTCATGGTATGGAACACCCTGCTAGTGGCCTTAAAGATATTACCCATGGTGTTGGTCTTGCAGTTATTGAACCTGTTGTAGTGGAATACACATGGAGTGCTAACTCTGAAAAATTCAACTCATTGGCACGTATATTCAACCATGGTGATGGTTCTGAGCTGGGTGAAGCATTACGCCTAATCGTACATGACCTAGACCTTACCACAAACCTTACAGAATTAGGATTTACTAAAAAGGATATTCCGTGGCTTGTCGATAATGTATACGTAGTGGCTACAGGAAATATTGCTAATACAGTGGCTAAAATAAGCCGTGAAGATATAGAAGTGCTATATAAGAAAATGTTGTAGTCATAGAAATATAGGGAGAGAGTTTTGGTTCGCATATTTTATGGCCTATTAACTGCATATATAATTATGCTATTTATTGTGGCAATGCTATTTAATATAGCACCTATAACATATATTGTATTTGGCGTAGCAATAGTATTGCTTTTAGTACTACAATATGACTGGTATAAGAAACATGCTTTATCTGAAAAAACACATATTAAATTGATTTGCTGCGTATTTATTATATTTAATTTATGTTTAGCTGGACTTGTTGCGGATTGGCTCAAGTACGATACTCAAACGACTCTTGAACAAACCGATGGATTTGAGTTTAGTACTATGGACTGGCAACGAGGTTGGCCAAATGATGACGGGTTGCCGGAAGGTCTAAAGCGCCCTAAGAACCTTCCTGAAGGTATTTCAAAGGCCTCTGCATCTGGCGATAGCTTAGCGTGGGCAAATGCATATCCTACAAGATATACTGTATTAGAAGGAAATCCTACAGTTATTGCACAGTATGAGGAGATTGCTAAGGAACACACTGTGTATCAAGCACAAATTGATGCGGATGGTGTATTGCGTGATTTAGACACTGGGGAGAAAAAGCGTCTTATATCTCATCCCAATAGCTATAACATTATAGAGAGCATCGAGGAAGAACCTCTAAACTTACCACAACGGAGTTTTATAGAGTGGTTACGCTTTGCTCCTCGAAAAGAAACGAAAAAAGTGGTGAAGTACACATATAATTCTACTGAAAATCATAGACTATATGTCTTTGTAGACGATGGGAATACTAAAAGACCTCATTTCGTGGAACTTTTGATCAGTAATGATGGGACACGGGCTGTGTTTTATCAGTCTAAGTAAGGATTATATATTGTGAATCGATTTATTAAACTTTTACAAATGCTAATAGGCCCTCCTTGTGGTAAACATATTATTCTATCAATCGTATTCTTTGCCTTTTTTTCTTGGGGAAATGCACATGTTCAATTGCCAGGACTATGGTTTGTAATTGTAGGTGTAATCTTAGTACTATCAATAAGAATACAGTTTTATTACTACTTTTATCATTTAACATTACCGAAGAAACACATTTTATATGCTTGGTGCACATTGGTTGTAGCAGTACCTTTATTATTAATGTCTATGTTTATATATGAGATTCTTTTTGGAAGTGAAGTTAATGATGTATCACGATGGAAACAAAGATGGCCAGTAAATGCAACAGTATTACCAGATCATTTTAGAGACCCTGATATAGTGCCGAAAGGATTGCATCCTATATCTTCAAGGGGAACAATAGAAAGTTTTTATGATTTCACAACCACTATTGTTTTTGAAGGTAACCGAGAAGTTGTAAAAGAATTTGAGAAAACTGTTGCCGAATCCTCAGCACCTGGCGTAGTTATTACACCGGAGTTATTTAAGGAGGGCACATATAAGTCTGTGGCAGACTCTATTTTTTCAAAAGGGGATATACAAAGCACTTATGACCTTTTAATTGAAGATTATACAAAGTGGAACTTATTTGTGTGGCTTCTATATGGTCGTCAATTAGCAGGTGGATATTATCAACTTGAACAAGTTCCTACCTATGGCTATACGGTTTATGTTATGCACCGAGAGAGTGGACTTGATTCGTATGTGATTTATTTTTTGTTTAGCCCTGATCGTACTCGTGTTGTCTTCTATGATTTTATAGTGACGCATTAATTGAATATATTAATCTGTATATCAAATTATTTGGTTTGACAATTTTAAAACATATCTTTATAATGGGTTTTATAAAGAGACTCGGATGTGACAATTATCCCAGCCCCAAGGGCTGGGATTTATTTATTAGTCTCTAGTAGTTTTATTAGTTGAGAGGTGTTTTTATGGCAGATCAAAACAACAAAAATGTTGATGCCTTAGCGCAAGAGATTACCTTGAAAAGTCGTGGTCAAGGTAAATTACGTCAATTTATATTATGGATGGGTGCGCTCATCATCGGCGCTATCTTAGGATGGCAACATATTCCAGCTCTTAATGAGCTCTTTAATTTTATTGCTGCAGTATTTACGCATTTATTCCAATTTATTGCAATACCAACAGTGTCTTTAGCGGTTATTACTACATTATCTATGCTAGGTGCTAAAAAGGACACAGGTCGCATCTTTGGTCATGCCGTAGTATATACATTACTTACTACCATTTGTGCAGCAGCTGTTGGTCTTGGCTTATACCTCTGGATTGCTCCAGGTAACTTACCACTTGATGTAATTGGTGCTGGCGCATCCCAAGTACCAGAAAAACTCGGTACCGTTACCTATTACGATCATTTCTTATCCGTTATTCCTAACAATATCTTGCAACCTTACTTACAAGCTAATGTATTGTCCGTAATGTTCATCTCCGCATCCGTTGGTTTAGCCTTTGCTTTCATGCCACGCACAGAAAATCGTGAAGCGGTGTTGAAAGTGTTATTTGGTTTACAAGAGTTATTGTTCACGTTGATTAAAGCATTGCTTTTATGTATTGCCAATCGGTATCCTTGCTTTTGCAGGTCAATTATCTGCACAAATCGAAGCAGGTGTCATTGTTGGTGCATTAGGTAAATATACGGCTGTTGTTATCGGCGGTAACTTAATCCAATTCTTTATCGTAATTCCATTGTTCTTGTTATTCCGTGGTTTAAACCCTGTAGATGTATTCCGCAAAATGTCTCCAGCCGTAGCTGTTGCGTTGTTCACGAAAATCTTCTGCGACAACATTTGCCTGTTACATTGGCATCTGCTGAGGATAATTTGAAAGCTCATCCTGCAGTAGCTCGTTTTCGTATTGCCAATTTGTACAACCATTAACATGAATGGCTGTGCTGCTTTCATTCTTGTTACATCCTTATTTGTAATGCAAAATGCTGGAATGGAATTAACGATTGGCACAATGGTAGCATGGTTATTTATTGCCGTTCTCGCTGCGATTGGTAATGCGGGCGTTCCAATGGGTTGCTATTTCTTGACCTTGTCCTTGATGAGTTCCATCGGCGCACCAATCGGTTTGCTCGGTATCATCTTGCCAATCTATACGATTATCGACATGATTGAAAACCGCTGAAAACGTTTGGTCTGATGCATCTGTGTGTGCCATGGTTGACCATGACCTTCAAAGGTAAATTGGACGACTCAGTGGTGATGATATGCCTACAATTCCAAGGTGCTTAAATTGAGTAGCTTCATAAATTAACAAGAGATATATCATGTATCCTAAATATAGTTAAAATAAAAGGTTATCCTGTGAGGGATAACCTTTTTGTTTGAATATAACTTTATATTAAAAGCTGAATTATCGCTGTCGATATAAAGCTTTAATGTATTCAAAAGCAACGATATATATAACCTTTACATGACTTTCAAAAAGCTAAAAATAGGTACATTACTAGTCATATAATTTATGATATACTTTCATATAGAATAATATCGAATTAATAGAAGGCTAGTCCGCACATTACGTACGGACTAGAAAAATAGAATGAAAGATAACTCAGTAAGACCGATAGAGAAACAATTAAATAAATTTCTTCAAGCGAAAATGCCTCATCCCAGGTGGTCTTGGTTTATGGGAAATGTATTTCCGTAAGATTTGCACGGCATGGGGGCGAGATTAATGGCGAAATCCGACCACAGCATATCATATTTTCTGCCGATAATGGTTGTAACATAGAAGGCTATGTAGGCTATAACTACGAGGTGACCCAAAAGCAGTCTCGCAATATGTTACTTGGTCGTTCAGCTGCAACACAGTTTTGCAACTTCAATAATATTCCTTATGAGGTCGTCGATGTAGGCATTGCCTCAGATGATGGTGATTGGTGTGAATCGCAAAAGTAGCAAAGGGGACAAAGAATATTTTTGAACCATCCTGCGATGACCGAGGATGAGTTTAATCGTGCCTTTCAAGCTGGATATGAACGGGTTCAACATTATGTAGAACAAGGAATCAATCTGTTCTCCTTTGGTGAAATGGGTTTAGGGAATACAACAACCTCTGCGTGTGTGTTGTCTGCATTAATTGGAGCTGATCCGACGGAAACCGTAGGACCTGGTTCTTGGCCAGATAAACCAGAGCTGATGAAGCGTAAAATTGATTTTGTTCGGTCTGTTTTAGAGCATCATAAGAACAATATAGTTTCTGAACATGAGCCTGACCGAGTTTGTAAAATCGTAGCTCATGTAGGAGGCTTTGATATTGCTGCTATCCTTGGGGCTATGCTGGCTTGTGTAGAGTTTAAAAAGCCTTTTGTCATTGACGGCTTTATTACGTCTGTAGCAGCAGCTTGCGCAGTACACATGAATGCTCGTGTTAAGGATTATGCATTGCCATCTCATAACTCTCGTGAAAAAGGAACAGAGCTAGCTTTAGCTGAGGTAGGTATTACACAAGACATGGTTCCTATTCAAGCCCAAATGTCGATGGGGGAAGGCACAGGAGCCATCTTGATGGTACAAATGCTCAAAACGACACAGCATATGTTTGTACATGTAGGGCACCTTTGCTGATTTGATGAAATTATAAGGAGGATGAATGGAAATAAATAAATACTTTGATATACATTTTGAGCGAGCTGATGATGCAACTATCGCTAAAAGACTGATAGGTGGGGCTAAGATTAAGGGACCTGCTTTAGTTATCCTGATTCTCTCCATGTTTATTGCCTCTATTGGGTTGAATATGAATAGTACGGCAGTTATTATTGGTGCTATGCTTATATCGCCGTTGATGGGACCTATTTTAGCAACTGAGTTTTGGCTTCGCTACGCTTAATTTTTGCAGTTGCAAAAAGTGCTATTTTTAAGATTGTCCTTACAGATTACGATTGCTGTTTTAGCATCTACTTTGTATTTTTATATTTCCCCGTTCAGACGGCTACATCTGAACTGTTAGCGCGCACAGAACCGAATATTTTTGATGTATTTATTGCTATATTTGGTGGGCTAGCCGGGATTATTGGGCAAACGCGTAAGACTTTAGATAATGTTATACCAGGGTTGCGATTGTGACTGCACTTATGCCACCACTATGTACGGCAGGATATGGACTTGCTAATGGAAATTGGAACTATTTCTTTTGGGGCTGGCTATCTATTCTTTATAAATGCATTTTTTTCATCTTCGTTGCATCATTTTATTGTTTTAAAGGGTGTATATAGTTTGCCATCCCATAAACAAGCAGAAGAGCTTATTCGTCGTAATCAGCTAATATTTCTTGTGATCGGTCTTATTATGGCTATACCAAGTATTTATGGAGGCTATGATATGATCGTTAAGTATTCTGAGTCAAATCATATAGAGCAGTTTATTAAAAACGATATTAATCAAGATGGACGTCGACAAGTGATTAATTATTCATTGGATCGAGTAAATAAGCTAGTAGACATAGTAGTTATAGGCGCTCCTGTGACTTCGGAGGAGCAATCCCAGTTGGATGATAAGTTACAGAAAGATGAGTATTTGCAGACCTTTATACATTGCGATTTTGTTAATAGCGTAGATGAGAATAAATCTACTATGGATAAGACGAACTTGAATAAATCTTCGGAAAATCTTGAAAAATATAAAAACTTGAGTAATCTGTACCAGCCGACTTATCAACTAGTAAGTGAAACTATAAACACTATGAAAACGACAGAAGCTGAAGCAAAGGCGTTATTCCGTTTGTAAGCAAAGTGGAAGGCATGCCTTTGATAGATAATCTTGAACAGGCTAAAGCGAGTCGTTATATAGTGATTATCCATACCACGTCTAGTGTATCTGATGTAGACTCGAAACGAATAAAAAGCTTGGCTAGAGGCTAAATTATCAGTACCTGTAACTATTTCTATTGAGCAAACAACGTCAACTTTATAATTTGATCTTTTTGATTTTGATTAGATTGTTTATTATATAGAGCGACATTTATAACGGTACTAAGTTTGATTTTAACTATTAGGTATATTACCTAGTAGTACGGGAAATCATCTTAGTACCGTTTTTATGTACTTGGTATAGTTAAACGTTATTATTTTATCCTTGCTATAGATTTTAGTTATAAAGATTAATATATAAAATCTATTATGCAAGTAGGATTTAAATTGTTATACTTACAACATCGAAATTATTAAATAATTAAATGTAGATACATGAATAAGAAACTATAAATTTATTACAATATCTACGTGTGTTATATACGCGTGAGTCCTCGTCAATAGATGTAGGTGTTCATCGTAGATAGGAGGATTACATGAAAAAATGGTTAGCATTAGCAGCGACGGCCGTACTAGGTGCGTCCTTGTTGATTAGTGGTTGTGGCTCTTCCACAAATGACACAAGTTCCAGCAGTGCTGGTAGTTCTAAAAGCAGAGGTGTTAAAGGTAGCAGCGAACCCTGTACCTCATGCTGAAATCTTAAATCATATCAAGCCTTTATTGGCTAAGGAAGGTGTAGATCTTCAAATCATTGAATTTACGGACTACATCCAACCAAATATGGCGTTGTCCAGTAAAGAAGTAGATGCAAACTTCTTTGCTAACGTGCCTTACCAAAATAACTTCAATAAAGATCATGGCACAAACTTCGTAAGCTTTGCCCCAGTTCACATCGAGCCATTGGCTATTTACTCTCAAAAAATCAAAGATTTGAAAAGACTTACCAAATGGTGCAAAAGTAGCGATTCCATCTGATCCAACAAACAGTGCTCGTGCACTTCTCTTGTTACAAAGTGCAGGTCTTGTAACTTTGAAAGACCCAACTGGTTTGACTAACACACCATTTGATGTAACTAGCAACCCTAAAAACATCCAAATTACAGAGTTAGAGGCAGCTCAAATTCCTCGTTCCATTCAAGACTTAGACGCAGCTGTAATCAATACTAACTATGCATTGCCAGCAGGTCTTAATCCTACAAAAGATGGTTTATTCGTAGAAAAAGCGGATTCTCCATATGCAAATCTTCTTTCCGTAAACCCTGGTGATGAAAATAAACCAGCTATTCAAAAATTAGCTAAAGCATTACAATCTCCAGAAGTTAAGAAGTTCATTGAAGAACATTACAAAGGGGCTATTATCCCAGCGTTCTAATTGATTGATCGTTAATAATATATATGTATCTGAAAAATTCCTTCATGACAAACTCTATAGATATGAAAAAGGCGTAACACCATTGGTGTTACGCCTTTTTAGTTTAAATTAATATGAAAAAAACCTTTGTTTTTAATTATTCGTTCTATAATTGATGCTGATTTTAATAATTCCTTTTTAATTTTTAGTACTTTTTTCAGATGATGTTGTGAATGTTAAAAAGCTAACGCTAAGGGTCGCGACTATTTTTCCATCTTCTCGGATTGGTAGTGCTATACAGCATGCATGATTAGTAATTTCTTCGTTTTCATAGTAAAACTATTATTATTATGAATATTATTATATAGTTCTATGGGTGTTTTAAGAGTTTGTGCTGTAAATGCTTGAAATGGATTAGAAAGATAGTTCTTCTAATTCATTTAAACTTTTATCGAATAATAAAGCTTTTACCCAGTGCCGTAGCGTAAGCTGGTAACCTTTACCGACAGAAGAGATTAACTGGATCGGATTGGTAGTAGAGATTTTTAGTAAATACATAATTTCATTACCAGTTAGAATGCCTAAGTGACAAGTTTCATTACATTCTGTAGATAACCGTTTCATTTGTTCTTGTATTAAATCTAAACTAGTATTATTTGATTCATACATACTACTAATAAATAAAAATCTCTTTTCCCATAGTATAAAGTAATGTTTCTTCAGAAAATAAGAGATAATCACATAATGTTTTTTTAAAATTGGCATTAATGTGCTTTTTGGACAGTTTATTTTGCTTGATATTTGAGATAAACTAAGACCAGACTGATTTTCGGCAACAGTTTCAATTACTTCTATAACTCGTAGCGTTGGATTATGTAATTTTCATATTCATATTATCGGGTATTCCTTTTGATAAATAATCTGCTTCTTAATATTTATAATATCTTTTTACTTAAAAATTTGAATAGATAACATCATCTGAATACAGAATAAAAATTAAATAGTAGGGGTTCCATTAGACTAGATAGCATTTCAAATATAGTTAGTTTTGAAATGTTATTTTTATTTATAATTATCTGTTCGCATATACGAATGATATTGACATTTACGAACGATGGAGATACTATAAGATTAATAAAGATGATAAATTATGTAAGTTTAATTATTTTAAGGAGACGTTAATATGAATGCAATTCATGTAAATAACTCTGATAATGTAGGGAACAGCACTAACTACACTGAATAAAAGGAGATAAAGCTTTTAGGTGTAGTTATAAAAGAAAATGTTTCTAAAGGACATAAATTTGCAAACCTGAAGATATTTTAAAAAGGGCGACCAATTATAAAATATGGTGCGCATATAGGCGTTGCGAATCGAAATATTAAATCTGGAGAATGGGTACATATTCATAATATAGATGGAGAAAAGAGGTAGAGGTGATTTAGACTCAAAAACAAAAGAAATTAGCCAAAATGGGATTAGAGATCATGTAATACTAAATAATATTATACTTTATCGGGATTTAGACGACCTGATGGTAGTTTTGGTTTAAGAAATCATGTTTTTGATTATTCCAAGCGTACATTATGCCAATAAAGTGGTTGAACGTATTGCAAATGAGATTAAATATGGTTCTGTTGTAATGAAACCTGATTCAAAAAGTAGTTTTTTTAATCATCAACATGGTTGTAGTGAATTAAGTTATGATGCGAGCCAAACTCAAGATGTATTAGTTGGTTCAGGTACAAATCCGAATGTTTATAGTGTATTAGTAGTTGGATTAGGTTGTGAAGTTGTTCAAGCTAAATCTATAGCAGAACAAATAAAAACATACTCCTTATAAAAAGGTTGAGTATTTTAATATACAAGAATGTGGTGGTGTTAATGAGAGTATAAAAAGGTGTAACAATTGTAAAAAAATATGTTGAATGAAGCTTTACTCATGGAAAGAAGTGAAGGCTGTCTTGTTGATATTGTATTAGGCACAGAGTGTGGGGGTAGTGATAGTTTTTCCGGATTGAGTGCGAATCCAAGTTTAGGTCTTTCGCCTCCGATATCGTTGTTGGTCATGGTGGAAAGGTTGTCTTGGCAGAAACTACTGAATTAGTGGAGCTGAACATATATATAGCAGAAAGGGCTATTAATTCTGAAGTAAAGAACAAATTTTAGATACTATAAAAAGGATTCGAACAAACTGTTATTGATTCACATGCGGATATTAGGGCGCTAATCCTAGTCCAGGAAATATAGAAGGTGGGTTAAGTAGTATAGAAGAAAAATCTCTAGGTTGTATTTATAAGGCTGGGAATACATCTGTAAATTCAGTAATTGACTATGCAAAAACCAATTACTGCTACTGGCTTGACTTTTCATGAATACACCGGGAAATGATATGAACAATTAAGTGGTATAGCAAACATGGTGGTTGTAATATAGTCGCTTTTCACTACAGGTAGAGGAACACCAACAGAAGTCCAATAGTTCTGACAATAAAAGTATCTTCTAATACAGATACTTATGTAAATATGAATGATTCAATTGACTTGGATGCCGGAGTTGTTGTTAGTGGACAAAAACAATACAAGAAATGGGCGAAGAAATAATAGATTTTTATTGTAGAGGTAGGAAATGGAAGAGAAACAAAAAGCAGAAATAAATGAACAAAATGATTTTTCTATTTGGCGATTAGCAACAACAGTATAAATTTATTATATTAATTATCTTTAGGAGGTAAGTATCATGGATTTGCAATTAAAAAGGTAAAAGATTGTTTTAATTACTGGTGGCGGAGTGGTATTGGTAGTGGTATTTCTCTCAGACTAGCGACGGAGGGAGCAATACCAGTTATTTTTGAGACGGTCTCCTTTGACAAAAAAGAATTTACGTCTGAGATGGAGGCTATTACAAATAACTACGAATTTATTCAAATCGATTTAAATGAGGCTGATAAAATTAAATCTATTGTTGATTCTGTAGCTAAAAATATGGTGGAATTTATGCCGTAGTGAATAATGCAGGTGCAAATGATAATAAAAGCAATTGAAGAAACTACATGGCAAGAATTTGAAAAGCTTACATGGGAATTTAACACATTATTATGAGTTAGTTAGATCGGCATTACCTTATTTAAAAATCTAAAGGGTGTGTATTAAATATTGGATCTAAGACAGCATTAACTGGACAAGGAAAACTAGCGCATATGCGTGACAAGGTGCTATTTTAGGTTTGACACGTGAATGGGCGTGACCTTTTTACCTTATGGTGTTCAGAGTAATGCGATTGTCGTAAGTGAATGTTGGACACCATTATATGCAAATTGGATTAAGACTTTTGATAATCCAGAAAGAAAGAAAAAGTTATTACTGATAAAAATTCCATTTGAAAGACGTTTTACTACAATTGAAGAGATTGCAAATACTGCAGTTTTTGTAATTTCTCCCTATCTTCACATACTACAGGTCAATGGATTTATGTTGATGGTGGTTATGTGCATTTGGATCGAGCATTGAGTTAAATGACTTGGCTACAGGAGGTGCATTATGGATACCGATAAAACTAAAAAGTAAGTGCTAGTAATATTAAATTAGCATTTTTGGTTAGTTACTATTTTATTCTTCATGTGGGGTGTTAGTTAGCTTAAACTGATGTAATGAATAAAAACTTTCAAAAATCAATTAGGTATTACAAAAAGCAACATCTGGATTATTACAAGTCGCATATTTTTGGTGGGTATTTTGTAATAGCCACACCAGTAGCTAGTGGCAAGAAAATTTGGATTTAAGGTGGTATTATCATGGGACTGGCTCTATGCTATTGGGGCACTATTAATAATTCCAGCTAGTAATGCATACAGTTTCAATATGTTCCTTGGTGCATTTTTCATTCTTGCTTGCGGATTAGGTAGTTTAGAAACAAAATGCCAACACTTATATCACAAAATTAGGTAGTGACAAAGATGTCTGATTCCGTATTAATATTGCAGATTTTTAATGGTTGGGCCAATTTTTAGGACCGATTATTGGTGGTGCATTATTTTTATCAGTCACTCATGGTGGTGATGTAGCTGATAATATGCGTAGTGTACAAATGGTATATGTTGGAATTGTTGTAATTATTATTATTATGTTATTACTTTTTGTTTTAACAAATTACCAGAAGGTTCTGAGGTTTCTGGTTCCACAGATTCACCAGCAGATAATGAAGTAAGTTATGCGAAACTCTTTAGTTACCGTCATTTTAGATTGGTGCATTATCTCAATTTTTATACATTGCGGACTAAGTTGGTGCAGGTGCCTCTTCATTAATTACAGTGTAGATCATTGGTCAGAAGTAACTGATTCTCAAGCAGATTCTTCTTTAGTATTGCTTTAGTTGCATTTATGATTGGTCGTGTTGTTACAACTCCTTTATTAAAGAAGTTTAGACCAGGTTGTATCTTAGGTGTTTATTCTCTTATTAATGTATGCATTATGATATTACTAAACATCTTAACTGGTAGCGTTTCTGTATTCACTCTAATTGCATCTCTTTCTTCTTTATGTCAATTAGTTTTCCAACTATTTTTGCGCTTTCTATTACAGATATACCAGATGCATTGGTTAAGACAGCCTCTAGTGTACTAATTATGACTATTGTTGGTGGTGCAATCATGCCATATTTTATGGGCCTAGTTGCAGATCATCATATATATTGAAACATCGTTTTATTATTAATACCATGTTTCTTATTTGTTGCTTGGTATGGATTTTTGTGGGAGTTGCCCAAAAGTAATGAAATGAGACTAAATTACTTTACTGGATAATTAAATGTTTATCCTATTCGATGGATAGTCACGTTAAAGGAGACACATGATGCTTGAAATTGTAGATAGTCATTTTTCACATTTTGGGATTTAAATATATTAAATCTTCCTTGGCTAAATTCTTGCGCAGGGATTATAAAAACGAAGCTTTTCAATGGATGATATTAGCAAAGGCTTATGGGCAGTATGATTTCAATTTTAAAAGGTGGTGTGTATGTAGAGGTAGATTGTGATAACGCAATTCAAGAAGATGATTATATTTTTAAATTGAAAAAGCTCATATATTCTAGCTCGTGTAATGAGAGCTAGACATTTATGATGAGCATATGCGATTGCCAATCGGTATTGTTGGTGTAAGAGAACCACTTCATATAGATAGCTCTCCTCGAGGGAGATGTTTAGAAACAGAAGTTTTATTCAAGGTTTGGAAGTACTAGCTAAACAAGATTTATTATTTGAAAGTTGTAATCGAGTAGATGAATTAGAAGACTTATATAACTCGATTAAGCAAGTCCCAGAGGCTAAAGTAGTAATTAATCATTGTGGTAATGTGAGCACATTAGATGAAAGTTATAAAAAGGCACTAACAAAATTAGCATCACTGCCTAATGTATACTGTAAGATTTCAGGCTTCTCTACTGATAATAAGTTATTTGTAAAAATCTTTTAGACTTTATTTCTGGAACCTTTGATCACTCAAAAACTAATGTATGCATCTAACTTTCCTGTAGTTAACTTATATTCATCTTTTGAGAATCATTTTTAAATTGTGTGCGTGAGTATTTTTAATGATGATCTAGATATCTTTAGTAAAAATGCTAAAAATTATATAAAATTAATCGTCCACAACTTTTTGCATCCGTTATTAAACTACGTCCAGAAAAAGCAGAATATTATAAAAAGTTACATGCGAATCCATTCTCGAGTGTTAATAAAATGATTAGAGAATGTGGTATTACTAAATATAAGATTTGGAATCGTGATGACTTACTATTTTCTGTAATGGAATATTGTGGTGATGATTTTTGAGTACGATATGGCAAAAATGGCACAAGATCCTGAAACAAATCGTTGGTGGAAAGAAACAGACCCATGCCAAAAACGTATTGATGGTGCATTAAAAAGTGAATGGTGGGCAGATATGGATTTAGTTTATGATTTAAATAAATAGAGGGGAGTATTATATATGAATAGCAAATATTTTTGTCCAATATTAACATCTTTTAATGATGATAGCACTATTAATTATGATGATATGCATTCATTGTATGATCATGTACTTGAAAAATGGTATTGATGGAATTTTAGTAGGCGGAAGTGCAGGGTGAATTTTTATGCCTTAGATTATAATGAAGCTGAGCAATTAATATCAGATGCAGTTCAATATATTAATCATCGTAGTATTGTAATAGCTGGTACAGGCCGTATGAATAGATTGAAACTATAAATCTATCTAATTTTGCTCTAAAAAGGGCGCTGATGCAGTTATTATTGTTGGACCATATTATAGTGCATGTACCAAGAGGATGTATTCAATTATTTTGATGATATCTTAGGCCATATTTCTGGTAATGTTTATCTCTATAATTATCAAGATCGCTTTACAGGATATGATATATCTGTTAATACTGTATTGCGGTTATTAGAAAAACATAAAAATTTAATTGGTATTAAAGATACACATCCAGTTTCTCGTCATAGTCAGAAATATATTAATGAAATTTTACCTCTATATCCAAACTTTGCAGTATATACTGGTTATGATACTAACTGTGTTCCTGTAGTTATCTCCGGTGGTGCCGGATGTATTGGTGCATTATCTAATGTATATCCTAAATTGTGTCATGATTTAGTTGTTGCTTTGAATGAAGGTAATTTTTAATAAAATTGTAGAAATTCAGCGAAAGATTGACACATATGCTTTTATTCTATGAAGCGTATACTCCGTTTAACCCACTTATGAAATGGGCTTTGCGTGAGATGGGATACTCAATCAAAGAAAAATTGTAGAGTTCCTATTTCAAAATTAACAGATTCCGTAAAAATCTGATTTAGATATGGTTGCCAAAAAGACTTTTGGAGAAAAATGATTCCTAGGAGATGATAATATGAGTAAACGTATAATTCTCAATGAAACTTCATATTTTGGTAAAAGGTGCTATAAAGAGATTATAAATGAACTCAATCACGACATTTTCAAAAAGATTTTAGTTACGACTGGTGAAGATCTTCTTGAATTTGGTGTTGCTACGAAGGTTACAGATTTGCTTCGTGATGCGGGCATTAATTTCGAAGTATATACAGATATTAAGCCAAACCCAACCATTGAAAATATTAAAAATGGTGTTGATGTATGTAAAAGATTTGATGCTCAAGCTATTGTAGCTATTGGCGGAGGTAGTATTATTGATGCTAGTAAAGCTATTGGTATTATAATGACAAACCCAGAATTCTCTGATGTTAGAAGTCTAGAGGGGTTAGCTGAAACTAAAAATAAGTCACTACCTATTATTGCAGTTAGCACTACAGCGGGTACAGCTGCTGAAGTTACTATTAACTACGTTATTACTGATGTTGAGAAAAAGCGTAAATTTGTTTGTGTTGACCCACATGATATTCCTGTAGTTGCGATTGTTGATCCAGATATGTCTGCTTCTATGCCAAAAGGTCTTTGTGCATCAACAGGTATGGATGCTTTAGTTCATGCAATAGAAGGGTATATTACTAAAGGCGCATGGGAATTAACCGATATGCTACATATCAAAGCTATAGAATTAATTGCAAAGTCTTTACGTAAATCTGTAGATGGCGATTATGACGCTAGAGAAGGAATGTCTTTGGCACAGTATATTGCAGGTATGGGGTTCTCTAATGTTGGATTAGGGATTGTGCATTCAATGGCTCATCCACTTAGTGCACTTTATGATGTTCCACATGGCAAGGCGTGTGCAATGATGTTGACTGCTGTATTAAAGTATAATGCTAGTGCTACCGGTAATAAGTATAAAGAAATTGCTAGAGCTTTTGGTGTTCAAAAATTTAGAACAAATGAGTAAAGGAAGCTGATAGTGCAGACTATTACGGCAATTCAACAACTAGCTGATGATGTTAATATTCCTAAACATCTTAAGGCTGTTGGCGTTAAGGAAGAGGATTTAGAATTTTTAGCTAAGTCAGCAATGGAGGATGCTTGTACACCAGGTAATCCAAAAGATCCAACACTAAAAAGATATAATTAGTATTTATAAGTCTATTATGTAGCATTGGTATTTTTATAGTTGTCTGCACTCCTCCTCTAAAGTTTAGTATTTCTAAATAGAAAATAGAGTGGTGAAACTCTATATTTAGGATTTCACCACTCTATTTTTCAATACATAATTAAACTACTAATATTTAGTATATTATGCATTAATTGGCTTAGTATATTTCTTCCGATACGAATGTGGTGTTTCGGTGGTAGCTAGCTTTGAATATTTTTACAGAAGTAGCTTGTTCTATTATAGCCCAATGTTTTACTGATCTGATTAACTGTTAGTTGGGAATATACTAATAGTTTCTTTGCTTCTTGTATGCGTAATAGTGTTATATATTGCACTACTGAAAGTCCCGTATCATCTTTAAAAATCTTAGAGAAGTAGGACTCACTTAAATGAATATGTTCCGAAATCCTTCTGAGCGACACTCGTTTGCTCAGATTTTTCTATATATATATAGCCTTTCGAATTTCTGGACGATTAATAGGTCGTTCAGACTCCACAAAGTCTGGCAATTGTTCATAAGGCATCTCTTCTGCTATGGCATCGTTAAATGGGAAGTAGTGTTCTACCAAAATCCGTAAAACCTTTGTAGCACTGTAAATTTGTTCGGCTGTCAAAACTGGTAAGGTCCGATATAAGGCTCGAAGTTTGGTGTCATCATGCCAATCGGTTTGGGTCGGAAGAATAGGTTTGATCGTTGTATCTTCTGTTTTTGTTTGTCCTGCCATGATGAAGCCTAAGATGGCGCCATCTTTCATGATGGGCACAGAGAAATCTATAAGGCCCATGTGACAGCGATACGGGCAGGATGATAGTTCTTTTGTAGCATCTAGGCCACCATATAAGTCGCATTGATTGCAGCGCTTGGCATAGATTGGATTGCGCCTTACGACCTTACAAAATGGAGAAAAGTTATATTCTTGAGATAACACTTTTCCACGATTATTAACAAAAATAGCAGCAATCTTTGTTATGTTTGTGAAATCGCGCATGATTTCATTGATAAGCTTTAGTATCTTCATTCGTACAAATCATGGTAAAACCTCCAATCACAAATGTGTTAAGAGGGCTAGTAAGCACACCGCTAAATAGCTCTACTTGCTCTCTATCTAAAGGGTAGGCTCTAAACCTGAGAAAAGAGAAAAGTGACATACCACCTAAAATTCATATACCTATAAAATTACGTTATTTCTTGCTTCTATATGTATAAGTATAACAGGATTGTCGTATTTTTAGTAATAGAAAAATCGCATTTTACGAATATACATAAAAAGTTGCATTTAATAATTTTTATAATAAAGATAGATAAAAGCCTTTATAGTACATGTATTTAGAAAAGGATTGAGTCCGATGGGTTGTGACTGAATAGCAAGGCATGCTCTATAGTAATATATGGTGTACAGAATCTAGGGTTGCATACATATGAATGGTTAAAGAAATGATAAAAAATATAAAATGGTATACCGCAACATAGTTTTCTGTACATAGATACTTTCATTATACGTATGGAGGGTATTATGGCGACAACATGTGGATTAACTGAATTTGTAGGGACTAGTAAAACTGGTGATACTATTGGTCTCGTAATTGCTAACGTGAGATCAACAAGTATTAGATGCGATGAAACTAAAGAAAAATATCGTTCCATCGGTATTTTTAGGTGCTCGTACTGGTGCAGGCCCACACATTATGGTCGCTGATGAAGCAGTAAAAGCAACCAATACTGAAATTGTTAGCATTGAATTACCTCGCGATACTCAAAAGGTGGCGCAGGTCACGGTTCTCTTATCATCTTTGGTGGTGATGATGTATCCGATGTTAAACGCGCTATTGAAGTGGCATTAGCCGAAGTGGAACGTACTTTTTGGCGATGTATACGCAAACGATGCTGGTCATATTGAACTTCAACATACAGCACGCGCTAGTCATGCAGTACATGCGAAAGATTTGGCGCTCCTGAAGGTAAAAGCCTTTGGCCTTATCGTAGGTGCTCCAGCGGCGATTGGTGTAGTTATGGCCGATGAAGCTAGTTAAATCTGCAAAACGTAGATGTAATTGGTTATGCATCTCCTTCTGCAGGTACAAGTAATTCTAACGAAGTTATTTTACAGATTTCTGGCGATTCTGGGGCTGTACGACAAGCGGTTATCTCTGCTCGTGAAGTTGGTAAACAATTGCTCGGTACGATGGGTGACGAACCAGTGAACGGAGCCCCTTCCTATATCTAATCTGAAAGGATGGTATGCCCTATGAAATCAAAACGTTTCGAAGTCTTAAGTCAACGTCCTGTCAATCAGGATGGTTATGTAAAGGAATGGGTAGAGGAAGGTTTTATAGCCATGGAATCTCCTCAAGATCCAAAGCCTAGCCTCAAAATCGAAGGTGGTCGCATCGTTGAACTCGATGGTAAACGTCGCGAAGATTTTGATCTTATCGATACATTTATTGCAAATTACGGTATCGTTCTCGATGGTGCTCAAGAAGCAATGGCAAAGGATTCAAAAGAGATTGCTAATATGATGCTTACACCATCAGTACCTCGTGAAGAAATCGTTAAGATTTGTAAATCTATTACTCCAGCGAAAATGTTGGAAGTTGTTTCTACTATGAACGTTGTTGAAATGATGCAATGTATGCAAAAATGCGTGCTCGTCGTACAATGGCTAACCAAGCCCATGTAACGAACGTAAACGACAATCCAGTGCAAATCGTGACCGATGTCATGGGAAGGTGCACTTCGTGGTTCGCAGAAGAAGAAACAACAGTAGCCGTTGCTCGTTACGCACCACTCAATGCGATTAAAGCTTACTCGTAGGCTCTCAATGTGGTCGACCAGGTGTATTGACACAATGCTCCTTGGAAGAAGCGACAGAATTGAACTTGGCATGCGTGGCTTCACAGCATATGCAGAAACAATTTCCGTATATGGTACAGAAGACGTATTTACCGATGGTGATGGTACACCTTGGTCTAAAGGATTCCTCGCATCTGCTTATGCATCTCGTGGTCTTAAAATGCGCTTCACCTCTGGTACAGGTTCTGAAGTACAAATGGGACAAGCAGAAGGTAAATCTATGTTGTACCTTGAAATCCAGCCGCCTATATATTACAAAAAGGCGCTGGCGTGCACAAGGTATTCAAAATGGTTCTGTAAGCTGTATCGGTATTCCAGCGACTGTACCTTCTGGTATCCGCGCTGTATTAGCAGAAAACCTTGTAGCGACTATGCTCGACCTAGAATGTGCATCTAGTAATGACCAAACATTCAGTCATTCTGATTTGCGTAGAACAGCTCGTACATTGATGCAATTTGCACCAGGTACTGACTTTATCTGCTCTGGTTATAGCTCTCACACCAAACTATGACAACATGTTTGCTGGCTCCAACTGGGATGCAGAGGACTATGATGACTGGACAGTTATTCAACGTGACCTTAAGGTAAATGGCGGTCTTATCCCTGCTCGCGAAGAAGAAGTTGTAACGGTTTCGTAATAAAGCGGCTCGTGCACTACAAGCTTTTGTTCAAAAGCATTAGGCTTGCCTCCACTACAGATCAAGAGGTAGAGGCTCACATATGCAAATGGCTCTAAAAGATATGCCTCCTCGCGATAAGGTTGCAGATATTAAAGCTACTAAGACTTGTTAAACCGCGGTGTTACAGGCGTTGACTTTGTAAAAGGCTTAGCTAAAGAAGGTCATCAAGATGTAGCACAAAGTATTTTGAATCTATTAAAACAAAAAATCTCCGGCGATTACTTACAAACATCGGCCATCTTTGACCGTGATTTCAATGTTATCTCCGCGATTAACAATAGAAATGACTATCAAGGTGTTGGCTACAGGTTATCGTGTGGAAGGGTGAAGATTGGGAACGCATTAAAGATATTCCAAACGCCATTGATCCACGGGATATATAAGGAGGTGTCATGATGGCTGAAATTAACAGAGATGTATTACGTTCTATTATCCTAGACGTTTTACAAGAAATGGGTGGTGTTCATGAAGCACCACAATTCAAGGCTAGTGCTGGTAAAAGCACAACACCAAGTGCGGCTCCTAGACATGAAGATCCAACTGGTGACGATAGCTGGCTCCAAACTGGTGGTCCTGCACAACCTGGTACAAGCGCAGATGAAGTAGTTATTGCTGTTGGCCCTGCCTTTGGCCGTAGTCAACGACAAACTATCGTTGGTGTACCGCATCAAGAGGTAATTCGCCAATTAGTAGCTGGTATCGAAGAAGAAGGTTTAAAAGCTCGTGTAATTCGCGTGTATCGTTCCTCTGACGTAGCTACCGTAGCCGTTGAAGGCGATTCTATTTCTGGATCTGGTGTATGCATCGGTATTCAATCTAAAGGTACTACTTTGATTCACCAACGCGATTTACAACCACTTTCAAATTTGGAATTATTCCCTCAAGCACCTCTATTAACAGCTGAAACATACCGTGCTATCGGTAAAAATGCTGCTAAATATGCTAAGGCGAATCCCCAACACCAGTACCAACATTGAACGATCAAATGGCTCGTCCAAAATATCAAGCATTATCTGCATTGCTTCATATCAAGGAAACTAAGCATGTAGTAAAAGGTAAGCCAGCTGATGAAGTTCGTGTCACTGTATAAGGAGGTTTACTATGGCTAACGAATTAGAAGCCTTAATTCGGCAGATCGTATCTGAAATAGAAGGGGCAAAAGGTAGTACAACACAGTATCAGCGCCTCATACACCATCTACAACTAATACAGTAGATAGAGTAGTTACAATCGAAGATTATCCGATTGCTAAAAAACATCCAGAATGGATTGATCTTGGTCAAGGTCGAGACTTAAGCCATATTACGATGGATAACGTAATGGCCGGACATATTACAATGGACGATTTAAAAATTTCTCCATCTATTTTGAAAGCTCAAGGTCAAATTGCTAAGGCTGGGGGCCGAGATCAAATTGAACTCAACTTCTCTCGTGCTGCAGAAATGACGAAGGTAAGTGATAAACGTTTACTTGAAATGTACAATGCACTTCGTCCATATCGTTCTTCTAAACAAGAACTGTTAGATATTGCTAGCGAACTTGATGGTTTAGGGGCTCCAATTTGTGCAAACTTTGTACGAGAAGCTGCAGATAATTACGAACGTCGTAAAAAACTTAAAGGTGATAATTAACCTATAGGAGATGTCATTATGAAACGAATTGTTGGCATCGATATCGGAAACTCTACAACAGAAGCGGCCTTGGCCGAAATTCATAGTAATGGAGAGGTAAAGTTCTTATCTTCTGCCATCGCTAGTACCACAGGTATTAAAGGAACACGCGAAAATATCGTAGGTCTCATGGATGCCCTCAAGTCGCTAATTAGGTCTGCTAATCTTACACTACGAGACATTGACTTAGTTCGCATTAATGAGGCTACACCAGTTATTGGTGATGTGGCCATGGAAACGATTACAGAAACCATAATTACAGAATCTACCATGATTGGTCACAATCCTAAAACTCCAGGTGGTTTAGGCCTTGGCGTAGGCTATACAGTTCCCATTGAGCAACTGATTGATAAGCCACAAGGTCAGCCATATATCGTGGTAGCTCCAAAGATTATCGATTTCGAATTGCTAGCACAGCTAATTAATGCGTACTGTAAGCGAGGTTATGATATTCGAGCTGCCATCCTTCAAGCCGATGATGGCGTACTCGTTAATAATCGATTGGATCATAAAATTCCTATCGTAGACGAGGTTGCATATATCGATAAAATCCCAATGGGTATGCTTTCTGCGGTAGAGGTTGTAGACCCGGGGCAAGTGGTATCACAATTATCGAATCCTTATGGAATTGCCACTGTATTTGAGCTTTCTCCAGAGGAAACAAAGAATATTGTACCAATTCGTTAGGGCCCTCATCGGGAACCGCTCTGCAGTAGTTATTAAAACGCCTGCAGGGGGACGTTAAAGAACGGGTAATACCAGCAGGATCCATCATTGTTATGGGGAATGATCGAACTGTATCCGTCGATGTATCTGCTGGGGCAGAGAGAATTATGGAAACCCTCGAATCTGTTCATCCTATCGATGATATCAGTGGTGAAGCAGGTACGAACGTTGGTGGCATGCTTGAAAAGGTTCGACTTACAATGGCTCAATTGACGAATAAATCACCCCGAGATGTATTCATCCAAGATTTGCTAGCCGTAGATGTAGCTGTTCCTATCAATGTAAAGGGCGGCCTTGCAGGTGAGTTCTCTATGGAACAAGCCGTAGGCATTGCCTCCATGGTTAAGTCAGATCATCTACAAATGGAAATCATTGCAAAGCAGGTAGAAAAAGAGTTAGGCGTACCAGTTGAAATCGGTGGTGAAGAGGCTGAATCAGCTATCTTAGGCGCTTTGACTACACCGGGGACAGCAAAACCAATGGCCATACTCGATCTAGGGGCAGGCTCAACTGATGCATCCATCATTAACCAAGAAGGAAGAATTAAAGCCATTCATCTTGCAGGGGCAGGAAATATGGTAACTATGCTCATCAATTCTGAACTTGGTTTAGAGGATATGCATATTGCAGAAGCTATCAAACGAGACCCATTGGCTCAAGTACTTAGTGTATATCACATTCGTCACGAAGATGGAACGGTGCAGTTCTTTAATGAACCACTTCCGGCAGCATTGTTTGGACGCGTTGTTATCGTAACGTCAGATGGGCTCGTTCCTGTAGAGCGAGATATCCCTCTAGAAAAGATTAAGCGTGTTCGTCAAACCGCAAAGAAACGGGTGTTTGTCACAAATTCACTCCGTGCTTTGGCATCTGTGAGTCCTACTCATAATGTGCGAGATATACCATTCGTAGTTATCGTAGGTGGTTCTGCATTAGACTTTGAAATTCCTCAACTCGTAACCGATGCACTTTCACAATATGCATTAGTAGCGGGGCGAGGCAATATTCGAGGCGTTGAAGGGGCACGAAATGCGGTAGCTACAGGATTGGTATTATCCTATGCACAGAAGGGAGGCCTATGATGGATCAAAGTATCGTCAGTAAGCCAACCATATTGCTGTATGCTACAGAGCATATCAGTGAGGATATACTAAAACCCGTTCTATATGGAATTGAAGAGGAAGGTCTACCTGTTGTCATTGAGTCCCATAGTGGTACGCATATGACATTGGCCGACCTAGCATCTCGTAATTCGGCTTTATCTGTTGGGATAGGCGTTGATGATGAGGCGATTGTGTTGACCTATAAAAACATACCAACGGATCAATTTATTTATCGACTTACGGGCTATGCTCAATATCCAGATAGCTTACGCACCTTAGGTGTCAATGCAGCCCGCCTTGTAAAGGTAATCCTTTCGTTTCTGATGAACGATTGGAAGTAGCTTTTTAAATCTAACTAACTTTAGAGGTGGTGCATATGGCTATTTATACGAAAACCGGTGATGCAGGTACAACGGCCTTATTTGATGGCACTAGAGTACCTAAAAATTCACTTCGTGTGGACACATATGGAACCTTTGATGAATTAAATGCACAGGTTAGTGTATGTGAGAAATTAGTCGTCTCACCAGACAATAAACATGTGATTCACACATTACAACATCAGCTATTCCGCTTATGTGCGGAGGTAGCCACGCCTCATGTGGAAAATCTTAGTGAAAGCAGCAATTTGATTTCACAACAAGATATTAGCGATTTGGAACGTTTGATCGATGACCATACAAAGCGATTGCCACAGCAACATAGCTTTATATTAAGCGGAAATTATCTATCTGCAGCAGAGCTACACGTGGCGCGTACTATTTGTCGTCGTGGTGAACGATTGCTTATAAGTTTAGGTTCTGTAGAACCTATTCGCGATGAGGTTCGTAAATTTATTAATCGACTATCTGATGCTCTATATATCATGGCTCGCATGGAAGACTATATACAATTTGTAGAAACAATTGTAGAACGCGTTTCAGAACGTGTAGCAACTAGTCGTGAGGAAATACTGACAGAAAGCAATCAATGCGTAAGTAATATAGAGCATACTGCTGAAAATGGAGTTATTGATATGACGACTAGAACAGAGTTAGAACATATTATGACGAAACTTTCACAAACCGCCTTGGACTATGCTCAGTCCATAGGCGTACCTATTGTTGTATCTATTGTGGATGCAAAAGGTGTATTAATGTATTTCCATCGTATGTCAGATGCATTGCTCATCAGCAACGATATCGCACAGGCAAAGGCGTACAGCAGTGGCTCTCAAAGTGACAACTCATGAAGTACATCAAAGTGCACAGCCTGATGGCGATCTATTCAACATTGAATCCATGGTAAATCGTAAAATCTGTACCTTTGGTGGAGGTTATCCGATTATCATCGATGGCGAAATTGTCGGTGGGTTTGGTATTAGCGGTGGTACCGTGGCAGAAGATATGGACATTGCATCTCATGCATTACAATCTTTGTTAACTCGATGAGGTGAAGATAATGGACGTAACGCAAATGTATATTAGTGAGTTTGTTGGTACTGCCGTTTTACTCGCATTTGGTAATAGTACAAAATGCATCGATTTTGTTAAAGAAAACCATCGTTGGTATCTGTGGTACTCAACTGGTTACATTATTTTGGATGGGCCTTTGCAGTACCTTCGCTGTGTATAGTAGGAATTACACTAGGTGGACCTGGTCATTTGAACCCCTGCCGTTACCTTTGCTCTGCAGTAGCAGGTATCTTCCATGGGAACAAGTAATTCCGATGTCTATCGCTCAAATTGCCGGCGCTTTTGTAGGTGCTACTATTGCAAAGAGTATTCTATTATCCGCACTTCAAGCGAAACAGGCCCTGATGAAGGTAACTGCAGGCATCTTTGCGACTGGTCCAGCTATTGACCATAAACCTTGCAATTTGATGTCTGAAATCATTGCTACCTTTTATGCTCATTCTAGCAACCCTTTGCTTGGGCAAGATGGCAGATGGCTTAGCTCCAGTGGTTAATGGTATCCTCATTGCATCCATCGGTATGTCCTTTGGTGCAATCTACAGGTTATGCGTTAAATCCAGCTCGTGACTTCGGTGCTCGCCTGGCATATACTATTTTTGCCTATTCCTAATAAGGGAACGGCGAATTGGCAATATGCATGGGTTCCATTTATTGGTCCATTGATTGGGGCTGGTTTAGCAGTAGTATTTTTTAAATTAGTGGCACCTTAAGAGAAATCTATATTGAGCGACTAGCATGTATAGTCCGTGTCTACTATATGAACTGTACATTTTTGTATTAGGAGGAGATTATATGACCTTTCAAGAGTAATTGATGCTAAACAACGCATCATCCAAGAATTTGTACCCGGAAAGCAGGTTACTATAGCCCATGTTAGTTTACTAATCCTAAGCCCGATTTGTTTAGAAAAATGGGGCTTGAGGAAAAAGGCCGCAATGCCATTGGAATTCTTACAATCACACCTGGCGAAGGGACCATTATTGCGACCCGATATAGCAAGTAAGTCTGGTGACATTGAAATTGGTTTCATCGACAGATTTTCGGGAGCACTTCTCATAACGGGAGATGTATCTGCTGTTGAATCCGCATTGCAGAGCGTTATTGAAGGCTTGCAACGCATATTAGGATTCTTCCCAACGGATTTAACAAGATCCCAATGAAAGGGTATTATGAGTACCGAAAAGAAAGAAAAAACGCATCCTTCTCGTAGGGCGCGCGGATGTGGTAAGACCACATTGGCAGATACGATTACTCATGGCTCTGCAACGTATCACAAAAACACAAGCCATAACTCAGAGGGTAATTTTATTGATACCCCTGGGGAATACATGGAAAATCCTAATTACTATCGAGGAATTATCTTGCACGCCTATGATGCGGATATAGTGATTTTTATGATTCCTGCAGGCGATAAACAACATATTCCACCTAGCTTTGGGAATTCTTTAAACCGGGAGAAGTTATCGGTGTTGTGTCAAAGAGTTGATACGGGAAAAGATGTGGAGGCGCCGTCAGCTAATCTCAAAAGCATGGAGCTACTAAGATTTTTGAAATATCCGTTCACGATCAAGAATCGTTAGATCGTTTATGTGACTACATATACAGTTAGTTGAAAGAAGGTTTTTCCATGGACAGAGGTTTTGAAGAACAACTTAATCAATTTATTTTAAATAAGGCGATCATTCCAAAAAGCTTAGGTCTATGGGAACGATATTTCAAAAAGATGTGTCTTGCTTGGCAAGAAATCCGGCCTGAGATTCATGCACAACATATTATCTTTTCTGCAGATAACGGAATCTCCGTAGACGGACTGATCGGTTATAACTACGAAATTACTCGTAAACAATCTCAGAATATGATTGATGGTAAAAGCGCAGTTGCCAATTACTGTATCTTTTAACCATATTCCCTATACGAAGTAGTAGACGTTGGTATTGCGTGCCCTAAAGGTATCGGGATAGATCGAAAAGTTAGTCAAGGTACAAAAAATATTTTACATGGTGCCGCTATGAGCGTCGAAGAATTTGATTTAGCATACCAAGCTGGTTACAACCGCGTTATATACTATGCGGAATCGGGAATTAATCTATTTTCCTTTGGAGAAATGGGTGTTGGTAACACGACTACGTCAGCACTGTCTTGAGTGGCCTTACAAAGCTAGACCCACGTATAACCGTAGGTCCTGGGTCCGGTCCTGAAGACGAAGCGTACATGAATCAAAAACGAGAGTTTGTACGCACCGCACTATCTCATCATAAGGGACACTTAAATAGTCCCAAAGAAGTAATTAGCCGCGTAGGTGGCTTTGATATAGCCGCTATTACAGGCGCTATGGTAGCTTGTACAGACCTACATATTCCATTTGTAATCGATGGATATATTACAGCAGTGCTATGGCTTGTAGCTACGCAAATGAATGGAGACGCTCCATTATACGGTATTCATCTCATTATTCTCGCGAGGTAGGAATGGCCACAGATTGACATTTATGCAAATATTCGTCTTGATGAAGTTCCAATCCATGGACAAATGGCATTAGGGTGAAGGTACAGGCTGTACTTATGGTACAGTTGCTTAAAACTGCTCACTTTGCCTTTTATGAATATAGGGTACTATGGTGGAACTATTAGAAAAATAAGTTTGTAATCATTATTCTATATTTCGTAAAAGGAGAGAAAACAGATGACACAAGAAGCATTAGGTATGGTGGAAACTAAGGGTCTAGTAGGCGCTATTGAAGCAGCTGATGCAATGCTTAAAGCAGCTAATGTGGAACTCGTGGGCAATGAAAAAATTGGCTCTGGTCTCGTTACTGTTATGGTTCGTGGTGATGTAGGTGCTGTAAAGCCGCTGTAGATGCAGGTGCAGCTGCTGCTGAACGCGTAGGCATTGTTATCTCTACTCATGTAATTCCAAGACCACATAAAGATGTAGAAGGTATTTTACCAACAAAGGGTGAATAATTATGGCCGATACTAAAAGTATGGTAGATGAGATTTTAAAACGCGTGTTGATGCGTATCGATGGTACTGACTTAAGTAAAGCAACAGGCGCAACAGGTAATGCATCATGTGCTTCGTCACCTGTAAGTTCACCTACTGCAAGTCAATTACAAACTTCTATGATTACTGAACATGTAGGTAGCACTACAACAGGCGATACAATTGGTCTCGTTATTGCCAATGTAGACAGTCAAGTATTGGAAGCTATGCAGCTCACTAAGTCATATCGCTCCATCGGTATCTTAGGTTCACGTACAGGTGCAGGGCCGCAAATCATGGCCGCTGATGAAGCTGTAAAAGCGACGAATACAGAGATTGTTAGCATTGAGTTTGCCCGTGATATGAAAGGTGGTGCCGGTGCAGGCTCCCTTATCATATTTGGTGGCGATGATGTATCTGATGTAAGACGTTCTGTGGAAGTAGCATTACGTGAATTGGAACGTACTTTCAGCGAAGTATATATGAATGAAGCAGGCCATGTGGAGGTTCAATATACGGCTCGTTCAGGTGAAGCCTTAGTCACTGCATTTGGTGCGCCAGAAGGCAAAGCCTTTGGCTTGATTGTTGGTGCACCAGCGGCTATAGGTGTAGTTATGGCGGATACAGCAGTTAAGTCAGCTAATGTAGATGTGGTAGGCTATCGCTCTCCATCGAACTCTGCTATGAGTAATGAGGTGATCTTACAAGTTAGTGGTGATTCTGGCGCTGTTAAAACAAGCTGTAAAAAGCGACACGTGATGTGGGCTTAGCTTGTTAGAAACTATGGGCGAAATACCTAAGAATAAAGGTAATGCTTACATTGTCTAATGAATGCTGCTTCAAGAAATATACATTCGTTATAAATACTAATACGTCGAAATAGATGATACTTTCACAATGTGAATAGGAGAATTCATAATGGCAGAACTAAATGAACAAATGTCACATCATTATGGACATAATGGATGAAAGTAGGTATGCTCAGGATGAGCCTGTTCAGGCGACACCGAAAGAAGAACCTAAAATAGAATCTCAAGAACCAGAGTTAAAAAGATTTGATTCGTCAAATGTTAGTAGATATGCAACGTAGCTAACGTTATAGGAATGCATGAATCCTGTGCGAATCATCAATAGAAATAGACGTCGGGAGGTGGCATAGTGAAAGATTCACTAGGGTTACTAGAAGTAGCTGGTTTACTGGGAGGGCTATCACCGCATCAGATGCAATGGTTAAAGCGCAAATGTACGGTTGATAGGAATAGAAAAAGACGAGAGGTCTTGGCTGGATGACAGTAAAGGTTGCCGGTGATGTAGCAATGTGAAGCTACTGTTCAGACTGGTGTGGCTCTTACAAAAGGAATGAACCTGTATGTAGCTCATAAGGTAATTCCAAGACCTGCAGAAGGTTTAGTAGAATCCTTTAATGATGATTTTACAGATAAGCCTGCTAAGGTTTCTGATGAGACACAGTTAACTAAGGCGAGTGCTGGTGTTCAAGAAACTAAAGAAGTTATCAGAAACTGAACCAGTCAAAGCTGAAGTTACAACTTCTAAAACAGAGAAACCCCAATTAGATGAAAAAGGTTGTTGAAGTGTTAGATGAAATTGTATCTACTATCATAGAACCGAAAAGTTCTAAAGCCCACAAGTACAAAGAAAACAACACCAAAGAAAAACTCTAAAAAGAAATAAAGTAGTAAAAATTTAGTAAATAAAAAAGGAGATTATCATGAATAACGCATTAGGCATGGTAGAAACAAAAAGGTTTAGTAGGCGCAATTGAAGCGGCTGACGCAATGGTAAAAGCAACTAACGTTACATTAGAAGGTACTGAAAAAATTGGTTCGGTCTTGTAACTGTAATGGTTCTGTGGTGATGTAGGCGCTGTAAAAGCAGACGGTTGATGCAGCAGTGCGATGACACAAAAAGTGGGCGAAGTAGTATCTACTCATGTAATTCCACGCCTCATAGCGACGTAGAATTAATCTTTACCTAAGAAAGGATAATAGCTATGGATCGGGAACAGATTCGTGCTATCGTACGAGAAGTGATCGAAGCCATATTCGAAGCGTCCATTCCCGTAGGTGTGAGCAATAGACATGTCCATCTATGTCAGGAGGACTGGGATGTATTATTTCCGAATCAGGCTATTACTAAGAAAAGTGACTTAAAACAAACTGGAGAGTTTGCTTCAGAACAAACCGTTACTCTGGTGGGGCCTAAAGGGGTCATTCAAAATGTCCGCGTACTAGGGTCCCTCTTAGAAAACAGTCACAAGTGGAGGTATCGTTGACCGATGCTCGTACATTAGGCATAAAGCCTCCTATTGTGCTATCTGGTCATTTAGAATCAGCCGTAGAGATTACTCTATGTACTGAAAACGGGGAAATAACAAAACCTATTTGTATTGTTGCAAAAGCGACATATTCACATGTCGCCGGATGATGCAAAACGGTTCCATGTAAACGACGGTGATAGCGTTAATGTTGAACTTCAAGCGCCAGAACGCACCACTGTATTTGGTGATGTCATCGTTCGAGCCGTACCTGGTTTTGTCTTAGAACTCCATATTGATACAGATGAGGCAAATGTCGCTAATGTACAAGGTACAGTGATGGCGAGAATGTACAGTAAAGTAGGTGATACGATGAAGGGTTTGAAAAAGGCAAATAATACATTGCAAGAGTTCTCTGATCTCGTAGAGTCCAAACAAGTGAGCTCTCATAATCAAAAGAAAATTTGCGTGTAGGCATTGACCTTGGTACATCATCTATTGTCTTATCCGTAGTTAACGACAAAGGTAAACCTATATATGGCACCTTTGAATACAATGAATCTATTCGAGACGGCCTTTGTAGTTGACTATGTAGGAGCTGTTACAATTACGCGAGCGTTAAAGGCTAAGGCAGAGGCGCACCTTTTAGGCATAGAACTTGTATGATGCTGGCAGTAGACTGTTCCACCTGGAACGATAGGCAGAATAAAGATGTAGTAGGTCAGCGTTCTAGAGCGCCGGTTTTTGAAGTAACTTGTATTTTAGACGAACCTACCGTTATGCTACATGTACTAGGGCATCACCGATGGCGCTGTTATCGACGTCGGTGGTGGTACTACAGGCATAAGCATTTTAAAGGATGGTCGAGTTGTATATACCGTAGATGAGCCTACAGGGGGTACCCATATGAACCTTGTTATTAGCGGGTTTGCATGGAATCTCCATCCCTGAAGCGGAGGCTTATAAGCGGAATGAAGCAAATAAACGCGATGTATATGCAACCATACGGCCTGTTGTTGAAAAATGGCGCTTATTTCTAAGCGTGCGTTACAAGAGGGTGGTTATGAAAAGGGACTCTATTGTTGTTGTAGTGGTGCTTCAAATTTTTGAGGAGTTTACAAAAACTTTCAGTCAATATATAGGATTACCCGTAGATAAGCCGCTATATCCAGAATTTGTAACGCCCTTAGGAATTGCTATGGGAAGTGAGCATTAATATATGGATGCATTAGTTAAACTGGTGCTAGAACGCCTAGAAAAGCGGATGACATCCACTACTACGTTTATGGTCACAGAATGCAATAGCTATGATGAACATATATTGTTGCAGAATCAACTCATTTCTTTTGCTGGTATAGATTATGGTCAGCTACGAGAGTTAATGAGCGATACATTGGTGCCTTGGGTAGCCTGTTTGCACCGTGCATTAGCTTATGACTGTGAGGTGACAATACGCCTCGCAGTCCCTGTAACCTCATTGATGAATCCATCAGTTATTCTAGATTGGCCTATCAAATTTCTAGATAAATTTGGTCGTCCTATATATGCCAGCCATCAAGGCTGGATAACGGCCTCTTTTGTAAGATCTTGTGAAAGTCAGTCTATTATCGTCATATATAGACAACGGTTCACCATGGCTGCTCGAGATGAAATCGAGCGCTTAGGTATCACAATAATTGAAGGGAACGAGAAGTATGCAAGTCGGTAAAGTAGTGGGTAGTATCGTATCTACTCAAAAGCATGAATCTCTAAAGGGAATGAAACTGATGATGGTAGATATTCTCGATGGAGAACAAGAGTTGACGGGGCGCATAGAAATCGCCGTCGATACAGTATGTGCTGGTGAAGGTGAATATGTGCTTCTAACTCGAGGCTCATCGGCACGGCATATTTTCGAAGATGATAAAGGCACCGCAGTAGATTGTGCTATTGTGGGTATTATTGATAGTTTTGAAAAATAATTGTATAGGAAATAGCTGGTGCCAGAGCTAAACCTAGTTATTGTGTCACATCATGAATATATCCTTGATTGTGTACACCGTTAGTTGACATGGTCATTGCATCAGCAATGCAACCTATATGGAGGTTCATGATGGAAAACAATACACAGTTGAAAGAAATGATCCGCTCCATGGTTATAGATCTATTACAGGGGCAAAAGCAAGAAGCGGCCTCATCACAACCTGTTAAACAAGCGCCTAGGGGACAAGTTGAACCAGGTGTATTTGATACAGTTGATGATGCAATTCAAGCAGCAAAAGCAGCGCAAGCGCGTTTTGAAGATTGCACCTTGGCAACTCGTGAAAAGGTAATAGCAGACATCCGTGCTACTATGCGTCCACGAGTACAAGAATTGGCTCAGAAAACTGTTGAAGAAACAGGGATGGGGCGTGTTGCAGATAAAGTACTAAAATTAAACCTTACACTCGATAAAACACTGGTAGAAGATCTCGTTACCGAGTGTGAAACTGGTGATAATGGCATGACATTGTATGAACTGTCTGCTTATGGTGTCATCGGGGCTATTACACCAAGTACAAATCCAGCAGAAACGTTAATATGTAATACTATCGGCATGCTAGCAGCAGGGAATGCAGTATTCTTTAGTGTACATCCTGGTGCTAAGCATCTCAGTCGATTGCTAGTTAGTGAACTTAACCAAATCATTGCTAAATCGATTGGCATTGAAAACCTTATCGTTACACTTCGTGAACCATCTATTGAGTCTGCTCAAGAGATGATGCTACACCCAGATGTGAGCTTATTAGTTGTTACTGGTGGTCCTGGCGTAGTAAAACAAGCGCTTCAAAGCGGTAAAAAGGTTATCGGTGCAGGTGCTGGTAATCCACCCGCCTTTGTAGATGAAACGGCAGATATTAAAAAGGCCGCCCAAGATATCGTGCTCGGTGCTAGCCTAGATAATAATATCCTTTGTATCGCCGAAAAGAGCGTCGTTGCTATGCGCCAAATCGAGCCACAGCTAGTTCAAGAAATGGTAAAAGCAGGATGTGTCCTCATTGACAATCAACAAGATATTCAACGCCTCGTAGATTTAATAGTCTTACCAAATGGGACACCAAATAAAAAGTTCGTCGGTAAGAATGCAAGTGTTATTCTTGATGCGGCACATATTCCGTACAATGGTGATCCACGGTTGATTATCATGCGCACACCAAAAGACCATCCATTTGCAGTCATTGAAATGTTAATGCCTATTCTACCTGTTGTAACGGTAGATAGCTTTGATGAAGGACTCGATGTGTGCTTGATGTTAGAAGCTAGGCTTTACATCATACGGCAACAATGCATTCCTTAAATATGGAACGCCTCAATCGGATGGCCCGTAAAATGAAAAACTTCCATTTTTTGTTAAGAATGGCCCATCCTATGCCGGTCTTGGCTTTAGCGGTGAAGGTACGACAACCTTTACAATCGCTACACCTACTGGGGAATCCACTACATCGGCTCGCTGCTTTGCACGCCGTCGTAGATGTTGTTTAACAACAGGATTTAATATTCGATAGGTGGTGAGCATATGAATAAATGGACTTTTCCAACCCAAATTTATTCGGGTACAGATTCGTTGAATCGTCTTACAGAATTTAATAATGAATCTATCCTTATCATATGTGATCCATTTTAAAAGACTCACCAAGCCTTACGTATGTGATGGGGTTAATGGATAGTAAAAATAAGGTGACTACATATACAGATGTAGTACCCGACCCACCCATAACTCATGTAGTAAAAGGCATTGAATTTATGGGAAGCTATTAAACCGACTGTTATCATCGCTATTGGTGGTGGATCCTGCATCGATATGAGCAAAGGGATAGCTTATTTCGGTCGTGGTTAAAGCATATGGATATTAAATTATTCATCGCCATTCCTACTACAAGTGGAACAGGCTCTGAAGTAACTTCCTTTGCTGTTCTTACAGATAGTGAAACACAAATTAAGTATCCTCTTGTAGATGATGCGGTATTACCTGATGAAGCTTTATTAACGCCATTATTTGTAAAAACGTCTCCACCTAGTGTTACTGCATTTAGTGGTATGGATGTACTCGTTCATGCTCTAGAAGCCTATGTGGCGACTGCTGCAAATAACTTCACCGATGCATTGGCACAACAGGCGATCGAGCTTGTCTTTTATATACTTACCAAAATGTCATAAGCCAACAGCTACAGAGCAAGACCGCATGTCTATGCACGAAGCATCATGTCTTGCAGGGCTTTCCTTTAATAAGGCTGGCTTAGGTATCGTTCATGCCATGGCTCATCAGTTGGGAGGACAATTCCATGTGCCTCATGGGCTAGCTAATAGCATGCTCTTGCCGTATGTAATTGCATTTAACTGCTCTCATAATCAAGAGGTAGCAAAAGAAATATGCAGCATTATCTGCGAAATTAGGCTTTGCATCACATAAAAGCATCTGAAAGTGACAAATTAGGAGCCCTGTTAGAAGCGATTATAAAGTTACAACGTACTTTGGAATGTCCTATGACACTAACAGAGTTTGAGTAGACAAAGCTACATCCGGTGAAAAACTTACGCTCATGGCTAGCAGAGCATTAGAAGATATGTGCTATCGCTTTAATCCATACCCAGCAAATCAGGATGATCTTATTAGTTTGTATGAAAATGTTATGTAATTTATATAGAGTAAATAAACAAATTACAAAAATATAATCAGTATTGTAGAAAAAGAGACTTTAATGGTTTCATTGAAGTCTCTTTTTATTAGGCATGATTACTTATTTATTTGTATATGATCGCTTGATAGAAAGGAAAACATTGTATCTGTTGGATTTAACGATGTATGTATCTATCTCTTTATATATTACTGTAGTGATGTGCTATTAGATATACTTTTTCATTTTAGAATGATATAATATTTTTACATCCTATAACAATCTAGAGTCGTTATTCAAATTTAGTCATATTCTATATAACTCATTGGAATATAGAATAACATAGATTTTATCTACATTTTGTTGTATAATAAAGATAGGATATTTAAAAATTTAGATATTTTTGGTGAAAGTATTATATTCTTATCTAATTTAATTTTTATTTTAGATGCTTAGTACAGTATATATGTTGTACATATTACATGTGAGACTTTCACAAAAATAAGTATGGTCACTTAGGTGGTCATACGGTCGTTAAAAAAAGAGTATTTATGCAGCACATGCTACGCATGAGGGATTGACGTGGGGTCTACAACGGTTAAAGTTGTATTATTGGACGAACACGATAATTATTTGTATAAAAAAAGTACATACGCCATTATGCAAACATATTGGACACAGTATATACCTTGCTACAAGAGGCTCAAGTAGGTCATGAAGACGCTCTTGTTCATGTATGTATTACTGGTTCTGGTGGGATGGCTATGGCCGAAAAGGTGCGCATCCCATTCGTACAAGAGGTGATTGCTGAAACGCGAGCTGTAAAAAGCCCTCTATCCAGAAACAGACGTTATCATCGAACTTGGTGGTGAAGATGCGAAGGTTACGTATTTAGGGTCAAACTGCGGAACACCGTATGAATGGTTCCTGTGCTGGTGGTACGGGTGCTTTTATCGACCAAATGGCGACCTTATTGCAGACAGATGCATCTGGTCTTAATCAATTAGCCATGAATGCTGATACGATTTATCCAATTGCGGCACGTTGTGGCGTATTTGCTAAAACAGATGTACAAGCTTTGTTAAATCAAGGCGCATCTCATGAAAATATTGCAAAATCCGTATTCCAAGCAATTGTAAACCAAACGATTGCTGGCCTTGCATGCGGACATAAAATCGAAGGTAATGTAGCATTCCTTGGCGGTCCATTGACATTCTTATCCGAGTTGCGCCAATGCTTCTGCGATACTTTAGAGTTGGATGAAGCGCATCGCATTATCCCTGAGAATGGTGAGTTGTTCATTGCTTTAGGGGCAGCATTGATGAAAGATGAGTGCCGTGAGATCACTGTTGGTCAATTGACAAAGGAAATCGGTGCACTTATCGGTATTCCTATGGAAGCTACAGACCGTGTCGATCCGCTATTTAAGAATGAACAAGAATTAGAAGAATTTTCGTGCTCGTCACGCTAAGGCGGTAACGCCAAAAAGCGAATATTGAGGATGCTCAAGGTCCTTGCTATCTTGGGATTGATGCTGGTTCTACTACGCTAAAGGTAGTACTCATTAATAGTAATAAGGAAAATTATCTTCTCCCACTATGGTCCTAATCACTGGTAAACCATTAGAAAAATCTCGTGAAATTATCGAGCAGATTTATACATTATTGCCTAAAGGTGCTTATATTGCACACTCTGGCGTAACCGGCTACAGTGAGGCCTTTCTAAACGCGCCCTCGGCATCGATATAGTGAAGTAGAAACGATGGCTCACTATCGATGCGGGACTGATTCTTCTGCCCTGATGTATCCTTTATTTTGGATATTGGCGGTCAAGATATGAAATGCTGTAAGGTTCGTGATGGGTATATCGAAGATATCGTGTTGAACGAAGCTTGCTCATCTGGTTGCGGCTCTTTTCATTGATACATTTGCATCTGGTCTACGAATTCCAATCGATCAATTCGCAAAAGAAGGGTTATTGGCACCTATGCCAATCGACTTAGGCTCTCGTTGTACCGTATTTATGAACTCTAAGGTTAAGCAGGCTCAAAAAGAAGGTGCTACGGTACAAGATATCGCAGCAGGTCTTGCTTATTCTGTAATTAAAAATGCCCTTTATAAGGTTCTCAAGGTGAAAGACCCTAAAGAATTAGGCGATCATATCGTTGTACAAGGTGGTACGTTCTATAACGAATCTGTTTTGCGTGCCTTTGAGAAATTGATGGGCGTAGAGGTGATTCGCCCTGATGTATCTGGTTTGATGGGGGCATACGGTATGGCTCTTCTTGCAGCGGAAACGGCGGAAGAGTTGCAAAAGGGTGAAAGTACATTGCTAGATAGTGAAGGCCTTAATTCTTTACAAGTATCTACGACAATGCGCAATTGTGGCTTTGCCCAAATAACTGCATGCTTACTATTAACGCCTTTCTCCGATGGTCGTACGCACGTAACGGGCAACCGTTGTGATCGCGAGTGCTGGCGATATGATCCAAGAGAAACGTAAAGCCAGTTCCTAACTTGGTAGATGTAAAAATTACGTCGTTACTTTGATTACTACTTGAAGAAAAACATTCAGAGTTTGAAGGTAAAATGCGTGTAGGGTATTCCTCGCGTTCTCAACATGTATGAGGACTTCCCATTCTGGTTTACATTCTTCAATAGCTTGGGTTATGAAGTAATCCTTTTCAGATTATACGACTAAGGATCAATACAATAAGGCTATCGATACGATTCCATCCGATACGGCTTGCTATCCAGCAAAAGGCTGTTCATGGTCACATTCGCGACTTAGCGAATGCACAGGTAGACTTTATTTGGTACCCTTGTATTCAATATGGCCCTAAGGAATTTAGCCGCGACAATAATTACCATTGTCCAATGGTTATTTCCTATCCAGAACTTATCAAAAATAATATGCAAGAGGTTTTGGGCGATACTCCGTTCCACGCACCATTCTTGCCGCTAGCTGATAAAAATCCCTTGTTCCGGCTCTTGTGAAAGCATTGGATTTCTTAGGCTTAAAGAAGAAGGATATTGCTAAGGCTGTAGACCTCGCTTGGGAAGAGCAGGAAAACTGTAAAGCGTCTTACCGTGAAACGACAAAGAAAACCTGTGTCTCGCCTAGTGGCAGAACAAATTCCGACAATCGTATTGGCTGGTCGTCCATATCATTTGGACTCCGGTATTAACCACGGTATTCCTGAACTTATCACATCTCTTGGTATGGCTGTTCTTACAGAAGATGGCGTTGCACCATTAGGCAATGAAATCAAGCATTTACGTGTTGTAGACCAATGGTCCTACCATAGTCGCCTATATCGTGCCGCTGAATTTCGTAAGTAGAACTGAAGGATTCCAAATTGTAGAAAGCTTAACTCCTTTTGGATGTGGCCTCGATTCCATCGTAGCAGATCAGGTAAAAGATATACTTTCAGCAAATCACAAAAATCCATACCTTGCTCAAAATCGATGAAGGTACAAACCTTGGCAGCCGTGACAATCCGTTTGCGTTCCTTGCAATCTGTAATGGAACGTAGCTTGCGTCGTCATCATAATCCTGAGGCGCCGGAAGAAATAGTGGTAGAGAAATTACCAACTTACGATTACAATCGCGTTGTCTTCACAGAAGAAATGCGTAAGACTTATAAAATCTTGGTGCCACAAATGTCACCATTGCATTTCAGCCTTTTAGAGCCTGTTCTTCAACATGAAGGTTACAATTTTGAAATGTTGCCAGCTCCAACACGTGACGATATTGAAGTGGGCTTGAAATATATCAATAATGATGCATGTTACCCAGCGATTATCGTTGTAGGGACAGCTCATGTCCGCACTGTTATCCGGTAAATATGATGTAGATAAGACGGCTGTTATCATCTCTCAAACTGGTGGTGGTTGTCGTGCTACAAACTACATCGGTTACTTACGTAAAGCATTGATTGATGCTGGGTATGAAACAAGTACCAATCCTATCTCTCAATGCGAGTGATATGGAACGTCAACCAGGGCTTTAAAGTTGACAAAAGGCTTCTTACATCGCATGATTCAAGCCGTAGTATACGGGGATGCTATCATGCAATGCGTATTGGCTACACGCCCATACGAAAAGAACCCTGGCTCTACCGATGCATTATGTGATTACTGGCTTAAAAAGCTCCGTGAAAACATTACATCTGCAAGCCTTCGTCAATACAACAAGTATATTAAAGAAATCATTCATGACTTTGATAACTTGCCAGTCAACAAGGATGTACAGAAACCTCGTGTTGGCGTCGTAGGGGAAATTTACGTTAAATTCCATCCAAGTGCTAACAACCATATTAATGAGCTCATTGAAAAGGAAGGCGGCGAAGTCGTTACATCTGGCTTGCTAGATTTCTTCTTGTATTGTGCAATGGATAGCACATACCGTGCTAAGCACCTTGATGGTACATGGCTATCTGGCTTCTTCGGTACATTGGCTCGTGAAGCCCTTGAACTCTACCGCTTGCCATATGCAAAAGCCGTAGCAGCGTCAAAACACTTTGACCCGTTACAACGTGATGACAGAAGTAGCAAAGAAGTGCTCAATTCATCGGACTTGGTAACCAATGTGGTGAAGGCTGGTTCCTCATAGGGAGATATGATTGACCTTATCGAAAAAGGGCTAAACAAATCGTATGCTTACAACCATTTGGATGTTTACCAAACCACGTAACAGGTAAAGGCATGGTAAAAACACTATCCGCTGCCTACCCAGACGTGCGAATCGCAGCTATCGACTACGATCCAGGATCCAGTGCGGTTAACCAAAGCAAACCGATTGAAACTACTACTATCGACAATGTTTGAATAAGGGTGCTCTGTTATATTTTCAATGGGGCCCCTGTGACAACTACATAACACTAGTAGTAGAAAAACACAGCCCTCTCTTGGCTCAGTACGTCGCTACGCTTTCGTAAAAATCGCTGCAGAGAGGGCGTGTTCTTTCTATATACACCCTAGTTATGAAGCGGTCCCATTGAAAATATAACAGTAGTGAGGGAGAGTGATGGAATTTAGTGAATATCTGATAAGGTCCCTCATTTTATAATGGGGCCCTGAATACAACTGCATATTACTACTATAGAAAATACAGCCTTCTTGGCTCAATACGTCACTACGTTCCGCAAAATCGCGCAGAGAGGCTGTATTCTTTTCTATATACGCTCACTATGAAGATGTCCCATTGAAAATATAACTGGATAGAGGAGGGGAGAAATGTGGAGATGTGCTATGGCACATCTCCTTTCTCTCAATCAGTTGTGTAGGTGGTTTTCGTTATTATGCCTAGGTGTTTGTCAGAGTTAAAGAATCAATCTATTTTTGAAATATGCTTGTAAAGTCCCAGCAATGGGACGCCTTCATAGATAGTGTTAATATAAATAAGATACCCCTTCTCGAAGCGATTTTTACGGAAGTACTGAGCAAGGAAAGGGTATCTTATTTATATACTAATATTATTTTGTTGTAGTCGGAGCTCCCCATTGTGGGAGCTTATACAAATATGTAAAAGGATTAATCTTTTTCTACCAAACCATAGGCACTAATAAGGAAAGCACTGCACATACTAGCATGTAATCCCCATGGGAATCCCTGTATATTCCCACCAATACCAACTAATGGAGATACGATTCCTGCAGAGAACATGCTAGCAAAGCCAAGTACTGCAGAGGCACTTCCAGCCATTTTACCGTATTTAGCCATTGCCATAGAGAAAGAGGCAGAGCCAAATAGGGATACTGTACATACGGTAAAGAATAGAATGGCCGTTACAGGAATAAGTGGCCATTCGAAAAGCATAGCTATTAAGAATAGCAAGGAGCCGATTGTTGGTTGCCAGAGGGCAAATGTTAGTAATTGTCGAACTGTGATTACATTACTTAATCTAGCGCTTATGGCACTAGCTAAGATAATACCACAGCTATTGATACCAAAGAGATAGCTAAATTCTTGTGCAGATAGTTGGAAGATGTTTTGGTATACAAAGGATGAACCTGAGATATACGCAAAGAATCCACCAAAAGCAAAGAATTGGATTAGTGTTTGCTCAAGGAATCGCTTATCTTTAATAAGCGTAATGTAGTTCTTTGTAGCAGTTGCAACGCCACCTGTAACGCGTTTTTTTCTTTAGGTAAGCTTTTCACGGAAGAGAAGAGATCCCACTAATAGAATAGCAGAAAATATTGCTAAAATAACGAAGATAACGCGCCATGTAGTGAATAGTAATAATTGACCGCCGATGAGCGGAGCGATTACTGGCGCCAAACCGTTAACCATCATGAGCAATGCAAAGAGTTTAGTCAATTCTTGACCAAATGCAAAATCTCGAGCGATGGCCTTAGCAATTACAACGCCCACAGATCCTGTTAAACCTTGTAGAAAGCGTCCGAGTAAAAGTATTTCAATGCTTGGTGCATAAGCTACAGATTATGCTAGAGATAACGCAAAAGTAAGTTGCCTGTTATAAGAGGGCAACTTGCAGTCATAGTATCACTAATAGGGACCTCCAAATAATTGACCTAATGCAACACCAAAAGTCATCACACCAATGGTCATTTGAATATTTGATGCAGATGTATTTAGTTCACTAGGCATAATTGGTAATGCTGGTAAATATAAATCTGTTGCAAGTGGTGTGATGGCTGTCAACAGACCAAGGAATACTACTAAGATGAAAGAGACCTTAGCAGAATTTTTCTTGAGTCATAAAAACCCTCCTATACTAAAGTGAGAAAAATAAAAGTCTGCGAATCGCACTGCAGACTGCATTTAATTTTTCTATTTGATACGATGTATTTTACCATGATTGAGAAAAAATATCTATATGAAATATTGACTTTTTAGCTATATCTCTATTTATAGATTACAATTAGTATATTAATTATATCTAAAAAAATATCAATGTGTTTATTGGCGATAGGGAGAATTATATGAAAATATTTACTAAAAAGTTCTTTGGTGTTACTGCAATAGTAGTAATCGGGACAGCATACGATTTCATCTGTAGAAGCAATTAGTTCTGATGAGGCTGTTCAAAGCGCTTAGCACGTGTGCCAGGGTGCAACAGCTAGCAAATGTAACTGAATTTCAATCGTGATTATGAGAATGGCGTTTAGAGTATGAAGGTGAAATACATTATAACGGTTATGAATATGATTTTGAAATTGATACAGATACTGGGACCTTTTACTAAAATGGGAAGTAGAACAAGTACTTATTAATAGATTGTTACAATTATTTATACAAATTAGTGAACTCTAAACTGTATTATCATTAGCCATGTATATGTAGTATCTATATATAAAAAAAGAACAGCTCGTGAAAGAGCTGTTCTTTTGTATTGTTACCAGTTCTTAGAAGAAGAAGTGATGAATTTCATGGATGAAATAGTTGACCGAAGAAGGAGATACAACCATGCATAACGATGAAGATCAAGAAGTATTTAAATGCGCTGTTCATGATAACGCTTGCTTCGATTTCATGTTCTAGTTTATGAGCTTCTTCAGTACTGATTTCTTTGTGGTTTTCTAGGTATGCTTTTTAAAAGCAGGTCCCTACGGCACCAATAGAAATCGCGATGGATTGTGGGGACAACATTTTGCCGATACCAGCTGCACCGGAGTTAACTGCTGCCAACCAGAAGCCAAGGTCTTCGAAGTTTGTAGGATCTAAACCTTGAGCTGCAGCGATTTGAAGTGGACCAAACAATACGTTGGAGTTTGTACCAGAACCAGTTAAGAATGCACCCAACGCACCCACGATAGGAGCGAATAGAGGATACAAAGTACCTGTACTAGCAACCATTGCTTTTTGCAATGTCTGCAGTCATACCAGAGTAAGTCATCAATTTAGCTGTCATAACAACTGTGATGATTGTAAGGTATGTGAATTTCAAGTTTTTAACTGTGCTACCTAATGTACCGAAGATTTCGCCAGCTTTTGCTTTTTGGATGAAACCACCAACAATACCAGCGATGAAAATCATAATACCAGGTGTTGCAATCCATACGAATGTGTGAGTTTTGCGCCAGCACCTTGATAAATAGGTACAGATGTTTTAATGGACGCAAGAGGACCATTAATTGCAGGAACAATTTAGAAGTTAATAACAATAATACGAAGATTAAGATGAATGGCATTGCAGCTACAAGGCCTTCGCCACCAGAAACTTTAGGGACTTCGCCAGTTTGTTTAACTGCGTATTTAGGATCATTAGGAGGCATGATTTTTGCACAACCAATGATAACTGCCATGATAACGATGGATGCAGAAATTACGGATAATTCTGGACCCATTACAGCGTTGATTACAGTTTCAGGAACTGCTAATGCTAAACCAGAAAGTAATGTTACAAGGAATACGCCTTTTAACGCTTTAATACCGCCACCAATAATCATAACAACAAAGAATGGAGCGATAAGGTTAAGCAAGAACAATTGTACGGAAATGAATGTACCTAAATGGCTTGGATCAAGGTTTGTTAAGGATGCCAATGTAGTTGTTGGAATCCCGATAGAACCAAATGTTGTTGGTACGGAGTTTGCAACGAGACATGCGATGATAGATTTTAGTGGGTCAAAACCTACGGCAACCATCATAGCTGCAGGAATTGCAACGGCAGTACCGAAGCCAGCCATACCTTCCATGAAGGCACCAAAGCCCCATGCAAGTAGTAATGCAAGTACACGAGTATCAGATGTTACAGAAGAAAGCATGGTTTTAATAGTTTCCATTGCTTTCGTATGTACTACCAAGTTATAAACGAAGATAGCAGCTGTAATAACTAATAGGATTGGCCAGATTGCCAATGCGGCACCTTCAAGGGCACCAGTGACCATAATAAATGGGTCAGATTGGAATGCTGTAATAGCGATAATGAAAGAACCGATCGCAGCAACACTTGTTGCTTGCCATGCAGGTAATTTCAAGATGGATAACGCTACAATCAACCAAATGATTGGAGATAGCGCTAATAGAACGGTGAGAGCACTCATTTCTAAGATCATCCTTTCAAGTAAAAACAAAATATATGCTCAACAGGACGACGTAGTTTAATCAATTTAATTGATGAATAAATCGCTATGATGTTAATTTGTAAAAGTTCAGTTAAAATAAAAAGCTTACAATAAAATAACAGATATACTTATCATAAAAATTGATATAGTACATAAAATTTTTTAACCTCATAGCCTATGAGGTTAAAAACATAAGAGAGGGGACATAAACAGTGTTTATGTCCCTTCTGTACTAACTACAAGTCCTTGTTAGGGCCATCACTAAGTTTAGGTATTAGTAGTTACCTTTGAACATTGTAGCAGGAGCTTCTGGTACATAATCGCCGAAGTAGGATTTGAAGTCTAGACCTAATTCATTGCAAAGGTCTTGAACTTCAAGCATTGTACCGTTAAGTACAGGGATGCCTTCAGCTTTAACTTTTTCAACAGATTCATGTTCTTTTTCGCCATGAGTATAGATACGATCTTGACCTTGAGCTTTTAGGATGCTTCACGTAATTCTTGTAAGAATTGGGAGAAGTGTTTTTGATTTCAGCTAGGGTCACCGAAGAATTCAGGGTTGATAGCCATGAAGCCATGACAGATGTTGGATTTACCACCAACCATACATTTGTTGGAAGTACCACCTTGGGACAAGATGGAGGAGAACAACTCAGCAATCATGCCGTTACCATAACCTTTGTGACCGCCAAGAACTTCTGTAGCACCACCCTAAAGGAAGGATACCGCCACCTTCATGACGGGAGATGTTGCCCAATACTTCAGCTGCATCAGTGGAAGGAACGCCGTCTTTATTAACAGCCCAACCATCTGGAGTAGCTTTTGCCCATTTTGTTGTACATTTCAAGTTTACCACGAGTTACTACTGTAGTGGAGCAATCGAAGAAGAAGTCAACAGGATCAGCTGGTACAGTCCAAGCGATAGGGTTGGAACCAAGCATAGCTTTACGAGCATATGCAGGAACCATGATTGCTTCGGAGTTTGTACAAGAGAAACCGATTAAGCCTTGGTCGGATGCCATTTTAGCATAGTAACCAGCGATACCGTAGTGGTTGGAGTTACGTACAGATACGATACCAACACCGGATTTTTTTAGCTTTTTCGATAGCCATTTCCATAGCTTTATGACCCAACAATTGACCCATGCCGTCATGACCGTCGATAACTGCGGAGATTGGAGTTTCTTTTACGATTTCAGGTTTAGCGTCGATTTTAATCAAGCCGTTAGTGATACCTTTGTGGTAACGAACCATACGTTGCATACCATGGCTTTGAATACCGAACAAGTCAGAAGTCAAAAAGTACGTCTTGAATGATGTCAGCTTCTTTTTCGGAGAAACCAAATTTTTGGAAAGCGTCCATGCTCAATTTTTTTCAGTGTTTCATAAGGGAATAACACAGTGTTTTTGCGTCTGCCATCGTTAAAACCTCTTTTCAGAAAAATATGTACCTGATATAGCTGACTTCACTTTAGATATACCAATGAATTCAAAATGATGTCTTGTGAGTTCTATATCCTCTCAAATGACACTGTCAGTATAGCACAGAAACAAGTGAGATTGAATAGTCTTACAGTCTGAACGACATTACTAAATACGCATACGTACCGGTGATTTTTGTCACATAATCTATACGACACTATTAAAATGTCTGATTATACCTAAAAACTATATGGTTATGACTTTTAGTAATGATTACATGATTTTTTTGAAGAATTTTGGTATTTTTTTATAGAACTTATTAGTATATCTGTTTAGGCATTGGACAAGAATGATAATGGATAGATATCGATAAAACTTGAAATGTTTAACTACATATATCAAAATAAATGATGAGGTCATAAATGTAATGTGATAATTGAATGCATTGATATACATAAAATAATCATTTCTAAAAACCTTTTAATTCAGAATATGTGCAAAAAGGTTATACTTATACGAGTCATACTATAATATAATATAAATATACATCCTATAGTTTATACAATTTATAAGCGAGGTGCTTATCATGAAAGAATATAAATCTGTATGCCCTTACGATTGTCCTGATGCATGCGGACTCATTGTATCAGTCGATAATAATAAAGTAATATCTGTTCGAGGGGATAGAGCACATGCTTTCACAAGAGGTACACTATGCCCTAAGATGGCACATTATGAAAAAGTAATCCATTCTCCGTTGCGCTTGAAGTACCCTATGAAGCGTGTCGGTAAAAAGGGAATTGGTGAAGCTCAGTACACTCGTATTAGTTGGGATGAAGCCCTTGATGCAATTGTCAATAATTTCAAAGAAACTATTGATACTTATGGCAGTGAAAGTATTTTGCGTTACTCTTATGCAGGAACAATGGGGGTTATTCAGAGTCCTGCAGCAGATTATTTTTTCCGCCGTATTGGTGCTACAGACCAAGATCGAGGTATTTGCTCTCCTGCTAAACAAGCGGGGTTCCGGTCCGTTTATGGTGAAACATTAGGTATTAAACCACAAGAGGCGCAACATAGCGACTGTATCGTCTTGTGGGGGATAAATGCGACAGCTACAGATGTTCATATTTTACACGATGTGAACATAGCAAAAAAGAATGGTGCCCGCGTTTGGATTATCGATACTCATAAAACCTATACTTTTAGCCAAGCTCATGAGCATATTTACGTTAAACCAGGTAGTGATGGAGCGCTAGCATTAGGTATGCTTCATATCATTCATCGTGACGGTTTGGCGGATACAGATTTTATTAAGGAACATGTCCAAGGCTACGATGAGCTGGTAAAAGAGGTGTTGCTTAATTTTACGCCGGAGAAAGCATCTGATATTTGTGGTGTTTCCGTGGATCGTATGACTGAGTTCGCTCATGCATACGCTACATCAAAAGCGCCGTTTATCCGTCTCGGCAGTGGTTTGTCTCGATATGGTAATGGTGCTATGACATGCCGTGCTATTAATGCCTTGCCTGCTGTGGTTGGAGCATGGCAATATCCTGGGGGGGGATTGTTGTCGAGTGCTAGTGGTAGTAAATTTATTGGCAAAGATATGATGCAACAGGCTCATGTTCATGCGCCAGCTAAACGATTGATGCCTATGATTAAACTTGGGGAGATGCTTACAAATCCCGAAAGAGTTGGGGTCCATAGCTTATATGTGTTTTCCTCAAATCCTGCTATTACAGCACCTAATCAAAATGTGGTTCGTAAAGGTTTGATGCGTAATGACTTATTCACAATTGTGCATGAGCGTTTTTTTACGGATACCTGTAAATATGCGGATATTATTTTGCCGGCCACAACATCTGTAGAGCATGATGATATTTATAATTCTTATGGTCATTACACAATTGGTACGGGTTACAAATTGATTGATCCAGTTGGGGAGTCTCGTTCCAATTGGCAAGTTATCGCCGAGTTAGCAAAACGTATGGGGTTGGAGGATGCATTTTTTAACCTTAGTGAAAGAGAGCTTATTGAACAAATTGTGCACACTTCGAGTCGTATATCCAAGAGGGACCAAGAGTTGATTTTAAACGGTGAGCCTGTGGAGATGACGGTACCTGAAAGAATTATAAGATGGATTTCAAAAACACCGTCTGAAAAAATTGAATTATATAATCCGCAAGATGTAGAACCATTAATTCGGTATATGCCTCCATATGGTGACAATGCACCGTTTTGGCTCATAATCGGTAATGATATTCGAATTTTGGACTCTAGCTTCTGCGAATTAGACTTTAATGATCCTGAGTTGATGAAACTTCGCATTCATCCAGAAGATGCAAAAATGTATAACATAAACGATGGTGCTGAGGTAGAAATCTATAACAATCGTGGCAGTGTAAAAATTAAAGCCTACTACGACGATGAAGTGCAACGGGGGACTTTGGTAACGCTAGGTGTATGGTGGCAATCCCAATCGAGTGATCCTCACGTGGCAATCAATGCGCTTACCGCAGCTCGTCCTACAGATCAAGGCTGGGGTAGTACCTTCTATGATGTGCAAGTTCATATAAGAAACCTTTCATAGATAATAGTTTATTACCATATCATGAACGAATATGTATAAGATGTGTGATGTCACATGCTTTTACAGCTATATTTAAAAATTAAATCCTTTTACTTATGGGAATAACATTATACGGATATAGAATAGTGAGGATATTTTTCTTGTATACCTTAGCTCCTTTAGATTATAATGGTAATATTATTTTATTGACCTAAAGGGGGTTACATTTATGAATGGTAACGACAATCTGTCGACCCGTGCCTATTTGGCTATAGGTATGATGTTATTTGCTCTATTCTTTGGGGCAGGAAATTTGATTTTCCCAGCTGACCTTAGGGCAACATGCTGGTGATAATGTAGGTTGGGCTTTGCTCGGCTTCGTATTAACTGGTGTAGGCCTTCCACTCTTAGGTGTTGCAGCGATGGGTTACTCTTCCTGTAAAGATGTTGAAGAACTTGCAAGTCGTGTTCATCCGATTTATGGCTTGTTGTACACAATTTCTTTATACTTGAGTATTGGTCCAATGTTTGCGACGCCACGTACTGGTACTGTAGCTTATGAAATCGCAATTAAACCTTTTGCTGAAGGTTTAAGCATGAATATGGAACCAATTTTCTTGGCATTATTCTTTGGTATTTCTTTGTGGTTATCTATTAGTCCGCAAAAACTTGTTAACCGTATCGGCAATATTTTGACACCAGCTTTACTACTTGTAATTCTGTTGTTAATTGTTAAATCCTTTATTACTCCACTTGGTGGTTATGCGGTGCCACAACCGGCATATGGTGATGCGCCAACGGCTGTATTACAAGGTTTCCTAGATGGCTACAATACAATGGATGCCTTAGCTTCCGTAGTATTTGCTATTCTTGTAATCGACTTTGTTCGTCTTAGCGGTGCTACATCTCGTGCTGTGATTACAAAAACGGTAATGGAGGTAGGTGCTATTGCGGTAGGTCTTCTTGGTATTGTTTATGTATTTATCGCTAATATCGGTGCTACTAGTGTTGAACGCTTTGGTTTGTTCGAGACAGGGGCTCCTGTATTGTCCGTAAGTGCTAACTATTTGTTTGGTGAGTTCGGTCAAATCATCTTGGCTATCATCGTTTTGCTAGCTTGCTTGTCTACAAGTATTGGTCTTATCACTTCTTGCGGTACATATTTCCACAAGTTGACACCAAAGATTAGCTACAAATTATATGTAGTAATTTTCTCTGTAGCGGCGTTTGGTCTTAGCATGTTTGGCTTGAAAACAATCATTAGTGCAGCAATCCCTGTGTTGATGCTCTTGTATCCGTTGACTATCGTAATCATCTTGTTGGCACTTCTTCATAATGTGTTTGGTGGTCGTCGTTGCGTATATGCATGGACTATGGCTTTCACAATGATCTCTGCCCTCATGACTGGTCTTGAAACTGCAGGTATTGCACCTACAGCTTTGGAACAGCTCTTTGCTCAATATATTCCATTTCAAAGTGCTGGTATGGGCTGGGTAAGCTTTGCGGTATTAGGCTTTGTTGTAGGTCTTATCCATAAAGGTCTTGCTTCCGATAATAAGTAATAAAGATAAAGGCTCTATGCTTTCATTTTGTGAGAGTATAGAGCCTTTTTATGTTTTGATTGTTGTCATATAAAATTGATTTTGTGTGTAGAAGTTTCTATAATAAGGATAAATAAGGATATAAATGATAAAAAAGAAGGAAGGAAATTTTATGCGTAGTACTCATTGTTTACCTAGTTATAGTTTTGGAGGTCATGATGTATTTGACGCTATTCCAAAGTTTACAAAATTATATGGCAAGTCTGTAGCTATCATCGGTGGCGAAACAGCTCTTTCTAAAGCTTTGCCACACATTCGTCCAGTGCTTGATAAAGCGGGGATTAAGGTGCTAGATATTATCCACTTTGGTGGAGAGTGTACTTTTGCTCGAGGCAAGGAAATTGCACAAATGGCATCTGTAAAAGATGCGGACTTTTTGTTTGCTGTTGGTGGTGGTAAGGCCATGGATACGGTAAAAGTAGTAGCTATAGAGTTAGATGATAAACCATTCTTTACAATTCCAACCATTGCGTCTACTTGTGCGGCAACGTCAGAAGTGGCAGCTGTATACACGGCAGATCATACTTTTGATGACGTAGCTTTTGTAAATCATCCTCCTGTGCACTGCTTTATTGATGCTGATATTCTCGTAGAAGCACCAAGCCGTTACTTGTGGGCAGGAATGGGAGATACTATTGCAAAACACTATGAAACTCATCTTTCTGCTCGCAGTCGCGAGCAAGACTATAATACTCAGTTAGGCCTTACTCTAGCTTCTATGTGTAGTGAACCAATTTTAGCACATGGTATACAAGCCTATAAAGATAGTCAAGCTAATAAACGTAGTGATGCCTTTGATACCATTGCTATGACTGTTATCTTTACTACCGGTGTTGTATCAGGTTGTGTTCCTATGGCATATAATAGCAACATGGCTCATGCTGTATGTTATGGCTGTGTTACTAATAAAGAAACAGAAGAAAATCATTTGCATGGTGAAATAGTAGCTTATGGCTTACTTATTTTGTTAACCGTTGACCAACAAATGGATGAGTTACAACGGTGGTTGCCAGTATATCGCGAATTAGGTTGGCCTACTAAACTTTCACAATTAGATCTTACTGCATCGCATATTCCTCAAATTGTTGAAAAGGCTACATCTGTTCATGATATTGATGTATCTCCATATAAAATTACAGCAGATATGTTGACTAAGGCTATTCAATATATGGAATCTCTTGATTAATATGGTTGTAACTATTTGTGTATGTTATGTGATGAGGTTATAAATGCAAGAAATTGTAAAGGGTGGCTTATATCGTCATTTTAAAGGCATGTACTATTACGTGTTAGATGTTGCAACTCATTCGGAAACGAGTGAACAGTTCGTGGTATATCAAAAATTATATGATCAACGTGACTTATATGTACGACCACTAGATATGTTTTTGAGTGATGTGGACCATGAAAAATATCCAGATGTAAAACAAAAAGAGCGGTTTAAGCTGATGAGTGGACGCGATTAGGAGGGCCTGTGGAACAGAAGTTTTTCTTTTTCGATATCGATAATACCTTAGCTGTATGGCCTGAAGGTAAAATCCCTGAAAGTGCTCAATACAGTTTAGATGAGTTAAAGCGTCGTGGTCATCGTGTAGCCTTAGCAACTGGTCGTATTCAAGTGGATGCTAAGCGTTTCGCAGAGCAAGCAGGCCTTACTGATTTCGTAGCAGATGGTGGTCACAGTATCACTGTTAATAATGAATTGGTATCCATGATAGGTATGGATCGTGATGCATGTATTAAATATTTAGAGTATTTAGAATCACATAATATTCCTTGGGCCGTAACTGACCGCAATAAACTTGGTCGTATTACGCCGTATAAGGAAATTTTAGAGTGGCATCCAAATTGGGATGTATTTAAAAACAACTGTAGACCCTAATTTTGACTTTCATAGTGTTGAAGAATTTTATAAGATTTATGTGTTTTTTTCAAGGAAGGAGAGGAAGAGGAGAAGGATATCGAGCATATGACACATAAGCTCATTCGTTATGGTGATGGCTGTGTTCTATATGAGCCTATGGAAAAGGCGTTGGGTATTCGTAATATGCTTGAACACTTTGGAATGAAGCCAAATCAAGCTGTTGTATTTGGTGATGGGTATAATGATCTATCTATGTTTAGACCTGAGTGGCTAAATATTGCTATGGGTAATGCGCCCTGAATTAAAAGCAAAAGGCTGATTATATTACTACAGACTGTGATAAAGATGGCATTTATAATGCGTGTAAGCATTTTAAATGGATCGATTAATTATTGATAATTCCTCTAAGTTAGGTGAAGTTTATATGAAGATTTATTTTTTTGTAGCTGTGGCTACAGAATTGGTGTAGTATAGTTAGTATAATGCGCTTAGTTCAATATTCATGTGTTAAAAGGAGAAGAGAAGATATGAACAATAAACGCAGATTATTTTCAACTTTACTTTGTGTAGCGGCATTGACAGCAGGTTTATTTGTTTCTGGTTGCGGCAGTGATAAAAGCGGGTGGCATTGGTTCCGTAGTATCCTCCGTAGTTGATGGCGGTAGCGATGAGAAAGCAGCTGCTAAGCTTTAATACACTTTATTGATGCAACAAATCGCTTCAATGGTGATAATGCTACTTGGGGTCAAAACTATGCAGACAGTTTGGCTAAATTAAAAGGTGGTTTCCAAGAAGGTGCTATTGGTCGTCAACCTCACTATGATACTTTAAAAGATGCTTTGGAAAAATCTAAAAAAGGAAGGGTTCTACGTTCAAAGAAGTTGATACAGAACGCGATAATGTATTAAATATTCTTAATGAATTAGTACCAACATTCAAAGATTTGAAAAGCTTATGATGACTCTAAAGCCTACATGAACGATGGTGGTGCTAAAGGTAAAAGAACTAGCAGCTAAATACGTAGCACAAGTAGAAAAATTTGATGCAGCTTATGCGAAGTTCAATGATGCTCTTAACAAAGCTAACACCGAACAAACTAAGAAACAAATCGAAAAATTGAAAAAAAGACGGTAAAAAAAGGCTATGTCAGCAGCAATGGAATCTACGCTTCGCTTGACTACTCTTGTAGAAAAATGTAGAAAAATCTCCTAAAAATGCAGATAAACAAGCTGTAGAAAAAAAGAACTTAATGAAATTCAAACATTGCTTAAGAGCATAAATAATGATCGTGGAGAAGTGCTTTGTTAACTCTTATAACTCTGTAGTTGGTTCTGTTCGTCAAGTACTTAACGATGCAAATGAAAAACAACCTTAACGACATGATTGAGAATTTCAATAATTATATTGAGTCTTATAACAATACAACTCCAGATCAATTTGACTCTAAATAATCGAATTAACTACGTGATTATTTGAGGATTACAAAAAACAGAGCTCCTTTGAAGCTCTGTTTTTGTTGTTATATTATTTTTTTATATTTTTAATCTCAATAGTGCCATAATATGATATACTAAAAAGAGCCGCTCATGGGTTGAGCGGCTTTTTCTATAAAATTTTAAATCTACATTTTAGTTAAATATAATATTAGTATTTTGGGGGACATATGAACTGGAAACGCTTGGCTTTATGCGCAATGTTGGGGATTACAGTGCTTGGTACAACTGCATGCGGTACAAACAGTGGTGAACAACCACAAGGTAATACCGTGAAAGCAGAAACTGTAGCTATGCCCAATTTTACAAACGCACCAATTGCTGATGAATATGCTATCTTTGATACAAACTATGGTCAATTTAAGGTTCGTTTGTTAGGGGTCTAAAAGCGCCGATTACGGTCAAAAAAATTTTTGATTATCTCGTGAAAAAGGCTTCTATAATGGTGTGACATTTCACCGTGTTATCGAAGGCTTTATGATTCAAGGTGGGGATCCTGATGGCACAGGTGCTGGTGGACCCAGGCTATACAATTCCTGATGAATTCTCCAATGATTTACACTTTCAATAAAATGGGCGTTCTAGCCATGGCAAACCGTGGCCCCTAATACAGGAGGTTCTCAATTTTTTTCATTACCTTGGGACCTACGGATTGGTTAGATAATAAACACACCATCTTTGGTACTGTAGTACAAGGTATGGATGTAGTTGAAAAATCGGCAAAGGTTAAAACCGGTCGCAATGATAAGCCAGTAGAACCAGTAATCATCAATACCATTACATTGGAGCCAATTACTGATGATGCGAAAAATGGTAAATAAGAAAAGTACTTCTCAAGAGTCTCTTTCTGGTGAATGTGCATCTACACAAGAGGTACAAGGTATAATTGTAGATTGCGATACAATCTTGAATGATGCAAGTGTTCAAGGCGATGAATCAAAAAGAAATGCACTATATTTATTTAGTACGTTGCTCTGATGATTCTTTGTATTGTGGATGGACTACAGATCTTAAACGTCGAATAGATGCTCACAATGGACATATCTTAGGCGGTGCAAAGTATACGCGAGGACGTCGTCCTGTGACCTTGGTATATGCTGAAAGCTTTCATCAAAAACAAGAAGCACAACGCAGAGAATATGCTATTAAACGGATGACGAAGACTAAGAAATTGAGACTCATTAAGGGTGCAAAATAGTCCTTGATTATGGTATAATATGATGATTAATTACTACCACGGAGGTTGAAAATGAAGCGGGTTCTAGTGTCCGTAAAGAGTGTACAACGAGATATGGATGGCAAGGATACCGTAGTGGAACTGATTTCCCCAGGTACGTCACATGAAAAAGGGTAATGCTCAATATGTGCGTTATGAAGAATCTAGTGTGACTGGATTGGATGGGGTTAAGACGACCATTAAAATCCATGATGATTCTATCGTATTGCTCCGAACAGGGGCGGTCAATATGCGTCATCAATACGTCCGTGGTGAAGAACGCGAAGCCGTATATGAAACACCATATGGTGATTTACATATGGCCGTAAATACTCATGAATTAACAGTAGACTTTCACGATGGCGTAGGTCATGTTCATTTAGGATATGATATTTCCGTCGAAGGTGAATGGCAATTTTATAATCAGTTAGATATAGACGTGCGGGAGGATATAGAGCATGGACATGAAGGAAATCCTGAAATTGGGGATTGAACAGGCATTACAAGATACGATTAACAGTGGTGATTTGCCGGCTGGGGAATATCCAGAAATCGTTCTCGAAGTGCCACCTCAAAAGGAATTCGGTGATTTTTTTCTACAAACATCGCTATGCAATCCGCTCGTGTAGCTCGTCAAAAATCCTCGAGCTATTGCTGAAAGCTTTGATTAGTCATATGAATTTTGATTGGCTTGAACGTGCTGAGGTTGCCGGCGCAGGTTTTATTAATTTCTTTTTGAAATCTGATATGGTGTACGATACGTTAAAAGCCATTTTGAATGCTGGCACTGAGTATGGTGTTCAACCATTGCGTGCGCGCGATACGATTCAAGTAGAGTACGTAAGCGCAAACCCAACAGGTCCATTGCATGTTGGTCATGGCCGTGGTGCTGCGTATGGCAGTGCTCTTGTAAACTTGTTACGTGCAGCGGGTTACAATGTACAATCTGAATACTATATCAATGATGCAGGGTAATCAAATCGACAACATGGCGATTTCCATTGAGTACCGCTTTCCAAGAATTTACAAGGTGCTACATTAGTATTCCACCCTAAAACGCAATGAAGACGGCTCTATGCCTGAGTTCGATATTCCAGAAGGGGCGTTAGTGTTCCCTGAAAATGGCTATCGTGGCCCAGATATTATTGAAACAGCGAAAAGCGATTGCTGAACGTGAAGGCTTTGATAAATTAAATGCCATGAACGAAGCAGATCGTATAGCCTTGTTTAAGGAAGAGGGCTTAAAAGAAAAAAATTAGCTCGCTTAGAGGAAACATTAAGAAACTTCCGCGTTACTTTTTGATAATTGGTTCTCTGAACGTACAGTTCATGAATCGGATGAAATTCATCATTCTGTAGAGGCATTTGAAAGGCCCTTGGTAAAGTTTATGAAAAAGATGGTGCTTTATGGTTAAAATCCACTGATTACGGTGATGATAAAGACCGCGTAGTTATTCGTGATAATGGGGTTCCTACGTATTTAGCGGCAGATATTGCATATCATCGCAATAAATATGATCGTGGCTTTTCAAAGAAATGATTGATATCTGGGGCGCTGACCATCATGGCTATGTATGTCGTGTAAAAAGCGGCTATGGCGGTTTGGTTATGACCCTGATAAATTAACAGTATTGTTATTACAAATGGTAGCATTGTTCCGTGACGGACGACTTGTTAAATTGTCTAAACGTAGTGGTGATAGCGTTACATTAGATGAATTGATTGAAGAGGTTGGCGTAGATGCGTCTCGCTATTTCTTCTTGATGCGCTCTTAGACAGCCAACTTGATTTCGATATTAACTTGGCAAAATCTCGCAGTAATGACAACCCAGTGTATTATATCCAATATGCTCATGCTCGTATTCACAGCATTTATAACCAAGTGCATGAAGCTGGCATTGCATTTGGCGATTATAATGAAACTGATTTCACAACACTTACAAGTGAAATGGAATTAGAATTAATTAAGAAATTAGCTGAATATCCGGAAGAGGTCGTTCAAGTCGCTGAACATCGTGCACCTCATCGTATTGCTCGTTATCTATATGATTTGGCAAGCATGTTCCATTCATTCTACCGTCAAGGTCGTATCATTGGCGTAGATCCAGCATTACAACAAGCTCGTCTTGGATTAATTACAGCGATTGCCCTCGTTCTTCGTCAAGGCTTGGGTATTTTAGGTATTTCCGCTCCGGAAAAAATGTAATAGGTGGGAGGCATCATGGCAACTAAGTATATTTTCGTAACTGGCGGCGTTGTTTCTTCTCTGGGAAGGGAATTACAGCAGCATCTTTGGGTCGCTTACTGAAAAACCGTGGTTTCAATGTAACGATTCAAAAAAATTTGATCCCATACATTAATATCGATCCGGGTACGATGAGCCCTTACCAACATGGTGAAGTATTTGTAACAGATGACGGCGCCGAAACTGACCTTGATTTGGGCCATTATGAACGCTTTATCGATATTAACCTTAGTAAACGTTCCAATATTACAGCTGGTAAAGTATATTGGTCTGTAATCAATAAAGAACGCAAAGGTGATTACCTAGGTAGCACTGTACAAGTAATTCCACATATTACAAATGAAATTAAACAAAATGTTTACCGTGTAGGTAAAGAGGATAATGCTGATGTAGTTATCACGAAATTGGTGGTACCGTAGGGTGATATTGAAAAGCTTGCCATTTCATGGAAGCCATTCGTCAGGTGAAAAAAAGGTAGGTCGTAACGATGTACTTTACATTCACGTTACATTAGTGCCTTACATCAATGCCGCAGGCGAGTTGAAAACAAAAACCTACACAACATAGTGTAAAAGAATTGCGTAGCATTGGTATTCAACCAGATATTTTGGTATGTCGTAGCGAAAAACATATCTCTGATGATATGAAAGAAAAAAACTTGCTTTGTTCTGCGACGTAGAACCTGAAGCAGTTATTGAAAATCAAACTTGTAGCTCTATCTATGAAGTGCCATTGATGATGCAAGATCAAGGTCTTGACGATATTGTTATCAAAAAGTTAGGTCTTGAAGATCGTCCATGTGATATGACTGCATGGAAAGAAATGGTTCATAAGATCTTGAATCCTAATAAAGATATTACAGTTGCTATTGTTGGTAAATATGTAGCGTTGCATGATGCGTATTTATCCGTAGTTGAAGCTCTAGATCATGCTGGTATTGCTACGGGTACTAAAGTGAATATTCGTTGGATTGACTCTGAAGAACTTGATGATACATCTGTAGATCCTAAAGAGGTATTTGAAGGTGTTGAAGGTATCATCGTACCTGGTGGATTTGGTTCCCGTGGTGTAGAAGGTAAAATCCGCACAATCCAATACGCTCGTGAAAACAATATTCCATATCTTGGCCTATGCCTTGGCATGCAATCTGCAGTAATGGAATTTGCTCGTAACGTATGTGGCATGGAAGGAGCAACCTCTAGCGAATTCGATGAAAATGCTAAGTACAAAGTAATTGACTTGATGAGTGATCAAGTTGATGTAGATAAAAAAGGCGGTACAATGCGCCTAGGTATCTATCCATGCAAAGTGGAAGCCGGTACAAAAACTCACGAAGCTTATGGGGAAGATTTGATTTATGAACGTCATCGTCATCGCTATGAGTTTAACAATGAATATCGTCAACAATTGACCGATGCGGGACTTGTTATCTCTGGTACATCTCCAGATGGCCGTCTTGTTGAAAAGTATTGAAGTAAAAAAATCATCCATTCTTTTATTGGTACACAAGCACATCCAGAACTTAAATCTCGCCCAAATAATGCACATCCATTATTCCGTGGTTTCGTAGATGCAATCTTAGAACTAAAAATAGTACGTAAAGAAGAAAGATGCTCAGAAATGAGCATCTTTCTTCTTTTTGCTTACATCGAAAAAAGTTGGAAAAAAATATCGATAAATTTAAAAAAATAACGCTTGCAATATTGAATGATATTTGTTATTATATAGACAAAGATAGATATAGATATGGTGTTAAGTACACCAATATAAATATATTCGTTACATATGGAACTCAAATAAGGAGGACATAACATGTCTATTATTGGTAAACAACTTCCTGAATTTACACTTGATGCTTTCAAAAAACCTGAATTGGTAAAAGTTAGCACTGCAGACGTGTTGGGTAAATGGTCTGTATTTGTATTCTATCCAGCAGACTTTCACATTTGTATGCCCTACTGAGTTGGAAGACGTACAAAACTCTTATGCAGAGTTGAAAGAATTGGGTTGCGAAGTTTACTCCGTATCTTGTGACTCCGAATTCGTTCACAAAGCATGGTCTGATGCTTCTCCAAGCATCAATAAAATCGAGTACTACATGTTAGCTGACAAAAAACATGAATTGGCTGACTTCTTCGATGTATTCCAAGAAGAATCTGCTATGGCTTACCGTGGTACATTCGTAGTAGATCCAGAAGGCTTCGTGCGTACAGCAGAAATTCATGATATGGGTATCGGCCGTTCCGCTGAAGAATTGGTTCGCAAAGTACAAGCTGCTCAATTCGTAGCTAAACATGGCGATCAAGTGTGCCCTGCACGTTGGAAAGCCAGGTAAAGACACTTTGAAACCAGGTCTTGATCTTGTAGGTAAAATCTAATTAAGAAACTTATACTTAAATGCTAGAGTAATCTAGATAACTCCTCAAATGACATAAACACGGGCGCGCATCGTTTTCCTGACGATACGGTAAGTCCCAATACCAGATGAACCCTCTCCAATTCATCATGGTAAACCTCATATAACAAACTACAAACTATACGCAAAAGGACTGGCCTTCAGGGCTGGTCCTTTTGTGTTGATTAATATCCCTTTATAAAAGTAGGAAATAAGTTCTTGCATTTTTTTATAGTGAGTGGTCTATAATGAAATTAATTCCTATTAATGTAAAAAGGTTTTATAAATAGCTTTTATAAATATAATATAGGCACTTTTTAATATGGGTGTGTTTAACACTAACGTTTACAAAGAAAGGCAAGATATATGAGGATTTCCACAAAAGGTCGTTATGCATTGATGGTTCTCATCGATTTGGCAGAGCAAGGGCAAGATAAACCAGTTTCCTTGCGATCTGTGGCAGAACGACAAGGCATATCTGAAAAATACCTAGAAGGTATCGTAGCTCGTTTAGGCGTCGCTAACCTAGTGGATAGTATCCGCGGTAAATACGGCGGATATCGATTGTCTAAAAGCCCTAAGGAGTACACAATTATTGAAATATTGCTTGCTACTGAGGAATCGATGGCTATCATATCTACCCTTGATGAAGGGGTGAGTACTGATACAGTAATCAACGAACGCACCGTTGGTTTCTGGGCAGGCTTACAAAAACTATATTCATGATTATTTGAAAACGTAACCCTACAAGATGTAATTGATGGGACTTACGCTAAAACTTGATACAAAAATATGATAATTGGGATGGTTCTATTTAATAAGGAGTGACCACTATGTCTAAAATTGCAAAAATCTTTTGTTGAATTAATTGGTAAAACACCATTATTAGTCGCTACACGTTTTGGTAAAAAAATATGGTGCAAACGCTAATATTTTTCATAAAATTGGAATACTTCAACCCAGGCGGTTCCGTAAAAGACCGTATCGCAGCAGCAATCATTCAAGCTGCAGTTGAGTCTGGTGAATTACAACCAGGTGGTACAATTGTAGAAGCTACATCTGGTAATACAGGTATTGGCTTATCTGCTGTAGGTGCCGCGCTTGGCTATAAAGTTGTAATCGTAATGCCTGAAACGATGTCCATTGAACGCCGTAAATTAATGCTTGGTTATGGTGCTCAGCTCGTATTGACTGACGGTTCTCTTGGTATGAAAGGCGCTATTGCAAAAGCTAAGGAAATCGTAACGGCTACAGCCGGCGCTATTGAAGCAGGTCAGTTCGTAAATCAAGCTAATCCTGCAATTCACTACAGAACAACTGGTCCTGAAATCTGGCAAGATACTGATGGTACTGTAGATATCTACGTATCTGGTGTTGGTACAGGCGGTACGTTGACAGGTGCAGGTCGCTACTTGAAAGAACAAAACCCTGATGTACATGTGGTTGCCGTAGAACCAGCAGATTCTCCTGTATTGTCTAATGGTAAAACCAGGCCCTCATAAAATCCAAGGTTTAGGTGCTGGCTTCATTCCAGATACATTGGATACTAACATTTACGATGAAGTAATCCAAGTTTCTAACGAGGATGCTTTTGCTACATCTCAAGCCTTCGGTCACACAGAAGGTGTATTGGTAGGTATTTCCTCTGGTGCTGCGCTTTGGGCGGCTCAAGAAATGGCAAAAACGCCCTGAAAATAAAGGTAAAAATATTGTAGTAATTCTCCCTGATACAGGCGAACGCTACTTATCTACAGCTTTGTTCCCTGAAGTTTAATCGCCTATCATGGTGAAAGCATAATAATTGCTTTTACCTTAATATAATTAAGTAGTCTCTTGCTTAGTACTATGCATCGATTTTTCTGGATACATAGTATTTTATTGGCTCAGACACTCAGATGCCCTCTGTATTTTTACAGGGGGCATCCTTTTTGATTGAATTCTTTTATTATTATAATAGGGTGATGTACTGATTAAATAATGGTGCAGATTATTCATAGTCGGAGAGGGACTTTTACAATAACATTTTATAATTGAAAACACAAGAAAATTTATAATTAGATATGAAAAAGGAGCTACTAGGTAGCTCCTTTAGTATTTTTGAGTATGTATTTAATTGTAATTATCTACCGTTTTTAACAATATTATCCATCCAGTTGAATAATTCTTCTAGATCGTAATCACCAGAATGATCTACATCAAATGGTGTTGCCATATCTACTCTGTACCCAAGGTTTTGAGCACGCGTACCTACGATTAAAGGAATTGCAACAGATGTATTGCTGTCAGCTGTGCCGTAACGGATACGATAGAATCGTGCATTTGTCGCAGACTGGAGAACCGAGATAGTTCATTGGGTTCATCATAGTAACAATCTTAGCATTTTCTACGTATACATCTTGATTAGTAGTTGTATCGTGTATACGACGAGTAATGGTAAAGTGATTATTATCTGTAGTACTTGTACCAAATAGACTGTTTTCACCAGTATCATTGGAGCGGGAGTCAAAGGCGCCTGGCGCTTTAGAACGGCTTACAAAGTGGTTATATGCTTCCCAGTTAATGTCTTTGATAGTCCCTGTTTTATTATCACGTACAAGGTATGTATGCTTAGATAAATCAGTACCTTTAGCTTGTGCTTTATTAGCAGCAGCAACGATAAATTCTTTTACATAATTTTTGAAAGTACCATTACCATTCTTATCGAGTTTTAGAACACGACCTAGAGAGTCACGTAATTGTAAGTTATTTACGTAATCAGGGAAGTGTTCGCTAAGCATTTTGGAGTATGCTAAATCGTCTGCATTCAAGTTTACACGTTGCATTGTGCGTTGTGGTTGAGCAGGAGTACCGCCTACATTGGCTTGTGGTAATTCACCTGGGGACATAGTCACTTTATTAAAGGACGAAATGCCGTTATAACTCCATTCGTAAGCCATATCAGCTGCATCGAGGTTAGTGATAGGGGCATACGCAGATACTGCGTATACATTAGTTCGATGATAGCTGCACCTAATGCTTGTAAATATGGTTGGAAGTCGGAGCTGTTACCAGTTGCACCTTGTAACAAGGATACACCACCGCCTGCACTTGTACCATTTGTGATAATGCGGTTTGCATTACCTGGCATAGCGAAATCATTGGCGTGTAAGTAGGCTGTAGCCGCTTGTAAGTCAACGATTACTGCAGGAGCCTTACCGATGAAGTTGCCATCGGAAGCTTTATTGGTACGACCACGAGTAGATGGAAGCTACTACATAACCACGGGATAATGCGTAAAGAACACTGTTAGGTTTTCCATTTTCCACCTTAGGCGTCATAGCTTGGCTCGGCATGTAACCACCTACTGCATTTGGCATGAAGATAGGGGCTGTTTGGGTGTTGTAACCGTTGATTGTGCCGTTGTTAAAATATTCCTCTGGTACATAAATGTTCATGTATTGCTGATCTATGTCGATTGGATTAGCCACGTAAGGGATATACTCGAAGGCACGATATTTGATTTCCTTATTATTCTACTGTGGTAGACATGGATTCATAATTCTTTGCGTCGAAAGCAAGACTAATCTTTGCAGACGCATCAGCTTGCAATGGAGGCTCCATTGGTTGGGAGAGAATATTTTTTCTTCTGTTACAGGAGAGCCTTTTGTGGAAGCTTCATTACGAGCATTTACATAAGATTGCGGTAATTTACTTTCTTGAACCTGTTTTAGTCTCTGCCTCAGATTTAGCTTTTGCTTTGGCTTCAGATTGAGCTTTAGCCTTAGCCTCGGCTTCAGCCTGAGCTTTTAGCAGCGACATCTGCTTCTAGCTTTGCTTCGGCTTCAGCCTTAGCTTTAGCGAGCACTCTGCATCTGCTTTAGCTTTTGCTTCGCTTCAGCCTGAGCTTTTGAGCGCAGCTTCTGCATCTGCTTTAGCCTTAGCTTCGACTTCAGCTTGTGCTTTGGCTGTGGCCTCAGCTTCTTCTTTGCTAGTTGTTCAGCGACTAAACGTTCTTGTTCTTCTTGGATCGCGGCTTGTCTTGCAAGTTCCGCTTGTTTAGCGACAATACGTTCTTGTTCCGCTTAATAGTCAGCTCGCGTTCTGCTTTTAGCTTTCTCATGCGATACGCTCTTGTTCAGCTTTTTAAAGTACGCTTGCCGTTGAGATTCAGCCTGTTGTGCGACTGATACGTTCTTGTTCTGCTTTAATAGCTGCTTGGCGTTGAGCTTCAGCCTGTTGAGCTGCCATACGTTCTTGTTCTGCTCTAATAACTGCTTGTCGTTCGGCTTCAGCTTTAGCGGCGGCTTCAGCACGTTGGCGAGCTGCTTCTTCAGCCGCTAAGCGTTCTTCTTCAGCCTGTTGAGCGAGGATACGCTCACGTTCAGCTTTTAAAGCTGCTTGGCGTTGAGCTTCAGCCCGTTGAGCGGCAATACGCTCTTGTTCAGCTTTAATAGCTGCTTGGCGTTGCGCTTCGGCTTGCTGAGCGGCGATACGTTCTTGTTCTGCTTTAATAGCGGCTTGCCGTTGCGCCTCAGCTTGTTGAGCGGCGATACGTTCTTGTTCAGCTTTAATAGCTGCTTGGCGTTGAGCTTCAGCCTGTTGGTGGCAATACGCTCTTGTTCAGCTTTTTAAAGCGACTGGCGTTCAGCCTCAGCTTGTTGAGCGATGAACGTTCTTGTTCAGCTTTAATAGCTACTTGCCGTTGCGCTTCTGCTTGTTGAGCACGATACGTTCTTGTTCAGCTTTAATAGACGCTGGCGTTGCGCTTCGGCTTGTGCGGCAAGACGTTCTTGTTCCGCTCTAATAGCGACTTGACGTTGCGCTTCGGCTTGTTGAGCGGCGATACGTTCTTGTTCTGCTTTAATAGCGCTTGACGTTGCGCTTCGGCTTGTTGAGCGACGATGCGTTCTTGTTCCGCTCTAATAGCCGCTTGACGTTGAGCTTCAGCTTGTTGAGCGACGATACGCTCTTGTTCCGCCTGTTGCTCAGCAATACGGCGTTGTTCCTCTTGGATACAGAATGCGTTCCAGCTCTGCTAGCTTGACGACGTTCTTCTGCAATACGCGCTTGCTCAGCTTGTTGGGCCGCAATACGTTCCTGCTCAGCACGTAAAGCCGCTTGGCGTTGAGCCTCTGCTTGTTGAGCTACCACACGTTCTTGTTCCGCCTGCAAAGCTGCTTGCCGTTGGGCTTCTGCTTGTTGTTGTGATTGTAGTGCGGCTTGCCGTTGTGCTTCAGCTTGCTTTTTGAGCAAGTTGTTGTTGATCAGCTTGTGATAAATTTTTCTTGTTGGGATGCTTCTTCAGCGGCTAGTTGAGCTAGACGCTCACGCTCAGCTCGTTGAATATCTCGAATCGTAAGCCTCTGTTTTGCTACTACGGCTTTTGTTACTGTAGTATTTGATACAGTTAATGGAGCTATGGATTCTTGTTGAATAACAACAGGCGTACGCTCTACTTGTGTAGTTTGTACTTGTTGCTTACCATCCACTGGTTTCTCTACAGTAACAGGTTCAGTTTTTCGTTGTACATTTATCAAACTGTGCATTGCTAATGTAGGCTCCATGACAGTTTTTGTATCTTTATTGACAACATACTGAGGTTGAGTTTGAACCTGTTGTTGAGATTGCATTGGTACTACTTGTTGCGGTACTGATTGCAATGGTGTAACTTGTTGAGTTTGTACAGGGCTAACCGTTGCTGGTTGCATCACGTAGGATGGTTGAGGTTGTGCCATCGGTGGTGTTTGTTGTTGTACAACGGTGGCCGGTTGTGGTGTAGCTGGTAAGACTGGCTGAGTTGCAATTGGTTTCACGACTGGAGTTGCTACACTTGTGGGACTCTGTGTCGTTGATTCAGCACTGGTACTCGTACCTACTAAATCATTCATGTTAAGTGTAGGCTCTGCATGGGCAACACCACTCAATGCAGTGCAGGAAGAAATGCGAAAGATGACCTTACAATTTTTGGATGATTTCATGAATTAGCTCTCCGAACTAGATTTCTAATAATAGTTTATAATTTTAAAGTTTATTAATATTTATATAGTTTAACATAAATCGATGTGATTGTACAATTTTGAGGACTTGCTTCCACTTTTGAAAGTAGTCTAGATTATAAAATATAAAATAATATTAATTATTTTTGAATATCAGAAAAGGACTAGATCACGTATACTTCTGAATTGTTGTTCCAAAATTGTGTCCAATTTTAGGGTCAGTTCAGAATACGTATATTCTAGTCCTTTTACTATATCTACTGTGTGACACCAGCTTTCACCATCGATAAGAGTCATTAATCAATTAGTCGCTAAATGTTAACTATTAGTTACTAACTGCTAATCGTCGAAACTCATCATAAACAATCAACAATTATCAGCCATCAATCAATCATATATAAACTATAATTGATGGTTAATTTTTAATGATTTATTTTGTGATACTATTTTTTTAAGCGGCTTTTACAAGTGCTAAGATAAAGCAAGCCACAACGGAACCGATTGCGATGGACGCAAGGTATAGTAGTGGATTACCAATTGTTGGTACTACAAAAATGCCGCCGTGTGGAGCGCGTAGTGTGCATTCGAAGAACATGGATAACGCACCGGCTGTACCAGCACCGATAATACAAGCTGGTAATACGCGAACTGGATCGGTCTGCAAATGGGATGGCACCTTCTGTGATGAAGGAAAGGCCCATGATGTAGTTTGTGATACCAGATTTACGTTCAGCCTCTGTGAAGCGGCTAGGGGAAGAATGTAGTACAAAGAGCGATTGCCAATGGAGGAACCATACCGCCTGCCATGACAGCAGCCATAATACCGTATTCGCCAGTTGCAAGAGCACCAGTACCGATAACATAAAGTCGCTTTGTTTACAGGTGCCCTATGTCAACGGACATCATAGCACCAAAGATAAGACCCTAACAATACGCGACTCGTTGTGCCCATGGATTGCAAGGAGTCCATCAACCAGTGGTTAAGTGCGGATACAGGAGGATTGATGATAAAGGTAATGGCGATACCAATGAATAATACGCTAAAGCACAGGGTAGAAGAGAGACCGGTTTTTGTACCTTCTAAAGGCTTGAGGTAAACCAGATACTAATTTCTTAACTAATAATACCAAATAACCTCGCTGCGAAACCGGCAATCAATGCACCTAGGAAACCAGAGCCACCTTGGTTAGCTAATAAGCCTCCAACAAAACCAGCTACAAGACCTGGACGGTCCGCAATACTCATAGCGATGTAACCCGCTAATACGGGTAACATGAAGCTAAAAGGAAGCGCCACCGATTTGCATTAAGAAAGGCGCAAGAGGTGTACCGGAACCAAAGTTTTTAGGATTTGCTGGGTCGAATACATCGAATAAAAAGGCAAGGGCAATTAAGATACCGCCACCGATAACGAATGGCAACATGTGGGAGACACCATTCATCAAATGTTTGTAGATTTGACGACCAAAGTTATCTGTCGCATCGAATGCGACCACTGCACCATTTTTGTCAGATGAGGAAGCATGGTATACAGGTGCTGTACCAGCCATAGCTTCACGCAATAACTCTTCCGCTTTATTGATGCCGTTTCGCAACCTTAGTTTGAATCATAGGTTTGCCATCAAAGCGTGCCATCTCTACTTGACGGTCAGAAGCTACGATAATGCATTTAGCGTGCTCGATTTCTTCTAGCTGTAAGAGCGTCTTTAACACCAGATGCACCATTCTTTTCTACTTTTAAAGAAACACCCATTTCTTTAGCTTTGCGTTCTAAAGATTCAGTAGCCATATAGGTATGTGCAATGCCTGTAGGGCGACCAGTAACAGCAAGTACATCATAATGCGGGTTATCTACAGAAATCTTAGGTGCTACCTTTTCAATTGCTTCTGTAGCCTTTTGCTTCGATAGCATCGGTAATGCTGGTTGCTTTTTGATCCTCTGCTGGTTTGATATATCCTTCTACGGATGGGTCAAAAGTTTCCTTCTTCTTTAGCTGTAATGAGCTCTAAGAATCGATCAACAGTAGCAGCTTGAATTAGGGCTTCTTTGAAGTCTGGGTCAATCACCATAGTTGCTAGTTTGCTCAATACCTCAACATGAGTGTCAGCGGCGCCTTCTGGAGCCGCAATCATGAAGAATAGGCGAGAAGGTTGACCATCTAATGCTTCAAAGTCTACCCCATTAGGTACAACCATAGCGGCGAGGCCTGGTTCTTTTACTCCTGCAGATTTAGCATGTGGTGTGGCAATACCGTCGCCAAGGCCTGTAGAACCAGACTCTTCACGAGCGAAGACAGCTTTTAAATATTCTGCCTTGTCTGTCAAATAGCCTCCTTTGTCCATCAATTCACCTAAGGTGTAAATGGCGTCAGCTTTTGTGACAGGATCTGCATTCAGTAGGATAGATTGAGGTTTTAATAGATCAGTGATTTTCATATGTGTACTCCTTGATGCACATAAAATATAAAACTATTTAACTCGTACTTGTGAAAGCAGTGTTTCTACTTCTTCAAGGGTTGCGAGGTTTTCAGAGTAAGCGGAGGCAGAGCCACTGGAGATACCCCAATAGAGCGCCTCTTGTAAGTCACCCGTCTTTTCATAGCCCGTAATAAAGCCGGCTACCATGGAGTCGCCAGCACCCACGGAATTCACGAGAGTTCCTTTAGGGGGCAGGACTGGTATATACAGTGCCGTCAGCGGACACCAAAAATAGCACCATCACCAGCCATGGAGATGAGCACGTGTGTGCGCCTTTCTCTTGCAATGTTTTTCTTTGCTTCTACAAGCTGATCTTTTGTAGATAAAGTGCGCCCAAAGATTTCACTAAGCTCGTGATTATTTGGCTTAATTAAAAATGGTTTATAAGGCAAGACTTTTGTGAGTAGATCCTTTGTAGCATCGACTACGATGCGAATATTTTTATGTTGTAAGCGATCCATAATGAGTTCGTACATATCGCTTGGTAGGCTAGAAGGAATGTCGCCAGCAAGGATTAAGGTGTCCTTTTCGGTCAACGCATCAAGCTGTTTGTATAGAGCTTCTAATTCGTCGGTACCGATGATTGGTCATGACCATTAATCTCGTTTCCTCATCAGAGCTTTTACCTTAACATTGATGCGGGTTAATCCTTCGCGAAGCCGGATGAAATCTTCTTTCACGCCAATTTCTTGAGTTGTGTTACGATTTCTTCGCCTGTAAACCCTGCGATGAAGCCGAGTGCTGTCGTATCCATGCCAAGATTGTTGAGCACGATAGATACGTTGATACCTTTGCCACCACCGAGAACGTATTCTTGGATGGTGCGATTAATAGTACCCGTCTTGAGGTGATCAAGGCGCACGATATAATCGAGAGCTGGATTAAAGGTAATGGTATAAATCATACAATTTCCCCTTTTGAGATAATACTAATTAGCGTATGATTGGTTGATCTTGCTTCCGTAATCGTAACCAATAGATGAGTGGTACTAGATATAGGAAGAAGGCAAATGGTACATAACCTGTTGAACTTGTACCCATCATGACAATGGGCACGTAGGCGCGATATTCCATGGTTGTACTGGAGCGATGAGAATGCCACTATTTTCAAAGTCTAGCATTACATCTTCGTCTTGAATACCTCGCTGTGCGTAGGTAATACGCATAATAGAGTGCGTCATAACTACCGCAATAGCTTGGCTGCATCCAACCGCACCTGTTAAGAAAGCAAGACCTACATTGGCAGCAAATACATCGCTCCGTGTTTTAGCTCGCTCTAACAGTTGTCGTATATCGTTCCAGAAGCCAACCCCTTCGAGCATGCCTGAAATGGCAGTAGCCATAAAAATTGAAAGGGTAGGGATAAACATCGTTTGTAGACCGCCTCCATGAATGATATTAGCTAGTGGATTATAGTGCGGTAGTTCAAAGCCTGTTAAGGTATACCATCCCAACTCTGAGAGGCTCACATCCTGATTGGTATAGGCTAGAATGGCCGCCGCTAATGCACTGAGTCCGATAGGCCAACGGATAGATACTTTCAAAGGCAATAGGCCAATGACGATGATGACTGGAATCCATAAAGTCCAATCGATATTGAAAATAAAGTGAATTGTATCGGATAGTAAACTATTTTCGTAATTGAGTGGGTACCACTGAGATAGTAATAGATACAGCACTGTAGAGATGATGAGTGCTGGAATACCATCTTTAAACATGATGGGAATATTTGTCGATACCTTTGTATGGGTCAAGGCCGCTACAAGAGATGCACTAGAGGATAGTGGACCGTTTCGATCACCAAAGTAAGCACCTGCAATAATGGCACCGGCCACAATATTTTCTGGAATACTTCCAGCTCTTGCCATCGTGATGAGTACGATGCCTATCGTGCCCTACAGTGCCTAGTGCAGTACCTAACAACATACTCACTATAGCTGTTATTAAAAAGGCACAGACGATAAAGATGGATGGATCAATTAAATCGATACCTGTGGCGATAATCATAGGAATAACGCCTGCTGCTTGCCACATGGCGATGAGCCAACCGATGAGAAGGAAGATTTGCATCACTACGATGGATGTTTTCGCACCTGTCCAAGATAGGTTTAATAATTCTTTTAGTGTATATCCTTTGCGGTAGAACACGTAGGCTATGATGCTCCATACGACAATCAAGGCATAACCAATAGCGATGCTATTGGCTACGGCGATGAGGATGACGAGAATGGATGCAAGTAGTCCCAAAAGGGGCTCTATATTCCGTGGTATGAGTGTGCGACCCTGTTGGTACCTTAGGAACGCATTTAATATAAGTTGTAACCACTTCATTTTTAATCGATAGGAAGTTCTGTTTCGAAGACTTCCTCAGCCGAGCCTGTCATGAGCACCGTGCCATCCTCCAAGTATGAAATATGCAATGTTCCTAAATAGAGTTCCACATCTACTTCGCGGCCTGTTAAGCCCTTTTCAAAGGACATAGCGGCAGAGGCACAAGATCCTGTTCCACAAGCTAAAGTAGCGCCAGCGCCGTTCCCATGTGCGCACCTTGATGTGTTTGTCGTTTACCACTCAATGTAGTTTACATTGGTGTTGGCAGGGAAGGCATCGTGCTTTTCAAGGATAGGGCCTTGTGTTGTAACAGGGGCTTTTGTAATGTCGTCGATGAATACCTCCGTATGAGGCACACCGAGCAATACAGAACTCACTGTTACGGTTTCACCGTTTACATTGAGGTCTACGTCGATAACCTTATCCATGTTTACATTCATAGGAATGTCTTGGGCCTTAAAAAATGGTTTGCCCATGTCTACAGTAACTTGTGTGACTATACCGTTTTCGATAGTCAATGTAGGCTTCATTACGCCAGCTAAGGTTTCAATGGTGAAAGTCTCCTTCGTTGTTTCACCGTGTTCATAAGCGTATTTGGCAAAGCAACGGATGGCATTACCGCACATTTCTGCTTCACTACCATCGGAGTTGATGATGCGCATGCGCACATCACAGGTTTCGGAAGGAACTAGGATAGCAAGACCATCAGCACCAATACCCGTGCGACGATCGCAAAGGCGGATGGCGAGGTCTGTGTAGTCTTTAGACGTCCCTTGTGGGTCGGCAAAGAGGATGAAGTCATTGCCGAGACCATGCATTTTCGTTAATTTCATAAAGTCTCCTATCAATAAGTAAGACTTTCACCATGAAGCCCGTGAAAGTCTCATATGTTTATTATTATATATTCTATATTATAATATTATATCATAAATAGGTCCTAAGCATGGCATGGAATCGTATAAATTTATAGCAAAAAATAAAGGGAAAATAAGGAAAAGCTTACAACGTTTATTGAGAGTTATAGTAAAACAAAAATGCCCCATATGGGACGGTTATTTAAGGAGTATAGGTATTTGGATTACTTTATTGTTTAACAGAGAAATGATAAAATAAAAGAGTAATGTAGTTAATCGTAATAGAAAGAGGAACACATATGCGAATTCAAGGATTTCTGGATCTCGTGGCGTTGCGGTAGGCAATGTATATAGATATATTCAAGAGGAAATTGTCATTCCCTGATTACACTATAGCGGAAGACAAGGTAGAAGAAGAAATTGGCAAGTTTGCAACTGCTATGGCATCTACCTTAAAACAATTGGATACTATTCGTAAAAAGCGTTGGATGAAATGGGGCCAGAAGAAGCGACTATTTTTGAAGCGCATATGCAAATTGCTCAAGACCCATCCTTATCTGACGGAATTAAATCCCTTGTTGAGTCTAGCCATATGAATGTGGTAGCTACCACGGCTCAAACAATTGAAACTTTTGCAAATATCTTTCTCGGCATGGAAGACGCCTATATGCGTGAACGAGGCGCAGATATTGAGGATATCGGCGATCGTTTGATGCGTAATATGTTAGGCATGAACCCTCGCGGTTTATCACATATTTCTGGCGAGGTTATCTTGGTGGCTCATGATTTGGCACCATCTGATACGGCATCCCTTGATAAAGCGGTAGTAAAAGGTATCGTTACGGCAGCAGGTGGCCCCTACATCTCATGCGACTATCATGGCTCGCACCTTAGAAATTCCTGCAGTTATGGGCGTTGGTGATATTGAAAGCTTTGCAGATGGCGATAAGGCAGTCGTTCTTGGTACGGATGGTATCGTGGAAATCAATCCATCTGATGCGGATTGGACGGAGTATACAAATCAAGCGTTGGCGTTCCAAGAGGAGTTAAAACGGTTGCGCGAATCCGCTAATCTTGAAGCTACTACCATTGATGGTCATCATGTAGAGCTATTTGGCAACATTGGTAAGGCGAAGGATGCTAAACATGCGCTCACTATGGGCGCACAAGGTATTGGTTTGTACCGTACAGAATTCCTTTACATGGAAAATGACGAATTGCCTGCAGAAGAAATACAATTCGAAGAGTATAAAAAGGTAGCCCAAGATATGAAGGGGAAGCCTGTTATTATCCGTACCATGGACATCGGTGGAGACAAGGAATTGAAATGCCTTGATTTACCAAGTGAAATGAACCCATTCCTAGGGTACCGCGCTATTCGTATATCCTTAAATCGTCCAGATATCTTTAAGGTACAATTGCGTGCCTTATTACGAGCTAGTGCGTTTGGTGATATTCACATCATGTATCCTATGATTGCTTCCGTTGAGGAAGTGAAGCAAGCGAATGCTATGCTTGATGAATGTAAAGAGGAGCTGGCGGCTGAGGGTAAGGATTTTAACAAGGATATCAAGGTTGGCATCATGATCGAAGTACCAGCGGCAGCTGTTATATCTCCAATTCTTGCTAAATATGTAGACTTCTTTAGTATCGGTACGAATGATCTTTGCCAATACACATTGGCAGTAGACCGTATGAACGAAGCAATTGGTAGCTTGTATCAACCATTGCATCCAGGTGTGTTACGTCTTATTAAGCACGTCATTGATGCCAGTCATGAACAAGGTAAAGTTACAGGCACTGTGGTGAGCTTGCTAGCGACCCTGTGGCGACCATGATTCTGTTGGGCCTTGGCCTCGACGAATTCTCCATGACGGCTTCTTCGATTCCTCTTATTAAAAATATTTTGCGTTCTGTTTCCAAAACAGAATGTGAAGAGGTAGCAAATAAAGCACTTACTATGGACACAGCAGAAGAAATTACAAAATACGCTAAATCTGTATTAGCTGAAAAAGGTTTATTATAATTCTATTTTTGTTAAATAGGATCATTACATAGCAAATAGGATGTAATATACTTGAATTGAAATGCTTGATATTGATACAATATATCTATTAGAACGAATGGATAGGCACCGCCTATCGAGATAGAAAGAGGTTATCATGAAAGAATTAACAGTAGAAATTACTAACGAATCCGGTTTACATGCTCGTCCTGCTACAGCTTTCACACAATTGGCTGCTAAGTTCGCTTCCAAAGTGACTATCGCTGCTAATGGCAAAACAGCAGATGCTAAATCCATTTTAACTGTATTGACCTTGGGTGCTACAAAAGGCACATCCGTTACCTTGACGGCTGACGGTGCTGATGAAGACGAGGCACTCAGCGCATTGAGCGAATTCTTAACAACTAACCACGATTAATATGAGGGGTAATAAAAAGGACCCTACATTTTGAACTGCACCTCCAAAAATTATGTCCATTTTTGTGGTGCAATTCATTTGTAGAGTCCTTTTTAATTTACCCATATTTGCAAAGCGCTCTACAGCTTTTGTAAAGTCGCTAATGGTTTTTTCCACGTCACCATGTTCGATACCATCTCGTACGCAGTGGTTGATATGTCCTTCAAGAATTACTTGTCCTACTTTATGTAGTGCAGACTTAGTTTGCATTAATTTGGCTCAACACATCTTCGCGGAGATGTCTTCTTCAATCATTCGATCAATAGCTTTGCACTTGACCTAAGATTTTACGCAATCGACGATGCAGATTTTCTGAATCCATACACTGTTTCATTTACTCCTCCATAGGGCATGTTTTTATCATCTCATATATATACTCTATTTAAAGTTTTTAATACAACTTAATAAGTATAACTAATATGCATTAATCGGTATTTATAGATATATAGTATTGTGCCGTTATAAGATATATTAAATATATTTATAGTATGAGTGGACGTAAAACTAGTGCTTTTACATATCTTCTTATTGATTGATGTGATACAATACATTTAATATACTTTATATTTGTATATGTATATAAGGTATTGTATAGATAGCTAGATTATAAACCCTATATTTACATGTGTTTATATTACAGACCTTTAAGAAATAGGGTGAAAAGAAATGAAAGTATTTCGCTACCTTCGAAATCTAGTTGTGTTCGTGGTGGTCATGATTTTTGGCTATGTTTATATATGACGGATACCATAGCTTTTCCAAAGGACAAATCGTGAGTAAAGCTCATACAATTGTTGAAAACAAACTAGAACAAAGTGAAGACACGCTTAGTCGTACGGATCGAATTATACGACTGTTTACATTTAGAGATAAAGTACAGATAGCTCTTAATCAACGTGTTTCAAAAGAGCATTGGGTGAAAGGGGATGTTATTCCTGAGTATACAAAAAATGCGTTAATCGCTATTGAAGATAAGCGGTATTATAAACATGGAGCTATTGATGTACTCGGTATTATTCGCGCCTTGTACACGAATACTATAGCAGGTGAAACGCTAGAAGGTGGTAGTACTATTACACAACAACTAGTAAAAAATCTGTTCCTTTCCTCGAAACGCATCATGAGTCGTAAGGTGGAAGAGGCCATCCTCGCTAGTGAAATGGAACATTACTACTCTAAGGAAGAAATCCTTACCATGTATTTGAATACCGTATATTATGGTCATAACTATTACGGTATCTACGAAGCAGCTCACGGCTACTTTGGAACAAGTCCCTAGCCGATTAACATTGGGACAAAGCGCTATGCTGCAAGATACCAATGCACCGTCCTATTTAGATCCTTATACGAACTATGAAGTGCAAAGGCTCGACAAAAGCTGGTGCTCGAACAAATGGTAGACTAAGGCATGATTACACGCCGAGGGCAGACTATGCACACGAACAAGATCTGGGACTTGTTGAAGAATAATAGTAGTGCTTTTGTTAAATGTCTTATTATAAAAATATGCATCATTAATGATGCTGCATATTTTTATTCTAAGACTACTTCCTTTTAATTCTATAAATTTAGCGTTTGATTCGTTAAAATCGTATTTGTATATTGATGCGATAAATATTTGATTATCTGGAAAGTCGTTTTTAGAATATCAAACATTAATTTAACATTATAGGAGTCTAATTCTTTGGCACTTGGCGAATCGATAATAATTGGTAATTTGATGCCAAGAACTTTTTCGGTTTCCTTTAAATATGACAATTTAAAGGAGAGACTAATTTTTGTAGTAATGCTCCAGATAACTCTTTCAAATTAGAGGTAAAAACTATATTCTAATTTGATTTCCTCTCCAAAGTTTACTTCCAAAAAGTTCTGCATATGTTTTTATTGATTTGTATAAAAGATATCGCGACGAAATTATTTTCTTTAGTCCTTATTTTTAATTTCCTTATCAATTTTCTGAGAGTATAAATTTTGAAGATGCTCTTCTAATAGCGTTTGGTTAATATGTAACTTTGATAATGTAACGTTAAATTTTTGGGTCCATGATTGAGTTGTAAATAAAGGTCTTCTTCCTCAAGCGGAATTAGGTCTTTTTCTAATTTTCTAATTTTAGAGAATACTTGTTAATATCTTGTGAAATAAATCTTAATTTGCTTTTTAGGGGAATCAATGGTATCGTTGTATCCTCAATCTTATCACTAGTCAGCGGTATAACTTTTATCATTTATACGAATCATAAGCTTTCCATACTCTCTATGTATGTTTTAAAATTTTTATTATCACTTAGAAGTTTATCTATTTGCTCTTTTTCTCTTTTAACCTACGATATTCGATTCTTAGCATTTCTAATTTATTAAGTAATGTTGAATCAAAAATCAGTTATATTATCATTAGCCTCATCTTGAATTGATTTTTGGTACTTTGAGATGTTTAAGATTTGATTGTATTGTTTTATCTCCTCGATTTATACTATCACTTTTAGTAATAATTTATCACTATTTTTGTTGCCTAGTCCTCTTATTAATTCTTCAATATTAAAATGAATACTACCAATGACTGTGCCCCTATTTAGTAATGTCCACCTTTTTCTTGATCGATATAAATGTACCTAATAAATTATTTATAATATCAGTATTCGAAGTGTTGAAAATTATTTGATGAATATTTTTCTCCTCTCCAGGTAAGCTGAATGTAGTTATTTTACTGTTTTTGGGTTAAAGTAATTTTGCTCACGGTGTTCGCACGTTAATTTAAGTAAACCTAACACTTCATGCTCGAGTATAAGGTTAATTTCTAAGCAATCAAATTTTAAATTTTTAGTATTTGGAATATTAAACCCGAGTGCATATAAAGAGTAGTCTAATTAGAGTTGTTTTTCACAACTGTACTATATATATAATATTTATTTTTGTTTGAAAATGAAAAAGTTTTTCAAAAGCAGTCTTTGTTTTACGATAAGAGTGAGTTAGTCGCATATATTTGCTCCCTTTTTAATTTATCTATTTCATGCCTTTTAGTTAAAAATACAGTATATTATAACTTTTTGAAAGTTTTTCTTGGATGTCTATTGGTAATTCGTTGAAGCGAATTCATCTATATAAGTTCTATAAAATTTTTCTGCAAAAGTTTAAAAATCTTTTGATTACCGATACTAGAGTCTCTATACTGTGAAAAATTCATAAATAACCTTTGTGAAACTTTCTACTCGTTCGGTATTTTTGTTCTATAAGGGTTATATAGTTTCGTATAATTTCGAGTACTCTGATTCATCAAAGTAATCTCTAAAGTAGATATCAGGTTATCTGGATTTATAATTATATTAATTATCGGCCAAATTAAGTCTTTTTCTTAAAACTATTTGGGTATCTCTTGTAGAACCATTAGTTAAAATTAGAGCGGTCCATTTTTCTAGGATTTTATTTGATAATCCTGCGAGCTGAATGTTGTTTGTTCCGAGGAAGTCATCAATAACTCTAATTATTGCTTTGTACCGCTCATTTCTGTTATCTGTTTCAGAATGGTAATAAATAGACCGTAAACAAACTTTTTTTCAATTTGTATTTTTCTCATTTGTAATTATATTATCGATAATTTCTTGTGCAACAGGAGGCAATTCATAATATTGACGATTGGTTTTTCCCTCAAAAACATTAATTGTACCTTGAGCTTGATTTAGCGGGTTACGAGAATTAGTAATATATATAAGATCAGAACAATTGATTTCGCTTTGTTTTTAACTCTAGCATCCTTCAGATAAACTAGTTAGAGCTTTAGTTAGGTTTCTTCGGACATTTCGGAAATCAGTCAGTGGTTCTGTAACTGATTTTTGCCTGAGCTAATATATGGCTACCATTGAACAAAGTTATATCAATGTCTTCATAGCTACTTTCTAAACGTAATGATTGTAAATTATTAATATTTTCTAATGCTAAGACTATAACGCATTTGTGAAAGTCAAAACCGAATATAACACTCGTTGCTTCTCTGTTAGGCATCTTATCCCCTATGCTTTTCTCTTTAATTATATAATTTTGACATATATATACTAATAGATTTCGAGGAACAGTTTCGCACAATAGTTACGTTCCGAAGAATATTATATAATTGTATAAAAATAATACTTGCATTTATAATTATACAGGTGTATACTATTTTTGTCAGAAGGAGAAAAGTGCCTGTCGGTGATAGAAGATACCACGGTGCTTTCACAATTATCTGATATTGTATTGATTATATGAGTCTAAATAGATAGTGGGTTTAGAGGTGTTATCATGGGTAAAAGCAAATAAAGTAGTACTCGCATATTCTGGTGGCTTAGATACTCTGTTATCATTCCTTGGCTGAAAAGAAAATTATGGCGCTGAAGTTATTGCAGGTGTGTGAGACTTGGACAACCGAGGATTATGATGCAGTTGAGAAAAAGCGATCAAATCTGGCGCATCTAAAGCGGGACATCGTTGACGCTATAGAAGAGTTTGTAAAAAGATTATGTATGGCCTACTGCATAAAGCTGGTGCAATCCCATGAAGGTAAATATTTATTAGGGTACATCCTTCGCGAGACCTTTAATTGGTAAAAATTCTTGTAGATATTGCCAAAAAGAAGGCGCTGATGCAATCGCTCATGGTGCGACTGGTAAAGGTAATGACCAAGTTCGTTTCGAACTTGCTATCAAAGCATTGGCTCCTAATATGAAAATCATCGCTCCTTGGAGAGAATGGGATTTGAAATCCAGAACAGACTGCATGGAATATGCAGCTAAACATGATATTCCAGTTGTAGCTACAAAAATCTCATCCATATTCTATGGACCCAAAAACGTATGGCATTTGTCCCATGAAGGCGGCGATCTTGAAAAATCCAGCAAATGCGCCTAAAGATGATGTGTGCTTGGTAACACATACGCCTGAACAAGCTCCAGATGAAGCTGGTTATGTAACTGTATCCTTCAAAGATGGCGTACCTGTAGCAGTAGATGGCCAAGAAGGTACTCCATTACAATTGTTAGAAAAACTCAACGAAATCGGTGCACACTATGGCGTAGGCGTTGTAGATATCGTTGAAAATAGATTAGTAGGCATGAAATCCCGTGGCGTTTATGAAAACCCAGGTGGATCTATCATCATGTATGCTCACAGAGAACTTGAATACCTTTGCCTCGACAGAGCTAGCATACCACTACAAAGAACTTATTGCTAACAAATACGCTGAACTTGTATATGATGGCATGTGGTTCGCACCATTGATGAACGCGTTGCAAGCGTTTGTTGACGAAACTCAAAAAACTGTAACAGGTGAAGTAAAACTTAAATTGTACAAAGGAAATATCATTTCTGCTGGTAGTACTTCTCCATATTCCTTGTACAGCGAAGATTTCGTAACATTCGAAGAAGATGACGTATACGATCAATCTGATGCGGAAGGCTTCATCAACTTGTTCGGTTTACCACTCAAAATTAATGCATTGATGAAAGAGAAAGCAGGTAAATAATGGCTAAATTGTGGGGCGGGCGTTTCACAAAAGGCACTGATAAAGCGGTAGAGGATTTTACATCCTCTATCGCTTTTGATGCGCGGATGTACGCCGAAGATATTGCAGGCAGCAAGGCACATGCGACTATGCTGGCAAAACAACATATTATCTCCGACGCAGATCGAGATGCTATTTTTAGCAGGTTTAACGAAGATTAAAAATCAAATTGATAAAGGGAATTTCCGTTCTCCGTGGCTCTAGAAGATATTCATATGAATATTGAAAAACGCCTTACTGATGATATCGGTGAAGCCGGTGGTCGTTTGCACACAGGCCGTAGCCGTAATGATCAGTGTGCAGTTGACTTGCACATGTACGTGCGTAAAGCTGTTGTGGAAATGGGCGAGCTCATTGTAGATATGCAGAAGGTTCTCATTGAAACAGCTGAAAAATATAGTGACGTTATCATGCCTGGTTATACGCATTTACAACGGGCTCAACCTGTTTTTATTTGGGCATCATATGATGGCCTATTTCTCTATGTTAGAACGCGATTTTGATCGATTGTTGATGGTATTCAAGCATGCGGACATCATGCCCCTTGGAGCCGGTGCATTAGCTGGGTCTACATATGGCATTGATCAAACCTATACGCAAAAGTTGTTGGGATTTTCCCGTATTTACGAAAATAGTATGGATGCCGTATCTGACCGCGATTATGTAGTTGAATTCTTGTCCTTTGCATCTCTCGTGATGATGCACTTGAGTCGCCTTAGCGAAGAAATTGATCTTGTGGTCTACTAATGAGTTCAATTTTATTGAACTTGATGATGCTCACTGCACAGGTTCTAGCATTATGCCCTCAAAAGAAAAATCCTGACGTTTGTGAACTGGTTCGTGGTAAAACAGGCCGTACCTATGGTCATTTGTTAGGCCTTTTAACTACGTTGAAAGGCTTGCCTCTTACATATAACAAGGATATGCAAGAGGATAAAGAAGGTATCTTCGATGCTATTGATACGGTACACTTCGCATTGTCCATTAATGCACGGCGATTCGTGGTATGAAGGTCAATGGGGCTCATATGAAAGAAGTCCTTGATGACGATTTCTAATGCTACGGATATGGCGGATTACCTTGCGAAGAAAGGCGTTCCATTCCGTGAGGCCCATGAAATCGTAGGGAATGCAGTGCATCATTGTATCGAAAAAGGCTGTACTTCTTTGATTTATCTGTAGAGGACTTTAGCCATCTCTCATCACTTTGATGAGGATATTCTGATGCCATCTCCATTGAAGCTGTGTAGCGGGTCGTAATAACTATTCCGGTACGGCTCCGGATGTGTGGAACGACAACGTAATAATGGCAAAGCTATTATCGCTACAGAAGAAAAACAAATTGCTGATTGGAAACATATTATTGACTCCGTACAGGGCATAAAAATGTAGTGTAAGAATACATCAACAATATAAGTAAAGAATAATTATCAATATAAATTTGAAAGTCTGAGATCGATATACATATAAGGATTTCATTAAGGGTCTAATATTGCCCATTATATTATATGTATATCGATTTTTATTTAAACGCTAGACGATACCTATAAAGCCCATAATTCTAATTGATAATCCACTATTAAAATGATGTATTTTTCGTGTACATGTATAGTGGACTGTAGAGAATAATAGTCTGTACTAGGACACTATAACCGTGATAGATAGGGAAAAATTACATCTATACACAGAATAAAATGGGGTAAAATATACTTTGTCACAATTAAAATGAGTTCTGTTCAATTTTGATGATAAATTACCTATGATTTATTCAATTCGTGTAATATAGCTTGTCCGCCAATAAAGTACTTTTTATTTTGGTTTTCATAGGTGTTATTATTTAACTCGTAATAAGAATAAAAACGGTAAATTCATTCAAGCCCATCACAGCACGAACTGGATTTACTTAGCGGTATATATATTTTTAAGTGAATTATGGACGAGAAATTCACCTTAGTGAAAGGGGATTGATACATGAAAACCACCGCTATGTCTGTATTCAGCTAACCACAATGGTAGCGCCCAATATGCTAGGAGCTGGGATCATTATGTTACCAACTAATTTGGCTCAAGTTGGTACTATTTCAGTTTTATCTTGGCTCGTGACAGCTGTGGGTGCGCTTTTACTAGCGTATATTTTTTGCTCAAGCGGGTATGTTCTCCCAAAAACAAGGGGGCATAGGGCGGTTATGCAGAACATCGCTTCGGTAAAACTGGACATTTTGATGGCGAGCTATGCTTAGCATATCTCTCATCATTGCTAATATCGCCATCGCGGTATCTCGCCGTAGGTTGTGGCGCGACTTTCTTTGGTGTTGACCTCAATGCGACACAAACAAGTCAAGTAACACTAGTGCTCTTGTGGTTTGCGGCGATTCTAAACTTCAGAGGTAATCGCTTCACAGGTCGACTCAGCAACATGACTATTTGGGGCTCTATTGTTCCGGTTTTATTAATTGGTACAATCGGCTGGTATTGGTTTGATCCATCTATCTATTGGGCGGCATGGAACCCAAATGATCTTCCGCTTTATGATGCGGTAAAACAATCTATTTCCTAACTTTATGGGGGCTTCCTAGGATTTGAGTCCGCAGCGACTAATGCTGATGCTGTTGAGAATCCAAAGAAAAACGTACCTATCGCTACAGTGGCAGGTACATTAGCAGTGGCAGTGGTTTATATCTTGTCCACAAACGTTATGGCAGGTATTGTGCCGAACGTTGACTTATTAAATTCTAACGCACCATTCGGCTTGACATTCGTATACATGTTCAATGATACTATTGCGAACATCGTTATGGCTGCTATGGTTATTTCTTGCTTTGGCGCTTTGCTTTGCTGGCAATTTACATTGTCTCGCGTGTTCAAAAGCGCAGCGGAACATGGTTACTTCCCTAAAATATTCGCTCGAGTAAATAGCAAAGATGCTCCTGTTCGTGGCGTATTGATTTTACTCGCTGTTGAAACATTACTACATTGTTCACTGCAAGTGAATCCTTGCGTGAGCAATTTGAAATTCTAGTAAACTTAGCGGTTGTAACTAATGTAGTACCGTATGTGTGCATCTTGGCAGTACCTACAATGATGCGTATGGCTGGCGTAGCTGAAAGCCGTATTAAACGCTCTAATTACTTGTTCGGTATAGGCGTTCTTTACTGCCTATATGCAATCTACGCATGTGGCTTTGATGCTATGGTAGGTAGCGCGGTGGCAGTAAGCATAGGTTTGGTAATCTACGTTTTGCGTAAAGCGTGGGATACACGCAGAGCACATCGCTTACAACAAAGTATCGATTAACTGAATACATCTCGTCTTATAGAGGCTATTACTTTGGTAATAGCCTCTTTATCATGATCATAAATAATACTTATAATTAAAGAATGCTTAATTTGGAAAAATTAAAAACATTTTTATTATTAATATAATTTTTGCTGTGCATAAAAAGATTTTATAATAAATTTTTATATTGCTTTTGTTATTATTAAGACTAATATATATACCGCTATATACAGTAAATATAATAAAAATTGTTTATATATGTTAATTTATATAGTTTTATGCAGGATTGTGAATCTAATTACTAATCAATATTTTTATCAGTATAAAAAGTATATTTAAAATATACTGAAATACGTATACCTATAAGGGGTATATGTATTGTAAACAAAAGTATTAATATAGTATATTTATAATCAATAAAAATGAATAAACTAGTGAGTGTCGGTGTTTACCGAGCGTAAAAAGAGGAAAATGGGTGAAAAACCTATACTATGCAAATAGCTGTAATGAGGAGCAAGGTTTCATTATAGGGTCACTGGGAAACTGGGAAGGCCGAAAATGTTGCGATGAATCAGAGTCAGAAAGCCTGCTCTAAAAGGCATGGTATGCATATGCCGTGCTTAATTTAGGTTAGTCGAGCGACTAGCCTTTTTCGTTCCTAGTTTTTAAAGCTTCCCGCTATATAAAAAGCTAGTACCATTAGTTTGTCATTTGAATTGTTGTTAGTGTTTAGAGAGTTTAGGAGGCGCCTATGGGCAAACGCTTTGTCAAACAATTGGGGCAATTTATTGTTACCTTGTTTGGCATTACATTTTTGACATTTTGTCTCACCTATTTAGCACCAGGTGACCCGGTAACGATGCTACTTGAAACGGCAGATACTATCGTATCTCAGGAGCTTATCGACGAAACTAGAGCTCAGCTTGGGTTAGATAAACCGTTTGTAGTGCAGTATGCAAACTGGGTCGTCAATGCGGACATAGGGTGATTTAGGGATGAGTTATTCTGCTAAAAAGCCAGTAGTAGATCGTATGTTGGAGGCTGTACCAGGTACATTGATGTTGGCTGGTACGGCTTTAGTATTTACGCTGCTTTACGCATTGCCGGCAGGGATTATAAGTGCCTTAAATCGTAATAAGTGGGTTGACTATGTATTAAGATCGTTATCGTTTGTAGGTGTATCTATGCCAACGTTCTGGTTAGGCCTTGTACTGCTTTACATCTTCGGTCTTAAATTAGGCCTTGTACCGATTGCATCCTCTCGCGTGACTGCGTCTGGTGTTATTTTGCCAGCTATTACTTTGGCGGTTGTCGTTGGGTCTAAATATATGCGTCAAGTACGGCTCGTTATCCTTGAGGAAATGCAAAAGGACTATGTTATTGGAGCTCGTGCTCGCGGTGTGAGTGAGATGAAAATTTTATTCGGTCATATTTTACCTAATGCGGTGTTACCACTCATCACTATTCTTGGTGTTCTTATTGGTTGGTTACTAGGTGGTGTGGCAGTCGTAGAAATGGTATTCTCATGGCCGGGGCTTGGTAATATGGCGATTTATGCTATTACCATGCGCGATTATCCATTGATCGAAGGTTTTGTGTTGTGGGTTGCTTTTAGCTATATGTGTATTAATGCATTGGTTGATGCATCATATCTCTTATTAGACCCAAGATTAAAAAGGGAGAGAGCATAATGGCAGAATTTATTCAAAAACATAGATTGTTCTCTTTCTATAGTGGGCTGATGATTATCATTGTCCTTATCGCTATCTTTGCACCCTGGCTTGCACCGGGTGATGCTTTCACCTCAAATATAAGTCAGGCATTGCAAGCACCAAGCAGTCAACATTGGTTTGGTACCGATAAATTAGGACGTGATGTATTATCCCGTATCATTTACGGTACTCAATTATCCTTGTTCATGGGCGTATCCATCGTCGTTATCATGGTGAGCATTGGTACTATCATCGGTGCTATAGCAGGCTATTTTGGCGGCAAAGTCGAAATGGTTCTCATGCGCTTAGCAGACATCATGTTATCCTTCCCAGGTGTTGTTTTAGCCATCGCTATTGCTGGTATTTTGGGTGGTAGCATTGTGAATACAATTTTGGCTTTATCTGTAGTTGGTTGGGCAAAATATGCTCGTCTAGTACGTTCTATGACGTTAAAAGTACGTGGTGAAGAATATGTAACGGCTGCGGTTATGATGGGGGCATCTACAGCAACTATCTTAAGACGACATATTATTCCTAATATTATGCCTCTTGTTGTTACTACAGGTGCACTTGATATTGGGGCTATCATGATTGAGGTAGCAGGACTTTCTTTCCTTGGTTTCGGTGCACAGCCACCAACACCTGAATGGGGCCTTATGCTTAATGAAGGCCGCTAGTACTTGCAAACGAGTCCATGGCTTATGGCATTCCTGGTATGTCGATTTTTAATTGTAGTATCTATTTTAATCTTTGGTCTGACTCCTTACGAGATGTAGTGGATCCTAAAAAAATCAAGGATAAAATTGTTTTTATCTTCATAAATTTGAACTTTCATCTAGTGAAAGTTTCATTATGAATGGTAGGAAATTATGTTTTTCCATCACAACTATTTTTAGATAGTGATGATGTTAAATGTTTTATGTTTTGCATGTAGTTGTAAAGGAGATTTTAAATGAAAAATCTTGGAAAAAGGCTCTTTGAGCAGGTCTTAGCATTGTAATGATGGGTTCCTTCATCGCAGGAGTGTGGGTCTGATAATAATGGTGCTGCTAACAAAGATGTATTAAAAGTGAGGCGTTAACTAACGCATCCACATTAGAACCTACAGAAAACTTCTTCGCATGGGTTGTAATGCGTTATGGCGTAGGTGAAACATTGGCTAAATTTGACGACAAAATGAAACCTCAACCATGGATTGCGTCTAAATGGGGAGGCATATCTCCAGACCATAAAACATGGACTTTCACGATCAATGATAAGGTGAAATTCTCCAATGGTAAAAAGTTGATGCAGCTACTGAGGCATCTATTGAGACGTGCTTTTGCAAAGTCCCAATCAAAGGAAAACATTCTTCGAATATGACTCTATGGAAGCTATGGTCAACAATTAGTTATTCATACAACAAAAGAATATCCTAATATGCCTGGTCTTTTAGCGGATCCAGTGTTCCTAATCGTTGACGTCCAAGCTGAAAAAGATGGCCGTAACTTTGCGAAGGAAGGCCCTATCGGTACAGGGCCCATATGTGGTTAAATCCTTCACTAAAGAACGTGCTGAAATGGCTGCGAACGAAAACTACTGGGATGGTACAGTACCATTTAAAACTGTAGAAATTCCTTCCATCGATGACCCTAATACGCGTGCTTTGAGCTTACAATCTGGTGACGTAGATATGGCTGTTAACATCGGCCCTGGTGAAATTGGTTTGTTCCACAATGACAAATTCAAAGTAGATGAAATTGCATTCTTCGTGTAGTATTGGCACGTATTAATCAAAAAGGTATTCTTGGGGACGATAAAGCACGCGCCGCTGTAATCTCTGCAACAGATCGATGTGCTGATGTATTGTTAAAAGGTACATTCATTCCTGGTTCCGCTCCAATTCCACCATCCATGGACTATGGTTTCAAAGACTAGAAAGATCCAAATGCATATAATCCTGAACGCGCTAAACAATTGTTAGCAGAAGATGGCTGGAAAGATACAGATGGCGATGGCATCCTTGATAAAGATGGCAAACCATTAACATTCAACTCGTAGTATATAATTCTCGTGCAGAATTACCACTTTATGCAGAAGCTGTTCACAGACTCAAAAAGTTGGTATCGACTGAAAATCAAAACAGTTGACTATAACTTGATCGATAAAATGGGTCAAGAAGGCGACTATGATATGCTTATTCCAACATTGTAACTGCTAATACAGGTGACCCAATCTGGTTCTTGGCCTAACTACTGGCATACAACAACAATGGTTCTAAACCTCAAAATGGTTCTACATCTAATCCCAAGTTGACCAATTGTTAGATGCGATGAAACCGAATTCGACCCAGCAAAACGTCGGACTATGCAATCCAAATTCAACAATTGTTGATGAATGATGGCGTCAAGCATTATTCTTAGGTTATCCTAAAACCAATATCGTTACTGGTTCTTACTGAAAGGTGCTGTAATGTACCCGAAAGATTACCACTGGATTACTAGCAAAATTACAAAATAATGAGGACTATAATGGCAGAAAAACATACTAACTGTAGAAAACCCAACATAGCGTACCAAGGTGTGCCTGCTGTTATGGATGCTGAACTTACCTGGAACGCGGTAAGGTATTAACCATCGTAGGCGAGTCCGGATCCGATAAACTACTGTGATCCGGCCCCGCGGGCTTATTACCCGTCAGGTGGCGAGGTTACAGACGGTACCTAGTGATCTCTACCGGTCACGCACCTTCGTACCTCTATCCAAGTCAGAATGGAGAGCCATACGTGGCAAAGATATGTTATGATGATCTTTCAAGAGGTGTAGCATTAGATCCAATTGTTCGTATTGGTAAACAATTTAGAGAATTGTTTAGGCCCATATTGAAATCACTAACGATGAAATGTGACCGTCGCGCAATTGAGCCAGCAGAGTTCGTATCATCTTTAACCGTGCGCGATATGCTTTCGCTGTTATCCTCATGAGTTGTCTGCGTCAACGTCACGTGGAAGGCGGCGTTAGCCCAGATCCAGCATTACTCATTGGTGACGAACCGACATTCGTAATTAGACGCAACAATATAACTAAGTGGTTATGGCAAATGTTAACCAGCCAAAGAGCATAATTCTGCAATCGTTATGGTAACGCATAATCTTGGTAGCAGTTGTATATGTCTGACTATATTATTGTACAGGAAAAAGGCCGCGTTGTAGTGATGCTGGCACTACAAGATACTGGAAAATCTATCTAATGAATATACGAAACAATTAAAGATGCTGAACAACATTGGGAGGAGGTCGTCACATTGACTAATTATGGTGCAGAAATTAAGAATGTATATAAACGATTCCTACTTCCCACTGGCGTGAGCTCCGAAGCATGGGCGATATTAATATAACCTCTCGAAAAGGTCAGTCCCTTGGCATTGCAGGTAATCTGGCCTGGGAACAACACTGCTCGTGGCGATCATGAAGATGCCTATTACGGAAGCGCGAGATTTATGTAGATGGTGTGTAGAGATTCAAGATATGAACTCTGAAATTTCAAACGAAAGAATATCGTAAAAGATTCAAATGGTATTTCAAGATCCAGCATCTGCGCCTTTGAACTAACACGTACGAAGGTCAAAGATATCATCCTGAGCCACTGGCACCCTTGGTCTCTTCTGAAAAGGGAAAGGAAAGAGCACGCAGGTGACTGGTTTGGAAAATGGAGATGCACCACGTGAGTTTATGCACCGTTATCCCTCATGAAATGTCTCGTGTCAACGCCAACGCCGCCATTAAGCTCAGCGTTATCGTTTTAGAGACTCGAAACTCCCCATGAGACGAGGCCATTAGGTGCTCTAGATGTATCCGGTACAAGACCCATTGCGTACCTGCGCGCGCTTTACAGAAAATTTACCATACCCATTTATTGCCCGCGATATTGCCTCTTATTCGTACGATGGCTGCTGCGCGAGTCGTAATCGTACAAAGCTATCGTTGAAGACCAGATGCCCACTCTAAGGATGCAAAGCTTTGATCCATATGGGACAAAGGTTTTATTGAGTTCCAGCATCTTTGAAATTGGTCAAGACTGCGTAAGCCACTTACCTGGATGAGGCCGCATTAGAAGCTTTAGAGTACTTTGTTTCAAAACTTTTAAAAGCATAGCTCTGAAACGTAGAGGCTTAGAGCGGATAGGTAAACTCTAAATAGCAGCTAGTTTCAAGACTAACTGCTATTTCATGTACAGTATAAGAGACACATTTTGGACAGATATAATGAAAACAAGCTTTCTCAAATTAGACATTGTGTTAACACTTTAATCTATAGTATATAGTTGACTCAGTACGAAATATACACCCTAAGTGAGCATGCTACAGATATGCTCATAGGAAGTGATGCACATAGATTCTCCTCTACATTGTCTATTGTAAAAGCAAGGTTATATTTACTCAGATTATGCTAATGCGAAAATAGTGAGTATCTGAGCACAAATAGAGTTACCGCGTGTAGAAAGGTTAGTATAAATGAAAGCGCGATCATGCAAGGCTTTACTAATAGGTAGCATGACAGTCTTGCGCATCGTTTCGCGCTCGACAGTATGGCCAAAGAATCAAAGACCTGCTCACCCAATGATGTATTGATGTAGGCATAGTACGTTTGCTGGCATTAGAACCAACGGAAAATTATTTTGAGCTGGGCGTGGGTCACGCTTCGGTGAGGTGAACACTATCAAGTCGGATGGATCAAACGAAGGCATGCAAGGGCTCATACCCTCTGGAGACAGCAGATGACAGCAATTGACGTGGACTCACCCATCAACAGCATAAAGCTAATTTCAAATGGTAAGAGTTCACATGCTGAGGCGGCAAAGCATCTTTTAGAACGAACTTTGCCAGTGCAACGAGCAAAAACGTTCTTTAACTATGCAGAAATTACTGCTAACGCCCAGGAGTTGACCATCAAGACCAGACAAGGAACGTTTATGTATAACTTTGGCCCAACTTGTTAGGAGATCCATTGTTTTTGATTACGTGGATGTGACGCAGAGGCGAATGGTCGTGTGATATTGCAAAAGGAAGTCTCACAGGCCTGGTCCATGTGCAGTGTGTATCTTTCACAAAAGAGCGCGTTGACCAAAAGCGCACTGATAATCACTGACGGCAGAGGCATGGCTTCACAAGCTGAGAACCCATCCATTACGATGCGAACATGCTGTGCCAGGTGTACGCGCGAGCGATGTAGATAGCATTGCTAGCATTGGACCTGGTGAATATAGTATCTTCCAAAATGAGGTGAACTCACCACCCATGAAAGTGGCTTCCTGCAGTGACGTATTTGTTCCTAGCGGGCAAAAGTGAAACACGAGAACTAAATCTCAAAAGTACTCTCATTGGCAGCAAAGTAGACCGCGAGCTTATGCGAAGAACCTCATGAAGGATACCCTTTCAGTATGCTAAGACTACATTGCCACTATCCAGACTATGGCTTAACCAATTGCGTGATCCTAATAAATATAATGTAGAACGTGCTCAAAGAATCTACTGAAAACAGTGAAGGCTATGAAGATACGTGGAATGGTGACGCATTGTAGATAAAGATGCGAAACTCGACTGGATTTTGCAGTGCCTACACAACTCGGTCCTGAATTTGCCATTATATGGCGGAAGCACTGCAAAGCGTGGACTCACAAAAAGATCGCCGTAGATTTAGCGAAATGAAAATCGATGCGCATTAGCGTACGATACATATTATCTCAATCTAGTGATGCTGGATGATGATTATCTGCAAGTTGTAACCAATATACAGGTCAAACCAGCATGCTCTTTGAAACAACATAGGCTGGTGGCGTTGAAAACATGCTGGCTTCTGCAAATCCCTCGTTTCTGATGAATTGGCTCATTCGTGCAGCCGTGGTAGCGATCCAGTGGTGCGTCGTAATGCGGTTATCAATGCCCAGCAACTGATGTTAGATAACGCTGTAGCATTATTCCTGGGCACCCTAAAACACTGGCTTATTGTAGGTACAGCCATAGGCTGATGCTTTAAAGCAGATAACACCGCCCGAAACATTATATCATCGATAGCAAAGATTTGAAAAGAAAGAAGTTTGATCGCATAGTCAGAGACCAGCTCAAAGCTGAGCTAGTCCTTCTTTGTGTTATCTAACTATTGTCTGTTATGATCTAAGTCCGCTATATGCTAACTGCATTGGCCTTGCTAATCATTTTGGATGGTACTGGTAATACTGCGTAGGAAGCTTCGTCATATGACGAGTTGATAATAGGAGGAGTATGCGTGCCTCTGCACAAATCTTTTACTGAGTCTTTGAATACTCTCACCGCATTTTGTACTTTCCGGTGTAGTACTCCAGGTTGTAATATTGAGTGTTGTGTGTAATTTGTCGTAAAGTTTGATTCACCTTTGGGTGTCTGTATTCCCATCTGATCAATAAGCTGGACACAGCCAGATGATTATGAGATTTATCAGCAAAGTAACTGCAATTTTCCTGCTTTTTCTCCTGGATACCTCAGTCATGCGTCTCGTCATAAGCTCGGCTATTACGGTTATCTAAACGCCAGTCTCACGCATGTATATGGCGAGCGTAGAAACTGTTCAGCTACAGAAGTATTATTGAGTCGCAGTTTAGCCTCATCGCTTTTATAATTATCTCTTTTCGTGAACGACTGCCTCCATATATAGTAAGATTGCAACTGATCTGCAATAGGAATAATTTGATCAAGCACCACGAGGCATACGTCATTTGTCGCCTAGTTTTACGTCTTCGTAGGCGTAGAACTATCTTGTTTGCTGCCACTCTAATGCATGCCTAAGTTCCTTTATATTTAGGGCGGTAATCGTCGTATTATGAGGATCTATTGCGCAAACCTTCAAGAGAGTTGGCTGTAATTGGCTAGCAGAGCTACGACCGTGTCGAGCCATGTGCAGCATCTAATGCAACAATATAAGGTCGTATGGCGCTGATTTTTATCGTCAACGGTTGATCAGATATAAAATTGTCGTTGCCATTGAGGATAAGAGTGACACACACAGATCCCACTCTCACACCGATAAGAGCAAAGGCGATCGCGTCAGTGGTCATGCTATTAACTTGATGTACCCTTTTCCAACTGGCAGCACGCTCTTGAAAAACAACACTAACCTGATCCATTTGGCATGACCAATGCCCTCAAGAGTACTATTTACATTATATCACAAACTTTACGTGGCAAAAAGACGATGGACACGATAATTATGTGTTGGAAGAGATGAGAAATGCCTAGACTTTGAACATGTATTTAATATTACTTATCAGTTATACTAAACGATGAAATTAGAAGCTGTAAAGCTGATTCACAGTCATACTTTGAAAAGTACACCAGAGCCTTCTCTAGACGCGTGCATATTGTTTGGTATAATAGCAAGCATAGTATCCATTATATGGGGACTGCACAGTCGTCAGAATCGAATCATTTAATCAATTTTGCCACTGTCTTTCTGGAGTCTACTATTGCTAATGGGGAAGAGTACGAATGTTATCTGCCAACAGTATGCGGATTACGCAGTTGTGAAGAGTTTTGCATCGTAGCATTTGAATCGTATATCCCGCCAGAGCACGTATATAATAATATTAAAAGATTTGTATTTTCGATATACCAGTCAAGAGGAGTACAACAGGCCAACAGGATTATCACGCAAGAATTATTAGCTTTGTCTCGATGAGGTCACTCATTTTAGATGCTAGAGGGTGCCAAGATTACAGGCCATATTAAGCCGGCGGTGGTAGCAGATTTTAGACAAGGATCTTGACTCGTCCTTTGAGGCGAGCATGCGCCGTCATCCATTGCCAGATATGAACAGTTGGTCCCACACCTTTTGAGTCTTGGCGGTATCACGCGTAACCTGCAAAGGTCGGTATATGATCTGTGCTATTCTTAGCGGGGCCGTCTTTGCGTGATTACGTTACATGGGCTTAACAGATGTACGCGTTTTATCCGGTGGCATTTGAACGCTGGGTTAGAGAGGCCAGCTTTAACTAAAGAGCTGACCCCATTACCTCTGAACCATCTATCTTTTTAATCTACGAGTGCAAACGGATATGGTTATGAGTCGTGATGAGGTACTCAAGTGCAGAAAGCGAGATCATGTTAGTTATTGATGCTCGTGCGCCATTCCGCAGTGATGGATCCCAGGGATACGATGACGGCATGACAGGAGCATATTCCTGGGCTGTTAATCACTATGAAAGTGGCTATATCAGATGGTCCTAAATCTTGAAAGATTTAGAGGCTGAGTATTACAAAACGAAATCTACCAAAATAGGCCAGTCTAACGTACTGTGGTCTGGTGTGACTGCCTGCAATGCGTTGTAACCATGAGTGAAGTAGGCCTGAATCTGCTATATGTTGGTGAGTTCCAGTGATTGGGTAACGTATGAAGGCTTCCTGCTTTCAGCACAGTGAGAAACATTAAACTAACTTAGAGGGCGAATGAACCTATTAAAACACCACAACAGTCGTTGCCTTTTGTATTTGTGTTATCACATTTATGCCTGGACCTGGTATGTCAATGCAACTGTATTATATCTTATTCTGTCGGCGGTGGCTAATTATTTTCGTGAGAAACGTGGAAAGGATCTTAAAGCAATGAAAATGCCTGCAAGGCTCGTGCAGAAGCAAGACATGCTAAGAAACATAAAAAGTAGTAGTATTGCCAATATATAATCTTTTAGATTAGCTAGATTACAAAAACTTGATGTATATTCTATGTGAAAGAGACTCACCAAGTTAAATACGAGGGAATACTATAGATTGATGCAAAGTATTATAAAGGAGCAAGAATTGAAATTAATTTCTGAATGTAAACGCCTCCATGTCATTGTAACAAAGGGATCTATGAACCTTTTAAATGACATGCTAGATATTTTCTGCCTCGGCAAGAAACAAAATTGCAACCCTGATCAAATTTCTCGAGCTGCGAGGTACTGAGCACATTGGAATAGTGCAGCAAGAAAGGCTATAGTGATGCGGTTGTCATTCACGTGACTAAGCTACTGTCCTGCACGAATGCAATTTGGCATCTGAAGAACACGATCAAGAGGGCTGTGTTATCACGTCTAATCACGATACTTTCTGTGGTATGCTGTTATACACTCGAATAGCCAACTGAATTAGCCTCGCCTTGATTATCGTAGGACTTGGGAAGATGCATTCCGCAATCATCTACTTGAATTAGATAAGAAAAAGCCTGTCATTCTATAGTGTGGTGATCTCAATGTAGCCCATCAAGCAAATTGACCTAAAAACTCTAAGACGAACTGTAAAAATGCAGGCCTGATGAAGAACGCAAGATGATAGAACTTTAGGCAGGTTTTACAGATACATTCTGTCACCTCTATCCAGATGCCATTGACAATACAGCTGGTGGTCCTATATGGGAAAGTCGAACGAATACAGGATGGAGAATTGATCATCTATCAGCATCTAAACGCCTTGATGATAAAATCCAAGAAGCGAAGATTCATCAACAAATCTTGGTCTGATCATCGTCCAGTAGAATTGTTATTGATCTATAAAATTTTAGTGAATGAAAGGCACAGCCTCATCACGGATGAGGCTAGAGCGATAGAAAAGGAGATACTATGGCTCAAAAACAAAAAGGCTGTCGTTCTATTTAGCGGTGGCGTAGACAGTACTCACTTGTTTGGCCTCGCCACTGAAACGATTTGGTAAAGATAATGTAGTGCCCTTTTCATCGATTCAATATGGTCACATAGCAAGAATTGAGTCGCGATAGCTATTTTGAGAGTACTATGGCAGCGAAGGTAAAACGATGGATGTTACCAAGATTTGCCTTAGTAACTGCTCCTTTATTAGCACACCCAGTGGTAATATTCCGCAAGGTTCCTAGCAAAGAACAACAAGATGAAGGCAGAAGGGTATGCGAGTACTTATGCGTACCGTTTAGAAATGGTCTTATTCTCCGCGCAAAGATCCTTGCACTATCTCAGACTGCGGTTATATCTATTATGGTGCTCTACAGTGATGATGTATGGGTAATGCCTATCCTGACTGTACAGAACACTTCTATAAATCTATGGGCGAGCCATCTTGAAGGATCCGTAAAGAATGCTCTTGAAGCACCTTTTATTAACTCCAACAAAGCTGACATCGTAAAGAAGGCCTAGCCTCGACGTACCATACCACTTAACCTGGTCCTGCATGAAGGCGAGACAAACCATGCGGACACTGCATACCTGCATCGACAGAGCAAAGCCATCGCAAACGGAGTCGAAAGACCCAGCATTGTAAAAGAGTTATCCTATAAACTGCTTTAGACTAGATGAGTAGTCGCTTTGGTGCTACTACTATTGCATATATTCTAATAGAGTAGAGATGTATATGACTCAAGGCGGACTTGTACGTCACTAGTATTAGGGTAAACGCAGTTAGCTACAAATTTGAGTGGTGATACCTTTCAAAGAGCGATCTTGGCAGTTGAGGCCCCAGGCCGATGACCGGTCTGCCAGTGGAGCTGATGAGGAAAGGTATCTGCCCACCACCCCCCACCTTACAATCTTGATACTAATCGTAGATGATCCTAAGAAGTCCGCCCCTAATCCCACCACTGCGAAAATATTAGATATATGATATATTGTACTGCCTAAAGAAGACAACTCAAATAAGACAGTTTGAAACCATCCTGTCTCTAAACGAAAAACTACGGAAAATTATATACTATAAGCATGGTAGTTTTTGCCATGCTTTTTATTTTGAGGAGGTGGGAGTGTTATGATTTCTACACGCAAATTGATTATTTCTGCGATTGTGGTCATTGAAAGCATCGTTAGAGTTGTATGTAACGCAAAGCGTTTCCTTCAAGGGCGTATCAAATCGTATAGCAACATCATTATATGCACTTGCTATGCCTTTCCGTTCTTGTGATTCTAGGGATTGGCAACCCCATTTCTAACTTCCTATCTATGGTCTTGTATCTTTCGATATGATAGGGGCTTTAGTGGTGTGAGTAACGACAGGCATTATCGTAGGCATGCGCAAGCCATTCTTAGCAGCTTTGATGGCAATGCTTCCAATTTGTCTTTGTGCTCATGCTATGTGTACCATTGTGGCTCAGCCCATTACTGGGCTACCGTACTGGCCATTAGTGTTGAACCTCATCGGGTCAAACCATTCCAGCAGATTCTTGGTTCTGGGCATTGGTGAAAGCTTTGAGCCATCCAGTGTGTCGCTGTCAGGTGTTTACAATAATAAGTGCTTCTACTGATAAACTAAAGTAAACTAATTTGACCATATGAGACGTTTGATTAATGTATATAGTAATAAAAGGCGTAAGCCAAAATCGATACGCCTCATACAACATGTATGGAGGTATAGGAGTTTACAGTTATAGCCAGCGCCACTAGTTTGCACCACGAGTGTTCAAGAGCAACCATGTACGCCGCTTGACGAGGAGGGCACATTGTATTTATGTTGCATTCCAAACAGCTTCTGAAGCTATTTTTGCATATTCCTTTAGTTAATCTTTCATTAACTTCTCTTCAGTCCATGAAGCTTGCTTTTTATTTTGTACCCATTCGCGTAGGATAACTACGCCACGCACTGTTAGCAAGAACGTCAGGATGATGTCGATGCCTTTTTCATAGAAGTATTTATCCGCATCATTAGTAGTAGCCAATAGCGCTTCCAAGATGATTCTTAGCTTGGATATTTTTCCATGTTGTCTTTGTTTAATTGGTTTCGGCGACGCCGCGCGCATAATACATCAACTGGTTGAGTTTAATAACTCTTGAGGTCCACCCAGTCATGCCTGGTCTTGCAACCTTCGAGGGAACGACCATGGAGCAGCATATTCGTATGCTCAACATCGAGACCAGTTAGGATTGTAGATGTTAACGCTACGTCGCCGATAGCTAACAACTTTGCAATCTGCTGTGCAATGAGACGAGCACCTACGGAACCCATGTTAGCCAAAGCCTTGAACCGCAACAGTAAGGGTTTTTGATATCCAAGTTTTTCAGCAAGGTAGCTTGTAATGCGATGAGGCAAATCGCGACCAGTCGCTCATTACGGCCCAAGGAACCGCCTACTTTTCGATTGGTTTACCTGTAACGATACTCGGGTTCCACTACCTTTTAATGTGCTGTATTCCGCCAGCAATCCAGCTCGTGATTTTGAGTATCTCATTTACGTCTGCGCAGGAACGTCTGTATTAACACCGATGATAGTAAATACGGCGTACGAAGTTACGAGTTGCTGTTCTAATTCACGTAGGGTTTAAAGTTTTTGGATCAACTTTGATACCGCTTTAACACCGCCATAGGGGATGTTAGCAATCGCGTTTTTAATAGTCATCCGATGCCGCAAGTGCACGCACTTCGTTTTCGTTTGAATCTGGATGGAAGCGAACGCCTTTAGCATCTACCACGCAATGTGGAATGTTGGCAACGATAACCTTCGTATACGCGAACCTCACCATTGTCTAATTGAAGAGGAACTGCTACTTTAGTTCCGTTCTGGGTGACGTAACACTTTCGTATTCACTACGAGTATAGCTGAGCTTTATCACATAGTCTAATGTCTTAACATAGCTCATATGGGGTTATAAACCGCTCACACTACCTCCTGGATAATAGAGTAACATTGGTTTAATTAATGCTAATTTTATCGCATACTTAAGTATTCGACATTGTAAATAGAATACCCTTTATATTTTATAAATATATTCTATAGTTTTTAACCCGTAAAAGTTGTAGAAAAATAGATAATTACTGTGATCTTTATCACAGTACAATCTGCTATGAACGATGTTTTCATCTATGAAAAATGGATACTTTTACAGAATAAAGATCTATATTCTGAAGACATAGACCTTTTATGTATTTAATAAACTATTTTAAAGATTATATTGAAAAAGACTGGTGAAAGATACTTTCACCAGCCTCATAGCCGATATATTTTATTTTTCCACATACCTTCAATCGGAGTAGGAGGTACGGAGGAGTCTGTAGTTTGACTCATCACCCCACCATACGATGCCGTACGTGATTTAGAATAGAACGGTTAAAATACAGCGTTTCAATACCTGGGCTTCCTATGTTGTTTGATATAGTCATCGAGGCAAGACCTGCCGCAGTCCCTATGCGTACGATGGAACTTACGTTAGTTAATACCAAGCTAAGAATAAATCGGGCTAGATTCCATACAGATCTAGAGAGGCAACAGAGCCAACAAATGTCATAGAATTGCCAATACGGAACAAAAGTGGTAGAATCGTTTATTTGTTATGACGTTGATATTGATTTCAATCGTAGTAATAGTTACCAATTAAGGAACCAAAGGAGAACATAAGATGAAAAATGGGTTACTGGCTGTAGGCGCCAAGACCCAAGCTGTTGAGCTAGATTTAGGTTGTACAAGAGCAATACCTGTTAGACCTGGTGCTGTAATCACACTACGATGAGTACTGATGAAAGCAGAAGCTGACAAATGATGAATGTATCAAGGAATACGCCGAATGCTTGTACAAGACCTTGTTCTACAGGGTGGTTAACAGCCGCCGAAGCTACCGGTTTGGAACAGAACCTTCACCGGCTTCGCTAGGAGAAGAGCCCCTGTTTGATACCATTCCTAGTACAGTAGCACCTAATAAGCCACCACCTGCTCGCGAACAGGCTCGAAATGCGGAGGAGAAAATAGTATAGATTACATGTGGGAATTGGGTGATATTCATAATTACCACAAATAACGCAGTAGCAATGTATAGAATCGCCATGATAGGAACAATGATTTCAGATGCTTTTAGCACGCGGTTGATACCACCGAATATGATAATACCAAGAAGGACTGCACTACAGCGCCTGTATAGGACACATCAAGGTTGAAATACCTGGAGAGATGCAGCCAATGTATTGGCTTTCAGTACAGAATTATAGTAATCCAACCATAGGTACATACTGATTAAAATAGCAAATAGAATAGATAATGCCTTGTTGTTTAGACCATACCGAATATAGTAAGCTGGTCGCCATAGAAACCGCTCTTAGCAACAGGTTCTTTGTAGATTTGTGCTAATGTAGATTCGATGAAGCCAGTGGCAGCACCGATGAGTGCGATAACCCACATCCAGAAAATAGCACCAGGGCCACCAAGTACAACGGCAATAGCTATACCTGCGATGTTACCAACACCTACACGAGATGCGGTACTAACACAGAATGCTTGAAATGAGGATACATGCAGTTCTTTTCTGTAGAGCTACCTGCACGTTAATTACGAGGCGAATCATTTCTTTAATCATACGAATTTGTACAAAATTCGTTGTCATCGTAAAGAAGAGACCTGCGCCGATGAGAATAAAAATGATGAAATAACTCCATAAATAAACCGTTTATGGTGGATATAGCATCATTGAGCATTGCTTCCATAAAAACTCCCTTTCTTATAAAAAAATCCATATTTCATACTAATCAATGATATTGTATCAATTTCTATAGACTATATAAAACAAAAATCCCTTCACAAATAGGAAGGATTTTTGCTTTATATAGTATTTTTGTAGGATGTTTTTTATGCCTTTAGTAAATTCTTGTGATTCTTCCATTCCTTGTACAAGGTTTTGTTCAGAATGTTCCCATGTAATTCGAGCTAGTTTACGAGCTTGTGTGGCATTGTGAGAGGCGATGGCTTCCACCTACTGACGATGTTCTCCCAAGTTTTTCTAAGACGACCTGGTTGGTTCATAGAAAAACTGCGGAAGCGGTAGGTTTGTTCTCGCAAGTTGTGAACGATGTCTGCTAATCTTTCGTTACGAGATGCGCGGTAGAGGACTTCGTGGAATTCTACGTCTGCAGCGACGACGGATTCCATATTTTGTTTTTCCATATGATCGCTCGATTTCTACGAGCATTCTTCCAGACGTTTCGATTTCTCTTCTGTAATGCGTTCTGCTGCAAGGCCTGCTGCAAGTTCTTCTAGGGCAGAGCGGATTTCAAATACTTGAGTGATATCCTTCAAAGAGATGTTGGCAACGTAGGTGCCGCGGCGAGGCACCATAACGACAAAGCCTTCTAGTTCTAGTTTACGTATGGCTTCACGAATGGGGTGTACGACTTACGCCTAACTCTTCGGCAAGGGGAATTTCATGAGGCGCTCCCCAGGTTTTAACACTCCATCTTGGATGGCTTGACGCAATGTTTCACTTACCACTTCTCTTAGTGGTTTATACGCATCGAGTCGTATAGGTTGTAAACCGTTTTGTCATACCAAGTCCTCCTGTGACATGTTTTAGTAATGAGTGACAGCTCAATCGCGACCAGCCGCTTTAATCTCTTCTGTAACTGCAAGGCTTCCATAGGTTTGTTAAGTAATACTACCATCGTAGGACCGCTTCCTGTCATGATGGTTGGCAACCACGGCTGGTGAAAACTCCTACATATTCCTAGTTCTTCGTGATCTGGGAATAATAATTCTTCGAAAGTATTAGCGCTACTAGTAGAAAAGCAGATTGTAAATCATTATTCTTAAGATGATTCAGAACTGGTATCGATTGTTTTTGTGGTGACTTTAGATTTACCTTGAAGCGACCATAAGCAAATCTGCTGTAGAAATAGATACCTTTGGCTTTTACTAGTAATAGCCAATGTCTTCTGGCGATTGACTATAGGTTAACACTTCGCCACGACCTGTTCCGCGAGCTGTACCACCTTGTAGTAGAACGGCACATCAGATCCGAGTGAGGCACCAATATTTAAAAGTTCCTCTGTGTAAGACGTAAGTCCCAAAAGCGGTTGAGACCTAATACATGATGGCCGTGTCTGCGCTCTACCGCCACCAAGACCCGCTTGAATAGGGGACGCGTTTTAATAGGTGGATGGCGGCACCGGCTTACAACCCTGTATAGGCCTGTATGGCGCGTAACGCTTTGAGCGCGAGATTATCTTCTCCATAGCTTACGAGTTTTTGCATGTAGTCAGGCACTCGGGAGCGCCACCAGAAAAATACTACGGAATGATGCTTAGCGAAATAAATAGAATCACTAAGGCGAATCGATTGAAATATAGAATCGATGTCGTGGTATCCATCGTCACGCTTGCCTGTAATAGCAAGCCCAATATTAATTTTGCTCGCAACCGAGTTGCTCAAAAACTTTTACTCATAATAGCCTCGTTTGTAATGTACAAAATATATGCAGTTTATATGTTTATTTTATACTGTTATAAAGTGATTGAAAATAACCATTAAGTGGTTTATGATGATTTTGTATATCCTGTTGTTTGATTATTAAAAGCATTGTAAACAGCGTATGTTTTTAATTAGTTCATTATAGAATATTTATAGTGAAAATGGCAATTTGGAGGAGCTATGTTCGCCAAGTATAAAAGATGTTGTCTATCAATGTGTCATAGTTGCTATTGGTTGTGCAATTTTTGGTGCTGGTTTAGATGCCTTGGTACTACCTCACAAAACTGGTTAGTACTGGTATTAGTGGGGTAGGTTGATTTTGTATTATTTAACGGGATTATCTGTTGGTTCTTGAACGTTATTTTGAACGTCCCTATATTTTTAGGCTCGCTGGAAGTGGCTTGGTAAACGCGTAGTGCTTAATACCTGTATGGTCACGCTCATGTTATCGTGGATGATTGATCTGTTTAGTTTCTTTGCAATATGACATGATTATTAAGGATCCACTACTCAGTTCTGCGATGGCAGGTATCACAACTGGACTAGGGCTTGGTATCGTCTACCGTGTAGGTGGTAATACAGGAGGCCTTGATCCGAGTTGCACTTTATCGTTCGCAAATATATGGCCTTCAAATGGGGTCCATTAATAGCGCTATCAACTGTGCCATCCTCTTAGTTGCTGTCGGAGTTGTTGGACCTTGAAGCGATAGCTGCAACTCTTATCAGTGTGTATGTGTCATACTATTATTACAAATAAGGTGGTAATCGACTTTTAATCAACGTAAAGTTGCTTTTATCGTCACCTATCGCACCGATGAAGTATGTGAATGCATCATCAATAAGGTTGGTCGGTGCTACTATTATCAATGGCATTGGCGCTTATACACGACGCCTAAGCAAATTGTGATGGTTGCAGTTAACTTGTCGCGAGGTAAATAAATTGAAAGAGGTTATTCAAGAAGCGGACCCAAATGTGTTTATCTTGATTACTGATGCTCAAGAGGTTATCGGGCAAGGTTTTACTTTCAACCTATTGTTCCTGCGGAAATATCTCAAAACAGCTGAAAATCACAAGATATAACTACCGAAGGAACAATAATGTTGTAATAGATGAAAAATAGTTGTAACAAATCAAAATAAAGAATTATGATAAAAATCTCTGGCTGTTTGTCATCTTATATTAATTATGTGTAAATATAATATTTTATGAATGATACATACATTTTGAAATAATTTAATGTAATTGATAGAATATCAAGGTTGTAAAAATAAGAGGGCTTGCCCTCAAGATAAGATTAGAGGTTTCTATGACTCACAAATTAGTAGGTACGCCTGTACAAGAACAAGATATTATCGATGTGCAAACCCCTTGTGGATGCATATTTTTGATAATGCTCCGGATATTACAGATCCGACATAACTCGTATCCTTTGGCACATCTGGCCATCGCGGTACATCTTTAAATGGTACTTTTTACGGATTTACATGTAGCTGCTATTACCAGGCTATTTGTGATGGCTGTGGCCAATTCGGCGCTACAGGTCCGATTTTTGTCGGTCAAGATACACATGCTTTATCTCAGCCAGCCCTTTGTAACGGTTCTAGAGGTTCTTGCTGGCAATGGTGTAACGGCAATGGTTGATTCCGATATGGATTTGTGCCGACACCATCTATATCTCGTGCCATTATTCGTTATAATGAAAGCCACGATGATAAAAGCGGATGGTATCGTGATTACGCCATCTCATAATCCTCCAGATAACGGTGGCATCAAGTATAACGCTACTAATGGCGGCCCGGCGGATACCCTCTGTTACAAAATGGATTGAAACCCGTGCTAATGAATATGTTCGTGCATATTGTGAATTAGAAGGGTTCAAACGTATTAGTATCGACAATATTGAACCTGATCAACAAGTTCCGTATGACTATAAAGGCCTGTATGTAGAAGAACTGTCTTCTATTATTAATATGGAGGTAATCAAAAGTGCAAAAACCTAAGGTTCTCGCTAATGCCCTCGGCGGTAGTGGACTAGGTTATTGGCGAGCTATTAAAGAGCGCTATAATCTCAACATGGATATTATCACGATGAATATGATCCAACTTTTAGCTTTATGACGTACGACCATGATGGTAAGGTCCGCATGGATTGTTCCTCCGAATACGCTATGGCCGATGTTATCAAACAAATTGGTAATTACGATTTGGCTGTTGGGTAAATGATCCCTGATTATGATCGTTATGGTATTGTTAGTGCAGAAGGGCTTGCTTCACCAAATGCATTCTCGTGATGCCACTGCTGATTATCTGTTTCACAACCCGTGGTTGGAAGGATAAAGGGTAGGCAAAACCGTTGTTTGTACTACCATGATTGATAAATGGGCATCCGTTAAAAGAAATTCCTGTGTATGAAGTTCCGGTAGGCTTTTAAATACTTTTAGTTCTCTATTATCTGATGGGGAAATTGGCATTGGAGGCGAAGAATCTGCTGGTGCATCCTTCCTCAAAAAGATGGTACAGTATGGACCACAGATAAAGATGGTATGATTATGGCTCTCTTAGCGATGGAGATGTACGCTGTAATGGGCGCCACTGTTGAGAGACTGTATAACAATATTGTGGAAGGCTGTGGAGATCCTCGATTTGGTCGTATTGATGCGGCTTGTACAAAGGAGGCCAAGGCTAAGTTGAAACAATTAAATGCAAGTCTCCCATTACGGCTACAGAGTAGATGGTAATGCGATTACAATGTTCGCATTACTTCTCTGTATAAAGATATGCCTATCGATGGTGTTCGTGTGGAAACGGAAACAGGCTGGTTTGTAGCACGTCCCATCTGGCACTGAAGATTTATATAAAATTTATGGTGAAAGCTATAAAGGTGACAAAGGTCTTATCGCATTGTTAACTGCTGGTGAAGAGATTGTGACAAGTGCTTTGTCTGAAGAAGTATAACATATTGTTTTCACTAGAAAACTCATAAAGATTTCACTCATGAAAAATAATAAATGTGTTATAATATATTAATATAGTTTATTGAATAGCCTTTACTGGCTATATAGTTTGTAGTGCTTAGAGAAGGTGATGTTATGAAATTAGTTGTTACCGTTGTCGGCGTAGACCGCGTTGGTATCATTGCTGGGGTTAGTACCGTACTCGCTAACTACGGTGTAAATATTATGTCCATTAATCAGACCATCCTTGATGGCGTTTTTCAATATGATTATGATGTGTGAAACCAAGTCTGAAGATATGAAAAATCTTACAGCTATCCAAGAGGCTTTGACGACTCAAGGTAAAGAACTAGGTGTTGAAACCGTGCACAACATGCTGATATTTTTCTTGAGCATGCACCGTGTAGGATAGAGGCACTATGTTATCTATCGACAATATTTTTAGAAACGAATCAGATGATTCATGATAACAAGCTTGATGTGCGTACTATTACGATGGGGATTAGCTTGCTCGAATGCGCATCTAGTTCTGGTAGCTATGTGACCGTCATTTATGACCGTATTACAAAAAGAGGCAGAACACCTTGTATCTACAGGGTGAAGATATTGAGCGAGAATTCGGCATTCCCTATTATCAACAAGCGTATTTCTGTAACACCCATTTCTCTGTAGCAGGTGGTAGTGATTTAACATCTTATGTCCCTGTAGCGAAAGCTATGGATCGCTACAGAAAAACCGTAGGTGTTAATCTTTATCGGCGGCTTTTCTGCGCTTGTAACAAAGGGCGCTACACGAGCTGATCGCATTTTTGATTGACTCTATTCCCGAAGCATCTGGCAACTCACGGATATTGTTTGTAGCTCTGTTGCGGTGGGTTCAACTAAAACTGGTATCAACATGGACGCAGTGCGCGATATGGGTATCATCGTTAAGAAAACTGCAGAGCTTACAAAGGATAATGATGCTCTTGGTTGTGCTAAGCTCGTAATTTTCTGTAATCCTGTAGAGGATAATCCGTTTATGGCGGGTGCTTTCTTTCGGGGTAACAGAAGGGGATAGTGCTATTTCTGTGGGTGTATCTGGCCCGGGTGTTGTAAAACATGCGCTTGAATCCGTTCGAGGTCAATCCTTTGACGTTGTAGCAGAAACGATTAAACGTACTGCTTTCAAAATCACGCGCGTAGGTCAATTGGTAGCGCAAGAGGCATCTCGTCGTCTCGGTAAACCATTTGGTATTATCGATTTATCTTTGGCGCCAACGCCAGCTGTAGGTGACTCTGTAGCTCATGTTCTTGAAGAAATGGGCTTGTCCTCTTGTGGTTGTCATGGCACTACAGCGGCACTAGCATTACTTAATGATGCGGTGAAAAAGGGTGGTCTTATGGCTTCCTCTCACGTAGGGTGGCCTTTAGTGGTGCATTCATTCCTGTCTCGAAGATGCAGGCATGATTGATGCTGTATCCTGTGGTAGTTTGACGCTTGATAAATTAGAGGCCATGACATGTGTATGTTCTGTAGGGCTTGATATGATTGCTATTCCTGGAGACACTACTGCTGATACCATTTCTGCTATCATTGCAGATGAATCAGCAATTGGTATGATTAATAATAAGACAACTGCGGTTCGTGTAATTCCTGTACCTGGTAAGACTGTTGGAGAGGTTGTTGAGTTTGGTGGATTATTAGGTTATGCTCCTATTATCGAAGTGAGTCCATATAGTGCAGCCTGAGTTCATCGCCCGTGGTGGCAGAATTCCTGCTCCTATTCGTAGCTTAACGAACTAATCCGTTTTTACAACCTACTTGTTGGAGGTGTCTTATGAGTGAATATGTGCTCGATTATGTGTGGGCCTTTGCACTAGCGCTCATCATAACCTTTGCACTTACCCCATTGGTAAAACGCTTTGCCGTTGCTGTTGGGGCAATAGATAAGCCTGATGCTCGAAAGGTGCATCATGGTGCGATTCCACGACTTGGTGGATTAGCAATCTTTCTCGGTTATGTGGGATCGGTTCTTTTTAACGATTCCATTCCGCATGATCATAAATTGTTTGGGTTTGTCCTTGGTACAGTCATTTTGGTGCTAGTTGGTATTTGGGACGACATTAAACAAATTGAGCCAAAAACTAAGTTAATGGGACAAATTATAGCAGCCGCTATTCTGGTGGCTTATGATATTCGAGTAGATTTCATCAACCTTCCTTGGGGTGGTGTAGTATATCTCAAGTATTGGGCTATCCCATTGACTATTTTCTGGATAGTTGGTTTTACAAATATTGTAAACCTTATCGATGGCCTTGATGGCTTGGCTGCAGGTATTTCCTTTTATCGCATGTATCGCTGTTTGTGCAATGACATTGCAACTAGGTCAAACTGATCTTGCTTGTATCTCTCTTGCCTTAGCAGGTGCGACTGTAGGTTTCTTGCGGTATAATTTCAATCCTGCAAAAATATTCATGGGTGATACGGGATCCATGTTATTAGGCTATACATTAGCGGCTATTTCCGTTATGGGCGCTGTAAAGACAGCTGCTATGATTGCTCTAGTGGTACCTGCCATTGTGTTAGGCTTGCCTATTTTGGACACCTTATTTGCCATTGTGCGCCGTAAAATCAGTGGACGTCCATCTTTCAAAACCCGATAAAGGTCATGTTCACCATCGTTTATTGGCACAAGGGATTAACACAAAAAGCAAGCTGTATTGATGTATGCAGTAACAGCTCTTTTCGGCGGTGTATCTGTTATCGTTGCAGAGGTTAATGCTGGGTCGGCGCGACCTTGGTATTAGTAATTTTTCTTGGTAGTATTTATATTGCACGACGTCTTGGCGTTATCATGCATAGTGATGCGGCAGGGGCATCCGTTACCACGTCCTACAATTGAACGCGACGACTCGGATGATACCATATCCTTTGATCGCGATGAATTGGCTAAAGCCTTGAGAATACTGATGATTCTCATATGAATAACCATCTGTGGGGCGCTTGGCGCTCCCATTTTCTATCCTACTACGTTGGAGGCAACTATGTTAAAAGTTATGACAATCTTTGGTACAAGACCTGAGGCTATCAAGATGGCTCCTCTTGTAAAAGCATTACAAGCAGCACCAGATATGGAACCTATCGTCACCGTTACGGCACAGCATCGAGATATGCTCGATCAAGTACTAAACTTGTTTAATATTACCCCCAGACTATGATTTAAATATTATGAGCCAAGGTCAAACACTATATGATGTAACTAATCGTGCCTTTTGATGGGCCCTTAAAGATGTATTAGAAGAAGCAAAACCTGATGTGGTACTCGTTCATGGTGATACTACAACTACCTTTGCTGGGTGCATTGGCTTCTTTCTACCAAGAAATTCCTAGTAGGTCACGTGGAAGCAGGACTACGGACAGGTGATATTTACTCTCCGTTCCCTGAAGAGATGAATCGCAAAATTGACGGGTTCGATTGCGACGTATCACTTTGCGCCCTACTTCTAGTCTCTGAAAGCAATTTAAAAAAGAAAATATTAATACAGAACATCTTTATGTAACAGGGAATACTGTTATCGATGCTCTTGATACGACGGTACAAGACAACTATGTATTCGATGATGCAGCTATTAATGCTCTTGATCCTAAAAAACGTACGGTCCTTGTTACCACACATCGCCGAGAAAACTTAGGTGAACCTATGCGCCATGTATATCAAGCCATTCGAGATTTAATCAATGAATTTGAAGATATTCAAGTTGTTTTCCCTGTACATAAAAATCCTAAAGTTCGCCAAGTTGTACAAGAGGAGCTTGGTTCTGTGGAACGTGTTACATTAATCGATCCTCTGATTATGAACCGTTTGCAAACTTGATGGCTAAATCTTACTTGATTTTGACTGATTCAGGTGGGATTCAAGAGGAAGCCCCAGCTCTTGGTAAGCCAGTTCTCGTATTGCGTGATACGACAGAACGTCCTGAAGCAGTAGAAGCAGGTACCGTTCGCCTTGTAGGTACTGATAAAGATGCGGTACATAAAGCCGCTCATGAATTATTGAGCAGATGACAGCGTATAGGGTTGATGTCTAACTCTGTTAACCCATATGGTGACGGTAAAGCATCTGAACGCATTATTCAAGCGTTGCGACATGAGTTCTTAGGTGATGCTGATCGTCCCTGAACGTTTTGGTAAATAATATGGATAAGGGATCTTGTGAAAGCCCTCGCCATGGCAACATCAGCAGGGGTCACACTGGTCTCCTGTATGGGAGGTTTTATTTGGCTAGGGTTATAAATTGGATGACTTGGCTTCAAACGGAACCACTCTGTATGGTCATATTTGGCCTAATAGGAGCTATAACAGGGTTTTTATATGTTATATAAACAAGTTAAGTAGTGAGGTATGATGAATCAATATATAAAATTCATAGTGCGCGTGCTGTTGACTTGTTTTTTATTGCTTTTGGGCAGTATAATACAAGTTTTATGTGGCTTAGAACAGTATCTATGGGGATGGCTTTGGGGTATCTTTATAATGGTTCTCTACTTACTTAGCCTAGCTTTGCATGGACAATCTATTGTGTCAGGAGATCCTTATAAAGCCGTACGTAAATCTCGTAGACAGATGATTTGACGCCTTATGTTAGTAGGTTCATTTAGTGGTCTTAGGGCTGAAAATTCCGGGTGTAGAGGCTGTTAGCATGTTTATAGGTATCGCGCTTATTCAGCCTGCATTATATGCTATGTACTGGTGGCTTAGTCGCCAGTTTTAGTTCTAGAATGACCTAAAACAGGAACAACAAAGGTATTCCAATTATGCATTGTATACATTATATTTATGATTAATTGGAATTGTTTACCCTTCAAGTGTTGATTATATATCTATAACGATGTATGATGATACATATATATTATATTTATATTGTTATAAATATATTAGGTTTTATTATATCTATGGAAAGGGGTTGAGAACGTGACATTACATGCGGGACACCATGAGGTCGTGCAGTGGTTGGGGTTGACATTTAATATAGATACCTTGATTGCTACATGGGTTACTATGGCTATTGTAATACTAATAACAGTACTAGCCACCTGAGGACGTAAAATTGGTGCCTGTAGGCTTGCAAAATATAGTGAATCTATATTAGAAGGCTTTAGAGGGCAACTAGCTCCAAACTTAGGGTCGTCATTGGCCGATGGTGAGTTCCTTGTTATTTACGTTTTTCTTATTTATTTTTGTAGGAAATGAATTAGGCTTAATGCCTACACTTAAGGCGTTAACATCACCAACATCTGATATCAATACTACAGTTGCATTGGCTTTATGTAGTACGTTAGTAGTATGAGGGTATGGGGATTAAAGTTAAAGGCTTATCCTACTTTCAGCATTTTGTACGACCTTATAAAGGCTGTTAAGTACTTAATATCTTTGAAGAGATAGCTAGACCTGTTACGCTTGCTTTCCGTCTATTTGGCAATATCGTAGCTGGTGAAATTTTTGTTAGAAGTATTATACAAATTTGCCTTGGTTTGTACCGTGTACCATGGGTTTGGATTGCTTTTAGTTTATTTATCGGTATTATTCAAGTCCTTTGTTTTTACCGTTCTTACAGCATCCTACTTTAGGGGATGGCTCTTAGTGAGGAACATTAATTATTATTATGGAGGATATATTATGGAAGTTCAAGGTTTATTCGCATTAGCAGCGAGCAATCGCATAGGTTGTGGTGCCATTGGTGCAGGTATCGGTGACGGTCTTGTATCTAGTAAAGTAATGAAGGTATTACCGCCAACCTGAAATTGCGTGGTCAATTGATGTCTACTATGTTCGTTGCGATTGGTTTGATCGAAGCGATGCCTATCATCGGTGTAGTAGTAGCATTTATTTTTGTTATTCAGATAATAACGAGGAGGAATAACCTTGGTTGACTTAAGCCTTGGAACGATTCTTGCTCAAATGTTGAACTTTTTTTATATTAGTTTGGCTATTAGCTCGTTTTTGCATATAAACCATTATTGGCTATGATGACAGAACGTAAAGAACGAATTGCTAAAGACTTTAGAAGTCGCAGAAACAAGCCCGTGCAGAGTCAGAGGGCTTTAAAGCTGATTATGCGCTCAAATTTCTAAAGCACGTCAAGAAGCACAACAAATTGTTGAAAAAGCAATTCAAGAAGCAGAAAATACAACACGAGAACAATTGGCAGACAGCTCGCGAACAAATTGAACAAGAAAAAAATCGTGCTCGTCAAGATATTGCCATCGAACGTGATCGACGCTATGAATAGCTTTACGTAATGAAGTTGTTTCTTTGTCTGTAGCTATGGCTGGTAAAGTTGTTGCTAAAAGATATGAACAGCGAAAACTAATACAAAATTGATCGAAGACGCTATTCGTCAACTTGATAGTAAAACGATAGGGTTGTGATACGATGAGCATAGAAATTGTAGCAGATAAATACGGTTCGGCTATGTTTGAATTAGCTCAAGAACAAAAATAATTTGGAACTCATGGAGGAGCAATTAGGTTATGTAGCGTCTGTTATGGCGGAACAGCCTGAACTTCGTTCATTCCTTGAAAATCCAATCGTTACAGAAGATGCAAAGATTAAAGCTTAGTTGGTTCAATCTTTTGAATCTAGTATCGACAAAGTTGCTCTACACTTTTATTTATGTGATGATTAAACGCGGTCGTCATCGTTATATGGCAGCAGGCTATTGCAGCGTTTATTCAAAGAAAATCACGAGAGGCTCGTGGTATTTTGGAAGCTACTGTAACTGTAGCAGAACCAATCACAGCTGATGTAGAAGCATCTGTACAAGCTAAATTACGAGAGTAACAGGAAAAGATGTTATCTTTATCTGTGCGCCAAGATCCATCAATTATGGGTGGTATCGTTATCCAAGTAGGAGATAAACGCATTGATGGCTCTGTAGCTCGTCGTTTAGAGGAATTAGAAAAATCTTTATTAAGAACGAACTCTATTAGATAGGGGTGAATGGGTATATATGAAAATGAAGCCTCGAAGAAATCACTGCTATAATCAAACAGCAGATTCAGGACTATGATGTTGACCTCAATGTCGATGACGTGGGTACTGTTCTCGACGTAGGGGATGGCATCGCCCATATTTATGGTCTTGAAAGAGCCATGGCTGGTGAGTTGTTAGAATTACCACACGGCGTATATGGCTTGGTTTTGAACTTAGAATTAGATAATGTTGGTGCCGTACTATTAGGTGATGACTTCTTGATTAAAGAAGGCGACCAAGTACGCCGTACTGGCAAAATTATGGACGTTCCTGCAGGGAGATGCCTTGATTGGTCGCGTAGTAAACCCTCTTGGGTCAACCTCTTGATGGCAAGGTGCTATTCAAGCTACAGAACGTCGTCCTATCGAACATCCAGCACCTGGTATTGCGGATCGTCAATCTGTAAACGAACCATTGCAAACAGGTCTTAAAGCGATTGATGCGATGGTACCAATCGGCCGTGGTCAACGTGAGCTTATCATTGGTGACCGTGGTACAGGTAAAACTGCGATTGCCTTAGATACTATTTTGAACCAAAAAGGCAAAGATGTTATTTGTATTTATGTAGCTATTGGTCAAAAAGAATCTACTGTTGCTCGTGTAGTACAAAAACTTGAAGAAAGCAGGTGCTATGGAGTATACAATCGTCGTTTCTGCTAGTGCTTCTACAGGTGCACCTCTTCAATACATCGCTCCCATACGCTGGTGTTGCCATGGGTGAATACTTCATGTACCAAAGGCAAACACGTATTATGCGTATATGATGACTTAACAAAACAAGCGGCTGCTTACCGTGCTATGTCTTTATTATTACGCCGTCCACCAGGGCGTGAAGCGTATCCAGGTGACGTATTCTACTTACACAGCCGTCTATTAGAACGTGCTGCGAAACTTTCACCTGAACTTGGTGGTGGTTCCATTACAGCGTTGCCAATCATTGAAACACAAGCAGGTGACGTATCTGCATACATCCCAACAAACGTAATTTCCATCACCGATGGTCAAATTTTCTTGGGTACAGATATGTTCTACTCTGGTATTCGTCCAGCTGTTGACGTAGGTTTGTCCGTATCCCGTGTAGGTGGTAGTGCGCAAACTAAAGCGATGAAACAAGTAGCAGGCCAATTGCGTTTGGACCTTGCTCAATATCGTGAGTTGGCTGCCTTTCGCTCAGTTTCGGTTCCGACCTTGATGCGGCTACACGCGCTCAACTTGATCGTGGTGAACGTTTAACTGAAATGTTAAAACAAGGTCAATATGAGCCTATGAGCGTAGCGGAAATGGTTATTAACCTTTACGCTGGTACAAAAGGGTACTTAGCAGATATTCAAGTGGCTGATGTATTGTCTTTTGAAGCTGAACTTTTACGTTATGTAAAAGCTAACTATCCTGAAATCATCACAAATATTGAAACGTCTAAGAAAAATTGACGAAGAAACTGAAAATCTATTGAAACAAGCAATCCCAGAATGTGTAGAAGCATTTGGTTCTACACATACATTAGTGTCTCATAAGGAGGCGTAATGTATGGCTAGTGCACAAGATTTGCGAAAACGCATAAAAAGTGTTACCAATACGCAACAAATTACAAAAGCGATGAAGATGGTAGCCTCTGCTCGTCTTCGTAAGGCGCAAACAAAAGCGGAAGGTACTCGTCCTTACGCAGAGAAGATTGGGCAAATCTTGCGTCATATGTCTAATAGTGATTTAGAAGGCTTTAGAAGTCCTCTTTTAGATGTGCGACCTATAGAAACGCACTTGCTATATCGTAGTAGGTGCAGATAAAAGGTCTTGCAGGGGCATTCTCGTCTAATGTGTTGAAAGTTTGCTATGGAACAATTACATGGTAAATCTTCCCTGATACATACCGTGTTATCACGGCAGGGTAGAAAAGCCTAGAGACAGCATGAAATCTAGAGGTATTCATATCGATAAGTCCTATGCAGGGCTTCTCTGATAAACCTTCCTATGAACATGCGCGTGCCATCATGCATGAAGCACTTTCACTATACGAACGTCATGAAGTTGACGAAGTCATCATGATCTATACACGTTTTGTAAATTCTATGACGCAAATTGCACAGGCTGAGCGCTTGTTGCCAATAGAGCAACCACAAGATGAGGTAAAAGGAGAAGAGTATGATTTCATGCCATCTGCCGTATCTGTCTTGGAGGCGTTGCTGCCAAAATATTTAGAAATTACTGTTTATAATGGATTGTTGCAATCTGCAGCAAGTGAATTAGGGTGCTCGTATGACAGCCATGACATCTGCTACAGATAATGCAGGGGAACTCATTGAGTCCTTAGGCCTTGAATATAACAAGTTGCGTCAATCTAGCATTACAAACGAAATTTCTGAAATCGTTGGTGGCGCTAATGCCTTGCAATAGATAAGGAGACATCTGTCGATGAGTAATAATATTGGTAAAGTTGTGCAGGTCATCGGCCCAGTTGTAGACGTGCGCTTTGATGCTGGTCATTTACCAGCTATCTACAACGCCATCCACATCTACCATGACCACAAGGCACACGATAGACAAAAAATCGTAGTAGAGGTTATGCAACACTTAGGCGACGATACAGTTCGTTGCGTTGCCATGAGTTCTACTGACGGTATGACACGTAATATGGAAGCAGAAGATACTGGTGCTCCAATTTGCCGTTCCTGTAGGGCGAAGGCGTGTTGGGTCGTATCTTTAACGTACTTGGGTGAAACTGTAGACCATGATCCAGCTCCAGTTGTGGCTGATGAAAAATGGCCTATTCACCGTCCAGCACCTAAATTTGATGACCTTTCTCCAGATACACAAATCTTGGAAACAGGTATTAAGGTCGTTGACCTTATCGCTCCATACGTAAAAGGTGGTAAAATCGGTCTCTTTCGGTGGTGCCGGTGTAGGTAAAACCGTATTGATTATGGAATTGATTCACAATGTTGCTACAGAGCACGGTGGTTACTCCGTATTCTCCGGCGTAGGCGAACGTACTCGTGAAGGTAACGACTTGTGGAACGAAATGAAAGAGTCCGGCGTTATCAACAAAACAGCTCTCGTATATGGCCAAATGAATGAGCCACCTGGGGCTCGTATGCGCGTAGGTCTTACAGGCCTTACAATGGCTGAATACTTCCGTGATGTGAAAAAACAAGACGTGCTCTTGTTTCATCGATAACATCTTCCGCTTTATCCAAGCGGGCTCCGAAGTATCCGCCCTCTTAGGTCGTATGCCATCTGCCGTAGGTTACCAACCTACATTGGCTAATGACGTAGGGGCATTGCAAGAACGTATTACATCTACAAAAGAAGGTTCTATTACTTCCGTACAAGCTGTATATGTACCTGCCGATGACTTGACTGACCCTGCTCCAGCAGCGACATTCGCTCACTTGGATGCGACAACAGTATTGTCTCGTTCCATTGCGGAACTTGGTATCTATCCAGCGGTGGATCCTCTGGATTCTACAAGCCGTATTTTGGACCCACATGTACTTGGTGAAGAGCACTATGCAGTAGCTCGTGGAGTGCAAGAAGTATTGCAAAAATATCGCGATCTTCAAGATATTATCGCAATCCTCGGTATGGAAGAATTGTCTGACGAAGATAAACTCACTGTATCTCGCGCTCGTAAGATTCAACGTTTCTTGAGTCAACCATTCTTCGTAGCAGAAGTATTTACTGGTTCTCCTGGTAAATATGTGCCATTGTCCGAAACATTGAGAGGCTTCAGAGAAATCTTGGATGGTAAACATGATGAATTGCCAGAAGGTGCATTCTACATGGTTGGTACCATAGATGAAGCCGTTCAAAAAGCAAAGGAAATGCAAGAGAAGGGGGAATAATCCATGGCGGAACCTATGACCCTACAGATAATTACACCTGATGCAATTGTATTCGAAGGCAAATCTACATTCTTTGTAGGTAAAGCTATCGATGGTGCTTTTGGTATTTTGCCAAATCATGCACCTATGATTATTGCATTAGACTTGGCACCTTTACGCATTGATCAACCAGATGGAACATCTCGTGAACTATGCTGTATTTGGTGGCTTCTGTGAAATTGAACATAATAAGGTGAGTATTGTAACCCCTGACTGTCAAGATCCAACATCCATTGATGTGGAACGTGCTCGTCGAGCTAAAGAGCGTGCAGAAGGTCGGTTATCAAATCCTACACCTGATATTGATGTAGAAAGAGCGGAAGCAGCATTGCAACGTGCTTACTGCGCTTGCATGTTACAAAAATATTATAAGAAAAAGGCTAGCCATCTGGCTAGCCTTTTTATCTTTCTAATTTTGATTATAAAACGCTCACACCTTTTTAAGGAGTATGCAGTATTCTTAGGTTGTTCTACTTGAAAATCTAGTACAACAGGTGCCTCAGAATTGATACCAGGTGCTTGATAGCGGTCACGATCTGTTGGAATTCGTTTGTATGGTAATTTATCAAGTAATATAGTCATAACTTTGTTCCAAACAGACTTTATGTGTTGGCATAGTTAAAGAGTCATCAGTTTGATTGAAAGCCCACGTACGAACAGTATGGATTACCTGATCGTTTACATCATAATAGTATAAAAAGGGCATTTAACCTTTGCGGCGATATAAATTTCATGATTATCCTTATTATATGGATCTGGGCTATTAATACCATTAACTTTGTACATATACATCTTGTAATGGTACAGGCATAATAACGATTTCAGAATTTTGTGCAGCTGCAATTTGAGCAAGATCAACAGCTCTAATTTCTGCAGTTGGCGTGTTAGTACTTACGATGGTTGTATCATAGTATGGATATTTAAGTGTATTTGATAAGCGATCTGTCATGTAACGACCATAATTGAGCTGTGTTTTTCATTGCGCAAATTTTGCTGGTACAACAATAGTAACTTTGCGACTAGGAAAGTTTCTAAGTGACCATCATGACTTGTACTAGTAGTATTAATAGTCGCTTTTTCTGGAGTTCCAGAAATTGGTGTGAGATAGTTGTGTGTTGCAACTACTTTTATGACAGGCTGCCCATATTTGTTTTAGGGGTCAATGTAGGGGTAGTCTATCTACTTGTGATGACTTTAGAGTTGATGACTACCAGGTTGAGTTGTATTTGATGTTAACTGACTCAAATCGATAGTAGCAGCACTTGCTGTTGTAAATGCAGTTGTGAGTAGTACAGCAAGTACTGTAAGTAGTGGACGTTTATAGAGTCCGAAGTTATGTAAACATAATTCCTCCTCTTAAATAAAACTCTTTAAAATTCACAAATTATACAATTTATATTATTATATCATATATACAAAAAAAGAAGCAAGCTTTAACAGCTTGCTCCTTTAGTCTGATGGACGATGACAGGATCGAACTGCCGACATCCTGCTTGTAAGGCAGGCGCTCTCCCAGCTGAGCTAATCGTCCATATGGTGACCCGTCCGGGAATCGAACCCGGGATACCGCCGTGAAAGGGCGGTGTCTTAACCGCTTGACCAACGGGCCAGAAATGGCTCCTCGAGTAGGACTCGAACCTACGACCGATCGGTTAACAGCCGATTGCTCTACCGACTGAGCTATCGAGGAATGGTACGATTGTTATTATATGTTAGATTAATTATAAAAAGCAAGCATAGAACTACTATAAAATCAGAGACTGTCAATTATGACTAAAAGACATAACGTTTATAAATAAAATTAGTTATCAATAATATTGATAAGTAGAGTCATTAAAATTAATAAAATCTATAGAACTTAATAAACTATAGATAAATTTACTGTGTTCTATAGATGATTGTATGAGCTCTAAATGAATGAGAGTTAGCAATATAAGTATATTGAAGATAATCGGTATACATATGCATTATAGAAAAAGTTTAAAACGATTTTAGTTTGAAAAAGTAGTATCAAGTTAAGACTGAAAAGTGTATTTATCTTATTAGATATAGCTCTATGTTTGTGGTTCATTTTCAACCAAATTTATATATAAAAAAGTAGGTTAAAAATATAAGATATAAAAATCTTATTGATATATGATAGACTATGACTTTTTATCACATTGAAAATGGGAGCTTTTTATAGTGACTAGAGAATAAAGTCTATATAGGCTATTGAAAATACCGAAATATATACAAAAATATTCATGAAAAACAATTCTCAAAACATGAAAAAGCATTGAGAAAACTGTATAGGTAAGGCGTTGAATCCCTGTATATTGTGTGCTACGATTTATGTATAGAGTTAATCTCATCGGTTTGAGATAGATATGTCTTTCATATGTTTGAGAATTTTGATTTTATCTCATCGGTATTAGAATTAATATTCAACTATTTTCCTGAGGAGGGATTATCTTGCGCGAGATTCAAGTATCTGAAATCACAAAAACAGTCCGTCAAATGTGTATGGACGCAGCTTACCACTTGCCAAAAGACATCTATGAAGGCTTGAAAAAAGGCCGTGAAAAAGAATAGTATAAAATAGGTTGTATCGTTCTTGATCAAATCATTAAAAAATGCAGAAATTGCTGATGCTGAAGATCGTCCATACTGCCAAGATACTGGTATGACTATGGTATTCGTAAAAAGTTGGTCAAGATGTTCATTTCGTTGGTGGTGATCTTACAGAAGCTATCAATGCTGGTGTTGCAGCTGGTTATGTTGAAGGTTATCTTCGTAAATCCGTTGTAGCTGAACCATTGTTCAATCGTAAAAATACACAAAATAACACACCTGCAATCATCTATACTGAAATCGTTCCTGGCGATAAAGTAGATATTCAAGTAGAATTAAAAGGTTTCGGTTCTGAAAATAAATCCGATGTAGCTATGCTCGTACCTGCTGATGGTGTGGAAGGCGTTAAAAATGCAGTCCTTGAAATCGTAAAACATGCAGGCCCCTAACCCATGCCCTCCAATCGTACTCGGCATTGGTATTGGTGGTACTATGGACCAAGCAGCTGTTATGTCCAAAAAAAGCGTTTGCTTCGTGACATTAGCACTCCTCATAAAAGATGCAGACTATGCAAAAATTAGAAGAAGAAATCATGGAAATGGTTAACAAAACTGGTATTGGACCACAATTGGGTGGCACTACAACTTGTATCGGTGTAAACATCGAATGGGGTGCAACTCACATCGCAGGTCTTCCTGTTGCAGTTACTATCATGTGCCATGCTGCTCGTCATGCTCACGTAGTACTTTAATCGATAGGAGGTAAAAACAATGGCTGAATCAATTCGCATTAATACTGAAGAATATAATGAAGAGTTTTCCCGCAAATTAAAAGTTGGTGATAGCGTTCTTATTACTGGTAAAATTTACTCCGCTCGTGACGCTGCTCATAAAGTTATGACTGAAGCTTTAGCGCGTGGTGAAAAATTACCAATCGATTGGACAAAAAATTTGTTTATTATCTTGGACCAACACCTGCAAAACCTGGTGATCCAATTGGTTCCGCTGGTCCTACAACTTCCGGTCGTATGGATGCTTACACACCAACAATGCTTGACCAAGGTATCAAAGGCATGATTGGTAAAGGTTCCCGTAAACCAGAAGTAGTTGAATCCATGAAGAAAAATGGTTGCACATACTTCGCAGCAGTTGGTGGCGCTGCAGCATTGATTGCAAAATCCATCAAAAAATACGAAGTACTTGCTTATGGTGAACTTGGACCAGAAGCTTTGGCTGAATTGACTGTTGAAGATTTCCCTTGCATCGTAGTTGGCGATACTGAAGGTAATAACTTCTACGAATTAGGCCAAAAACCTTACAGAAAAATCTAATATCACCATTGAGTGATTGAAGAGAGCTTGCTAAAAGCAAGCTCTCTTTTTGTATGTTAAGCTCATAATCATAAGATGTTCATCCGTTACGTGTAGAGTTTAGTCTACCGATTCTGTCGGTTTTATGATAATATACATATAGATTTTATACATTCAATTTGAGTGAGGCGATAACATGACTTCTGTAGAAACTATTCGTCAGTCAACTCGCAACGCGATGGCTGAATTACTTGATTTAGCAAAGGTTCGCGAAGGTCAATTATTCGTTGTTGGGCTGTTCCACTAGCGAAAGTGTAGGGTAAAAAAATCGGCACTGACTCTCACCTTGATGTGGCTCAGGTCGTATTTGATGAAATATACAATGCTGTTAAAGGCTAAAGGACTTAACTTTGGCGATTCAATGTTGTGAACATATTAATCGTGCACTTGTTATGGAACGTAGCGCAGTGACATGGGAGGAGGAAGTTAATGTTGTTCCTCAACGTCATGCGGGTGGTGCCCTGGCTGTGATGGCGTATGAACATTTTGATGATCCTGTGATGGTTGAATTTATTCAAAGCTGATGTAGGCATCGATATTGGAGATACTTTCATTGGTATGCACATGAAACACGTTGCAGTGCCTGTACGTCTTTAGTGTGAAAAGAAATTGGGGAAAGCACATGTGACTGCTTGTCGTGTTCGTCCGAAGAGCATTGGCGGTGAGCGTGCTGCATATAATGAAGCATTGATGTAGGGGGATAGTATGTCAAACCTAATACCGTATTTTGTATTAGCCGTCGTGGCATTGGGATTCTTTGCTGTTTGCTATGCTGTATTTAGCGGTGGTGATGGTGAAAGTAAGGCAAAAGAAAAAAATCCTATAAAAACATAAGTAATAAAAAAATAATCTTAAAGAGCATCATGATGTTATATTTGCAACGGAGTCGCAAGAGGGCAATGTAACAATCACACATACGAGTGGGACTAATGTATATACTGCATCAATTCCGGATACAGTTGAAACGGTGGTCGGTGAAGAGCGAGAACCGGCTGAATCTCTGGTTGATCCTATAGATACCTCTTATAATAGAAGAAGTACTCTAAAGTCTAATTCAAGTCATGTTTCAGAGGGAGAATATGCGATTAGCATTAGGTTCTGAGATAATGGACATATAGTTCGACAGAACCCAATAGGGGATGAAACCATTGTGATGACAGCCGTATCAGATCTTAAGCAAGCTACTCAAGCTGAATCAAGGTGTTACTCCGTTGGTGGATAAAACTATTGTCCTCGATGTTGTTACAGATGAACTTCTCAATAACGCAAACTCTGTTGAAGATACAATTGCTATGGGTGAATCTGTGGAAGCCTTTGAAGCTGATGAAGCGGATAGCATAGATGCTACACAGATGATAGGTGGTGCGAAACGAAATACAAACCGCGGAAGGTCCCATCGGTATTAGATGAAACGCGTTTGTTTGATGCTTCTGAAATTGAAGCACAATTGGCGGCAACAAGTTTAACTGAAGAGGAGGAACCGCATGGTCAATGGGCAAAAGCGGCGCATGAGGATAAATGCGTTGAGTTGGCTATAGCACCATTTGTTCATTCCTTTGGGGTGTTACATGGTGATACGCAACACTATGTAGAATCTATTACAAGAGATGCTTTAGCGGCTCTCAATATTACAAAAATTGTTGAAGTGAATGCATTACTAGAGAATATTGTTATTCAAGAAGCGTTGATGAGTATGCAAAAGGCATATGCCGCTACAAACACGGAGTGGATGAAGTCCGCTGCGTTAGGTGCTTTTCTAGATGTGGTTCAATCTCCTAAATCTAGTACGCCATACCTCGTAGCTTTTGATGCATTACGTGTATTACCTCATTTAACTTTAGGTCACTTCCAAGTTATGGCCTTAACATTATTGTTACAATATTCTAGAAACTCTAATAACTATGGATTGATTCACTTCCAACATTATGTGGAAAAATATATTGAGCCATTCATCTCTGATTTGCCTCGAAATGATTCCTTCTATCGCCAGCTAGACTACTTACGCTGTACACAAGAAGAACGAGAGCCTATCACTTTATGCCAAGTGTTGTCTAATTCATATCCGTTTGTATTTAACTATCGTGGTTTTTCTAAGGAAGAACTCTTCCGTGCTACAGATGGTCATGGTGTGGATCCACGTTATGTGGTGCGTAGCTTGAACTCCAATCTTTATAAATTAGCCTTGGTAGATGAGTCTTTAGCACCACAATTCTTTAGACAAACACGAATTTCTAATGCTATGGTTCAACGTGATCTTTTAGCTCTGATGAAGAGCAAACCTACTGCTTTCAGGGGCCAAGAGGCGCGTGATATTATGGATGATATTTCACCGGTTCTATTGGACTTAGCTGATGTCTTTGATAGCACGCCAATGTCTAAAATTAGCTTAACATTGTTAGGCCTTTACTTAGGCTCGTGCTCATGTAAAGCAACCATTGGTGAAGAATTTGATTTGTCTCATTGGTTCTAATGTACAATTTTTAAAGCACTATATAGTTTAAAAAATTATATACTATAGTATATTATATACTTAAAAACCGTTATATACTTTATGAGTCGTGTAATAAAAAGTCTCTCAAGATAATCTTGAGAGACTTTTTAGTTTATTAAATTTTAATAGCCATTAAGTATTAAAAGGTGTTAAATCCGAATTCTTCAATGTCTTCAATGTTTTTAATTGTTACGGTGCGCCCTGTAATATCAATGAGACCTTCATCGCGAAGGCGCCCTAGTTCACGGCTAAGGGCTGTGCGAGATACATTGAGTACCTCAGCCATTTGCTCGCGGTTATGGGGTAATTGAATTGTGTTAGAATGCTGACGTTTATAAATATCTGTTAAGTACGCAAAAATCTTTTCGCGCATCCCTTTTAATGTGAGGTAGTGGACTTTTCTGGTTAATAGAATTGCTTTTTCAGATAAATCCTCTAATAGATTAGATAGGATTTTAGTTTGGCATTGATGACAATCCGGCAATGTTTTAATAAAGGTTTCAAGCGGAATAAACATAATTTTAGTTGCTTTTGTTGCCTTAATGGTAGCAGGCCATAAAGGCTGTTTACTAAATAGTAGTGCTTCTCCGAAAATATCTGATTGCTCTAAGTTTGCCATAATAACCCGTTGGCCCATTACATTTTCACGAGTCAGTAAAGCGCTGCCCTCAAGGATGACGCAGATACCCTCCATAGGATCTCCAGCGAGGGCTATAAAATCGTTTTTTTTGTAACTGTGGATGATAACTTTGGCATTATTTAAATAGCCACGTAGCTCTCGCTCTCCTAATGTATTGAATAAAGGACATTTCACGAGGGTGGGCATATATTGATTAATGATATCGTTTGAAAGTATTTGTTTCATAGGCACCTCCGATGTGATAAAGTCTATAGCAATTAAAAATGATTATTGTATAATAAAAGTATAAGACCAAATGGTCTACCTGTTCCATAAGAGAGTCAGGAAAAATTTTTGAAAAAAAGTTTTTATTTGTTGCTCAAGCTACAGAAATTGTATCATCTTTACGTTATACTTTCAAATGTAATCAATCAGACAACTGATAAAACATCAGTGTAATGTATAGGTTTTATATTATCTAGCTTGACTGCGAAGAAGTCTCGCAAAGGAGGATTTTAAATGAGTATGTTCTGTTATCAATGCGAACAATCTGCAGCACCAGGTGGCTGTACTGTACAAGGTGTATGTGGTAAAACTGCACCAGTTGCTAACTTACAAGACGAATTAACTGCTGCCTTAGTTGGCTTGGCTCGCGCTTTAGACGTAAAGGGTCATACTAAAGAAGGTATCGATTATATTATGCGCGGTTTGTTCATGTGTGTAACAAACGTAAACTTCTCTGAAGACCGCGTTCAAGAATTCATTGACGAAGTAAATGCTTACCATGCAAAAGTGGATAGCGCTCAACAAAACTTTGATTGGGAACAATTGTGGAAAGGTGAAGAAGACATCGTATCCCTTCGTTCCACATTATTGTTAGGTATGCGTGGTATGGCTGCGTACGCATGGCATGCTGCTCGCCTTGGCTTCCACGATGCTGATGTTGACGCTTGGTTCGTTAAAGGCATGGTAGAATTCGCTAAAGATCACAGCGCTGAAGAATGGCTTGATCTTTTGATGGAATTCGGTCAAATTAACTTGAAATGTATGGCTGTTCTTGATAAAGCTAATACTGAAACATATGGTACACCTGTACCGACTACAGTTCCTTTGACTGTAGAACCAGGTCCTTTCATCGTTGTAACTGGTCATGACCTTCATGACTTGAAACAATTATTGGAACAAACTGATGGTAAAGGTGTAAATATCTATACTCATGGTGAAATGTTGCCTTGCCACGCTTATCCTGAATTGAAGAAACATCCTCAATTGAAAGGTAACTTCGGTACAGCATGGCAAAACCAACAAAAAGAATTTGTTGATGTTCCTGGCGCATTCTTGTTCACTACAAACTGCATTATGCCACCAAAAGAAAACTACAAAGCTAATATCTTCACTACAGATATGGTAGGTTTCGATGGTTGTGCACATATCGAAGAAAAAGAAGATGGTACTAAAGACTTCTCCGCAGTTATCAACCGTGCTATCGAATTGGGCGGCTACAAAGAAGCTCAAGAATTCACTGGTATCAACGGTGGTCATGAAGTAACTACTGGTTTCGGTCATGGCACAGTATTGGGTATTGCTGATAAAGTAATTGATGCTGTAAAAGCTGGCGCAATCAAACACTTCTTCTTGGTAGGTGGTTGTGACGGTGCTAAAGTAGGCCGTAACTACTACACTGAATTCGTTAAACAAACTCCAAATGATACTGTAGTATTGACATTGGCTTGTGGTAAATTCCGTTTCAACGACATGAACATCGGCGAAATCGGTGGTATCCCTCGTATCCTTGATATGGGTCAATGTAACGATGCTTACTCCGCTATTCAAGTAGCAGTAGCTTTAGCTGGTGCATTTGAATGTGATGTAAACGACTTGCCATTGACATTGGTATTGTCCTGGTACGAACAAAAAGCGGTATGTATCTTGTTAACATTGTTAGCATTGGGTATCCGTAACATTTACATCGGACCTTCCTTGCCTAAATTCTTCTCCAGCAATGTATTGAACATTTTGGTAGAAAAATTCCAATTACATCCAATTACAACTCCAGAAGCTGACATGAAAGCTATCTTGGGCTAATAGGATCTATTAATCTGTTAACTACAGTCCTACGTCCCCTCTCTTTTATGATTTAGGACTGTTGTTATAAATAACGCACCTAGGGTTATCCTTAGGTGCGTTTTTTTACTATTATTGTGAAAGCTATCTATCGAGTGTTTGTTTATTGATGGGGCCTGACAGTATTGCGACAACTAGATTACTAATGGGCATAACCTATCTCATGCCTCCATACTCAGCGTAAGTCGGCCTCAATAGGTTATGCCCATTAGTAAAACGTTTCTGAAATATAAGTCCCATCAATATACAAACTCATAAAATAGCTTTCATCAGAATAGTGAGGTGAGGGGGAGATGTCGCTCGCATAAGTATAGTCTTTCCTTTTATAACTGTAGATATGATGCGTCCCATCAATATACATAGTCTTTTAGATAGTTTTTCATAAGAATAGTAGTCCTTCATAGACGCACAAAGATGCCTCTAATGTGCATATAGACATTTGATCAATATTGATTGTTATACTATAGGTGAAATAGGATTTTTTCACATGGTTTATGTGTATATAGAGGTATGTATGAACAGTATTTTTGATATTATAGGGCCTATTATGATTGGTCCGTCTAGTTCGCATACAGCGGGTGCTGCGCGACTAGGCAAGATGGCGCGGTGTATTTTTCGTGCTACTCCCTAAAAAGGTAGATTTAACATTATATGGATCTTTTGCAAAAACTTATAAAGGGCATGGTACGGATCGTGCTTTGATTGGCGGCTTATTAGGTTATAAAGAGGATGATGCGAACATCCGAGTTGCTCATGAATTAGCGAAAAAAGAGGGGATGGAGTTTTCTTTTATTGAGTCTCCTCTTGATGTAGGGCATCCGAATGTGGTGCGTTTTGATATGTATGATGAACATAATCGTCATATGACTGTTATTGGTCGCTCTCTCGGCGGTGGTCAGATTATGATTACCGAAGTAGATGGAAATGATATGTCCATTACAGGAGATGAGTTTACGCTCGTTGTGTTCCATGAGGATAGACCTGGTGCGATTTCTCTTGTTAGCCAAGCATTGAGTGAGTCTGATATTAACATCGCTACGATGCGCGTATTCCGTAAGGGCAAGCATAAGGATGCAGTCATGGTTATTACTACAGATACGGTGGTAAATCCTATTACAGTTCAGTTTATGCGCGAGTTTCCAGGCATCCAGGATGTGATGACCTTTGAAGCATTATAGGAGGGCGAATGATGAGTTATGCATATGATACAATTGCAGATATTATTCGCCTAGGTGAGGAAAACAATATTTCTTTTGGCGATGTAGTATTGCGTTATGAATTAGAGAATTACGACCGCAGTGAAGACGCGGTTGTTCGTGAAATAGAGAATCGCTTAGATATTTTTGAAAGCTCCATTCAAGATGGCATAGCTTATGCGGAGAAAACGGCTTCTGGTATGTCCGGTGGTCAAGCGGCACAGCTTAATGGGCAAACACCTCGTTTTATGAGTGATATTGCGTATAAGGCAATGACGTATGCTATTGCTGTAAATGAGGCAAATGCAAAGATGTTCCGCATTGTTGCTTGTCCTACGGCGGGTTCTTGTGGTGTTATGCCTGGTGCTGTGAAAGCCGTAGCGGACCACTACCAATTAGATAGAGCTACAGTGGTAAAAGGCTTCTTAGCTGCGTCTGGTATTGGTAATGTAGTAGCAAATCGCGCTTGTGTTGCTGGTGCTGTTGGCGGTTGCCAAGCGGAAATCGGTACAGCGGCGTGTATGGCGGCAGGGGCCATTGTTGAAATGATGGGTGGATCACCACGTCAAGTAGGTCATGCTATTGCATTGTGCATGAAAAATCTATTGGGACTTGCTTGTGATCCGGTAGCAGGACTCGTAGAGGTGCCATGTGTTAAGCGTAATGGCTTTTATGCAGTCCATGCTATTACTGCATCTGAAATGGCGTTAATGAATATTGAAAGCCAAATTCCACCAGATGAAGTCATTGAAGCGATGAATAATATAGGCCGTGCTATGCCGGCAGCATTGCGTGAAACAAGTGATGGCGGTCTTGCGGTGACACCGACAGGTACAGCTATTGCAGAACGAGTGCGATCCTTATAAGGATTGCACTTTTTTCATGCTTTCATTTGTAGTAAAATAAAGATTAGACTAGTTCAGAAAGGAGCGTGTATGATGGAACAAGCAAATCGAATATTGACCGTATTAGAAGAAGCCGGCCATGAAGCTTATATCATAGGCGGCGCTGTGCGCGATATTTTGATGCATCAAAAGCCACATGACTTCGATATTGTGACGTCTGCACGTCCCGATACAGTGATTGAGGTTCTTCGCGGTCATGATATTCAAACGACAGACCTCGTAGGAAAATCTTTTGGCGTAGTGGTAGCTACATTAGAGGGCAAGCCATATGAAATTGCTACATATAGAACAGAACGATATGGTGCAGATAGCCATCGTCCCGAAGAAATTACTTATGCCGATACCTTAGAAGAAGATGTGTTGCGTCGTGATTTTACTGTCAACGGCATGGCTATGAACCGTTATGGTGAAGTTATAGACCTTGTAGGTGGACGACGTGATATTAAACATAAGATGTTACGAACCATTGGTAATGCGCAGGAACGTTTTGAAGAAGATGCGTTACGATTATTTAGGGCGTGCCGTTTTGTGGCGAAGTTGGATTTCTTGCCGAGTAAAGATCTATTAGAAGCTATGCCTAAGGCTTTTCACCGCGTACCTGGCTTGTCTTTAGAACGTGTACGAAATGAGATTAATCGTCTCATGTTAGAGCCTGCAGTGGCTAAGGGCCTTGATGTTCTTGTTCAATCCCGCTTGGCAGAATGCTCTTGTCGTGTTGTAGAAAATGGTACGGCTCGGGAGGTTCCCATCTTGCCTGAACTATATCATCTCGTGAATTTGCCCCAAGAAAAGGACTTTCACGAATTCGATGGTTGGTATCATACACTAGCCGTTGTGTCCCATACGGAGCCGGATTTGGTGTTGCGTTGGGGTGCCTTATTACATGATGTGGCAAAGGGAATGCCAGCGGTACGTGCTGTTATCAATGGACGCCTTACGGATCGTGGCCATGATACACTAGGCGCGGAAATGGCAGAAACGTTATTAACCCGACTAGGATATCCGAAGGCCTTTGTAAAACGCGTGGCGTGGATTGTGAAAAATCACATGCGCTTTCACTATTTTGTACAAAATGGCGATGCAAACGAGAAAAAATGGCTTCGCAGGAAGCCCGTAGTGGTGAATTCCGAGATAGCCAAATTATGCGCACTGCATGGGAGCAATTAGCTAAGGTTTGTGCTGCCGATGTATTAGGTTGTGGGAAACCTTACTCGTCTACAGACGGAACATTAGCCTTTGGAGAATGTATGGCAGATCTTAGTTTAGAGATGCCTGTGCATACCAAGGACTTAAATTATGACGAACGAGTGATTAAGCTCGCTGGAAAACAAGTAGGGGAAGGATTGCAGTATTTATTAGGTCAGGTACAAAATGGGGTTATTCCTAATAAACCAGATGCGCTATATGACGCATTAGACCATAAGTTACGCCGTCCAGTGGAGAAATGATGAATTTACTAAATAAAGCGTTGCGACGCATGAGTGGTTGGAGTCGTACTACTTGGTGTCTTGCCATTCTCATGACTGTTGCCTTTGTCCTCATAGGGCGTTTGGCACAGTTGCAGGTCTTTGATACATTTGATCTGGAGAAGAAAAATTTATTACAGGTTCAAGTAGATAGAAAATTACAATCACCGCGCGGTACGATCTATGACCGTAATGGTAAGCCTTTGGCGATGAGTGTGGTTACAAAATCTTTGTATGCGGACCCTAAGATGATTAAACAGTCTCCCCAAGAGATTGCGGAACTCATTTCGCCATATGTAACCATGTCAAAAGAAAATATTGTGAAAGCTCTGCAAGAGGATTCTGCCTTCGTATGGATTAATCGCATGATGGATGCGGACAAGTCTAAGGCGGTGGCACAAGTCATTAAGGATAATAATATTGCGGGCCTTAACTTTGTGGAAGAGTCCAAACGTTATTACCCAAATGGTGTACTAGCGGCTCAAATACTGGGGTTTGTAGGCACCGATGATAAAGGCCTTGATGGTCTCGAAATGGTCCTTGATGAAGAGTTAAAGGGTGGTGTGCAGCAAGAAATCGTTGCTACCGATAACAAAGGTAATGCTATCTTTGGTTCCGTATTGTCCAAGTTCTTACCTGATAAGGGTAAAAGCGTAACATTAACAATCGATGCGACCATCCAATTTATTGCAGAACGTGCGCTTGATAAAGCGATGGCTGATACAGGGGCTAAACATGCTAGCGTTATCGTTATGGATCCCTAAGACTGGTGAAATTCTTGCGATGGCAAATCGTCCAAGCTATGATCCTAACAATTATAACCAAAGTGGAGAAGAGGCTTTCAAAAATATTGCTGTTACTAACTTATACGAACCAGGTTCTACATTCAAACCAATCGTTGCATCTGCAGCTCTTGCATCAGGAAAGTGGAAATTAGAAACCGTGTACAATGATAAAGGGGCCTTTGTAGCGAATGGTCATGTGATGAGAAACTGGAATGGTGAAGGTTATGGACCAGTTCGATTGCTAGATATCTTGAAGTATTCTATCAATACAGGTATGGCAGAAATTGGTACAACAACTGGAGCAGATATCCTTTCTAAATATGTACGCGATTATGGTTTTGGCTCTGAAACGGGCATTGAATTGCCTGGTGAAGGGGCAGGTATCCTGTATAATCCAGAAGATATGAGTAAGTTGGATGTAGCGACTATGTCTATCGGTCAAGGTATTGCGGTTACGCCGTTACAAATGGTACGTGCCTTTGGTGCTCTTTCTAATGGGGGTGCTATGATGCGTCCGCATATTATCAAGTCTTATAGTAATGCTCAAGGGGAAGTAACAAGCACTACCGAAAATACTGTAGTAGGTCAACCAGTGCCAGAGGAAACAGCAAAAACTATTGTAGATATCTTGGAAAAAGAAGTGTCTGAAGGCGGTGGTAACAAAGCGATGGTGGAAGGCTACCACTTCGGTGGTAAAACTGGTACCGCAGAAAAACTAGACACTAAACGTGGGGGCTATTTAGATGGTCAATACATTGCATCCTTTATCGGCTTTGGCCCTGTAGAGGATCCAAAATTTGTGGTTCTTGTAGCCATTGATGATCCTCAAAAAGGGTCTATTTATGGTAGACAAATTGCAGCGCCAGTATTTAAAGACATCGTGTCTCAACTTGTACGGTACTACCAATTGAGCCCATATGTTAAAGATAGTACTCCTGTAGCTGTTAAACCTAGCAATACATTACCAGAGCCAAATCTTTCTAGTGATGGTTCCGTAACATTACCTAATTTTACGGGCTTCACCTATGGTGAGGTACGTGATTGGTTACATAAGGCGGGACTTGCGTTTAAGCCAGATGGAACGGGTATTGCCGTTTCTCAAGATGAAAGTGGGGGCACTACTGTTCAACCCGGGACGGCAATTACCGTTCACTTTAGTAGATAATTAGAAATTATAGACAGTTCGTTATATAATAGAATAAGAGACTTTGGTGCTCTCAGGAGGCACCTTTTTTATAAATAGTTTGAATGAATGGAGATACTTATGATCGAATTACGAGGTAAAGCGGTAGCAGATGCTCACAAGGCGATTTTACAAGAAAAAGTTGCAGCAGTAGGCAACTCTGTGATTACTATGGCAGTGTTACTTGTCGGTGAAGACCACGGCGCTCATATGTATGCTACATTTATGGAAAAAACAGCTAAAAATTTTGGCTATGGTTTTGTGCTAAAGCAATTGCCTGAAACGGCAACGCAAGATGAAGTAGTAGCGGCGTTGCATGAATTAAATACTGATCCATCTATTCATGGAATTTTACCGCTAATGCCAATGCCTAAACACATTGATACAGAAGCTCTTATCGATATATTAGATCCTAAAAAAGATATTGATGGTCTTACAACATATAACATCGGTTTAGTAACAGCTGGTAAGGGTGGCTTTGCTCCTTGTACGGCTAAGGCTTGTATGGCTATTTTAAATCACTATAATATTCCTTTAGAAGGAAAACATGTGGTTGTAGTCGGTCGTAGCCAAGTTATCGGTAAACCTGTAGCGCTTATGGCACTCGCTGCACATGGTACTGTTACAATGTGCCATTCTAGAACTTCTGATCTAGTAGAGCAAGTAAAGCGTGGTGATATTATTATTGCTGCGGCTGGTCGTGCTCATATGATTACTGCTAATATGATTAAGCCTGGTGCTGTTGTTATTGATGTAGGTATTAATGAACTGGACGGCAAAACTGTAGGTGATGTTGATTATGATGCGGTAAAAGATATTGCATCTGCCATTACTCCTGTACCAGGAGGTGTTGGATCCGTAACAACGACAATGATGCTAGAAGCGGTATACGAGGCATACCATGCATGAGATGTCTATAGCAGAAGGTATTCTTGATGTAGCGCTCGATACCTTACGTCAACACGATGCGACAGTCATTCATTCTATTCAACTAGACTTAGGGTTAATGAGTGGGGTAGAACCTGATTCATTGTTATTTTGTTGGGAAGCCATTACAAAGGGAACCCCTGCGGAAGGCTCACGCATAGAAATCAATACTATTCCTATTGAAGGAAAGTGTTTAGATTGTGATAAAAATATTTTTCTGTAAAAAATTATACGTTTATTTGTCCTTATTGTGACAGCCATTTCGTACAAACTATAGGCGGTCGTGAGTTACAAGTGACCTCTATGGATATCGATTGATAGAAAGGTTAGGGCATGCAAGTTCAAGTTAAAACTAATGTACTGGCAAAAAACGATGCTATTGCAGAGGCTTTACAACAGTTGTTTAAGGAAAAAGAATATATTTGTATTTAATCTGTTAGGTTCACCTGGGGCAGGTAAGACTTCCCTTTTGGAGGCAACCCTACAAGATTTAAAAAAGGAGTATCGCTTAGCCGTTATTGAAGGCGATTTATTTACGGCAAAGGATGCCAAGCGCATTCATGAGTTGGGTGTGCCTGTTATCCAGATTAATACGGTTGGTGGGTGCCATCTCGATGCACAGATGATTCAAGATGCCTTAGGTGATCTGAATCTTGATGACCTCGATATGATTATTATCGAAAATGTAGGCAATTTAGTGTGCCCTGCGGAATTTGAGATTGGTGAAAGCATGAAAGTAACGGTTTTATCTGTTACCGAAGGTGAAGATAAGCCCCTTAAGTATCCGTTAATCTTTAAAGAGTCTAAGGCCATCCTTATTAACAAGATTGATTTATTGCCCTATGTGCCTTTCAAAAAGGAGCAGGCAATACAAGATATCCGTAATTTAAATCCAAATGGAGAAATTTTTGAAGTAAGTTGCACGGCCCACAACGGTCTTGAAACCATGGTTGAATTGGTTGCGTGCACAGTTGGAGAATAATCGATGAACTATTCTATGAAGAGCCGTATTGTAGCAGCCCTCCTTGTGGGCTTGTGTGCTACTACAATCAGTTATGCAGCAGAGCCTGCCATTTCCACTGTTAATCCAGTTGCAGTAGAAACTACTGATGACACTAACGTTGTAGCTCAAGATTCCGCTAATGCGAGCAATGATGGTAGTGTAGATGGAACTGGTGAGGTTGATAGCTTGTCTTACCTTGATAATGCACCAGTTAGAGTTGTTAAGCTAGACCCAAAAAAACGAAAACAGGAAGGTTCTAAAACTGGATGGCTCGCAGAGCAAATGGCTGTAACTGAATTTGGTGATTCTATACAATTCTGGCAAGCGGCTAGTGAGAACGAAGGTCCTTTGCCGAGTATCACTCAGAAATAATTTAGCTGATATTGGTAAGTCTTATACGGCAAACAGTTTACCGCCTTTAGGTTCTCAAGATGACTATGCTATCGGCACATACCGATTGGGGGATCAGTTTGAAGTCCCAAAAGATGTAGAAAAAACTGAGGTACGTGATAACTTTACTACGTATTACATGAAAGATGTAGCAGTAACTGTATATACTGGACCTGCTCAAGAATTGTTGGTTAACAATCAATTGCGCGGTCAAGGGGCGACTTACTTCTTTGAACCAAATACTATTACAAATATTCATAGTACGAAAAAAGGCGCTAATACAGTACGTGACATTGGTCCTGGTAGCACACGGATGGAATTGATATTTGCCTATGGCAGTCCTAATGCGATGTGGCGTGATAAGAAAAATGAGACGTATATTTTCCTTTATGAGGGGCATTCCGAAAATTCATTGCCTCAAAAAAAGGAGTTTAAGAGTCCCGTAGAGAATACAAATAGTAATAGCCAACAACAATCTATGCTTGGTCAGCAAAAAGAATATATTGCTTTCACCATTAAACAAAGCAATATAGAGGCTGTAGACATTATTAGTGGACAAGTATGGCCTAGGTTTGGATTGCCGAAAGCTGAAGTGTATGATTTTGAAGCTGGTACACTTACGGCTGATGATTTTGTATTGCGTGGTTTCAAGTTGAATGACCATTTTGTTAATGATCCCTAATAATGATTGGAAACATCAAGGCATATTGTTTGGCTCCACTTTTATTGGCTATAATGAATACGGTGTGAGTGTAGATAAAAAAGATCTTATCAATCGCGTATTATTAAATGTTTATACGCCTACACGTCGTGGAATCGCAATGGGTGATACCAAATATTTATTGCTCTTTGTGTATGGTATGCCAACTCGTATTGTTGAATCTACAACAAAGGCGGGGACGTCTACCGTATATGAATATAAAAATCCAGCGGCAAGCAACTCTTATTTACAGTTTGCCCTAGATGATAAAAACCAATATATCAAATCCGTTATGTTATCTGACCGTCCTGTAAAATAGGATAGGTCACAGCGAGGAGGCAAAGGGTATGGTTACTGTACAAGATGTAAAAGAACGTTGGGAAAAGATTCAAGGTGATGATGAACGTATATTGTTTATCGTTGGTGGTCCAGGTTCTGGTAAAAGTTTGCTAATTCGTGAATTGTCTGAGCAGAAGGGCTGGAAATACTTGGAAGCTAAGCAACTCATCGAGGAAGAGTTTTTGCTCGTGCCTCGTGATGAACGGCCTCAATTAGCGGAAGAAGTTATTTGCCGTGCTCTTAGCCGTAGCGATACGGAAGTAGTCTTGCTAGATGGCATTAATGTATTCTTTGCACCTATCTTAAATCTAAAACCATTTGAGTTGTTAAAAACTATTAGTAAGAAGTATCCTATTGTCGTTGGCTGGCGTGGACATATTGAAGGGGATCAGTTGTACTTAGAACATAACAATAATCCTAAACATGCTGTAGTTAGTATTGCACATCCAGATCATGTTATTGCAATCGACTAAATGTATGTTTGAACATATTGGTTGAATATAGGAAAAACTATAGATGTATAGAAGGAGATAGCGGGCTATCTCCTTTTTAGTTATATAATTACAGTTATTAGGTAAAAAAATATAGTTTTGTAATTTCCTATTATTTGATTTTAGTAAACCTGAAATATGGATGTTAGTAGACATGGACTGGTAAGGAATGAAACTATGTAAAGGTATATAAAGAATATACTAGTAAATAAAAGTTGATTACTGGATATATACTGAAAACGAGGCATTTTATAGAGGATTGATAAAATATAAATTTTTTTGACAAAATACTTGCATAGGGTATCGTTTCATGTTATTATGATTAAGCACTAAGAGTGACCACAGTGAACGAAAAACTTCAAAAAAGTTTTTAAATGTTCTTGACACTTAGTGTGCTAGGTGATACAATTCATCTTGTCGTAATGATGCTGGCGTAGCTCAATAGGTAGAGCAGCTGACTTGTAATCAGCAGGTTGTGGGTTCAATTCCTATCGCCAGCTCCATTTTATTTATGGAGGGATTCCCGAGCGGCCAAAGGGAGCAGACTGTAAATCTGCCGTCTTCGACTTCGAAGGTTCGAATCCTTCTCCCTCCACCATTTATAGCGGGGTGGAGCAGTTGGTAGCTCGTCGGGCTCATAACCCGAAGGTCGCAGGTTCAAGTCCTGTCCCCGCAACCATAAAAACCACAGTGAAATGATCGTTCATTGTGCTGGTGTAGCTCAGTCGGCAGAGCGTATCCTTGGTAAGGATAAGGTCACCGGTTCAATCCCGGTCACTAGCTCCATACATGGCGGCATAGCTCAGTTGGCTAGAGCAATCGGTTCATACCCGGTGTGTCCGCGGTTCAAATCCGTGTGCCGCCACCATTAAACCTCACATTGGTGGGGATTTTTTTTTATCTACTATAAAAATATAATTATAACTCATTACATCCCTCGACATAGATGTATTTTTTATTTATTGACATTTTGTATATATGGTATAATAATCTGTAGGAATCGTATATTCCATTGATTAAATTAGGGTTATTATATTATAGTAATACTAGAATGTAATTTTGTTTTTTTGTGAAGGAGGATATAATCCTAATGGCAAAAGAAAAATTTGAACGTACGAAACCGCATGTTAACATCGGTACAATCGGTCACGTTGACCATGGTAAAACTACTTTGACTGCTGCAATCACTAAAGTATTGGCTGAAAAAGGCCAAGCTGATTTCCAAGATTACAGCATGATCGATAAAGCTCCAGAAGAACGTGAACGCGGTATCACAATCAACACTGCACACGTTGAGTACGAAACTGCTAACCGTCACTATGCACACGTTGACTGCCCAGGCCATGCTGACTATGTTAAAAACATGATCACTGGTGCGGCTCAAATGGACGGCGCTATCTTGGTTGTATCCGCAGCTGACGGCCCTATGCCTCAAACTCGCGAACACATCTTGTTGGCTCGCCAAGTTGGTGTTCCTGCAATCGTAGTATTCTTGAACAAAGCTGACATGGTTGACGATGAAGAATTGATCGAATTGGTAGAAATGGAAGTTCGTGAACTTCTTTCTTCCCTACGAATTCCCTGGCGACGAAGTACCTATCGTTGTAGGTTCCGCATTTGAAAGCTTTGGAAGGCGACGCTCAATATGTAGCTAAAAATCGACGAATTGATGGATGCTGTAGACTCCTACATCCCAACACCAGTTCGTGACACTGATAAACCTTTCTTGATGCCTGTGGAAGACGTTTTCACAATCACTGGTCGTGGTACAGTAGCAACTGGCCGTGTTGAACGTGGTCAAGTAAACGTTGGTGATACAGTTGAAGTAGTAGGCTTGAAAGAAAAAGCTGAACAATACGTAGTAACTGGTCTTGAAATGTTCCGTAAAGTGTTGGATTCTGCAGTAGCAGGTGACAACGTAGGTGCATTGCTTCGTGGTGTTGACCGTAAAGACATCGAACGTGGTCAAGTATTGGCTAAACCAGGTTCCATCAACCCACACACAAAATTCAAAGCAGAAGTATACGTATTGACTAAAGAAGAAGGTGGCCGTCATACTCCATTCTTCTCCAACTACCGTCCACAATTCTACTTCCGTACAACAGACGTAACAGGTGTTGTAAACCTTCCTGAAGGTGTAGAAATGTGTATGCCTGGCGATAACGTAACAATGGAAATCGAATTGATTACTCCAATCGCTATCGAAGAAGGTCTTCGTTTCGCGATCCGCGAAGGTGGCCATACAGTAGGCGCTGGCGTAGTAACAGAAATCGAAGGTTAATACAAGTTTATAGCTCAATGTATCGATACATTAGCTATATAATTGAATTTTAGATTCAATAAAAGGGACCCAATGGGTCCCTTTTTATTTTGTATATATTGATGATTAAGAGTATAGAATTGAATCGCTAATATATTGAAACAATGATGATTTTGTAAGGTGATATATACGTTGTATTCAGGCTTCAAAGGATAATCATACTATTGATACAAATTGAGAAGAAATTTTTAATATATTGTAACCTTAGATACAACTTTTATTTATAAAATTAGTGTATATTATATATGAGGAGAGCATAGGCTCTCTTTTTGTGCTTTTATAGAAAAGGAGGTAATGTGATGGGCGAATACAAAAAGTATTGGATAGCCGTAGTAGCAGTTCTTATTATTGGATTCTCTATTCTTGGCTATTTGGGTACTGATGTATATCATCAAGCGCCACCGGTACCAACCGCGTATGTATCTCAAGATGGACAGGTTTTGTTCACTAAGGATGATATCTTACATGGTCAATCGGCTTGGCAATCTACAGGTGGTCAATCTGTAGGGACCGTACTAGGTCATGGCGCATATCAAGCCCCGGACTGGACAGCTGATTGGTTGCACAAAGAAGTGTCCGTAATGCTTGATATCAAGTCTCAAGAAGCTTTTGGTGTTCTTTATGAACAGTTAGGTGATGTGCAGAAAGCGGCTGTTAAAGAAGCAGTTAAAGCAGAGTACTTTAACAGTGCTGTTCGTGAAGATGGAACTGTTGTGCTTTCACCGGAACGTATTACAGCGATGAATTTAACCGGACAATATTTTATTGAACTGTATGGTGATAACCCTAAATTGTCCGAAACACGCGATCATTTTGCGATGAAAGACAATACGTTGCCAGAATTAAAAGATCGTATTGATATGGCACGATTCTTCTTCTGGACTACGTGGATGGCATCGACTCAACGCCCTGGTACAGATGCAACATACACCAACAATTGGCCTCACGAGCCATTGTTAGATCATAATCCAACACCGGAAAGCGTAGCTTGGTCTGTTGTGAGTGTTATTATTTTACTTTGTGGTATTGGTATTGTCGTATGGATGTGGGCATTCGGTCGCAAACAAGATGAACATGAATTAACACCACCTGCGGAAGATCCAATTTCCCAAATTGCATCTCACACCATCTCAACGGTCTTTAGGAAAATATTTATTTACGATTTTGGCATTATTTTTACTCCAACTTGGTATGGGTGGTATCATTGCGCACTACACCGTAGAAGGACAGGCTTTCTATGGCATTCCATTGGCGCAGTATTTCCCATATTCTATTGCTCGTACTTGGCATATTCAAGCATCCTTGTTCTGGATTGCGATGGCATTCTTGAGTGCCGGTTTATTCTTGGCGCCGATTATTAATGGCGGTAAAGATCCTAAGTTCCAAAAATTGGGCGTGGATATTTTGTTCTGGGCACTCGTTGTGTTGGTAGTGGGTTCCTTTACAGGTACATATTTAGGTGTTGCTCATGAGATTCCGGCGTCTCTAAACTTCTACTTGGGTCACCAAGGATATGAGTTTATCGAGTTGGGGCGCGTATGGCAATGGATTGAATATATCGGCATTCTATTTTGGCTTGTACTCATGGTGCGCAGCATCATTGGTGCTTTCAAAAATAAAGGGGATAAAAACCTTATTGCTGCCTTTATTTTCTCCGTTGTGATGGTCGGTATTTTCTATGGACCAGGTCTTTTCTACGGAGAACACAGCCACTTGGCAATCATGGAATACTGGCGCTGGTGGGTTATTCACCTTTGGGTAGAAGGATTCTTTGAAGTATTCTCTACTACGTTGATGGCCTTTATTTTCGTAACACTTGGTCTCGTATCTTACCGTGCAGGTACCATAGCAGCGATTTCGTCCGGTGCCATTTACCTTATCGGCGGTATCCCTGGTACATTCCATCATCTTTATTTCACCGGTGTTACATCGACTATCGTGGCCACAGGGGCATCGTTCTCCGCGTTGGAAGTAGTGCCTCTTGTACTCTTGGGATATGAAGCGTTTGAAAATTATACACGCCTTCATAGTGCTCCTTGGATGCATCGACTAAAATGGCCTGTATACTGCTTCATTGCCGTATCCTTCTGGAACTTGGTGGGTGCAGGCATCTTCGGCTTCTTAATTAATATGCCGGTTTCCTTGTTCTATATTCAAGGTCTAAATACGACAGCTGTTCATGCTCATACGGCGTTGTTCGGCGTATACGGGTTCTTGAGTTTAGGCTTTGTATTCCTCATCGCTCGTTATATTCGACCTGAAGTGGAATTTAACGACAAGTTGATGAAATTCGGTTTCTGGGCATTGAATTGGGGCCTTGCGTTAATGGTTCTTATCAGTCTATTGCCAATTGGCTTGATTCAAAGTTGGGCAAGTGTTACACAAGGCTTATGGCTCGCTCGCAGTGAAGACTTTATGCAACAACCATTGTTACAAAATTTGCGTTGGCTTCGCATGGTTGGCGATACCATCATGATATTGGGGGCATTGGCCTTCTTCTGGCAAATCGTGAAAGTAACTTTCACAAAGAAACAGTAATAAACGAAGCAATAATAGTAAATATGTAATTATAATATTAAATATAATATATATAAGCTAACTATAAGCTAATATGACATGGCGTTCTTTGGGTAGACAAGGGGCGCCATTGTCTGTTATACTATCCATGTCAGGCATACGTGCCTGGCTTTTTTGAGTTGCTTAATTTCTTGACATCGCTTGCTACGTATGATATAGTTTTTTAGTATGTAGTCGAGCGTTTTCGAGTACAAGAGACAGATTAGTAAATATAAAGCGAGGTGTATCCGGATGCGTAATGCCATTACTTTAGCTTGCACAGATTGCAAACAACGCAACTATCAAACGAACAAGAATAAAAAGAACAATCCTGATCGTATTGAAATGATGAAATATTGCAAATTCTGCGGTAAACATACATTACACCGTGAAACAAAATAATTCTTATCATTCATTACCTGTTGATTTGAGGATGTGAAACACAATGGCAAAGTCTAACTCAGCAGTGCAGCAGCGTGGTGGATTTGGAAAATTCTTCCGCGGTGTGAAAGCTGAACTAAAAAAAGTAGTCTGGCCAACAAAAAAAGAGCTTATCAATTACACAATAGTAGTATTCTTAGTGACCATATTCATCGCTTTGATTATTTCTGTGCTTGATGGACTCTTTGCCCAACTTTTTAATACGTTGTTGCACTTTGTTGGATAAGGGGGCCATTACATGGAAGCAGATAAGAAGTGGTATGTAATTCATACCTATTCAGGCTACGAAAATAAAGTAAAAACCACTCTTGAACTTAAAGTTCAATCTATGGGGCTACAAGATGTGATCAGCCGAATTTTGGTGCCTCTTGAAGACGAAATAGATGAAAAAGATGGGGTTAAAAAAGTAGTAAAACGTAAGATATTTCCTGGGTATGTATTGGTGGAAATGGAAGTTAATGACCGTTCTTGGTATGTTGTACGCAACACGCCAGGTGTAACAGGTTTCGTTGGCTCTGCTACAAAACCAGTTCCACTTTCTGATTCCGAAGTAGAACATATACTTAAGTCTCAGGGCTTGGATAAGAAACCAACCATTAACGTTGATGTAGAAGTTGGTGAAACGGTTCGCATTACGTCCGGGTGCCTTTGAAGATAAACTAGGTGTTATTACCGAACTTAACCCTGAAAAAGGAACATTGAAACTTAGCGTAGAAATGTTCAATCGAGATACCGAGGTAGAGGTAGAGTTCTCTCAAAGTTGAGAAAGCTCTTTAATATATAAATATAACTCTAAAAAGAGCAATCGATTTTGGTTGCCAGTGGGAGGATGTATATCCGTTACCACCACAGTATAAGCATAGGAGGTTTAATTACCCATGGCTAAGAAATTAGTTAAACAAGTAAAACTACAAATTGAAGCCGCTAAAGCTACTCCAGCACCACCAGTTGGTCCTGCACTAGGTCAAGCAGGTGTTAACATCGTTGCTTTCACAAAAGAATTCAACGAACGTACTGCTAAACAAGCTGGCTTAATTATCCCAGTAGTTATTAACGTATATGAAGATCGTAGCTTCGACTTCATCACTAAGACTCCACCAGCTGCAGTATTGTTGAAAAAAGCTGCAGGTATTCCAAAAGGTTCTGGTGTACCTAACCGTGATAAAGTAGCAAAAGTAGGTCGCGATAAAGTTCGTGAAATTGCTGAATTGAAAATGCCTGACTTGAATGCTAATACCGTAGAACAAGGTATGCGCATGGTAGAAGGTACTGCTCGCAGCATGGGCATTGAAATCGTTGACTAATAAGCGTACGACTTGCGCATAAGGCGCAAATCGGTGGGAGGGAATTCCCGTTTGACCACATAAGGAGGATATTATAATGGCAAAAGTAGGTAAGAAATACGCTGAAGCAGTAAAACTTATTGAAGCTGGTAAATTCTACGAACCAGTAGAAGCAATTGAGTTGGTTAAGAAAACTGCAACTGCAAATTTCGATGAAACAGTTGAAATCGCTTTCAACTTGAATGTCGACCCTAAATACGCTGATCAACAAGTTCGTGGTGCAGTAGTATTGCCTCATGGTACTGGCAAAACTAAACGCGTTCTTGTATTCGCAAAAGGCGACAATATTAAAGCAGCTGAAGAAGCTGGTGCAGATTTCGTAGGTTCTGAAGAGTTAGTAGCTAAAATCCAAGGTGGTTGGAGCGACTTCGACGTAGTAGTTGCTACACCAGACATGATGGGTCAAGTTGGCCGTCTTGGTAAAATCTTGGGTCCCTAAAGGCTTGATGCCAAACCCTAAAGTTGGTACAGTAACTCCAGACGTTGCTCGTGCAGTAAACGAAATCAAAGCTGGTAAAATCGAATACCGTACTGATAAAGCAGGTATTATCTCTTGCTCCATCGGTAAAGCGTCTTTCGATGAAGAAAAATTACTTGACAACTACCGTACAATCGTTGATACTATTATCAAGGCTAAACCTGTAGCAGCTAAAGGTCAATACATTAAATCTGTAACCTTGTCCGCTACAATGGGCCCTGGTGTACCTTTGAACGTGTTCAAATTGAGCACTGTTTCAAAAGAGCAATAATCAAATATGTCTCTTAGCTGTAGACGGCTGGTATGTATAATGGATGAAAATCCGCCCGCTGAGGCTGACACTAGAACAACCTAGGACTAGTTCGACCTCATCGCGTGCGATGGGGTCGTTTTTACGCTAAGATAGTACATAGAGCACCAAAAAATCTACAAGGAGGTAATCTAATGGCTGTCACTGAATCAAAAAAAGCAATCGTTGCTCAAATGAAAGAAACTCTTTCTGAAGCAAAAGGTGCTGTATTGATTGGTTACTCTGGTTTGACTGTTGCTCAAGCAACTGATCTTCGTCGCAAAATGTTGGCTGAAGGTGTTGAATACAAAGTAATCAAAAATACTTTGACTCGTATCGCTGCAAACGAATTGAATCTTGAAGGTTTCTCTGAGCACTTAGAAGGTCCAACTGCATTGGCTACTTCTAAAGAGGATGCTGTTGCACCTGCTCGTGTAATCGAACAATTCATCAAAACAACTGATAAAGAAGTTGTTACAGTTAAAGCTGGTATCGTTGAAGGCGAAGTTATGGACGCTGCAGGCATCAAAGCAATTGCATCTCTTCCAAATCGCGAAGGTATGCTTTCCATGTTGCTTTCCGTATTGCAAGCTCCTGTTCGCAATGTTGCATACGCTGTCAAAGCTGTTGCAGAAGCAAAACCTGCAGAATAATATTTTTTGCAAAGTATTCGTTGGCCGCATGAGGCTGGCACTATAAACTAATTTATGGAGGATACTAAAATGGCATTGAACATTGAAAACATCGTTGCTGAATTGAAAGAAGCAACAATCCTTGAACTTAATGATCTTGTAAAAGCAATCGAAGAAGAATTTGGCGTAACTGCAGCAGCTCCTGTAGCTGTAGCAGCAGCTGGTGACGCTGAGTGCTGGCGCAGCTAAAGATTCCTTCGACGTAATCTTGAAAGATGCTGGCGCATCCAAAATCAACGTAATCAAAGTTGTTCGTGAAGCAACTGGTCTTGGCTTGAAAGAAGCTAAAGCTATCGTTGACGGCGCTCCTGCACCTGTAAAAGAAGGCGTAGCTACTGAAGCTGCTGAAGCTTTGAAAGCTCAATTGGAAGAAGCTGGCGCATCTGTAGAATTGAAATAATTCTAGCTATATTAAAGGCGTACCCTATGGGTACGCCTTTTTTCTATTGAAGCTTTATAAATTGATGCGAGTTTTTGTTTTGTTCACTAATTTTGGCTTTTGGATACGGTAATGTATTAGAAAAGTCTTTATCATATTTTTTTAGGAACGATGACATAGGCACCGCGATTATTTGATGTATTACTGTAAAAATGTTTCTTTAGTTATGGTAGGCATTAATGTTTTGCCTTCGGTCCATATAGAATCATCAGTTGTATCTACGAAAAACTTGGGTAGGTGTAGTATCCATGTAATATACAATAGAAGTATAGTAACTGCCATATACATATATTGGTTTTGATGTATCTTCGATGAACGTTCTAAACTGTAAACCAGATTGATTAAATAATATTGGTGGTACTGTAATTGTAATAGCTGAGTATAAACGTAATTAGTGGAACTAAAGCATATATTGCTAGTTTGAAAAATGATGTTATGTAGTATCGACCGATTAAAAATCATACATACTATAATAAAGGAACCTACGATTAACGGTTTACTATCAAGACTTTTATCAAAAGCTGTAGCAAATGTAAAAAAATCATGTAGTAAATACCTAGTGGTAGAGTAATTAAATAATTAAACTTTTTGAATGATTGAGTAAATTCACCGGTTTCTTTGTCAGTAACTAATTCACAAATTTTTACAGCTGCCCATATTATACAAGGGATAATGGCAGGTAATGTGTAGGTTAGATACTTTGTAGCTACTAAGAGTAGAATAGAACTATAACTACAAACCATATAATACCTAATAGATCAAAAATCATCTTTCCAGTTAAGATCTTTTTAAATGATAGACTATTACAGGTGTCCAAGGTAATAGTGAAAGGGTACAATTAATAGATAGTAATACCATACATTAAATTTAGGATGTTCAGATATAAGAGCTCGATCTACATTGTGTAGACCTAAGAATCCGGAAATAAACTGCTCACCGTGAATGGAATACATAGCGATATACCAAGGGCTAGCTATCGCTATAAAGGCTAATAGTCCTAAGGGATTAAATAGTAATTTAATATCCTTTGAAAGCTCGATAGCTTTTCATCTTTTCTATGGACTATATAGCGAGCGCATACATAAATGAGTAATATCAGGCCGGGCAAGATGATGCCTATAGGTCCTTTGGTAATTACAGCTAAGGCAGCAGCAATGTAAGCTTTCACCATAGCTGACTTGTCATTATTGGTAAAAGCTAAATAGCTATATCCAAATATAGCTAAGGTGAAGAGAAGTAGAAATCCGTCGGTTATAATTGCATGAGATATGTACCAAAACTGTAGTGTACTCATTAATAGAATAGCACAGAGTACACTAGCAAAAGTATTTTTAGATATGCGGTAAATTATATGATACATTAGGGCCACGCTAGCTCCCGCAACAAGCGTATTCGGTATACGAGATGTAAAGTCAGATATGCCAAATAGTTTGTATGTAATCATAAGTGCCCAATAGGTGAGCGGTGGTTTATCATACCATACGTGATCATATATCATGGGGGATATCCATGAGTTGTGTTTTAGCATGGTGATGGCGGAGAGAACATAGTTGGACTCCACCGGATCAGTGATTGGCAAATAGGCATTATAAAAGCCGTAGCTCAAAACGGTTAATAAAAAGAGCGCACCTATGCGCAGCATGTGATTGTTAATCATAGTTACTCCTTACTTACATAGTTTATATTATTGTACTATAGGGCGTGTAATAGTTTAAACTAATCAAAGATAAAAAAACAGAGCCTTTATAAATATGGAATATAGTTATACAAAAATATTATATGAAATAATATATTGTATAGAATATTGTTTATTCGGAATACATGAAATGACTTTTATGTATACAAAGATACATGCTATAATGAGCGCATAAGATAAAACCGTTTCATTAAACTATCATCTAAATATATGAAATAGTGGAAAGAGGATCTATTATGAGAAAAAGAACATGATTTCCTAGGTGAATTAGAAGTAGCGGATGAGTTATATTATGGTGTGCAAACGATTCGTGCCTTAGAAAACTTCCATATTACAGGGAAACATTTAGACCAAGATTTTATTAAAGCTCTAGCGATGGTAAAAAAAGCATCTGCTTTAGCTAATATGAAAACAGGTCGTCTCAATGTATCTATCGGTAAAGCGATTGTTCAAGCAGCTGATGAAGTTATTGCAGGTGAATTTGCTGACCAATTTCCAGTTGATCCAATTCAAGGTGGTGCTGGCACTTCTGTGAATATGAATATGAACGAAGTGTTGGCAAATCGTGCTTGTGAAATTTTAGGTCATCCAAAAGGTAGCTATGATATTGTAAGCCCTAACAATCACTGTAACATGGCACAATCTACAAATGACGCTTTTCCCAACAGCGATTAAAGTTTGTGCAATTTTGAAATCTAAACCGTTACTTGAAGCTTTGCAACGTCTTGTTGATGAGCTTGAGAAAAAAGCTGAAGAATATAGTGAAATTTTAAAAATGGGGCGTACTCATTTACAAGATGCGGTGCCTATTACATTGGGCCAAGAGATGGGCGCTTATGCATCTGGTATTCGTCGTGGTATTAAACGTATTAAATCTGCCGTTGAAGGTGCACATGTAATCAACATGGGTGCCACTGCAGTTGGTACAGGTCTTAATGCTGAACCTAATTACATTCATGATGTAGCTTATGAACTTAGTGAAGTAGTAGGCGAACCGTTCTACACTGCGGAAACTTAATCGATGCTACAAACAATACAGACGTATTTGCTGATATCTCTAGCGGTTTGAAGTAACTGCACTTGTGTTGATTAAGATGGCAAATGATTTTCGCTTAATGGCATCTGGACCTCGCTGTGGCATTGGTGAATTAAAATTGCCTGCCCGTCAACCAGGCTCTTCTATCATGCCAGGAAAAGTAAACCCTGTTATCGCCGAAGTATTGAATCAAGTGTGTTACCAAGTTATCGGTAATGATACTACTATTACATTAGCTGTAGAAAATGGTCAATTTGAGTTAAATGTTATGGAACCTGTATTGGCATACAACTTGTTCAATAACCTTTGCTATCTCAAAAACGGTGTAAATACATTCGTTGATAAATTGCTCGTTGATCTTGAAGTAGACCGTGAACAATGCGAATACTGGTTGAATCGTTCCGTTGGTATCGTAACAGCATTGTTGCCACATCTTGGCTATGAAACAGCTTCTGCATTGGCGAAAGAAGCGTATGAAACAGGTCGAGCTATTCGCGATATCATCTTGGATCAAGGTTTATTGACTGAGGATGAAATCAATCATATTCTTTCTCCTAAAGAAATGACTCGCCCTGGTATTGCTGGTGCGAAATTGTTAAAACAAAAAGGTAACTAATACATTACCCTTTGTTTGATACATGAATAAAGCATGAAAATGAAAAGACTGTCAACCCTTTTGGTTGACAGTCTTTTTATTACTGATAAAATTATATATTGCAAAAGTAGCGTTTTCTGCTTTTGGATGTAAAAACTATAACACAAATAGTGATGAGGTTTTCTTCCAAGGTTGTGCTTGGTTAATGGGAAGCAAGGTTATTTTAAAAAATGAAATGGACCTTGCTTTATTTGACGTTGCCCGAGCAGGAAAACTGAGACCTGAAAGATGTCTTTTCCATGCCGTTATAGAAAATGGTAGACCAGTGTGTTTGATAGGGGTGAAAGCAAATATGTTCAAACCTGAACAGGTAGGCAAACGAACTCGTTATACATACGCAAAAATTAACGAAGTTATCAAGATGCCGCATTTATTGGACATTCAACGTAAATCGTATGAGTGGTTCTTGGAGAGTGGTTTACAAAATATTTTCAACGATATTTCTCCGATTAAAGACAATTCAGGTAATTTAGTACTTTCTTTTGAAGGTTTCAGCTTAGGTGAACCTAAGTATGATATTAATGAATGTAAAAACCGTGATGCTACTTACGCAGCACCACTTCGTGTAAATATTCGCTTGGTAAATAATGATCCAGAAAATATGGACATTAAAGAACAAGAAGTATTCATGGGCGATTTCCCATTGATGACAGATACAGGTACTTTCATCATCAATGGTGCAGAACGTGTTATCGTATCCCAATTGGTACGTTCTCCAGGCGTTTACTACAATAAAGAAATCGATACAATGGGTAACCGTTTGTACGATTCCACAGTTATTCCTAACCGTGGTGCATGGATTGAACTTGAAACAGATGCTAGTGAAGTGGTGGCTGTTCGTATTGACCGTAACCGTAAATTACCAGCTACTGTATTGGTACGTGCATTAGGTTGGGATACGAATGAAAGTATCCTCGACCTCTTCTGGAATGGTAAAACTGATGAGGATGGTTTACCAGTATATGATGAACGCATCGTTCGTACATTAGAAAAAGATACAACTCAATCTGCTGATGAAGCATTGGTTGAAATCTATAAAAAATTACGTCCAGGCGAGCCTCCGACTGTAGAGTCTGCTCGTAACTTGTTCGATAACTTGTTCTTCGATGCACGCCGTTATGACTTAGCGCGCGTTGGTCGTTATAAATTGAACAAAAAACTTGGCTGGCGCCAACGTATGTTGGGTCAAACATTGGCTCAACCAATTGTAGATCCAGAAACTGGCGAAATTATCCTTGATGCAGGCGTACAAGTTGGGGAAGAACAACTTGATATCGTTGCTAATAGCCATGTATTCGATGGTGAAGGTTTTGCTGAATTCTACATCGTAAATAATGATGGTGTAGAGTCTAAAGTTATCTGTAATAACTGCAACTTACCATATGATCACCGTACAGTAACACGTGAAGACATGATCGCTAACATTTCTTACTTGCTCAACCTTATGGATGGTGCAGGTCATACAGATGATATCGACCACTTGGGTAACCGTCGCCTTCGTTGCGTAGGCGAATTGTTGCAAAACCAATTCCGCATCGGTTTAACTCGTATGGAACGTGTTGTTCGTGAGCGCATGACCATTCAAGAAACTGAATCCATTACACCTCAAGCGTTGATCAATATTCGCCCTGTAGTGGCAGCTATCAAAGAATTCTTTGGTTCTTCTCAATTGTCTCAGTTCATGGACCAAACAAACCCATTGGCGGAATTGACTCACAAACGTCGTCTTTCTGCCCTTGGCCCTGGCGGCTTGTCTCGTGAGCGTGCAGGCTTCGAAGTTCGTGACGTGCATCATTCTCACTATGGCCGTATGTGTCCTATTGAAACTCCAGAAGGTCCAAACATTGGCTTGATTAACTCCTTGTCCAACTATGCAAAGGTAAACGAATTTGGTTTCATCGAAGCACCATACCGTAAAGTAGAAAAAGTGTATGGTAAAGGCAAGGATGCTGATAAAGTTGTTAAAGTGCGCGTATCTGACAGCGTAGTATACATGACAGCTGATGAAGAAGAAGGCATGACAATTGCCCAAGCGAACTCTCCACTTGATGCAGAGGGTTACTTCACAACTGAACACGTAGCTTGTCGTCGTGGTCATGACGTATTAGAAGTTACACCGGATAAGGTTGACTATATGGACGTTAGTCCAAAAGAAGTTGTATCTATTGGTACAGCTATGATTCCATTCCTTGAAAATGACGATGCTAACCGTGCCTTGATGGGTGCGAACATGCAACGTCAAGCGGTACCACTTTTGCGTGCACAAGCACCACTTGTTGGTACAGGTATGGAATATACAGCAGCTACTGACTCTGGTGTTTGCGTATTGGCGCGTGAAGCAGGTAAAGTTGTACGTTGTTGGGGTAATGAAATCCACGTTCTTCGCGATAGCGATGGTCGTGTTGATACATACCATTTGAATAAATTCCTTCGTTCTAACCAATCTACGTGCTTTAACCAAAAACCAATCGTTAATCGTGGGACCATGTTGTAAAAGGCCAAGTATTGGCTGATGGTCCTGCTACAGATGGCGGCGAATTGGCATTAGGTTATAACGTTCTTGTAGCGTTCATGCCTTGGGAAGGTTATAACTACGAAGATGCTATCTTGCTTAGTGAAGAACTCTGCAAAGAAGATATCTATACATCCATTCATATTGAAGAATACGAATGTGATGCGCGCGACACTAAATTAGGTGCTGAAGAAATTACTCGTGAGTTGCCTAATACTGGTGACGACACACTTAAAAACTTAGATGAAGAAGGTATTATCTGCATTGGTGCAGAAGTACATCCTGGCGATATCCTTGTAGGTAAAGCTACACCAAAAGGTGAAACTGAGCTTACTCCAGAGGAACGTTTGTTGCGCGCTATCTTTTGGTGACAAAGAACGTGAAGTTCGTGATACATCCTTGCGCGTACCTCATGGCGAATCTGGTAAAGTAGTAGATGTTAAAAGTCTTCACCCGTGAAAATGGCGACGAATTACAACCAGGTGTAAATAAACTTGTTCGCGTATACATCGCTCAAAAACGTAAGATTCACGAAGGCGATAAAATGGCGGGCCGTCATGGTAACAAAGGTGTCGTTTCTCGCGTTATGAGAAAAGAAGATATGCCATTCCTTCCGGATGGTACTCCAGTACAAATCGTATTGAACCCATTGGGCGTACCTTCTCGTATGAACATCGGTCAGGTTCTTGAAACTCACTTGGGGTGGGCTGTTCAAGGCTTAGGTATGAAAATCAAAGCTACAGACCTTCACATTAAAAATGTGTTGAAAGAAGCTCGTACTGATGCATCTTACTGGGAACAAATCGATGCAATCCGCGATCTTTATGCTCAAATTGAAGCATTGGAAGCAAAAATTGCAGAAGATGTAACAGTAAGCCATTTCGAAGAAAATGAGCAAATCATTGCTTTGAAAACTAAAATTTTAAAACATGTAGAAAAAGCAGCACAAAAGAAATTGGATGCTATGGGTGGCGAAGCTCGTTACCAAGAGCTTAAAGCTATTGAAGCTAAATACAATGCACTTCATGTAGAATTCTTTGATTCTGAAGAAGAGGCTCCTGAAATGGATCCTGCGCTTGTAGAAGAATTAGAGGCAATTAGCAAAGTCAAGAATACTCTTAACAACATTCACTCTGCTGAAGAAAAACGCATTGAAATTCGCAAAGAGTTGGAAGGCTTGGCTATGATTTACAAAATATGGCATGCCAACACCAGATGTAGCAGGTATTCATATTGCTACACCTGTATTTGATGGTGCTCACGAAAAGGACGTATTCGAAACATTGGCGATTGCAGGTCGTCCTGATGATGGTAAAACTGTTCTATATGATGGTCGTACTGGTGAACCGATGGATAACCGCGTCACTGTTGGTTACGTTTACATGCTTAAACTCCATCATTTGGTTGATGACAAAATCCATGCTCGTTCTACAGGTCCGTACTCCCTTGTTACACAACAACCTTTGGGCGGTAAAGCTCAGTTCGGTGGCCAACGTTTCGGGGAAATGGAAGTTTGGGCTCTAGAAGCATATGGCGCAGCCTATACCCTTCAAGAGCTATTAACTGTTAAGTCTGACGACGTTGTTGGTCGTGTGAAAGCATACGAAAAAATCGTTAAAGGCGAAAACATCCCTGAACCAGGTGTACCTGAGTCCTTCAAGGTATTGCTTAAAGAACTTCAAAGTATCGGTCTCGATGTAAAAATCTTGAATGAAGATCAAGAAGAAGTTGTTATGAAAGAACTTGAGGACGAAGATGAGGTGGTAGAAACTGGTATTGAAGAAGTTATGGAAGGCAGTGCTGTAGAAACTGATGAAGTAACTGTAGTAGAACCAGAAGTAGAGGAAGAGGAAGAGTACCAGCTGATAATGGCGGTGAAGATGATATCCTTAGCCAATTGGCGTACCCAATGGGCGACTCCTCTAACGATGAAGACTAAAACTATCTATAAGGAAGGGAGCGATAGTAGTGCTAGACGTAAATGAATTCGATTCCATGCGAATCGGTTTAGCCTCTCCAGAGCAGATTTTATCCTGGTCTCATGGGGAAGTTAAGAAACCTGAAACAATTAACTACCGTACGTTGAAGCCAGAACGTGATGGTCTATTCTGTGAACGCATTTTTGGACCAACAAAGGACTGGGAATGTCACTGCGGCAAATATAAACGCATCCGCCATAAAGGCGTAGTCTGCGACAAATGTGGTGTAGAGGTTACCCGTGCGAAAGTACGTCGTGAACGTATGGGCCATATTCAATTGGCTACTCCTGTATCTCACATTTGGTACTTCAAAGGAATCCCATCCCGTATGGGTCTTATCCTTGACATATCACCACGTTCTTTGGAACGCGTATTATACTTTGCTTCCTACATCGTAGTAGATCCAGCTGGTACACCATTGACAAAACGTCAATTGTTGTCCGAGCAAGAATACCGCGAATACGAAGCTCAATTTAATGAAGACGGTTATACTATCGGTGGTAAATCCGTCGTAATCGAAACAGTGGCTCAACGTAATGAACGTTTAGCTATTGTTCGTGAAGCACAACGCAAAGAGCGCTATAATGCGGCTCTTCGTGATGATGCAACAATACCAGAAGCTGATAAGGAATACGAAGAATTAACTCGCGAAGAACGCTATGAGTTAGGCGCTGCTGAAGAGGTTCTCTTCGCATGTATCGACATGGGTGCTGAAGCGGTAAAAGCTCTCTTATCAGAACTTGATCTTGAAGCATTGAATGCCGAATTGCGCGAAGAGTTGAACACTGCTAGTGGTCAACGTAAAATCCGTGCAGTTCGTCGTTTGAAGTAGTAGAAGCATTCCGTCAATCTGGGAACCGTCCAGAATGGATGATTATGGACATCGTTCCTGTAATCCCACCTGAATTGCGTCCTATGGTCCAATTAGATGGTGGCCGTTTTGCTACATCTGACCTCAACGATTTATACCGTCGTGTTATCAACCGTAACAACCGTTTGAAACGTTTACTCGACTTGGGTGCTCCTGATATCATCGTGCGCAACGAAAAACGCATGCTTCAAGAAGCGGTTGATGCATTGATTGATAATGGTCGTCGCGGTCGTCCTGTTACAGGTCCTGGTAACCGTCCCATTGAAAATCCTTGTCCGACATGCTTAAAGGTAAACAAGGTCGTTTCCGTCAAAACTTGCTCGGTAAACGTGTTGACTACTCCGGTCGTTCCGTAATCGTAGTAGGTCCTGAACTTAAAATGCACCAATGTGGTTTGCCAAAAGAAATGGCATTAGAATTGTTCAAACCATTCGTTATGAAACGTTTGGTAGAACGCGGTCAAGCATCCAACATCAAGGCTGCTAAACGCCAAGTTGAAAGAATTGGCCCTGGCGTGTGGGAATCCTTGGAAGAGGTAATCAAAGAACATCCAGTTCTCTTGAACCGTGCCCCTACATTGCATAGACTTGGTATCCAAGCCTTCGAACCAATCCTTTGGGAAGGTCGTGCTATCAAATTGCATCCATTAGTATGTACAGCCTTCAATGCCGACTTTGACGGTGACCAAATGGCGTGTCACTTACCATTGTCCGTAGAAGCACAAGCGGAAGCTCGTACATTGATGCTTTCTAGCCATAATATTTTGTCCACTAAGGATGGTAAGCCAGTAGCAGTACCTTCTCAAGATATGATCTTAGGTACATACTACCTAACAGTTGTACGCGAAGATACTCGTGATAAAGCAAAAACATTTGCTACCTATGATGAAGTTATGCTTGCCTATGAGTCTCATATCATTGGTTTGCAAGATATTCTTTATATCCGTTTACCTGATCATGGCCGTGTAGAAACAACAGCAGGTCGCTTGATCTTCAACAATGCTTTATTCCCAGAATTGTGGCAATACGAGAAACGTGAAGATGGCACTTACACTTTAGGTAAGGTTATGGATAAGAAAACAGTTGGTAAATTGGTTGATCAATGTTTCCAATTGTTTGGTAATGAAAAAACTGCAGAACTATTGGACCGCATCAAGTCCTTGGGTTACTCCTTCGCTCGTCGCGCAGGTATGACTGTAGCTATTGCTGATATTAAAGTACCAGAAGTTAAAACTAGTTTGTTAGATACAGCGGAACAAGAGGTAGAAAAAGTATCTCGTATGTACCGTCGTGGTCTTATTACAGAAGAAGAACGTTATCGTAAAACTATCCAATTATGGACAAAAGCAACAGAAGATGTTACCGATGCGATGATGGATAATATGGCGTGCGATAAAGATGGCTTTAACCCTGTTTACATGATGGCTATCTCTGGTGCCCGTGGTAATAAACAACAGATTCGTCAGCTTGCTGGTATGCGTGGTTTGATGGCCGATCCATCTGGTCGAATCATCGACTTGCCAATTAAAGCAAACTTTAAAGAAGGCTTGACTGTATTGGATTACTTTACATCCTCTCATGGTGCTCGTAAAGGTTTGGCCGATACAGCGCTTCGTACAGCTGACTCTGGTTACTTGACACGTCGTCTTGTTGACGTATCTCAAGACGTAATCGTTCGTGAGGACGATTGTGACGTTGTAGGTATCGATCTCGTTCGTGAACGTGCTCGTTTGGCTACATCTCCACGTCAAGCATTAGAATTGCTTAAGGATAAACTCATTGGTCGCGTTTTAGATAAAGATGTTGTGAATGCTGAAACAGGGGAACTTGTTGTACCAGCTGAAACTATCTTGGATGAACAATGCTTGGCAGATATTGCTGAAGCTGGTGTTACATCTATCGCATTGCGCGGTGCACATTTGGGCTCTGATAGCGATATTAACCATACTAACTTGGTTCAAAAAATTATTCTTGGTGAAAGCGACGATAGTATCCGTGCAACATTGAAAGAAACTATGGTTCAAAATATGTTGAACAAGGATACTGTACAAGCAATCGTTGACAGCGAAGGGGTAGAAATCTTCCCAGCTGATACACGTCTCACTGAAGAAGGTATCGAAGCTATCCTTAACTCCGATGTAAAAGAAGTACAAGTACGCAACAATGAAATCCACGGTATTGAAGTGGAAGCTATCGTTGAAGGTACTGGTGTTATCGAGCCATTAAAAGACCGTATCGTAGGTCGTATTGCAGCTGAAGAATTAGTTAACAAGGAAACTGGCGAAGTCATCGTTCCTCTTAATGGTGAAATCACAGAGGCGTTAGCTGATGAAGTTGTAAAACACTATGAAACAGTAAAAATCCGTTCCGTATTGACTTGTCGTAGCCCATATGGCGTATGTCGCAAGTGCTATGGTCGTGATCTAGGAACTGGCAACCAAGTTCAAGTTGGTGAAGCTGTAGGTATTATTGCGGCACAATCCATCGGTGAACCTGGTACTCAGTTGACAATGCGTACATTCCATACTGGTGGTGTCGCAGGTGATGATATTACACAAGGTTTGCCACGTGTCGAAGAATTGTTCGAAGCTCGTAAACCAAAACGTAATGCTATCATCGCTGAAAACTGAAGGTACAGTTCGTGTTGTACCTAATGAAGGTAAGAAAGGTACGAACACTATCTTTATCACTGGTGAAGATGGTATTGAACTTGATTACCTCATTCCTTACGGCTCCCGCATTATCGTTAAAGACGGGATGTGGTATCCTTGGGAGCTCGTTTGACTGAAGGATCCATCAATCCTCATGACATCATGCGTGTCATGGGTACTGAAGCAACTCAACGTTACCTCGTATACGAAGTACAAAAAGTATACAAATCCCAAGGTGTAGAAATTAACGATAAACATATCGAAGTTATCGTTCGTCAAATGCTTCATAAAGTTAAAATTGAAACAGCTGGCGATGCGGATATGCTTCCAGGGGATATGGTGGACGTTAATACCTTTGACGAAGAAAACCGTCGTCTTACTCTCAATGGTCGTGAAAATGCTACAGGCAAACGCACGCTATTGGGTATTACGAAAGCCGCTTTGGCAACGGACTCCTTCTTGTCCGCTGCGTCCTTCCAAGAAACAACACGTGTTCTTACCGACGCTGCTATCAAGGGTAAAATCGATCCATTATTGGGTTTGAAAGAAAACGTAATTATCGGTAAGTTGATTCCTGCTGGTACAGGCATGAGTCGTTACCGTAAGATTGAAGTTGTAAAAAATACACCTGAAATCATTGATATTACGGAAGAGGTTATGTCTGAAGATTAATTACTTCGGACCAGCGTCTAAGCTATATTAATTGTATAGGCTTGTTGCATAGTTGATATTGTGCGACATAATAAAAAGGGTGCACCTGAGGGTGCACCTTTTTGATTATAGGCATATATTGATTTTTGAGCTATAAAAACTATTCAGCTGCTTCTTCTGCGTCATGAGCCATGATGTCATAACCGACGTCATCCGATAAAGTAAGATATCGTTCGTACTGTCGAATGATATCGGTAATGATATCCTCCCGTGTCATATACTGCGCATCGTATCCGGCGCGCCCGTCACTGAAATATGTCATAGGAATTGCGTTGGTGCTTTCAGTAATGTGAGGAATGTTAGGATCTTCAATGAGATGATCTGATACCTCTTGCGTAACGAGTTTGATGCCGTAGGTAAAGTTGCGCATTGATTCTTTTTCGATGGTTAACTCTACGGAGGCGTCGTTACCGTTGAAATGTTTGTCAATTCTCGTAGTTAATCCGTACTCTTCGGTTAATTCTTTATTGAGCTGATACATAGCAGGCAATGCTGTTGTTTTCATAAAGGAAATAACATCTTCCGATTGCGTTTGGTTGAGTATTTTGGCAAGACCTTGTTTCCAGTTCTTGCTGTCCCAGTAGATGGATGTGGTTGAAAGTTTTGTGTTAAAGTATTGCGTATCTGTTAATAATCCTTGCCATAAGCTGTAGCACATGATAACCATCAAGGCTGCAAATGGTAAGGCGAGAATGAGCGTTACCGATTGTAGTACATTAAGCCCACCAATGCTGAGCAAACTGATGGCAAGAAAGGACATTACAGAGCCCCACATTAAGCATTGCCACTTTGGAGATGAAGTGGATTTATCATAGGCCGCAATATTATTTAACACATAAATGCCTGAATCGGCAGATGTGATAAAAAATAATGCTAATACGATAATTGATAGAAGACTAGTTAAACCGGATAATGGTAAATATTCAAGGAATGCAAAGAGTAGTTGTTCTGGTTTATCGGTTAATGCACCGAGTGCACCGTTTGCTACTGTTTCATCGATATAAATTGCAGTATTACCAAAGATAGTAAACCAAACGATAGTAAAAACAGTTGGAATAATGAGTACCCCAAAGATGAACTCTCGAATAGTCCTACCTTTTGAAATACGCGCAATGAACATGCCCACAAATGGTGCCCAAGATAACCACCAAGCCCAGAATAGTATGGTCCAGCTGAAGAACCATGGACGGGTTTCTGGTGTATAGATAGATGTATAGAAGCTTTGCCCTAAAATATGTGATAGATAGTATCCAAAGTTTTCTACCATTGTATTTAATAGGAGTAATGTAGGACCTGCACAGAGTACAAAAAGCATTAAGACTAATGCAACAGATATATTAATTTCGCTGAGCAGCTTAACGCCTTTATCAATACCTGTAACAGCAGATAGAACGGCAATGGACATAATGATGATAATGATGACCGTTTGGGCGGAAAAGTCATTAGTGGAGATGATATCAATATATAGGAACCCTGCACCTAGTTGGGCCGCACCAAATCCTAAGGTGGTTACGATACCTAATAAAGTTACACAAAGTGCGATGATATCGATAATGTGCCCTCGTGGGCCATTGATCTTATCCTTCCACAGCGGATAGAAACATGAACGTAGTGATAATGGCAATTTATAGCGAAAACCAAAATACGCTAATGCTAAAGCCATAATACCGTATACCGTCCATGCATTGATGCCCCAGTGGAAGATGGAGCGGAATAACGCTTCCTTGGCGCTAGAGCACCATCGACTAAGCTTACAGCGGAGTGATAATGTGAGAGCGGTTCAGCAGTTCCGAAGAACATGAGACCTACACCGGTACCTCGCCGCAAATAACATGGCGAGCCAAGCTGTATAAGAGAATTCCGCTTCTTCATCGTCGCTACCAAGTTTGATGTCACCTAGCGAACTAAGTGCAAGAAAGATATTGAAGATAAAGAAGAGACTTATGGATAAAACATAAAACCAGCTGAAATCTTCAAATATAATATCACGAACCCTTTGGAGGATCGTTTGAGATATTTGCGGAATCAGAAGGGCACATAAGCTCAGCCCTAAGACGATAGACAAGCTACCTATAATTACAGGGGATTAAAGTTTGAATAACGTTTAATGAGTTTAATCATATAATCTCCTTTCTTTAGTAACTTATAAATACAAATATTTGTTCTGTATTAATTTATATCATAATAAAAATGGTGTTTATATTAATTTTGCATAATTGGTAAAAAGAAAAAAATAATAGCAAATGCATAGAATGATTATTTATACATGAAAAATAATGATATATGAATAAAAATCACTCTTCATTTATAATTTAAGATTGAATGAAACACACGGATGAGTGTACATATAAAAATGCAGCTGTAGAGCGGTGTGTGACATTGGAAATTGTTTGACATGGACTGCTGTAATTGATATACTTACATAGTGCTTTAGGCGAGGTATGCCTAATGGGCATAATTTCGTAAGGAGAATTAGTACAATGGACATTGCCCATCTGAAGTCGGTGAACAAAACAATCGGTGCCAAGCAAACGTTGAAACAAATTGCTAAAGGTGCTGTGAAGTACGTGTTCCTGGGTTGTGATAGTGATGAACGTGTGGTACAGCCTTTACGGATTGCTTGTGAAGAACAGGGAATACCTGTGAATGACAAACACACCATGGATGATCTCGGTCGTGCGTGTCGCATTAAGGTGCGGGCCACAGCTGTAGGCGTCCTACGTTAATCTTGGTAATATCCGATGTAACACTTTGTTATGACGGATCAATTATAAATCTCAAATTTGGAAAGGAGGTGCCCAAATGCCAACAATTAATCAGCTAGTACGCAAAGGCCGCATGAGCTTGACTAAAAAATCTACAGCTCCTGCCCTTCAAGAATCTCCACAAAAACGTGGTGTATGTACTCGTGTGTACACAGCTACTCCAAAGAAACCAAACTCCGCGCTTCGTAAAGTTGCCCGTGTACGTTTGACAAACGCTATTGAAGTAACTGCTTACATCCCAGGCATTGGTCACAATTTACAAGAACACAGTGTTGTACTTATCAGAGGCGGTCGTAAAAGACCTTCCAGGTGTGCGTTATCACATCGTTCGTGGTGCATTGGATACAGCTGGCGTACAAAAATCGTATGCAAAAGTCGTTCCAAATACGGCGCGAAAAAAGCTAAAAAATAATTTTAGCCATTAAACGAAATTAACACACATCATTATAAAGGAGGAATTGAACATGCCAAGAAAAGGCCCTGTTCCGAAACGTGATGTACTTCCAGATCCGGTGTACAACAGCAAATTAGTAACACGTTTCATTAACAAAGTTATGTACGATGGTAAAAAAGGCATTGCTGAAACTATCGTATATGATGCATTCGAAATTATTCGTTCCAAAATGGGTCAAGACCCAATGGAAGTTTTTGATCAAGCATTGAAAAATGTTATGCCTGTACTTGAAGTGCGTGCTCGCCGTATCGGTGGTGCGAACTATCAAGTGCCAGTTGAAGTTCGTGCTGATCGCCGTCAAACCCTCGGTATTCGTTGGGTTGTAAATTATGCTCGTCTTCGTGGTGAACGCACTATGAAAGAACGTTTGGCAGGCGAATTGATGGACGCTTTCAACAATGCAGGCGCTGCAATCAAGAAAAAAGAAGATACTCATAAAATGGCAGAAGCTAATAAAGCATTTGCTCATTATCGTTGGTAATAAGAGGTGACAACTGTGGCAAGAGAGTTTTCCTTAGCAAAAACTCGTAATATCGGTATCATGGCTCACATCGATGCTGGTAAAACAACAACTACAGAACGTATCCTCTACTATACAGGTATCGTTCACAAGATCGGCGAAGTACATGAAGGCGCTGCTACGATGGACTGGATGGAGCAAGAGCAAGAACGTGGTATCACAATCACTTCTGCTGCAACAACTTGTCAATGGAAAGAACATCGTATCAATATCATCGATACTCCTGGTCACGTTGACTTTACTGTAGAAGTAGAACGTTCTCTACGTGTACTTGACGGTTCTGTTGCGGTGTTCAGTGCTAAAGGTGGCGTTGAACCTCAATCCGAAACAGTATGGCGTCAGGCTTCTAACTACGGCGTACCTCGTATCGCTTATGTAAATAAGATGGATACTGTAGGTGCTGACTTCTTCAACGTAGTTGACATGATGAAAGCTCGTTTGGGTGCAAATTCCGTAGCTATTCAAGTACCAATCGGTGCTGAAGATACTTTTGAAGGCATCATTGACTTGATGACTATGAAAGCGGAAATTTATAAATCCGATGACGGTAAAGAATATGAAATCACTGATATCCCTGCTGAATATCAAGAAGTAGCAGAAGCTCGTCGCGAAATGATGATCGATGCTATCGCTGAAACAGATGATGATATCATGATGAAATATTTGGAAGGCGAAGAAATTTCTGTGGAAGAATTGAAAGCGGCATTGCGTAAAGCTGTTATTGCTAACCAATTATTCCCAGTTCTTTGCGGTTCTTCCTATAAAAATAAAGGTGTTCAAATGTTATTGGATGCTGTTATCGATTACATGCCAGCTCCAATCGACATCCCACCTATTAAGGGTGTAGTTCCTGGTACTGAAGAAGAAACAACTCGTCCTTCTTCCGATGAAGAGCCATTCTCTGCATTGGCATTCAAAATCATGGCTGACCCTTATGTTGGTAAATTAGCGTTCTTCCGTGTGTACTCCGGTACATTGGAATCCGGCTCCTACGTTTTCAACTCCACTAAAGGTAAAAAAGAACGTATCGGTCGTATTCTTCAAATGCACGCTAACTCCCGTAAAGAAATCGAACGCGTATATTCTGGTGACATCGCTGCGGCGGTTGGCTTAAAGGATACTACTACAGGCGACACATTGTGTGATGAAAAATCTCCTGTAATCCTTGAGTCCATGGAATTCCCTGAACCAGTTATCTCCGTTGCTGTTGAACCTAAAACAAAAGCTGACCAAGAAAAAATGGGTACAGCTCTTGCTCGTTTGGCAGAAGAAGATCCTACTTTCAAAGTTCGTACTGATGAAGAAACAGGTCAAACTATTATCTCCGGTATGGGCGAACTTCACTTGGATATCATCGTTGACCGTATGAACCGTGAATTCAAAGTAGATTGTAACGTAGGTAAACCTCAAGTAGCATACCGCGAAACTATCCGTAAAGCTGTTAAGGCTGAAGGTAAATTCGTACGTCAATCTGGTGGTCGTGGTCAATATGGTCACTGCTGGTTGGAATTGATTCCTCAAGAACCAGGTGCTGGCTTCGAGTTTGAAAACAAGGTTGTAGGTGGTGCGATTCCTCGTGAATACATCGGACCTGTTGAAAGCGGTGTTAAAGAAGCTATGGAATCCGGTGTTATCGCTGGGTACCCTATGGTTGATGTTAAAGTTATCGTATTTGATGGTTCCTACCATGACGTTGACTCCAACGAAATGGCCTTCAAAAATTGCTGGTTCTATGGGCTTCAAAGAAGGTGCTCGCAAAAGCAGATCCCTGCATTGCTTGAACCATACATGGCTGTAGAAGTAGACGTTCCTGAAGAATATATGGGCGACGTTATCGGTGACTTGAACTCTCGTCGTGGTCGCATGGACGGCATGGAAGCTCGTAATGGTTCCCAACATATCAAAGCATATGTTCCATTGAGCGAAATGTTCGGTTACGCAACTGACCTTCGTTCCAAAACGCAAGGCCGTGGTAACTACTCCATGACATTCGATCATTACGAAGAAGTTCCTAAGAAAAATTGCTGAAGAAATTCAAGCAAAGAAAAAAACGGTTAATCTCATATTAGATTAATAGAATTACTATTTTCCTCGGAGGATAATTTAAAATGGCAAAAGAAAAAAATTTGAACGTACGAAACCGCATGTTAACATCGGTACAATCGGTCACGTTGACCATGGTAAAACTACTTTAGACTGCTGCAATCACTAAAGTATTGGCTGAAAAAGGTCAAGCTGACTTCCAAGATTACAGCATGATCGATAAAGCTCCAGAAGAACGTGAACGCGGTATCACAATCAACACTGCACACGTTGAGTATGAAACTGCTAACCGTCACTATGCACACGTTGACTGCCCAGGCCATGCTGACTATGTTAAAAACATGATTACTGGTGCGGCTCAAATGGACGGCGCTATCTTGGTTGTATCCGCAGCTGACGGCCCTATGCCTCAAACTCGCGAACACATCTTGTTGGCTCGCCAAGTTGGTGTTCCTGCAATCGTAGTATTCTTGAACAAAGCTGACATGGTTGACGATGAAGAATTGATCGAATTGGTAGAAATGGAAGTTCGTGAACTTCTTTCTTCCTACGAATTCCCTGGCGACGAAGTACCTATCGTTGTAGGTTCCGCGTTGAAAGCTTTGGAAGGCGACGCTCAATATGTAGCTAAAATTGACGAATTGATGGACGCTGTAGACTCCTACATCCCAACACCAGTTCGTGATACTGATAAACCATTCTTGATGCCTGTGGAAGACGTTTTCACAATCACTGGTCGTGGTACAGTAGCAACTGGCCGTGTTGAACGTGGTCAAGTAAACGTTGGTGATACTGTTGAAGTAGTAGGCTTGAAAGAAAAAGCTGAACAATATGTAGTAACAGGTCTTGAAATGTTCCGTAAAGTGTTGGATTCTGCAGTAGCAGGTGACAACGTAGGTGCATTGCTTCGTGGTGTTGATCGTAAAGACATCGAACGTGGTCAAGTATTGGCTAAACCAGGTTCCATCAACCCACACACAAAATTCAAAGCAGAAGTATACGTATTGACTAAAGAAGAAGGTGGCCGTCATACTCCATTCTTCTCCAACTACCGTCCACAATTCTACTTCCGTACAACAGACGTAACAGGTGTTGTAAACCTTCCTGAAGGTGTAGAAATGTGTATGCCTGGCGATAACGTAACAATGGAAATCGAATTGATTACTCCAATCGCTATCGAAGAAGGTCTTCGTTTCGCGATCCGCGAAGGTGGCCATACAGTAGGCGCTGGCGTAGTAACAGAAATCGAAGGTTAATTTAACCTTTTATGCTCATCGTAGAATGCGTTGAGCACAATACATGCAGCACTCAGAGCGGCAGCTAATGCCGCTCTCGTGTTGTGTTTTTAAACTATGAAGTAGAAGGTTGCCTCTGCGGAGGAGAATTTCTATGGAGCAGCCCATTCACGAAATGGACGACAGGAGGAATTATTAATAATGGCTAAACAGCAAAAAATCCGTATTCGCCTTAAGGCATACGACCACAAAGCTCTCGATCAAAGCGCTGCTAAGATCGTAGACACTGCAAAAAGAAATGGCGCTATGGTATCTGGTCCGATTCCATTGCCAACAGAAAAGAATATCTTCACAATTCTTCGTTCTGTACACGTAAACAAAGATTCTCGTGAACAATTCGAAATGCGTACACATAAACGCTTAATCGATATTCTTGAACCAAATTCGAAAACAGTAGATGCTATCACTCGTTTAGATTTACCAGCTGGTGTATCTATTGAAATAAAACTATAAGGAGGTGCGATAATGTCTAAAGCTATTTTGGGTAAAAAATTTAGGGAATGACACAAGTCTTCACAGCTGAAGGCCAATTAGTTCCTGTAACAGTAGTGGAAACTACCCCAAGCGTTGTAGTGCGCGTAAAGACTGTAGAAACAGACGGCTACGAAGCAGTACAAATTGGTTACGGTTCCATTAAAGAAAAACATTTAACAAAACCTGTAAAAGGTCAGTTCGACAAAGCTGGCGTAGCTCCAGTGAAATATCTTCGCGAAGTTCGCGTAGCTAATGCAGCTGACTACACAGTAGGCCAAACTCTGGCAGCTGATATCTTCGCAGAAGGTGAATTGGTGGACGTAGTGGGTACAGGTAAAGGTAAGGGTTTTGCTGGCACAATTAAACGCCATAACTTCTCCCGTGGTCCTGAAACTCATGGTTCTAAATCTCACCGTGAACCTGGTTCCATCGGTCCTATGATCTCCGGTGGCGGCGGTAAGGTATACAAAGGTAAAAAACTCCCTGGACAAATGGGTGGTTACAGAGTTACCGTACAACGCTTATCCGTTGTGAAAGTTGATGCTGAACGTAACCTTTTATTGGTTAAAGGTGGTATCCCAGGCGCTAAAGGTAGCTTGGTTATGGTTCGCAACACGGTTAAACCTGTTAAATAATCATTTGTCGAAAGGAGGATTATGTAATGCCTACAGTAGCAACATATAATCAATCCGGCGTTAAAGTCGGTGAAATACAGTTAAACGATGCAGTATTCGGCGTTGAAGTTAACGAAGCCGTAATGCATCAAGCCGTAGTTCGTCAATTGTCTAACGAACGTCTCGGCACACATGCAACAAAAACTAGAGGTATGGTTCGTGGCGGTGGCCGCAAACCTTGGAAACAAAAAGGTACTGGCCGTGCACGTGCAGGCTCCAGCCGTTCCCCAATCTGGATCGGTGGCGGTACTACATTTGGTCCACAACCTCGCAGCTATTACAAAGCTATGCCTCGTAAGGCTAGACGTTTAGCAGTTAAATCTGCTCTTAGCGATAAAGTGAATAATAGCGAATTATACGTTTTGGAAGAAATCACATTAGCAGCTCCTAAAACAAAAGAAGTGTTGAACATTATTAACAGCTTCAACGTTGGTGATGCAAAAGTATTGTTCATCACTGAAGGTGATGTAAATGTTGAACGTTCCGCTCGCAACATCCAAGGTGTTAAAGCTTTGGCTTGCGAAGGTATGAACATTTTCGATCTTCTTCATTACGATAAGCTCTTCATTACTAAAGGCGCTGTCGCAAAAATCGAGGAGGTGCTCGGATAATGCAATTACATGATGTACTAATCCGCCCGGTTATTACCGAAAAATCCACTATGCTTATGGAAGAAGGCAAATACACTTTCCGTGTGCCTTTGACTGCAAATAAAGTGCAAATCCGTCAAGCAGTTGAAAAAATCTTCAATGTAAAAGTAGAAAAAGTAGCTACTATTCGTGTTTTAGGTAAGACTAAACGCATGGGTCGTACACAAGGTAAACGTAGCGATTACAAAAAAGCTATCGTAACCTTAAAAGCTGGCGAATCCATTGAATTCTTTGAAGGTGTCTAAGAGTCTAGTTGTAAGGAGGCCCACTAATGGCAATTAAATCATTTAAACCGTACTCCGCTGGTCGCCGGTTTATGACAGTATCCGCCTTCGACGAAATCACAGCAAGCAAACCAGAAAAATCTTTGCTCGCTAAGATTTCTCAAAAAGGTGGTCGTAACAATACTGGTAAAATGACAGTTCGTCACCAAGGTGGCGGTCACAAACGTCAATACCGTATTATTGACTTCAAACGTACTAAAGATAATATTCCAGCTAAAGTAGCAACAATCGAGTATGATCCTAACCGTTCTTCTCGTATCGCTTTGCTTAACTACGCTGATGGTGAAAAACGCTACATTTTAGCTCCTAACGGTCTAAAAGTTGGTGACGTTGTATTCTCCGGTCCTGAGTCCGATATTAAACCTGGTAACTGCTTACCATTGGCTAATATTCCAGACGGTACACAAATCCACAATATCGAATTGAAAATCGGTAAAGGTGGTCAAATCGTTCGTTCCGCTGGTACATCTGCTCAATTGATGGGTAAAGATAATGGCTACGCTATTCTTCGTTTACCATCTGGTGAAATGCGTCGTGTTCGTCAAGAGTGCCGTGCAACAATTGGTGTTGTTGGTAACGCTGACCACAGCAACCTTGTAATTGGTAAAGCTGGTCGTCATCGTTGGATGGGCGTTCGCCCTGGCAACCGTGGTGTTGTAATGAACCCTTGTGACCATCCACATGGTGGTGGTGAAGGTAAATCTCCTGTTGGTCGTAAACATCCTGTTACACCTTGGGGCAAACCAGCACATGGTGTTAAAACTCGCGACAAGAAAAAAGCTTCTAACAGCTTAATCATTAAACGTCGTACAAAATAGGATAAAGGAAAGGAGATAAAATAGTGTCCAGATCTATTAAAAAAGGCCCTTTCGTAGCAGATCATTTGCTTAAGAAAGTTGAAGCTTTAAACGAAACTAACGAAAAGAAAGTTGTAAAAACCTGGTCCCGTGCCTCTACTATTATCCCAAGTTTTGTAGGCCACACAATTGCTGTGCATGATGGTCGCAAACATGTACCTGTATTCATTACAGAAGATATGGTAGGTCATAAATTAGGTGAGTTCGCTCCTACACGTACTTATAAAGGTCATGGTAAGGACGAAAAATCTACAGGCAAAAAATAGGAGGAAATAATACATGGAAGCAAAAGCAATCGCTAGACATATCCGAATCGCGCCTCGTAAAATCCGTATCGTTGCAGATTTAGTGCGCGGTAAAAACATCGGCGAAGCATTTGCCATCTTGAAGTTCACTCCGAAAGTTGGCGCTGATGTAGTAGAAAAAGTTATGCGTTCTGCAATCGCAAACGCTGAACATAATTTCGATATGAATGTTGACAATCTTTACGTATCCGAGATCTTCGTTGATCAAGGCCCTACATTAAAACGCATTCATCCTCGTTCCCGTGGTCAAGCTTTCAAAATTTTGAAACGTACTAGCCACGTAACAGTAGTAGTTAAAGAAAGAGCTTAAGAAGGAGGGAAACAGAGTGGGTCAAAAAGTTAATCCACACGGTTTGCGTGTCGGTATCGTAAAAGATTGGGACGCAAAATGGTATGCAGATAAAGATTTCGCTGCTAATCTTCATGAAGACGTAAAAATTCGTAACTTCTTGAAAGAAACCCTTTTCATTGCTGGTATTTCCCGCATTGAAATCGAGCGTACAAATAAACGTATTAAATTGACTATCCACACTGCGAAAACCAGGTATGGTTATCGGTCGTGGTGGTGCTGGTATCGAAGATATCAAAAAAGCAATGACTCGTTTCACTGATAAACAAGTGGACGTTAACATTGCAGAAATTAAACAAGCAGACATGGATGCAACATTAGTTGCTGAAAACATTGCGGGCCAATTGGAACGCCGTATCGGCTTCCGCCGTGCAATGAAACAAGCTGTAGGTCGTACAATGCGCTTAGGTGCAAAAGGTATCAAAATCATGGTAAGCGGTCGTCTTGGCGGTGCTGAAATCGCTCGTAGCGAATCCTACCGTGAAGGTTCTATTCTTTGCATACACTTCGTGCAGACATCGACTACGGTACTGCTGAAGCTCATACAACATATGGTTGTATCGGCATTAAAGTATGGATTTACAAAGGTGAAGTTTTGCCAGAAGCAAAACAAGCACCTGCTAAGAAGGAAGAAGGTGGCAAGTAATGCTTATTCCAAAGCGCGTAAAACATCGTAAGCAATTCCGCGGCCGTATGAAAGGTCGTGCTATGCGCGGTAATACAGTGTCTCATGGTGAGTTCGGCTTGGTAGCATGCGAACCATCTTGGATCACTAACCGTCAAATCGAAGCTGCCCGTATTGCTATGACTCGTTATATCAAACGTGGTGGTAAAGTATGGATTAAAATTTTCCCTGACAAACCAATCACAGCTAAACCAGCTGGTACTCGTATGGGTTCCGGTAAAGGTTCTCCTGAATACTGGGTAGCAGTAGTTAAACCAGGTCGTGTAATGTTTGAAATGGACGGTGTGCCAGAAGCTACAGCTCGTGAAGCTATGCGTCTTGCAAGCCATAAACTTCCAATCAAATGCAAATTTGTTGTTAAGGGTAAAGAATTGGGTGGTGACGTAAATGAAGGTTAATGACATTCGCAATATGAGCGCTGCCGAAATGGAACAAAAAGTTTCCGGTCTTAAGGAAGAGTTATTTAACCTCCGTTTTCAGCTTGCAACAGGTCAATTAGAAAATCCTATGCGCATTCGTGAAGTTAAGAAGACAATCGCTCGTATTAAAACTGTACAACGTGAAGTTGAACTTAAATCTGAAAACGCATAATAACAGATTTGTTAAAGGTTGAAAAGGAGGCTTAAAATCGTGGCAGAAGAAAGAAACGTACGTAAAGTCCGCGTAGGTAAAGTTGTAAGCGACAAAATGAATAAAACTGTTGTTGTTGCTGTAGAACGTAAAGTACCTCACGCATTATATAACAAGCCAATGGTTAGCACAAAACGCTTCAAAGCTCATGATGAAAACTAATGAGTGCCAAGTTGGCGATACAGTTAAAATTGTAGAAACTCGTCCACTTTCTAAAGATAAATGTTGGAGAGTTGTTGAAATTCTTGAAAGACAAAAATAAGAGTGATGTAAGGAGGAATAGACGATGATCCAGCAACAAACAATTTTGAATGTTGCCGACAACACTGGTGCAAAACGTATTATGTGCATCCAAGTCATGGGCGGTTCTTATCGCAAATTCGGCAATATCGGTGACGTAATCGTTGCTTCTGTAAAAGATGCATCACCCGGTGGCGTTGTCAAGAAAGGCGACGTAGTTAAAGCTGTTATTGTTCGTTCTAAAAAAGGTATCCGCCGTCAAGACGGTTCCTATATTCGTTTCGATGAAAACGCAGCAGTAGTTATTAAAGATGACAAGACCCCTCGTGGTACTCGTATCTTTGGACCTGTAGCTAGAGAACTTCGTGAAAAAGACTTCATGAAAATTGTTTCTTTGGCTCCAGAAGTATTATAAGAAGGAGGAACGCAGCATATGGCTAAACTACAAATCAAAAAAGGCGATACAGTTGTTGTTATCTCCGGTAAAGATAAAGGTAAGCAAGGTACAGTTATCGCAACTGAACCTAAAAAAGAACGCGTATTTGTTGAAGGCGTTAACACTGTAAAACGTCACACAAAACCTTCCCAAGCTAACCCACAAGGCGGCATCGTTACTAAAGAAGCTGGCATTCATGTTTCTAACGTAATGGTTGTTGACCCAGAAACTAAAACAGCTACTCGTATCAAAAAGGTAGAAGGCAAGGACGGTAAATTCGTTCGCGCTACTGTTAAATCCGGTACAGTACTTAAATAATCAGGAAAGGAGGAGCTACATAAATGTCTCGTTTGTTTGAACAATACAACTCTGAAATTAAAAAGAGTATGCAAGAAAAATTCCAATACGGCAACGTAATGGAAATTCCTAAATTGGAAAAAATCGTTATCAACATCGGCGTTGGTGATGCAGTAGGCAATGCAAAAGCATTGGAAGCAGCAGTTAATGATTTGACTATCATCGCTGGTCAAAAACCTGTAATCACAAAAGCTAAAAAATCCATTGCGAACTTCAAAGTTCGTGAAGGCATGGCGTTGGGTACAAAAGTTACTCTTCGTGGCGAACGCATGTATGAATTCCTTGATAGATTGATCAATGCGGCATTACCTCGTGTACGTGACTTCCGCGGTATCAGCGCTACTGCATTCGATGGCCGTGGTAACTACGCTTTGGGTCTTAAAGAACAGCTCATCTTCCCTGAAATCGAATATGATCAGGTAGAACGTGTTACAGGTATGGATATCATTATCGTAACAAGTGCTAAGACAGATGAAGAAGCTCGTGAATTGTTGACTCAATTCGGTATGCCTTTTGAAAAATAATAGGAGGAACATATAGATGGCTAAAAAATCTATGATTGAACGCGAAAAGAAACGCGCTAAAATCGTTGAAAAATATGCAGCTAAACGTGAAGCGTTAAAAGCAGCAGGTGATTATGAAGGCTTATCCAAATTACCAGCAAACGCATCCCCAACACGCTTGCACAACCGTTGCAACTTAACTGGTCGTCCTCACGGCTATATGCGTAAATTCGGTATCAGCCGTATTGCGTTCCGTGAATTGGCGTACAAAGGACAAATTCCTGGTGTTAAAAAAGCCAGCTGGTAATATTAGACGAGAGGAGGTTTTTAGATTATGGTAATGACCGATCCTATCGCGGATATGCTTACGCGCATCCGTAATGCAAACGCTGCACTTCATGAAACGGTAAACATTCCTGCATCTAGAATGAAAGCAGCAGTTCTTGACATCCTTTTACAAGAAGGCTTTGTAAAGAACGTTGAAAAAGAAGAAAATACTTTAAAAGTAACTTTGAAATATGGTTCCAATAACGAGAAAAGTTATTACAGGAATTAAACGTATTTCCAAACCAGGTTTACGTGTTTACGCGAAAAAGGAAGAACTTCCTCGTGTACTTGGTGGTTTGGGTATCGCAGTTATTTCTACGTCCAAAGGCGTTATGAGCGACAAACAAGCTCGTAAAGAAGGTCTTGGTGGCGAAGTAATCGCATACGTTTGGTAATAGTAGCAATAGGAGGTAGAAATAATGTCACGTATCGGTAGAATGCCTATCGAGATCCCTGCAGGCGTTACTGTTACATATGATAACCATCATATGAACGTAAAAGGCCCTAAAGGTGAATTATCTCGCGATTTGCATCCAGATATGAATATCACTGTAGAAGGTAACACAATCACAGTAACTCGTCCTTCCGACGATAAAAATCATCGTTCCCTTCACGGTTTGACTCGCGCTCTTGTTGCTAATATGGTAACAGGCGTATCTGAAGGATTTACAAAAACTCTTGAAATCAACGGTGTTGGTTACAGAGCGGCTAAACAAGGCAATAAATTAGCTCTTACACTTGGCTTCTCTCATCCAGTAGAAATGGAAGCTCCAGCTGGTATTACAATCGACGTTCCAGCTCCTAACAAAATCGTTGTGTCTGGTGCAGACAAAGAAGTTGTAGGTGCAGTAGCAGCTGATATCCGTAAATGGAGAAAACCTGAACCTTACAAAGGTAAAGGTATCCGCTATGAAGGCGAAGTTGTTCGTCGCAAAGCTGGTAAAGCTGGTGCAAAAGGTAAATAGTAATATCATCTATATGAATGAAAGGAGTGAATATCTTGCCTCGTAAATCTAGTAGAAATATCGCTCGAGCAAAACGTCATCTTCGTATTCGCCGTCACATCTCTGGTACGGCAACTTGCCCACGTTTGAACGTTTACCGTTCTTTGAGCAACATTTACGCACAAGTAATCGATGACGTAGCAGGTACAACTTTGGTTGCTGCTAGCTCTTTAGATAAAGATTTGAACTTATCCTATGGTGGTAACGTAGCTGCTGCTAAAGCTGTTGGTGAAGCAGTTGCTAAAAAAGCTATCGCTAAAGGCATTGACACTGTAGTGTTTGACCGTGGTGGTTACATTTACCACGGCCGCGTAGCAGCCCTTGCAGAAGGTGCTCGTGAAGCAGGCTTAAAATTCTAAGAAGGAGGAACTATAGACATGGCGAGAATTGACTACACCAGTCTTGATCTTAAAGAAAGAGTAGTATTCATCAACCGCGTAGCCAAAGTAGTTAAAGGCGGTCGTCGTTTTTCCTTCAGCGCTCTTGTAGTTGTTGGTGATGGCAACGGTTATGTAGGCGTTGGCTTAGGTAAAGCAGCGGAAGTACCAGAAGCAATTCGCAAAGGTATCGATGATGCTAAGAAAAATATTGTAAACGTAGCTATTAAAAATGGTACAATCCCTCACAGCGTAACAGGCGTATTCGGCGCAGGCCGCGTATTCTTGAAACCAGCTGCTGAAGGTACTGGCGTTATCGCTGGTGGCCCTGTTCGTGCCGTATTGGAATTAGTAGGTGTTCGTAACATCTTGACTAAATCTTTGGGCTCTTCTAACCCTAACAATATGGTTCGTGCTACAATCGAAGGTTTGAAAGATTTGAAACGCGCTAGCGAAGTTGCTGAACTTCGTGGTAAAACCGTTGAAGAAATCTATAACGCGTAATAAGGAGACAAGAAATGGCACAAGTTAAAGTAACATTAACAAGAAGCTTAATCGGTCGTCCTGAAGATCAACGCGCGACAGTTAAAGCTTTGGGCTTGAAAAAAACTAATTCTCAAGTTGTAAAAGAAGTAACACCTCAAATCGAAGGTATGCTTCACAAAGTTAGACATTTAGTAAAAGTTGAAGAAGTTTAATACTGATAAGGAGGTGCACTGAATGAAACTTCATGAATTACAACCAGCAGCTGGTTCCAAAAAAGCTCGTACTCGTGTAGGCCGTGGTTTAGGTTCTGGCTTGGGTAAAACATCTGGTCGTGGTCAAAAAGGTCAAAACTCCCGTTCTGGCGGTGGCGTTCGCTCCGGTTTTGAAGGCGGCCAAATGCCTCTTTATCGTCGTTTACCAAAACGCGGTTTCAACAACAGCGTTTTTGCTAAACAATATGCTGAAGTTAACGTAGCACAATTAAACCGTTTTGAAGATGGTGCAACAGTTGATCCAGTAGCTCTTATTGAAGCTGGCATTTTGAAAAATGTACGCGATGGTATTCGTATTTTAGGTAACGGTACATTGGAAACTAAAAACTTGACTGTTATCGCTAATGGCTTCACTAAAGCTGCTGAAGAAAAAATCACAGCAGCAGGCGGAAAAGTTGAGGTGATCTAGGGTGCTAGATAGCCTCTCGAACATCTTTAAGATTACTGAGTTACGTAACAAGATTTTGTACACATTGATGATGTTTGCTGTGTTTAGAGCGGCATTCACATCCCAGTACCAGGTGTAGATGCATCTGTTATTGAATCTTGTTTACATCCGGTAACCTATTTGGTCTATTAGACTTGTTTGCTGGTGGTGCGCTAAGTAAGTTCTCTATCTTTGCGATGAGTATTACCCCTTACATTAATGCTTCCATCATCATGCAACTGCTTCAGTCTGTAGTTCCTCAGTTTGAAGCATGGAGTAAAGATGGTGAAGACGGGCGTAAGAAAATAGCGAAGGTAACTCGTTATGGCACCGTAGTCCTTGGCTTTGTACAAGCCGCTGGTATGGCATTTGCTCTTAGAGCAAACAACGCTTTGGTAAATAATGATTTCCTTAGCGTATTTGTTGTGGCCATCATCCTCACAGCAGGCACATGTTTGTTGATGTGGATTGGTGAGCAAATCACAGCATATGGTATAGGTAATGGTATTTCCTTGATCATCTTTGCTGGTATCGTAGCTCGATTGCCAGATGGTCTCGAAACAATTTATCAATATATCCAAAACGGAACCATTAACATGTTCCAAGCATTCTTATTTGCTGTAATTGCACTTGCGATGATCGCTGTCGTAGTGGCAGTTACACAAGGCCAACGTCGCATTCCTATCCAATACGCAAAACGCGTAGTAGGGCGTAAAATGTACGGTGGTCACTCTACATTCTTGCCGTTGAAAGTCAATCAGGCAGGTGTAATCCCAATTATCTTTGCGTCATCTGTGTTGATGTTCCCTGTAACGATTGCGCAATTTATTGACAATGAATTTGTTCATAAAAGTTGCTGATCTATTTACATGGGGTACGCCGTTACAAACGGCATTGTATGCGATATTGATCTTTATCTTTACGTATTTCTATACTGCAATCTCTATCAACATTACAGATATGGCAGATAATATGAAAAAATACGGTGGTTTTATCCCAGGTATTCGTGCGGGTAAACCAACTGCTGATTATGTGGATAACGTGATGACCAAGATCACTTTGGCTGGCGCTGTATTCTTAGCTGTCGTTGCTATTATACCGAATTTCCTCGGTAGCATAACCGGCGTCCAAGGCGTATACTTTGGTGGTACGGCTCTTCTCATCGTTGTAGGTGTAGCACTTGATACAATGCAACAAATCGAGTCGCTCATGGTAACACGCCACTATAAAGGCTTTGTGAAATAGGAGGGAAACAATATGTATATTCTATTAATGGGACCTCCTGGTGCTGGTAAAGGCACTCAGGCAGCTCGACTTATTGAAAAATACGGTATTCCCCAAATTTCAACAGGTGATATGTTCCGCGCTGCGATTAAGAACGAAACACCTCTTGGAGTTGAGGCTAAGAAATACATCGATGCTGGTCAATTGGTACCAGACAGTGTAACTGTTGGTATCGTACGTGATCGCTTGGTGAAAGATGACTGCAAATCTGGATTTATTCTTGATGGTTTCCCAAGAACTACAGCGCAAGCTGTATCCTTGGATGCAATCCTTAAAGAATTAGGAATTTCTTTGGACGCTGTACTTAACTTAAACGTTCCTTCCGAGGAATTGGTTAAACGTATTAGCGAACGAGCTGTTCTAGAAAATCGTGCTGATGATAACCCTGAAACAGTACAGAAACGTCTAGCTGTGTATGACGAATCTACTAAACCATTAATCGACTACTATCGCAACAGCGGATTGTATGAAGAAATCAATGGTTTACAAGATGTAGACGCAGTATTTGCTGACATCATTAAGGCGTTGGAGAAATAATCTATGATTATTTTGAAATCGCCCCATGAGATTGAATGTATCCGCAAGGCAAGTAAGCTTACAGCAGACACGTTGTCCTTGTTAGTAGAAAAGGCTAAACCTGGCATCACGACGCTTGAGTTAGATACAATTGCCGAAGAATATATTCGCAGCCACGGTGGTATACCAAGTTGTAAAGGGTACTATGGATTCCCTGCAACAATCTGTGCTTCTATTAACGAAGAAGTCGTTCATGGTATTCCGAGCGCTAAGCGCAAGCTTAAAAACGGCGATATCCTCAGTATTGATCTCGTATCATCTATTGATGGATATCACGGCGATTCGGCTGTGACGGTTCCTATCGGTCACGTCAAACCTGATGTGATGAAATTGTTAAAAGTTACAGAGGAAAGTCTGTTCAAGGGAATTGAACAAGTGAAAGTCGGTAACCGAATTGGTGCTATCGGTCACGCTGTTCAAACGTATTGTGAGAAACATGGTTACGGTGTCGTACGCGACTTCGTAGGTCATGGTTTAGGCCGCGAAATGCATGAAGATCCGCAAATACCAAACTATGGTAGTCCTGAACAAGGACCTCTTATGAAACCAGGTATGGTATTGTGTATCGAACCGATGATTACTCTAGGGACGCATCGTGTTCGTGTATTAGGGGATGACTGGACAGCAGTTACCGCAGATGGTAAACCTGCTGCTCATTTCGAACATACAGTGGTTGTTACAGAAAACGGCCCTGAAATATTAACTATGCGGGAAGAACCGCGGTTAATTAAATAAAACAGGTAACCGGAGGAAAAGATATGTCAAAAGAAGACGTTATTGAGGTGGAAGGTACGGTAGTTGAGGCATTACCGAATGCCATGTTCCAAGTAGAATTGGAAAATGGTCATATCGTATTGGCTCATGTGTCAGGTAAAATGCGTATGAATTTTATCCGTATTCTTCCTGGTGATAAAGTTACTATGGAACTGACACCGTATGACTTAAATCGTGGTCGCATCACCTATCGCTTTAAATAAGCATAGGGTCCACAAAGGAGGTACTAATGAAGGTTCAACCATCAGTTAAAAAAAGATATGCGAAAAAAATGTAAAAATCATTAAACGCAAAGGCCGTGTAATGGTTATTTTGCGAAAAATCCAAAACATAAACAAAAAAACAAGGATAATCTGATAGGAGGTGGATGATTAGATGGCACGTATCGCCGGTGTAGACTTACCTCGTGATAAACGAGTGGAAATTGGTTTAACTTATATTTATGGTATTGGTCCAACTTTGGCAGCTGAAATCATTGCTAAAACTGGCATCAATCCAGACACACGCGTTCGCGATCTTTCCGAAGATGAAGTCGTGAAAATCCGTGAATTGTTAGATGCTGAATACAAAGTAGAAGGTGACCTTCGTCGTGAAGAAGCACTTAACATTAAACGCTTAATTGAAATCAACTCCTATCGAGGCAAACGTCATCGTATGGGTTTACCACTTCGTGGTCAACGTACTAAAACGAATGCACGTACTCGCAAAGGTCCTAGAAAAGCAATTGCTGGTAAAAAGAAATAAGATAAAGGAGGGATAAAGCGTGGCTAAAAAAGTTGTTAGAACAAAAAGAAAAGAAAAGAAACATATTGAATCCGGTGCGGCTCATATTCGTTCTACATTCAATAACACTATCGTAACTTTGACAGATACAAACGGTAACGCGTTGTCTTGGGCTTCCGCTGGTGGCTTGGGCTTCCGTGGTTCTCGTAAATCCACTCCATTTGCTGCTCAAATGGTCTGCTGAACAAGCTGCTAAAGCTGCAATGGAACATGGTCTTCGCACTGTTGAAGTATTCGTAAAAGGTCCTGGATCCGGCCGTGAAGCTGCAATCCGTGCTTTACAAGTTGCAGGTCTTGAAGTTACTTCCATTAAAGACGTAACTCCAATTCCTCACAATGGTTGTCGCCCTCCAAAACGCCGTCGTGTATAATTTATAGTGACCGATATGATACGGTGCTATAATTAACTATGAACGTGTGTTATATAGGAGGATGTTCCTGATGAGCGAAGAAAAGAAACTTAAAATCGAGAAAGTGGACATCGCCGATGGCGGTCGTTATGGTAAGTTCGTATGTGAACCATTAGATCGTGGTTATGGTATCACTCTTGGTAATAGCTTACGCAGAATTTTGCTTTCATCCTTGGATGGGGCAGCTATCACCTCTATCAAAATTGATGGAGTTCTTCATGAATTCTCTACTATTCCTGGTATTCGCGAAGACGTTACGGATATCATCCTTAACTTAAAGCAATTGTGCATCAAAGTTGAAGAAGATGCTCAATTACCTTTGGAAGTACACTTTGATTTCCAAAAGGACGGAGTATTGACAGCTGCTGATTTGGCTGAACAATTCCCACCAGAAGTAGAAGTATTGAATCCTGAACTCGTGATTGCGACAATGGATGAGACAGCTCATCTCGTAATGGATGTAGTAATCGAACGAGGCAAAGGTTACGTTCCTTCTACGAAGAATAAAAAAGATACAGATGTTATCGGTTGTATTCCAATCGATTCCATCTTCTCTCCAATTCTTCGTGCTAAATACGAAGTGAGTGATGTTCGTGTAGGCAATGAAATGGACTTTGACAAACTTACATTAGAAGTTTGGACTGATGGTTCCATTACCGCTGCTGATGCAGTGGCAAAATCTGCTGCCATTATGATTGGTTATTTAGGGAACTTCACTAAATTAGCGCACTCTGCAGACGTTGTAGATGTTAACACAGGTGAAGGCGGTATCGTTATAGATCCAGTAGGTTCCGATAATGAAGAACCAGCTGTAGATGACGGCCCAGCAAAGATTTCCATCGATGAGTTGGAACTCTCTGTTCGTGCGTATAACTGCTTGAAACGTGCTGGCATTAATACAATTGCAGACTTGCTAGACAAAACCATTGATGACTTAGGAAAAGTTCGCAACTTTAGGTAAAAAAATCCATCGATGAAATTGAGGAAAAAAACTCAACAATCATCCAGGTGGTTTTCAACTTAAACAAAAAAAGGCGAATAAGGAGGAAGACGAATGTACAGAAAAATTAGGTCGCGACAGCTCCGCTCGTAAAGCGTTGTTCCGTAGCATGTTAACATCTTTCTTCCAATATGAGCGTATTGAAACTACTGAAGCTAAAGCGAAAGAACTTCGTTCTTTAGCTGATCAAATGGTAACTTTGGCTAAACGTGGTGATCTTCATGCACGTCGCCAAGTTCTTGCATACCTCATGGATGAAAGTGTAGTAAAAAAATTGTTTGATACAATTGCTCCAAAATATGCAGACCGTCAAGGTGGTTACACTCGTGTAATCAAAACTGGTCTTCGCAAAGGTGACGCTGCACCTTTGGCTATTATCGAGTTAGTTTAATCAAACTCATACGGTGTTGTAACTTACGTTGCAGCACCGTTTTTTTATTGTCAATTTTATGGTACAATCGATTAGTACAATATCGTAATATATTAGCAGTTATCGTAAAGGATGAATAAGTATTGTTAACCTTATGATATATATTTATGGCAATATTAAATGCTCAAGTTCTATAAAAGTGGATTACATTGAAATTTGTTGTAGTTATAGGTCAATAATGAGTATGATACAATGCAAATGGTTATACTTTCATAGAAACGAAATTGACTAGAAAGATATGAGGCTATCCATGAACGAACAAGACATTATGATTGATGTCAATCATATGAGTCATATTTATACTGATGAAAACGGCAATGATGTACGCGCATTAGATGATGTGAATTTATCCATCAAGCGCGGCGAGTTTGTATGTATCATCGGTACCAATGGCAGTGGTAAAAAGTACGCTAGCCAAGCATTTTAATGTGCTATTACAACCTAGCGAAGGTCATGTCAATGTATGTGGCTTTGATACGCGGGATGAAGCGCATATTTGGAATATTCGCCAACATGTAGGAATGGTATTCCAAAATCCTGATAACCAAATCGTAGCGGCCGTTGTAGAGGAGGACGTTGCCTTTGGTCCAGAAAACTTAGGTATTCCTAGTGCATGAAATTAGAAAACGTGTCGATGCAGCGTTAGAAGCTGTTAATATGACTGAATATAGAGAACATGGTCCCTCACTTGCTATCTGGGTGGTCAAAAAGCAACGCATTGCTATTGCAGGTGTGCTTTAGCTATGAAACCAGATTGTATTGTTCTCGATGAACCAACAGCTATGCTCGATCCAAAAGGTCGTCGTGAGGTGCTTGAGACAGTCCATAAGCTCAATAAAGAAGAGGGCATTACTATTGTCTATATTACACACTTCATGGAGGAAGCTGTTACGGCTGACCGTGTTGTGGTTATGAAAAATGGTGTGAAATTACATGATGGTACACCTCGTGAAATCTTTTAGCCATGTAGATACCTTTGAAAGAACTTGGGCCTCGATGTACCTGGTAGCCTCTGAAATTGCTTTTCAAATTAAATGCAAAAAGGTTATGAAGTGGGTAACAGTATCATAAACAATGAGGAACTGGCAGAAGGTCTTAAAGGTTCAAAACTGGCAGATCAATTAGTAAACTCTAATCATGTGCGCTAAGGTTGAAGAAGTTCCTGCTAGTGAGCTGACAACTGATGCAAGAGGGAGGATCCCACTAATGGCGATTGTATTAGATAATATTACATACACCTATGGCATGGGAACCCTTTTTGAAAAAACTGCCCTTCATGGTATATCTCTTACTATTGAAAAATGGTGAATTTCTAGGTGTTATCGGTCATACTGGTTCTGGTAAATCCACCTTTGTACAACATCTAAATGGGTTTATTACATCCCTACAACAGGTACAGTAACTGTCAAATGGTGTAGATATTAGTGCCTCCACAGAGGAAGCTAAAAAGATGCGCCATAAGGTGGGGCATGGTATTCCAATACCCAGAGCATCAACTATTTGAAGAAACCATCGCTGAAGATATCGCCTTTGGGCCCTAAAAAAATTTAGGGCCTTAGTGCTGATGAAGTCGATGAACGCGTTCGAGATGCTATGAAGTTTGTAGGGTCTTGACTACGATACCTATGCAGAACGATCTCCGTTTCACTTTATCTGAGGTCAAATGCGCCGCGTTGCTATTGCTGGCGTAGTGGCTATGAATCCAGACTTTTCTAGTTCTTGATGAACCATCTGCAGGTCTAGACCCATTTGGTCGTGAAGAAATCTTTTGAGGAAATCATTCGACTCCATAAAGGAGAAAGGGAATTACGGTTATCCTTGTATCTCATAATATGGAGGATATTTCTCGCATGGCCTCTCGCCTAGTAGTACTCGATAAAGGTCGTATAGTACTCGATGGGGAACCGATGGATATCTTTAATAATCATCGAGATGCATTGCAAGCTGTTGGCGTAGATGTACCGCCTGTGTCTGTAACTATGGAGTACTTTGCGTGAACAAGGTCTTGATGTGTCTAATCAGAGTCCTATCTGTAGATGATGCAGTACAAGCAATTCTAGAAGGAGGTAGCCATGTTAAATAACATTACTATTGGTCAATACTTCCCTGGAAATTCTTTCTTGCACCGCATGGATCCACGAGCAAAGATTATTGCTACTACTATTTTCGTTGTGGCCATCTTCTTGGCAGATTCGCCGCTAGCTTATGGCATTGTAGGTGGTTTTACAATCTTTGCCATGCTATTATCCCGTTTACCACTACGTCTTATGTGGACCGCTATTAAACCACTTTGGATTATCATTGTATTTACTATGGGGATTCACATTTTTACGACACCTGGTAATACCATTTTCCAATGGGGTATTATTAATATCACCGATCATGGTGTGGCAATGGGCCTTCAAATGGCGGCACGATTAATCTTCTTAATCTTGTTCTCCTCGTTGTTGACTTATACCACATCTCCTATTCGTTTAACTGATGGTATCGAGCATTTGCTCAATCCATTCCGTCGCATTGGCGTACCGGCTCATGAGCTGGCTATGATGATGACTATTGCACTTCGTTTTATTCCGACTTTATTGGATGAGACGGATCGTATTATGAAAGCCCAATCAGCCCGTGGTGCAGACTTTGTGACCGGCTCTATCATTCAACGAGCAAAGAATATGGTGCCCTTATTGGTACCATTATTTATCAGTGCTTTCAGACGTGCTGATGAACTGGCTATCGCTATGGAGGCTCGCTGTTATCGCGTCGGTGTAAATCGTACGCGTATGAAAGAATTACAAGTGACCCTATGTCGACTATATCGGTGTCGGTGCTGTTATTTTTGGTTACTGTTGTACTCATTGCGTTGTGGTGGCTTGGCCTATGAGAAATATACGAATCATAGTTGCTTATGATGGCACTGATTTAGTAGGGCTATCAAAAAGCAACCTGATGATAAGGGCTTAACCGTACAAGGTTGTTTAGAATATGGCTTGATCAAAAATCTGTAATGAGCCCATTCAAATCTATGGTGCTTCTCGTACGGATGCGGGGGTACATGCAAAGTTTCAAGTATGTACCTTTTCAAACCTCTGGTGACTATACCTGTAGAAAAATATTCCGCGTGCCATGATAGCTCATATTCCTAAAGATATTGTGGTCCTTGAAGCTGTGGAAATTCCACTCGATTGGAAGCCGCGCTGGAATATATACGGTAAAGAGTATGTATATACTATTCATAATCAGCTCATTGCTAATCCGTTGACGAAACGATATCACTGGCATGTAAAGAAGCCTCTCAATATTGAGCTTATGCAAGCTGCTGGTAATGAATTACTAGGTACACATGATTTTACGACCTTAAAGGGGACGAATTCTACACCGGCTGATCCCGTTAAGACGATTATGGGCATTCATGTAGAGGGAAAGGGACCTCATGTGACTATTTCTGTGGTAGGCGATGGGTTCTTATACCATATGGTACGTAATATTGCAGGCTTACTCGTAGATGTAGGCCTTGGTCGCCGTAAGGTAGAGGATATCAAAGGCTATTTAGCTGCTAAAGACCGTCGCGTTATCGGAAAAACTGCGCCCGCTCAAGGTTTATGTTTAGAAGAAATCTTCTTTACTGAGGAACGACAACAAGAGGTATTACGGAAATAAATATTTCTATATGATTTAAGAATAAATATTCTATATAATTTTATATAGACTATTTTTTTTAAACGAGTAATTATGAAAACGATGAGCATAAATACTAAAAAGGATACTACGAAAAAGTAGTATCCTTTTTTTCTCTTATAAGTTTTTAGTTATAATAGCTCTAATTTATACCTATTATTATGAGAAATGATACATTGTAAAACCTAAAAGTATACATGATACAATGACGATATAAGACAGGTTCGTACTATACATATATAAAATAGTAAGTTAGACTCTTGTCAGCAGTGTAATTTTTATCCTAAGGAGGGTGAATCTCTTGCAAAAACGTAAAGATTTTATCTGGAAAATGGGCGGCCAACAAGGTGAAGGTATCGAGAGTTGCGGCGAAATTATGGCGACAATCCTCGCTAAAGAAGGCTATTCCTTGTATAGCCAACGTTTATTTGCATCTCGTATCAAAGGTGGTCATACTACATTCGCATTGCGCGTAGCATTAGAACAAATTATGTCTATTGGTGAAGGCGTAGACTTCTTGCTAGCTCTTGACCAAGAAACTGTTGATATGCACGGTTCTGAAGTTCGTGATGGCGGTTACATCATCTGTGATAGTAAAGTAAAACCGGACTTCTCTAAATACGAAGGTACAAAAATCAATTGCTTATCCTTGCCAATCTCTGAAACAGCGATGAAACAAGGATCTATGTTGATGCGTAACATCGTAGCACTTGGCATGTCCGTAGCACTTCTTGGTTTTGAAACTAAGTTGTTCAAAGATGCTATTGCTGAACAATTCGCAAAAAAATCCCAAGAAATTATCGATAAAAACTTGGCTGCTTTCGACGATGGTCATGGCCTTGTAATGGAAAAATTGGGCGATGTTGAAATCGATACATTGACAGCTCCTGGTAAGAAAGATCAAATGTTCTTATTAGGTAACGAAGCATGTGCTCTTGGTGCTATTGCAGCGGGTTCCCGTTTCATGGCATCTTACCCTATTACACCGGCATCCGAAGTTATGGAATTCATGATTAAAAACATGGATAAATTGGGTGCTACTGTTGTTCAAACAGAAGACGAAATCGCAGCATGCATGACAGCTATGGGCGGCGTATACGCTGGTGTTCGTGGCTTCACATGTACTTCTGGCCCTGGTCTTTCCTTGATGGCAGAATCCTTATCCATGGCTTCCATGGCTGAATTGCCAATGGTTGTTATCGACGTTCAACGTTCTGGCCCATCTACTGGTATGGCTACAAAAGTTGAGCAATCCGATATTGATGCGGCTTGCTACAATGCACATGGCGACTACTCCGGTATCGTAATTTCTCCAACATCTATCGAAGAATGCTTCTATGAAATTCAAAAAGCTTTCAACTTGGCAGAAATGTACCAATGTCCAGTAATCTTTATGCCTGACTTACAACAAGGCTTGAATAAACAATCCGTTCCTACTTTCGACTTGAACCGTGTACCTATTAACCGCGGTAAAATGATGAAAGAAGCAGAACTTCCTGCATTGGAACAACCTAAATACTTCAAACGCTTCGAATTGACTGAAGATGGTATTTCTCCTCGTACAATTCCTGGCATGAAAAATGGTCTATTCCTTTCCACAGGCTTAGAGCATAACGAAGAAGGTAAACCAGCAGAAGCGCCTACAATGCACGTAGCGCAAACTGATAAACGTTTCCGCAAATTGGAAACTGTAGCTGATAACTACGAACCATTCTTGAACAACGCTAAATACGACGAAGCAGATGTACTTGTTGTAGGTATGGCTTCTAGCCGTGGCGCTATCGAAGAAGCAGTTGCTGAATTCGATCAAGAAGGCGTTAAAGTTAACCACTTGCAATTGCGCTTGATTAAACCATTCCCAGCAAAACAATTACAACCATTCTTTGATGCTGCGAAAAAAGTGGTTATCGTAGAGCACAATAAAACTGGTCAATTGACTAACTTATTTAAAATCAACATGCATAAGAAAAATAAAATTTCTAGCTGCTTAAAATACGATGGTAATCCATTCACAAAAAGTTATGTGAAAAATGCGATTAAGGAGGTCCTATAATATGGCAACAGCTAAAGATTACAGAAACGATATTCGTCCTAACTGGTGCCCAGGCTGTGGCCATTATGGGGTTCAAGCAGCGATTACTGACGCTGTAGTAGCGAAAAATATTCCACCAGAAAAATTAGCAGTAATTTCCGGTATCGGTTGCTCCAGCCGTATCGGTGGTTATTTCTACGCTTACGGTGCTCATACAACTCATGGCCGTGCACTTCCTTACGCTCAAGGCGTAAAACTTGCTAACCAAGACTTAGAAGTTATTGCATTCTCCGGTGACGGTGATGCGTTCGCTATCGGTATGGGTCACACTATCCATGCTTTCAAACGTAATGTAAACATGACATACGTTGTAATGGATAACCATGTATATGGTTTGACTAAAGGTCAAGCATCCCCTCGTTCCGACATCGGTTTTGTTACAAAAACAACTCCTCATGGTGCGTTCGAGTCTCCATTGTCCATCTGTGAAACTGCGATTGCAGCAGGTGCTACATTTGTAGCTCAAAGCTATATGATGAATCGTGAAGAACTTGTTGATTTGATTCAACAAGCTATGGACCATGATGGGCTTCTCCTTCATCAATGTATTTAGCCCATGTGTTACATACAACAAACGCAACAGCTATGACTGGTTCAAAGAACACTTAGTAGCATTGCCTGAAGGCTATGATCCAACAGATCGTGCAGCAGCACTTAAAACTTTGGGCGATACAGATGGTTTGGTTACTGGTCTTATTTACCAAAATACATCTAAACCTTCCTTCGAAAAATCCTTGGCAGCAGCTAATGGCGGCGCACACCCACGTCCATTGACTGAAGATGTTGTAAAACCTGACCAAGCATTATTCGATAGCCTTTGTAACGGCTTCAAATAAGCATTAGCAGAACACAATAGATACTTGCTTATCTACATGATAAACGTGTCACCTTCGGGTGGCACGTTTTTTGTTTATCCTATATTGTGTATCTCTCGTGTGTATGTAACTTTCATCTGTAGTTTAATTGTAATTGTCGCTCTTTAATGGAGACCGATTTTGATGTATTGATTTCTGCGATTTGTCCCATGTGGTTATATAACGTGATATAATAAGGACATTGTATGATATTCATTGCAATTGTATCGTATTCATTGCAGAGGTTTTTATGAAAGCATACGAAAAGGGGATTAGTCTATCTATCTGGACTTTGAGTTGGCCTATATTTATTGAAGTGTTCCTACAGATGCTAGTAGGTAATATAGACCAATTGATGATGAGTCACTACTCGCCTCAAGCGGTAGCAGCGGTAGCTAATGCCAATCAAATTTTAAATATCTTTATTATGCTCATCATCGTCATGAGTACAGCTACGACGATTTTGATTGCCCAATATTTAGGAGCGAGAAACCAGTCCAAGCTATCAGAGGTATGTACGGTCAGCTTAATGATGAATTTTCTCTTTTCATCTATAGCGGCAGTATTCTTTATTACTTGCCATGAATGGATCTTTACATGGCTAGGTATACCACCAGAAACGATGAGTGATACGTCGATATATACTACTATCGTTGCTGCAGGGCTACCGATACAAGCGATGTATTATGCGTTAGTAGCCGTATTTAGAGGTCACTCATTAACACGCGTTACCATGTACATTGCTCTTGTGATGAATATCATTCATATTCTAACAAACTATGTATTAATCTTTGGACATGGACCAATACCAAGTCTTGGGGTATTAGGTGTTTCTATTTCAACGTGGCTATCTAAACTGGTAGGGCCTAATGATTATTGGATATACTTTTAAGAAATTATTGACCTTAAAGGTAAGCTTTTACATTCTTAAAAACCATTTCCGTGGCATACGATTAAAGTCTTTATTGCATATCAGTGTTCCTTCTGGTGGAGAAACATTGAGTTATCAATTGTCTCAAACGATGATTATGAAAAAATGGTCAATATTTTGGGACTCGCAGTAATCAATACAAAGGTATATGTATCTGTTATCGCTATGCTTTTGCTATGTATACACCATAGCACTATCCAATGCTTCACAGGTAATCGTTGGATTTCTTGATGGGCGCCAAACGCCAAGAGGAGGTTAGTAATCGCGTATGGCAGTCCATGTATTTTAGCGATTGCTATTAACGTAGGTCTTGCTACATTCTTCTATCTTGATTAGTGATGTTGTTCTATCTGTCTTTACTACAGATCCGGAAATCTTTATCATTAGCCCATAATGTATTACTGGTAGAAATCTTCCTTGAGTTAGGGACGTGCAGTAAATATCGTTATGGTATGCTTGTTTACAGGCTCGCAGGGTGATATTCGAACGCCCAATGCTCGTAGGGAATCTTTGGCATGTGGTTATGCGCAGTGCCACTATCGTATCTCTTTGGTATTTATTGGGGCTGGGGCCTTGTAGGTATATGGGATTGCTATGGCTGTTGATGAAATTTTACGAGGGTTTATTGTTTGTATATCGTTGGTATAGCGGTAAATGGAGAAAACAAGAGATCTTATTGAAGCTTAGATTTCATTTCTCTTATTTTTGATTTACAATTAGCTTTAAATAGTATGTAGATATAACTAGCATTACATTGGAGAGTAGAATTTACTAGATATTACTTGAAAGTAGGTTTATATGAGTAAGACAGTAGGGCATTATTGGCTTAGGCTTATTAGGTGGGTTCCTTGGCAAAAGGCTTTGAAAGGCATATACCGATTATGAGGTGGTAGGGTATGCTCGTCGCCAAGAGGTTTGTGATGCGACCATCCAAGATGGGGTGGTGAAAAGCTGCGTGGACTGAGGTTGAACCATTGATTGAAAACTCAGATATCGTTGTGTTCTCCTTACCACCAGATACAAATGCACGACTTTTTACTGAAACGGCTCATCTATTTAGACCAAAGACAAGTCGTAACAGATGTATCGAGTGCGAAGGAAAAACTTTCATCCGTGCCGTTTATGAATCAATTCCTAAGGGGACCGATTTTTTTGTCTCCGTCCATCCCTATGGCGGGATCCAGAAAAAGGTGGGCTATGAAGTATCTCATAAAAACCTATTTAAAGGGTATGGGATGGATCGTCCTAGAAGATAAGGCCTCTGATGTATATAGTGAAGAGGTAGCTCAAGAGTTAGCTGAGATGGGCCGTGCCGTAGGGTTCACGCATTGAGTTTGTCGATATTTACGCTCATGATGCATATCTAGCTATGGTTAGTCATATGCCTCATTTGTTAGCTGCCATTTTGACGCAAGTTTCTGGTGGCGACGAATTGGGCGAATTACGTATGAGATTATCTGCAGGTGGTTTCCGAGATTGCACCCGTGTAGCTGGTGGGCTTTACCATCTATGTGGCGCGAAATTATCTACGGTAATCGGCGCAATGTCATTGAAGGGCTTACACAGATAGAAGCTGAAATACAACGTGTAAAAGAGGTGCTTTCACAAGATGATGAAGGTCAAGAATTGGAATCCTATTTGGAATGCAGTCGTGACATACGCACTAAGTTGCCGTATTTAACGGGACAAATTAAGGATAGCTAATCTAATCAGGTTATGTAGCTGAAGTGACATTGTTTATGCCCTAAAATGTGTATACTGAAAATTCTAAAAAAATATACTAATATTATAAAAAAATACATATATACTATATATACAAAAGATATAGCTAGTATTCTAAAAAGTAAACTATCTATTAATTAGTTAAGGGAGATCGTATGAGTTTGTTACAAGAAACTTGTGGCGCTATTACAGGTCGCAACCAAGAGATTGAACAACATATAATTGATAGCTGGAATACAGAGTCACCTGTGGAACTATATGGTCGTCTTGTAGATGTAGTGGCTCAATATGGGTCTGCTACAAATCAAGAGACTGTGACTGTACCAAAACCATGTATGATTATCGCTAGTGCGGATCATGGTGTAGCTGATATGGGGGTCAGTGCGTATCCAAAGGAAACGACCGTTGGGATGACACAGAACTACCTAATTCCCTAAAAGGGGCTGGGTGCCACTCCTTAGCTAATTACTGTGGTGCTCAAATGGAAGTCATCGACATGGGGCATTGATGCGGATATGAGTTGGGTTCCAGGCCTTCGCAGTCATAAACTGGGGATGGGAACAAAAAAACTTTGTAGAAGAGCCCAGCCATGACGCGCGAACAAGCCGATTGAAGGGCATCGAAAGCAGGGATTCGTCTTGTAAAAAGAGAAAAATTGATGAAGGCTTTAACGTATTTTTAGTCGGTGAAATGGGTATATCAATACGACTGCTAGCGCTCTTATGACCGCTAAGTTTGCCGGTCTTACTGCGGAAGAAGCTACAGGTCGAGGGACGAATATTTCCGATGAACGGCTCAAACTAAAAACAGCGGATCGTTCATGATGTGCTAGAAAAAAATATAAGGATATTCCAAAAGACGATGCTATTGGTATTTTATCCTCTGTAGGTGGTTTTGAATTTGCTTGTATCGTTGGCGTCATCTTAGGTGCGGCCGCTAATAATGGATTAGTTATCATCGATGGCTTCAATACATCTGCTTGTGCATTGGTGGCTAAAAACCTTGGCTGCCAGAAAGTCGATGGATTATGTGATGGCATCTCATTTGTCTGCCGAAAAAGGCAGCGAAGTCCTCCTTTAGAAAAATCTAGGCTTAGAAGCGTATGTAGACTTGGGACTTTGTTTGGGGGAGGCCTCTGGCAGTTCGGTACAAATGGGGATGCTAGATCTTGCGGTGCATATGTATATGGCCATTACAGGAGGTAATAAATGAGAACTTTCAAAATTGAGCCGTTAGATACACAAGCAATGGAAACATGTCGATTCCGTATTGATAATTTGACAAAGCCCATCTATAGCCTAGCTACGTTAGAAACTATAGCGGAGCGTTTTGCAGGAATTTTAGGAGACCCTAAACCAAATCATTTGCGTCAAGGTGTGCTCGTTGTGGCAGCTGATCACTTGGTAGATGGACCGCAAAATGATCAACATGGTAGTGAAAGTTATGCTGCCATAAAACGCTTTAATGAGGGAAGAACAGCTACACAAGGGGCTGCAGCTAAATTAAATGCTGTTGTACATGTGGTGAATGTAGGTCTAGAACAAGACACTTCTGATTTAGCAAATATTGAGCAACAGGTGATTCGAAAAGGGTCCCATTTCTTTGGTGTAGAACCTGTTATTTCTCGAGATGAATTAGAGCGTGCTCTTGAGCTAGGTTTTACCTATGCAGATAAATTACATGCAGATGGACTACAAGTGGTGGCGATTGGTAACGTAGGGGAGAGAGCTTTCTAGATTCTCTCGTAACGACGGCTACAATTACAGGGCTGCGCCTATGACGATATTCTCGTTCATACTGAATGTGGGACCTACGGTAGAACAACGTGCTGCTCATATTCATTCCTTTTGTAGATCGATTTAATATTGCTGTTGATGATTGGTCTGCTATTGAGTGAAAGCGAGCGCCGTGATGCGGTATTGCATTTGCTTCATATTGCAGGCGGTCTTTAGATATTGCATTTTTTTAACTGGCCTTTATTTTAGGTGCTGCTAGTCATCGCATGGCTGTAGTCTTTGATAATGCAGTAACAGGTGCAGCTGTATTTGGCGGCTGTTACCATTGAGCCACTAGTTAAGGACTATGTGTTCCCATCGGCTGCCTATGATGAGCATACCATGATGCATCATAAGGAACAATGTCGATTCTTAGGGTGTGAAAAGCCATGTTTGCACTATAAACTGCTAATCGATGAAGCCTTAGGGTTCAACAATGGGGCTATCTATTATCAATGCGTCGATGCATATGCTAAATGACATGAAAACCTTCATTGAAGCGGAGGTGAGTGTCGCCGAAGATGGGGCTGGTAAAGGTAGACAAAAGAATAAAGAATAACCCTGTTTTAAAGGGGGATTGTACCATCCCCTTTTTCTTATGTGGGCGATGGTCTTTAAACCAATATTTTACTAGCATTTTATGGAAAAACCATTGACACTATATGTGTAAATTGATATTATTATATGGCAGTCAGGATGGACTTAATTCATCCTTGACGACAGATTGATAATTATGTTATAGTAATTATCGGTTCTGTATGCGGGAATAGCTCAGCGGTAGAGCACCGCCTTGCCAAGGCGGGGGTCGCGAGTTCGAATCTCGTTTCCCGCTCCATACATTCCTCGATAGCTCAGTCGGTAGAGCAATCGGCTGTTAACCGATCGGTCGTAGGTTCGAGTCCTACTCGAGGAGCCATTTTGACTCACTAGCTCAGTTGGCAGAGCACCTGACTTTTAATCAGGGTGTCCCGCGTTCGAGTCGCGGGTGAGTCACCATTTCTGGCCCGTTGGTCAAGCGGTTAAGACACCGCCCTTTCACGGCGGTATCCCGGGTTCGATTCCCGGACGGGTCACCACATGGACGATTAGCTCAGCTGGGAGAGCGCCTGCCTTACAAGCAGGATGTCGGCAGTTCGATCCTGTCATCGTCCACCATTTGCGGGAATAGCTCAGCGGTAGAGCACCGCCTTGCCAAGGCGGGGGTCGCGAGTTCGAATCTCGTTTCCCGCTCCATAAACATTCCTCGATAGCTCAGTCGGTAGAGCAATCGGCTGTTAACCGATCGGTCGTAGGTTCGAGTCCTACTCGAGGAGCCATTTTTTTACTGGCCCGTTGGTCAAGCGGTTAAGACACCGCCCTTTCACGGCGGTATCCCGGGTTCGATTCCCGGACGGGTCACCACATGGACGATTAGCTCAGCTGGGAGAGCGCCTGCCTTACAAGCAGGATGTCGGCAGTTCGATCCTGTCATCGTCCACCAAAGCAAACGGTTATCTTCGGATGACCGTTTTTTAGTATGTAAAAAGTACATATGAGTATAAAAAATACATATGGTTAAGTATAAAGTTTTAGAAGAAGTACAACTGTTACTAGTTGTACTCCTTCTGTTAGTAATGCTTATAGAAGATAAACTCTATATTTCTGTTTACCGTGGTGCGTACATGATGATATATACACCTACGATGACAAACGAGACCGCCGATGATATCGTACGTATCTGGTCGCAAGCCGTCCACAAGCCAGCCCCATAGAATAGAGAGGGCGATGAATACGCCGCCGTATGCGCGTATACTTTACCAAAGCTAGCTTCTGGTTGGAAGGTAGGGAATGATACCATATAAAAAAATAGAATAAATGGCACCTGCGATCAGGTAAATAGGGTGCCTTTGTCATCGCGCATGTAGAGCCATACGAGATAACCGCCACCGATTTCAGCAAGTCCTGCTAGTATAAAGAAGAGGATAGATAAGAGCATAGTAACCTCACTGTATTCTTACTATATTAATTGAAATCTATTCTCTATTTTACAACCTGATTAGGAAAAGAGCAATTATTTTATATCCTTAGATTAATAATTGTTTAGAATGAAAGGCGAAAAATGTACTATAAATAGATTCTAGTAGTATGGCATCTGTGATGAATCGAGTTATAGTAGAAAAACCCCGTACACCTAAAAAGGTATACGGGGTTCTAGTTAGTTATTATAAACGTGGTGGTGATTCGCTTTGTACATAATCCATGAAAGGTATGCATAGTTTCTGTTTTAGAGTTATTTCTTCTTAAATGCGAAGCACACTTGTAGTTTGAATGGTTTTTTTCTAAAGGTACAAAAGCCATCAGTGATGTCTAAAGGAATTTAAAATTTGTTTGTGCTACGATGCAACCAGATTTATTCTTTTTGGCAATAGTCGATCATTGTATATGGATTGGATAGACGGCTACCGCGGATGTGTAGATTTTGTTGACCGTTTGCCCAACATAGTTTTTCAATGTGCGATACATGAAAGTATTTAGGTGGATACATGAGCAAATGGTTGTTGACTGGATAGCTTTTCAAACTAGCTGTTTCCATGCCGTTCTACTAAAGTTTGGTGCATAGTATACAAATTCGTCTCTCTAAGAGCGGTGGATTCGTATGCGGACATATCCTTTGTTATTTGGTAAATAGAGTAATGCAATGTCGATGCGATTTTCGCGTAAGTCGAGCATCAACTCTTCTTCTTCCATGTCATAGATGCTGACAGAGAACTCAGGATGATTTTTGGAAGAAGTGGGATACGTAACCATTTAGACGGATATCACCCAAGACTACGTAGTACGCCAATGTTCAGAAATTGGGACGTTCAACCTTGCTAGCCAAAGCGAATGGATTGAATAGCACGTTCCAATGTATCGAGAACTTGTTCTGCTTCTGGTAAGAATAACTCACCTTCTGGTGTTAAACGGCTACCTCTTGTAGAACGGGAGATTAATTTTCACACCAACTAAACGCTCTAATTTTTTTCATTTGAGCGCTGAAAGCTGATTGTGTAATATTCATAGATTGTGCTGCTAATGTAAAGCTTCCTGTTTTATTATAGGTAATAAAACTTTGTAGCTCTTTGCATTGTAGGTAACTCTTTCATGTTGTTCCCCAACTTTTAGTACATAAGAATCCAATGATACCTATTACCTTACTTATTCATATTGTAGCATACTATAATTGATTTTTTTCATCTAAATCTATAAAAATATGATGAAACATGCACAATCGATATAGTGTGTACTATTATCATAAAAAAAGATGTAATTAAAAATTGTGATTATGCACTTATTTCAATAACTTTCACAAGTATCAATAATTGACATAAGTAAATGAAAATGATATTATACATGGGTACCATTATGTGTCGGTACAAGTTTTATTTATTCAATCTATGAGGTGATAATCACATGGCAACGAGAAGAGAGGCTCGATTCAAACTTTGTCGTCGCTTTGGTGTGAACGTATTCGGTCACGCAAAAGCCTTGAATCGCGTCAAAAAAAGACCAACGTCAGAAGAAAAATGTCTGAGTATGGCACACAATTATTAGAAAAACAAAAAGTTAAAAGCTTACTACAACTTGCTAGAACGCCAGTTCGTACGCTATTATGATAAAGCGAAAAAAATGCAAGGTGTTACAGGTCAAAAACATGTTGATCCTTTTGGAACAACGTCTTGATAACCTTGTATATCGCATCGGCTTTCGGTAACTCCATTCGTCAAGCTCGTCAAATGGTAAACCATGGCCACATCTTGGTAAATGGTCGTCGCGTAGACATTCCATCCTACTCCTGCAAACCAGGCGATGTAATCGAACTTCGTGAAGCATCTCGCGACAACGAAATGTTCAAAACTAACTTTCCAAGAACTTCGTTCTTTCGAACTTCCTTACATTGAAAAAAAGACTTGGAAGGCTTCAAAGCTACATTCACTCGTCTTCCTCAACGTGAAGAACTTCCTATCGAAGTTAACGAAACACTTATCGTCGGGATGTACTCCAAATAATTTGGCGCAAAGAATCCGCAGTGCAACGCACTGCGAGATTTTCTATATATGTGTATTATTTATAAAAGGGTAAATCAAATAATTATCATAAAATCTATCTTTCTTGGTTTAATCGAGTATAGCCTATTATAATAACTGTGCTTATAATTATCCCCAGTCCACATATAAAAATATATCATGTAGCGGTAATATATTTGCTAAGTTTGTAAATATAGTTATTGATAATATTGATCCAATAGAGAGCCTGTACTACAGAGACCGCTAGCTAATGTTAACTCTTCCTGTGAAAAATAGATTGTATATATGCATGAACTAAAAACAACGGCTGTAAAATAATAATATTTCAGATATACTATATAGAATATAAAGTTGTTCTATTGTTTCTATATAGCCTATGCAAAAATACTTCTCCATATAGTATAAAAAGAGGGAACAAAACTTTTTAAAAACTCGTTGCTAAGTTAATAGTAAAAATATTTAGCAAGAAGTCCAAAAATAATGAATGATGCCAATCTAGAGATTGTTTGCGTATATCCATACTGACTATCAGTTAAATGTAAGATATCTTTTAATAAATATTAATAGTAGAATTGGAATACACATATAAAATATTCTAGCTAATATACCCAAATAAACTATAAAAATTAATTTTTATTTAGGAATAATAACTTTATATCCTTTTATTAAAAAGTTGAATGCGGTCATATATGCTTTGTCTAATAGTTTTTGGGAGATAGTTGAGTGTGATTGTATTCTCACATTTCTATTTAATCGATAAAGTAGGTAGGCTGAAATAATATAAGTAATTGCATCAATAACAAACACCATCGTTAAAGAGTAATTAATTATAACGCTAAATAATAAGGAACCACTTATCAATGCAAAAACGATTAATAGACCGGAGCAGTGCATTAAATTTGACTAGATCATTTTGTTATATTAGGGTATAAAAAGAAAGTCTAGCGATTCCTAAAATTTTATTATTAAAACCTATAAGAAAAGCTATGATATATACTAAATAAAGGTTATCTATGAAAACAAAAATTAATAATATAAAACCCGAAACTATTTCAGGAACTACCATAGACCACATTAAGCCTTTTTCTTTTACCAGTATCCTAAAAAATGGGCCTAATAACATTCCAACTAATAATGATGCTATCATAACTGCCCTGTATTAAAAGGGACTGTGGGTGGTATTAAATATATATGTTATAAAAGCCCTAGTGTTGTTTGCAGTAGCTTCCCATTGTCGATAGAGCACTATTTAAGAAAAATGAGTTCTTATTTTCTAGATTCATATTATCATCTCCTAGATTATAGAAGTACAGATATAATATGTATTGTTTTTACAAAATCTAAACTAAACTTTTTATCAATTTCTGATATTATATATTCATAATTCTATATAAATATATAAATTTCCTGCACAATATAAAAGTAATATGTAATATAAGTAGGTTTCTGCTAATGAAAGATAATAAAGGGAACTATTCATTTTTATTATTTAGAGGAGATACTAATGGTTTTATATGTGTTGGAGTTAGAAGAAAAATATTTTGCAGATGTTGAGCCTTGGGAAGAGTAGTATAGCTTTTAGTGTATATATCAAAAGTGGAGACTTTTCTGGTTGAGGTACATTTGTTTATACTGTAAATGAATTTAGAATTAATCAGTCAACTCAAATTAATATATATAACATTAGACGGAGACATTCGTATTGCTTATGATGATTCGATGATTATGTCCATATTATATGTAAATCATATGGACAGATAAAAAGTAGAAGCTCAATTAGGAGGCAGTTAGCGTGATAATTGGGTTAAACTTCTTAATACTGATCAGACCGTATTGAATGATGTAATACAGCAATGTAATTCTATATTAAAAATTAATTTGATGACAGCATATAACCACTAAATTTTTAATTGACACAAACCCCATAAAAATCTGTATACTATTTTGAGTAAAGCTTTAGTCGTGTTTCCATTAGCCCCGGAAGCAAAGGACAAGCTGATTTTGGTAGAATTATGACGTTATTAGGAGGATATGCAGCATGAAAAACTACATTTATGGCCAAATCCGGAACACAATCGAACGGAAATGGTATGTTGTTGACGCTGAAGGTAAAAACTTTAGGACGCCTTGCTGCCGAAGTTGCAAAAAGTTCTTCAGGGGCAAAAAAATAAACCAACTTTCACACCACACGTAGACACTGGTGACCATGTGATCGTTGTAAACGCAGAAAAAAATTCGCGTAACTGGTAAAAAGTTGGAACAAAAGGAATACTTCCGTCACTCTGGTTTACCCAGGTGGTTCCCGTTTCACTAAATTGTCCATGATGCTTGAAAAAAACAACCTGAACGTGTTGTTGAAATGGCAGTTCGTGGTATGCTTCCATAAATTGGGTGCACAACAATACCGTAAAATTAAACGTATACGCTGGTCCTGAGCATCCACATACAGCTCAAAAACCAGAGTATTTAGAAATTTCCGTACGATAATCTAGAGGAGGAACATATAATGTGATAGCACAATATTACGGCACTGGTCGTAGAAAATCTTCCGTTGCTAGAGTTCGTCTGGTACCGGGCACAGGTAAAATCACTGTTAACAAACGTGAACTTAATGAATATTTCGGTCGCCAAACTTTGGAATTGATCGTAAAACAACCTTTGAACTTGACTAACACAGTTGAACAATACGATGTAATCAGCAACTGTAGCTGGTGGCAGTCCTTCCGGTCAAGCTGGTGCAATTCGTCACGGTATCTCCCGTGCGTTATTGGACGTAGATGGCGAACTTCGTCAATCTTTGAAAAAAGCTGGCTTCTTGACTCGTGACCCACGTATGAAAGAACGTAAAAAATACGGTCTTAAAAAAAGCCCGCAAAAGCAAGCCAATTCTCCAAACGTTAATATTTGGACATACAGGTTATTACACCTGCAGACAATGTCTGCAGGTGTTTTTACATCATATATAGTTTTTAACTTAGATTATATTTTTATCTTAAGTTTTAATTCATAGGATTATTTAATTCTATCATTTACAGACATTTAATTTTCCTATAATAGAGATATAATCGAATCGAAAATGGATTTTTCATATAGGAGAACTCATATGATTTATAATACAATTCAGTACGTAGTGGACAACGGCATTGGTACGTTGACCTTTAATCGTCCGACAGTAGCCAATGGTTTTAATATCGAGATGTGCAAGGAGATCCTTGAGGTCTTAGATAAAGCTCATAATGATGAAAGCGTGCGTGCATTGCTCATTAATGCAGAGGGTAAGGTATTCTCTGCGGGTGGCGATTTAACAGAGATGGAGCGCGCTGTAAACGAAGGGGATACTGAGTCTTTATTTGAAATTGTTGAGCTGGTAGCTGAGATTTCTATGGCTATGAAGAAATTACCAAAACCTGTTATCATGAGCCTTCAGGTCTGCTGCAGCAGGGCGGCATTTAATATGGCTTTGGCAGCGGACTTTGTTGTGGCTGCTAATAACGTACGCTTTATTCAAGCCTTCGTAAATGTAGGTCTTGCTCCTGATGCGGGCGGGTTATTCTTGTTAACTCGCTCTATTGGTATGAATCGTGCTATGCATATTGTCATGACCGGTGAAGCCGTATCTGCTGAAAAGGGTAAGGAACTTGGCTTTGTGTATAAAGGTTTGTGAATTAGAAGATTTAGAGACTGCTACAAGACGCCTTGTTGAGAAATTGGCAAAAGGGCCTGCACAATCTTACCGCGTTATGAAGGAAATGATGTGGAATAGCTTCTTAGCGGGTTGGGAAGAGTACAAGAAGTTTGAAGTAGAAAACCAATGTGCATTAGGTCTTTCAGAGGACTTCAAAGAAGGAGTCCGTGCTTTTCACAGAGCGTCGCTGTCCTAAATTTGGTCAACAATATATGATTTATGAATATACGGAATAATTTCCCTGTAATTCATGAGTAAATACAAATATAATTAGAACCGATGTGGCTCCAACTATTGAGTTACATCGGTTTTTGCTTCATTACACAGAAAAAGTGTATATAATAGAACTATTGAAATAGTTTTAGAGGTCATTATTACATGGCTCAAGATACAATTAAATGTTATGACAGCCCTAGCGATGTAGTTCAAGCATTGGCAGAGGATTTTATTGCTTTCACCAACGAGGAAATCAATCACTGTAAAACGTGTGTTGTTGGTATTACGGGCGGGACTGTTATTAATGGTTTATTAGAATTGCTTAATTCCCCAGAATATAGAGCGCCTCAATTGGGAACGCATATTCTTTGTGTGGACTGATGAGCGATTCTTACCGCAATCTCATGAGGATAATTACTTCAATCGCGTGAAACCTTATTTGTTGTGTAAGGCGAAAAGGGCGGCTCATTTCTTGCCAATCAATACAGATTCTAAAACTGTAATAGAAGCTGATGACGGAATACGAGAAAGAGGTTAAGAATGTTCTCAAGGCTTGTAAAGAGTGGCCTAGATTTGGCATTGCTCGATCTTGGCGAAGATGGTCATACAGCCGGTCTATTTTGCAGGTTCTCATGCATTGCGTGTCACAGATCAAGACGTGGTAGCTGTTGAGGGATGGAAGGTGTGGGAACGTATTTCTATGACCTTTTCGTTCTTAGCAAAATCTGATGCGGTTTGGTTTACCGTAACTGGTGAAAGTAAGCGAACTGCTTTGACAAAGGTATTGTATCAACGCGAAGATTACGAGGATTTACCTTGGGAAAAACGCATTGGTCGTGTATTGCCTGGAGCGGTGCTTTCACAAGAAGCTATGACCTGGTATGTGGACAAGAGCTGCCTATGATGATGTACACTAAAGAGTATAGTAGTAGTAAAAAATAAAGGAGATACATATGGGGGTCTATAGGAACACCTGAATTAATAGTTATATTAGTGATTGCTCTAGTTATCTTCGGACCTGGTAAATTGCCTGAAGTCGAGTAAAGCTATTGGTAAAAGGCATCAATGAGTTTAAAGATGCTATTTCAGGGCCTAAAAAGGCTGTTGATGAAACGAAAGAAGCCGTTAAGAAAGCGACTACTATCGATGTGACAGCAGGGGCTAAGAACGACGATAAACATAAAGCTAAGGATTAATAGGAGGTAACACTATGTGCAAAAGATTGTGGTTGTGGCGAAGATAATGGCGTTGTAACAAAAGGTATTTACTGTACCGGGGATGATGTGCAACAACTGTAAAAGAAACAGTTGAAGGGTGCATCTCTAGGTTTGCCTGGCGTATTAAGTGCAGAAGTAGATTTGCCAGAAAAGACAGCTACCGTTTCTTTTGATCCAACAAAAGTATCTGTAGAAGTTATTACAAAAAGCCATTGAACGAACTGGCTTTTGAAGTGACAGGCGTTGCAGACGGTGTACAAAAACATAGTCATGGATTACTAGGCACTTTGAAACGTCTCTTCAAATAATCGAACCGATGGAGCTGTATTGAAACCTTGTTTCGATGCAGCCCTTTTTTGTTTAAAGAGGTAATACGATGATACGTAAGTTTGATGCTAAAAATTTTAAGTGGGATGGTATTGAAACCTTGGTATATAAACAAGATGGTAGTCCTTTTAAAGATGTAACACGTCAAGTATTATATGATGGTGCTTATGATATTCCGTGTCAATTCCGCTATTTTGAATGTTTGCCAGGGGATATTCTACCTTGGAGTATCACGATCATACGCATATGGTTATGATATTTCATGACAGGGGCAAGTCTTATTGGGCGATGAAAATCCACGATGTAGAAACTGGTGATTTTATCGAAATTCCAGGCAAAACAATTCATCAGTTCCGTGCTAATAGGGCGATTATATTGGTTTTTCTTTGTGCAGTAAAATCAAGATCGAGATAAGGTAAAGTTATTATCCCCTGAAGAGATGGAAATGTTACGAGCAAATCCTAAGATCAAAGAATTCTTGGAAAGTTGTTAAGCCTGATGGAGGTTCTATGAATACTTTTACACGAGCGGCCCTTACCGTTTTAGTGGGCCTCGTTATTTGGTTTCTTTACCTCATCAGAGGCAATCAAGCCTGAAGGTTGGCATTTATTAGCTATCTTTACGGCTACTATTGTGGGTTTTTATCTTTACGTCCCCTGGCCAACTGGGTATTATGGCGCTTTTTGGTATTGTTGTAGCCGTAGTACTAATTCCATCACTATGGTACAGGCTCTAGGTGGCTATGCAGAGGCGAATGTGTGGCTTATCATGTAGTGCTGTATTCTTTTCATGAGGTATTATTAATTCTGGCCTTGGTAAGCGTATTGCGTACACCTTGATTTGCTCTTTTGGCACAAGCTCATTAAAGCTAGCTATGCGTTGGCTTGTACGGACTTTGATTATTTCTCCAGCTACACCATCTAATACGGCGCGTGGAGGTGTATTGTATTCCCATTGTACAAAATATTTCTTTAGCTTTTTGGTTCTGAACCTTATGGTAATACGGCCCGCCGCATTAGGGCATACTTGATGACGACGGCACATACTATTAACACCATTACGGTAACGATCTTCTTGACTGCATGTAGTGGTAACTTTACTTATTACGTCATAGGGGCGAAGTTATTCGGCTATGATATATCTTGGTGGGAATGGTTCCAAGCCGGTGTGATTCCTGGTGTGATTTGTATGATTTTGATGCCTTGGTTTATCTATAAAATCTATCCACCAGAAATCAAGGAAACACCAGAGGTCATGACAATGGCTCAAAAAGAACTAGATGCTCTTGGTCCTATTACGAAGGCTGAAATTTCTGTTGCCATTATCTTTTGTTCTTTGCATCTTGCTTTTGGGCTACAGCGATTTGGACTAAGCTTCATCCTACAGTTGTTGCGATGATGGGCGTTCTTGCATGTGTAGTAACTGGCTCTCTTACTTGGGAGGATATTTTGGGTGAACGCACTCGGTTGGGATATCCTCATCTGGATGGAGTACGCTCGTGAGGCATGGCTGGGCTGCTTGGTAAACTCAGTGTAGTAGCTGTCTTTTGCAGATTTTTGTAAGTCAACATTTAGCTGGCTTTGACTGGTTCTGGGCGTCTTTTATCATTTCCGCTACCTTTGTGTACTCTCAGTATTTCTTTGCCAGTGGTACGGCGCGTATTACGGCTTTATTCTCCGCCTTTGCGGCCATTTTAGTGGCGATGGGGCTCCTATTCCGTTTACGATATTGCTCTTTGGTTTGATGAACAGTCCTGGCTGTACATTGACTCACTATAGTTCGGGTGTAACACCGATCTTCTTTGGTGCTGGCTATGTGCCACAAGGGACATGGTGGCGTGTAGGTCTTGCTATTTCCGTGGTGAGCTTCCTCATTCATTTCTGGGGCGGCACCTTTGGCATGTGGCTCTTTGGTATCCTATAATATATTTAATCCCTCACTACGGTGAGGATTTTTCTTATTATATCTATATTTTTATACCTTACTAGGTTTGCTATAGTTTTTGGTATGGTGAACTTCATAAAAACTATGATAAATCTATAAATTTATTGTGAATTATCTTGCGCAGGATAATATAACGTATTATTATTATTCCGTGATTAATATTACAGAATATTTTTAGGAGGAAACATGTTAGGTTTAGTCATTAGCTTATTGATTATTGCGCTAGTCGTGATTATTAATGACATTCGAATTATGAACAACAACTTAACACGTTTTTGTCTTAGAAGTTCCGCGAATGGTTTTAATATACAATCAATAAGATTTGACTATATGGTTTGTTTCTTATGTGTATATTTTTCCAAGAGGGTACATAGGATTATTTATGTATATAGGAATTCTGTAAACAAAGGAATATCATTTGTAAACTTTTAAGACGATTCATTGGAATCGTCTTTTTATGCGTCGTGAAAAGCTGTCTAAGTGGATGCTTTCAAAAGTGAGGAGATTAACATGAGTTGTAGAAGTGACAATTTGAAAACAGGCGTAGCACGTACCACACAGATCTTTACTAAAAGCTCTAGGTTTTGTTGATGAAGAAAATGGGTAGACCCAGTCATCAGTATTGCCAACTCTTTCAATGAAATCATCCCTGGTCACGTAGGGCCTGAAAAATATTGTACAAGCCGTAAAAGACGGTATCCGCAACGCAGGTGGTGTAGCCAATCGAGGTTCAATACTATCGGTATTTGCGATGGTTTGGCAATGAACCATATCGGCATGAAATACTCCTTAGTTACACGTAATATCATTGCTGACTCCATCGAAGCTACTGCTATGGCTACACCATTCGATGCGATGGTATTCATTCCAAACTGTGATAAGGTAGTGCCAGGCATGTTGATTGCAGCTGCGCGCCTTAATATCCCATCTGTATTCGTCTCTGGTGGGGCTATGCTCGCTGGTGTACATAAAGGTAAAAAGATTGGTTTGTCCGACGTATTCGAGGCCGTAGGCAAACATCAAACTGGTGAAATGGGCGATGCTGAGTTAGCTGATATCGAAAATACGGCATGTCCTACATGTGGCTCTTGCTCTGGTATGTATACAGCAAATACAATGAACTGTTTAACAGAAGCTCTTGGTATGGGCCTTCCTGGCAATGGTACAATCCCAGCGGTATATTCTGAACGTTTGCGTTTAGCAAAATTGGCGGGTATGCAAGCGGTAGAGGTATTAAAAGCAAACCTTCGCCCTAAAGATATTATGACTCGTGAAGCCTTTGAAAATGCGGTAGCTCTTGATATGGCTTTTGGGTGGCTCCTCTAATACGGCGCTTCATTTACCGGCTATTGCTCACGAAGCAGGTGTACCATTATCCTTAGACGAGTTTGATCGCATCGCCCAAAATACACCTCAATTATCTAAATTATCTCCATCTGGCATATATTTTATTGAAGACTTGTACGCTGCAGGTGGTGTATCTGCCGTGTTGAAACGTTTAGCAGAAAATGGTCGTCTTCATACAGATTGCAAAACTGTTGCTCTTAAAACACAAGGTGAAATTGCAGCGGCAGCTCATGTTGTGGATGAAGATGTTATTCATCCATGGGATAATCCAGTACATGAAACTGGTGGTATCGCGGTTCTCAAAGGTAACCTTGCTGTAGATGGTTCCGTTGTAAAAGCCGGTGCTGTAGATGCAGATATGCTTGTTCACTCTGGTCCAGCAAAAGGTATTCAACAGCGAAGAAGAAGCGGTTGAAGCTATTACGGGCGGTAAAATCGTAAAAGGTGATGTTGTAGTTATCCGCTACGAAGGCCCTAAAGGCGGTCCTGGTATGCGTGAAATGTTGACTCCAACATCTATGATTGCCGGTATGGGGCTAGATAAAGATGTAGCATTGTTGACAGATGGACGCTTCTCTGGTGCGACTCGTGGTGCATCCATAGGACATGTATCTCCAGAAGCAGCTGCAGGCGGTACCATTGCTATCGTTGAAGATGGTGATATTATCAACATCGATATTCCAAACGGTAAATTGGAACTAGCTGTATCTGATGATGAAATTGCTCGTCGTAAAAGCTGCATTGAAACCGTTCAAATCCAATGTAACTGGATATCTTAAAAATACGCTCTTCACGTATCCTCTGCTCGCTACAAGGTGCTATCGAAGTATTTGAAGACTAATACTCGACTTTCATTTAATACTAACTAGAGGAGACCGTGTATATGTATAAGTTATATGATTTTATGGAGCTCGTGAGCGCTTGAGGCACAATCACTGTGAAAAACGAAGTTACTTCATAGTGATGTGTTTTCTGACGAAGTGTGGCAATGATGTATACATCAAGCCAGAAAACTTGCAAATAACAGGCTCTTTTTAAGGTCCGTGGAGCTTATAATAAAATTGCAAAACTAACAGAAGAAGAAAAAGGCGCGCGGTGTCATCGTCGCGTCTGCCGATAATCATGCACAAGGCGTAGCCCTTGTCGCGAAAACGTCTTGGTATTAAAGCGACTATTGTCATGCCGAAAACACACGCCTCTTATCAAGGTGAATGCTACAAAACAATACGGTGCAGATAGTTGTACTATTTGGCGAGATTTATGACTGAAAGCTTATCAAAAGGCGATGGAGTTGCAGAAAGAGCACGGTTATGTGTTCGTTCATCCGTTTAATGATGAAGATGTCATCGAAGGGCAAGGTACTATTGCCCTTGAGGTTCTTGATGAATTGCCCTGATGCGGATATTTTTGCTCGTTCCTGTTGGGGGCGGTGGTATCGTATCTGGTATTGCGACGGTACTGCGAAAATTAAAAATCCGCGCGTTAAGATTATCGGTGTAGAACCAGAAGGTGCAGCTGAGTGCCCTAGCTGCCTTAAAGGCTGATCATCCTGTACCTCTCGATGAAGTGGCGACGATTGCAGATGGTACGGCAGTACGTCAAATTGGGGAAACTACATTAGAATATATCAAAGCAATATGTAGATGAAATTATTACCGTTTCTGATTATGAATTGATGGGAAGCATTTTTATTGCTTGTTGAAAAACATAAGTTAGTAGCAGAAAACTCTGGTATTTTGCCACTTGCTGGTCTCAAGAAATTAGAGTGCCACGGTAAAAAGGTGGTAGCTATCGTCAGCGGTGGTAATATCGACGTACTATACTATTTCGTCCATGATTAATAAAGGTCTCGTATTGCGTGGTCGTATCTTTACCTTCTCGTTAACCTTCCTGATAAACCAGGTCAGTTGGTTGCGTGTATCTCAAATGTTGGCCGATGCAGATGCAAACGTTATTAAACTTGACCATAATCAGTTCAAAAAACCCTTGACCGTTTCCTGCAGAGTGGAATTGCAAGTAACGGGTAGAAACAAATGGTGAAGAAACACATCAACACATTATTGATACTTTCAAAACATAATAGTACATTATTAAACGTTTAAATTCAGCGAAATATTGTCTGAATAGCTGGGTGAAAGGGTTCCTATGAGCGCAGAAACAATCAATGGGGCACGCATTGTCCCTTGAAACATTGCATCGCTTAGGCGTAACCGATATGTTCGGTTATCCAGGTGGCGCGGTAATTCCAATTTATGATGAAATATATAGCTTCCCTGAAATTAAACATTACTTCGTCCGTCATGAACAAGGTGCCGCACATGCGGCAGATGGTTATGCTCGCGTATCTGGTCGCGTAGGTGTATGTCTTGCTACCTCTGGTCCTGGCGCAACGAATCTTGTAACAGGTATTATGACTGCGTACATGGATTCCGTACCTATGGTGGCCATTACAGGTCAGGTTGGTCGGCCATTTATCGGTAAGGACTCCTTTCAAGAGGCGGATATCCAAGGTATTACGATGCCTATAACCAAGCATAACTATCTTGTTCAAGATATTCATGATTTGCCTCGCATCATTAAAGAGGCGTACTTTATTGCTGGTACAGGTCGTCCCAGGTCCTGTACTCATCGATATTCTAAGGATATACAAACCGATATCCATGGCGGAATACAACAAATTGTACGAAGTACCTATTCATCTTGAAGGCTATGATCCAACCTATAAAGGTCATCAAGGTCAAATCAAAAAAGCAGCTACTCTCATCAAAAATGCAAAGCGCCCACTTATCATTGCTGGGGCAGGCGTATTGAAGTCTGGCGCTATGGATGAGCTTAAAGAATTAGCTGAAAAGGCTCAAATCCCAGTGACGAATACATTAGTGGGCCTTGGTGGCTTCCCAGGGACCACGAGTTGGCCCTCAGATATGGTTGGTATGCACGGTTCTGTTGCGGCTAATAATAGTACAGATGAGGCTGATCTCGTGATTGCTGCAGGTATTCGTTTCATGATCGCATCACAGGCCATCCAGACTTCTTCTGTAAAAAAGCTAAAATTATCCATATCGATATCGATCAGCTGAAATTGATAAGAATGTTACAATCAACGTGCCTATCGTAGAGATTTAAAACAGGTATTAACGGAGCTTAATGCTCTTGTAGAACCTACAACACATGAAGCGTGGCTTGAGCAAATCCGAGAATGGCAAGCGGAATACCCTATGGTAATTCCTGAGTCTAAAAATGGTGTATTGCATGCACAATATGTGTTATCTGAACTTAACAAAATTGCCAAGGATGATGCCATAATCGTAAGTGATGTAGGTCAACATCAAATGTGGGCGACTCAATTCTTAACTCATAAAACCTCATACTATCGTTACCTCTGGCGGTGCGGGTACCATGGGGTATGGCTTGCCGGCGGCTATCGGTGCTCAAGTAGGGGCGCCTAAGAAACAAGTTATCCTCGTTGTCGGTGATGGCGGGTTCCAAATGACTAGTGAAGAGCTCATGATGGTTCGCCAATATAATTTGCCAATTAAGATTATTATCATTAACAATGGTTATCTTGGTATGGTTCGTCCCAATGGCAAGAAAATTCGCAATGATAGACGCTATTCCTATGTAGATTTGGAAGTGAGTCAAACTTTTGAAACTCGCAGATGCATTTTGACTTGAAAAGCGACTCGTCTAGATAGTGTTGAAACTTTCAACAAAGATTTAAATCATACATTACATCGGATGAAAGCATTGTCTTGGATTGTCGCGCTGAACGAGAGGATAATGTATTGCCAATGATCCCAGCAGGCGGCACGATAAGCGGTATGATGGGTAAGAAAGGGGTGCTATAATGGCAAAAGAACATCAAGTCTTAATCATTGCGAAAAATGCACCAGGTATTGGTACACGTATCTTGGCACTCTTTAACCGTCGTGGCTTTAACGTTACAAAAATGACATCTGGCATTACAAATCAGCCAGGTTATGCACGTATTACTATTACTGTGAGGCCGATGACCGAATTCTTGATCAAGTGCAAAAACAAATCTACAAGCTCATCGATGTTGTTAAGGTTAAAGTGTTTGATGATCATGATGTGGTATGCCGTGAGTTAATGCTTATCAAGGTAAAAGCATCTGCTTCCACAAGATCACAAATTGTACAGATTGCCGATGTATATCGTGGTAATGTGTTAGATATTTCTCCTACATCTATGATCATTGAAGTCATTGGCAGTGTAGAAAAATTACGCGGCTTCATTCAAATTATGGAAACCTATGGTATTCTTGAAATTGCCAAAACAGGTATCACCGCTATGAGCCGTGGAGAAAAAATGTAGGAGCTGATAACAGTGGGGCGTGAATTACTCCATTATGAAAATGTCTGCTTTCGCCGTGATGGTAGACCTATTTTAGATAATGTAAATTGGCATATAGAGGAAGGTGAACATTGGGCTTTGTTAGGGCTTAATGGGGCCGGTAAATCAACGCTACTCAGCATGCTACCGGCTTATCAAATTCCTACAACGGGCACTTTGCGTGTGTTTGGTAAGGAGTTTGGCAAATATGCGTGGCCTAAAATCAAGTCTAGACTAGGATTTGTCAGTTCTGCTCTTGGACAATTTCAGTCAACCTTGGATAAACAAGTCGTTGAAGATATTGTTATTTCTGGTGTGTTTAGTAGCATTGGTATATACCAAGAGGTAGCACCTGAGGTCCATCAACGAGTGATACAACTACTATCTGAATTTGGATCTAGGCTATTTGGAAGGGCATCGTTTTCCACCTTATCTGCTGGTGAGCAGCGTCGTGTATTATTAGCGCGGTCTGTATGGCAAATCCGGAATTATTGATTTTGGATGAGCCTTTGCTCTGGCTTGGACTTACCAGCGAGGGAGCAGTTTTTATGCACCGTATCTACCTTGGTAGCGGAGCAGCAGACGCCGATTATCTATGTGTCACATCAAAGTGAAGAGATACTGCGTTTGTTACTCATGCTGGCTATCCTGCGAGAGGGCAAGATGGTTCTGCGGGACCCTGACACGAGATACTAACCGATGATATTTTTATCTGATGTCTTTGGTCTTTCCGTACAGAGATTGTATGGAAGGATGATCGTCCATGGGTGATAGTTCGGTGGTTATCAAATTTCTTTATCAGAGGCTTAAACTTGGCTCACTGATACTAAATTAATGTACGCCATCTTTTGCAAAAATTTGTTAGAGTGTGTACAGTATATATAATCTATATTCTATTGAATATGTTTGGAGGGTTGTCTAATATGTGTAAAAAATTTTAGGTACTACAGTTTATTATGATGCAGATTGTAATTTGAGCAAATTGGAAGGCATTACAGTGTTAGTTGACAGTTTCCCAAGGTCATGCTCATGCATTGAACTTGAAAGAAAATGGTATGACGTGACAATTGGTCTTCGCGGTGGTTCTTCTAGCTGGAAAGGCGCTGAAGAAGCAGGTCTTCAGTAAAAAGAAACGCAGAAGCCGTTAAAAGGCGCTGATATCGTTATCGTAATTGATTCCAGACGAATTGCAAGCGCAGACGTATATGCACGAGATATTGCTCCAAACTTGAAACAAAGGTGCGTACGGCATTTGCTCATGGCTTTAACATTCACTTTGGTAAAATCGTACCTCGTGAAAGATATCAATGTATTCATGGTAGCTCCTAAAGGTCCTGGTCATTTAGTTCGTCGTACATACCAAGAAGGCTCCGGTGTTCCTTGCTTACGCAGTGAGAACCCATCTGGCGATACTCGAAGAAGTGGCATTAGCATGGGCTTCTGGTATCGGTGGTGGCGTTCATGGTATTTGAAACAACTTCAAATCGAAACTGAAACTGACCTCTTTGGTGAACAAGCTGTATTGTGCGGTGGTGTTACTGAGTTGATCAAAACTGGTTTTACAGTATTAACTTGAAGCTGGTTATAGAACCTGTTAGCAACACTTCGAATGCTTGCATGAAATGAAATTGATCGTGAACTCTTATCTACGAAGGCGGTTTTCCAAAATGCGCCATTCCACTTTTCAACACTGCTGAATACGGCGATTACTATGCGGGTCCTCGCGTAATCACTGCAAATACTAAAAAGCTATGGAACAAATCTTGGCGGATATTCAATCTGGTAAATTTGTTGATGAATTCTTAGCAGATTCTCAAAATGGTCAAAAATTCCTTTAAAGAACATCGTGAAGCAGCGCTAATCATCCAATTGAACCAGTTGGCGCAGAACTTCGTAACTTGATGAGCTGGTTAAAATAAGAGTATTATTTCGGGTAATCTTTGTGATTATATGTTATTAAAAAGCGACCCCGTGCAGGGTCGCTATTTTCTTTCTTACATTATTTTGGGCACATCTTGATGATTACATCGAAAATATTGGAATCAAATATGGTATAATAAAAAGTAATATTTGAAAGAGGTGTATGGATTTACACATTAGCCTATGTTGAAAGTCAGGCTGTAATAGGTCAAACTTGGGAGCTTTATTATAATCGTAGCTGTTCTGTTAGCATTACTCATTTTGGGAGTACAAGTATTGAAATGGTTTTACTAGTCGCTATCGTACCTGATGATTGTATTGTCTTTAATCGTGGTGTTCTTCTTAGGGGCTTGAATACCAAGAGTATAATCGGATGAAAACCTATTCTGAGGACTCCTCTGTATGGCTCAATTTTACATTCTTTTAGTTCAGATCGTTCCGTACCGAGCGACCAATTGGCGGTTAACTCCGTAAAGATTCGTAATGGTATGATTTTAAAAGTAAGTGATGCACTATGAGGTTCCATTTAATCCAGAATGTCAACCTATACTATTACACGTGTTTGATAAGGTGATCCTATAGATCGAATTCATGATAAAGCGGACACATCACCATAAGGAGGATCACATATGACAGAAGCTATGCATCCGTCTATGGGATGGTCTTTTGCAAAAACTCGCCATCGGTCTCTTGGCGATTATTCTACAAATCAATTTAATGGGTAAGGGCAATTTGGCCCCAACCTCTGCTTTTCAGACCAATTGCAAAACTACGTACTTGGTGGTATTATCGGTGCCATTATTTACAATGATCAAATTGGCATTTTACAGTTTATGTTAGTCCTTATTTATGACTATCCTCGTAATGACTCTTAAGTTTTTAAAAGGGAATCTTCGATTTTTAAAGCAATTCTTGATGGTCATCCAGTTATAGTAATCGAAAAAGTCATATTCTAACAGAAGAATGTATGCGTTATGGTATACAAGCGGCTGAACTTAAATTAAAACTTCGTGCTGCCGGTGTTCAATATGTTACGGATGTTAGCGTGCCGTATTGGAGCAAAACGGTCAGCTCAACGTGGTTCAATTCGGTGAAGATAATATTCGATTTGACCTTATCGATGATGGTCAAATTAATCAGTTTACCCTCGATGTAATTGAAAAAGATAGAGATTGGCTTGAACAAGAAATCCAAGCTCAAGGATACTCTGTTAAGGACATATATATTGCAGAATATAAAGATGAAAAAGTTGTTGTATATCCTTATGAAAGAAACATCGCCCACAAATTGTAAGCACTCTTCAAAGTAAGACCGCTCATACTAGGATAAATTGAAATCTAAATTGTAATATCTATTGGTTTTTATTATAGGCGAAATTAGTATTATGTAATTTTATAGATGTACAAATGATATGTAGAAGTGTTATTAAGCCCACTATTCGTAGTGGAGCTTATATGAAAAGGAAATTAGTGAATCGTAAAGATTTAATTGATCGATTACAAAATTATATAAAGATGAAGACAGTCAGGGTAACAGTAAATCCTCATGCGAGGGCAAAAAGTAGCTATCGTTTATCCGAATACATACTTTGTGGGCATGAGTAATCTTGGACTTCATATCATTTATGAGGAAATCAATTTACGAAATGATAGCGTCTGCGAACGAATCTTCTTGCCTGAGAAAAAGGAATTAGAAGCTTACGATAAGACTAAGACTCCGCTTGAGCGTTGAAACACAAAGCCTATGCATCAATTTGATGTAGTTGCTTTTGATGTCACCTTTGAAATGGATTATTTCCATATTCCTTTGATGTTGCGCATGGCCGTGTACTATCATGGGAAAAAGACCGTACCGAGATTTGACCCTATCGTTGTGCAGGGGGCCCTTGTGCGACCTTTAACCCTGAGCCTTTTGCCGACTTTTATCGATGCTTTTATCATCGGTGAAGGGGAAGGTATCGTCAGTCGCGTACTAGATATCATTCGAGATGGAAAAATGGAAGGCTTGGATCGTCACACTATTTTACGTCAATTAGCGGATGTATCGGCGTTACGTACCATCCCTGTATGTGCCGATTTACAATGAAGATGGTGAATTTAAAGGCTATGATATTGCTGAGGGCGTGCCTAAAACGATCAAACGTCACTTTGAAATGCTCACTGGCGGTGGTGAAACGGTAGTAGCTACGAACTATACTGAATTTGGTGCTATGTATATCATCAGAAAGTAGCCCGTGGTTGTGGTCGGCACTGTCGCTTCTGCATGGTGGATATTGCTTCGCGTACCGCGCATGTACGTCGCTTGGACGATTTTGAAAGAAGGCGTGAGCGCGCAGAAAAGCTAGGTAAAGAGGTGAGGCCTCTGGGTCGCCGCTATCTCAGATTATCCTGAGGGTAGAACGAACTCGTTAATTATATTCGCTCTAAGATACGCTACTCTTGTGCATCCTTGCGGGCTGACTCATTAACGCAAGCCGTGGTGGATGGACTGGCGGATAGTGGACAAAGACGATTACCATTGCCCAGAAACGGGTAGTGAACGGTTGCGTCGCGTCATTAATAAGGGTATCAGTGAAGAGCATTTACAAAATGCGCCACCTTATCTGCAAAGTCAGGTATTCAGCATATGCGCTTATATATTATGATTGGGTCGCCAACGAAACCAATGAAGACATTGAGGCTATGACTGTGGGTCTTGCGGAGAGAGACACAGGCTCATATGGAAAAAGTAGGCTGTAAGGTCGTTTAACGCTCAGTATCAATCACTTTTATTCCGAAACCTTTTACACCGTTCCAATGGATGGCCATGGATAACCAAAAAGCAGTGGAGTCAATATATATAAAGAAAGCATTGCAAAAAGAATCGCCGTATTGAGGTTTCTCGTAGAGTCGCCTAAGAGGCGTATTACAAGGGTTCTCGCTCGTGGGGATCGTCGCATAGGCGCTGTCATTTGCAGCATGTCGCGAGCCGATCAGGGCAGTAAATCTTTTAAGTCCGAAATGAAGGGTCTGCTGGCCTGGATATGGATAATATGATTATCGTGAACGCGGTTTTGATGAATTCTTGCCATGGAGCCATTTAGATATGGGCATGCAGGAGGGCTATCTTGAAATGGAATGGAAACGATCTATCGATGAAGCATATACCCCTCACATGCGCAGGTTGTAAACGCTGTGGCGTTTGTAAATAGGAGGAACAGATGAATCAATCTGTAAAACGTATAGATGTGAAAGGCCTCATGGAACATGGTCTTATGAGGCATAAGCTGGAGTTGATCGATTTCCCATTGTTATGGGCGATACCTATCGTCATGGTGGTGTATCTAAAGTCCTTATGAATCATTAAACCTAGCGTTTTTCATGTGAGGGATGAAGCTCAAAGCGTACGAGAAAATCGAGCTATTGTTGCGAAATATGGGTGTTGAACCAAATCGTATTTCTTGTGGCAATCAAGTCCATGGTTTAAAAGGCTGTAGAAATCACAGAAGACCTTGTTGGGGCAGGTGCTTTTTGGAGAAGATACGGCCATCGATGATTCGTGATGCGGTATTTACAAATCTACCACATGTGCCATTATTTCTGTTCACAGCAGACTGCGTTGGCGTAGGTATTTACGATGCTAAACATCATGCGATTGCTACGGCGCATGCGAGTTGGCGTGGTGCCATTGGTAACTATCAGTACTTACTATTGAGGCCATGAAAGAGGCGTATGGGACCGAGGTTCAAAGATTGCTATATATATCTTGGGCCTAGCATTGGACCTGAGTCCTTTGAAGTCGATGTAGAACTAGGTAAACGCTTTGAATTAGCCTGGAGAGATATGACAGACCGAGATGTATCTGATGTTGTCAATTATCCTGGTGATACATTGGACAAGGCTTATATCAATTTATGGAACTTTATTGGTGAGGGATCTCGTTGTAAATGGCGTTCTCAGAGAACATCACGATTGGTGGTACCGATAGTGTAACAGAAGTAGATTGTATTCCTATCGTCGAGAGGCAGGTCGAACCGGTCGTATGGCTTTTATGTTGCGATGTTACAAGAACGATAAAACTCGACTTTCACAGGAATCATAATAACGTATGATATTTTTATTATATATGCTTGGATTTGTGGAGGGGATAAGCCTTAAATCATGTACATTTGACCTTAAATACTATATAATAGAATAGTCTATACAAATATATTTGATGATTATGATATATAGATTGAAGGGGGCATTCACGTGATTGAAGAATCCTCACGCTATACAGCGCTACGCGGCCGATGCTATGGCGTGTTGGTCGCGTAGATACAGCATTATTAGTGGCGGTTACAAAGAACCACCCTGTGTCGGCTGTAGAAGAGGTCGCACGGCTCGGTGTTACTCATGTGAGGGAAAAATCAGGTACAGAGGCCAAGAAAAACAGCTAACCTATAAGGGGGCCACAATTAACATGGCATTTGATTGGTCATTTACAGGTCAATAAGGTGCGTCAAGCGGTTCCTATGTTTGATTTAATTCATTCTGTGGATAGCCGTAAATTATTAGATGAAATCGAAAAAGGTTGCTTTTGCAAAAGCACGACAAGATACAAGATGTATTACTGCAAGTCAATGTGGCCCATGAAGCTTCTAAAACAGGGAATGACCGTTGAAGAGTTTCCAGAAAATACGAGACTATGCAAAAACATTGTCTCATGTACGCGTACGGGGCTTGATGTGTATGGCACCATTTTTCGATGATCCACAGGAAGCTCGTCCAATCTTCCGCGTAGCGAATGCCTTGTTTGAGGATATGAAGCGCTACTTTGAAGAAGGTCAGATTCAATATTTATCTATGGGGATGACTCCACGACTTTGAGGTCGCTTTTGGAAGAAGGGCATAACATCGTTCGTGTAGGCACAGCAATTTTTGGGGAACGTGTATAGTATTAAGGTTCAGGGTTACCTGATAATCGGAAGCGTTAATTGTATTAGGGAGGAAATCCAAATGGCATTGGGAGATTATTTAGACAAAGCAAAAAAACTTATTCTTAGGGCAGAACGAGTGATGACTATGAATATGATGATTACGAATACGAAGATGAAGAGGAATACGAAGCTGAACCTACCCCAGTAGCAACAGAGGCTCCCGTGTCCGGCGCATCTGAATTTCATCCACGCAGGTGAGGCCAATCTACGATGACACAACGTCCAACAGCTATGAAAGTAGTTGTAATTGAACCAAAAAGTATTTGAAGACTCTGAAAATATTACATCAATTGCGCGACATGCGTCCTGTATTGATTAATTTTGAAAATACAGACCCTCATGAAGCGGCTCGTATTGTAGATTTCGTGTCTAAAGGTGCGACCTATGCGTTGGATGGCAAATTGGAGTGAGTAAAAGACATTTTTCATGTGTGTACCTGTAAATATTTCCAGTGATTATAATGACAATGAAAAGCAATACAACTGAGCAAAACGAATATTCTTGGGAAAAGCAAATAATTTCTCTATAATTGGTGGTGATAACTATGTTAGGTAAAACCCTATGTATAGGCGTTGGCTCAATGGGGGCGCTCTGTTGCGTGGAGCATTACGGCATGGTGTGTTGAAAGCACGTGATACACACATTCTGAGTGCGTCGCGAAGAACAATGTAAGGATCTTACAGAGGAGCTTGGTGTAGTAGGTTTACTACATTGCCCAATGTAAACAGAGTATAACACTATTCTATTGGCTGTAAAACCAAGTGTTACCATCTGTGTTAGAGTCGTTGAAAGAAATTTCTTATGGGACTGTATGATTTCCGTTCTTTGCAGGTGTAACTATAGATACTCTTGATGCGGCGATTCACAAGCTAACTGGTTTTGAGCTATGCCAAATACACCAGCTTCTATCGGTGCTGGTATGACTGGCACTTGCTGAGGATGATGTGAATACTGACACTAGGTCGTGCTGTACAAGCCTTGTTTGCGGCTGTAGGCAGAGGTAGCAGTGGTGAGTGAAGCCGATTTGAGATCGCTTAGGGCGTTATCCGGTGCGGGCCCTGGCTATGTTCGTCATCCTTGATGCTTTTAGCTGATGCGGGCGTTCGCGTTGGTTTTACCACGTCAGTTGGCCATAAAAGCGGTGGCTCAAACGATGTACGGCGCTGGTAAGATGGCTCTTGAAAGTGGCAATCATCCAGCGGTACTACGAGATCAGTGACAAGCCCATGGTGGCACTTTTCACCATTGCCGGTATTGGTGCTATGGAAAAAGTGGACTTCGCAGTGCTCTCCAAGATGGCGTAGCTAGCATGTCTTGCTCGGTCGAGATGAGTTGGGGAAATAATTTTGGCAGATACTAGTAAATTAATACGATATTTCGAGGCCAGCGGCAGTGGCGAGAGCTCGTCGCATACTAGATTTGGCTGAGCAGGTCGTAAAGGTCGTCCCTATCGTGTGGCGGACTTTACGGAGTCCGCAGGTCTTGTTATTGCAGATGCTATCAAGGCTAATTACCCACAGTTAACAGTTAAAACTGATGGTGGCTATGAAGGGCGGAACGCATTCGTATCGCTTTCGTAGATAGCGACTTTAACAGTGCACTGTGAGATAGGCATTCGCGCCCTTAAGGTGATTGGGACCCTCGGTTCGATTGCTCACTCATCGCGATGTGCTTGGCTCCTTAATGGGCCTAGGTGATCGCTCCAAATTTGGGGACGTTATCGTCCAACAAGAGGGCGCTCAGATTATGGTGGATGAAAGCGTGGCTGATTTCGTAATTCAAAACTTTACGAAAAGTGCTATGGTTTCCCGTATCTATAGAAGCTATTGAGTTATCAGATATTGCACCAAAGAAGAAAAATTAAAGAGTCCGCACTACAGTTGCTTCCTTGCGCTTAGATGCAGTAGCAAGTTCTGGCTTTAGTGTATCGCGCACTAAATTGGTGAGATGCTATCAATGCGGGCTTATTACAAAGTGACTGGCAACCAGCTAAGGGGGCATCCCAAGAAGTTAAAGAGGGATGTCATATCCATGCGTGGTCGTGGCCGAATGAAGGTAGAAGCTATTACAGGTACCTCTCGTAAAGGGCGTATCGGCGTATACCTGAAACGATTTATGTAGGCAGTTGAAAATCGGCTTGACCATCAAGCCGATTTTTTTATATATAGTGGGACAGCCATGGTATCCATAACATTTCAACCTACAACTGAAGATATAATCCTATTCGTGGCGGCGGAGAAGTAGCAGAGACGACGGATGCGGCTCTTTATTGATGAGCCTTGTAACATTGTCGTTATCGCTCCTGCTGTGACGGATACGATTGGCCAATGGGCAAAGGACAAGCGTATCACATGGTGGGACCGTGCTTTCACCAGTGATGACGAACAATTCATTATAACGAGCAGTTTGTTCTTTATCTGCACAGATAATCATAAATTGAACGATTCGTTGTATGCGCGGTAGAAAGCATCAGCGTGTGGACCAACCGCGGCGATGACCCGAGCGCGTCTGACTTTGCATGACCATCATCCCTTGAGCTCGGCGATCTTCATAGTGCTATTAGTGCTAATAATGCGGGCCCTCGTATTAATCGTCTCGTACGACAAGATATGATGAATCGTTATGGCCAGTTGCAAAGAAGCTATGCCTGGACTTAAAATATTTAGAGAAGAAAGTAAAGTTACTGCTTCCTACCGCCAGAGGCTCGACAGAGGTACGCGAGACAATCTGACGGTAGAAACATTTGAAGCCATTCTCAAGGGAGATTGGATGTTATAGAGGAGAAACTTAACCATGCAGTGGTGGTATTAGGTCTAAATCATAGAAGTCTTGCTGTAGAGGTGCGTGAACGTTTCTCGTTTGATAAAGACGAGGTGGTTGCTGCACTAAACCGCCTCTATGAATTTGACTGTATCTCAGAATGCAGTTATATTATCCACCTGTAATAGAACGGAAATTTATCTTTGTAGAGGCGTAGAATTTTTCCAAAAGGATTACATGTTGGCAGTGTTAAAAGATTTAAAAGGAGCAGATCATATCGATGCAGATGCATTCTTCTTCTACGAAGAACGAGATTGCATTGAACATCTATTCCGCGTGTCTGCTAGCCTTGATTCCCTTGTGTTGGGTGAAGGTCAAATCTTGAGCCAATTGAAAGGAGCCTATATTCAAGCTTATAGCGCAGGCTGTACGGGCACAATTTTTAGTATTTTATTCCAACGTGCTATTGGAGTTGGTAAAAAGGTGCGTACCAATACGGGCATTGCAAATACGCCTGTATCCGTTAGTTACACCGCTGTTAACCTAGCTGAGGACAGCTTAGATAAGCCATTATCTGAAGCGACTGTTCTTATTTTAGGTGCTGGTACCATGAGTGAGTTGACGGCTACACATTTACAAGCGAAGGGTGTAAAAACGATTTTCGTATCTAATAGAACCTTTGCTAAGGCTGAAATGTTAGCGGAACGCTTTAATGGTAAAGCTGTTAAGCTCGATAACTTTGTAGACTATGCTAAAGATGCGGATATTCTTATCACATCTGCAGGGGCGCCACATTATATTATTACGGAACGAGAAGCCAAGAAAATTACGGCTCTTCGTAAGGGTGAACCAATCGTTATGATCGATATTGCGGTACCTCGTGATATCGACCTGCGGTAGCAGACTTGGATGGTATTTACCTATTTAATATTGATTCTCTTGAAAGTGTAGTAGAAGAAAATAAGGCGCAGCGCGAAGAGGAAGCTCGTCGGGCAGAACCTATTATTCACGATGCTATTGAAGAGCTATTGGATAAATTAAGCTATTTAACAGTGCGTCCGATGATGGCCTTGCTCACAGAAAAAGGCAGAACGGATTCGCCGTCGTGAGTTACATCGCGCATTAGCTAAATTGCCAGATATTTCCGATAAAGAGCGCCGTGTTATGGACTCGATGAGTCGCATGATTATTCGCAAAATGTTGCGTGAACCGATGATTCACTTCAACGAAATTGCTGGTACAGAGGAAGAAGGCTTGTACTGGGACTTATTCAAAGATATGTTTAATCTTGAGAAAGAAGGCTAATGCCATGAGAGATCATATTCGAATCGGCACGCGAAAAAGTGCCCTTGCCCTATGGCAGGCTGAACATATTAGTGCAGAATTACAACGTCTGTACCCCATATTACGGTAGAGCTAGTTCACTTTAATACAAAGGGTGACCGTATCCTAGAGAAACCACTGGCTCAAGTTGGTGGTAAAGGTTTATTTACCGCTGAATTAGAAGCGGCTATGCATAAAGGCGATATCGATATTGCCGTACATAAAGCTAAAAGGACATGCCTACAAGAGTTGCCTGAAGGCCTTACTCTTGGTGCCATCTCCGTTCGTGAAGTACCTTATGATGCACTAGTGAGTCCCGTGTATAAAACACTGGACAAATTGCCACAAGGAGCTCGCGTTGGTACCAGTAGTTTGCGCCGGCAAGCACAGTTATTACATGTCCGACCTGACCTAAAGGTAGAGGTTATTCGCGGTAATGTACAGACTCGTTTGAGCAAGATCGAAACGGAAAAAGCTAGATGGTGTTATCTTGGCTCAAAAGCAGGCCTTAAGCGATTGGGTTTTAGAAGACCAAATCCACAAGTCTTCAAGGCCGATGAAATGATTCCTGCCGTTGGACAAGGGGCGCTCGCTATTGGTGTCGCGCCGACGATGCGGAAATGCTTGATATGTTGGCTCCTATCAACGATGAAGCAACGCGCTATGCCGTTGAAGGGAACGCAGTTTCTTGCGTCAACTAAACGGAGGTTGCCAGAGTGCCAGTAGAGGTGCGCATGGTACCATAAATAAAGGACAATTAACTTTGAAAGCCATGATTGCATCCCTCGATGGAAAAACTGTGTACGAAGAGGAAATCTCTGGCCCTGCTAAAAAAGGTGAAATTCTTGGGAAAAATCTTGCAAAAGCTTTATACGAAGAAGGGGGCAAACGTATTGTGGATGCTCTCATGAGAGAAGGAATCATAAAATGACAGGTATGGTATATCTAATTGGTGCGGGCCCTGGCGATGTTAAAACTTATCACTGTAAAAGGTCGTGAATGCATCGAAAAGGCAGATGTAATTGTATATGATTATTTAGCGGATGCTCATCTGTTAGAATGGGCACGTCCAGATGCTGAATTGATTTACGCTGGTAAGCAATGTAAAGATCACACAATGCATCAATGAAATCAATGAGCTTTTTAGTACAAAAAGGTAAAGAAGAGCAAAATCGTAGCGCGTTTAAAAGGCGAGGATCCACTCGTATTTGGTCGCGGCGGTGAAGAAGCGATGGCTCTTGGCGAAGCAGGTGTACCTTTTGAATTCGTGCCAGGCGTAACATCTCCAATCGCAGCGCCTGCTTATGCAGGGATTCCTGTAACGCAAAGAGCTATGGCCACATCTTTTGCGGTGGTAACAGGTCATGAGGATCCTACAAAAGCAGTATCTGGTATCCATTGGGAAGGCCTTGCTACAGCAGTAGATACACTTTGCTTTGTAATGGTGTCGTAATTTGCCTGTCATTGCCGAAAAGTTGATGGCTCATGGCCGGGCAGCCTCTACACCAGTAGCACTTGTTCGGTGGGGAACAAAAACAGTACAAGAGGTATTAGTTTCTACCCTTGAACATGTTGTTGAAGATGTAGCAAAGGCTCAATTAAAAGCGCCAGCTATCATTGTAGTAGGTGATGTAGTAAACCTTCGTGAAAAATTACAATGGTTCGATAATAAACCTTTATTTGGCAAAACTGTTGTGGTCACACGCGCTCGCTCCCAAGCAAGTGCATTCCGCGAAAAATTAGCGGCTCAAGGCGCAAATGTAGTGGAAGCAGAGGCAATCAAAACATCTCCATTGGAATTATTTGATGAAGATAAACGTATCATCAATAATACAAAACAATACCAATGCATCGTATTCACATCTGGTGAAGGGGTTCGCTACTTCTTCGATGCTCTTTATAAAGAAGGCAAAGATACACGTGCGTTAGGTAATTCTAAGGTGGCAGCTATCGGCTGTGCTGCAGCTCGTGAACTTCATAAATATGGCATCGTACCGGATATCATTCCTGTAGATTACAAGGCAGAATCTGCTGTAGAGGCTCTTGAAGAAGAACTCAATGCAGGGGATTCCGTATTATTGATTCAACCAAAGGTAGCACGCGATGTGATTCCACGTTGCTTGCGTCATCGCAATATGGATGTAGATATTTTGCGTTTATATGAAACAATACAAGATACATCTCAGCAAAGAAGCAGTATGTAGCGTTAACAGAAGGCAATGTAGATTACATTACCACAAGTTCTTCTACTGTAACAAATACAATCCAATTGTTGGGCGACAATGCACTAGAGCTATTAGGGCAATACTAGAGTGACAGCATCGGTCCAATACAGGTCCACTACGGCTATGAGTGCAGGCCTTAAACCGGCTATCATCAGTGATGTATATACAACTGATGGCTTAGTAAACGACTATTATAAAAAGACATTTGAGGAGGATTACATGTACGATTTAACATACCGTCCTCATCCGCTTGTATCAATCCAGAAAATGCGAGTTTGGTACGCGAAACGACGACTCGACGTAACTGATTTATTTATCCATTATTTTATTGTGCCTGGAGAAGGTATCAAAAAGAAATCGACACATTGCCGGGTCAATATCACTTGTCTGTTGATGAGGCTGTGAAAGTAGCTCAAGGGCCTATGATCTTGGTGTGCGTGGTGTAGAAATCTTTAGGTATTCCTACAGACAAGGATGAGCAAGGGTTTCCTCTGCGTGGGATATGTCCCAACCAGTGCAACAAGCCATCAAAGCCATTCGTGCAGCCGTACCAAACCTCTTGGTGCGTAGCTGACGTGCTTGTGCCAATATACTCAACAGGGCATTGTGGCATGCTTTGATGACCATGAAATCTTGAACGATGAAACATTGCCATTACTTTGTAAAAGTAGCGGTGAGCCAAGCGGAAGCAGGTGCACATGGTGGCTCCATCCGATCATGATGGACGGCCGTGTAGGTGCTATTCGTGAAGCCCTTGATGCGGCAGGCTATACCAATGTATCCATCATGAGCTATGCGGCAAAATACGCATCTGCTTACTATGGTCCGTTTCGCGGTGCTGTTAATTCTGCGCCAAAATTTGGTGACCGTAAATCTTATCAAATGGATCCAGCCAATCGCTTGGAAGCTTTCAGAGAAATTGAACTCGATATCGCTGAAGGTGCGGATATTATCATGATTAAACCGGCATTATCCTACTTGGACATCGTTCGTGAAACGCGTGACCGCTATGAATTGCCGGTTGCGGTATACAATGTATCTGGCGAATATGCGATGGTGAAATCCGCCGTAGCGGCTGGTCTTATCGACGAAGAACGCCTCGTTATGGAAACAATGCTTTCCATGAAGCGCGCTGGTGCTAAAATCATCATTACATACCATGCTTTAGATATTGCTAAATGGTTACAACAATAAGGAGGAACTATGTTTCCAACTCGGTAAATCTGAAAAGGCCTTTAACGAGGCTAAACGTTATATGCCTGGCGGCGTAAATAGTCCTGTTCGTTCCTACCGTAGTGAGGATCTAACCCTCCGTTTATCAGCAGTGCCAGCGGTAGCCGTATTTATGACATCGATAATAACGAATACATCGACTATGTGTTGAGCTGGGGACCTATGATCTTGGGCCATGCGAACCCAGAAGTTATCGCGAGCCTACAAGAGGCTATTCCTCGCGGTACTAGCTATGGTGCGCCTACATTACTAGAAACAGAATTGGCTAAAAAGATACAAGCCTTCATGCCATCCATGGAGGTTATCCGCCTCGTAAACTCTGGTACAGAGGCTACCATGAGTGCCTTGCGCGTTGCTCGTGGCTATACTGGTCGTGATCGCATCGTAAAATTTGTAGGCTGTTACCATGGTCATAGCGATGCTCTCTTGGTAAAAGCTGGCTCTGGCCTTGCTACCTTTGGCGTACCGGATAGCCCTGGTGTTCCCCAAGGCGTAGCTGAAAATACCATAACATTGCCATACAATGACTCTGAGGCGGTTCGTAAATTATTCGACGATATGGGCGATACTATTGCGGCTATCATAGTGGAACCTGTAGCTGGTAATATGGGTCGCGTACCTCCAGTACCAGGTTTCCTCGAAACCTTGCGCGAAGTAACTAAGGCTCACGGTGCTATACTGATCTTTGATGAAGTTATGTGTGGCTTCCGCGCTAGCAGTGGTGGGGCTCAAAAACGTTACAATATCAAACCAGACCCTACATGCCTTGGTAAAATCGTTGGCGTCGGCATGCCACTCGCTGTATTCGGTGGCTCTCGTGAGATTATGAACCAAATTGCTCCAGCTGGTCCTATTTACCAAGCTGGTACATTGAGTGGTAATCCAATTGCCGTTACCTCTGGTTTGGCAACACTTTCCATTTTGCAACGGGATCCAACGGTGTTTAAACAAGTAGAAGATACGACGATTGCCCTTTGCGAAGGTTTTGAAAGATTGGCTGCACATACAATGTGCCTGTTGTTGTGCAACGAGGTAGGCTCTATGTTCACCATCTTTTTCACTGACAAACCAGTTAAGAACTTTGATGATGCTTCAGCTTGCAACGAAGAGCAATTTAAAATGTTCTTCCACCATAACTTGAGCCATGGTATCTACTATGCTCCAAGTCCTTATGAAAGTAACTTTGTATCTATCTGCCATAAGAGCAGTGAAGTGGAACGTACATTAGCCGTTGCTGATGAAGCTTTCAAAAATCAGTGATACATTATTATAAGAAGTTATAGTTTGTAGTTGTTTATGTATCGATACAGGTGATGAACATGCAGTTTTACAAGAACTTAAAAGCGTGCTCGCGTGCGCATGGGCAAAAGCCAAATCGAAGTAGCAAAAGGCCGTAGGTATCAGTAATGCGGCGCTTTCAAATTACGAAACAGGGTATCGCGAACCAGATTTAGATACACTCTGTGCTCTGTCTCGCTATTATGGATTGACCTTGGATGAGCTGTTGGATGTAAATGGAGAACAACACGAGCCCATCTATGATCTCAGTCCTGTACTAAAAATAAATACATCGCCTATAAAGGAAAGTATTCGAGTTGAAAGATTCGCAAAAAACGTGCGCTCTTGCGTGAGCTGAGACAATCTATTTACTAAATTTGAGAAATCAAAAAGTAGAAGATAAAGACAGCAAGCCAAAGACGTATAAACATGGGAACCCTCATATCAATCGCGCTGGCCTAGCTAGCAGTGCTGGTAGTCTGGCGGCACGACGGAATCTAAAAAATAAAAAGCACCATCTGTTGGGGACTAAACGAAACATAAGTTGTCCCTCGATAGATGGTGCTTTTTCCGTATATAACAAAATATTCTTTGGTGGTATACGCTAGTTTAACATATAATTGAATTATAGAAGTGAATTGAATATTTACTAGTCTTATAGGAGGCATTATGAAAGTATGGAGTGGTGTAAAATCTATATTAGAACGAACACCTTTTAGGGTTCAAATTTTATATTGGTTTTATCTTGGTGGCATTCTTCATAATGGGACTTGTTACTTTACATGCGTATATTAAAAAGGCCGGAGCAAATACAAAAACTACGAGTATATGAACAAAAGTTAGCAAGTATATCTACGTATAAAGTAAGTGAAGAGCACTTTGCTACAGGTAGAAATGGACAGATATATGTTTTAAAAACATATATGAAGGTGTTACGTTGGAATCAGTGAAGAATATGCTTTCAGAAGAAAAAATAGTATGGCGCAAAGTAAAGCGAGCGCCATCTCATAGGATATGATCTAGATGATAAGGTTGAAATTGAAATCATACGAGATATAAAGACTAAGGCTATAATCGTTAAATTAGAAAAAGATAGGTAATGTAAATATTGTATTTAGTATGTATTATCTTAATTATATGGAGATTTAGTAGATAAATGGAGTTTTTGATTCTTTTAGTGAATTTATATAATATCAATTATGAGGTTAAAAGGTACAATTCAGGCTATAGGATTTTTAATTGCATTTATTTGTATTCCTGAGTTGATTGGTAATCATGATAGTACAGAATCTTTTACTTCAGCTAAGCCTATGGTGAGACGTGTAGTAAGGATTATTTTGAGTATCTTCTTATTTTTGCAATATTTACTTTGTTGGGGTTACTGATGGATAATGGACTATTATAATTCACTAAGTAAAACGGGTTAATGATGAACGTATAGATTTTAAGCTAGAATAAATTAGTGGATAGAGGTATAAATATGATCTATTTTAAAAAGTAAAAAGCTTAGAATACATTTTTAATGGTCTTTATATTGGGTGCTGTTACAGGCATATAGACGAAATTATATTGACTTGACCATTCTAGAATATTACATATTTAGTATGTTAATTCGATTAATGTGTGAAAAAGCACATCTGTCCGATAAACTGTTAAATATAATTGGTGATGGGATGAGTTTAGAGGATGTTGATGAGTGGATGGCTCGTAGAATCCCTATACCCGCATTAAATGATACGTTAGATGATATTGAATACAGTAGTTGGATTGCCTTAATAGAACGGGAATTAGAGGGGGATACTTTATCTGAGGCGTTAAAGATTTCTACACATGATGAAAAGAAGTTCGGTATCTATTTCTTTACCGATTATGTAGAGGAGATATTTTGGGCGTTGTTTTTGTTGGGAATGTATGAAGTCTTACAAAAACCTGAATTCATTTCTGAATCAATCTTAAGTTGTATTAAACAGTCCTATTTGTCTGAAATATATACGTGTGAACGTATTCAGAATGAAGACTTTCAGGCATGTATTTCCAATTTACAGGAGATATCCGATACTAATATATTCGGGCAATTAAGTAAAGATTTAATTACTATGAAAGCAAAATTAGCATCATTACAGGTATTATTACCATTTTATGATGTGAGTTTTGACAAGTTAAAAACAGGCATTGATTTAAAAAGCTACTAAAAGGATGTTTTGGCAGATTAAAGTTTCAGGGAAGTTTATAGACTTGGGATTATAGATTCTAGAAGTTTTTAAGTTGTATATATACTTATGATTATTATTTAAGAAAACTAAGCTAGATGACTTTTCAAAAGAGGCTTTATATAACGTTAGAAAAATGCTAATGAACTCAGACCATGGTGCTAAATACTAACAATAATCGTTGGTATTATTTAGGGTTATGAACTAACATTTCTTGATTTAGATAAACATCGAATCATTACTAATGATGATGTAAGAGGAATAGATAGATTTTCCGACGAAATTCCTAATAATTAATGTGAGAATATATGGATAGATATATTAATAAAATAAGAGATTTACTTATTGATTGTATGCCTGAACATTGGTATAAAGGCTTTATTTATATTTTGATAGTACGGAAACCGGCACAATGACTTCAGCATATTATTATGTAAAAGACTCTAGCAGGGTCAATAATTAATTATGGTGATTTATTATACAATTGTAGTACTGAGAAAAAGTAAATTCTATTAATAATAATATGGATGAGATTTTAGTAAATGTGCGTTTATTACATAATGTATCTGTTGAGCCATGGACATGGGGAACGATGTATATTTCACGAGATGACTATGAACCCCATTGTGAATTTCATAATGATCGCGTAACTGATGAGTGTTGGCTTCAAAATAGATATAAGTGGAGATATCAGAATTTTGGTGTTCTGGCTAGAGAAGATGAATTTGAGCCGCATGTATATAAAGAAATGCTAAAAGGTCCACGAGGTGTTTTATTATTAAAAGATATGGAGTCTCGTGTATTAGCAAAAAATTATACTGCCATTGATAAGGCGTTTAAGTTAAAAGCATAAAAGCTTAGAATCAGAACTTGAAAAAAACATTATAATAAAGTGGCCAAAAGTATATACAAGTTAACGCCTCTAAATTGGCATCGTGCTAAATTACACTTTGATATGAATGTTGATAATCCCTCTGTAGATCTTTTGGTTTATAAAACTGAGGATGATTCATATATTACAAAGTATGTAGAAAAATAATGATGAAGAGCCGGCTATTATTTCGGAAGTTATGTATGATTTAAAAAATGAAATTTTAGCGATGATTGAGACTTTTTAAATTCTATAATCAAAACCCATTCTCTGGTTTAGTATATACATTAACATCTAATGGTGAGGTATCTTTAGAGCTAACTTATGGAGATAAATGATTTTAAGTTCGTTGATGAAATTGATTAGATAAGCTTTTACGGATCTGTTCATTAGGTGTTCGGAATCGATGGGTGGCAAACTATACTACAAAAAGTCAACTAATAGAACTGACTCTGATATTAGTGATATTGATGAGGTGAAGAGGGAAAATTAGGGATGAATTTTTAAAACAATTTATTCTGTTGGTTGGTATATGTTTATAGGCTGTTTTTAGGCTTATAGCTAATTTGTGGATTAGGTTATAAGTTTTTGTTTAATGATAATGTTGAGCAGTCTAGAATGGAACTGACGCAAGCTTTAAATGCGACATTTCGAGAACACTATATAATCGATAGAGATATATATGAATTCGAATAGAAAATCTATTATCTATAGGAGTATCAATAAATATAAAAAAATGATTCTTTAGGGCGAACAATTAAGAGATGAAGTTGGAGGTGGTTGGAGAAAAGTTTATGAAGAAGGATTGATATTAATGGTAGATTGATAAAAAATTCATTACTTTATTAATGATGCCGGTAAAAGTTTTTAATCCTAAGATTACACTAGATTGATGAGCTTGAGAATTTATACATTTCCATTACGATAAAGGTAGAAATTATGAATATAACTATTAGTGAAAAGAAGAAATATTGAGTTTTTATTTTTATTAATTGCTCTGGGTGCATTACAGGCTTATAGATATAATTGTATTGATTTAGATACATTAGAATCATTAATCTATCGAATGAAGATGTTGAGTATTATTGATAAGAATAATTTATCTTCGGAATTAGAAGAAATTGTTTTACGTGGTATGGGACTAGAAGATGTTGAAGCATGGGTTAAAGGTATTTTTCCAAGTATGTTGATTAGTTGATACGATAGATACCATTGAGATAGACTGTAAGTGTTTGTTGATGGATCCTAAATATTATTCTTGTTTTTACTGATTTTAAATTGTTTGAATTCGTAGATGATACTGACTTGAGTTTTGAAATTGATTATATTTCATTAGCAAACTTTGAGTTTAATATGATGATATTTCTGTTAGGATTTACATTATTACTAAGAGAAATTGATGATGATCTTAATCAGGTGCTATTATCATTTAAGGATAATATTTTTAAGTAAAATTAAAAAATTTAAGCTATAAATATTCTGAGTCATTTAACGATGCTATTGAACTTTTTGATTTAATTGATTCCCATGAGAATAGATTTAATCCTAAACGTCAACAGTTACTTTTGAAGAAAATTAGTATTAAACTAAGAGTATATTTTGTCTCTGCTACTAAGGAGAAGATTGAGGCTGATATCGATTTCTATAAATCAGATGGTTTACTATATTATGTAGAAGCAAAATAAAAATATTTTTATTTAAATTAGTAAATTAACTAAATTAAATCCAAGTATCCTAATAAGCTATATTATGTATTTTATTACATAATATGGCTTATTTTATGTAAAGTTTACTTTAGAGAATCTATAATATAAAAATAAAACTACTATATTGAGCAAACGCATATTTAAAAGTATGAGGTGCTAGAATTTTTTCATTATATAATACTAAAAATCAGTGTTGCTTAAAATCTAAGTAGTTCTATTAAAATTACCAGAATTTTTACGATTTTATGAGTGTTTTATGATAAAAATAAAAAGGTATGAATACTTCAACAACTAGGTCTATTACCTATAATGGCGACATAATTGAATATGAGTTAACCATCAAGCGTGTGAAGAACATGAACATGCGCATTACAAAGGATGGTGTGATCCATGTTTCGGCGAATGGGTATGTGCCGGATTATAGGGTGGACAAGTTTGTCATCGAGAATATGCCCTTCATTGAGCGGGCTCGTTTACAAGATTGATGCATTGAATGCCAAGCGCGTCGATGCATTGCAGTATGTGAATGGTGAAAGCTATCAATTCTTGGTATTCCCGTTACGTTGCGCCTAGTTGAGCAGGACGGAAAGCCTCATATCGGTTTTGACGGAAAAGCCATCCTTACCATGGTTGTACCTCAGGGTACGACCTTTGAAGCTAAACATAAATTAATGCAAAGTTATTGGCGTAATTTAGGGGAGAAGGTATTCGTCCATTGGGCAAAGGTCGTGTATCAGCGCTTTCAAAAGCAACATATTGATGTGCCTATGCCAACCATAAAACAGCAGCGCATGAAGAGTCGTTGGGGTTCTTGTACGCCAGCAAAGCAGCTCATCAAGATGAACACCCGTTTATTAGAGGGACCACAGGCGTATATTGAGTACGTTATGGTTCATGAGTTTGCTCATTTTAAATATTTAGACCATTCCAAGAACTTTCACAATCTCGTGGCACAGTTTTTACCAGATTGGAAAGGCTCGTAAGAAGTCATTGAACGTGTATTTTGCTCATCGCCCTTAAAGGAGGTGTACCATGCAGCCATTTGTACATTTACATAGTCATACAGAGTTTAGTTTGCTTGACGGCATCAGTCGTTTGCCTGACATGGTACGTCGTGCGAAGGAGCTAAATCAGCCCGCCCTTGCCATTACAGATCACGGCAATATGTACGCAGCCATTTATTTCTACAAAGAATGTATGGCTCAAGGCGTTAAGCCTATCATCGGTTGTGAAGTGTATGTAACGGAACATAGCCGATTTGATCGTCCCGAAGGTCGCAGCCGTGAAAGATTAAAACATCTCATCCTATTGGCTGAGACCATGGAAGGGTATCGTAATCTCGTTAAAATCGTGTCTAAAGCATCTACGGAAGGTATGTTATATCGTCCTCGTGCAGATCGAGATCTATTACGTCAATACAGCAAAGGGATTATTGCCCTTAGTGCGTGTATTCAAGGGGAGATTCCTCAGTATATCTTGCAAGACAATATGGAAGGCGCTAAACGCTCCATCGAGTGGTATATCGAGACATACGGCAAGGATAATTTCTTCTTAGAAATTCAAAACCATGGCTTGCCAGAGGAGGCAAAGGCGCAAGAGGAACTCATTAAGCTCAGCAAGGAATATGGTCTTGGCATTGTAGCGTCTAACGATTTTCACTATGTCTTAAAAGAGGATGCAGACGCGCAGGATATAAAGGTATGTATTTCTACAGGTCGTCGCCGTGCTGAGGTAGACCGCTTAAAATTCCCGAATGATGAGTTCTATCTCAAGTCTGGGGATGAAATGGCAGATCTATTTGGACATATTCCGGGGGCCATTGAAAACACCTTAAAAATTGCAGACCGCTGTAATGTAGAGTTTAATTTTGATGAACATCACTTGCCGCACTTTGATGTGCCAGAAGGGGAAACCTCTAAAACGTATTTACGTAAGGTTTGTGAACGAGAAATTCCTCGCCTATATGGAGAGACCTCTGAAGAGTTACAAAAACGTCTCGACTACGAGTTAGATGTTATTGGAACCATGGGCTTTGAGGATTACTTCCTCATCGTATGGGATTATGTACGCTATGCCCGTGAGCACGATATCTTAGTAGGTCCTGGACGTGGTTCGGCGGCTGGTTCTGTAGTAGCCTATCTACTAGGGATTACAGGCCTTGATCCATTGAAATACGATTTGCTCTTTGAACGTTTCTTGAATCCAGAGCGGGTAAGCATGCCCGATATCGATATTGACTTCTGCTATGAAAAGCGTGGTCAAGCCATCGAATATGTGACGAGAAAATACGGTCAAGCTCGTGTATCTCAGATTATTACCTTTGGTACTGAGGCGGCTCGTGCCGTTATCCGTGACGTAGGTCGTGTGCTCGACTTACCTCTAGCGGAGGTAAACCGTATTGCTAAGATGATTCCTAACGAATTGGGTATTACCTTAGATAAGGCGTTACAAGGCAAGGACTTAAAGGCTCTGTATGAATCGGATTCAAATGTAAAAGAGTTATTTGATTTTGGTAAAAAGCTAGAAGGCATAGCGCGTAATTCGTCCACTCATGCGGCGGGCGTCGTAATTTCTGCAGACCCTCTAGATGACCACGTACCGGTACAAAATGCCAACGAAGAGGGCTTTGTAACGCAATACGATAAGGATAATATCGAGGAACTAGGCCTCTTAAAGATGGACTTCTTGGGCCTACGTACCTTAACGGTTATGGGGGATGCCTTAAAGCTCATCAAAGCGAACCGTGGTATTGACCTCGATTTAGATGCTATTCCACTAGACGACAAGGCAGCTTGTGATATCCTCACTAAGGGCGATACCTCTGGCGTATTCCAGCTCGAATCAGAAGGTATTACAAACTCGTTATGGACCTTAAGCCTGAGCATTTTGAGGACTTAATTCCATTGGTAGCCTTGTACCGTCCAGGTCCATTGGGGTCTGGCATGGTGGCAGACTTTATCGACCGTCGTCACGGTAAAAAAGAGGTTACCTATTTACATCCTATCTTGGAACCGATTTTGAAAGATACCTTTGGTGTCATCTTGTACCAAGAACAGGTTATGCAGATTGCATCCGCCATGGGCGGCTTCTCCCTTGGTCAAGCGGACTTAATGCGCCGCGCCATGGGTAAGAAAAAGGAATCCGTTCTAAAGGCACAGCGGGAGTCCTTTATTCAAGGCTCCATTAACAATGGTATAGAAGAATCCGTGGCGAACGAAGTATTTGACTTGCTCGTATACTTCGCCGGCTATGGCTTTAATAAATCACATAGTGCGTCGTATGCGTATATCGCGTACCAAACGGCGTATTTGAAAGCCCACTATTTCCCTGAATTTATGCGTCGCAACGATGACTAGCTTCATGCAGAACATGCAGAAATTGACCTACTACATTAATGCCTGCAAGAAGCACAATGTTAAGGTACTAGGCCCAGATATTAACTATTCTGAGCGTAGTTTCGCCGTACAAGACGACGCTATTCGTTTCGGACTTGGCGGTATCAAGAATGTAGGGGACAACGCCATTGATCGCTTGATTCGTGAGCGCAATGAGCATGGTCTATATACGGATATCGTGGACTTCTGTAAACGGGTGGACAATAAGGTTGTTAATAAACGATTACTTGAAAGTCTCATTCGCTGCGTCGCTATGGATGGCTTTAAGGAAAATCGTAACCAATTATTGCACATGTATGAAAGCGCACAAGCCGTTGGTGCTAAAGAGCAAAAGGATGCCGCTATGGGCACTATGAACCTCTTTGGCGATATGGAAGAATCTGTCGATTTTTATCCCTGTTCCCAATGTGGAGGATTTATCGGAAGACGATAAATTAAAGGATGAAAAGGAATATACCGGCTTTTACATTACGGGGCATCCATTGCAAGGATATGCGAAGGAGTTGGAGGGCCTCTTTGAACTGGGTGCTCTCGTAGAAAATCCAGAGCAATACGATGGTCAAACCATTACCTCTGGCGGTCTCATCGAAAATAAATCAGACCGCATGACGAAGCGCAATGAGGTTATGTCCATTCTTCGCATTGAAGATTATTCTGGTGCGGCTAATGTAGTGGCATTCCCTAAGGTCTTTAGTCAAAGCCAGCAATTCATTGCAGTCGATATGATTGTTAAGGTAAAAGGCCGGGTTGATGCGGATGAAAAAGGTGTGCAAATCATTGCAGACCGTATTACGCCATTAAAGGTAAACTATGAGCAGGCAAAACAGGAAATGGCAATCCACATTTATAGCCAATATGATACACCAGAAAATAGCGAAGCCTTAAAACGCGTGTTGACTAGCACTGCTGGCTCTGTGCCAACGTCATTATATTTACACCGTCAACGAAAACGGATTAATCTGCCACCAAATATGTGCTTTGACCCTAGTGATGAATCCATCAGGGCTATTGAATCTATTTTAGGTGAAGGCTCCGTAGAGGTGCAATAACATATGTTGTGTGAGGCACAGATAGCTTTCACCAACATTGATATAATAAGAAATGAAAGATCCAATCTTGGATGTGCTTTCATAGGAGGAAAGATGAAACGTACAAAGATAGTCGTACTGTAGGGTCCGGGAACGGATAAACTTTGGTATCTTAGAAGATATGATGCGGGCGGGCATGAACGTAGTCTCGTTTTAACTTCTCACGGATCCCATGAAGAGCAAGCAGAACGCATGCAAATGGTGCGCGATGCAGCGATGATTGTGAATAAACCGATCGCATTATTGCTCGACACAAAAGGCCCTGAGGTTCGTCTCGGTCTATTTAAAGAAGGCAAGGTATTCCTCGAAGCTGGTCAACCATTTACGTTGACTACAGATGATGTGGAAGGCACAAAAGAGCTTAGCTCCGTGAACCACAAAGGTCTTACAGGTGATGTGTCCGTAGGGGATAAAATTCTATTGGCTGATGGGCTTGTAACACTTACCATCGATGCTATCGAAGGCAATAATATCATTACAACTGTTCAAAATAGTGGGGAAATCGGCAACCGCAAGCGTGTAGCCGTACCAGGTGTAGCACTAAAGCTTGCACCTGTATCTGAACAGGATGAAAGCGGACTTGCGCTGGCTGTCAACAAGGGGTAGACTTTGTACGCATCCTTCATGCAACGGGAGTAAAGAACAGTTGTGGCTATTCGTCGCATTCTTGAGTCTGAGAAAAAGATATCAAGATTATCGCGAAAATCGAAAATGCAGAAGGCGTTAAAAATATCGATGAAATCTTGGAAGTAGCTGATGGCCTCATGGTTGCGCGTGGCGATCTCGGTGTAGAAATCCCTGCAGAAGAAGTGCCAGTACTCAAAAGATGATGATTGAAAAATGCAATAACTTGGGTAAACCCGTTATTACGGCGACACAAATGCTCTGAGTCTATGATTCAAAAATCCACGTCCAACACGTGCGGAAGCAAGTGACGTAGCTAACGCCATTTTGGATGGTACCGATGCGATTATGTTATCTGGTGAAACAGCCAATGGTTCCTATCCTGTAGAAGCTGTTGCGACCATGACTCGCATTGCAGAGGTAACGGAAAAGGCTGCTATTTACGATAGCTATAGCCGCGCTCGTGAGGATGAAGAAATGACTACTACAAGCGCCGTATGCTTGGCTAGTGTGCGCGTAGCTCAAAATCTCGGGGCCGCAGCTATTTTGACATGTACTGAATCTGGCCACACCGCACTTAGCGTGGCGCGTCATCGTCCAGATTGTAAAATCATCGCTGTCACACCTCATGAGGAAACTATTCGTCGCATGCAATTATGCTGGGGCGTAGAGGCTATTAAGGGACATGAAATTATCAACTCCGATGAAATGGTAAAACAAGCCATTACTGGTGCGCTTGGTACTGGGGCTATCGAGTCTGGTGACCTTGTAGTTGTTACCGCTGGTATGCCATCCGGTGCAACCGGTACTACAAACATGATTCGCGTTCACATTGCAGGTCGAGTACTCTTGTCTGGCAATGGTATTTTACGTAAATCCGTTACAGGTAATGTATACATTGCGGCTAATCATAAGGGGTAATTATGAAAGTTTCAAAGATGGTGATATCCTTGTGGTAGGCACAATTGAGCCTGAATTGATGGCTATTGCCAAAACGAGCAGGTGGCATTATTGCCGTAGAAGATGGTTATACATCGGACAGCGCTATTGCGGGCATTACCTATGGTATTCCTGTTATCTTAGGCGCTAAAAATGCTCATGAAGTGCTCCTCGAAGGTCAAGAAGTGACTATCGATGGCGAACGTGGTAAGGTGTTTGCGGGCATTGCCAATGCTCGATAATCTCTATGAGTGATAATTAAATAAGGAGGGATAGTATGAATCCATATAATGTAACAGGACCTACTGCAGCTGAGGTTGCACAGGTTGAAAGTATCGTATCCCAACGATTAAAAGGCTCTTTCTTATGGATGGTTGTAGGCTTACTTACAACTATTGGTGTTGGCTTTGCTGCATTAGTGAATCCAAATTGGTTACGCTTTGCGTACCAAAATTTTAATATTATCTTATTAGTAGAGCTAGGTGTGGTATTCCTTTTTAGTGCTCGTGCATATTCTGCTAATGTAATGACGTTACGAGGTATGTTCTTCCTCTATAGTGCTTTGAATGGTCTCACATTGACTTTGGTATCATTGCGATACAATGTGTTTGATGTTGTTATTCCGGCGTTAATAGGTACGCTTGCTTTCTTCATTGGCTTTGCAGTGGTAGGGGCTACAACTAAACGTAATTTATCATCCCTTACACCATATGTGATGGCGGCATTGTTCGGCATGATCATCGTATCCTTGGTGATGATGGGGGCCCGCTTCTTTAACTGGACTGTACTCAGTGGCTTTAGTGATACTGTTAGTTTAGTTCTAGGTTATGTAGGTGTTGTAGTATTCTCTATCTTTACAGCTATCGATGTGAACCGCATTAAAAATAATGTGACACAAGTGGCGCTCATGGAGGATGAAACAATTTTAGACCGCATTGAAATCACAGGCGCTTTGAGCCTATACCTAGATTTCATTAACTTATTCTTATCCTTATTACGCATCTTTGGTAATAAGCGATAATAAAGGAGTTTGTATGGACGATAGAGAATGGCAAACCTTTGTTACTGTTGTCGATGAAGGCAATATTACAAGGGCTGCAGAAAAATTATTTTTATCGCAACCAGCGTTGAGTTATCGGTTGCGCCATATGGAAAAAGCCTTGGGCCATTCTCTGTTGTTGCGGACTGCTGAGGGGATTGCCCTCACGGCACAAGGCGAAATTTTCTATGATTACTGTAAGCGAATGATGCAAGAAGAAGAGGCTTTGGAGCACGCTATGAACTCCGCTTCTGGCAAGATTCAAGGGACATTTGAAAAATCGCATCATCTATCAACTTTTGCAGATTATGAACTACCTAGCTTTTATTGAGAGCTTTCACGAACAATATCCAGATGTTCATATTCAAGTGAAGACTGCTTTCAGCCATCAAGTGGTAAAAATGTTTAATACTGGTGACTGTATGGTCGCCTTTGCTCGTGGTGGCTATGACGTGTCTGGTGAAGTCTGAACTGTTACTAGCAGAGCCCTATTGTCTTGTATATAAAAGAATTAGTGTCACCTGAATCCTTAGTAAAGGTACCGTTCATTAAATACCAAACAGATGCATCGGTAGCAAATATTATCGAAACTTGGTGTGCAGAACATTTTGACGAGCCCCAAGTGTGGCGATGGACGTAAATTCTATGAGTACGTGTCGTCACTTTGTTCGTGCTGGTCTTGGTTGGTCTATCTTGACCTATATGGGACTTGGATCCTGTAAGGATAAAGATATTTATGTGAGTCCATTACGCAGTAAAAATGGTGAATATATCACCCGTGATACCAATATGGTGTACACAAAAAGATTCGGAAAATTTAATCGTTGTTAATACCTTTATTGAATATGTCCGTAACTATTACAAGGAACATACCGTTGTAGATAATAGTATATTTAGAGAATATAAGTCTTAGGAATTATCAATAGAGCATATCTATGAGGGTTTTCTAACTGTTTATCCATGCTGTTTCAGTATTGGACTTTTCGATATAATAGATAATAATAAAAGTGTCTCGAAAGAGAAATGCAGTATCATATAAGTGCATGTATACACCCTTTGGGGACGTATACATGCATTTTTCATTTGGGACTGTAAAACTATGTAAAAATGCATAAAAAGTATGATTGACAGATATAAAAGTTTTTATAACCCCTATAAAGGTAATCTATTATTCATATTTCTTTATAAACATTTATAATGAGTATAGACTTAATCAATGTAATCGACGTCGCGAACGGTTATGTTGTTGAAGACTAGATGATTTTATGTATGCCTAAGTTAATTCAGAAAGGTAAAGACACACATGAAAGACAAATTATGGCGCGTTGCCGTTATGGCTGCCATCGTCGCAATCGCATGGTTTGGTGGCACCCCAGAAGGGCTCAAACCACAAGTATGGCAATTATTTGGTATTTATTTAGCAACTATCGTAGGGCTTTGGTATTAAAAAACCATTCCCTGTTCCTATTACAGTATTATTAGGTGCTGCTACATCTTCTATTTTATTGAATAACACAAAGATGTATTAACTGGCTACAGTAACACAGCATTATGGTTAATCTTTGCAGCCTTCGCATTATCCGTTGCGTTTGGTAAAACTGGTCTTGGTCACCGCATTGCGTACCACTTAGTCCGTGCCTTTCGGTTCCACACGCATTGCGTCTTGGCTATGTAACAGCGCTTCTTGACTGATCTTGTCTCCAGCAACACATCTAATACAGCACGTGCAGCTGGTATCGTATATCCTATCAATTTGTCCATCGCAGAAGCTGTTGGTTCCTACCCTGGTGAAACTGCTAAAAAAACGCGGCGGCTGCTTTATCTTGCATGAATGGTTACTTCGCAACAAAGATTACGTCCTTCATGTTCTTAACAGCTATGGCTCCTAAACTGTGTTGGCACTGGATTTCATCACTAAGATTGACAGGCGTACTATGAACTGGGTTGAATGGGCAGTGGCTATGTACTACCTGGACTTTCGTAATGTTATTTGTATCCCTGTTCATCGTTTAGGCTACTGGATTGACCGTCCTGAAGCTGTAAAAAGAAATCGACAATAAGAAAATTGGCAGACGATGGGTCTAGCAAAATTAGGGACCTATGAAAAGTGTCTGAAAAAGTCTTGGCTGTTGTATTCATTCTTGCATCTTCGGTTGGGCCTGGCCTTCTATTGATATTTTTCCCAGCTATCGCTATTTGATTTGAGTCCCTACAGCAGTAGCATTAGTTGCTATGACTGTTGCATTTGTATCCGGCATCATCACATTGGGAAGATATGGTTCAAAACTAAAAGCTGCTTTGGAACACATTCATCTGGTTCGGTGCTATCCTTGGGCTTTATCCCATCAGCATTTTAACAAAAAGCTAAATTCTTTCGATGGCTTGCTACATTTATGGAAGCTATGAACTTTGGCACTAGATCGATGTCACCACTGCGTAGTATCCTTATTTCTGTAATCAGCGTTGTAATTCGTTACTTATTCGCTTCTAGTACTGCATATATCGCATCCAATGCTTCCCAGTATTCTTGACTGTAGGTATGGCAACACGGTGTTAACCCTATTATGTTTGGTCTAGTATTGCTTGGGTACAAACTGCTATGGTGGTCTCCGTAACTCACTACGGTGCATCTCCCTGGTCCTATCATCTACTCTGCAGGTTATAATAACATTAAAAGAATGGTGGACAGCTGGTGGTATCTCAGCGGTATTATGCTGGATTTTACTCTTTGTAATAGGTATCCCTTGGTGGACTTTTCATCGGTATGATTTAATCATCACTATAATGTTAGACTCATCATTGTTTTTTTTACGGCTTGGGATCAGACTTCGCGACGGTCTGGTACTTTGCCATTTGATATATGTTTTTAGTGAAAGGATGTAACATGGCACAATTAGTGAAAGCTGCGCAAGCAGGCTTCGACGAAAAAAATGATGCATTGGTTACGGTAGAACCGATTGCTAGCGGCATCGAAATCGAATTGACTTCCAAAGTTATGCGTCAATATGGCGACCAAATTAAATCTGTTATCTTGAATACAGTTAAAGAAGCTGGTTTTGACGGTGTAAAAGTAACTGTGCAAGATAAAAATGCTTGGGATTACACAATTAAAGCTCGCGTGTTGGGCGCATTAGAAAGGGGGAGCAAAGCATAATGGCTAACGATAAAACATTTCCAGAAGTAAAAACTAATCCGCTTACAGAAGCGGCTAAAAAACGCTTATCCCGTTCCATGATGTTCGTTCCTGGTAATACACCAAAAATGATTAACAGTGCTGATATCCACGGTTCTGACTCTATCATGATCGATATCGAAGATTCCGTGCCTATTACAGAAAAAGACACAGCTCGTCTTTTGACTGCAGAAGCATTGAAATCCCGTAAATTCCGCGCTGAAACTGTAGTTCGTATCAACCATCCTACACAAACACCTTATGGTTATGATGACCTTGATGTTATCGTTCCAGCAAAACCTGATATGATTCGTTTACCTAAAACTGAAGATGTTTCTGAAGTTGAAATCGTAGCGAAGAAAATTGAAGAAGTGGAAAAAGCTAATGGCTGGCCAGAAGGTACAATCAATATCATCGTAGCTATCGAATCCGTTCGTGGCTTATACAATGTTCGCGAAATCTGCCATGGCCCACGCGTAGTTGCTATCGCGCTTGGCGCTGAAGATTACCGCGCTGACCTTCGCACAGGCAAACATAAACCAGCTGTTGAATTGTTGTTCGCTCGTCAAACAATCCTTCATGCAGCACGCGAAGCAGGTATCCGCGTAATCGATACTGTATTCTCCGACGTGAAAGACCCTCAAGGCTTCCGCGAAGAAGTTGAATTCATTAAAGCATTGGGTTATGACGGCAAATCTTGCATCCACCCAAGCCAAATCAAAATTATCCACGAAGTATTCACTCCTGATGAAAAAGAAATCGCTCATTCCGTTAAGGTATTGAACAGCTATGCTGATGCATTGCGCAACAATAAAGGCGTAATCTCCGTAGATGGTAAAATGATCGATGGTCCTATCGTAGTTCGTGCACAACGCGTAGTTGATAAAGCACGTGCAGCAGGTATTAAAGTTGAATTAGAGGAAGGAGCAGAATACGATGTTAAATAAAGTAGGTCGCGATATCCCAACAAATATCCCAGCACTAGAAGGTCGCGAAGTATATCAAGGTGAATTCGCAATTGAACCTAAGGCTAAACGCGCAGGTAAACCTGTTCACATGAGCCGTGTTGGTACAAATAAAGTTCTTGCTTCCATCGATGAAGCAATTGAAAAAGCTGGCGTAAAAGATGGTATGACATTGTCCTTCCATCACCATTTGCGCAATGGCGACTATGTTATGAAAATGGTTATGGAACGCGTTCAAGCAAAAGGCATTAAAGATATTACAATCGCTTCTTCTTCCTTGTCCCCATGCCATGATTTCTTAGTAGAAATGATTCAAGACGGTACTGTTACAGCTCTCGAAACATCTGGTTTACGCGATCGTCTTGGTAAATTCTTAACACAAAACCCTGGCGTATTAAAACGCCCTGTAGTGATTCGTTCCCACGGTGGCCGTGCTCGCGCTATCGAATCTGGTGAAGTTCATATCGATGTAGCTTTTATGGCTGCTCCTACAGCTGACCCTCGTGGTAATGCTACTGGTCGTATGGGTAAATCCGCATGTGGTGCACTTGGCTATGCTAAAGTTGACTCTCACTATGCAGACAAAACTGTTATCATCACTGATAACCTAGTTGACTATGTACACAACTATGCTGTTCCTCAAACTGACGTAGATTATGTTGTTGAGGTTGAAAGCATCGGCGATCCAGAAGGTATTGCTTCTGGTGCAGTAGGTTTCACTAAGAACCCTATCCAAATTAAAATCGCTGAACTAGCTGGTGAATTCCTTGACCAAGCTGGTATCATTAAAGATGGTTTCGTATTCCAATTGGGCGCTGGTGGTGCTCCATTGACAGTTGCGAAATTCATCGCTGAAAAACTTCGCAAACGCGGTGAAGTAGGTGGCTTCGCTATCGGCGGTGCTACTGGTATCTTGACTGGTATGCTTGAAGAAGGCTTAATCAAAGCTATCTATGATACTCAAACATTCGATACTACTGCAGCTGCATCCTTGGATAAAAACCCTGCACACATCGAAATGTCCGCTTCCATGTACGCTAACCCATGGACTGACTGCACTACAAACTACCTAGACGTAGTATTCCTTGGTGCTACTGAAATCGACCTTGATTTCAACGTAAACGTAATGACTGACTCCAACGGTGTATTGATGGGTGCTTCTGGCGGTCACTCCGATACAGCAGCTGGTGCTAAATGCACAGTTATTACTTGCCCATTGATCCGCGGCCGCTTGCCAATGATCCGTGATAAAGTAGCAACTGTAATTACACCAGGCTCTTCCGTTGACGTACTTGTTACTGAATACGGTATCGCAATCAACCCAGCTCGTACTGATTTGATTGAACGCTTCAAAGATAGCAACTTGCCTATCTACACAATTGAAGAATTACAACAATTAGCATTCGACTTAGTTGGTAAACCACAAGATATCCCTGTATCTGACAAAGATGAAGATATCATCGCAATCGTAGAATATCGCGATGGTTCTATCATCGACGTGGTTCGTAAACCTTTATAATTGAGTAGGGGTTGGAGTCCGGTAGAGTCCGTTTGGGTTCCGCTGTCAACTCACCATCCCATGCTAATAAGTTAATACAAAGACCCGCTCCATGAGTCCGAGGACCATGGAGCGGGTCTTTGTATTTTTATGAATTGTAGGGCCGTAGGGAGGGGATAATGTGAGATTTTTACATAATAAATATAATGCTATGGGTGAAAATTTGGTCATTCATAAAGTTATAATATCTATATAAAAAGAATGTGATTATATATTAGGGGGATATCTATGTATCAATATAGGGCTAATGTAGAATTTGATATAGATGGATTAAAGGACTTTTATATAGATGACTTAATGGACTTTTTATAGATGACTTAATGGAGCAAGAATTAAATATTTACTTAATGGTTGAATGTTGGATTCAAGATTATATTGATATTAATGACATGTATATTAGAATGGTTGAAGATGGACATGAAATACTAGAATGGGAATCTTTTTCTTCCGAGTGAATTATCATATCGTAGTTTATTTGTGGCTAGCAATTATAAACTTGGATATAAAAAAATCAGTGTATTGATTATTTATATGCAAGATTTAAACAAGTTGTTGAAGGGGAACTTATAAGAAATTCTTTAATAGATAAATTAGAAATTGAACGAGTATATCTATTACAAAAACTCTATGCAAATTCTATTAAATTGTAATTATAACATTGATTTTGAGAAGTTTGTAAAACGATGGATGGCGATTTGTAGTACTGAATATCATCCTGTATACTATAAATTAAAAAGGTAATGTATTTATTGTATGAAGTTTGTATTATTTAATTTGGAGGTTAATGCCATGGGGAACTGTGTGGAGATTACAAACAAGAACAGATAGTAGCAGTGGAGAAAAAAATTTTCAAAGTATTGTTTAGATAATGATGTTGCTGCTTTTAGGGTGGAGTATTAAGGATGACCACATAAAAGAATTATAACCCTGAGGCTATAATTGAAATACAAGAAAAAAACGTAGAAAGATAAAAAAATCTTGATGAGTATTATGATGTTGTTAGAACGTATGGTTTATATGGAATAAATCATAAAAAACGTTTAGTCGCTGTTGATATGTTGACGGAAGTCGAAAAGGGCGACTATATTTGGATGCGTGATAATGGTATTTATTATTTAGGGCATGTAACTGAAAAATCTGAGTATATTTATAACAGTGATGATGATGCATTAGATTTTGATGCTGCTAATCAAATTACAGAGGTTAAGTGGGAACGGATTGGTGATGAAAGCCAGGTACCAGGTGCAGTAGCAACAGCTTTTATTCGCGGTCGAACTATACAACGTATAAATAAAGACTATATGTTTGAGTATGCTGAATATGCATTTTGGGGAAAAACCTTTGATATTAGAGAATTCAAAAGAAGAATTTTTACAACAATTATTTTATGATTGTTTATCTCCAAATGATTGTGAGGATTTAGTTTGTTTATATTTATATGATCGTAAAGGTTATGTGACAATCCCATCTACGAATAAAATTGCAACTGAGCTATATGAATGTGTATTAGTAAATCCAGAAAATGGGATGCTTGCATATCCTCAAGTTAAAAAAAGGAAATGTTGCTTTAGATTTTATTAAGTATATTGATTTGGTAGATGATCAGAAACGAAAAAAAGAAGTATATCTATTTACATCGGAAGGTGAGATAAAAAATTCCAATATTCAAAGTGATTCGATTCATATTATTGCTCCAAATGACTTATATCTATGGGTAAAAGTCTAAGATGGAAAGTGTAAATTATCTAATCCCTGAAGGTATTGTAAAATGGTATAAATTAATACACTCGTCAGAACAATAGTTAAAAATTAGGAGCGAGCATATGACTCAAGTATTTAAACAGGATTTAACGGATACGTCAGATCGTCCTGGTGGTATATTTTTTGTTGAGTTGTTGATGGCGGAGCATTGTGATATGCCTGACCGTGAGCATATGGTTGAGGTGTTTACAAAGCACTTGGGCACTGTTGATTGTTTTAGTTATGGTGTGGATTCAGCTGGTTTTGCACCTCAGAATTATAAGGTTCATTATGAGGATAATGATGCAGAGGTTCCACCAACATTGATGATTACCAAATGTGAGAAAATTGATAAACCTGTACTAGATGATTTTAATCGTAGTCAGGTATGGAATTGTCCCAATGTGGATGACTTGTTGGCAGAGTGCGAATATAGAGTATTTGCTACGGATATGTTAGCCGCTGGTTTAGAGTCTAAACAGCGTGCTGATATGCTCGTAAAGTATGTAGATGCTTTGCTAGAATTATATCCAGCGTGTAAAGCTGTTGTCTTTGGTCCATCACGTAAGTTTTTAAGTCGTGAATCGATTGAAAATCATCCAGATAAGGCTGTCACTCGTTTTATTGATTATGCTGTTAATGTGCGATATTTTAACATTCAGGGAACAGAAGATATGATGGTTGATTCTGTGGGGATGAGTACCTTATTCTTGCCTGATGTGCAGTATCACTTTCATGGTATGAATCCTGATGATGTAGTTATTCATGCATATAATATGTTGTATTTTATTTTAGAAAATGATAATATTGTTGGTGATGGTGATACTATTAGCGGCCTAGAGAATGGGGAATTGGATTCAAAAGTGCAATGGACATTGCCGTATGAGGATTCCCTAGTTCAACCGGTGAGAGCAGTGCTTGATGTAAATATGGGCGAATATGCATCGGGCACTCGTTAGTTGTTAATCGATGAAAGGTGTGAACATTATGAGTAATCAACGTATTTTTGATATGGAACTTGTGAAAGTTGAGAGTTTGGAGAAAGCTGTTAGGACGCCATTTTATCAAACTGATTCCACAGGTGGTTCAGTTTGGGTTATTAAACCTGGTCAAACCTTACCAAAGCATTATCATCATAATTCTGATGATATATGGGTTATATTGCAAGGGACAGGGGTGTTTTATCCAACGCCGGATACCGAGGTGCCTTTTACAAAGGGACAAGTTATAGTATCTAAAAAGGGTGAATGTCATGGTGCAAAAAATACTGGAACGGAAGATATTGTCTTTGTGAGTATCGTTGCTCCGGTGCCGTCTGATTATGATCCTGTTACTACTAATTAATATGAAAGTACTTTATAGTATTTTCTTATCTTTGTGATAGAGATATATTTATACTATAAAGTGCTTTTTATTTCTATCAGTCATTCTAGCAAATATACCTTTTTCTATTTTTAGATGCCATTATTTTGGTGTTACTATTCCTATTTGTTATTTCTATATTCTATATAATTCCATTGACAGAGGACTTTTTGTTTCTCTTAAGATAGTAAGGTATGTAATATCTTAAGTAGTAGAAAGGAATTATATGAACTCATCTACACCAGAGCCTCAAAAGTGGGGCCATCGATTTTCAAAGACTTTTACGAAAGCGGCGTATGCTCCACGTAGTCTTACCATTTATTTATTGTTTCTATTATTGCCTTCTTAGATCGCGTTAATATTGCCTATGCAGGCTTGACCATGAAAGAGAATTTACCATGGTTAACACCAGAGGTATTCGGTATGAGGGCCGGTATTTTTCTTTATTGGCTATGTATTATTTGAAGTCCCTGCATCTCTAATCGCTGCGCGCTGTAATGCTATGCATTGGGTGGCACGTATTATGTTTAGTTGGGGACTAGTCTGTATTCTTATGACGACGATGACCACAGAGTTGGAGTTTTATATTTATCGATTCTTACTCGGTCTATGTGAAGCCTCTTTATATCCTGTAATTTATTCATTACTCATTCCAAATTGGTTCTTGCCGAAGGAACGTGCGAAAGCAATCTCCTTGATGTTAACATCTTTATTGTTCTCTAACATCATCGGTGGTCCATTGGCAGGGTATCTTTATTGATACAACATTCTTTGGCCTACATGGTTGGCGTACACTCTTTATCGTTGAAGCCATTCCAGCTGTAATCTTTGCGTTCATTTTCGCTTTCTGGATGAAAGAACGCCCAGATCATGCATCTTGGGTAACTGATGCAGAGAAAGCGTATATTAAGGCTGAACTTGAAAAAGAAGAGCAACAAAAGCAAGCTGTAAAGAAATATACCACATGGCAAGCTTTAAAAGATCCAAAAGTATTGCGTTTAGCGTTAATTTACTTCTTATGGGTTATTGGTTTCTGGGGCTTTAGTTTCTGGATGCCTCAAGTTCTTAAAAGCTTATCTGGTTGGCCACCAAGTGTTGTAGCATGGTCTATTGCGATTCCAATGTCTGCTGCATTACTTGTACAAGTATATTGTGGTTACTCCTCTGAAAAGCGCAATGAAAAACGTTGGCATGTTGCTACAACATTATTCATTGGTACTATTGGCTTCTTAGCAACGCCACATAGTCCATCTCCAGAAGTTAGCTTATTCTTTATCTGCTTAACTGCAGTAGGTGTTTACGGTGGTATGGGTGTATGGTGGACCATGCCAACAACCTTCTTATCTGGCGCTGCTGCAGCGGGGGCGATGGGACTCATTAACTCTTCAGGTAACATGGGGGGCTGGGTAGGTCCTTATATGCTTGGATTCATCAATGGTCACACTGGTAGCTTTGCTTATGGTTACTATGTAATGGGGGCTTGTATGTTCCTTGCTGGTCTATTAATTTTGACACTTCCAAAATCTATGGAACATAAAGAGGATTAAGTAGAGCTATATTATAGATAACTAGATTATAGACAACTAATAGGAAAAATATTTAACAGAATGCTTCAATGGTGTGATTTTTGGATACTATTCAATTTTATGTTACAATTTACAAAATAGTATTATTTAAACTTGAGGAGACAGAATATTGAAAGAGTGTAGACCTAAGTTTGATGAAAATTACATCATTTGATGAATTTAAAAAAATATTATTGGTATCGTGATGAACTTTCACAAATATGTAAATCATTAGGGATTAGAATATGAGGGGAACAAAAACAAGAACTCAATCATATTATTGAGCAGTACTTTAAAGGCGATTTAATTAAAAAAATCATCAATAAAAAAATAGAAGAAGGCAAAGTGGAAACTATTACTTTAGATACACCATTACTTGAATGTAATTTTTCCTTTAATACGAAGTTTAGAGAATATTTCTCTGATTTAATAGGTGTTTCACGATTTAAATTTAATGCTGATATAGCTACTGCTTGGAGAAAAAGTAAAAAGTGATACAAAGCTTTACAATTGGAGATTTGCTGAAAGTATATTATGGTGAATCAGATTATGCAAAGTATGATAATTCAGTTTGTCAATGGAATCAATTTTTTTAAGGATTTTTTTGTGCAGATGAATCTAGTGGCAATTATTCGAATAAATTAAAAAGTAGCATCTATTATTTGGAAAGAGGTCAGAGATTCAAAAATGAAAAAAATTTATTCAAAGGAGCTTTTAAGTGAATATGCATATAAATTAGAAGCGTATCACAAGTAGAAGCAACTTGTCATTGCAGAGACGTATGGGAAAAACTAGCAATTAAATCTATAATAGAATAACGATAAAAAGCACCTTATATCCTATGAGAAGAGTCATTTGTGATGACTTTTGTAGGTATGTAAGGTGCTTTTATTATTCTGATTTCTTTATTGATTTTGTTTTGTTACATCAGGCACTTTCCCAGGATTCATATCGAGGTTTAGATCTGTGGATTTGAATGGGCGTGGGTTTGCCTCTGGTGGTTGTACTTTGAGCTCTGGATGCAACCATTGTAGTTGTTTTAGTTCCCAGTCGTACTTAGCACCGTCATTTTTGTAGTTGACGAATATCTTTTAGGATTTCGTCTAGTTGATCACTATGCTTTATTAGCCATCCCTTCAAGAATGTAAAGACGACCTGCTACACTGTCGATGGTAGAGCCATCGTGGTCTTCATCGACACGCCATTGTAATTCAGAGATTTGTACTTTGCTGGAATATGATAACGATAATCAGCACTATGATAACGCCCACATGGGCGCTTTCTTTAACTTTCAAAAGGGCTCGCAATTTAGATGCGAGCCCAGATGGTTTGTTCATTATTTGACGATCCTCGAGTTGTAGATCCAGGTAATGGTAATTTGGGTTTACGAAAGTCTAACCACAAGCGAGAAGCGTGGGAGAGGTAATGACCCTTTTTCCAAATTACATAAAGGTATGAATAATTTCAGGTACGAGAGGTCTTACGACAACCTTAGAACCAACCTCTGTATTTTCACCCTACCTCAGGGCAGAGGCGAGATGGTAATAATGCGATAGCAAGGTTTGCACTAACTGTTTGTAACATGAGATCACGTTGGCTTGTTTCAAACACGATATGCAGGTTGGAAAGCCGGTGTGTTTACAAGCTTTGATGATTTCATCATGTAAAGTTGAAATCGTCTTTATGAAGTACAAAAGGATTCATCAGCTAGCATTTCTAAGCGAATTTCTGTTTCTTTTTGCAAAGGGCTAGATTTTGGGAATGATAACGGATAATGGGTCAGATGTGAGATAGAAAGGATTCAAATTCTTTAGGGGTTTGGTTTTAGTACAGATGATGCCAATATCAATCAAACCTTCTTGAACGCTGATCTCAACCTTTCTTTAGAACCTTGTTCGTAGAGTTCCAATTCGATTTGTGGATATACCTTTTTAAATTCACCTAATAACTGCGCAAAAATGGGAGCATCAGTAATTGGTGGAATACCAATTCTGATGGAACCTTGCTCCAAACGAAACTCGTTTTCAAAATCAGTTTTTAGATGTTCAAACATAAACACAACGCGTTTAGCGTGGGTTAAAGAAAGATGGTACCTCCATCAGTAGAGTTCTACAGATTTAGCATTACGCATGAAGAGAACAACACCAAGTTCGTCTTCTAAAGCTTTGATTGTACGGCTGATTGCAGATTGGGAGATGTGTAAATTCCTTGCAGCCTTACTAAAAGCTTTTTTTGATCAGCTACTTCAACGAAGTATTTTCAAATGATGAAAATCCATAATTAACCCCCTAATAAAAAAAATACAAACTTGGTTATAGGACGTGACCTAACTAAATGAGAATAGTTATTACTGTAATGCAATTAGCTATTACTTTATGTAAAAGCATGGATAGCAATATTGGCAAAGCGACAGTCACTGTATGTGTTGCGTTGATAGAGCTCAGCACGTTATAATTAGCATATAGGGCTATATCAAGTTATGATATTAGGAATTATGGTTGTGCCCATCACAAAAAAGTATGCTCACACATAATGCCATATATATATAACATATATATTATTGCATTATTTTTTTCATGTACGCAAGTTTGTAATGGTTGTTATTCCTAAACATAATGATAGATTAAGCAAGTGTTCTATTTTTTTGCTAAATGCTTAAGGAGGCAATAATCACATGAGTCGTAAATTTAAAAACTATGGACGGCAACCAAGCGGCTGCTCACGTTTCTTATGGTTTTACAGAAGTTGCTGCGATTTATCCCAATCACTCCATCTTCTCCAATGCCAGAACACATTGATGAATGGGCTGCATCTGGTCGAAAAACATCTTCAGCAACACTGTTCAAGTTGTAGAAATGCAATCTGAAGCAGAGTGCTGCTGCTGCATCCCACGGTTCTTTACAAGCTGGTGCATTAACAACAACTTTCACATCTTCCCAAGGTTTGTTATTGATGCTTCCTAACTTATATAAAGTAGCAGGCGAATTACTTCCAGGTGTATTCAAGTAGCTGCTCGTGCATTGGCTGCACATGCTTTGGCTATCTTTGGTGACCACCAAGACGTAATGGCTGCTCGTGCAGACTGAGCTGTGCTATGTTAGCTGAATCCTCTGTACAAGAAGTAATGGACTTGTCCGCTGTAGCTCACTTGACAGCTATTAAAACTCGCGTACCTTTCATCAACTTCTTTGACGGTTTCCGTACATCCCATGAAATTCAAAAAAATTCAAATCTGGGACTATGAAGATTTAAAACCATTAGTTGACATGGATGCTGTTAAAGCTTTCCGTAAAAATGCTTTGAAATCCCAGATGCTCCTGTAACTCGTGGTACTGCAGAAAACCCTGACGTTTACTTCCAACATCGTGAAGCATCCAACAAATTCTACTTGAACGTTCCTGACGTTGTAGAACACTACATGAACAGAAAGTTAACAAATTGGCTGGTACTAACTACCAATTGTTCAACTACCATAGGTGCTCCTGATGCTACTGACGTTGTTGTAACTATGGGTTCTTCCGCTCAAGTTGTAGAATCCACTGTGGATTACCTCAACAAATTGGGTCGCTAAAGTTGGTTTTCATCAACGTTCATTTGTTCCGTCCATTCGCAACAGATCGTTTGTTGAAAGCTCTTCCTAAAACTGTAGAACGCATTGCAGTTCTTGACCGTACTAAAAGAACCAGGTGCTTTGGCTGAACCATTGTTCTTAGACGTTCAAGCTGCTGTAGTTGACGGTGGCCGTAATGTAAAAAGTTATCGCTGGTCGTTATGGTTTGAGCTCCAAAGACGTTATCCCTGCAGATATCGTTGCTGTATTCGATAACTTAGACTGCTGAAAATGGTAGAAATTCTTCACATTGGGTATCAATGATGATGTTACATTCTTGTCCTTGGATCGTGCTGAAGGCGTAGAAGTTGAAACTCCTGGTTTGACTGAATGTAAATTCTGGGGCTTCGGTTCTGACGGTACTGTAGGTGCGAATAAATCCGCTATCAAAATCATCGGTGACCACACTGATATGTATGCTCAAGCATACTTTGACTACGACTCCAAAAAATCTGGTGGCGTAACAATGTCTCACCTTCGTTTTGGTAAAAACCCAATCAACTTACCTTACTTGATTACTGAACCTCAATTCGTAGCATGTCACCGTCAATCTTATGTACATGAATACGACTTGATTCGCAGTATCAAAAAAAGGCGGTACATTCTTATTGAACTGTACTTGGTCTCCTGAAGAATTGGATGAACATTTACCTGCTAAATTACGTCGTCAAATCGCAGAAAAAGAATTGAACTTCTACATCATCAATGCTGCGAAAATCGCTTCCGAAATCGGTTTGGGCGGTCGTATCAACATGGTAACTCAAGCTGCATTCTTCAAATTGACTGAAATCATCCCTGTAGATGATGCTGTTAAATACTTGAAAGAATCCGTAGTAACTTCTTACGGTAAAAAGGTCAAAATATCGTTGACATGAACAATGCTGCTATCGATCAAGGCGTTGGCGCTTTGGTAAAAGTAGATGTTCCTGCTGAGCTGGAAAAGACGCTGTTGATGATGGCAATCATGCAGTTAAACCTAGGTTGTGAATCTTGCCCATCCTTTCGTTCAAAATATTGCACAACCAATCAATGCACAAGCTGGTTATGATCTTCCTGTATCCACATTCTCTGGCTACGAAGATGGTACATTACCTGCTGGTACTGCTAAATTCGAAAAAAACGCGGTCCTGCATTGTTCGTTCCAAAATGGTTGCCTGAAAACTGTATTCAATGTAACCAATGTTCCTTCGTATGTCCACATGCTACAATTCGTCCAATCTTTGGCAACTGAAGCAGAAGTGGCTGCAGCTCCAGAACATTTCGATACAATCCCCTGCATTGGGCGCTAAAGACCTTCAATTCCGTATCGCTGTATCCCCATTAGATTGCTTGGGTTGCGGTAACTGTGTTGATATCTGTCCAGCTCCTAGAGGCAAAAGCTATCGTGATGACATCCATCGATTCCGAAATCGAACAAGCTGAAGCTTGGAACTATGGTGTTAACCTTCCTGTAAAAAGAAAAACCCTATGAAGAAGGAAACTGTTAAAGGGTTCCCAATTTGAACAACCATTGTTCGAATTCTCCGGTGCTTGTGCAGGTTGTGGTGAAACTCCTTACGCTAAATTGTTAACTCAATTGTTCGGTGACCGTATGATGATTGCCAATGCAACTGGTTGTTCCTCCATTTGGGGTGCTTCCATGCCTGCATCTCCATACACAACTAACCAACAAGGTCATGGTCCTTCTTGGGCAAACTCCTTGTTCGAAGATAATGCTGAGTATGGTTATGGTATGTACATCGGCGTTAAGAAAATTCGTCAACAATTAGTAGAATTGGCTTCTAAAGCAGTTGAAACTGCTACTGGCGAATTGAAAGAAGCTTTGGAACAATGGATTGAATTCGCTAACCTTGGTGCAGCTACTCGTCAACGTTCCGAACGTTTGGTAGCAGCTATCGAAGCTGAAGGCGCTACAACTCCTGAATTGAAAGAAATTCTTGAGAAAAAAACAATTCTTAATCAAACGTTCTCACTGGATCTTCGGTGGTGACGGTTGGGCATACGATATCGGCTTCGGCGGTGTTGACCATGTATTAGCTTCTGGCGAAGACATCAACATCTTCGTATTCGATACTGAAGTATACTCCAACACTGGTGGTCAAGCTTCCAAATCCACTAACGTAGCAGCAGTTGCTCAATTCGCAGCTTCTGGTAAACGTACTAAGAAGAAAGACCTTGGCATGATGGCTATGTCTTATGGTTATGTATACGTAGCACAAGTAGCTATGGGTGCAGATAAAAACCAATTGATGAAAGCTGTTGCAGAAGCTGAAGCATATCCAGGTCCATCCTTGATTATCGCTTACAGCCCATGTATCAACCATGGTATCAAAGCTGGTATGGGTAAAGCTCAAGAAGAACAACGTAAAGCAGTTGCAGCTGGTTACTGGGATCTTTACAGATACAACCCTCAACTTAAAGAAGAAGGTAAAAATCCATTCTCCTTGGATTCCAAAGAACCAACTGAAAGCTTCCAAGACTTCCTTAAAGGTGAAGTACGTTACGCTTCCTTGGCTAAAGCGGCTCCAGACGTGGCAGAAGAATTGTTCGCTAAAACTGAACAAGACGCTAAAGAACGTCGCTTAAGCTATGTTCGTTTACAAAAAGGTTTTGAAGACGTAAAATAATTCGTTATTTAACGACTGAAAACTATATGAGCACCCTTTCGAGGGTGCCTCTTTTTATATCAAATTTAGTTTTCTAAATATCATATTAAGTATCTTCCATAAATCAGTTATAGTGCTAGTTGCTATTGTATTACTTACGTATTAACTGCTTAAAACATAGGTAATATACTAGGAATTTGGTATAATGATAAGGAGTCATGCATAATTTTTAGTAATACATATTTTGGGATAATTCTAATATTAAATATAGAGGTACATATGGCTAAGGATAATACACAAATGACAACGGAAGACATGCAACAAACGATATATAAAGAGTTAGGCTATAAATCCTATCCATTTCCTTTTACGACGCCGGCCTATTTAGAAGCGTATGGTGCTCTTGTAGGGACTAAATACTCCACCTGCGAAGACAGCTCGCGTTCTTGAACTAGGGTGCTACTTATGGCGGTAATATTATTTCTCAAGCCGTATTTAATCCAGAGGCGACCTTTGTAGGGATTGAGCTTTCACAAGACCAAGTAGAGAAGGGCAATCAAATCATCAGTGATGCCAAACTAGATAATGTATCCTTGATACAAGAAACATCTTGAATTTTGAGAATCGATGGGGACCTTCGATTACATTAGTGCCCATGGATTCTACTCTTGGATTAGTGATGAAATGAAGGATAAATTGCTCAATATTATTTCTAGTCATTTGGCTGATAATGGCATTGCCTATGTGTCGTACAATACGTATCCAGGCTGGCATACCATGGAAGAGGTTCGTCAGCTTATGCTATTTGCTAATCGTGGCCAAGATAAGTTGACCCATAAGGAAAAGGTGTTGCGCGGGAAGACTGTAGGCAGTCTTGTAGGTGCTCAAATTCTTAACTATGATAATCTTAAAGAACGAAATAGTAAATTCCTTGGTGCATTGCGCTCTATTATGCAAAAGGATGACTATTATGTAGGTCATGATCATCTAGAGCCTCATAATGATCCATGCTATTTCTATCAATTCAATGATCATTTGAAAGCGCATGATCTTGCGTATGTATGCGATGCAGACCTTACACTATCTATGGTTCGTACCTATGATGAAAGTATTGCAGCTAAACTTGAGCAATTGGCACCTAATAGTCAAGTGGATCAAGAACAATATTTAGATTTTATACTAGATACGACATTCCGCAAGTCTATTATTTGTAAAAGCTAGCGTTTGCAAAGATATCAACTTTGCTGTTGCAAATCCGGCTGAAGTGAATACAATTCCTGTACGTACTATTGTAAATAGCTTTGTTTTCCAAATTCTCTTTGATGAGGAAGCACTAGAAATGTTTGAAAAATGAGCTCGTAAGAGATACGTTCCAAGCTCTAATCAAAGACGGATGGTACATTTCAATATGATTGAGGGCCCTCGCTATTTTTGAAAGCGGCTCATGAGGGCTGACTAATGCATCTGATGATGAATTAGAACCTGCTGTATGTAGCTTGTATAAAGCCGTAGTAGAGCATATGGTGCGCGAGTGGTATTCGCTTTCTATAAAACATTCCTGTAAAAGAGAAGAGTATATGGAGGGCTTATCTTATATCCTGCCCGTTTTACAAACTTTGTAAAAGCTATTGTTCATGGTGGCAGTGAATATATGTATGGAGCAGATATGTTCAATGATGCTATTGGTGATATTTCTGAAGAGGATTTATTATTTATGGAGTTGTTGAACAAACCAAAAGCGAAATCTACGGTAATTAAAAAGATTAAAGATGCTCTCTTTAGTGCAGATCCCGTCTCAACCTACAAAAGCATCAAAATGCCATGGCTGAAGCTTTTTATAATGAATTAACAACGCGCATGGAACATTTGGGCTTTGTTAGAAGTAAGAAAACAGGTAGTATTTCCTAAGTGATAGCTCCCTTTATTTGATTCTGTTGCTATGGGTCTGTATTATATTCTGCTGATTTTATAGTTAAAATAGAAACCCGTTACACTTATAACTATATATGTACTAAGTGTTAACGGGTTTTATTATATAATTAAATTTACTTTTTATTTTTATATTTATTACTTTTAGTTATTTTTATATTGCTGAAAAAGTATAGTAAATCGATAATTTTAATGAGGAAAAAAATGAACCGTTCATGAAAGTATGGTATAATGTGTTTGGGTATTTTGTAAATATCATCCGATGTGTTGTGGATGATTCTATAAATTGTATTAGTTGATAAAGGTGTATTAATTGTATTATTTGTAAAAGGAGTCTTTTATGGCATCTAAAAAGGCAGTTCTAGTATACATACTGGAAATCCTGAAAGACGAAACAGATGCTAATCATACGTTATCTCAAGAGGAGATTCGCAGTATATTAGCCGAACGGTACGAGGTATCCGTCGATCGGAAAAACCTTAGGCCGTCATTTAAATGATTTATATGAATCTGGAGATTTTGGTATTCAATGTGAAGAGTCTGCTGTGGGGAGCAGATGGCACCATTCGACGTACTGATTTCTATATGATTCATACCTTTGAAGATTCTGAATTGCGGTTATTGATTGATGGTATATTGGCATCTCGCCATATTACTGCATCTCAACGTAAAGATTTAATCGGGCGTGTTGCAAAATTGGGTAGCTCCTATTTTAAGCCTCATGGTATTGATATTGAAAGTAATACGGAGTACCTTCATAGAAGCCAAGATTTATTTCTTAATATTGATCTCATAGAAGAAGCAATACAAAAGGGTAGAAAAATTTCGTTGGCCTATTGCCAACCAGATGTGGATAAGCGATTACACATTAATCTTGGCCCAGATCATAAGGAACGGAAGTATGTATTTAACCCATTCCAACTAGTAATGAATCGAGGTCATTATTACTTGGTGGGAAATCACGAAAATTATGATGACATGTCTACATTACGTGTCGATCGAATTGCACATGTTACGGTGCTAAATGAACGTAGAAAACCTTTACGGGAGATAAAGGGATATCAACAACAACGCACCTTTAACGTGTCACAATACGTAAAGGAACATATTTATATGTTCGGCGGTGAATCTATTACTGTTACGTTTAAAGCTAAACGTTCCATTGTAAATCAAATTTTAGATTGGTTCGATGGCAATGTAGAGTTTACGAATATAACAGCCGATAATGTTGTATGCCGTGTACGTGTTAATCATGACGCCTTTAAATATTGGGCGCTCAATATATGCAAAAGTGTAAAGTGCTTACTCCAGCCTCTTTTAGTGACAGAGGTAAAAGCCGCAATTGAGGAAGGTTTACTCAATACTCATAAATAAAAAGCTAGTTGATCGGTGAATCAACTAGCTTTTTATATTTCTTATAGAACGTGCATTTTTCTGCTTCTCTATAGTCTTTTAGAACCGGACGTGGAGGCAATTTACCCATGAGGGCTCACAATATAGATTGCGATAGAAGAGAAGATGAAGCCTGGCACAATTTCGTATAGGCCAAAGAATCCAAATTGTTTCCAAATGAGTACTGTCAAACCACCTACAACAATACCAGCGATACAGCCGTGACGTGTCATGCGCTTCCAGAACAAAGAGAACAAGATAGCTGGACCGAAGGCTGCGCCGAAGCCTGCCCAAGCATAGGCTACCATCGTCAAGATATAGCTGTCTGGGTCCATTGCCATATAGATGGCAACCAATGCCACTAGAAGTACTACGATACGGCTTACTAATACAAGCTCTTTATCGCTTGCTTTTGGATGGATGATATTAGCATAGAAGTCATTAGAAATAGCAGAGGCTGTTACTAATAATTGAGCAGATGCGGTACTCATAATAGCGGCCAATACAGCGGACCAGATAAGGCCTGCTACAAATGGAGTAAAGAGCCGTTCAGTCATGATGAGGAATACTGTTTCTGCATCTGTGCCAACCAATTTGTCTGGTAACATATATACATGACCAATGAGACCTACAGCGATAGCGCCATAAGGGATAAGATAACCCATACCATGGCGATGTTCGTAGATTTCTTAAGCTCTTTTCGCATCAGAGATAGCCATAAAGCGCACTAGGATGTGAGGTTGACCGAAGTAGCCAAGACCCCAACCGAGAGAAGAAATTAGGCCGATAGCCCAAGTAAACCAATCAGACGGATTACCAAACAAGCTAAGTCCTTGTGGAAACTCATGTTGGATGAGTTGGAATGTTTCAATAGGGCCACCCATGTACATGGCTGCTGTAATTGGTACTGCCAAGATGGCAAAGAACATTAATGCGCCTTGAATACAGTCTGTCCAAGATACGGCAAGGAATCCGCCAAGGAAGGTATAAAATACGACGATGCCGGCGGTGATAAAGAGGGATACGGTGTAATCAAGACCAAAAATGGTATTGAACAATTTGCCCCCTGCCACAAAGCCCGATGATGTATAAATCAAGAAGAAAATCAAGATAAATAAGGCGGAAATGACAGCTACCGAATGAGACTGATCGTGGAAACGATTCTTCAAATAATCCGGTAATGTCAAGCTATCACTGGCTACCTCAGTATGGTTACGTAAGCGTCTAGAAACGAATTTCCAGTTCGCCCATGTGCCTAATGTGAGGCCTACGGCAATCCATACACCAGAAATCCCCGTAGTATACGCTAGACCAGGCACACCCATGAGCATCCAACCACTCATATCTGATGCCTCTGCACTGAGTGCTGTGATCCATGGTCCTAGTTGTCGGCCACCGAGGATGTAATCACCAATGCTGTTTGATTTGCGATAGTAGTAGACCCCGATATACATCATGAGTCCTAGGTATAAAGGCAAAGGCGATAATAATCATTAAGTTGTCTTGTGTCATGCCTATATAAGACCTCCTTAGGTTCTAGTTATATTCTATAGTATAGTAAATAATTTTTTTATTGTACCACATATTAGTACTTTAGAGGGTAAAAATTTGGTGATATCAACAAGATTCCTATACCAATTTAGCCCTATATACTTTAGAGATACGCATTAGATTGTTACTTGTGAAATCATATACTAATGAATCCCATACCGAACGAAATATGATAAAATAAAAGAATGAAAAAAACGATATTTCGTATTGGGTGTACAGAAATATCCTCAGTAGTAATCGAATCACTGTATAGTATTTATATTTCTGGAACGTGAAAGGAGGACCTTATGGAACAACAGGTAGGTACTAAGCATAGAGTACCTAAACCGCATCAAGTTGTGACGAAACAACAAGCGTTGCGCATGTTGGAGACCTACTTTGGGTATACCTCCTTTAGACCGGCTCAAGAGGCTCCTATTGCATCCTTGTTGCGGAATGAAGATGTAATTGGAATTATGCCGACAGGGGCTGGAAAGTCTATCTGCTTTCCAGATACCCTGCACTCTGTAAGGCAGGGCTTGACTATCGTGTTTTTCTCCTTATTTCTCTTATGAAAGACCAAGTGGATGGTCTCTTGGTGCAGAATATACCAGCGGCACTCATCAATAGTACACTTACACAATCTGAGTTTAATAAAACCATGTACGAAGTACGCAGTGGTAAGATTAAACTCTTATATATTGCACCAGAGCGGTTGAGCTCTAATTTTTCTGTAATGTACTGCGAGCGTTACCGATTGCTCAAGTCATTGTAGATGAGGCTCACTGTATCTCTGAGTGGGGTCATGACTTTTGAGACCGTCTTATCGCCTTATCGGTGAGTGGCTCGATTCATTGCCAAAGAGACCTATCGTGGGGGCTTTCACAGCGACGGCGACGAAATATGTAGAAAACGATATAAAAAAATTATTAGGCCTAGATAAGGCTAATGTATACGTGACGGGTTTTGATCGGCCTAATTTATCCTTCTCTGTTATCCGCACACCAAAGCGGATGGATTACGTTGTTCATTATGTGCGTCAGCACGTCAATGAAAATGGCATTATCTACTGTGCAACGCGCAAGGATGTAGATCGTGTGTATGAAAATTTAACCCGTGTGGGCATCAAAGCGGGCCATTACCATGGGGGGCTCAACGACGAGGTGCGCCGTGAAATGCAGAATGCCTACGCAGACGATAAATTACAGGTTATGGTGGCTACCAATGCCTTTGGTATGGGCATTGATAAAAGTAATGTACGTTATGTGCTACATTATCAAATGCCGCGTAATATGGAGTCCTATTATCAGGAGGCAGGACGAGCTGGCCGTGATGGGGCACCTGCTGAATGTATCTTGCTTTATAGTGGGCAGGATGTACAGGTTCATAAGTATTTGATTGAACAGTCTATCGAAACGCCGGAACGACAGAATGTGGAGCTACGTAAATTACAGTCCATGATTGATTACTGTTTCTGTAGTAATTGCTTGCGTAAATATATGCTTAATTACTTTGGTGAAAGTACTGTTTGGATAACCTGTGATAATTGCGGCTCTTGTAAGAGGGCTCTGCTGATAAGGTCAATGTTACGAAAGAAGCAAAGGCTATTTTTCCGTGCCATCATGGGCACCGATGAGCGATATGGGGCATCAATGATAACCTCTATCGTCCGCGGAGAGCGAACGGATCGGATTATGCGTGCTGGTCATGATGCATTGCCAGTCTTTGGCTTATTGAGCAATGTAGATGAAAAATCTATTAAAGGGCTTATTCAACAGTTTGTGGCATCTGGTTACTTGCGCAGTTCGACTGGAAAATACCCTATATTATCCTTAACGGCTGGTGCAGAGGAAGTGCTAGCAGGTCATAAAGAGGTAGAGGAAATTAGACAACATGTGTCTGTGCCTTCTCGCAACAGTAAGTCTGCTGCCTCAGTGGTGCGAGGAAAATCCAGCTCTACATCGGGTGGCTTATTTGAACATTTACGTCAACATCGCAAAACGCTTGGCAGAAAAAAGCGGGTCTTAGACCGTATCTTATCTTCCCTGACACAGTACTCATAGATTTGGCAAATTTACGACCTACAACATTAGGTGAGTTTGGCAATGTTAAAGGCGTAGGGGAAGCAAAATTAAAAAAATATGGACTTACCTTTTTACAGGCCATTGCAGAATATAAGGGATAATAAATTTTTACTGTATATATGGTAGTACTGTATATTTTTTTAGTATGATAGTACTATATATTTTAGTATGATAGTACTATATATTTTAGTAAGATTAGCAAGATATACGTTAGTATTTTTTTGGCTTATTATAAATAGATCTAGGGGGATAAATGAGCTTAGCAGATACACAATACCTCGGTATTATTGAAAATATTTTAGATCATGGCATTTATGGTCAAAATCGCACAGGCATTGCAACGTACAAATTGCCTCAACAAATCATGCAATTTGACTTGCAAGAGGAATTTCCAATTTTAACCACTAAATTTGTAGCTTTCAAAACAGCTGTAAAAAGAATTATTGTGGATTTGGCAAATGCAGTCCAATGACGTGCGCAAATTGCAAGAAATGAATGTGCACGTATGGGATGAATGGATGCGTGAAGATGGTACTATTGGTAAAGCATATGGCTACCAAATTGCAAAGTACAAACAACTAGATAAGCTCATCAAAACGATTAAAGAAGATCCTGATAGCCGCCGAATGATAGTAACCCTTTGGAATATTGAAGATTTAGAGGATATGGCGTTACAACCATGTGCGTATGAAACCTTATGGGATGTAGGGGATGGTTACTTGAATTGCATGCTCATCCAACGCAGTGGCGACATGGGGCTTGGCGTCCCATTTAACACGGCTCAATATGCGGCATTACAATGTATGATCGGTCAAGTAACCGGCCTAAAACCCGGTAAATTTACACATGTTATCAACAATGCCCACATCTATGAAAATCACGTAGATGCATTGCGTGAGCAATTAGCACGTCGCGATCAAGCATTGCCTGCTCCAAAAATTATCGTGAATCCTGAGGTAAAAGACTTCTATGACTTCACACCAGAGGACATTACCTTAGATGGATATGAACATTTAGGTAAATTATCCATGACTGTTGCTGTATAGCATTGTATTTATGACAATTGTTAAATAGCATAATATGTATGGCTATTGCTATATAGTATTGTGTTCATAGACATTGCTAAATAGTATAATTTATGACTGTTGCCATATAGTATTAACTGAAAGAGGGCAGTATGTTAGCATTAATCGTAGCCGTAGCACATAATCGTGTAATCGGTAAAGATAATACTTTGATTTGGCATTTGCCAAATGATTTGAAATTCTTTAAGGAAAAAACAACAGGACATGTTATTATCATGGGCCGTAAGACCTTTGAAAGCTTACCGTTCTTGTTGCCAAATCGTGAGCATTGGGTAATTACTCGTGATAAAGGTTTTGATGCACCAGAAGGTGTTAAGATTTTCCATAACCCTGAGGAGGCTGCTGAAGCAGCACGTGCGCTTGATGCGGCCTACGTTATTGGTGGCGCTCAAGTATATGAAGCTTTTCTACCTTATGTAGATACTATGTATATCACTGAAGTAGACCATGAATTTGATGGGGATGCATTTTTCCCTGAATTCTCAGAGGATGCTTTCACCATCGAATCCGTTATAGACGGCATTGTGGATGAAAAAGAATCAATATCCTCATCGTTTTTGTAACCTATCGCAGAAAGGCAGCTAAATGAGTGAAAGAATGTTTGCCATTATCGGCAGTGAATTAAATGTTAAGCCTAAGCAGGTGCAAGCTGCCGTAGAATTGTTGGACGAAGGCAATACGGTACCATTTATTGCACGGTATCGTAAAAGAGGTAACGGGCGAATTGCAAGATGAGCAATTGCGCACCATCGAAGAACGCATTAAATACTTGCGCAACTTAGAAACACGTCGCCAAGAAATCATTGCTTCTATTACAGAGCAAGAAAAGATGACAGACGAGTTGATGAAATCTTTAGAGGCTGCAACAAAGCTTCAAGAGTTAGAGGATTTGTATTTACCGTACCGTCCAAAGAAACGTACGCGTGCTATGATTGCCCGTGAACGTGGTTTAGAACCGTTTGCTGATATGATTATCAACGATACGGTTACCTCTGGAGATCCGTTAGAGATTGCAAAAGAATACATAACAGAAGAGGTTCCCTACGCCAGAGGATGCGATTCAAAGGTGCTTCTGATATCGTAGCGGAAATCGTCAGCGATAGTGCAGACTTCCGGGCGTACTTGCGTAAAAAGATATGGAACGAAGGCTTTATTCAAGCTGAATTGAGCGGTGAAGAGGAAGAACAACAACAATTCTTGCAATACGCTGAATATGCTGAGCCTGTACGTCAAATGCCGTCGCACCGTATTTTGGCGGTAAATCGCGGTGAAAAAATTAGGTGCTTTAAAACTAGCTCTAACTGTACCAGGTGATACCTATGTCGCTTATATGGTGCAAAAAGTTAGAGAAAAATCCGAAGTCTATCTTTGCAGACTATAAAGCAGCTGCCGTAGCCGATGCATACAAACGCCTTATTTTCCCAGCTTTAGAGCGTGAAATTCGCAATGAATTGACGGAAAAATGCCGATGAGCAAGCTATCAAGGTGTTCGGTGTAAATCTTAAAAATCTATTGTTACAACCGCCATTGGCAGGGCATGTTATCATGGGCCTCGACCCAGGGTACCGCACCGGTTGTAAGATGGCGATTATCGATCAACAAGGCAATGTGCTCGATTACGGTGCTTACTACTTAACGAATAGTGAAAAGCTTCGCAAGGAAGCTCAAAAGGTATTGGCTGATAAAATCCGTAAGTTTAAGGTTACTCTTTTATCCATTGGTAATGGTACTGCATCCTACGAAACAGAGCAATTTGCATCTACTATGATTGAAGAGGAAAAATTAGATTGTCACTATATCATCACTAATGAAGCGGGCGCATCTGTGTACTCAGCATCTAAATTAGCTATCGATGAGTTACCAGATTTAGACGTTACCATTCGAGGTGCCGTATCTATTGCACGCCGTGTACAAGATCCATTGGCTGAATCTGTTAAAATCGATCCTAAATCTATCGGCGTAGGTCAATATCAACATGACGTAAACCAAAAACAATTGACTCATACCTTAGACCAAGTAGTTGAAACGGTAGTAAACCACGTTGGGGTAGAGCTAAATACTGCATCTCCAGCTATCTTGCAACATGTTGCAGGCATTTCTAGTGCGGTGGCTAAGAATATTGTTACATATCGTCAAGAAAATGGTGTGTTTAAAAGCCGTAAGGAATTGTTGAAAGTGCCTCGTTTAGGCCCTGCAGCCTTTACACAATGTGCTGGTTTCTTGCGCTTACAACACGGTAAAAATCCACTGGATAATACATCTGTCCATCCAGAGTCTTATGAATTGGCAGAGCGCATCATTGGTGAGTTAGGCTTTACCTTAAAAGACTTACAAGATAAATCTCAATTAGAAGCATTGCAAGTAAAATTACCTCTTGTAGATGCGGACAAAATGGCTGCCAAGCTTGATGCGGGCGTGCCAACTGTTCGAGATATCTTAGCGCTCTTGCTAAACCAGGTCGCGACCCTCGTGAAGATTTACCGGCTCCATTGACCAGAAAACACGTAGTGAGCCTTGAAGATATCAAGGTCGGGTACCGTTGTAAAAGGTACTGTTCATAACGTAGTTGATTTCGGAGCTTTTGTAGACTTTTGGGCTTAAAACGAGATGGTCTATTACATCGCAGCGAGCTTTGCAATAGCCGTCAACATCCATCTGATGTGCTTGCTGTAGGTGATATTATCGAGCTCAAATCATTTCTGTTGACGTAAAAGCGCAATCGCATCGGTCTGTCTGTAAAAAGCATTACAACCAGAAAAAAACCAAAGAATAACGATAATAACCATAATAGAAATAATAATGGTCAACGTCGAAATAATGATAACCGAAATAACAACCGTAATAATGGCGGACGTCAAAATGATAATCGCAATAATGGTTCTCGTAATAATGGGGATCGTCGAAATTCATAATTTAATAGAAGACTAGTTAATCTACATTAATAGATTTTTAAATGATAGTCATTCTTGACTAAAAGTCATTATACCAAAAACCGCACCCTCTATGGTTTTAGAGGGTGTGGTTTTTCTATAACTAAAAAATCTATGTATATTAATGCAGAATAGATATATCGAAAATAGTATATCTAATTGAAAATTTTTAGATATAAGGAGTATGATGAAATCACAGAGGGAAATTCTCAAATCATATTCCTAAAGAGGAGGTAATGCAATGAGCTTAAACCTTAAAGAAAGATATGGACTTTTAATTAATAATGAATGGGTAAAGGCATCTGACGGTGCTGAATTTAAAGTATATAACCCTGCTAATGGCGAACAACTCGCTATCTGTGCAGAGGCTACATATGGCGATGTTGATAAAGCTGTAGAGGCTGCAACAGAAGCTTTCAAAACGTGGAAAAACGTTTCTCAAGTAGAACGTGCTGATTATTTATTGAAAATTGCGGATGCTATCGATACTCACAAAGAACATTTGGCACAAGTTGAAACATACGACAATGGTAAGCCAATCCGTGAAACATTGAACGTGGATATTCCACTTGGGGCGGACCATTTCCGTTACTTTGCAGGCGTGCTTCGTTCCGAAGAAGGCTCTGCACAAGTATTTGACGAAAATACATTGAGCCTTATCGTTCGTGAACCAATTGGGGTTGTAGGCCAAGTTGTGCCTTGGAACTTCCCATTCCTAATGTACGCTTGAAATTGGCTCCAGCTCTTGCAGCAGGCTGTACAGTTGTTATCAAACCTTCTAGCCATACATCTCTTAGCCTTTTGGAACTAGGCGACATTTTGAAAGAAATCTTGCCTCCAGGCGTTGTAAATATCGTAACAGGTAAAGGTTCTAAATCCGGTCAATATATCCTTGATCATCCAGGCTTCAGCAAGTTAGCTTTCACAGGCTCTACAGAGGTAGGTCTAGATGTATATAAAGCAGCATCTGAACGTTTGATTCCAGCGACATTGGAATTAGGTGGCAAATCTGCGAATATCTTCTTTGAAGATGCGAACTGGAAACAAGCTCTTGACGGGGCAATGCTCGGTATCCTCTTCAACCAAGGTCAAGTATGCTGTGCAGGTTCCCGTATCTTCGTACAAGATACAATTTACGATAAATTCGTAGCTGAACTAGCTGCACTATTTGATAAGGTGAAAGTTGGTTTGCCTTGGGATCCATCCACTCAACTTGGCTCCTTGATTTACGAAGATCAAGTTAATAAAGTATTGAGTTATGTAGACCTTGCAAAAGAAGAAGGAGCTCGCATTGTAGCCGGTGGTGTACGTGTTACTGATGGCGAACTTGGTAAAGGTTGCTTTGTAAGACCTACACTTATCGTAGATGCTACAAATGATATGCGTGTAGCTCGCGAAGAAATCTTCGGTCCCTGTAGCTGTTGTCATCAAATTCCACAGCGAAGAAGAAGTTATTGAACAAGCAAATGACAGCTTATACGGCCTTGGCGGTGGCGTATTCACTCAAAACATCAATCGTGCTATCCGCGTAGCTCGCGGTATCGAAAACAGGGTCGTATGTGGGTAAATACATATAACTCTATCCCTGCAGGCGCTCCATTTTGGCGGTTATAAACAATCCGGTATCGGACGTGAAACTCATAAAGTTATCCTTGAGCACTACACTCAAATGAAAAAACATCATCGTAAACTTGAGCGATAAACCATCTGGGTTCTACGATTTAGATTAATAACATATAAACTTCTCCGATGAACTATAATAAGGGCACCTGAATGAGGTGCCTCTTCTACTAACAATAGTCTATTATATGTGAAAGTATACGGTATGTTATAATTGTAGCCATATAAAATTGTTGTAAAAGAGATGAGGTAGAAACATGAGTAGACTTGAAATGTTAGGATATTTATTTATTTTTATATCGATATCGTTATCTATGGGGCTATATAAACTTGAGATCAGTAAACGTGTCATTGATGAAGAGTTTGAATATATAAAAACATAGAGTTTTTGGTAACCTAACAAAGTATTTATCTATAACTTCTATTATAAGTTTAATAATATTAAATCTTAAATTTATAATCGACAAAGATTATAAATTTATAGTCAGTTATAGTAGTATTTGGTTGTTTTTTTCTTCTTTTCACAATGCTTACAGGGGTTTTTGCCAAAAGCGAGATAGTGCATACTTTTAATCAGGGGCTTATTGCAATGTTTTCTTTATTATTTGCTATGGCTGTATGCTTATGCATTTAGGAAAAGTATTATTTTAAATAGACAATATATCAATTCTGACTTTATTAATATAAGTGTTATCTTGAGAGGGATCTTATGAATTTAAGAGAGTGCTTAAAGTGGATTGGTTGCATCATTGTTATAATAATATTGATTTATATCATCATAATGGGATTATTGATGTATTTCTTGGTAGGTAGTGATTTTAAAAATAGTTTCATCTATTTAAGTGAATTACAGGAGAGCGGATTATATTATGGCGACGAAAAACCGTAAGATTGCTGATAATGTAGTTGCTGTTCATGAGGTGGATAATAAACTCTATTACATAACTTTATCAGGTATTGGTATTTTTGATGAGAATGTAAGTTTGTTAGATGCTTGGAATAACGATATTAATAAATATAATACTTTTATTCCTAGGATAGATGCTAAAGATATACAATTTAATGTGAGCCTTGATGAGTTATATCCCTAATATTTCTAATCTTGATGAAAGTGATAGAAATATATGGAATGAGATTTTTTTTAGATAATGAGAAACGATATACCGGGTTTATATGCTGGACATCCTATAAAGCTGCCTTTTCTATGTATCATATATAAAAGAAAGCCCTATTAAGCGTAATGATATAGTAGATCTTTCTACAGGGACTATTATAGGTGAGTATGGTAGTGAGCATATTTTAAGAAACAATGCTTATTATAATTTTAAATTCGGAAAATTGACTAAAATTGATTTCTCTCAGAAAACTATATATAGCTATTATTCCGAAAATCTTGATATAAATCGGTTTAGTAAGAATAATTCAGATGATGAGAGAAATGAATCTTATGCACGAAATGAGTTAGATAAAGTAAGAACGAAAGATTTAGAGGTATTGCCAAATTTGCTGAATCAACGATTTATAGTGTTTAATTCCTTTAACGAGTTTTCTGAATTTTGATAAAGATACTTTTGAAGCATTAGCCATCAATGCAATTAAGAAATCGAAAGGCGTTACAATTAGGACCATTAGAAAATCAAACACTTCGTCAGTATTTGAGTAAGTAGCTATATAGTGGACGGTGGAAAATGAGTAAACTTGAAACATTAGGATATTTTTTGTTTTTTATGTCTATGTCGTTATCTATAGGGTTATATAAACTTGAGATCTAGTAACGTTGTCATTGATGAAGAGTATGAATATATCAAAAGGCATAGGGTTTTTGGCGATTTAACCAAAGTATTTATCAATAATTGCAATTATAAGTATAGTACTATTAAATCTTTAAATTTCTAATTGACAAAGATTATGTATTTATAGTCTGCTTTGGTGTTGCTTTGGGGCGTATTCGTGCTTTTTATAATGTACAGGTTTTTATCAAAAGCGGAATAGTTTGTATTATAAACGCGGACTTTTTGCTATTTTTTTCTATATTATTTGGTATTGCTGGTCTCTTATGCATTAAAGAATACTATTCTTCAAGTAGTAATGTATGCTAAAATGGCCATTAATTTAATAGCGCTCGCCCTCGAAATATGATATACTACTTAAATGCGCATAATTCGTGCGCGATAGGAGGAAACACATTTAGATGTTAGAAAAATTTGAACAATTAATGATTAGCGAACCTGTTCTACGTGCGTTAAACGATATGGGCTTTGAAGAGCCTACGCCAATTCAACAGGAAGCTATCCCAGTTGCCATGAGCGGTAAGGACATGATCGGTCAAGCTCAAACAGGTACTGGTAAGACAGCAGCATTTGGCTTGCCTGTATTGGAACGCATAGACGGGAATGAGCGTCACGTTCAAGTAGTTATTTTATCCCCTACACGAGAATTAGCTATTCAAGTAGCTGAAGAGCTTAACAAAATGGCTCAGTACACGAATATCACAGCACTACCAATCTACGGTGGGCAAGATATTAATCGTCAGTTCCGTGCCTTGAAAAAGAACCCTCAAATCATCGTTGCCACTCCTGGCCGATTGATGGATCATATGGACCGTGGTTCTATTAAATTTGACCATGTGAAAGTTGTGGTATTGGACGAAGCCGACGAAATGTTAAAATATGGGCTTTGTTGATGATATCAATAAAATCTTGGGTGCTATCCCGAAGACCATCAAAACATTGTTGTTCTCTGCAACTATGCCTAAAGCTATCCAACAATTAGCTGAAACATATTTGACAGAGCCAACATTGATTCGCATGAAACCGACTCAAGTTACGATGGACTTGATCGAACAATACTATATCGAAGTGCAAGATCGTCAAAAATTCGATGTTCTTTGTCGTTTGTTTGATATCCAAACACCTGAACTTGCTATTATCTTCACGCGTACGAAAACGTCGTGTTGATGAAGTGACAGAAGGTCTTAGAAAAACGTGGCTACATGGCGGAAGGTATCCATGGCGACTTGTCTCAACAAAAACGGGACAGCGTAATTCGCCAATTCCGCGAAGGTACCATTGATATTCTCGTGGCTACAGATGTGGCAGCTCGTGGTCTTGATATTTCTGGCGTGTCTCACGTATATAATTATGATATGCCTCAAGATCACTAAAAGCTACACACACCGCGTAGGTCGTACAGGTCGTGCCGGTAAAAAGCAGGTCAAGCTTTCACGTTCGTTATCCCTCGTGAAATGGAGCATTTACATGCTATCGAGCGTTTAACAAAACGTAAAAATTGCACGTCGTCGTGCACCTTCATTAGGTGAAGTTCTTGAAGGTCAACAACGTTTGGCAATTGAAAGCCTCGTTGAAATGACAGATAATTTAGAAGCATTGGCGCCTTTCAAATCTAGTGCTGAGGAATTGTTGAATGATACAGATTCCGTAACACTTTTTGGCAGCGACTCTTAAATTGTTAACAAAAGAACCAGATACTACCCCTGTAAATATTACAGAAGAAAAACCATTGCGTGTACGCCGTCGTCGTGAAAGTGGTCGTAGTGATCGTCGCCGTCGTGATGGTGATCGTCGTAGAGATGGTGACCGTCGTCGTGACGACCGTCCACGTCGCAGTCGCGATGATCGTAGAAGTGATCGTAAAAGGTGACCATGCCGAGAGATGATCGTAAATTTGATCGTCCGCGTGGCGAGAAAAAACCTCGCCATCAAAGTGAAGGTTTTAAGCCTTACTTTAAAGACTAATAGGATGTGGGTTGCTTCTGAGCAATCCACATTTTTCATTACTTAATAGTTAATACTATTTATCTTGATAAGTGTTGAGAATTTCTGGTATAATAAATAATAATTATTTCTTGTAAACGGTCGATAATGGCCTATGCCTTATAGATTTCCAAGTGGAGAAAGGTAGATGTATTATGGATATCGCACAAATTTTTGCATAGTCAGGGGTTTAAAGTAACTCCACAACGTATTGCGATTTATGATGCTTTGCGTGGTCATCATGATCATCCAACAGCAGAGATGTTGTATCATACGTTGCGCCCAGAACATCCAAGCATGAGCTTGGCTACAGTGTACAAGACGATGGAGATTTTTGAAAAAATCGGTCTTGTTAAAATTTTAGAAGTTGGTGATGAGCGTGCTCATTACGATTGGGATACACAAGCTCATTCCCATATCCGTTGCATTCGTTGCAATAAGGTAGAGGATATGATGGGCATTGATTTGAAAGCTATCAAAACGATTGCTGATCAAGGTAGCGAATATCAAATCACAGGTCAACATATTACCTTCGAAGGTGTTTGCCCTGAGTGTGCAAAAAAAGAAAGTCATTAATAGATAACCCCTGTTGTTGAAGGGCTCCTTCACGGCAGGGGTTATAATAATTATCATATATCTTTATCTATTAGTGTTATAGAATAGCTATAGTAACAAAAATAGCTATAAACATAATACAATAGATATTAGAGATTAGACGTTTTATAATTATAAAATTGTAGAAATCGTATAGTCATATATAGAGAGTATTATGTTTGTAATAGGCAGTCACTTATCAATTGTAAAGGTTATTTACATATGGGCAAGGAAGCGACTAAAGAGTGGGGGCAATACGTTCCAATACTTTTACGCGCAACCCTCGCGGTGGTAGCATGCGAGCTCTCGATGTTGAGGATATGAATAACCTTAGTGCATATATGAAAGAACACAACTTTGGTACTTTGTTGTCCCATGCACCGTATACCTATAACCCATGTGCTGCCAAAGAGGATTTACGCGCTTTTGCGAAGCAATCTATAATGGAAGATTTAGAGCGTATGGAATATTTGCCAGGTCAAATGTATAACTTTCACCCTGGTAGCCATGTGAAGCAAGGCGTAGATCAAGGTATTGAATACATTGTAGCGTGTTTGAATGAAATCTTATTCCCAGGTATGAAGACAACAGTCCTCTTGGAAAGTAATGGCTGGTAAGGGTACAGAAATTGGCTCTCGTTTTGAAGGAAATTGCACGCATCATCGATGGCGTAAAACTAAAAAGAGTATATGGGTGTGTGTTGATGCCTGCCATATTCACGAAGGGGTTATGATATCGTACATAATCTCGATGGCGTTATTGACGAGTTCGATCGAATAGTAGGTCTTGATCGTTTGAAAGCCATTCATTTGAATGACTCTAAAAATCCTATGGGTGCTCATAAAGATCGTCATGAAAAAATTGGGGAAGGACATATTGGTATCGATGCTATTGCTCGCGTTGTAACACATCCTAAATTGACGAACTTGCCATTCTATTTGGAAACACCAAATGAGATTGGACGGGTACGCAAAGGGAAATTTCTATGCTACGCTCTATCGTAGAGAATAAATAATTAAAATACAGAAAGTTAATTTAGTTATATAATAAATATGTAGAATACTTGATGCTATACTAGTTAGTGCAAATACATAAAGTTATTAAAAACTGTTAAGGCTATTAAAAGCTATATAAAGAATTTATTGAACTTCTATAAACTTATGGGACTAACAGCTTATTTTGGCATTTGAATTCATACATTGTGTAAGGCATAGGGAGAACTGGAAAGGGGGGGACAAAAATGCGTTTTTACATACTGCCGATTGGCATTTAGGGCGTATTTTTTATGGCCAGTACTTAACAGAAGACCAAGCTCATGTATTGGAACATCAGTTCTTTAATATTTTGAAAGATGAAAAATATCGATGGCATATTGCTCGCAGGGGATATTTTTGATAGAGCAGTGCCACCCATTGAAGCTATCGAATTGTGGGACTCCATCATCACTCGTCTCGCTATGGACTACAAGGTACCTTTCTTTGTGGTGAGTGGTAATCACGATGGGGCGGAACGTCTTGAAGTGGGACGCTCTATGTTGAGTCAATCGGGTATCCATATTTGGGGCTCTCCTCATCACGCGTTGATGCCTTTTGAATTTGAAGGGACAGATGGCAAGGTGGCAATTTGTCCTATGCCTTTTAGTGAACCCGCGCATGAGGAGGCTTTATTTGCTGATGTAGAGGCTACTAATGCAGAATCTACCGATACTGAAATTGCTGACATAGTAACACAGTGTTATGAACAAAATTGCGAAAGCACTTTGAATCTGCATAATTATGACCGAAATGTATCAGGTTTGGAGCGATTACTTGTATAAACAAGTGCCTAAGGGAATGCGTAGGATCGCCATTAGCCATGCTTTTGTTATGGGTGGTGAAGTAGGGGGCTCAGAGCGTACCTTGTCTGTAGGTGGCAGTGAACAGGTAAATCCTCAAGTCTTTAAAGACTTTCACTATACTGCGTTGGGACATTTACATGGACCTCAACGAATGGGTGCTGATCATATTCGTTATAGTGGCTCTCCATTAAAAATATTCCTTTGATGAACATGCACAGAAGAAATCTTTCACCATTATTGATATGGATACAAAGGGGCGTAGATATGCTTTGATTCTGTAGAGGCGAAGCGAGATGTAGTCATTTTGGAAGGTTATTTTGAAGACTTGTTAAATGATAAAGCATTACAGGCTAAACATAGGGATGACTATGTGCAAGCTCGTTTACTTGATACGATGCCGATTATGGATGGAATGGCTAAATTGCGCCAGGTTTATCATCGTTGTATGACCATTGATCTAGTTGGTCGCGTGGCAGGACCAATAGCAGAGATGGGCGATGCGGTTTTTAAAGAATTAAATGAGCGTCAATTATTTAATCAATTTGCAGAAACTGTGTGGAAGGAACCTTTAACAGAGCAAGAACAGCAATATATCAACTCTGTATGGGACCGAATTCTTAAGGAGGACTAAATGAAGCCTATATCATTAACTATGGAAGCCTTTGGTCCGTATCGTGATTCGGTCACATTGGACTTTAACGAGCTCCAAGACCATTCCATGTTTCTCATCGCTGGCCCTACAGGGGCAGGGAAAACATCAATCTTAGATGCCATGGTGTATGCCTTGTATGGTGAGCCAGGTGGGGAAGTACGTAAAACAGATGCTATTCGTAGTGACTTTGCAGAACCTCATCGGATGACTCGTGTTGATTTCTCCTTTGCTATTGGCGATGCACAATATCGTGTTGAACGGTTACCGAAACAGATGGTAGCAAAGAAACGTGGGACAGGGATGCGTGAGCAGAATGCTAGCGCTACTGTATATGAAAAGAAAGACGGAGAGTGGAAGGTTATTGCTACCTCGGCTGCCGCCATTCGCGATACCATTCAGCAAATTATAGGCTTTCGCAAGGATCAGTTCTTACAAGTTGTGCTATTACCTCAAGGGGAATTCCGAAAGTTGCTAGTTGCCTCTACGAGTGAACGTGAGGAATTACTACATACACTCTTTAGAACGGAACTATATCGAAAATTACAAGAAGTACTCAAGACCGCCTATGATGAAGCAAAGGCAGGTGTTGAAGAAAATCTAACAAAGCAAACTGCCTTCATACAGTCCATTCCTCATGATGGAGCAACTCCAATGTTAACCATTGAGCATGTGCGTGAGTTATTAGCAAATCGGGGCTCACATCGAGACACTCTTGCTATAGATCGAGATGAGGCAGTAAACATGGTAGAACAGTTTAATGTGCTTCGAAATCAATGGTCTTTATATAATCAGGCTCAACAATCTCTTACTGAGGCTACTGAAACTTGACTTGGTGAAAAGCAAAGAGCTGAGCGCATAAACCTAAATGAAAAGGTTCAGTTCCTTAACTCTTTGGCACCAACGCATGAATTATATAAACAATATATTGAGAAACAGGCTGTATTAAAAACTTTAGAACAGGCTCTTTCAGATGCAGAAGAACGTGTGAAACTAGCAGCAACATGAGACTAAATGTTTAGAGGTTTACAGTGGCTTAGAAGGTCAAGCTGAAAGTATACAAGCTAAGAGAACTACCTTAGCTCAATTTCAACAACAAGCGGAGAAGTTTGACGAGTTAGATGTATTGAAAAAGGAATTCTCCACATTACATAGTAGTTTAGAAGAATTTGATAGTAAAAAGCGAAGATGCCTTAGCAAAACAACGGGAGCTTGTAGAAACTTTAGAAAAACGATTTAGAAAGTTCGTAAACAGTTACAAGATAAAAATAAATTCTTTGAGGCTACTCCTGTTATTCAAGGGCAACTAAATGATTTACATAGATATTCTGAATTACTAGAAGAAATTAGTAAGGTACAAAAAGAAATCGATGATAAAGGTCAAACGTTAGTGTCTTTAGATGAAATAGTGCAGGTTGCAAAGGTACATCTTGAACGATTAGAGCATTTAATGCAAGAAGGGCTCGCCTTTGAGCTAGTTCATTTAGTTGTAGATAATGAGCCTTGTCCCGTTTGTGGCTCTACAGATCATCCACAGTTAGTACTGAGAGCCAGAGATTTATCCGACTAAGGATGAAATTGAAGAGGCTCATATAGCCCGTGACATGACACTCACAAAAAGCAAGCTAGCGAAGTGGGACAACAGAAAACCTTAGTTATTCGTCTTGATGAGTTAACTAAAGCAAGTAGATGCAAGTTTCTACGCTAAAGTTATCTATAGATGGTTTTTCTGAGAAAAAAATTTGCATCTGTTCAGCAGGATTTGTTGGCTAAAATGGAGCAACTCACAGCTTTACGAGGTAAGTCTGAATTATTAAGTAAAACTATAGCTGACAAGGAACATAAGTTAAAAGTAGCTAGAGATAAGTTAGCAACTTTAGAACTTGCTCATAATGAATTACTAAAAATCTACACGACCTAGAGATTCGTATTAGCTCAGTACAAGCTAACATTGATGCTCTATCTAAAACGTTACCAACCACAAATATGGATGCATGGCTAAAAAACAGCTAGAGTCATTGGATAGTGATATTACGGTCTACGATGAGCAGGTGAAAGTTGGTAAAACTAATTTAGATGCTTTGCTCGAGAACAGTTAAATGCCAAACGCGGACGCTTAGAAACTTTGTCCTCTCAAGTAAAGAAGAAAACAAAAATTTTCAATTTGATGTATAAGAACTATACACAGTCATTACAAACTATTTTCTTTAGCAGAAGATGATTTTGTAGAGGCTTTACGTGATATTAAAGAGATGAGACCTATAGAACACAGGCTGCATGCTTTGGATGAAGCCTTTAATAAAGCACAAGCTGTATATGATGCGGCGTTAAAGGCCACAGAAACTGTTGTTAAGCCAAGTGAGACTGTTTCCGATGAAATCTATGCTACAGCAGTAGCGCATCGAGATACACTAGTAGGGAATCTAGCGGCATGGGATAAAGAAACAAAAGCATATCAAAACTACGCTCAACTCATTAGAAGAACTTGAAACTGCTATGGGCGAGGCTCGTGAAAAGGTGAAGTTCTTAAGTCGATTAAATGATCTCGCTAATGGAGGGGAGCAAGGATTTAAAAATGTTACCTTTGAGCGTTATGTATTGGGGGCTATCTTAGATGAGGGTCGTATATCCAGCCAATTTACGACTTCAGAAGATGAGTCGCAACAGATATTCCTTGGAAAGATCTGACTATACAGGTGGTGGTCGTGGCAAGCAAGGCCTTGATTTGGCAGTTATGGATGCTTTCACGGGGCAATCTAGACCTGCAAATACCTTATCGGGTGGCGAAACATTTCTGGCCTCTATGGCGCTTGCCTTGGGATTAGCGGATGTTATTCAAAAGTTATGCTGGTGAGTATCCATATGGATACGATGTTCATCGATGAAGGCTTTTTGGCACGCTCGACCCAGATACATTGGAACTAGCTATGGAAACATTGGTACAATTGCAATCTTCTGGGCGCCTTATCAGTATGATTTCCCATGTGCCTGAGTTAAAATCGCGTATACCTGCTCATTTAGAAGTTATTCGTGGAGATGACGGTAGTACGGCAAAATTTGTCATTAACTAGATATCATTAACTAGATATAGATTTGCCAAATGTGTTACTATAAAAAGAGGAGAATTCCTACAAAAACATCCTGTATTTACGAAGGGGGTTCTATGAAGTTTTCGTTTGCTCATAATAATATAAATGTTAAAGACCTTGATAAAAGTCTAGCATTCTATAAAGAGGCGTTATTGCTCGAGGAGTCTCGTCGTTTGGAAGACCCAAGCGGTGCTTTCACTCTCGTGTATTTAAAAAGTCCTTATACAGCACATGAATTAGAACTTACATGGTTGCGCGATTGGGATCGTCCTTATAACTTAGGCGACAATGAATTCCATTTAGCGTTTTACGTAGATGACTATGAAGCAGCTCTTAAGAAACATAAAGAGATGGGCGTTGTTGCTTATGAGAACGCTGATATGGGCATTTATTTCATAGCGGATCCAGATGGATATTGGACAGAAATCATTCCGGCAGGTAAATATTAATGGAATATATGTTAACCCGTTTAGAGTGGTTGGTTGGTCCCAATAAAATCCAAACATTAAAGGACACGTCTATCGCGCTCTTTGGTGTCGGTGGCGTAGGTGGTGGTGCCCTTGAGGCGTTAGTGCGAGCTGGTGTAGGTCGCATCGTCATTATCGATGGAGATTCCATAGCGCCTAGCAATTTGAACCGTCAAATGATTACGACTCATGACACGATTGGGGCACGTAAGGTAGAGGTGGCAAAGGCGCGAGCGTTAGCTATTAATCCTGATGTAGTGATAGAAACTCATGATATTATGTATACTGAGGAAAACTATCCTGGATTTATTCAAAGTTTAAACGTTGATTATGTAATCGATGCCATCGATATGGTAACAGCTAAACTAATATTATTGAGGTTTGTCAACGTGAAAAGCATCCTGATTAGTTTTCTTGTATGGGCGGAGTAATCGCTTTTTACCCAGAAAAAAACTTATGATTGCAGATATCAATAAGTCTCATACATGTCCTTTGGCACGCGTTATGCGTCAGAACTCAAAAACAGGGGTATAACAATTAGTTTTATTTTCTACTGAAAAACCGACAAAACCACAGTTCCGTGGTGATGCCACAAGTCCTGGGACATGTAGTTTTGTGCCACCCGTGGCAGGTTTTATATTAGCAGCACATGTGTTGCGTACAATTTTGGAGGTACCTGAACAATGAAAAAAGCGAAAATCCATATGGCTGACGGCGGCGATATCGTAATTGAATTATTTGAAAAAGAAGCGCCTAGCACAGTACAAAACTTTATCGACTTGATTAACAAAGGCTTCTACAATGGCCTTCGTTTTCACCGTGTAATTCCTGGTTTCGTAGCACAAGGTGGTTGTCCTAATGGCAACGGTACAGGTGGTCCTGGCTATACAATTAAAGATGAATTAGTTGGCAATCCGCATAAACATGAGCGCGGTGCTTTATCTATGGCTCACCGTGGCCCTAATACTGGTGGTAGTCAGTTCTTTATTGTATATGAGCCACAACCTCATTTAGATGGTGTACATACTGTATTTGGTAAAGTCATTGAAGGTATGGATGTAGTTGATAGTATCCAACAAGGTGCTATCATGGAAACTGTAGAAGTAATCGAAGGTTAATCTCATGAATGAAGTATCTATTAAACATCCAGAATGGCTATATATCGATGTAAATGGTAAAACATCATATGGGTATGACCAAGAGTGGTTCACTGATGAGTGGCAACGCTTGTCTGGTTGTGGGCCTACATCGGCATCACAAGTATTGGGCTATTCGCTATTTAGGGATGGCTTATTAGATCTAGAAACCACATCCGACCAAACGCTTGCTTTAGAACGGATGAACTTAGTTTGGAAATATGTAAAGCCACGTTTTGGTGGTGGTGTTTATAAAACTCAATGGATGGAACGTGGTCTTACTCGCTTACTCGAGGATAAAAGCCTATCTTATGATGTACATATGTTGAATATATCTCCGTTCTGTGCATCACGCGTAGAGGTGGAGGCTGCAGCTCAGTTTATACATGATGCATTGGCACAGGATGTGCCTGTAGCATTTTTAAATCGTCATAAAGGAAAAGAGAAGGCTCTCTATACCTGGCATTGGGTTCCGATTCACAAGATGTTTATGGACGGCGATGATATCCGCTGTGGCATCTTTGATGAAGGTGAAATTCGTGATTTCTCTTTGGCGAATTGGATGAAAGACACTATTTTAGGTGGTGGATTCTGTTACATTAGTCGCAAAGAGTAAGTAACAGGGTAATTAAAGTAATATATATACGCATCGCAGTGATTTGCGATGCGTATTGTAGTATAAATAGTAGGAGGTACTACATGAGTCAATGGATTACTGAGGAACAAACACCTCACTTACGTCTAAGCGCTGAAGCGGAAGAAGTGCTTTACTCTGGGGAATCTGAGTTTCAAAGAATTGAAGTTTTTAAATCAAAAGAGTATGGTATGATGCTCGCTTTAGATGGCGTTTTCCAAACATCTGAGCGTGAAGAGTTTATCTATCATGAAATGATGAGCCATATCCCTTTGTTCTTACATCCTAATCCTGAACGTGTCTTGATTATCGGTGGTGGTGATGGTGGCGTAGCTAGAGAATGTGTACGTCATGATTGTGTAAAAGAAGTAACAATGGTTGAAATCGATGGTAAGGTTGTAGAGTTGGCAAAACAATATCTACCAACTATTGCTAAAGCTATGATTGAAAACCACCCTAAATTGACTGTAAAAATTGGTGATGGTATTGGTTTCATGGCAGAAGCAGAAGATTACTATGATGTAATTATCGTGGATTGTTCCGATCAATCGGTCCTGGTGAAGAGCTTATTTTACAGAAGAATTCTATAAGAATACATTAAAAGCTTTAAAAGCTGATGGCTTGTTTGTACAACAAACAGAATCTCCGATGTTACATCAACCATTAGTGGAAAAAGTTTTTGGTTACGTTAATAGCCATTTCCCAATTGCTCGCTTATATACAGCTTTTATTCCAATCTATCCTGCAGGAATGCATTGTTTTACATTGGGTTCCAAAACATTTGATCCTCTAACATGGACTCCCAAACCAGTGAACAAAACTTTTGAAACTAAGTATTATAATGCGGATATTCAAAAAGCTGCTTTTGCATTGCCAAATTTTGTAAAAAATTATTTGCCAACTAAGTAAATAATATGTATAATGGGGGAGCACCATTTGTGAAATGAAAGTTTCCGATAGTGCTTCCTTATTTATATGAGGATTAAAGGAGCTTTATATTAGAGATAACACAATCAAAAGTTTCGGTTGTAAAAATTAATGAAATTGAGAAAAAGGTGTTGACACAAATCTCTAGAAAAGATATAATTCTCTTTGTTACGAAGACAATGTCTTCGATACCTACAAGGTGGTGGGTATGGTGAAGCGGTTAACACGGCGGATTGTGGCTCCGTTACGCGTGGGTTCGATCCCCACTACTCACCCCATAACCTACACATCGTAATCACTGTAGGGGTGTCGCCAAGTGGTAAGGCAACGGACTTTGACTCCGTTATGCGCTGGTTCGATCCCAGCCACCCCTGCCAACATGACTCACTAGCTCAGTTGGCAGAGCACCTGACTTTTAATCAGGGTGTCCCGCGTTCGAGTCGCGGGTGAGTCGCAAATTAAAACTCACAAACTTCGGTTTGTGAGTTTTCTATCTCTATTTTTAGAGATTTTGGTTATGATTGTGAGTATAAATTTAATCAAAAATCGGTTGAAAAAATCTTTGGAAAAGAGGTTGACGATTTAAGGTTAGATTGATATACTATACAAGTCGTTAGGGCGCAGAACTAACGTAACAGATCTTTGAAAACTGAACAATGATAGGTAATCAATCATATGATTGAACATATGCCAGAGTGCGGGTTTTGACACAGTCAAAACCAACCATAATTCAAAGTTACTTCAATGTAACGACAACAAATAATGAGCTATTCAAATAGCTTCAAGATATCTTGAGAGTTTGATCCTGGCTCAGGACGAACGCTGGCGGCGTGCTTAACACATGCAAGTCGAACGAAGAGCGATGGAAGCTTGCTTCTATCAATCTTAGTGGCGAACGGGTGAGTAACGCGTAATCAACCTGCCCTTCAGAGGGGGACAACAGTTGGAAACGACTGGTAATACCGCATACGATTTAATCTCGGCATCGAGGATAGATGAAAAGGTGGCCTCTACGTATAGCTATCACTGAAGGAGGGATTGCGTCTGATTAGCTAGTTGGAGGGTAACGGCCCACCAAGGCGATGATCAGTAGCCGGTCTGAGAGGATGAACGGCCACATTGGGACTGAGACACGGCCCAGACTCCTACAGGGGAGGCGAGCAGTGGGGAATCTTCCGCAATGGACGAAAAGTCTGACGGAGCAACATCGCGTGAGTGATGACGGCCTTCAGGTTGTAAAGCTCTGTTAATCGGGACGAAAGGCCTTCTTGCGAATAGTGAGAAGGATTGACGGTACCGGAATAAAGCCACGGCTAACTACGTGCCAGCAGCGTGATAATACGTAGGGTGGCAAGCGTTGTCCGGAATTATTGGGCGTAAAAGCGCGCGCAGGCAGATCGAGTCAGTCTGTCTTAAAAGTTCGGAGCTTAACCCCGTGATGGGATGGAAACTGCCAATCTAGAGTATCGGAGGAAAGTGGAATTCCTAGTGTGGCGGTGAAATGCGTAGATATTAGGAAGAACACCAGTGGCGAAGGCGACTTTCTGGACGAAAGACTGACGCTGAGGCGCGAAAGCCAGGGGAGCGAACAGGGATTAGATACGGTAGTCCTGGCCGTAAACGATGGGTACTAGGTGTAGGAGGTATCGAGCCCCTTCTGTGCCGGAGTTAACGCAATAAGTACCCGCCTGGGAGTACGACCTGCAAGGTTGAAACTCAAAGGAATTGACGAGGGGCCCACGCAAGCGGTGGGTATGTGGTTTAATTCGACGCAACGCGAAGAACCTTACCAGGTCTTGACATTGATGGACAGAACTAGAGATAGTTCCTCTTCTTCGGAAGCCAGAAAAACAGGTGGTGCACGGTTGTCGTCAGCTCGTGTCGTGAGATGTTGGGTTAAGTCCGCAACGAGGCGCAACCCCTATCTTATGTTGCCAGCACGTAATGGTGGGAACTCGTGAGAGACTGCTGCGCAGACAATGCGGAGGAAGGCAGGGGATGACGTCAAATCATCATGCCCCTTATGACCTGGAGGCTACACGTACTACAATGGGGAGTTAATAGACGGAAGCGAGATCGCGAGATGGAGCAAACCCGAAAACACTCTCTCAGTTCGGATCGTGGTGCAGCTCGCCTACGTGAAGTCAGAATCGCTAGTAATCGCAGGTCAGCATACTGCGGTGAATACGTTCCCGGCGCCATGCACACCGCCCGTCACACCACGAAAGTCGGAAGTGCCCAAAGCCGGTGGGGGTAACCTTCGAGAGCCAGCCGTCTAAGGTAAAAGTCGATGATTGGGGTGAAGTCGTAACAAGGTAGCCGTATCGGAAGGTGCGCTGGATCACCCTCCTTTCTGGGGAGACATACACCAAGCCAAAAGCTTGGATGTCATAGGTCGACATTTTGGCACCTAACATTGTTCGGTTTTGAGAGATCTGTTATCTACAAGATAATAATTTCTCATTATATTAAATGGAGCCTATAGCTCAGCTGGTTAGAGCGCACGCCTGATAAGCGTGAGGTCGGTGGTTCGAGTCCACCTAGGCCCACCATTTAATACATGGGGGCGTAGCTCAGTTGGGAGAGCACCTGCCTTGCAAGCAGGGGGTCAGGAGTTCAGAATCTCCTCGTCTCCACCATTTAGTATTTATTAAATACTAAATTACAATTTAATAGTTTCGATGGCTATCTAGGCGCATGAGATGAACGAGTGTCGCCGTGTAATGAGTAATTACACAGAGACAAGTGAAGCGAATGCAACGACGATAGACGCGAAATATATAAATTGTTTGTTCTTTGAAAACTGCATAGAAGATATTAATATATATATTTGTAAGGTCATCTCTTAGAATTTCTAAGTAGGTTGACCCGAGCACATAGGAAATAATTCTCTGACTTAATGGTGACGTACATTAAAATGTACGGCTACAAAAAACGACAATGTATCTAATGCATGTCAATAAAATCTAAAAATAGATTTTCGTCAGAATTTGATGGATAACGAGGCGTGCCAGTGAGGGAATGTCGCCGCGTACTTATGTACCGCAAGACAAAACCGAACGCAACACAACAAGTCTAATACTAATATAGCGTAAAATAAATAAAGATTTTAAGGGCGTACGGTGGATGCCTTGGCGATATCAGCCGAAGAAGGACGCGGTGAGCTGCGATAAGCTACGGAGAGGTGCAAGCAACCTGTGACCCGTAGATTTCCGAGATGGGAGAACCCGGCAGTGGTTATGCACTGTCACCCATACCTTTGAGTATGAGGAGGGCACCCGGGGGAACTGAAACATCTAATTACCCGGAGGAACAGTAATCAAACGAGATTTTTCTTAGTAGCGGCGAGCGAACGGGAAAGAGGCCAAACCGGAGCGGGCAACCCCTGCACGGGGTTGAGACAGTCATCAAGTGTAAATGAGGTAGAAGAATCGAGCTGGAAAGCTCAGCCGTAGAAGGTGAAAGCCTGTAATCGAAACCTTGCATACATGGGACTGTATCCAGAGTACCACGAGACACGTGAAACCTTGTGCGGGAAGCAGGGGACCACCCTCCAAGCCAAAAATACTGATATCGACCGATGGCGCATGGTACCGTGAGGGAAAGGTGAAAAAGAACCCTTGGCGAGGGGTGAAGAGAACCTGAAACCGTATGTCTACAAACAGTCGAAGTCTGTATATATATCAGGACGACGGCGTGCCTGTTGAAGAATGAACCGACGAGTTACTGTTGCTAGCGAGGTTAAGTGGAAAACATGGAGCACGCAGCGAAAGCGGAGTCTGAACAGGGCGTATAGTTAGTAATAGTGGGACCCGAAACCGTAGTGATCTATCCATGGCCGAGGTTGAAGCACAGGTAAGTGTGTGGAGGACCGAACTCGTGAGCGTTGAAAAGCTTTGGGATGAGTTGTGGATAGGGGTGAAATGCCAATCGAACACGGAGATAGCTGGTTCTCCCAGAGAAATAGCTTTAGGGACTAGCCTCGAGGTAGAGAGTATAGGGCGGTAGAGCACTGATCAGGCTGAGGGGCCATACCAGTTACCGAACCTAGTCAAACTACGAATGGCTATACTTATACTCAGGAGTCAGACAGTGAATGATAAGGTCCATTGTCAAGAGGAAACAGCCCAGAACACCGACTAAGGTCCCCAATGTTACACTAAGTGGCAGAAGGATGTGGAATTTCCAAAACAACCAGGATGTTGGCTTAGAAGCAGCCACCATTTAAAGAGTGCGTAATAGCTCACTGGTCGAGAGACTCTGCGCCGAAAATGTCGGGGGCTAAAAGTGTAAAACCGAAGTCGTGTCATATGCGAGCAATGTATATGGGTAGGGGAGCGTTCTCATCGAGGCTGAAGCAGTACCGTAAGGAGTTGTGGACTGATGAGAAGTGAGAATGTCGGTATGAGTAGCGAAAGAATGGTGAGAATCCATTCCACCGAAAGCCCTAAGGGTTCCTGAGCAGCGATCGTCGTCTCCAGGGTAAGTCGGGACCTAAGCCGAGGCGGAAAAGCGTGAGGCGATGGACAACAGGTTGAAATTCCTGTACCGGTGTGAATCGTTTGATCGATGGAGTGACACAGTAAGGTGAGGTCAGCACGCGATTGGAAGAGCGTGTTTAAGCAGAGTAGGCTGAGCTATAGGGCAAATCCGTAGCTCTAAAAGCTGAGATGTGATGACGAGCGACTAGCAATGGTCGCGAAAGTGATTGATCTACACTGTCGAGAAAAAGCTTCTAGGTAGAGACACATCGCGTACCAAAACCGACACAGGTAGGCGGGAGAGAGTCTAAAGGTGCGGGAAAACCCTCGTTAGGAACTCGGCAAAATGCCTCCGTAACTTCGGGAAAAGGAGGACTCATGTAGTGTGAAGAGCAGCAACGCTTGGAGCATGAATGAGTGGCACAAGAGAGGCGCAAGCGACTGCTACCACAAACACAGGTGCCTGCTAAAGCGAAAGCTGATGTATAGGTGCTGACACCTGCCCGGTGCTGGAAAGGTTAAGAGGAGGGTTAGACTTCGGTCAGAGCTCTGAATTGAAGCCCCAGTAAACGGCAGCCGTAACTATAACGGTCCTAAGGTAGCAGAAATTCCTTGTCGGGTAAGTTCCGACCCGCACGAAAAGAGTGTAACGACTTGCACTGTCTCAACGAGGGACCCAGTGAAATTGAAGTACCTGTGAAGATGCAGGTTACCCGCGACTGGACAGAAAAGACCCCATGGAGCTTTACTGCAACCTAAGATTGAACTTAGTTAATGAATGTACAGGATAGGTGGAGACGTAGAACCTAGGACGCCAGTTTTAGGGGAGTCGCTGTTGGGATACCACCCTTTCATTAATTGATTTCTAACGGGCCGAGTAACGACCGGCCGGACGAGTCTTAGGCGGGCAGTTTGACTGGGGCGGTCGCCTACCAAAAAGTAACTGGAGGCGCCCAAAGGTTCCCTCAGAGCGGACGAAATCAGCTCGAAGAGTGTAAAGGCAGAAGGAGCTTGACTGCGAGACGGACAGGTCGAGCAGGGACGAAAAGTCGGGCTTAGTGATCCGGTGGTGCCGAGTGGAAGGCCATCGCTCAACGGATAAAAAGCTACCCTGGGGATAACAGGCTAATCTCCCAAGAGTCCATATCGACGGGGAGGTTTGGCACCTCGATGTCAGCTCATCACATCCTGGGGGCTGAAGTAGGTCCCAAGGGGTTTCGGCTGTTCGCCGATTAAAGTGGTACGTGAGCTGGGTTCAGAACGTCGTGAGGGCAGTTCGGTCCTATCCATCGCAGGCGTAAGAAAGCTTGAAGGGGTCGCTCCTGGTACGAGAGGACCGGGTGGACGAACCGCTGGTGCCTGGTATCCTGCCAAGGGTACGGTTGGGTAGCTTCACGTTCGAGGACGGATAAACGCTGAAAGCATCTAAGCGTGAAACCAGCCTTGAGATGAGGTTTCTCATGGCGTAAGCTAGTAAGATCCCATGTAGACGACATGGTAGATAGGCCGGTGTGGAAGAGCCGTGAGGTTTTGGAGCTGACTGGTCTAATCGATCGAGGGCTTTGCTCAGCAGTGTAACCAATGAAGGAGCAACACGACGCACTAGTTGCGATGAGATCGCTTACGTCGAAAACTAAGATTTCACGAAAGTGAAATCCACGAAACTTCGACGCAATCCTCCAGACGTGTACTTTGAGTATGGGACGCAACATATAATAAAACATTAAGCAGAATGTGCAACAAATATATATACTTCTATGTGGTTTTCAGAGTACAAACTCCTGACAGATTCAGTGGCGATAGCTATGAGGATCCACCTGTTCCCATCTCCGGAACACAGTAGTTAAAGCTCACAAACGCCGAAAGTGCTTGGCTGGAGACGGCCTGGGAGGATGAGAAGCGCTGATTAACAGAAAGAAAAGGTCTACCGAATGGTAGGCCTTTTTCTTTAACTCATCTTGACAGCTCTTCCTGCTAGAACCGTCTCCAGCCAAAGATGCAAGTTATATCTATCTGCGTGTCTGTGTAAGACTGGGCCTGTGGAAAAGAGGGCCGTAGAAGATGGAGGAGTGAAAGCGACGACAGATTCACTGCATCACTTTCTTCCAGACGTAAGATTTACCGAGTACGCAAAGCAGTGAAGGAAAAATCCACAGTGAGGAAAGCAAAGTGCGAGCAACAAAAGTAATTAGGATTAAACGAAGTATGAGGCCCACATATCACCTTCTTCGAACAGTAGATTTAGCCGAACTGCGAAGCAGTGAAGGAAAATCCTCAGAGGATTGATAGAAAGCTGCTGATTGCTAAAAGGCACACCTGAGGGTGTGTGTCTATGTATAGCTTCCTATCCTCCCAGGGGACCTGGTAAGCAGAGGCAAGTTAAAGGTAAAAAGAATAAAAACGACGACAGATTCACTGCATCGCTTAGTTCATTATTTTTTTAATTATATTATCAATTAATTGATAATATAATTAATGAAGAGTCTAATTATAAATTTTAATAATTACTATTTATTACATATTCTATTCATGCATAGAATTATCACTTTTTTTATAGGTCCCTATCTAGCCTAGTAAATACGTGCTTTATAGCTATCTTTCTGATATTTAATAATATACCAAAATGTACCAAAAATTACTCGTTTTAATTATATTTCATATCACTTTCACTATGTTTTCACGAACTATCTATATACTAGCTATAGTTGATTGAGATCAACTAAGGAAATGGAGGTCTACTACTAATAACTTTTATCTGTCCCTTTTACAAATAATACAAACAACACAAAAACAATACAACACATAAAAACAACACTTAAATACACAACAATACTCTCCTGTGTATAAACAAAAACAATACATATACAAAACTCTCTAATTATATATACCATCTCCCGTATATATAAAGGTAAAAGTTAAGTAGACATAAGAGCCCTTGAAGAGGGCTCTTTTCACTAATATTTCTTATTATTTATTGATTAATAAGCCTATATTTCTTGACATAGTATGTAATATTTGTTAAACTAATCAAGTATCAAGCAAAAAGCTTGATGAACATAGAGGTATAGCTCAATTGGTAGAGTAGCGGTCTCCAAAACCGTTGGTTGTGGGTTCAAGTCCTACTGCCCCTGCCAAAATTTTTGGATGGCGGTCTTCGGGTCACATGTCCATAAAATTACTCAAAAATATTAAAAAAATGCTTGCGTAGCGCAATCATTATGTTAATATAAGTGAGTACCTTGTACATGACTCAGTAGCTCAGCTGGATAGAGCGTTTGACTACGAATCAAAAAGGCCAGGGGGTTCGAGATCCCTTCTGGGTCACCAAATTAAAAGCATCACAGTAATGTGGTGCTTTTTATTTACTTTTATATGTATATAAAGGACCCTACATATTTATGTAGGGTCCTTTTTATGAAACTAATGATCTTTATTTAATTAGCTAAGTTTTATTATTTCGCATGTGGCTGATCTGATTCAGCTACTACGTTAACGACAATTTCTTGATCTGCAGAAATAAGATTCATAATGATGAGGGATTGGCTGTTCGATGGCTTCAGCTATACTTTTTAATTTGTCGCATTGCAACAGGATAAGGTGTTGTTCCATCGCTTTGAAATAATTCTTCCAATTGGGTGATTTCTGCTTGACTTAGATTCGATTTATTTGCGAATTCTTCAACTGTCATATTATGTTGTTCGCGATAGCTTTTAATGATTTCACCGATATACATAATCGCCTCCACTTGAATTATATTAATACATTTTTATTTTTATGTGAAAGTTCGATAAAAACTCAAGTTAGATTGAAATGATACTTCATATTATTGATACATAATGGTTTTATATTATAAGATGAACATATAATGATACTGATATATATGGAAATGAAAAGGGTTTGCTATGAAGACGAATGAAAACAACTTTTAATTGTTTATATATGTTTAGCATTAGGGGCTTGGAGTGCTAGCGCTGGCATCAGCTTTAGTCAATCAAATAGAGATACGAATCAAACGCGTCGAGATAATACGACAATACAGCATAAGTCTGAAAAAACTGTTGACGATTCTGCCCAAGGCAGTCCTGTTGTTGCATCGTATTACAAGATGGCAAAAAAAGAAGAAAAAAGTACTGCTGCTGATGAGACTAAAGCTTTCAGAGAAACAAAAAGCAACTAAAGAATTGAATGAACATTCTTGGGTGAAGAAGCAGGAAAACATCCCTTACCGTATGCGGTTGTGGAAGGGAACGCGGTCAGTGAAGAAGAGTTAGCCCACTGGTGGAAGGTTTTTAATGATCCCGTATTGGATCAATTAATTGATTTGACCCTCAAAAATAATCGGCAGTTAGAGGTAGCTCGTTCTCGAGTTAGACAAGGACAGTTACAGTTGGGTATTGCTGAAGCACAGCGATTACCTTGGCTAGATGCTTCCGGTTCATGGTCGGCTAATAGAGGTCAGGGTGAATGGGATTCAGACCGAGAAGCGATAAAGATTTACCTATATCTGATAAGATGACGAGAAATGTAGAAACCGGTAAATTGGGAATTGATGCGCGATGGGAAATTGATATATTCGGAAGACAAAAAGCAAAATCACGTGCTGCATCGAATTCGTTACAAGCATCACAGGCGGATTTATATTCCACCTGGGTATCTTTGAGCGCGGAAACCGCATTACAGTATATGTCGTTAAGGAACTTTACAGGAGCAATTGCGCATAACAGAAGATGATGTGAAGCGTCAGCAGGAAGCGTTGGAACTGATTAAGATAAATAATCAGTCTGGTATTATTAATGAATTACCTGTGCAACAGGCTACATATGCATTATCTCAGACTCAAGCGGAGATTCCTTCATTAAAGAAAAATATAGCTTCCACAATGGCTGCTCTTTCTATATTGACAGGAACAGTTCCAGGCGAGATTGACGGGTTATTGATGGAAAATACTTCATTACCTACGGTGAATCCACACATGTTTATCGGCATACCGGCGGAAGCTTTACGACAACGGCCTGATATTCAGGCGGCGGAACGACGTATTGCGGCGCAACAACAGAAAACCAAGGCTGCAAAGGCTGACCTTAAGCCTAGGTTTTCACTAAATGGCAGTATAGGCTTGGAGTCGTTTTCATCGGGAGGTCTTATTTCGGCTATCGGTAAAATGATAGGAATAGGACCATCTATCACTATGCCTATTTTCAATGCCGGTGCTATTCGTAAGAATATAAAGATACAAACAGAAAAGGAACAGGAATATTTGGCACTTTACGAAGAGACTGTTTTGAAAGCTGTAGGGGAGGTTCGAAATGCGGTAACGGATGCATCTCAGGATCATATTAAGTCCGAGGAATTGAAATCTGCTGTAGAATCTGCACAGCAAGCGGAATCTTTGGCGCAAACCAATTTTGACTCCGGTCTTAGCGATTACTTAAGTGTTCTTGATGCACGAAGAAATGTATTGTCTGCAAGGCGGCAATATATCATGAGTCGAGGGGCAAGAGTTTGCTGATACCGTTCGTTTATTCAAATCCTTAGGCGGTGGTTGGGAAGCCATGGACATGGATCAGGAGGCAGAGGCGGACTCGCATGCTAAGAAATAGTGTGAGAAACAGGGGAATGATTATGAAAGAGAAACTTGATGTCATTAAAGGGTGGATGGCGAATAATAGAAAAAAGTGCGCAGGTATAATGATTGCCTTTCTAATAATTTTGGGTGGAGTAAGTTATTATGCTTATAATCAATACGAAGCGTACATTGCCTCTCATCATATTGTGTTGCAAGGCAACGTGAATCTGCGTGAAGTTAATGTTGCATTTCGGGGAAGTGACCGGATTGCCAGCCTTTTTGGTGGATGAAGGTGCGGTGGTGAGCCAAGGGGCAGATTTTTGGGGTATTTACATTCTGATGAATTGAATCTTACTGTACAGCAGGCTAAGGCTACCATTGTAGCACAGGAAGCTATAGTGGCCAAGTTGCAAGCAGGCAGTAGACCAGAAGAAATCGCTCAAGCATCGGCACGAGTTACATCTGCAGAAGCTGCGTTAGCTCAATCGAAACAGGAAGCAGAGAAGTTACAAAAATCATATAATGCTTCAAATGGTAAGGCCGTCAGTCGACAGTCTGTAGATGATATACAGGCGAAGGTGAAAGTATCGGAAGCCAAATTAAATGAGGCTCAGCAAGCATACAATTTAGCTGTCGCAGGGCCAAGGCAGGAAGATATAGCACAGGCCCAAGCACAATTGGATTCGATGAAAAGTGAATTGGCTCGTCAGGAGTTTTTGTTAAACCAAACTGTATTAACGGCTCCTATAGACGGTGTTATAACGGCCCGATTATTACAGGTCGGTGATATGGCTTCACCTAGAACACCTGTATTCAAGTTGGCTGAGAATACTAAAAAGTGGGTTCGTGTATATGTGAACGAACGAGATTTAGGGAAAAATTTATAATGGTATGGCAGCAAATGTAACAACGGATACATATAAGAACGAACCGATTCACGGAACAATCGGATATATTTCTTCCGTAGCGGAATTTACACCTAAATCGGTAGAAACGGAGGATGTGCGTACTACACTTGTATATGAAGTGCGGGTATATGTAGATGATCCTGATAATCGTCTCCGTTTAGGAATGCCTGCCACTGTTTCCATTGATATATAGAGGTGTGCGGTGAATGATGTATATGCAATCGAAAGCGTCACAATTATATAAAATTCCCCTTGTCGGAGCTGATCCTATAATAGCATTGGACCATTTGGATTTTAAAATCCGGAAAGGCTGTTTAACTGCGTTGGTTGGTCCAGATGGGGCAGGAAAAAAACGACTTTGATTCGTTTGATAGCTGGTTTATTGGATGCCACGGCTGGTTCTTTAGAGGTCCTCGGAATGGATGTGAAAGCACATTCACAGGCAGTTCAGATAGACTCAGTTATATGCCTCAGAAATTTGGGCTTTATGAGGAATTATCCGTCAGTGAAAACATGAATCTCTATGCAGATTTACACGGTATTCCTTTGCATGTGAGAACGAAGCGGTTTGAAAAATTACTGCATATGACAGGGCTAGCCAAATTTACTAAGCGTCAAGCCGGTAAATTGTCAGGCGGTATGAAGCAAAAAGCTTAGCTAGCTTGTACATTGGTTCGTTCTCCGGAGCTATTACTGCTCGATGAGCCTACCGTAGGGGTCGATCCATTTTCAAGGCGGGAGTTATGGGAGATCTTAGAGTCGCTGGTATGTACAGATGGAATTAGCGTACTTGTTAGCACTGCATACTTAGATGAGGCGGAGCGTTGTAAGATGTTTTTCGTCCTCAATAAAGGGGCGCTTTTTGTAACCGGGACACCGCATGAGTTGACTCAAATGTCTGAGGGAACGATGCTTTCAGGTAAAAGATTCAGAAGTCGTTGAGCATGCTCGAAATGTACAGTACGCATTGATGGATGACAGGAAAATGCGTGGCGGATGCAGTTCAGGCCGGTGCCGTAGGTACATAAAAAAACAAAAGAAATGCTTTCGATTCCTTGGCTTAATGAGGTACGGTATGGAGGAACAACCAGTTCAGAGCCGTTTGGAAGATACCTTTATGATGCTGTTAAAAGAGGATGAAAGTTTGACCTCAAAACAAAGGGCTAACTCTTTAGATAGTATCGATATGGATTTGGATGAAAGTGCGATAGAGAAAAGAACGAAAGCGTTTGTTGTCCCCAATGAAATGGTTGAGCGACCAGTAGAAATTTCCGTATCTCATTTGGTGAGAAACATTCGGTGATTTTACGGCGGTTGCTAATACATCATTACGGTGCGAGCGCGGAAGTATTCAGGTTACTCGGACCAAACGGAGCAGGAAGACGACGACATTTCGTATGTTGTGTGGATTATTACCTGTAACGAAGCGGTGATTTACGCGTAGCTGGCGTTGATGTCGTTAAATCTCGTACAGCGGCAGAAAGCAATTTTGGATATGTAGCGCAAAAGTTTTTCTTTGTAGCAGCTTGTCCGTTATGGAAAATCTAGAATTTTTGCTGGTGTGTACGGTTTGTACGGTCAAAAAGGATGATCGAATAGAAGCTGTTATCAAGGAGTTTCGTCTAAAATGATGTGCGAGATATGATAGCCGGTGATTTGCCTGGTGGTTATAAACAGCGCTTGTCCATGGCGGTACTGCCTTAATGCATGAGCCTAAAATTCTTTTCTTGGATGAGCCCACAAGTGGTATTGATCCTCTTACAGGCGTAATTTCTGGCGACAGATTACTTCTTTATCAAAGCGAGGAACAACGATTATTATTACGACTCATTTTATGGATGAATCGGAATATTGTGACCATATTATGATTCAGGATGCAGGGAAAACTCGTTGTACTGGGGAACACCTGATGAAGTTAGACGGATTGCCGGCGATGAGAATTGTACTATGGATGAAGCGTTTATCTCCGTCATACTAAAAAACAGGGAACAGGAGGATGACGTATGAACGGATTTATAAGACGGTTTTCCTCATTGGTATACAAGGAGACCTTACAAGTATTGCGCGACCCTAGCACTATTTTTGTTGGGTGTTGTGCTACCTATACTACTTATCATCCTCATCGGCTCAGGGGTTACTTTGGATGTTAAACACGTGCCGATAGCGAGTGAGTTATGGAACGGCAAGATTCTATGACCCAGGTAGTGTATGACTCTTATACGGCTCTGAGTACTTTCAACCTATAGCGGTTCGCGATAGAAAAACAGCGGAACTATTGATGGAAAAAAACGAAAGGTAGATGCCATATTGGTGATTCCACAGGACTTTTCTGCTCAAGTTATGCGTGGACAAAGGGAAAGTGCAGGGGATTTACTATGAGTGTCGATACTTCGGTAGCGATGAGCATAGAAAGTTATGTAAACTCAGCTATTAACTTATGGGACCGTTAAGAATATTCCGTTTATGCTACGTGGTGGATATATAACAATGAATCCCTCGCATGTGGTTTTAATGAGGCAAATACAAGTACCTGGTTTTTGATTCCTGGGCTCATCATGATTATCATGACGATTGTATCCGTTTTTCTTACGGCTGTCGTTATGGCTAGAGAATGGGAACGTGGTACTTTTGAGGGTCTTTATTCGTTACACCAGTTAAAGCCTATTGAAATTATTTTAGCTAAGGTAGTGCCTTATTATGTATTAGCCATGTTGGGGCTATTGTTTTGCCTCAGTGTTTCGTATTTCTTTTATGAAGTACCTATGCGTGGTTCCTTATGGATCATCTGCATCGTGTCCACATTGTATTTGATTGTTTCTTAAATATGGGATTACTTATATCTGCGTTTACGAAGAAACAGTTCTTAAAGCTTGTCAAATGGCGTTACTTACCAGTTTTTACCGGCGTTGATATTGACAGGGGTTTTTATTTGATCCACATTCACAACCTGTGGTGATTCAATATATTTCACGGCTTTTACCTCCTACATATTTTTAGAATTACTGAAAATCATTGTTCCTAGGTGGAAATAACTGGTATTTGATTATTAAAAAAATAGTGCCGTATTATCAGGGGTTTGCTATTTGCTTTACAATATTGACAATTTATATTACGCGGAAGAAGGTGGAATAATGAATTGGCGCCTGTATTGGAATCAAATTGTCTCCATCATATGGAAAGAGCTATTAGCCACCTTTAAAGATCCGAAAAACTCGTATAATCTTACTGTTACCGGTTATTATTCAAGGGTTCCTCTTCGGTTACCTGCAACCTATAATCTCAATAAAGGTTCCTATGTATTGATTGATGAAAAGTCATACGCAGACCGCAGCTGCATTAGAATCGACTATTAATTCATCCGGTGTTTTTGAATTGTATCAATCTGCGAACTCTCCGGATATAATCGCACCACTAATAGACTCCAACAAGGTTATTATGGCGGTTATCATACCTCAGGATTTTTGAAGAAAAACTTAAAGCATAAACAACCTACATCTATTACTGTTATTGTAAATGGAACGAATACAATGACTTCGGGTCTTGCCACAGCCTATATAGGGGCAAATCATTTCTCAATTCAATCAGACTTGGTTAGGGTGTTGAGCATAAAGGAATCACGATTGAATCTCGTACCTGGTACAATGAAAATCAGCAGTCTTCCTGGACTTTCTTGACAGAGTCTCGTTATATTGATCAGTATGACACAAGTTATCATGTTGGGGGCTTATCTGTGGCGAGAGAACGAGACAGGGACCTTTGATCAATTATTGGTGACGCCCGTATCATCTATGCAAATTTTGATTGCAAAAGTCTATACCACCATGATAATAGGACTGTTTCAAAAGTACTGTATTGTTATTAATAGCCATGTTTTTGGTTTAAAGTTCCATTTCAGGGCAACATATTTCTTGTGTATGCCGTGTTGTTTACGTTTATAAGTAGTAGCATTGGATTGGGATTATCTATTTTCAGCTATTGCAAAAAAATATGCGAGCAAGTTCTCGTATATGTTTTTGTCTTTTCTTTTTCCACTAGCATTATTGTCCGGATTAATCACACCTGTACATAACATACCGAAAAATATTGCAATATCTTACATATGGAAAATCCTATGCGGTTTTCTGTTGATGCAATGCGCAGGATTTATTTAGAAAGGTGCAGGATTGACGGATATTTGGTTTAACTTTTATTCCTATGATTATCCTAATCATTATAAGCATGTCCATAGCAGGGATGGCTATTTAGAAATCGCGTTGGATAAAAGCTAATGATTAGATTGTTAAACTTTTTATATTTTTGTTATAACAATACGGCAGACCTATATAGCATTTTATTAATAAATATGCTACTGCCGTATTGACTAAATGAATGTAGACTGTTAGAATAAAAGGCATAGAAAATATCATATTTGGGAATAGGTGCTGAAAAGCATAATAGAAGCCGGTTAAAGGCCGGCACGGTCCCACTCACTGTATGGTCGAGCGAGTCTAGAATTAAGTCACTGGGAAACTGGGAAGGCTAGATGAGCGATGACGCCGAGTCAGGAGAACTGCCTATTCAACATTCACCATTTGACCTACGAGAGATAGGGAGGAGAAGTTAATAGCTCCTTTTTACGTATCCGTAAAAAGGATTTTTTTAGTTCTATTGGATCTAAATTGTATTATGGTTGATTTTAGATTTTTAGTTCTATACGACCTAAATGTCGTGCTATGGTCATGGTGGATTACCTTTTTGGTATTACCAGCATGACATATGTTATGACTGTTAATATATTTTATGGTAAAATGTAGGGCATGCATTTTATTCATCATCATCTAAAAAGAGGCTGACCCAGGGTTCTAGTAGTTCGGACTCTGGGTCAGTCTCTTTATTACAAATATTAATTATCAGTAAGAACTTTTTAGATTGAGACCTGTAGCGTTAAGGTTTAGATGAGGCGTTAAGTGTTTAATATATATACAATTGTAGAGTTAAGAGTTTTTAGATTTAGAATTTGTTTTAGGGTTTTACGTAAATTGTAAGGTTTAGATAGTTATTATCCTTGGAATATATTTTTCGATGTATGAATTTTAAGTCATTTATAAAAATGATTGACGATGAATTCCATACATGATATTATTATTTCAGTTGAGACGCGGGAGTGGCGGAATTGGCAGACGCACCAGACTTGGGATCTGGCGCCTTACGGCGTGGGGGTTCAAGTCCCTTCTCCACTAACTGTGCACCTTTAGAGGTGTATGCCTAAAATTAAGTAGTTAATGTGGATATTTCATGTCGATAAACACTTGTAATTTAATAGTAGGGATAGGTACAGAATTAACTACTACATTATATGTTATAATAAATGAGTTAGAACTATTTAATTAATACAATCATAGTAATACTATATGGTGCAGTATGGATAATACATTAACAAAACTGCTTTCACAGAACCCATCCTTTGTGGATGGGCTAAACACTATTCAGCGTAAAGGGAAAGTCAGTCATATATGGTCTTAGTGGATCTCAAAGAGTTTTCCTCTTAAGCCAATCTTTTCTGCAGGTCTTACAAAAAGCCTGTAGTCATCGTAGTCCATGATAAGGATCATAAGGAGATGTGGGAGCGAGATTTAGCTTTTCTTTCTGGCCTAATGTGCCAGTCAATCATTTCCTATAACAGATCATGTAGAACTTTACAACTGTAGCTACGTAGTCTTGAAAGATCAAGGGTGCACAAATGCGAGCATTAGCATTATTAGCATGGCAAGAGCCGGCAGTAGTCATTGCCAATGCTGAAGAGGTTACACATATGTTGTATCCCTCATTATTTAAAGGGGCAATCGTTGCATTTTGCTTTTGAATGATGCAATTGAACGTGATGTAGCTCTTGAACAGCTCAGTAACAATTGGATATGAACGCGTAGACCAGGTGGAACAACGTGGTCATTTTGCTGTGCGTGGAGATATTTTGGATATTTATCCTGTAAATAGTGATCATCCGATTCGTATTGAATTCTTTGGAGATGAGATTGATACATTGCGTTTCTTCTCTGTTGAGAATCAACGTTCTATTGAACAAATCGAGATCCTATACGGTGACGCCTTTTCTTTCTTGGTCAAAAGTGATGCGGATAGTACTCTATTATCTTATGTGAAAGATGGCACTCTGATTTTATGATGAGCCAGGTCGTATTCAAGAGGCGTTAAAGAAATTCTTAAAGAAGATCCTACACATCGGAAAAAAATCATTGTGATTGGAATGAACTACAACGCACTGTAGATGCTACGAATCAAGTGGCTTTCACGTTTATGCAACAACGTTCTATTGGATCTCACTGGATTTAACCCTATTGGTATTCAAGGGAAGACGATGACGAGCTTTGAGCGTCAAATTCCCCTATTAACAGATGAAAATTAAACAATGGCATCGTTTAAATCATCAAGTGGTACTCAGTATTAAATAATCAGCAACGACGAAGGTATTGAGCGCGCCCTTGAAGGAGAATATTGCATTTATTCATAGTGATACATGGATAGCAAAGCCGAAACACCGTCGTTATTTTAAAAGGGACTTATTAACAGATGGTTTGAATTGCCCAATAGCCATCTCGTAGTTGTCGTAGAAGGTAATATTTACGGACAGCAAAAAGCGCAAAGCTTCGTAATAAACCTAAAAAGGGCCAAGAAATCAATTATTTTACAGATTTAACGCCTGGTGACTATGTAGTACATAATATGCATGGTATCGGCAAGTATATTGGTCTTAAAACAATTGAGACGGAAGGCATTCACCGCGATTATATTGAGATTGCTTATGCTGGAACGGACAAACTGTTCTTACCAGCTAATAATTTTAGATCAACTGCAAAAAATATATTGGCAACAGAAGGTGATGTGCCACGTATTAATAAGATGGGTGGTCGTGACTGGAGCAAGGTTGTTTCAAAGGCAAAAATCTATTGATGATTTAGCAGATAAACTCGTTGAGATATATGCACAACGAGAAATCACAGAAAGGTTTTGCATTCTTGCCAGATCAACCATGGCAGACAAGAGTTTGAAGATGCATTCCCCTATGAGGAAACAGGAAGACCAATTACAGGCTACCGCAGAGATTAAAGAATCCATGGAAAGACCTGTTCCTATGGATCAGCTTGCTCGCTAGTGATGTAGGTTTTGAGTAAAACAGGAAGTGGCTATGCGCGCCATTTTCAAGGCTGTTATGAGCGGAAAACAAGTAGCAGTACTTGTACCAACTACGGTTTTAGCACAGCAACATTTCAAACTTTTTTTGAATCGCTTTTGCTCCATTTGGGGTGAAAGTAGATGTGCTAATCGATTCCGAACTACATCAGAGAAAAACAAATTCTAAAAAGGTGTAGAGGATGGATCTATTGATGTTCTTATTGGAACTCATTCATTACTTAACAAAAAGGTGGTATTCAAAGACTTAGGAATGCTTGTTGTAGATGAGGAGCAACGTTTTTGGGGTAGCACAAAAGAAAGAAGTGGAAAAGAGTGGGCTAGCAATATCGATGTACTCACATTGAGTGCTACACCGATTCCGCGGACTTTACATATGTCCCTCGTTGGCGTTCGAGAAATGTCTGTTATCAATACTCCGCCAGAGGAGCGATTGCCTGTTCAAACCTATGTGGTGGAATACGATATGAATCTCATAGCAGATGCTATCAAACGAGAACTTGCAAGAGGTGGACAGGTCTATTTCGTATATAACCGTGTCGCGTCCATTAATCACATGGGAGAACTATTAGAATCCGCATTGCCTGGCTTGCGTTATGCTGTTGCTCATGGACAGATGACAGGCCGTCAAATTGAGGAGATTATGACCGATTTCTATGAAGGTCATTATGATGTACTCTTGTCCACGAGCATTATTGAAACCGGTTTAGATATTCCTAATGCAAATACTATCATCATTTATGATGCGGATCGCTTAGGTTTATCTCAGCTATACCAAATGCGAGGCCGTGTAGGACGCTCTCGTAGACGTGCTTATGCATACTTTATGTATCGGCCAGATAAAATACTTTCAGAGGCAGCTGAAAAGCGTTTGAAAGCCATAGAGGAGTTCACCGAGCTCGGCGCAGGATTTAAGTTAGCCATGAAGATTTAGAGATTCGCGGTGCTGGTAATCTATTGGGTTCACAGCAACATGGTAATATCGCATCCGTGGGCTTTGGCATGTACGTGAGGCATGTTAGAAGAAGCGATTGCAAAGGCTCAAAATAAAGAGGTTGAGCGAGATGTATCCATTGATCCAGCTATCGACTTAGAGGTAGATGCGTTTATTGATGATGCGTATATCAAAGATAGCGCTCGTAAGATTTCTGTATACCAACGATTGTTACATATTAAATCTAAAGAGCAACTCGACGATATGACGGATGAGCTCATTGATCGCTTCGGTACCCAACCGATCCAGTAGACCGTTTGTTGCGCATGCTCAAATTAAGGAGCAACGCGTCTACTGGGCATTAAAAGTATCGTCCGTAGAGATAAGCAACTCACCATCCATTGGTATGACGATTCTAAAATGGCCGATTGGGACATGGGGGCTGTACGAGAAGATTTATGGAAAAATAGAAGTTTATGGACACCAAGCCAGCCACATTATATGAATCTTAATGGCATGAAAAGGTTCTGTTTTGACCATTACGGAAGCGGTGATAAAAGGCTCTTAGCCACAAGTCACCGACTAAGGAGGGCCTATGAATCGATTTTTAAAAGGGCCATGATTTTAACCTTAGCCGGTATTATCGTGAAGGTCATCAGTGCGTTTAGTAAAGGTTCTTATTGCACGGATTTTTAGGTGGTGAAGGAATTGGCCTATATATGATGGCCTATCAATCTATCAAATTATCATTAGTATTTCTCTTTGAGGTATTCCTGTAGCCATATCTAATATGATTGCAGAGAAACTTTGCTAATGATGATATGCGAGGGACGTACAACAAGTATTTTCCGTATCTTTAAGGGTACTCGCTATATTGGGGCTGGTATTTAGTTTGGCCTTATATGGTGGTGCGCAATGGCTCGTGAACAATCAAATCATCACCGATCCACGTGCTAATTGCTATTCAGTTATTATCTCCAGCCATTTTGTAGTGACCATCCTGAGCTGTTTTTAGAGGGTATTTTCCAAGGTTTCCAATATATGGTGCCTACTGGTACGAGTCAAAGTATGTTGAACAGATTTTTCGTGTGTCATCTATGGTAGGTTTGGCATACTTCATTGATCGTGGACTCCATTTAGCGGCAGGTGGTGCGACCTTTGCTACATTCCAGGCGTATTGGCAGGGGTTACTGGTATAATTTATTTTTACTACCGACAACGTAATGTTCGAGAGAAGATGCTTTTCCCATGCAGAATCCTAATGCTATTTATGAAAGTAATGGCACCGTAGTTAAACGCTTGTTTAGCCTTGCTATACCTGTTTCTATGGCGAATATTATGCTTCCTATGGTATCACTCATTGATACATTTATCGTCCCAAAAACGATTGATGGATATTGGATACTATCTCAATGAAAGCAACCACACAATTTGGCTGTTTAACGGGTATGGCAACATCTCTGATTGGGTTGCAATTATTCTAACTACGTCCTTAGCCGCTAGTCTTGTACCAGCACGTATCTGAGGCCCATACTCAAGGTGATGTACATCGCATCGTGAAACGGGCGGAGACGGCGATTAAAAATTGCTAATATGTTTACGATTCCAGCCTGTATTGGTCTCTGCGTACTAGCTACGCCAATATCGCAATTAATATATGCAACACCCACGCAGGGCCTGTTATTGCTGTTATTAGCTTGAGTATTATGTTCCTCGGTTGGCGACAGGTTACTGCAGGTGTTTTACAAAGGTTTAGGAGGACAGTAATTCCTATGGTGTCGATTTTTATCGGCTTATTAGTGAAGCATTCTTAGATTATGAATTGACAGGCAGTGTTGAGTTGGGCATTAATGGTGCGACTTGGGCGACGAATTTAAACTTTGCTATTACGCGCTTATTAACTATATTTTTGTAAAAAGATATGTAGGGTTCAGTACTCAACACATTAGAGTTATTAAAAAAATAATAGTATCTGCCATGGCCATGGGCGGTGCTACACAGTCATCTATGTGAGCACTGTTGATTTATTAGGCAATGGTGGCGCTGTGGCTGCAGCAATTGTGAGTGGCTATTTTTGTATATGGTTTATCGTTATGGCATACTAAAGCTGTCGTAAAGATGATATATACCATTTCCCAATCATAGGGCAAGCGCTTTACAAGCTCGACGCAATAGGGAGGAAAGCAAAGCTATATGAAGAACAATATTGATATTCAACCTTTGAGTCGATGTAGTGAAAAACTTTGCGTACCAAATGGCTGTCCTTGGGATCAAAAAGCAAACGCATGAATCTTTACGTCCGCTATTTTATAGAAGAGACTTACGAAGTAGTAGATGCCATTGATAATAAAGATATGCCGAAATCTTCGTGAAGAGTTAGGTGATGTATTATTGCAAGTTGTCTTTCACGAGTCAATTGGCAGAGGAAGCTGGTCATTTTACACTTCAAGATGTAATTAATGATGTTGCTGAAAAATGATTCGTCGTCATCCTCGTGTTTTTAATCCTGAAAAAGATGAAAAAGTCCTACACTTGGGATGAATTAAAAGGCACAAGAAAAGAAAAAAATATTCAAAAATTCTGTATTGGATGGTGTATCGAAAAGTTTACCTGCTTTAATGGCGACTTATAAGCTCAAGAAAAGTCATGAAAGCTAGGTTTTTGACTGGGATGAGCTTGATCCTGTTTGGGCTAAAGTTTCCGAAGAAAATGGGGAAATTTAAGGAGGCTATTGATCAAAATGATAGAAAAAATATGGAAAAAAAGAAGCGGAGATGTGCTTTTTCGCGATTAATCTATTCAGATGGTATAAAATAAGCGGTGAAAATGCACTAAATCGCTACAAACACAAAGTTCCGACAGCGTTTTTTACATGTAGAAACTTGTGTTAACCAAAGCGATCGCTCATGGGAAGACTTTTCATTAGCTGAGCTGGATGCTTTTTGGGAGGGAGGCTAAAGTGCAGGAAAAAGTAACCTAGAGGTTTATACACTTCTAAGGTATTGTAATTTTAAGGAGGTTCTGTCATGAACAAAACAGAATTAATCACAAGTGTTGCACAAAAAAACTGAATTAACTAAAAAGATGCTGAAAAAAAGCAGTAAAAGCTGTATTTGACACAGTAGCTCAAGAATTAGCGACTGGTGGTAAAGTACAAGTTATCGGCTTCGGTACTTTCGAGAGTTCGTGAACGCATGAGCTCGTGAAAGGCCGTAACCCACAAAACGGTAAAACTATCACAATTGCGACTTCCAAATCTCCTGCATTCAAAAGCTGGTAAAGGTTTGAAAAGAACAAGTTAACTGCTGCAAAAAGCTAAAAAACGCAAAAATAATCCATATTGGATGTGAAAAGAGACCTTTCGAGGGTCTCTTTTTTTATCTATTTATGGTATAATGCACAGAGAAAGGGTGCATTATGAATAACAGAAAACATCAAGGAAGGTTCTCATCGTGTCTGCCTCAATCGGCACTGGACATATACAAGCCACAAGAGCCATAGAAGAATATTGGAAAGAAAAAGAAGCACAAGCATCAATTACTCATGTTGATTTTTCTTGATACAGAAACTATGTCTGTAGAGCATTTAATTAAGGGTACCTATATAAAGATGATTGACGTATTTCCCATGCTCTATGATATGATTTATCGCGTATCGAAAAGGGGAAAAACGAGGGTACCATTATGCAAACCGCATTGTCATTACCTACTTAAAAAGCGCATGCTTAAACTAGTACAACAAGAAGAGCCAGATGTAATGGTTTTACACATCCATTTCCTTGTGAGGGCGGCATCGATTTTTAAAAGCGTCAAGGTCATATAGATGTACCACTAGTAGCTATTATGACAGACTTTTAGTGAGTCATCAGTTTTGGCTCTATCCACAGATTGATAGTTTACTATGTTTGCAACAGAATCTATGGTACCTGAAATGGTAGCTTCAGGTATCGATGAATCTCGTATTCATGTATCTGGCATTCCAGTGCGGCGATCTTTTTTTCCGTGATGCTATTGAAGAGTATAGCTTAGAGGAACCTGTGAAAGTTCTTGTTATGGGTGGTGGCCTGGGTCTAGGCTCTCTTGAGACGGCTTTAAAACATCTAGATGAAGTAAATGGTATTGGGTGAAATTACCGTTGTAGCTGGACAAAATACGTCTCTTTACGAATCGTTAGTTGTCCTTAGTGAATCTATGAAGACGAAGACCACCGTATATGGTTATACTACCAATATTTCTGAGCTCATGAAATCATCGTCTTTGCTCGTTACAAAACCTGGTGCATTGACCTGTATGGAGGCTGTTACAATCGGATTGCCAATGGTATTCTTTAATGCTATCCCAGGGCAGGGAAGAGGCAAATGCAGAATTGTTAGAGCAACGGGGATGTGCTCGTTGGGCTCGCGATATTCACAACTTAGAAGATGTGGTAACTGCACTGTTAATTAATTCTCCGCGACTTCAACAAATGTCTGAACGTGCTCGCGAATGGCATGTGGATGGGGCTGCTGATATCGTAAATAGTCTCATTGAAATTTTAGATGCTAGTGCACAAGATGAGCTTGTGAAAGCTCAAGAGGCAATTAGCTAACCAATATAGAAAAAGCGATGACCTAAAGGGCCATCGCTTTTTTCTATTGATACTATTCAATATGTTCTTTTCGAAGTTTTTGTAATGTAACTAAGAAAAGCATTCGTACTTTCTGCACTATCAATAGATCTTTTTAATTGGTAAGAGTCATCAAGGTAACACTCCATTGGAAGAGTCGTTATCGTCATACACATTGAATACGACTGGTGTCTCTAAGTCCTCTGGCATATAGCCGTCATCATCGGACACAGTTGCATACGTGCCATCCTCTAAGAGCTCGAGTAAATAATGTGTCATACCCATCAATGTCGATAAGTTCAAAGTTGATACTTTCATAAAGTCTAAAAACCATATCCGTTGCCATGTGGACCTCCTCATGAATATATATGTTACGTTTATTCTACTGAGGGCGCCTGTTACTGTCAATGGTAATGTGTAGTATAATAAATAACAGAATTACAAAATAGGAGCGGAATATGAACGTTATTAGTTTACAGAACATAGAGAAATCATATGGCACAAAGGCTGTTGTTTAAAGAGGGTGAGTATGACTTTTACCACGGAAAAACGATTAGGTCTTGTGGGCATCAACGGAACCGGTAAGTCTACATTTCTAAAAATATTAGCAGGACAAATGGAAGCTGATAAAGGCACCATTGAGCGTAATGGTAAGGCTAGCATTTATTACTTAGCGCAGACACCTGATTTTGATGCGGAAGCTACTTTGCTTGAGGCCGTTCTTGATGGAAATCATCCTCGGTTGCAAATGGTAAAAGCTTTTGAACGTATTAGTCGTGAGTATCGCCAAAATGCAAGAGTCTGGTAAAGACGATGCTAAAATATCTCGCAACTATATGAATGCATTGGAGCAAATGGATCAACAAGACGGGTGGCAGGTAGAGCAAGAGGCGCGCATTATTTTATCTAAATTGGGCTTTCCTGATGTGGAGCAAAAGGTAGCTATGTTATCAGGAGGGCAAAAGCGTCGTCTTGCATTGGGGCAAGCATTGCTATATCCATGTGATCTTTTATTACTAGATGAGCCGACTAACCATTTGGATGAAGATAGTATTGATTGGCTAGAGTCGTATTTGAGTGTACGTCAAGGAGGATTATTAATCAGTACCCATGATAGATATTTCCTCGATTCCGTATGTAATGGTATTTTAGAGCTATCAAATCGTCATATGTATCAATACGATGGCAATTATGAAAGAATTTATTGCCTTGAAAGCTGATCGAAGGCTCGTAGAAAGCTGCTACGGAAGAAAAAAACGACGTCAATTTTTAAAACGAGAAATCGAATGGGTACGTCGTGGTGCTCTGGCTAGAACTACAAAACAAAAGGCTCGTCTTGACCGTTACGAAAAATTAAAGAATATGGAGAAAACCCGCCGTCCGGATCAAATGGATCCTATTGCGCTGAAGACACGTTTAGGAAAAACCATCTTTGATATTGAGCATTTAGAGTTTTATTTTGATGAACGTCCTATGATTAAGGACTTTACCTATCACGTGGTACGCCATGATCGTATCGGTATAGTAGGGCCCAATGGTGTTGGTAAGTCTACCTTTATGAATATCCTTGATGGCACCTACGAAGCGACGAGAGGCACTATTGGTAAAGGTGAGACCGTTCGCATTGCTCATTTTAAACAAGAGCTACCTGAATTTGATGAAGATATGCGCGTTCTCGATTATATTCGTGAGGACCACTCTTATATGGTACTCGGTGATGGGTCTACATTGAGCGCAGGACAAATCCTTGAGCGATTCCTTTTTACCCCAGAATTACATGGTGTACCGATTCGAAAACTCTCTGGCGGGGAACGTCGTCGTTTATACCTCTTAAAATTGTTGATGAGCGCCCCTAACGTATTATTGCTGGACGAACCGACGAATGATCTTGATATTCCAACATTGGAGGTATTAGAGGATTTCCTTGACTCCTTTAGTGGCGTCATCATCACCGTTTGCCACGATCGGTACTTCCTAGACCGCGTAGTGGATAAACTGTTTGTCTTTTACCGGCGATGGGCATATTGAAATCGTTCATGGCTCGTATTCTGACTACAAGGATGCTCTTGATGAAAAGTAGTGGCGACAAGCGCCCATTCTATATGCCAAATGATAATATACCGGCTAATTCCAAAGTGGTACAAGCTGTAGAAGGTGGAGAGGCTGATACCGATGACTCTGTTGATAATCAATCAAATACGTCAGATATCTTTGGAAATGACAATGTAGTAGCTGTTGAGTGAAAACAGATACTTTCAAAGCAATACTAAAGAAGGGTCTCAATAAAAGCAGAGGAAGCGGAGTATGCCAAGTATGGATGAATTGCCAAAGCTAGAACATTTAGTAGAAGGGCCTCGATGTTATGATAAGCCAAGTGGCTACTGATTATGAAAAATGCAGTCACTGATGGAGGAACGAGGAAGAAACACAGGCCCAAATAGATGCGCTCACTGAACGGTGGATGGAATTAGAGGAACGCCTGTAATCCTCGTATCATGCCATTTTACTAATACCTGCTATGCAAAGGAATTACAAGTGAGTTTTATTGATAAAACTCACAATGTATAGTATAATTTCTTCGATTAACGATAACAACGTTACCTAAGTAGGAGGAACTCATGAGTAAGTACCAATTTTTAGACCGTCGCGTACCAATTGAAGACGGAAATATTGCATTAGTACAAGATTTAACTAAATGTAAAACTGCTCCTTATGTCGTAAAAGCTTGTGCTGTAGACATGGGTGTATTGATTATTATGATTTAACAACTAATGGAGATCATCCAATTTGTATTCATTGTGGTCAATGTGCATCTATTTGTCCATTCGATTCCATTAATGAACGCTCTGAAATTGATGAAGTAAAAGCAGCTATTGCTGACCTAATAAAATCGTCATTTTCCAAACTGCGCCTGCCGTGCGTGTTGGTTTAGGGCGAGAATTCGGCCTTGAGGCTGGTACATTTGTAGAAAGGTAAAAATGGTAGCCGCTCTTCGTAAATTGGGTGGCGACTATATCCTTGATACAAACTTTGGTGCGGACATGACTATCATGGAAGAAGCATCTGAGTTATTAGAACGTGTTATTAATAGTGATGCAGTATTGCCTCAATTCACATCTTGTTGTCCTGCTTGGGTTAAGTTTGCTGAAACATTCTATCCAGAATTCTTGCCAAACCTATCTACGGCTAAGAGCCCAATTGCTATGCAAGCGCCTACACAAAAAACATACTTTGCTGAAAAAATGGGCCTTGATGCAAAACAAATCGTGGCTGTTGCAGTAACACCATGTACAGCTAAGAAATTTGAAATTCGTCGCGATGAAATGAATTCCTCCGCGGAATACTGGAATACACCAGAAATGCGCGATACAGACTACTGTATTACTACACGGGAACTTGCAAAATGGTTGCGCGCAGAAGAAATCAACTTCGATGATCTTGAAGATTCTGCTTTTGACCCATTGATGGGCGAAGCCTCTGGTGGTGGTATCATCTTTCGGTAACACTGGTGGCGTTATGGAAGCGGCTATGCGTGCGACACAAAATGGCGACAGGTGAAGATGCACCTCAAACATTGATTCCATTTCGAAGCTATTCGCGGCATGGACGGTGCTCGTGAAGCGGACGTAGTGATTGGGCGATAAAACATTACATGTAGCGGCAGTTCATGGTACCGGTAATTTGCGTAAGTTCATCGAACGCATGCGTGCAGAAAATATCCATTATGACTTTCATCGAGTAATGGCTTGTCGTGGTGGCTGTATCGGTGGTGGTGGTCAACCACGCGTTAAATTACCGATGGCTGACAAAGCTCGTGAAGCTCGTATTGCATCCTTGTATACTCGCGATGCAGAAGTAACTGTAAAAGCTGCTTGTGATAATCCGGATATCCAAAAATTGTATGCTGAGTTCTTTGATGGCAAACCTATGAGCCACAAAGCATCACATGTTACATACTACCTTTGTGAGACCGTTCTGAAGATTTAGGGTCCTAATGGCGCTTGTACGCCTGGTACATGCCCCTACATCTGTGCCTAATTTGAAAAAGGCGGCAGAGGCGGAGCTAAAAGCAGAGCTGAGTTCAGTTACAGCTAATAGCTAAGAAATATATAGCAGATAGTTGATATGTTAGTCAGCTATCTGCTTTTATCTATTTTATATAGTGGAAATATGGTCAATAAAAGCTTTCACAGAGGTAGATTCTATATATGCCATATACGCATAGGGGTTAAAATATAGAGATTGGTAAATTGGTTTAGGAATTACCTGTAGTGCTATAATTAAATTGTTATTATAGAAGCAATCAATACTGGTTCGGGAGGATCTTCATGGCTTTTTAAATTAAAAAGGAAAAGAAGAAAAATTTTTCAGTATTTTTGGAAAAAGCATCTTGCACTAACCTATGAAAGTGCGGAAATGATGGAACGCGTGTTTAAGGGGGATATCTCTAAGGAAGAGGCATTTCTTGAAATTGATACAAAGGAAAAAGCTGCCGATGAATTAGTAAATGAAACTGTAGAGCGTTTACGTAAAACATTTATCACTCCAATGGATCGTGAGGATATTCAGCTTTTGATTGACCAACTGGATACTACATTGGATAATATCAAAGAAATCATGGATAAAATGGTTATGTATCACGTTGGCAAAACCAAGTGATGGTGCTATTCGCATGAGTGAAATTGTTGTTAAATGCGTTAAGCATATCAACAAATCCATTGGTTATATGGGTAGTCTTAAAAAGGATCATGTGAAGGTAGAGGGGCGTGTTCACCAAGTATTGAAACTTGAGTCTGAAGCGGATAATATTTATCATGAAGAAATGGCTAAGCTCTTTACAGAGTGTACAGATCCAATTGAAATTATCAAATGGAAGGAAATCCTTAGCGCTATGGAAGATGTAATCGATGGCTGCGAAGATTTGGTTGGTACATTCCGCCGGGTAGTATTGAAGTATGCTTGATGCTCATTATTTAGTATGGCTAGTTGTATTTTTAGCATTAGCCTTTGACTATATCAATGGCTTTCATGATACGGCGAATGCCATTGCCACATCCGTTTCTACACGAGCTATTGAGCCTAAAAAGGCGATTATGATGACCGCTGCTCTCAATTTTTTTGGGTGCAATGGTTAGTACAGGTGTTGCAAAAGACTATCGGTGGTGATATAGTAATGTCGCCATCTCTTATCGATAGTGGTATTATTTCTGCAGCCCTTATCGGTGCCATTACATGGAATCTTTTAACTTGGTATTGGGGAATCAGGTTCCTCATCCATGCTTTGATTGGTGGTATCATTGGTGCTGTGGGTTGGTCTGTAGGGATTTGATGCGTTGAATGAGGCGGGGATTTTTAAAAATCTTTTTGTCTCTTATTTTTATCTCCGATTGTAGCCATGATTGGGTGGCTACATTGTGATGAAGATATTGTTGCTTATTTTCGGTAGATTTTCTCCAATTGTTTTAAAATGATCGATTTAGATCCATGCAAATTGTATCAGCAATTATGATGGCATTTTCTCATGGCTCTAATGATGCACAAAAAGCGATGGGGATAATCACATTAACCTACTTAGCGGTGGTTTCATCGATACATTAGATGTACCGATTTGGGTAAAACTTTGTTGTGCTACTGCAATGGCTATGGGTACTGCTGTAGGCGGTTGGAAAATTATCTCTACAATGGGTACAAGATTTTCAAACTAGAAACTATTAATGGGTTTGCATGCTGATTTAAACTCGGCGATTACTATTTTTACACTACATTCTTTACATTTGCCTGTAAGTACTACACACGTAGTAAGTGGTTCTTTACTAGGTGTAGGCTCTTCTAAACGTATTAAAAGCAGTTAACTGGGGCGTAGCAAGATCTATAGTTATGGCTTGGTTTTGTAACGATTCCATTATCTGGCATCGTTCCGCTATTGCTTATGAAGTAGGGTCACTTACTATTTGGCTAATTCATATACTTTTTATTACAGTAAAAAGACTGCAAACGCAGTCTTTTTGTTTATCAAAATATTCTTCCTATATTGTCATATTTATAAATAATTTGCTTTTCTATTTTAAAAATTCTATTTATTATATATGTACGTGATAGTTTCTAAATAATCTAAAAATATAGAAATAAACTGATTTGTAAATACTATATTCTATAAAAGAGATTTATCTATATTTGGCAACATTAATGTTACAATTCAAGTTGAATAGGGAAAAATACTTATAAATATGTGTTTTTATTGATTATGCATTTTACTAATAAATGAAGTTTATTACTTGTTTATAGGCTGTTAAGAGGTTGTTTAAAGTGAATAGCTGTGCATACTTATGTATCGGAGGTTATACTATCGGTAGAAGGGTTTTCAAGTGAAAAGTGAGGTATGTATATGGCATGGGGTGGATCTAGACGCGGTGCCAGGCGCTCACGTAATCCTATTAAACGTATTGGTAGAACCTTTCGACTTAGTGATGAAGAGTTTCTTTCGCTAAAGCCATTGATCATGGCTATTAAGGCAAATAATGATAAACGATATAGGCAACAATATAACCAGAAGTATAAATAATCAGGCATTGTCACAGCATATACAATTTAATACATTTTAAATCTATTTTACAATAATTCATTATTTCTAAATCTTTCAACTACAACACATCTTTTACTCTCTAAAACAATATGCTGTGTGCAATACAAGTAGTACGAAGAAAGGTCCCAATTCATTTTGAATTGGGACCTTCTATCGATATAATATACAATACATATTACATATTACATATTACATATTACATATTACTCTATATCTTTGTTATATTAAATTAGTCTACTTTGATGCCGTGAATTTCTTCAGCTAAACGTTTTAAAGCATCAACGGTACGTACCCCAGGTGTGATTTCGGAAAGTTTTACACGAATGAAGTGACCTTCTTTTACGGCTGTGATGTCTTGAAGTTGAGGATTAGCCTTGATCTTTTTCAATTTTTGTTGGAAATCATCATCGTTGCGAATAGAATTGCCATAGTCGGCGATAATAATATAGTCAGGGTTTTGTGCAATTACTGTTTCCCAAGAACCTTTGTCCCATGTTTTATCAACGCCTAAGCCGCTCATTACATTATCAGCACCGATAAGTTTTAAGATGTTAGTAGTATAACCCTCGAATGCTGTGAATGGTTGACCGTCTTCAGAGTCATAAATGAAAAACGCGTTTGACGAGGCAAGTCTTTTAGCTTATCTCTGGATAGCTGCCAATGTTTTACGTTGACCTGCAACCCATTCTTCAGCTTTTAGGGTTTTACGCAAAAATCTCACCCAATTTAATCATGTCGCTGAAGTTGGTTTCTAGGTCAGCTTTAGTAGATAACATGGATTCAGGAATCCAAATATTAACCTTTTGGGAAATCATTTTGTCAGCAGGAATGGCTCGTTTACTGAAGGAATCAGGCCAGCCTGTTGCGAAGTCAGGCTTTACGGACATGAATACTTCATAGGAAGGCCATTTTTCAGATAATACTTTTACTTTGTCGTAGTAGCAGCAGAGGTGGGTAGATTTCTTCTTCTTTGAAAGCCGTCCCAGCCATTTTGTCTTCAAGGCCTAATTGTAACATCATTTCCGTTGTTGCTTGGGACATGGACACTGCATGAGTAGGGGCGGATTTTACGGCAAAGTCTGTTTTTGTACCGTCAAATGTTTCACTCCATGTTACAGAGGTTCCATTATCCGCTGTAGTTTTTGTAGTATCAGAACCACAACCAGCAATAGCGAATGTAGCACATGTCATAGCAATTAATAATAATTTTTGATTTTTCTTAAATTTTCTGAAACATAGTAAGTCCTTTTCTTTACTAATTAATAATATAAATGATAGCGCCCTTCATCCCAAGAGGTTTTTGAAAAGGAACTTCAAAAATTGGTTCAAGAATTTCAGGTGTGAGCACCTCGGTAGGGGAACCTTCTTTTAGGATAGTTCCGTTGTTCATGATGACATATATGATCGCAATATTGAGCCGCTAGATTTAAGTCGTGAAGGACTACGATCGTAGTGCCTTTAAAAAGCACGTAATTGCTTCCATAAGTGCCACTTTATACTTCATATCTAAATGATTAGTAGGTTCATCTAAAAAGAAGTATTTGAGGGTTTTCTGGGTTAAGGCTTTAGCAATGAATACGCGTTGCTTCTCACCACCCTGATAAATGATGAATTTCTTCATTTGATAAATGGGTGATGCCTACTTCATTCATATAATGCTCTGCAATTTTAACATCCTCAGAACTATAGGTGCCAAAGTGTTGTTTGTACGGATACCGTCCCATGAGAACAATATCTTTTACGAGAAAAATCATCAATCATAGCGTCTCTAGATTGTGTTAAGACTGCTACTAATTGAGCAAATTCGCGACCTTTATAAGACTCTAAAGGTTTTTCGTTTAATGTGATTTTGTTTTTTTGTTGGATGAAGTCGATATAGATGGCTAGTAGCGTAGACACACATCCATTCGGTCAATTATGGCTGTTATTTTTATTGGTAGGAAATGTTACAGAAATATTCTTTAACACTTCTTTTGTTTCATAAGAAAAAAGACAGCTGATTAATTTGATACATAGTATCTCCTATAGATATGATATACACTAACCATTGTGTTTATAACGATTCATGATAATCCAAATGAAGAGGCGCCCCCAATAAAGATGTAAGCACACCAATAGGAGTTTCTTCTGGACTGTAGAGTGCTCTCGATAATACGTCTGACCAAATCATAACGATGCTACCGATGGAGTGCACTGAATAGTAATGTGTATTTATGCTTAGGTCCGCCTACAATCCGAGCAAGGTGAGGGATGATAAAGCCGATAAAAGCCAACTACACCAACCTTTGATACTAGTGTGGCAATCACAATAGAGGATATGATAACGATGCTAATTGTAACTGCTTAACGGAAAGGCCCCATTTGTGCTGCTTCATGATTACCGAGTAGCAACACATCAAGGTCTTGATTGAACATATAGATATATAGCATAAACAAGGTTACAATAATTGCTGTTAATGGTAAATCGCCCCATTGTATGCCTGCAAAGCTGCCAAGTAGCCAGAACATGGCACTTCGTACTTGTGCTTCGTGTTTGGCTCCGTAAATAATCATCATCGTTAAGGCTGAAAATACACCGGTCATGCCCATGCCTATGAGGATAAGCTTTACTGGACTGTTACTTTTACCAACACATAGTAGTACTAATATAATTGAAAGTGCTGCGCCTAGGGCCGCAAAAATAGGCGTATTGTAATGACCTAAGAATGGAAGCCCACCCATGATAATAGCGAAAACCGCACCTGTGCTTGCACCAGAAGAAACACCTAATACATAGGGATCTGCGAGGGCATTGCGCGTGACCGTTTGCATTAATAGACCCACAAGTGATAGGCCTATACCTGTTAGAACAGAGTAAATAAGTCGTGGTAAGCGGATATCTGTAATAATCGTATCAGTCATAGATGCTGTAGCATTTACATCAATCATAGACATAAGTGCTGAAATAATTTGGTCTAGTGATACAAATTTAGATCCAAACTGTAACGCTGTTACCAATGAAATACAGAGGATTAGACAGGTATAAATACTTTTACCGAAGTCTGCATAAAATCTCCTTATTCTATTTTTATTTAGGTAGTCTAAGTCTTATCTAAGTATAGAGAATTTTTCAATATATATACAATATTAATACCTGTATAGGTATTATAAGTATGAGGGTTTCATTAAATTATAAATAGCAAAATCTTATGTTAGCTTTATTCATTTTTATAAGTTCATTGTTATTTTTGATATATGAAAAATTTATTAGAATAGCTATAATAGAATTATATGTACAATAGTATGTTTTAGGAGGTGTTAGTTTGATACAAGATTTATTATCTGAGGATAATGTATCCTTTCATTATCCCGCCGAAACGTGGGAAGATGTAATTCGTCATGGTGGTCAACTGATGGTTGATGCGGGCTTTACGGATCCATCTTATACAGAGGCTATGGTTGAAGTAGTTCGTGAAATGGGTCCATATATCGTATTGGCTCCCGGGTCTTGCTATGCCACATGCGCGCGAGAACATGGTGCTAAAGCGTGTAGGGACAGCTTTAGTGACATTGGAAAAACCATTGAATTTTTGGCAGCCCTGATAATGACCCAGTATCTGTCGCATTATTCTTATGTGCTCCCAATAAAGATGAGCATATTCAATTGTTAACAGATATTGCTACATTTATTTGAGGATGAAGAAGTTTCTTAGATGCTGACCGTTGACTTTGAAAGTATTGACGACATACAAGCATTCTTGGCAGAACATTTAGACGAGCAATAATACGTTTAGAAGGAGGCAAGTATGATTTCTGTATTAACTGTATGTGGTAATGGTATTGGTTCTAAAGCTTGATGTTAAAAATGAAAATTGAAGAAATTTGTGCTGAAAAAATGGTATCGATGCACAAGTTGAATCTATCGATTTTAACAGCGGCTCAAGGTCGTAAGGCAGACCTCATCGTAACTGTAAAAGAGTTGGCTGAACAATTTGACGATAAAAACGTTGCTATTGTTCGTAGCTATATTAATAAAAAGAAGATTACAGAAGATGTTCTTGAAGCATTAAAACAAGCAGCTCAATAATATGTAACAATTATATATGGGAGGTAGTGCCATGGAAATGGTATTAGAGTTCTTGCGTGATGTGCTGTCTCAACCAGCACTTTTGATTGGTATTATGTCATGTATAGGCTGATCGACTTTGAAACGTCCGTTTCATAAAATAATGACAGGCACATTAAAACCTATTCTTGGGTATTTAATGTTAGCTGCAGGTGCAGGTGTTATCGTTAGCAATCTTGACCCATTGGGGAAAATGATTGAACATGGATTCATATTACTGGTGTAGTGCCAAATAATGAAGCTATCGTAGCTGTTGCACAAAAAGGTACTTAGCGTTGAAACAATGTCTATTCTTGTTGTAGGCTTATTGATGAACTTATGTATTGCACGTTTCACGCAAGTTTCAGATATGTGTTCTTAACAGGTCATCACAGCTTATTTATGGCATGCCTTATGTCTGCCGTAGCTTGGTACTGCAGGTTTATCTGGCATGGAACTCATACTTGTAGGTGGTTTCTTAATGGGAGCTTGGTCTGCCATTTCTCCAGCTATTGGTCAAAGTTATACATCCAAAGTGACAGATGGTGATGAAATTGCCATTGGTCATTTCGGTAGTTTAGGCTACTATTTATCGGCTTGGGTTGCTAAATATGTTGGGAAAGCTGAAGATAGCACGAAGATATTGAAATACCAGAAAAATGGGGTTTCTTACGAGACTCAACATTATCTACAGCATTAACTATGATCGTATTTTACCTAATTGCGGCATTTTGCAGCTGGGTTCGAATTTGTCGCTACTTTATCAGGTAGATATGAGCCCATATTTATACGCTGTTATAGAGTGCTATGAATTTTGCTGTTGGTGTAACAATCGTATACTCAGGTGTGCGTATGATCTTAGGTGATTTGATTCCTGCATTCCAAGGGATTGCTACAAAAATTATTCCTAATGCAATTCCAGCTGTAGACTGTGCCGTATTCTTCACCTATGCTCCAACTGCGGTTGTATTAGACTTCCTAGTTCCTTCATCAATTGGTATCATCGGTATGCTTATCCTTGGGAGCTGTAGGGTGGCGTATTAATCATTCCTGGTCTTGTGCCACACTTCTTCTGTGGTGCTACAACAGGTATTTATGGCAATGCTACTGGTGGTCGTCGTGGCGCAGCGGAGTGCTTTCCTAAATGGTTTGGCTATTACATTCTTGCCAGCTTTGGCGTTTGCCAGTTCTTGGTCAATTAGGCTTCCAAAATACAACCTTTGGTGATGCGGACTTTGCAGTGATGGGTCTCGTATTAGGTAATGCTTATGAATGGGTAGGGTATGGCAGGTATTTATGGCATTGTAGCTATTGCCGCTTTTAGTACTCATTATTCTAACTTATTAAAACAAAAGGTAAAGTTATTAATTATGTAGAAGAGGATTAATGAAAAACTGAGCAACATCAGTAATGTTGTAGTACGATATGTATTCCTGACTATTGGGAGCAATAAGTTTTTGGACTTGGTACAGCAGGGTATCGATATTACCACTATTGCCAACAGTTCCTTTTTATATACTAACTTTATTTTTGTTTTAGCTCGAGGGTCTGAACGATTCCATAAAATGTTTTTGGAATCTAGTTTATATCAAAAGACTGCTTTGCTTATGAGACGCGATAAAGCGTTGACCTTGCGGGCAAGTTGTCCATTCTCGTATCCGTTAGTGCCATAATGGCGGTTGGTGCCTATTTTAGTCAAGATATGCCTGTTGCTCTTATTGTTATGGGCATTATATGGGTAGGCATGTCATAGCGATTAGCTTTTATTATTAAAACATAGGAACTTATATCCTTAGTTTTGAATATAGCCTCATGAATTAAATTCTTACAGTTTAATTCCATGGAAACTATATAGTACACTAGAATAACTCTCAACGAAGATCTTAATTGTTTTATATTACTAAAACAGAACTAGCTTGTGTTTTTAAATCTAAAATGAATTATTACTAATTAGAAGTTGACAATGACTATCAATAAGTATACTATAATATAATATTATTAATTTATGTTTATAGTATTTGTGTATATGGTGATAGTATGAATCCACATAATCATGCGGTTTCATGCTGGAACATCTATGTCAAGACATACGATATTTGACGGTATCGATTTGATGTTCTTAGATGTGAAGCAAGAGACGATTCAATTTTATGCTAAATCACATACCAAGACGTTTGCTATAAATCACTGTGAAGAAGGGCGCATTGAGTGCAAGTTCACATCTGGTGAGTATTTATATATGGGTCAGGGGATATGTCGTTAGGGTGGCATACGCTCCGCTTACCAACATGAAATTACTTTCCTACAAAATTATTTAAAGGAATTGTATTATTAGTAGATGTTGAAAGGCACAACCCGTATTAGATGCACTTGTAGTGATTCTCGAATTGATTTGACTGAGCTGGCCAATCGAGTTTTTGTGAGCATTCTGATTTTGGTATGATGATGGAAGAAACGAAACAGTTCGTCACATTTTTCCAGTTTATATAATGTACAGATCAAATAAAGGAGCACTATTTTAAATTAAAAAGTAATTTGAAATTTTTTGTTATTATCTGTTATCTCTACAGCTAATCCTGAAAAGAAAGTACCTATAAAGCAACAGGTGATATTGTAAAAAGCTGTAAAGTGAGATATGTATCGACACAGTTTTATGAGCGTATTACTATTGACTCCCTTGTCCTGAACAGTTTGATATTCTACATCTACCCTGAAACGTTGCTTTAAAGGTGTATTTGGTGCAACCATACATCAGTATCTAAAAGAATGTCGTATTAATGCAGCAAGCGATTGCTTCATAGACTCAGATCAGTCTATTTTAGAAATCACTAATGCAATACAGGTATGAGAATGGTAGTAAGTTTTACTAGTGCATTCAAAGAAGCTACTGGTGTCATACAAGTGCTTATCAGTAAGGTTTAAATAATTTGGATCTTATATTCTAGATAGAAATTTTGTGCTTTAGGCTAGGTTTGATAGTCTATGAAAATTAAATATTGTCCAGAGACGTATGTTTTTGGTCTATTCGAGTAGATATGTATAATACACTTTGCTACCATTAAAATCTGAAATGATTTTTCAATGTCATTTAGTTGTGGTGGTAAAGTGTATTTTTGTACATACGTAGTTAAATATATGTCTGGAGGAAATTTAATGAATAGGAGTTGGGTGCGGGCAAGGAGATGATAGTTATATTATCCTGCGCAGTAGCGTGCTGGTTGCAAAATGCCCGGTAGTTATGGCGGATAATGCGACTGTAACAACCGATGTAGTTCATGCATTCGCGGTACATGGGCTGAAAGAGCAGGCAAAACAAGAGTCTCAACAGACGACGATTATTACGAAAGAAGGATATTGTCAAAAGCAGGCAAAATCCATGAAGATATTGTATTTTTCGAAACTGGTGTATCCAGAACCGTTGATTCGATGGGGCGCGTCGGTGTATCTATCCAAGTGGTGCGGATCCGCGTCATACCTGTCGATTCTTGTGGATGGACAGCCTGTGATGGGCGATCTTGCTAAATATCAAGGCGCCGGTGATGAATTACAGCGTCTCGGTACAGAAAATGTGGAACGTATAGAAATTATTCAAGGTGCAGCTAGTGCTAAATACGGATCCGACGCCATCGGTGGTGTTATCAATGTTATTACCAATCAAACCGCGTAAGATCGCATGGCCTTCAGTTTAATGCAGAAGGTCGTCAGAACTAAAGGCGACAGTGATATCGTACCGTTTTCCAACTTTTCTTTATGCGCGCTGATTCTGGCTCATTAGGTAAGTTAAAAGTTAATATTCACGGTAGTAAACGTGACATTATGCCTATGTTATGCTGAGCAGCGTCGTATCAGCGCTATGACCAATGATGAAGACCATGGCTTTGAAAGATTCCTACGGTATTGCGGTACAAATTCTAATATAGGTTTGGCACGCTACGTATGATATTAATGATAAAGCGAGTCTCTGGGAAATTCGCATCGATCGGTATAATGAGGACTTAGAACGGTATATAAGCGCAGTACTTCTTATTTGGAACCTCAGGTTCATTACAAACAGGATTTAGACAGGAATAATCTCAATTTGACGTAGTACTGGTCAGGATAATAAGAGTTCGTGGAAAGCGGAACTGAAATTATACGCGGACCAAAGAAGATGATGTAACATTAACCAGTGACTACAGGAACAGTACCTATGAAGGAAAAATACATTAAACTATGTGGATAATGTAGATCATCGTCAATGGAGCATAACCTCAGGGCAGATACACTAAGTCAATAGAAACATCTCTTGTCTTATGGAATTGGGGTTTATACGGGAGACAGGCGAAGGTAGCGAGACTTAAAAATGCGCCTCATACCTATAAACGGCATATCGACCCTGGGATTACTGATAAAGTCTAGCGGTAAAACGGTGTTCCTCATCCACAATTTATGACCATTCTTTCCAGAAAAACGAGGGCCTGGTGTAGAGCAGTGGAATAGGAGAAAAGAATGGTATAACGAGATAAAAAGCAAGCCAAACACATTGCCAGAAGTTTACTTGCGAAGAATATCTTATCTTTGGATCCGCAGGCGGGAGTTGATTCAGCGCGCCGCAATGCAGGGCTATGGACGGCCCCGTGACAGGCGTACCTGAAAAACGGAATCCTGAAGCTTATGCGCGATATCAGCAGTTTGCTAAACGTTTATTAGCGGAGAATAAAGAAATTTATTGAAGACTATCATTTTAATAAGGAGGGCCGAAAAGATGAAAACAGTAAGTATTATCCAGCACTTATGATGCCCTGTTACCGAGCTTTTTACTATGGCGCCGTACCGATTTTGATTCTACGAAAGTTGAAATTAAACGGAGCTTATTTTTAAAAGAAGAGTATTTAAAACGCGTTAATCAACAGACCGCAGGACGTGCGGAAATCAAGAAAGCAGAATTTCTTTATTCAGGATACGTGGCAGGTTAATAAAAATACTACTTTATCACCAATTATAAGACTGGATCATAGTGATTTATTTGGCTCCTAACTGGTCGTTTAATTTCGGCATGACTCATAATGTACATGGAAATGTACACCGCAGATTAAAAGGCATAATGTAGGGTACCAGTTATACGGAACCTGGTATGGGCGAGCTGTATTATAACTGGGAAATGTATGGCCCGAATATTACGAAATGCCAATCGGTGGCGGTGAAGCCGAGTGGGTTGGTATTGGGTCGGAAATCCGAACCTTAAACCGGAGAAATCCATGAATTTTGACCTCTCTTTGGAAGGGGAAAATAAAAATACCTATGGTAAAGTAACCGTATTCCATAATAATATTCGGAATTATATGTCGATTTACAATACAGGGATATTTGATGGATTTTTATCCTCAGTATGATGAATCTACCACATATGGAGCGGCGAAATTTGCTCATGCACCAGATATGATTTACAGTTTCCGTAATATCGGCAAGGCCCAAATTACAGGACTTCAATTTAAGTTAAACAAACTTTGAATAAACATTGGAAGGCCCGTTTGGGATATACGTATTTACGAGCGCTTAATAAGAGCGATAAAGATATGCCTCGTGAATTACTGGATAAACCTCGTCATAAAGTGGATATCGGTGTGGATTTTGAGGATAAGGCCAGTGGATGGAGCGGTAGTCTGTGGGGAGATTATTATATTCATATGCTGGATAGTAACTCCTTGTCTGGTGGAGGTAATTATGTGGTATCTTATATTGATCCTAATAATTCCGATCGTTCCGTTATCAGATATAATTTAAATAGTAGAAAAACCGCCGATATGTATGAACATAAAACTTATGGCATATGGAATTTGATGATTCAAAAAGAAGATTGATAAGGATTCACGAATCTATTTCGGTATTGATCATCTTTTAATCATCATGATGATGATCGGGCTATCGGCTCGAGTATATCGGATCGGATTAAATATGAAATTCGGTTTCGGTTCAGGTGAAAGTAAAACCGAAAACTTACGAAGGAGCAGTTTGAATCGTTACCTCCGGTTATGCTGCAGGGATTTTATTACGTCCTTTCGATACAGACAGAAAACAAGGTATGGAACTTGTAGGTGATTATCGTGACGTAATGACAGTCATCTTGGATCTGATCGTCCTGCTACGCGGGTGACTGCTACAAGTTACGTATCCGACGGTGTCGCAAAAGAATCTGGCGGACCGCAAGGGACATAGCTTGAATCAACGTATACGTGTCGGTGTCGATGCTCGTATTAACGATAAACTACGAATGTACGTGTTGTGGGTAATTGCTTCTGGTCAAGCTGGTGTAGATAGCAGTCATGAACAGAAGGCTCTAACGGTTTTTAATCATCAACGTCTCGAAGCTGAGATGTAACACATCACGGTTCTAAATGGGATCATAGTGTTGGTCGTATTACTGAATCTATAGGAAGTTACAGGTTATTGGTTTAATAAAAGAATACTGACGGCCTTCAGTAGAGTTTGGGACGAATAAGAATACTCAAGTCCGTATCGGTGTGGGGACCTTTAAACATAGTACGGGAATTAGCGACAGTGCTTATACTCATGCTATTTATACGCATTTTAAACGGGTTCCAACGGTAGAGGAATTCTTAGGTGTTACTATGGATTCGGACGGTGCCAATAAAGGAACTCATCGTACATGCAGGAATACTGAATTTCTACCAGCAATTAAAAAGCCTTGCGCGATAAGGAGGCACCTTAGATGCGGAGGTAGGTACATTTAAAGAAGAAAATCGACGATATGACTTTCCGATATCTGGTCTAAAGAATTTATTGACGGCATGTCCGCGGATCAACTGGCTCCATTAAAAAGCGGAGTTGGCAAAGTTGGAGCATCTTTACCGGATGTGAAGCTCGTGTGGCGAAAGAACAGGAACCGCTGCGAGCTGCGCCAGTTGATGTGTTGCGCCGGATGCAGGAAATCGCGGTGAAAGCTTATGCGTGCGGATGCGGCTAAACAGACTGTATCGATTAAGATGCCTGATGGTCAGTAACGTATTCTTATAAATCGCGATACTATGATGAAGATGATGAACAATGGTATGAAGACGAGACGTGCTTTCACTCAGAAAATAGCACGAGAACGATTGGGCGATAAGAAAACCCATTGTTTGAAATGAAGTTGAGTGATACCACTGTTCTTTCCAATGGCGGAGGAAAACGTTTATTTCAAATTGGTACAATCAGAATAAGGCGGCTATCGTGGAGGCGTATCGTGCCAAGGCGAAAGATATAGCAACCTGTAGCTTCGGCAATAATCCCGGATACGATGAAATTTGAAGATAATGCCTTTGACGGGCTGGACAGAGTCTATTTATAGGGCGAATGTCGTTGATATTAACGACTCCGGCAATCTGGTCGTATTAACGTAAAAGGAAGTGCCTATTATCCTTCTAGTGATAGCTTCGTACTTTAATAGCTTGGGCCCTGAATGCTTGAAAAAGCGGACGGCAAACAGTCGTTTGCCGAGAGAGGCGCTGAGGCAAATCATACAGGTGCTGTTATTCCTTCAATAGGGTGTCGTATTGGAGCGGGATACAATTCCACCAATTGAAAAGGCTACCTATGTTCAAGTTAAACATATGGTAACACCTAGACTTGGCTTAGCTGCGTGGTACTTACGCTCCTTTGGCGGTAGTGACTATCGCTTCTATACGGCGAATGGTAATGCTACAGAAGCGCATGAATTCAACAATATGGCTAATGTTTTCGGCGTTGGAGCTAAGTATCAATTAAATCATAATGTAAGTGTTTCCTTCGACTATGGACAAAACCATAGTGACTTTTGGTCGCTTCCATGAATAGCAATACTCATTATGACCATAAGGCTGGATCCTCTCAATTCGATATCAAGGGCCGTGACGTAGGTGGTGTACCTCATTTCTGGGCATTGCGCTTTGATGTTGGTCGTGCCGATATGAATAAACCTGGTTCTTGGAATGCCTATGTAGACTATAAATACTTTGCCCATGGTTCCTTCTTTGGTGGCAATGGTACAGAGGCTGTTCCTGACCGTTACTTAGATGGTATTAAGAGCTTTACCTTTGGTGGTGGCTATGTGCCAACTAAAGATCTTCTTTTACAAGCATTCTATACATTTGATGCAAAGGATCAATAAACGAGATACCTTATATGGATCTGAAAACTTTAAACTTGGGAATTATACTCGTTTCCAAATGACGTATAAAATTCTAAAAATTTATATCCGATTTGTCCGAAAACGTATATTTTTGGTCTATTCGGAGTAGATATACAGATACACTTTGCTAACATTAAAATGTGAATGATATTCAATGTCATTAATGTTGGTGAAGTGTATCTTTAATCTTTGTATGGGAGATACAAGACATATGTTTGAGTTGCTGAGTTTTAGGAGGGCATAATGAACCGGTGGGGACGATACAAAGCGTACCATAATCCTGTCTAGTGCAGTTGCTTGTGGCTTAGCGCACCTCTAGTGGTTTGGGCGAGATAATGCGACTGTCACTACAGATGTTGTTAATGTGAAAGGCACATGGGCAGAAGAAGAAGCAAAATTGAACTCTAGCAAGTGCAAATCATTACCAGAAAGAGATTGAAAAGAAACAGGCGAAAGTCCGTTGAAGATATTATTTTTACGCAAACAGGTATATCTAGAACAGTTGATGCTATGGGGCGTATGGGCGTGTCCATTCGCAGTGCAGAAGCGCGTCACACTCTTATCCTCGTGGATGGTCAGCCAGTGCTAGGTGATTTTGATAAGTACTCTGGTGCAGCAGATGAAGTACAACGTTTGGGTACAGAGAACGTAGAGAGAATTGAAGTTATTCAAGGTGCGGCTAGAAATGCTAAATACGGATCTGATGCGTAGGTGGTGTAGTTAATATCATCACTAAAAAGCACAAAAAGAAAACCATCCGTACAATTTAATGCTGAAGGCCTGCGTCGCAAAGAGCGATGGCGATGTACTTTCGTTCCAAAACTTCTTCATTCCGTGCCGATTCTGGTCAAATAGGGGCAAGTTAAAGGTTGGGTTATCAGGTAGTAAACGAGATCTTATGCCTCGTTCTAGCATCTGATTAAACGTCGTGCCCTCTGGATGGCCTCTGATTATGCAAAACATAACTCAGCCAAATGTACTTCGTTACTATGGTGATGCGGCAGATATCGGTCTTGTAGCGACCCTACGAGGCAAATGATAAAAATAAGGTAGAATTGCGACTCATCGTTACACGGAAGACCTTGTGCGCGATGTTAGCACTCCGACTCTGACTTTAGAGCCACAGCAACACTGCGAAACGTACGGCAGATCAGTCACAGCAGCTAACCTGCAATGGTCCTCTAGAGCTGGAAAGAGTGACTGGACTGTAGAAACCAATTACTCGTATGTTAGAAAATGATGTAGCGCTCATTAACTATACAGGTCGTTCCGCTTATGAAGGCTCTAATGAGTTGCGTTATATTGATAACATCGATCATCGTCAATTAGATATTCGAGTAAATGCTAATACGCAAGTCAATAAAAATCATTTGCTAAGCTATGGTGTTGATGTATGCTCGTGAAGAAGGTTCTGGTAGTCGCTTAAAGAGTTCTCTCAATACAAGGTACGATGTACATTGATCCATGGGATTATGATAAAAAGCTTGTTAGTAGACCGCCTTGATCGTCTCAGTGCGACGTAAAGGCGATAATAGTTAAAGTTTACTCACATCCATGACTATAAATTCATTAATTCCGGTGGCGGCACGCAATGGGATATGGATTATGAATACTATGGGGCTGAAACAAAGGCACAAAAGCCGGGCATTACGTACGATGATTATGTGAATTATGGTTTATCGGAAAGCAGACTTAGTGAATGGTCAAGCACATCGCCGAATAATCAACCCGTAACGGATGAATTTAAGAAGCGATATTATGCTTTGGAAAATCGGTTGAAATCGGAAAATCCTGAAATGGCGGCACATCATGCAAACATCGTAGGGTGACTATTTTAAATATGGTGAGTCTAACGATCCAGAAATGCGTAAGAAAGCACCTAAGTTAAATGGTAAGGCTTTCTTGGAAGAGTACCGTAATCGCGATCAACGCTTGACTACTGGTAGTGGTACGATTCGTAAAATAAACGCTTACATTTCTGATACATGGCAAGTTAATAAGAATTTAACATTGTCTCCAATTGTGCGCTTCGACAATAGTAGCTTGTTTGGTTCTAACGTATCTGCATCTTTGGGCATGACATATAACGTTAAAGGTAATACACATCGCAGATTTAAAGCCAATGTAGGTACCGGTTATACAGAGCCTGGTATGGGCGAATTGTGGTATAACTGGGAAATGTACGCTTCTAACCCTGTAGGGATTGGGGTAGCAAAACTCGGTTGGTATTGGGCTGGCAATCCTAATTTGAAACCAGAAAAATCGGTCAATTTCGACATGAGCTTGGAGGGTGAAAATAAAAATACATATGCACGCGTAGGTGTATTCCATAACCGTATTAAGAACTATATGTCTGTATACTCACTCGGTGATTTTATGGACTTTGCACCTATATCTTAAGGGTGATGCGAAAATACCAACGTGCAGATATGATTTACAGCTTTTAAAAATATTGGTAAAGCTGAAATTACAGGGCTGCAAGCGAGGTACAACAAAAATTTCAGCAATATTGGTCTGGTAAATTAGGTTATACATATTTTTACATCGCCATCAACAAAAGCGATCCATCCATGCCACGTCAATTATTGGATAAACCAATGCACAAAGTTGATATTGGCATTACTTATGATAACCCTAAATCCGGTTGGAATGGCTCCATCTGGGGTGATTACTATATCAATATGCTTGATAGTAATACTCTTAATAACGGTGGTAACTACTGGCCAGATATCTTGTCTGGTGATGCAGGCGTTTATAAGAAACAAATGTATGAAAAAGAAAAGCATTTGGCATTTGGAATGTAATGATTCAAAACGTTTCAATAAAATGCCATGATGTATTTTCGGTATCAACAATATCTTTAACCATCGCGATGATGACCGTGCTACACAAGAACGCGTATACCGCATGGTGTTAACCTTAAATTTGGTGGTGGCGATAGTAGTAAAACTACGGCCATCGGCAAAACTAAGGATGGTGCAAAGTTAATGCTACGAGGGCTAATGTAGCTAATGGTGAAGTGGTAAATTCTGAATCTGGTGTACAAAACGTAGCTGATATAGTTCGTTTAACTGACTTTATTCGTTCTGATTTTGATACTACTAAAGAACGTGGTATTACAATGGTTGGCGACTATAGAGCGCGTTGGATGGCACATGATGGTTCTAATAGACCGCAATCTCCATTTAGAGCAAACTCTGCCATCGGCTCTGCAAAAGCTAATATGTACGATGCTAATCGTCATAGTTTTGAACAACGCTTACGTCTTGGCTTTGATGCTCGACTCAATGAGTTCACAAACCTCAAGGTTATTGGCAGCATGAGTGGTATGAGTGGAGTAGATACAAGCTGGACAAAATCTGATTCCAAAGGTCTCAACCATCAACGACTCGATACAGTTGATCTTACAAGACGCGTTAAGAAATGGGACGTATCTGTAGGGCGTTTAACTGAGCCTATGGGCGCTAGTGGTTACTGGTTTGGTCAATCTTATGACGGCGTTCGTGCTGTTTGGAATGGCCATGATTCTCAAGTTCGTATTGGTGTTGGTACTTTCAAACATAGTACAGGTATCACTGATTCTGCATATACTCATGCAGTGCACAAAGTTATCTTTAGACCAACAGCAGCTGAATTGATTGGTATCAATCGCGATGATTATCCATACGATATTGAGAGTGCTACTAAAACCGGTTCTGATGGTGAGAAGAAGACCTCAACAGATCCGGCAGCTCCAGATAGTCCAACTGGTATTTATAACTCCACTTACAAAGGTAAGACAGATAGCCTCCATTTCTATCAACAGCTCAAAGACTTGCAAGCTGAATACGAAGCTTATAAAGAAAGCTTAGACTTAAGATGGAGTAATCCGAACCGTGATCAAGAAATTGAAAAGGCTAATGCTAAATTAGCTGAAACTCAGAAAAAACAAGCTCAAATTATGGGTCGATTACAAGATATTCTTACAAAAGCATATCCTACAGATATGGCAGGGACTAAATTCTCCCTTGATATCCCATCTGGTGGGTATGCACTGTATGAAATCACCAATAAGAAAACAGGGGAAAAACTGTATAAAACAGGCGACATTATGTATAACGTAAATTCCCCATTGTACCCTGAATCTATGAAAGAAAAGGCAAAAGGTCTTATCGTATCCTCTGATAATAAAGAAGCCTTGCTAAATCCTAAAGAGTATGTTGATAAACATGCAGCTGAGATTAATCAATCGATTACAGAAATTGCCAAATATAATGCAAAAGATAACTGGAGTAATTATAACAATAGTGGGCTTGATGCAGTTTGGGTGAAAACAAGCTGATGGTACATTTAAGAGATCTTATGATTACTATGGTCAACCGTCAAGTGATTATGAATTCACTGGCTCTTAGGTGCAAAGACTTACAAATACGATAGTGGTAAATACGTATTTAGTGATTATGATGCTAAAGATGCCATTTACAAAAAGAACTTCACCATGTCCTCTGGTGATTATGGCGAAGGTGGTTCTTACTATGGTTGGGGTATGCCTAATGCATTGTTTAACTATATGCATAATCTTGAAAAGTTGTACATGACGCAGAGTCTGAAAATAAATTGCCACGCGAAGCAATCAGTAAGGTCATTGGCAACTTGACTCAGAACAGAAGGTGTAGTTCTTGAAAAAGATACTGCACCAGCCATCGATAAAGGCCGCATTTATTCAATACAAAGAAACAAATTGGTGCTCGTCTTGGTTTACAAGCTTGGTACTCTACGTTCCTTTGGCGGTAAAACACATACTATTTAAATGCTAATGGAAACAGTAATGATGAATACAGCTTCCCAATGTAGCTCAGCGTATTTGGTATCGGTGCTAGTATCAACGGTGCAATGCAGTTGTTACGAGTTGATTACGGTCAAAACTCGTTCTAACTTAGGACGTTACCCTCAATAGGTAATACCGTATATCAACATGAACGTGCATGCAGACTTTACCTCAAAAGGTCATCAAATGGGCGGCACACCACTTCTGGATGGCTCGTCTCAGATATTAGGCGTGCTGATTTAGATGTTCGAAATCTTGGAATGCGTTCATCGATTACAAAATACTTTGAACATGGCTCCTTCTCGGTGGTACTGGTACGGGTGCAGTACCTGATCGTTACTAGATGGTGTTCGTAGCTTTACATTTTGGTGCCGGCTATGTACCGCGCAAGGATTTGCTCCTTGAGCTATCTCTATACATTTCGATGCGAAGGGCACTACAAACGAGACACTTTATATGGTAGTGAAAGCTTTAAAGTTGAAGCGATTATACAAGAATTCAAGGGACCTACAGGTTCTAATGTTCAGTCTGTAAACAGCGCAGAAAGGTTACAAATATGGAAAATTTAAATTGCGTCATTCACTTATTTCATAGTGGCGGAGTACGTAATGTATCCACTGTTACTCTTGTCTTTCATAGTTATCGTATAGCTGCAGAACGTGCTTTCTTCTATCGGGAGTATGCAGGCAAAACATTTGTGTAACTCGCGCAGTAAATGAATTGCAAAACTACAACGTTGGGATGAAATCGATAAAGTAATTAAAGAGAACCCTTCTATTGCAAGTCGTATTGCGAAGCAGGTTTAAAAATGATTCTAGCGAAGAAGCAATGAAGACCGCTTTTGCCGATCAAATGGGGTTGATGCAGTTGATTCCGAAAATATGGACTACTTAAGTGCACAGTTACAATTTCTCCATTATTGGGCTTGCTTGGTACAGTAACAGAGTATGATTGGCCTTTCAGTATCCTTGACTCCGTGCGGGTGCATCTGCCATTACTGGTGGGTAGGGTGAGGCGCTTATCGCGACAGCATCTGGCTTATGTGTACGGCCATAATGGCATTTATCGTTTACACGATCTTTTTAGTCATCGTTTGGACTCCATTATTAACCAAATTGAAAATATGTGTGAAAATATAGTTTACAGCTAAACGAGAAGGGTGGAAGATAGTTATGAACATGCAAAGCTTTCGTATGAAAACTAAGCGGAATTCATGATCATTCCAATGATTGATATCATTTTTCTTGTTGGTATTCTTCATGATGAACAGCTTGCAAACAGTGGCTCAAAAAGCCTTGTCTGTACAATTACCTCAGGCTACTAGTGCTTCTGCACCAGCTCAATTACCAGTGGTTTTAACATTAGATGCGGAGGGCATATTACGATTGATAACAAGCCAATGAGCATTGACGATGCTGAGGCACATGGTAAAACAACGTATCCAGAAAACTCTAATGCTAGTGTTATCTTACAAGCCGATAAACGAGCGGCTCATGGGTCAAGTAGTAGCGATTATGGACATGTTAAAACAATCTGGCGTTAAACGCTTAGCTGTTGCAGCTGAACAGAAAAGGATAACTATGGGACTCAGGCATATCATGGAAAAAGCAGCCATTATATCCGCCGTAGTTCATCCTGTATCTCGTTTATTGCTGTAATCTTTACTGAGTGGTTCCAGCCATTCGAGAAAATGGATACCTATGAGAATCGACCTCACACAGCGTGCTCGATGATGGTGGCAGTGGACATGTGCTGGTGGTGCGGAGGTAACAGAGCAGATCTGTTCCCAAAAACCATTGCAGCAGATGAAGTAATGGCAGCAAGAACAAAGGCTGTTGTGGCAGATGTTGACCATCTACGGCAACAGATATTCTGATGCAGTGAGATGTGGCAGCTAAAGCGAAGTGAAAATAAAGGCAATACATCCGGTGATAATTCCGCTGTTGCGTGGCTGGGACCCGGATCGGGGTGGCGGTTCTGGTGGCGCTCATGGTACCAGTGAAAGGTACTGGCGTTGGTGATGGTAGAGCTATGGTACTGGGCACAGGTGATGGTACCGGTGAAGGTGATACTCATGGTACAGGTAAAGCAGCGTTCAATGTAGAGGGCTTTTATGCAGCCGTAGATGGCCAAAAACAAATTCTTATGCGGGCTATTAAGCGTAAAATGAACGTAGATGTTACAATTAATGTAATGGCTAAATTAGATACTAATGGTAATTTAATAGACGTATATCCAACTAGTAGTGGGGATGAAATATTTGTAGAACGGCTCTTGATGCAGTGCGACGAGCGACTCCGTATCCAAATGAAACAGGATATACAACCAGTAAGTTCTGTACACTTTGTGGTACAGGCCGATGGCGAAGATGAAGAAGAATAAATATATCTAAGTAATAAAGAGAGATAAATATGAAATCTATTATTTTATATTCTTCCTTACGAAATACTAAAAGCGTAGCGGGAAGCAATGACTTCCGTTATGCCTGAAGGAACACCTTGCGTTCCACTATAAAAGATGCACCTGAAAATTTAGCTGATTATGCAGATACAGTATTCGTAGGTTTCTGGGTGGATCGAGGCACAGCAGATAAAAGAAGCAGCAAAATTGATTGAAAACTTTATCCTAATGTAGTATTCTTTGCTACACCTAGGGTATGTATCGCTGATTCTGATCATGCGCGTGAAAGTATCGAAAAAGCATCTGAATTGTGCTAACAAAGAAGCTCTTGTGAGACGGCTTCGTATGCCAAGGTAAAATCGATCCTAAAAGTAATCGAAATGATGTATAAAATGTTCCCTGGATCTGCACATGAAAGTCAAAGCCCAGAGACGCGATACGTTACCATAAAGCGGCGAACTCATCCAGATGAACAAGACTTTTGCAGATGCAAAAGAATTTACAAAATCTGGTACTTGCAAGTTGCGAGCTAATTTCTGAAGGGGATTGGGTATAGGTTTAGCAAGTTTCTTTGAATCCATTCCCGGAGAAACAACGCATCACAACTAGGTTTAGAATGCGATAATCCGATGAGTGGTGCATTTCCTCATAAACGTGTTGTACATGCAGGTCTCAATGGTACGCTCGTTTTCTCAAAAGAAACACAAAGCCGTTTAGGATTGTTAATGAATCGGCACTCCTAAAAGGGCGAAAATGCAATGCGCTTACATTCATATTCCGTTTTGTAGAACAAAATGCACATGTTGGCTTTCTTCCAAAAACGGTACGAGTCAAAGTGTTGAAGACCACATATTGATGGTCTTTGGCATCGCGAATTAAAGCTCGCTAGTGAGCGTTCGGAGACTAAAAGATGCTCTGATCCATGCCGTATTTCGTTATCGGCGGTGGCACACCAACATCTTTATCACCTCACACCCTGAAAGATTGCTCAGCACAGCGTACTTGCCGTTGGCAAACGATTGCGAAGCTTTACCTGTAGACGCGCACTCACGATTTGATTCCTGAAAATCTTGAAGTTTGGATGGCAAACGGCGTCAATCGTGGCGGTCCATTGGCGCGCAATCTTTCACATGGAAGCACGTCAAACGGTAGGCCGTTTGATTACGAAAGAAGCCGTAATAGAACGACTAAACTGCTTTGAAAAGCTGATGGTCAATGTTCCTTGTTGCTGTTCGACTTGATCGCGGGCACGCGTCAAACTATGGAGTGTGGGAACAAGATTTGAGCAGATCGGTGAGCTCTGGCGTAGACGTGCGGACTTATATCAATTTAAAATGTAGTTTTGATGCAGTGGTGATCGCAATAGAGACACTGGCAAACGGCAAAGTTCCAGCTGCAGCCACAACAGCGATGCTGAGGGGATATCGTTGAATTTGGTCGTAAATACCTTGATGAACGTTCCTATCGTCGATTGAGTGCTCACTGGAGTGCTAATAACGTGAACGTAGCTTGTATAACACTAGCTAATGGGCGTTCCAGTATTGTTTAATTGCAGACCTGGTAACGTCGACGGCTATGGATGATGTTACATCGCGCATTAAAACCATAAGAAGATATGGTAACCCGCCGGTTGCTTATAGCCTAATGAAACAAAATTACAACCTATAACCGGTAGTAAACCAACAGAACAGTTCCTCAATATTATGAGCTTAGTAAAATGGATTCAAGTTAATTAAACTGGCTCTATAAATTATGGAAAAACAGGCCCTGTTACCTATAATGGATTACTTTCCCAAATTGACTCATACAAGTGAATTCTGGACTCCAAACCTCTTACACAAGTACATTAGAAGCTGTTGAATATATAAAATGGTAAGAACTCCTTCCTCTTAGAAACGTGCACAAGACACAAAAACAACTTCTAAAAAATCCTAACAAATGATGTGTTGGCCAAGGAAAAATATCTACCAACGGGATTAAAAACACAACATAAAAAGGCTCTTTACAAAGGCCGAAAGCTGAAATTCTAAAACGGTGCTTCTGAAGCAACAGACAGATAATTTACAATATCTACAATTTAAAAGGCCGATGAGATTAATATATATGATGGACATACGATGTCCTAAACTGTTATGTTACACCTCAATTCTACAACCTCTCCCAATAACCAACATATAATACAAGACATATTTAACATATGTGCTCTCTGTAAAGCTAACCCCAACTACAGTCAAGGGTTTACTATAACGAAAAGGTATTCTATTAGATATAAGACTTAAAGACTTTAAACAATATACAAAATAGATAACTACAAACGGCAAAAACTATTACAGTTAAAATCCATAAAACAATAAGAAAGATAGTAAATCTATAGGTAGTCATATAGCTAATTGCTAAGGCGAGACAGTAATATTCACCTCAAAAAATGATATAGGCATTGAGACTCATGACGTTTATGGATCATTTCAACAGGACTGACCAACAGTTTTATCCTCACGATGGTGAGGACTGTAACTGCCGCCGTTGCAGGTAAATATTGCACATTACAGCCATGATCCATGATATGACGATATGGTAGGGCACCGGCATAAAATGATTTAAAATATAATGTTAATACCGATACTATCACATTGAAAAGGGGAAAAAGTGGCGTCACTACAACACTCGTAAACATAGCACTGGCGAGCGTGCTAAATTTTTGAACATGCACAGAAACCGTATTTTAGATACTCACTAACAATTATTAAAAAATATTTTACATGTCAACAGACAGCATCGACAATTCATGTGTTCTGCTGGCATTAGCAAAAGGCAGGTACTGCTCCCTCGATGAAGTGCACAGCGCTGAACAGATAATCCTTGCGGTCGTTATTACTTTGTTGCTCGTGATTATGCTGAAAATATACGGGCACTAATTTCAAGAAAACATCGTATCATTCATAAATGGTGCCTATTGGGGTTACGGATAGCGCTAATAATGGTTATTTGCGATGGACTTTCTATCAGTTGTCAGACATTCCTCAAAATATGAGATACAAGGTCGTTTCATGGTGCATTTCACTGCTACATTAATAAGTTGCTTATAAGTTAAGACCTCCTCAGTTTATTACAACATTGTGGACATTCTGGTTTGCTATTTGTCCCGCTTTGCAACTTTAAATACGAGTTGGGTCAGTAACAGATTACAGTTGTACATAAGTTAATGGGTTCGATAATAAGTATAACGATATTTCCATCTGTACAACATTACGTACAACAAATCTATCGTTATTAGCGTTTAGCTTTCTAGGCAGAAATATGATTATAAGACATCGCTATGTACCAATTGCAGTCTCCCAGGGGCAAACGACAATATATACACTTTTGTATCGCTGTTTGTACCCAGACTGACCACCATTAGATACTTATTATCATTGATTCTTTTATTGCTGGAATTATAATAGTTTATCCTTATTCAGATTAGGTGGTTTGGTGTATCTTTCAACCATAATTGCTTCTTCTAGGTAAACAGTGGCCTTAAATCGTGTGCTTTTGTCGAGACGTCGGACAGGAGTATATTTGGATTACTACATATTGATTCATACCCATGCCAGAATTGTAGGAGGCATAATCTATGATTCAGCTATATCCTATATAATGGACAGGCACATTACATACAGGTATCATACAGCTATTTCCCACCTTTTAACTATGGTTTGTTACGATAATGATCTACCTTATGCCATGGTAGGGACATATTATTTAATATCAATACAGCAAGTACTAATTGTTATCAATGGTTTTGGCTGTGAAACCTTTGACATATGGTCACATCAAGGGTGCTACAATTTGTTGACTTAAAACTTCACACTAAGATTATGTTAGTGACTGCACCCTTATTCTAATAGGAACCATCATTTTTTAAGTGGGTCAAATCCAAAAACCTTTGGTCATTACCGTTTGAGAATAAAATAATGGCCTCACTATTTCAAACGATTACACCACTTGTACAGCTGGGATTGCGCGTTGATTATAATCGACACATCCAATTACATGCCATTATTCATAATTTATTAATAGGGCTCCAAACTCTACCGGTGGACGTTAAAAATTAGTACATGTCCATTTGCATCATATTGTTTAATAACAAATCAAATACAGAATTTTTGAACGTCGTTTTCATTAGTAACAGTGCCAAAGCCAACTGAATTATATTTTATCCTCCTTCTCATTTAAATACCATTATCAGCTGGGATGAGCACTATGATTTTATCCATTGTTATTTGAGTTACGTCCATGGGACTGTAGGCCTTACGACAGGAATTAAATTTATCTGAAAACGTAAATGGGTGCTGATGTATGTTTACAAGTCCGTGTCGGTGTTATGACCGTTATTGGTACATGGACAACTAGGACCACCAACAGAAAACCAATTGGTGCAGAAAAGAATGTATTTTTGTAATTAAGTAGAATAGTCAGCCTATCAGGAGATATAACGAAATATAAAAGTAATTGCCGTCATTAGACATTTGGTACGACCATAACGATCTAGCCTCTATAATCATGAGGTTTTAGGTGTGTTAATCAGAATTGTACAAAAGGTTTCCCCTTATATAACACATGCTATCACGTGAATTTGATGAAGAAACCCTTAGCTTTGCACGACAATTTGATAGTTATTGTTGCCATTGGGATATCCAAACAAATCTCATGACTTCGTGTTGAAAAAATGAAATCCTCATGTGGTTTCAGCTGAAAAATGCACTCAGTAAATTAAAAAGAAGATGGGGGTAGAATGGTCATCTATCCAGAATATGATGTGGCAACAGTTAACCATGTTGACAAAGAACATTAATAGATTACTTACACTATCTAAAAGCATGTATGAAGTCTCTCGTTACAATTCTTTGAGGTTAATAGCAATAAAACAATTATTTTGATGCATTAGTGTATTAAGCCCTTACAAAAGAATAAATATATCAACATGATATAATAAGATGATTCAGTATATACCAGTATTCGTATAGCTTTTAACTAAATGGGAACTATTATGACAGAGGAACAATATAACAGCGACCAATAACCCCATGATTCGAAATATTCAAATCCACCGACTGCAACTTCGTAACGTGGGACAAACGGCGTACTGTTACATATAAAGAACCTACTCAAGGTTATTGAGCACTTTAAACACAAGCTATACAATTCGTTGAAAATCCAGAAGAATTATTAAAAACTTCATACGGAAAAAGATTGAGCAGTTTTAAATATAACAATTAAATAAATTACAATAAAAAGTGCATTAAGCAAATCAGGATGGGCTATTCAGCTATACCATTATCTGAAGATTGCAATGAATGGTACCCTACAATATAAATAACCAAGCGAAGCTGTGCCAGATTACAAACCGTGCAAGAAAGTTACTTAGCCTTGCGCTACATTTGATGATACAAGCGTAACATTCTAAGGCATAAGCAAGAATCTGAGATACGTCCAGTTACAAATCCTAGGACTTCAGCCTTGCATTCATCCAAAAATGAGAATTCGTCAGTTATATACCAATACATTGGGCATTGGACAAAATCAAAAGATATAATTACAGATGCCATTTCCAGCGATACGGTTGATGAGACTATATACGCGAGTTAAATCAACATAAATATCGGTGGACGTCCGTCCAATATTCATCATTTGACATCATATAGATGTAAAGCAAATAATTAAAAATTGCATTGAACTGATAAATATTAGAACAGATACAATGAACTTTATAGATACAATGGCAAGCGTGGTCGTGATGCAGTCCTTGCCTCCGTTAGTGCATTGGTAAACCTCTCTCGCAGCAGAGGTACTACCAGGGAATTAGTAACTATCTACGGAAGCCTAAGAAAGGTGAAAAATCGTGGCTTCTACAGTAGAAACAGTGACTCATACAGATGGTCATGCAATACGGATATAGAAAACACAGATACGCTGCTCATCCCCACATGAACTGGCACAAACCTAATAAAAAGGCGCCAAGTATTGCTGTTTATCAGAAATTAACCGCGCAGAACATGCAGTTCAACGAATTGATGAACTATACTAACCGCTGATTAATGGCTTTTCTTTAAGTCACAGTGCGCATCATCACGCCGCTATGAACCTGGTTCTGATTACCAACCATCGATATGGATCCAGCACAACAAAAACCGATTCGTATGACTTTATATGAATGCTGATTATACAATGGATTGACTGGAGCTATTGGTGCTGGTATTGAAGAAAAGGTTATTGAATTTCTTCCTATCCAGAATATTTAAATCAACGTCACGAAGACGATATCATTCCCACCTCGTTCCTTTGAACACGATACCGATCTATATAAATTTATAAAAGCAGAGGGCACAAAACTATGATCGCGACATTTATTAATATTATCCAGATAGCGTAGAGTAAACTCATTGCAGGCTTTGTAAACTTTATCGAGTCCGATCAAGAACTCTTATTACCTTTGATGATGTATTAACACGGTTCCAAAAACCGAATTATATTAATATGACTGGACGGGTTAAGGTAAAAGCCCAACTTCTCCTTTGCAGCAAAAATATGTTGCATCGTTTAAATCGCAATAACAATGCACAGGAAGTACATCACTTTATGGATTTTAACCATGATCAGAGTTGCGCGTAGCAATTATAGAAAAAATCTTCATTACGTATGAGCGCGTTTACGCCTATGCTATTGAAGATGACCTTTTTTGAATACTTTCTTTGAAGCACAAAAATAATTCTATGTGTATAGTTAACCAATCAAAATATATATAATAATCAACTTTAGCAAATTATTAATTATTATGCTGAATTGATATATGGCATATGACATATCATGGTGTTTTCTAAAGAAAAGGAAATTGTAAATATCTAACAGAAAACTGAATAAGGACGATATACGTGATGCATCAGTTTACTGACTCATATCGATGGCTGGGAAAAACAGGTTCTTATGATGCGAGCTATCGGGCTCTTGATCGATGGCATGCGGAAACGAGCTTTTATACATCATAAACAGAAACTTTGTATACGCAAATATGCCGCATCTTATGGGCCTGCTCTTGAGTAAAAGCTATGAAGAACAACATCATAGTATGGCGCCTGAACGTATAGCGGCTGATCTTTATATGAACCATAATAACAATGGACATACATATAAATTTACCCATATCGGTCGTGCTCTTGAAGACGTACAGAGTGGAGGACCGTTTACTCTCTGACCTTTAAGCCGTAATATTACCAGCCTGCAAGCAGCGGTTGCGGAATATGTTGCATGATGTAAACAGCTTACGCTGTGAAGAGGACCAATTCTTTGGTTACTTTTTACTTTGCTAAATGACTCATCGCATCTCCTTTTGATATGGCCAGTGCTTTAGTATTAATCTCAACAGGGCGGCAGGCGTGTTATATGTAAATCCATTTATCTTGCCGCGCTAATCGCCTGATAATGATGAAGGATGCATTAAGCGTGAAGTTCTTCACATCATTTCTGCTCATTTGATGCGGGTAAAGCACCGAGCCAAAACGTCACAAAACAGCAGTCCATATGGCTATGGATATGGTCGTAAACGATTACCTTGAACATGTAGACCGTGATGCGGTAACGGTAGCCAATGTAAATGCGCTGCCGGTTTGTTATTAGAGCCGTTTCCGTACCGTGGAGAATAGTATGCGAAGGCTATTGATAAGCTAGGAAAGAAAAACGACCCTCTCGCAAAGCTCTGGTTGATAACGCAGATGCGGCGGATTTGCTATGGAGTTTTGACCTCAAACCAGCCATGATGTTGGGATGAATCTGATTCTATTGATACAGATATGATGGACCAGATCACGGAGCGCTGGTATCAACAGGAAAGCCTCAAGGGAGATATGAGCTAGGCGAAAAGCCTTATCGATACATTCCAAAAGACACGTCGTGCCTTGCCTGGTATTCTGCACAAAAGCGACGGGCAAGGTGGCGAGTGGATGATACGACGGTGCGTCGTAATCGTCGTCAACCTGAGCGTTTGGAGTTGTCTCGCACATTACGTCAACATAAAGGCAAATGTATGGGTAGCTCTCGACGCTGAGTGGTGCATAACTGACGTGGGTTTACAAATGGCACACAGCAGCAAGTGCTACAAATCGTGCATGCTTATAACCATCGTGTACTGTTGTGGAAATGTGATAATGAGAGCGCTGCACTCCATACGATGAGCTCCGTGAAGGATGTGAAGCGCGCCTCGATGTGCGTGGTGCCAGCCTTTACTCCCTGTATTCTCTCTGGCTAATCAAAACCGTGTAGATTTACTTGTATACTTTACAGATGGCAAGCAAGAAGCGACTACGAGAGACGCCAAGAGGCTAGAGTGCTGTGGGTATTGACCGGTGAGAATCACAATTATCTTGCTTAATCCGTACGGCATGGTTCGTGAACTCGGTTATGTGGGGATTGATGAAACTCAGGATATTGATGAGTTTGTACGTATGGTTAATCGCGGTGGCTTTCTATGGCTAATCAAAGATTTAGTATATTAGGTCGGCTGTTTTTATAGGTTTAATCTTGAACCAAAATGGTATACATGATGCAATCAGCGGATTGCGTCATTTTTAGGTCTGTGGATCTTTTATTAGTTGTTAAGCTCAATAGAGGAGCCTGGATCGATAATGAGTGCTGTTTGGTTATATTTGCCTTCTACAAGACTTGTAAATACACCTGGTTCACGGTCGATAACAGGCCATGTTTTGTCAGTAATTGGAATGGAAATACGCGCTTTTTACATAGAGGCAGCAGGGCTGCATCTTCAACTCCCATGTGTAATTATCACCGATAGGGAAGAAAGTGCGTAATCGATTTCACCAAGCGATTTAATAATTTCATATCGCTGAAAGAGTGCTGTATCACCAGCGAAGTATAGGATATCTCCGTGAAATCTGACAATACAACCTGCAGCGTGACCGCCAGGATGCCAGCGCCGTGGAAGGCAGGGAACCATTCGAACAGAACCGAATTCAAAGTCGAACTTTCCCACCTAAATGCATGGCGTGTGTACGACAACCGGCAGCTGCTGCTTTACCCGCTACCTCAGCAGTAGAGATAACGAGGGCGTCATTGCTTTTGGCAATAAAAATCTGTGTCTCCATGAGTGATCATCATGGCCATGACTGACAAAAGATATATTGGCATTTGATATCTTCTTTTTAGCGATATCCCATGTATTACCGGTCAAGAATGGGTCGAAAATCGCGGATACATCGCCACGTGTGAGCATAAAGCAAGCGTGACCTAAAATAAGTTAGTTTTGTTTTCATAGGAACACTTCCTTCATGTACATACAATTCTTAATTCTATTGTATAATATAATAAATGAAAATAAAACTATTGGTGATAATTTATACATAATTAGTAAGGATATATTATGGATTTAACACATTTTGATCAAGATGGAAATGCTTGGATGGTAGATGTATCAGATAAGGATATTACAACTCGTACTGCTGTGGGACGAAAGGCTTTATTGCTATTAATGATGCAATTTATGAACGCATTGCGGCAGGAACAATAAAAAGGGGATGTCTAGTGTGGCTCAATTGGCAGCTATTATGGGGGCGAAACAGACGAGTAATCTCATTCCTCTTTGTCATCCGTTAGCATTAACTAAGGTTGAGGTGCATTGTACTCTTGTTGCTGGTGAAAGTCCAGCCTGTACGGATGCTACACATAATAGAGCTGTTAGAGTTCATGCTACCGTAAAAACGACAGGAAAGACAGGTGTTGAAATGGAAGCACTTACGGCGGTTCGAAAGTAGGACTTTTTAACAGATCTACGATAATATGTAAAGCTATTGATAAAGGGGATTATGAGGCCCTACATATCTTGTAGAAAAAGAAGGCGGGAAAAAGTGGACATTTTGTCCGTTCCTTTGTAGAATAATATAGATATAAGAATAGGGTTGAAAATGGAAATAGTACTTTATGAGCCTGAAATTCCAGGTAATACAGGAAATATAGCGCGTTATGCTTCGCCAATCATATGACCTGCCATCTCATCAAACCCCTTGGCTTTTCTGTTGATGACAAGCACGTAAAAACGGGCTGGCCTTGATTACTGGCACTTGGTAGATGTACAGGTGCTGAAAATATTCAGAATTATATGAGAAATATCCTGATCGTAGATATTTCTATGCCACTACTAAAAGTAAAAGCATACTCATTCTGAGGTGAAATATGAAATCGGTGATATGCTCGTTTTTGGGCCTGAAACAAGAGGTTGCCTGAAAGTTTATTAGATGGAAGAGGATACGTGCATTCGTATACCCATGGTAGATGAAGCACGTTCTCTGAACTTATCTAATGCGGTGGCGATGTATAGCTTATGAAGGTATGCGTCAACGATTATCCAGATCTTAAGGCTGAAAGGCAATTGGATTCAATCTAAATAAATAGACTTTCATAGTGAAATATATTATACGTAGTGTTAGAAGATCTACCAAATCTATATGACCAGTAGCGATTTTAACGGTGTTGTTTTGGAGGAGCGATATTATGAACTACGATAAAGCTCATGATTTAGCTCACGCAATGCGTGAATCTGAAGAGTACAAAAGAGTTAATGGCTGCTCAGGAAGCAGTGAAAAGCAGATGCAGTAACTAGGTTTGGTTCGCACAGTTTATGGCTCAACAAATGCAATGGGAATATGCTAGGATTGTCTGGTGCTCCAGAAGCGGATGAGTTACCAAAAAGAAACAAGAGAATTGATGCCTCAAAATTCAGAAAATGCTGCAGCAGCTGCTTGTTGCAAGCGCAAATGCGTTGAGCCAGATTTCTAATGATATTTATAAAATCATTGTGAACCAATCACTGAGGGATGAAAGTGTTAGATCATGGCGAACAACAACCCGAAAACATTAGGGTGATGCAAACAGCTTATTAGAAAAATTACATGTACGCGTGTGCGAGCAGGAGCTTCTTTGTCATCATGCGACATTCAAAAGTGGAGGACCTGCGGACTTATTGTGAACCTACTACGATGGCAGAACTTTGGTTTTACCTCGTACCATTCACGAATTAGATGTGCCTGCTAACTATTGGTTTGTGGATCTAATATTTTTAGTGAAAGACGGAGGTATCGTGGCGCTGTCGTATCAGTTCGACATATGACCCAAATCATGGATTGTAACGAAAACACATTGTGCATCGGTTCCGGGTATATGTTAAAGGATGCTTCGAAATTTGCTCGGAGAATAGTTTATCTGGTCTCGAATTTGCCATTGGTATTCCAGAGCACACTTGGTGGTGCCGTATTTATGAATGCAGGTGCCTATGATGGGGAAATGAGCCATGTAGTTACTGCAGTGAGGCCGTAGATTTCCAGGAAATATTAAAGAGTATGATGGATCTCACTTGGACTTTGCTTATCGTCATAGTGTATTCCACGATAATCATGAAGTTGATGAAGTCGTATGACACTCAAACCAGGCGACAAGGATGCCATCAAGGCACGTATGGATGAGTTAACAGAAAAACGTGAATCAAAGCAACCTTTGGAATATGCCAGTGCAGGTTCAACCTTTAAGCGCCCACCAGGGTGCTTTGCAGGTACATTGATTGAACAAACAGGCCTAAAAGGTTTGTCTGTGGGTGATGCGCAAGTATCTCATAAAGCATGCTGGCTTCGTAATCAATACAGGTGGTGCAAGTGCGAAGGATGTGCCGAGCCTGATTGAGTGAGTACAACGTCGTGTGTATGATCAGCACGGTACATCTCGAACCGAAGTACGCATGATTGGTGAAGATTAATACAAATTAAATACTAATATAAGATTTTCTTATGTAATGTTACTCTTTTAAGGATGACGGATTCATGAAATCTTTTATAGATTTTTAGTATGAGTAGGTTTATAGTTAGTTCATATTTTGGAGGCGATGATATGAATACTTTGTTGGCCGGAGATTTTATGATAAAGCGCTGGCGATGTGGGTTATGATTTCAGTTGTGGTATAGTGTCTCTTGATGCTTGCAGTTTTTATAAGAACGGTTGATAAAGCGTTTAGAAGATGTACCTGAAAGTAAAGAGATATATGCGCATAGTAAGGATTTTTTAGCATTAAAAGAAAAGTATCCTTGGGCACAATCCATAGTGGTTTGTACTGAATATTTTGGTGATTATAAGTTTCCTGTATCTCTTCGAAAGCGATATGCAAAAGGGTTGTTATCTTTGTCAAATATTCCTCACAGTGATGAGTTTAAACGACGGCAATCTTTTGAAGTCTGGCTTGGTGAAAATGGAATACGATATATTGGCGGTGAAACGGCGAAACCTGCCGGAATTATTCCTTTGCGGCCCGCTTCGGTAGCAGCTGGTTTAGGCATTTATCGAAAAAATAATTTTTTTTATGGACCTAAAGGTTCTAGCTATGAACTGGTAGGCTATTTAATTGATGAGTCCTGTGAGTATATTCAACAGTTAGAGATACCACCATGTCCGGATTCTTGTAATTTATGTCAGCAAGGGTGTAGGACAAAATCCTTATCTGCACCGTTTACTATGAATCCGTTAACCTGTGTATCTTTTATTAATACATTCGGTGATGGTAAGTTACCGGATGGTGTCGCAGACGATATGCTAGAGGCGTGGATATTAGAGTTTGTGATAACTGCCAGGATGCATGCCCTTTTAATGCAGACCATGACTGGAGCATAGGGCTGGATTATCCCGGACTTGATGAATTAGAGCCGTTGCTACAGCCAGAATATATTTTGAAAGCCTCTGATGAGGAGATTATAGAAAAGTTGATTCCTAAATTCTGTTTCCATTTAACAGATAAACAAATTCCGTTGTTGCGTAAATCTGCTAAGCGGGCGATAGTAGCGTAAATAGGTTTTTGTCCTAAGATGAGTCAGTATAATCGAATGTTGAAATTGCCATGATTAGAATAGGTGTACTATTTTGACTTTTTCTATAGATCTGCGTTATAATTAACTGTTGCCATTTTTGGAAAAATATACCTACATAGCTACTTTCACAGAGGCTATGTGATATAGAATATACTGAAAGAATTAAAGGGAGGATCTTATGATTCGCGAAAATCTTCGTAATGTAGCGATTATCGCCCACGTTGACCATGGTAAAACTACTTTGGTGGACGCATTATTAAAACAAAGCCATGTGTTCCGTGAAAATGAAAAGGTAGCAGAACGTAGGACTCAAACGATTTGGAACGTGAACGCGGTATTACTATTTTGTCTAAAAACACTGCTGTTATGCATGATGGCATTAAAATCAACATCGTTGATACTCCAGGCCATGCTGACTTCGGCGGCGAAGTGGAACGCGTACTTAACATGGTTGATGGCGTATTGCTTCTCGTAGATGCTTACGAAGGTCCAATGCCTCAAACTAAATACGTTTTGCGTAAAGCATTAGAGCAAAAATTGAAACCAATCGTAGTTATCAATAAAATCGACCGTCCTGACCAACGTGTTAAAGAGGTTGAGGATGAAGTCCTTGAATTGTTTATGGAGCCTGAAGCTGATGATGATCAACTCGACTTCCCTGTGGTTTACGCATCTGCTCGTTCCGGTGTGTCCAAAACCAACTGGGATGATGAAGCTGTAAACATGGAACCGTTGTTCAAAACATTGATTGATGAGATTCCGGCACCACAAGGTGATATGGAAGGCCCTCTTCAATTCATGGTAACTACACTTGATTACGATAACTTCATCGGTAAAATCGCCGTAGGTCGTATCGTTCGCGGTAAAATGAAAACTAACCAACAAGTGGCAATCGATGAACGGTGAAAGCACTCGTAAAGCGAAAAATCGGTCGTGTACACTACAATGGTTTGAATCGCGTTGAAACTGATGAAGCTGGAAATGGGTGATATCATTGCCTTTGCAGGTATCGACGATATTAACATCGGCGAAACAGTAGCGGATGCTGAAAATCCTGAAGCATTACCATCCATCTCCATCGACGAACCAACATTGTCTATGGTGTTTCCGTAAATAACTCTCCATTCGCAGGCCGCGAAGTGGATTCGTTACATCCCGTCACTTGCGTGATCGTTTATTCCGTGAAGTAGAAAACTAACGTTTCTGAGGAAAGTAGAAGAAACTGATTCTGCAGATGCGTTCAAAAGTATCTGGTCGTGGTGATGCATTTGGCAGTATTGATTGAAACTATGCGTCGTAGAGGCTACGAATTACAGCAGGTAAACCTCGTGAATTTTCAAAAACTATTAACGACCAATTGTGTGGAACTGCTCGAAGCATTGACCATTGACGTACCTCAGGAATTTATGGGACAGTAATGGAAAATCTCGGTCAACGTAGCTGAGTTGACTAATATGGCTGAATTGGCCGGTTATCTTCGTATGGATTGTAGTTCAGCTCGTGAGCGATCGGTTTCAGTGCGCAATTTTTAACAGCTACAAGGTAGTCGGTATCATGAACCATGTATTCCATGCACCATATAAAGGTGAAATTCCTTCCCGCACACGTGGTGCTGGTAGCATCTCGAAAATGGCGAAAACTACTCCATATGGTTTGAACTCCGTTCCGAGATCGTGGTACATTGTTCGTTGGTCCTAACCAAGACGGTATGCAGGCCAAGTTATCGGTGAAAAATACACGTGAACTTGATATGGATGTTAACCCATGTAAGAAAAACATGTTACCAACATGCGTTCCAGTTCCTCTGATGAAGCGGTACGCTTGACTCCACCTCGTATCTTCTCTTTGGAACAAGCTCTTGGGTGGATCAACGATGATGAACTTGTTGAAGTAACACTCTGAAAGCATTCGTATGCGTAAGCACACTCTTGATCGTAACGACGCGAAAGCAGCGAAGAGTAAAAATAATATCTCATGCGGATATAATGGCGCTCCTTAAGGAGCGCCTTTTATCTAATCTATAAGTATTTATCTCAAACATATTCTTACAAGTCATATATTCATGAAAATAGGTGATAATTTTATCATTTATGATTATTGGGTATAAAAGTAAGTTAAGTATACTAAATACGCATAATAACTTGCTGATAGGGGTATTAGTATACAAATATTTGTAACGCTGTATAATAATAACAAGTTTATTGAGTTATTGATGGAGGTTCTATGAATCAAAGAAAATCTTAACTTTACTTTGTTGCGGTAGGTTTGGCTGCAGAGTTGTGTGTGCTCTTCGTTGATGCGCATGGCGTATTCTTTGCTAACCGCTTAGATGAAAAAGCGCGTACTTGGCGAAAGGCCCTGTTGATGATGCGTATAGCCAGAAATGGTAAAAAGCATCATTGACTGGGATAACAGTGGCATGGTAATTCCTGTACAAGTGACTTAAACATGATGTAGTGGTTGCACCAAATGATAAATTGGGATTACAGATGTGACTTTGACTATGGTTGTGGACAAAAGACAAAGATGGTAAAACTGTTCGTAAACCGATCTCATTACTGGGTGCTCAAAAAGCACATGCCATTAAATATGACGTTCACTACTGGAATGCAGCAAAACCTTTCAATAATAAAGATGCTGTTAACAAAATCATCTATCTGTTATTAACTCTTAGAAAAGGTGATACATATGTAATCCAAGTCTTGAAAGACCGTTTGCAAACCATGCACAAATGCACCTCTTAGTAAAGACGTAATTATGATCTTACTAAGCAGAAAGCAGCAGATGCTAATGGTAAAGCAACTGTTACTGTAAGTGCTAATAGTAAGCCCTTAACGTAGTAGGCGTTGGAGCGGGCTTCAGCACTCTCCAACGACTAAAGGTGAGCAAAATAAAATACTTCAGTGCATTGTCCTTCATCGTCATACCTAGACAATATAGGATATAACTATTTACTAAGTGTGTGAAATAACAGCACCTCCCTAAGTTGGACTTAGGGGTCTTTTACATCACTAGGAATGTACGTATAACGTACGTTCTGCGAGAGCCTCTGTATGAGCGAGGTAAGAAAGAGAGATGTATGCCATGCGTCGCAAAGTGCATCGGCTGTGATGGCTGCGATATGGTGACGCTGGAATGACCTGCTCTGCATTTGCTACAGAAATGATGCTACAAGTGATAAAAGCGAGGAATTGGCTTGGCTGACGCAGTAGGTTTACGCACAGACCGGAAGTCACATATAGGGATGCTTGACGGTTAATGTGCATGGTGAAACTATGAACAGAAACAGGTAAAAGTAAGAATGTAACGGGTATCATAATGGTACTGATCACAATTGACTCAGGATGAGTGATTTAGTTGTACGCTGAAAGAATGATGCACCAGCGTCCAAGAGAGCTCATGAGTACCATATGAGCGCAGTTTCATGCCGATGCGTACAGCAGTGCAAGACTAAAACATGAGAATCCTGATAGAGATTAATATGGAATGCTGTCAGTATGGCATGTCAAAGGTGACTGTAGATATGTTAATGCTTTAATGGCGTTGGATTTACAGCTAAAGTCAACGTGGGCATATTAATCGCTGATGGTGGCGGACGTATCATCACGCATCCTTTAGAAACAGTCTGATGCGACACTCCGCTGAGTGGCAGAAGAGGCGATGTATACGTTAACACTGGCACTGACGGACATCCAGGTTCTAAAGAATTGGTTGCTGTTGGGACGTACGGGTTAGTTAAGATGATGATGGACGTGATCCAGGCTCATAACGAAACGCCAACGAATGATAGCATGAGCTGACAACACCCACCCTAAACTTACGCGCCGTACTAAATGAAATATGCTGAAAGCAGCTAAGAATCCTCATAATTCTGGCGTACTGAGCATTTTACCTACAAAATGGAGGAGACTTGGAACAGCCATGGATTGGTATGGAGCTAGCCTACCCCTTGCAAAAGAGAACGTCCAACTGGGACACGCAACATATCGTACAAGGCAGTAGGTTCATGCAATCTCGTGGGTGGATGCAAGTCCATCGGCAGCTGGTATACTTTCATCCTAATGAGTGCACGACGTTGCGTTCAAAAGTCGCCTGGCGGCTATGTGAATGCTGTTTACAAGACCGGTGTTCCAGCTAGTGAAAGGCGGAAAGAGTATATCGTTGTTGAACATGCTGCAAATAATAGCCAGCGTTACGTTACAAGGCGATGGAGCCAATTTGACGCGATGATTAGCTACCGTAAGGAAATACAAGCGCCAGCTGATAAATTACGATATACTGGCAATGATAAGAAGCTGAGACAACTGTTCAAATCCAATGAAGGATTACTCCGCGATCCAGGTGCTATATTGCAGAGCTTGTAGTGCAAATCATTTTGACTCACAGGGCGCGTCGTTGACGATACAACAAAAATTAATCGTGCTAGTGAATCATCCTTGAGAGTGGTTTCAAAATCTGCTCTTACGTCGGACCGCTATGGCATGGAAAGAGTAATACCAATGACTTTACAACGCCGTTTAAGGAGATCTTCGTTTAGCAGCACAAACCAAGTGTGGCGGGCAAAAATATATGGGCGGTAAATCTAAAATCACAGACGGTGCTGATGCACATATGACACCTATTAAATGTACAAGTCGGCCACGATCATAAGACTTAATAGTTTGACTTTTGGCTGTGCGCTGGTGATTTACAGTGCATCTAGTAATTCATATGCCAACGGCGGTACTCGGTGATGGCAACTTGGCGGCATCAGTCTTGGTATGGCACACACAACATGATGATGGTCAGATTTAGATATTCATTGCACGTGGTACAGATTATCCAATGATTATAAGCTCTACTACCTGTAGGTGGACAACGCGTGTGAACGGTGGTTACATGCTATGGCACGTCATAAAGAGCTGCAAAGACATGGTAAACGTATTAAGAAGGAAAATGGCTTCTGCATCGAGTCCTAGTGTAGAAATTTGTATATGAAGGCCGTTTGAATGGTGCTTATCCTATGATGCTTCTGTTGTCAGTGGTTCTATGCATGTGAAAGCTGATGCTGTGAACTCTGCTGTGAAGGCGGACTTGGTATTGCATTGGGAAAGAAACAGAAAATCCAATATCTTCTGAAGCTAAAATGAAGCGTTGGCGCATGAATTCTCGTAAGGGCAGTACACATATTCCGCACGCAATCCAACAGTACAAACAACAAGTAGATTTGAAGGATACATGACGATGTACAAATTGGTGGGTCTTGAGTGTCCGTCCTAGTACATATCTATATGGTACATTCACTAAAAACTTTGGTGCTATCGTAGAAAATACATGGCGCATTGATTTGGATACGACATAATTTTTAATTGAATATTAGACATGGTCCTTAGTAGCGTATGCTAAGGACCATTAGTATATAAGGAGTTTTTATGATTAAGCTTATTCATTAGGGAGTTATAATAGTTAATATTTTATTCATCTGTCATGCGGCAATATTTGTCGCTCTACAATGGCAGAGTTTTATAGGAAGCATATCGTTCAGCTGAGCAGGCCTAAGTGATTCTATTTATATTGAGTCTGCAGCCACATCTCGTGAGGAGATAGGAAACGACACCATTATGGGACCAAAGAGAAATTAGATGAAATGGGATTCCCTATACTCGTCTACTCGTGCAAGGCACGCCAAGTGACGATGGAGGATTATTACAACTTTGATTATCTCATCGCTATGGATGAAAAATAATGCGCTACTTAAAGCGTATATATTGGGGATAGATAGATGCTAGGTTTACACATGCAATGTCGTTCGTTGATGAAAGCCGTGATGTAAAGGATCCTGTATACGGGAAACTTTGACGAAACTTATGATGATGTAAGTCGTAGCTGTGATGCTCTACTAAAATTAATTAAAGAGGCTGTAATAAGTTGATATACAACTTAATATTAGGGGCTTACGTAAACCAGTACCCATATTTCTATACTATCGAACTATAGCGTAATATGGTATAATTTTAGGTATTCATGCGCCTATAGCTCAGGGGACAGACGCCGGTCTCCGGAACCGGGTGCGCAGGTTCGAATCCTGCTAGGCGCACTAACAAAAGGCTTCTCGAAATTTCGAGAAGCCTTTTTGTATGTATTAAGGAGAGAAATACATGGCGATATATGCATGAATTAGTTAGAGATAGATAAATACATGAGCTGAGGTGCTGATAAGATTTGACATAGAGTTTTATATTTAATAATATCGAAATAACATAATAAATGTGATTTGGGTACATACATTTTTGTTTTGAGAATGATGTACAATAAGGATGAAGCTATATGAAAATCTGAACATCCTAGCTGAACACTAGGACATATAGGGGAGCGTTAAATTACGTAGTGAATTTAACTCAAGTGAATATTACTTATATGTAGTATCAATAGCCCATCCATTTGAGATGTGCTATTTAGAGGGATAATATGACAAATAAAATACAAGAGCTCACCGTCAACGAAGTTTGGCGTGATGAGCAAGACGCATGGAATCATCGTTCCGAGTACTTTGTAGAAAATGCACAATCGCGAGGATCGCAAGGCACAGGTCACTGATGATAGCCTTCTTAGAGGATGAAAATTTATTACCTTCATCGAATGGTCGTACACTTGATGTAGGCTGTGGTGTTTGTGACTACGCACTCGGGTTAGCTCGGGAAGGCTATAAAGTGACTGGTATCGATTTATCTGATGGTATGATTCGGGCGGTGCTAAACAATCGCAGAGTCAGAGGTTTAGATCTTAGCTTATATATCTGGACCTGGTCTGATGAAACTCGTCGAGAATTAGGTTGGGATAAAAGCTTTGACTTGGCATATAGTATCTTCTGCCCGATTATGTTTGATGTAGAAAAATATTCGCGCCATGCACGATGCAAGTAATGATAAATGCTTGTGGATTGCATTTAGCGAACGGAGCGACGAAATGGTAGATATGTTATCTGAACATTTCTTTTGACGTGATTCTTTTCCATGGATGGGTAAGATGAAAGAGTGTTGAGATACTCATCCATGAGAGAGATAATGTAAAAAGTAATTTATAAAACGGTTCCTGAAACAGAGGTTATGTCTCTTGAAAAGGCAGTTAATTATTTTACCATGCACTTCAATAATGGATGGGGAGACATGGAAGATATGAAAGAAGAGATTAGAAATCTCATTGAGCCACTAGCTATTGATGGAGAAATCCATAATAAGACTGTTGGATAAGGTGGCTTGGCTTTCATGGTCTGTGAAATAGGAGAGAAACATGACAGTTGATGAGAAACGTAAGTTAGAACTAAAACCATGTACCAGATTATTTGGCATCTATTGTCACATAAGCACCACATCCTGAAGCGACAACTCTGTGAGGAGTGTCAAAAAGTTTGGCAATATGCTGAACATCGTATAGATGTATGTCCTCATATGGAAAGCACAGACCTATGCAGCGTGTGAAAAACGCATTGCTATGCGCCTACGTATCGAAAAATACGTGAAATCATGCGCTATGGTGGACCTAGAATGTTATTTATATCACCAATTCAAGTTATTCGCATATGTATTTTAGAGTGGAAGGATAGAAAAAGGAGTCATACTTCTATGAAAAACTGATATGATTGTAAAGACAGGAATGTTTTGAGCATTGACGGTTTTACTCATCTTATATATTTTGCTATTCATACTACATTTATACATATTACCTTTGGATTTTTATCAACCGCTATATTTGGTATTCTTTTATGGGCCTATGGCAGCAGGTATAATGGCTGCTACTATTGTTTTCTCATCAGGTATGTCTTTATTTGGACAAGGGGTATTCTTTCCTGGCTTTTATCATATCTGAATTTCTTGTAGGCTATGTGTATGGGTATACACGGACGTACAAGTTACATTTAAACAATTACTTTTACGGAGACGATTGTTACTGTATGTATACATCTGATATTAAATACAATATGGCTCGCAATATTTTATAACAAAGCAGTATCTGCTATATTTATTGGACGTCTTATTAAAAATATCATTTGTTTCCCTTTAGAAATTGCATTGATTTTAATTGTGTATAAGCAGTCAGTAAGTTTATGGTACAAAAAGCCATAATTCATAGAGTATAGAAAATGCACCCCTAACATTAGATTATATGTTAGGGTGCATTATTATTTGTAAATATAGCGTTTTACGAGTGCTTTCGGTCCAATACAGCTTTTGATTAAAGATTTTGTTTGGGGCATAGCTTTCACCAGGTTGTGCCTCGTATTGTTTGTCGAGGTCGAACCATGTTCGGATAGTATTCATATGGGTGAGTTTTTGAAGAGCCTCATGAGCATCTTGATCTTCAACCCAGTTGATATGAAATATCTCGCGTATGCAGGATTTTTCTGCAACGAGGTTCATCGATAGCACGGAATGCTATTAGCGCAATAAGGGCAACTGTTTAAATGGAAACCTAATATTTCTTTCATGATATTCAGTCCTTTCAAAAATAGAATCTACATATATTTCTATAATTTGAGATTTATACATATTCATGTACCACAACATATGGTACACTACTGAGTATAACATATATCTAGATAAGATATTCACTTAGATATATCTGATGAATATTGAGAATTGATATGCATGCATTATATAAATAAGGAGATACCTATAGATTTCAGGCGCACAGTATCTGGTAAAAGCCCTTCAAGAGGAGCAGGTAGAGTTTTTATTTAACTATCCTGGGCCGCAACCATTGATATCATGGATGAATTATATAAACAAGATCAAGTAAAGGTATCTTGGTCGTCATCATGATATGCTTCCCAGCATGCTGCAGATGGCTATGCTCGCAGTACTGGTAAAAGTAGAGGGTGTATGGTAAACCTCTGGCTCTGGTGCTACAAATCTTGTGACTGGTATTGCCACAGCTGTATGCAGATAGTGTGCCCTCGTTTGTATTACTGGACAAGTTGATTTGAGGCCTCATGGGCAATGATGCTTTTTCAAGAGGTAGATACTGTGGCATCGTCCGCAATATTTGTAAATCATGCTGTTACTGTTCGCGACCGTAAAGATTTAGGTCGTCATTTTGAAAGAGGCCTTTACATTGCTCGCACAGGTCGTCCAGGCCCTGTTGTAGTAGATGTTCCTAAGAATATTCAGAAGGCTATGGGCTCTGATGAGTATCCTACTGAGGTTAATATTCGCGGTTACAAACCAAATACCACTGTTCACGTAGGTCAAGTTAAAAAGGCCTGTTCTATTATTAGTAAAGCTCAAAAGGCCTCTATTCCTATTAGGCGGGGGGTAAGCATTAGTGGTGCCAACGACCTTATGATGGAGTTGGTTGAAAAACAGGGATTCTGTTGTAACAACCTTGATGGGGAAAAGGTGCTATTGATAGCCGTCATCCATTGTATCTTGGTAATGTAGGGATTCATTGGTACTATGCGCCCCAATGTGGCTATAACTGACTGTGACGTGATGATTTCTATTGGTACGCTTTTAATGATCGTACATTACCGGTAAACTAAGTACCTTTGCACAAAAATTGTAAGATTATCCATATTGATGTAGATGCGGCATCTATTTCAAAAATATTAAGGTTGATATTCCAATCGTAGCAGATGCTAAATTGGCTATCGAAAAATCTTAGAATATATTGAACCTCACGATCTTGGCGAATGGCCAAAACAATTACAGCAACTTAAGGCAGAGCGCCCTGTCACTCAAGCTGACGAAGAGGGGTTAACACTCAAACTGTTATCGAGTACATCAATCATCACTATGAACATCTTATCGTTGCAACCGACGTAGGACAAAACCAATTATGGACAACTCCAATTCCTTGAGGTGAAAGACAACATCAAATGTTGACATCCGGTGGTCTAGGTACGATGGGTTATGGGTTCCCTGCTGCATTAGGGTGCTCAAATCGGCAAACCCTGATAAGCGTGTATTTGCCATCTGCGGCGATGGTGGTGCAAATGAATATTCAAGAATTTGCTACTGCTATGCATTATCGCTTGCCTATAACGCTTATGTATTAAACAATGGATTCTCGGTAAATGTACGTCAATGGCAACAATTATTCTACGATAAACGTTACGCTTGTACGAACTTGATGATGGATGAAAGTGCCATTGTTACGCGAGACATAATCGACAATGATGAGTTTGAATATGTACCCGATTTTGTGAAATTGGCAGAAGCTTATGGTGCTAAGGCTATGCGCATTACTAAAGTAGAGGACATAGAAAAAGGGTTTCAATTGGCAGATACTTTTCAAAAATGGTCCAACCTCTACTCGAGTTCATCATTCCAACGGAACTCAATGTGTTGCCAATGGTACCAGCAGGTAAGTTCCTTAAGGATATGTTGTTGAAGGATAAAAATAGGAGGGGTTATGGAAGTACAAATGAAAAAACGCTGTATTTCAGCGTATGTAGAAAACCAAATCGGTGTACTAGCTAAGATTTCAGGCCTCTTCGCAGGCAAAAATTATAATCTTGATACATTGACGGTAGGGGAAACTGAAGACCCTACCATGTCTCGTGATGACTATTGATCTTACTTGTGATGATTTGACGTATGAACAAATTATTAAGCAACTAAATCGCAGTGTGAGGTTATTAAAGTTATCGACTTTACTGACATGCGAATTACGAAAAAGAGTTACTATTTATCAAGGTCAATAGCGAAAAGAAGCGGATAAACAAGAAATTTTCCCGCATTGCCCAAACCTTTGATCTATTAGTTGTGGATTATAATCGTAAATCTGTACTAGTGATCAATGTAAAGACCGTATCTCAAAAATAATGACATGATTGCCTTATTTAAAGATATGTTCGTCAATCGTATTGAAGTTGTACGCGGTGGTAAAGCGTAGCTATCGAAGCATTATCTACACCTGATAGATAATGTGTGTACTCTAGCACTTTGTGGATTTAGGTCATTCAAATATATAATACATGTATTTGAATAGACCTATTTTTGTGGCTTAAAAGCGTGTACAACTTAGATATGATATGATATATCGAGCATTATTGATATAGAGACCTTGGTTGTATGCCAAAAGTCTTTTTATAGGGAGGTACTCATGAGCTTATTAGATGATATTTTTAGCCCATAATCGAGAATATGTAGAAGATCAAAATACAGGTTGTGTAGATACAGATACAAAGTGTAGTAAGAATGCCTAGTCGTGAAATGGCAATTGTTACATGTATGGATACACGTCTTGTTAACTTCTTAGAAGATTCCATGGATATTGGGCGCGGTGAAGCGAAAATCGTAAAGACAGCAGGTAACTGTATTACAGGTCCCTTTGATGGCGTTGTACGTAGTTTACTTGTTTGTATTTATGAGCTAGGCGTTAACGAAATCTTTATCATTGGTCATCACGAATGTGGTATGGCAAAAACTACGGCAAAAGATCTAACAGAAAAAATGTTGGCTCGTGGTATTGCACCAGAAGCGATTCATATGGTCCGTAAAGAAATGGAACGCTGGGCTGATGGCTTTACACATCCTGCTGAAAATGTAGAGGATACAGTAGACGAATTGCGTATGAATCCTTTGATTCCTAAAGATGTGCCTATTCACGGACTTATCTTCCATCCTAGAACGGGTGAAATCGAAGTCATTGTTAATGGCTATACACAAAATGAAACAATATTACGAAAAAGAATTAGAATTATATGAACAAAAGATTAATTATATCCGTACTGACCATTATTGCCTTGGTCTGTGCTGTTGTAGGTGGATATGTCTATAAGGATGCCATCAGAGTCGCATAACCAGAACGGCTGCTATTGTGAGTGGACAAGATATTAAGCCACCCTAGATTCTGAAGGCCGTTATATTCGACAAATCGTAGCTCAAGATAACAGCACGAGTCGTACTATTATGTGGCAATCAGATAGCAGTGAAGCTGATGCGGTAATAGAGTATCGTCTTGTTGGATCCGATACGACTCAAACGATAAGAGCTACAGACAAAGCTTTTTACCGATGATGGTAGTACTACCTATATCCATGAGGGGACATTAACTGGTTTGATGCCTCAGTACTAAATACGAATATCGAGTTGGTTGATGGTAGATCGCCGCAGTGATTGGTACTCTCTGGAAACGGCTGGCGCCAGTGTGTATGATGTTCTTATCTATCCAGATTCTCAGTCGGGGGATTATTCTCAGTGGGAAGAGATTGTAATGGACTCAGCACATCGTAACCCTAGGACCGCCTTGTATATTAGCATGGGTGACCTTGTAGATACTGGAGAGCAGGCATATCAATGGCGCACTTGGTTAAATTCGATTAAACCATTGAGTGCTAATGTACCGTTATCAACGACTTTAGGGACAACTCATGAGATGTATACATTAGATTGGAAAATGCGCGAGCCTTATGCGTATTTGAATTACTGCAGTACCACCTAATGGGAATGAAACCTTTAATCGACGTTATTATTCCTATGATTTTGGCGATGTACATTACGTTGTATTAGATACGATGTTATATGAAAGTAATCATGAGGACAATCATGATACGCATCATCCTGATTTATACGATGTACAGGTTCAATGGTTACGCCAAGATCTTGTAGCTAATACGAAAAAATGGACTGTCGTTCTTATGCATAGAGATTCATTCCAATATGCCTTTGACCGACCAGGTGCAAGTCCGATGTTGGTTTTCGATGACGAGGGTGTATTTATGCGCTATCTTCGATGAATTTACGTGGATTTAGTCTATCTGCTCATTTACATACATATCGCAATCGCGGTCATGTGCGAAACTTTGATCGAGACCCATCTGGTCCATTATATATTCTTACAGGAATAGCTGGTGATGCACGACGTCCTAAGTGGAAGCAACATCCTTTAGATGTATATGTAGCACCTCAGCCTGAAAACGAATAATTATATGTCTGATGACAGTGACATCGAATAAGCTGATTGTAAAATCATTTTTACCTGACGGCACTCAGCTTGACGAATCAGTCATTGAAAATAAGAGAAAAAGACACCTTTCTTTTGAAGGTGTCTTTTTTTGTCTATTTTTCTCAATCAAAGGTAGCAAGAATCTATGAGTAAAATTGATTTACAATATAACAAATAAAAATACAGTAGATTTGTATAAATACTGCTAATTATGGTAGGTAGTATTATAATACGTGTATAGATTATAAAATACACAAAAATATGTATAAAATATACATACAGTGTATAAAGGAGATAGCCTAATGAATGCATTACAAGATTTAATAAAAACTATGCCTCCCAATATAAAGAACAAGTTGTGGAATGGCGCCGACATATTCATAGCCATCCAGAGTTATCTGGTGAAGAGAAACATACATCTTTATTTATTCAAAAGGTGCTTGGTGAACTAGGAATTCCCTTTGTAAACGATATTTCTGATTATGCTGTTATCGGTAAGATAGAAGGTGCTCATACAGGCCCTGTTATTGCATTGCGTGCCGATATGGATGCATTACCCATACATGAAATAACAGGATTGCCCTTTGCTTCACAAAATGAAGGCGTTATGCATGCTTGTGGTCATGATAGTCACATTGCGATTTTGCTCGGTGCCGCAGCGATTTTACAGTCTATTAAAGATCAATTGTACGGCACCGTAAAGCTTGTATTTCAGCCTTCCGAAGAGGAAGCGTTATTTCCAGGAGCACAAGGTATTGTAGATAGCGGTATCCTTGATGACATAGATGAAATATATGGACTTCATGTATGGCCACAATTACCCGTTGGTACTGTAGGTCTAAAAAAAGGTAATTTGATGGCTGCATCTGACCACTTCCTTGTACATATTAAGGGCAAATCAACCCATGGTGCGGAGCCTCACAATGGGGTTGATGCTATTGTAGCCGCAGCGAACTGGATTGTAACTGTGGAGTCCATGGTCGTCGCGAAAACGAATCCTATGGAAAATCTTGTATGTACCATAGGTGATTAAAATGGCGGTGATCGATACAATGTAGGCTGTGAGTGATGTATATCTAGAAGGAACATGTCGTACCTATGCACCTGAAAAACGGGATTATATTGAGCGACGTTTAGGTGAAAGTTTACAGGCCCTCGATGTGATGTTTAAAACGGAAAGCACTTTGGATTATAAAAGGGGACATGGTGCAACTATCAATAATCCAGAGGCCATTGATTATGCCACATCCATTGTAGAGAAATATCTTGCAAAGACGCAGTGGTACATCCTGAGTTCCCATCTATGGCAGCAGAAGACTTCTCCGCCTATCTTCATAAAATCAAAGGTGCGTTCCTTTGGTTAGGCACTGGCTTTGAAGGCAATCCGGCCTTACATAATGCAGCTTTCACCATCGATGAAAGTATCCTTGAACCGGGTATCACAATGATGGCTGCTATTGCCGCCGAATTTTTACAAGAAAAGTAGTTAAATAAGTAGTTTGAAATAAGAGGTTATCATGAAAAGTTTACAACATACATCATTTAAAACAATGCTTCAATACACACCAGAAGAAATTAAATACTTCTTGGACTTAGCAGAAAATTAAAAGCCGATAAAAAGTGGGCAAAAGAAATCAAAACATTAGTAGGTAAAAACTTTGCATTAATTTTTGAAAAAGACTCAACACGGACACGTTGTGCTTTTGAGGTAGGGGCTGCGGACCAAGGTGCTCATACAACATATCTTGGCCTTACAGGTTCCCAAATGAATAAAAAAGAATCCTTAAAAGATACAGCTCGTGTTCTAGGATCTATGTATGATGCTATCGAGTTTAGAGGTTTTGATCAAGCCGATGTAGATACATTAGCTGATTATTCTGGCGTACCTGTTTGGAATGGGCTTACCGATATGGATCATCCTACACAAACATTAGCAAATTTCTTAACCATACAAGAAAATATCGATAAACCGTTGAATAAAATTTCCTTTGCTTATGTTGGACACGGTCAATCAAATATGTGCAATGCCTTGATGAGTGGTGCCGTTAAAATGGGGATGGATTTCAGACTCATTGGCCCTAAACAATACTGGCCAGCTGGTCCATTCTACGAAGAGTGCTTAAAAGTGGCTAAAGAAACGGGTGCTACTATTACTTGCACAGATGATGTAGCTGAAGGCGTTAAAGGCTTAGATGTTATTTACACTGGTGTGTGGGTAACGATGGGTGATACTTACGATATGTGGGAGGAACGTATCAATACCTTTAAACCATTCCAAGTAAATGCAGAAATGATGGCATTAACTGGCAATCCAAATACTAAGTTCTGCCACTGTTTACCTGCGTTCCATAACACAGAAACACAAGTGGGTAAAGATATTTATGAACGGTTTTGGCATGAATGGCATTGAGGTGACCGAAGAGGTATTCGAAAGTTCAAACTCTTTAGCGTTTCAAGAAGCAGAAAATCGTCTCCACACGATTAAGGCAGTTATGGTTGCCACCTTTGGAGATTATCCATTGAAATAAATTCATCCTCCTAAATGGTGATGAATCGTATAGTTTGTTTTCTATTTATATTGGATAAAGGGCTATATAAATAGGTGTGAGTCACCAATAGGTGAGAATTGAGGTTTATTATGACACCCCATAGAGTATTTATTGTTGGTCATGAAGGCACAACTGGTCTTAGAATTCATGAACGATTATCCGATCGAAAAGATATAGAACTCTTAGCGACTGCTGATGAGGATCGCAAAAATGTAGAGGCCATTAAAGTGGTTGCAAAAAAAGCGGATCTTGTATTTCTATGTTTACCTGATGTGGCATCTAAGGAAATTATGGCCGCTATTGGTGATTTTCCATGTAAGGTTATTGATACTTCTACAGCGTTTAGAACTACAGCTGGTTGGGCATATGGGTTCCCAGAACTTGGTGAAAGCTACAAAGCAGGTATTGCAACTAAAAAACATATTGCAAATCCTGGCTGTCATGCGAGCGGTATGATTGCTTGTATAGCGCCTCTTGTAAAAGCAGGGCTCGTGCCAGCGGATTATCCTTTCACCATTACATCCTTAACAGGATATAGCGGTGGTAAAGAAGATGATTGGCCAATATGAAAGCAATCCAAAAGACTATTTCCTTTATGCTCCACGTCAATATGGGCTTGGTCAACAACATAAACATTTACCTGAAGTACAATATGTATGCGGCATTAGTGAAGCGCCAATTTTTATGCCAATCGTTGATGATCTACTACTCTGGGATGGAGGTTACAATAGGTATTCATAGTCGTTTATGTCATAAACCTGTTTGTATTGATAGGGTGCAACAAGTATTAGAAGACTTTTATAAACATAGTACGATTATTACGGTCGTGCCATTTACTGAAAATAGTAATACAGGCATGTTAAACGCTAATCAATTAAGCAATACGGACAGCATGAAAATCTATGTGACTGGTAACGATGAACGCATTATGGTTCACGCCATATTCGATAATTTAGGTAAAGGTGCATCTGGTGCGGCTGTTCAATGCATGAATATCGCATTAGGTTTGCCAGAAGAGACTGGATTGGTATTGGGGTAGAGGTAATACTATGAAGGACGTAACAAATGCAATGCGGGCGCAGATACTAACGGCGGCCGTTCCATATATAAAACAATATACCGACCAGTATGTTGTCGTTAAATACGGCGGCAATGCTATGAGTGATGAAGAATTAAAAAATCTGTTATGAAGGACTTTACTGCTACCCAATTGGTAGGTGTAAAAGTAGTTCTAGTTCATGGTGGCGGACCAGCTATCAATAGTACCTTAGAGGCGATGCAAATTGAATCACATTTTGCAAATGGTCTACGTGTTACCGATGAAGTAACGATGGATGTTGTACAAATGGTATTAGCCGGCAAGGTGAATAAAGGACTCGTGGCGGATTTAACGGATCTTGGTGGTAAAGCTATTGGTCTTTGTGGTGTGGATGGCAACATGATTCAAGTTCATAAACAAAACGAAGAACTTGGTTATGTAGGTTATATTGATACTATTGATACGAGCATTATCCACGATGTCATTAGCCGTGGCTATATTCCGGTTATTTCTTCTATTGGTATGGGAGCCGATGGCAAGACATATAATATTAATGCTGATACGGTAGCCGCAAAGATTGCGGGCGCTCTCGAGGCGGAAACAATGGTGGCTATGACCAATATTGATGGTGTACTGCGAGATGTACATGATCCAAATTCTTTAATTCCTAAAATTACAATGGCTGAGGCGGCTCAGTTAAAAGCCGATGGTATTATAGCGGGCGGCATGATTCCCAAGGTGGATTGCTGCTTAGAGGCCATCGAAGCAGGGGCACAAAAGGTATTCATCATCAATGGCGAGATTCCACATGCTATTCTTATCGAGCTATTAACCGATGAAGGTCTTGGCACCATGTTTGTTGCTTAAATATAGTAGACATAATACGGTAATCATCTACTGGTTATCTTTTTATAGATAGACGACGGCAAGGCCGTACGTTTGGAGGATATAATGAGTAATACAATCGATTTTGAAAAACAAGATAAAGAATATATAGCCAATACGTATGGTCGGTTTAACGCATGCTTTAAAAAGGAAGGGTCCTCTTGTGGGACGTAGATGGTAAAGAGTACATCGACCTTGGCTCTGGTATTGGGTAACCGCTTTTTGGTGTTGACGATGATGAGTGGACTGAGGGCTGTTACTAAGCAGTCTCATGCGTTAAATCATATTTCTAATTTATACTATTCTTGCCACAAATTGAACTAGCGAAACAGCTCTGCTCAAAAACGGGGGATGAAAAAGGTGTTTTTCTCAACTCTGGTGCGGAGTCTAACGAATGTGCGATTAAGGCAGCGCGTAAATATAGCCATGACAAATATGGCGAAGGACGTCATATAATTGTTACCTTAGTCAATAGTTTTCCACTGGTCGTACTATTACCACCTTGTCTGCGACAGGACAAGATGGGATTCCATCAACATTTCTTTCCCATTTACGGAAGGCTTTTATTCATACCCCAGCCAATGATATTGATGCGGCTTTGAAAGCCCTTGCTAATCCAGCTGTTTGTGCCATCATGATGGAACCTATTCAAGGTGAAGGTGGTGTTATGCCATTAGATAAGGAGTTTGTCCAAAGCGTGACAAAATATGCTCATGAACATGATCAATTGGTACTCATCGATGAGGTACAAACTGGTAATGGTCGGACTGGTAGTCTATATGCATACCAACAATTTGGCATCGAACCAGATGTGGTATCTACTGCAAAAGGCTTGGCGGGAGGTCTACCAATGGGGGCTACTTTGTTCAATGAAAAGATGCAGTATGTTTTAAATGCCGGGTGCCCACGCTACTACCTTTGGGGAAATCCAATCTGCGCGGCTGCAGGTAATACCATTATTGGCCGGTTAACTCCTGAACTCTTTGACTTCTGTAAAAGCAAAAGGGGAATATGTAAAAGCTATCTTAACTGGTAAACCTGGTGTTCTTGGTGTTAGTGGTATGGGTCTCATGTTTGGCATTGAAACTACAGTTGATGCTAAAAGCCGTTATAGCTAAAATGTCTTGAAAAAGGCGTAGTATGTTTATCTGCTAAAAATAAGGTGCGTCTTTTACCAGCTCTTAATATTCCGCAAGAACAATTGGAAAAAGCTATTGCTATTTTAGCTGATGTGATTGAAGAATTAGCGGCACAGCAAGATTTTGTTTAACTTTCATAAATATTGTTTACTATAGTTATGTAACATTGAACTATGAAAATAAAACCGATGATTATATAGACTTTATCCGTATTCGTGTTACCCTAAAAAGAAATAGTCTATATTGGAGGAGTAAATATGAATACAGAATCCTTACGTAATGAAGTATTGGTTCCAGCGGTAGCAAAAACGTTGGACATTGCAGCTAAAGCAAAACCTACAAAAGAAGAAATTATCACAACGGCGAAAATCACCGCTGCTGTGACAGTTGCAACAGCTATTGTATCCCTTAGCGGTACAAGCAGTATTGCTGCAACCGATAAGAATCTGAGAAAAACGATCATGGCGCTGCCTGTCGTTTTCTTTTACATTTACTCCTGTTATTCCCTCAAATAAGGGTTTTTCTTGGCACAATAGGTTTTGTATTTATAAATTGGTAAACTATTTAATTGTTATATATTAGAGATGCATATTGATATGCGATTGATATACTGAAATTAGATATTAGAGGAGGCGATATGATGCATAGTCGCGATTTAATAAAGCAATATAAAGGCTACGTTCAAGATTGGCGTAGATATTTCTACAAATATCCAGAACTCAGTAATGAAGAGTCTGAAACGACAAAGACACTCGCTAAAGAACTAGAATCAATGGGCGTAGAGGTTCATGTAGATACAGAACGTGGTATCGGCTTAATCGGTATTATCCATGGAGCTAATCCGGAAGGGCTATCGCGTTGCGCTCCGACATCGATGCACCGCCTGTTCGTGAACAAAAATACAGTGGACTATAAATCTGAAGTAGAAGGTAAAATGCATGCTTTGCGGTCATGATGGACATATGGCTATTTTTATTAGGTGCGGCTAAGATGCTAATGTCTATGAAAAGACCGTATTGAAGGCGATGTGTATTTAGCATTCCAACCTGCGGAAGAAACTGGCAGCAGGGCTCCGGATTTCATCAAGTTTGGTGACTGGTATGATAAGGTGGACGCTATCTTTGGTGGTCATGTGGATTGATTTGCCCTGCCGGTCTCGTATCTGCTGAGAAAGGCCCTCGTATGGCTGCGAGTAGCCAGATTACTATTAACGTAAAAGGAAAACAAGGTCATGGTGCACAGCCACACCAAGCGGTCGATGCTATCGTGGTGGCTAGTGCCATCGTTATGAATTTGCAAACCGTAGTGTCTCGTAATGTTAGCGCGTTAGACTCTCTTGTACTAACTATTGGGAATATTCATTCTGGCTCTGAATGGAATGTTATCCCTGGTGAAGCTAAAATGGGGGGACCATCTCGATCTTTGATCCGGGCCAAGAAGAGTATTATGTTGAATCCATACGCCGCGTGTAGAACATACGGCTGAAGCCTATGGCGCGACTGCTACATTAGAATATGTAAAAAAAGTACCACCTACTATCAATGATCCTGAATCCAGTGAACTTGCAGAACGTGTTGTTATTGATACATTAGGTAAAGACAAGCTTAAGATGCGTAAAGTAATGCCGGGGAAGATTTTTGCATGGTATTTACAAGATAAAACCAGGATGCTTTTGCTTTTATTGGTATTCAAAACCCTGATGTAGAAGCCACTTCGATCACCATAATAATAGATTTAATATGGATGATACCGCATTATCTGCAGCATCAGCGGTGTATGCGTGAATATGCCATTGCTTGGTTACAAGAAAAATAAATAAATCTTATCTAATAAACCCCTTTACATTTTTCGTAAAGGGGTTTATTATATTCCAATATTAAATCATATGTAATTAAAATGGTTTCCGTTAAAGTATAAGTTTTAGTGCTTTTGCGGATAAAAGGGCCTTTTCTTCGTCGGACGGTTCTAGAAGCCAGAAAGGATGTAATGAACGATCAAGTTTCTATTTCAACAGCAAATATTCGTGGTGCTTTTGGGGCATTTTTTATCCCTGGTATGTACACAGCTTTATGGGCTGGTTTTGTGCCATATTTAAAAGCAAAGCTTAGTATTGGTGAAGATATATTAGGTTCCATGATTTTGTTGCTCGGGTGTAGGTTCTGTTTATCCATGGCTATAGCAGGTAAGCTTGTAGAAAGCTTTTGGGTGTAAGAGAGTCGTTTTGTTAGCTAGCTTTTATTGGTATGGTATCTCTTGCCATCGTTACTATGTGTCCTACTATTGCTACAACAACAGTAGCCCTGTTCTTTTTGGTATTGGTGTAGGCCTTAGTGGTGCTTCTGCTAATTTACAGCTATCCTATCAGAAAAGGTGAGCAAAAACATTTAATGGGCGCCTATCACGGTGGCTGGAGCTAGGTGGTTTTGTTGGTGCCGGTGTTTTGCTCGTGCTCTAAAAATCTTATCGCTGCCTGTTAATCAAAGTATTTGGGGACTTCTCATCGTACTATTTATTGCGATGGTGGTAGTTAGCCAATTTATGTTGACCTTTGTAGTGATCCAAATGCAAAGGTTACTAAAAATCTAAAAGCCCATTGTCCTTTCATCCAATCGCTCTTATTTTTGGTTTTATTGTCCTTTGTTTCTTACTTGGTAGAAGGTGCTGTAGGGGATTGGAGTGCATTATATTTATTTGAAGATAAAGGATTGTTATCGAAGAGGCTGTCATGGGTGTAATGCTCTTTAATGGTACTATGTGTATAGGCCGTTTGCTTGGTAATAGATTAGGTAAACACTTAACATCAAAGCAAGTTGTTGTTGGTGGCTATTTATTTGGCTCTATTGCGATGGGGCTTATCGTGTTCTTGCCAGGTCATGCATCCATGTATACGTACTTTATTATTGGGTATTTATTAGCTATGATAGTACCAAACCTATTCTCTGCAATGGGGAACAAAATGTTATTCCTATGACACAAGCGGTCGCAACATCCACAATGCTCGGTTATATGGGGTATTTTGATGGGACCCGCTTTAATTGGTTTCATTGCGCACGGTACAAGTCTTACAGTAGCATTTATCGCATTGACTACATTGCTTGTTGTAAGTGCAGGTATGGCAAATACGCATACCATTTAATGAGTAAAGACTGTGACTTAGTGAAGAACAAATTTAATAGTTTGAGTATTATGAGCCATGATTCTCGTATCGTAGCTCTTTTCATATTTTTATATTTTATGTATTTCACGTATTAAAAAAAGCCACAGGTCTAGAACCTGTGGCTTTTTAGAACTATCATTATATATTGATTAGATTAGGATCGCCATTGAAGATGGAGTTTTTAACAAGTACATAGTCTACTTTGCGAATGGCTTGTAGAGTCGTACCGCCAGCGTAAGAAATAGCAGATTGTAAATCTTGTTCCATTTCAACTAATGTATCGAAAAGATAGAACCTTTGGAATCGATGAAAATCTTTTTGCCTTCTACGTTTTTGCGTTCCCCTTTTTGGAACTCAGAAGCAGAACCAAAGTATTCTTTTACAGCTTTACCGTCAACGATTTTTTCTTCCCCTGGAGATTCTTCATGACCAGCAAATAGGGGAGCCAATCATAACCATGGTAGCACCAAAGCGAATGGATTTTTGCGATGTCGCCATGGTCACGAATACCGCCGTCAGCGATGATAGGTTTAGTAGCTGCTTTTGCGCACCAGCGAACAGCAGCCAATTGCCAGCCACCAGTACCGAAGCCAGTTTTTAACTTTAGTGATACATACCTTTACCAGGACCGATGCCTACTTTAGTCGCATCAGCACCAGCGTTTTCTAGTTCACGAACTGCTTCTGGAGTACCAACATTACCAGCGATAATGAAAGTTTCAGGCAAGTTCTTTTTAATGTATTGAATCATTTCGATGACTGCATTGGAATGACCATGTGCAATATCAATAGTGATATATTCTAGGGGTTAAGTTTGCTTTCTTGAATTCATCAACTAAAGCAAATTCTTCAGCTTTTACGCCGATAGAAATAGAAGAATATAAGTTAAGGTCGTGCATACGTTTTACAAAAGTCCATACGACGTTCTGGTTGGAAACGATGCATGATATAGAAATACCTTCACGAGCTAATTTTTCAGCCAACTCTTCGTCGATAATAGTTTGCATATTAGCAGGTACTACTGGCAAGCGGAATGTGCGTTTACCTAATTTTACATGTGTATCACATTCGCTACGACTAGAGACAATACATTTGTTAGGAATCAATTGCACGTCTTCATAATCAAAGATGTTAGTTGTATTAATCATAGTTTTCTATATCTCCTTCGAGTATTACATATTGAACCTGTACCATTATACAAGAGACTCATAAAATTTTTCAATACGTTCCGAATATTTTGTTTGGGTCAGGGATAAACTGTAGTACAATACAAGTAGATTGTATAAATAATATATTCATTTATAGATATATGGTAAAAGGAGGTTGATTAATGTGGAACAGTCTAAAACCCGTATGCTTGCTGAAGCTGGCGTAGCAATTGCCATTGCTCAAGTGTTGTCATTTATTACGATTTTTCATATGCCACAGGGGGGCTCTATTAAGGCGGCAGCTTTGGTACCACTCATGATTTACGCATATCGTTGGGGCGGAACACGAGGTATCTTCGTAGGTGTTGTATATGGTATATTACACTTTATTTTAGGCTTTAAATCATCTGTTCATTATTTAAGTATTGTATTAGATTACTTGGTTGCTTACGGTGCTATTGGCGTTTGTGGTTACTTTAAAGATTCTCTTTCTGGACTTATCACTGGATCCATCGTAGGTATTGTATTGCGTTGGGGGGCATCTGTTACGAGCGGTGCTGTGGTCTTTGCTAGCTATGCTCCGCAAGGGCAGAATCCTTGGGTTTATTCTATGATTTATAATGCATCCTATATGGTGCCAGATGGCCTTTTAAATATTGCAGTTTTACTATTCATTTACCAAGGTGTTAAACGAGGTTTACAACGTCGTGGATAAATTAGGTTTAATTATTTTGGCTGGAGGACTCAGCACTAGAATGGGGCAACCTAAAGCTTTGTTGCCTTGGATTAATGGTGAAAGTCTTATATCTCATGCCCTTCGTAGGGGCTTAGATGCAGATATTCAAGATATTCTTATCTCCATCGGTGATGACGAGCAATTAGGACTTGCTATACAGACTCATATTATAGATACATTATCGAACGATGAGAAAAAATAAGGTTTCATTGTTCGGGATTCTGTTGAGCGATGCGGACCTTTAGGGGGGCTGTATAGCACTCTAGCGGTTGGTACTAGTTCTGCTTATGCAGTAATGGCAGTAGATATGCCATTCATGGAAATGGATTTGTATTATGATTGGCTCTATCAAGTAGAGCATAATGATTGGAATGTCATCGTCCCATATAGTGAAAGTGGTAAGTCTGAGCCGATGGCCGGTATTTATAGGCCATATATTGCGTCCTTAATTCAATCTATTCTTGTTGGCGAAAATGTATCGTTGCATCATGCCCTCGATGTTATGGTCATGTAGAATCTATTGATGCTACTGATTTTAGTTGGGAGCTAAGCAATATTAATCGATTTGAAGACTATCAATGGGCGCGAGCTTTAGCGGAAAATGAATTCCGCCGTGTACCTTTAATTAGTGTGGTCGCATCGAAACGTAAAACAGGTAAGACTACTGTTGTAACGCGCCTTGTGTCTGAGTTACAAAAAATCGGTTTATCCGTTGGTGTTGTCAAAAGCGATAAACATGGCTTTCAGATGGATCATGAGGGAACAGATACAGATCTTGTTTATAAAGCTGGGGCTGATGCGGTTGCTATTGCAGGCCCTACTGAAACAGCGATTCGCATACGTACAAAAGAACAATCAAACCTGTATGAAATATCACAGTTTATGCCTGTAGATATAGTTATACTAGAATCACGGTCTCAAGGGATTGCCCCTATTATAGAGGTTACCCAAGAGGGACATACGGAAGAGCTAATCTCGGATTCGATGGACCGAGTGGCGACGATAGAAATTGGCAAAGTTAGATCAAGAGGTACCTGAATTGGTACGTCACATACAGGAAATGATGAGGAGTTTAAATGGCCGTCGTTACTGTTGAGAAGGCACTCCAATTGTGGGATGAAGCCTTACAAACGCAAGTTCATAAAGTTGAAACGATTGCAGTTAAGACTGCGAAGGGATATGTACTAGCAGAGGATATTATTGCGCCAACGGATGTACCTGCTTTTTCAAAATCTGCTATGGATGGATATGCCATCGCCTATGAAGAAGGCCGTAATGAATATATCGTTGACGGTATCATTGGTGCTGGTGTTGTATGGGAACATCCCGTAGAAGTTGGTCATGCGGTGCGTATTATGACTGGTGCACCGGTACCAGACACATGTGATACTGTCATCATGCAAGAACAAGTGGTTGGCACTGATGAACCACAAACTACAATTACGATTCAAGGCAAATATCATTGTGGTGATCATATTATTCCACAAGGTGAGGAGTGTGTTGCCGGCACCATTGTGATTCCACGTGGTACAGAGGTAACATCTACAGTACAAACCATTTTGACGGGACTCGGTATGATTGAGATATCTGTTAATGCCATGCCTCGCGTGTTAGTTCTTACCTCTGGTCACGAGGTTATTGAACCTGGTGAAAGTTTAACACCTGGTAAAATTTACAACTCTAATCGAGCTATGATTTGTGGGCTTTTGGAGGATTTAGGGTTTCACAAGATAACACACTATCATGTAAGTGATGCTCCGGAGGAGCTAGATTCTGAAATCAATCATGTTTTTGAAACTTAGTGAAGAAGCAGATATTATAATCAGTTCTGGTGGTGTATCGGTAGGTCTTTTTGATACGATGCCTCTTATTTATGAAAAACTAGGAGCAAAATCTATCTATGCCCGTATTCAAATGCGACCGGGTGCAGCATCTTATGGTGCGGTTACCCCAAAAGGTCAGATTATCTTTTGGTTTGTCCGGTAATCCAGGGGCTGCCTTTAATGGATGGCATTTAATCGTAGCACCTACCTTGAAGCGTTATAAAGGGTTGGCTAATTGGACGACTCCAGTGGTGGCTTGTGTAATGGATACAGAAATCTTCAAACGTAATGCTTTTGATCGTTATGTACAAGGGAAAGTCATATTTGGGGTGGAGCGCCACGTTTTGTGGCTAATCGTCACTTTAATAGTAGTAGTATGTTAGGGCTATATACTGTGAATGCGTTGGCATGTATTCCACGAGGAACTCATGAAGTACATCCTGGTGATACATTTAATGTGTATCTATTAGACTTGCTGCCTGCAGTTTAGACCGTATTGATTTTTAGATTCTTACTCTAAGGCTTTAGATTTTTTTAGCGTTTTAGAGTTATAGATACAAAATATATCTAGTTAAATAACTATAATATTTATTGCTAATCATAATATAAAAAAAGACGAGGTCTCTAGAGTCCTCGTCTTTGCGTTTATTCAAAACATTTCGTTTATCCAAAAATAATTTTAATTTTGTTACCAAAGATACTGAAATTAAATCTCAATTAAATTATAATAAAATTAAGGGAAGGATATTTTTTTAGTTATATCAATTGGTTTTGATAAAATTGTTTTTAATCTACTTTTTATTTACTTTTATTATTATATAGCTATATAAGGAGTGATTTCATGAGTAAGACTTTCACAAAAAATATCCCAGTAAACGAAATTTTACATCTAGGTGAGCACCTAGAGTATAAAGAGGGACAAGTGATTAGTATTACAATTGCTCAAAAATGAGCGACTCAGCATTACACTCATTTGCGCTGCCTAAAGGGGAAGAAATCTCTACGCATGTAACAGTAGGCGATGCGATTGTGCAAATCCTCGATGGAGAAGCGCACATCGTTGTTGGTGATACGGAGCATAATGTGAAGGCTGGTGAAACCTTGATTATGCCATCTGAAGTGCCTCATAGCTCTGACGCACGAGAAAGCTTCAAGATGCTGTTGACCGTCGTTAAATAAATATATCATAATGAAATGCATCCCTTGGATTATATGGGATGCATTTTTAATACGTTGAGAGAGGTATATATGAATATCATTGAACAATATAATTTAACCTTTACAAATTGAAGTTGTCAAAAGAACAAAGTGCAGAAACGCTAGCTCGTCTTTGTAAGTTAGTTGAAGGACGCGACACTACTACTGTGTAGAGTTATTAAAAGCATATTCTTATATTGTAAATACAGAATTATATATGGTTGAATCTATAAAATGAGTTAGAAGCTTTTAAAGTCAGATATGGTAGAACTTGAAAACAAAATTAAAGAGTCATTGGTACAAGCTTCTAATGGCGTTAGTGATACTAAAGATTTTAAAGAGATAGTGACTGACAAGGTATCGAGTCTTTTAGTCCAGAAGATTTTGATAAGGCCTTAGAACGTACTATTCAGTTGTTAACTGTTAATAAAAATATATCTAGTACGCCTCATGCTGTTATTTTGGGTGGTCAAAGTGGGGCTGGAAAGACTACAATTCATCGTGTAAAATGATGGAGTCCAATGTGACTATATTGTCATTGATGGCGATATTTATCGTGCTCAACACCCACATTTTAGAGAACTACAGGAGAAATATGGTGTTGATAGTGTAGATTACACAAAAAGTCTTTGCTGGAAAAATGGTAGAGACTGTAATTGATAAATTAAGTTCATTGAAATACAATTTAATTATTGAAGGTACATTACGCTCAGCAGCGGTGCCAATTCAAACGGCTACATTATTAAAGTTTAAAGGCTATATGGTCGACTTTTTGTTTGATTGCTACAAAGCCAGAGTTATCTTTATTTGACGACACATTACGTTATTTAGAAATGCTTGTAGTGGACCCTTTGCAAGCTAGAGCCACACCTAAAGAGCATCATGATGGAATTGTAAAATCCTTTGGTCTCTAATATTACTGAGTTTGAACAGATTAGCTTGTTTAATAGTATTCAGGTATATAAACGTGATTTAGTACAGGTGTATCATTCAAAACAATGCACTGAACCTGTTGGACCTGTGGTAGACCAAATTTTATTCGGTCCTTGACTCAGGATGAAACCGATTTGTTGGCACTAGGTAGAACACAAGAACAGGAGCTGCAAAAGCAGTTATGTTAAAGGACTTTGGAAATTATGGATTACTTTGACTATTCATATAAAACATAACTACATAGAGTTTAGTAGCAGCATCTATAAGGTCTGGCACGTATCATTACAATTGGTATGGGGAAACGGAGATTCTTATCTTGTTAAAGGGGCGTGTTGAGATGAGTTGTAATGACGAGGCGTTTATACCAGAGCCACTTGATGCGGTTATTATTTCCCTCGGCGGGTCATTCAACACTAGCTCCTGGAAGAAGATGTAATCGCTTTTGTCGATGCGTAGGTCATGAGTTTTACCAACAATATGATCCAGATTTTGGGATGTACCAATTTGTTGTTCGTTCCGATGAAAGCATTCGTCATAATCAATTCTTTACTACCTTGCGCCACCATGCAGCTATGATGATGTTGTTGATGGCTAAAGGTGAAAGTCCCGTACATCGCATGTGGGTAGAGCATCATTATTTAGCATTAGCTGGCGATGTGTTTAGGGAGTTTGATCCTGTTAAACTTGTTCATGAAAATGCTAGACCTGGTGATATAAAGCCGACTACCTTTGATAAGATGATTGCTTATATCAATGAACATTATCAACAAAAAATTGAGCTAGAAGATATTGCTAAAATTGGTGGCTATAATGTAGCTTATACGTCTCAGTTCTTTAAACGACAAATGGGTATTTCCTTTATTGACTATCTATTACGTTTGAGACTAAGGGAGGCAACAACTCGTTTGACTAGCTCTGATGAGGCAGTTGCTAGGATAGCTAGTAGTTGTGGCTTTGCAGATATTAAAGCCTTTTAATGTGGCTTTTCAAAAAACATTTCCACTTGACACCAACAGAATATCGCAAACAAGTAAAAGAAATTGGACGTAAAACAACATTACAAAAATGGGGTAGAAATTGTTTCTGTTGAAAATCAAGATGTTCTAGATTTGTTACACTCGTTCTTGTCCTACGAAGATGATTCAAGAGCTAAGAGCGAGCTAGAGTTTATGAGTCAAAAACTAGAAACCTTAAAAGCGAAGTTAGCTGATGTTGTAAAAGGCGTTATAATTAGTAGTCTAAATTAATGGTCTGACTCTGACTTGTTGAAAATAGAAGTTGGCTTAATGTAAATTAAATTTTTGATCATATAGAAATATTGGAATTGGGTGATTTTCATATATATAAATACATCTAGAAGGTACTAAAAAGCGCTACTTTTGATAGATAGTGCTTTTTGCATGTATTTTATAGGTAAAATTTATATAATTTTATAGTCTCTAAAATAAGAAAAACATATAGAAAACCTTAACTTTTGCTTAATTTAATTCAAAAATTACCTTTTAATATGGATAGTTAGATTATCCAAACTGAGTAAAATATACTCATCAGGAGTTCAAAATAATCAGTTAATAATTTTGGAGGATATATGAATCGAGTAAAAATTTATGGAAAACTTAGGGAAGGTAGCAACTGTAACTGCTGTAGCAATGTATGTATCTTTCACTTCCCACAAATTATGAATAACTTAGCGCATCCAGGAACTGGTGATTGGATCCAACCATTAGTGGCAGCTATCAACTGTACATTATGGGTATTATACGGTTTGTTTAAAAGAACATAGAGATATTCCAGTAGCATTAGCCAATGCACCAGGTATCTTCTTCGGTTTAGCAGCAGCTATTACGGCTCTTATGTAATATTGATGAGTAAGGCTGTTTTGTTATTAAAGTTTGGTATAAATATAATAATCAAGATGTCGTTGACCAAAGTTAAATAAATATATCATAATAAATGCATCTCTTAGATTAGGAAGGGATGCATTTTTGTATTTCGGTTTTAACTATCTGGTAGGTATTGAAATTAGTGGAGAAATCTTTGCTTGTATTATTTTTACCAGAAAAAGATTACCTTTTTAATAATTAGTTGTTTGATTTTTACAGTGTTTACAGGGAATGATTAGATATCATGGATTACTTTTACTATACATATAAACATAATCATATAGATTTTAGTAGCCATATATACAAGGTTAGTACCTATCATTACAACTGGCATGGAGAAACTGAAATTCTTATTTTGCTAAAGGGCCGTATTGAGATGAGTTGTAATAGTGAGGTTTTTACAATGGAACCTCTTGACTCTATCATTATTTCCCCTCAAGTGGGGCACGCCACGTTGGCATTAGAGCAGGATACGACGGCATTGGTTATTCATGTAGGTAAGGATTTTTTCAACAGTTTGATCCGAACTTTGGGAATGTATCAATTTGTAGTACGTTCAGATGAATCGAATCGTCACAATCCATTCTTTTACATCTTTACGTCATCATGCAGCTATGATGATGTTGTTGATGGCTGATGGTGAAAGCCCAGATAATCGGTTGTGGTTAGAGCATCATTATTTGTCATTAGCTAGTGATTTATATAGTGAGATTGATGTTGTTAAGTCGATTCATGGTAAGCCTGTTGATATGACGGTGGCTACCTTTGATAAGATGATTGCCTATATAGATAAAAATTATCAGCAAAAGATTGAATTAGAAGATATTGCCCAAATCGGTGGTTATAATGTGAACTATACATCTCAATTCTTTAAACGCCAATTAGGTGTTTCTTTTCTAGAATATGTGTTGCGCTTGAGATTGCGTGAGGCCACTGTTCGTTTGGCTAACTCCACAGATAGTGTGGCTCATATAGCTAGTGATTGTGGATTTGCAGATATCAAAGCCTTTTAATGTGTCCTTTAAAAAGCATTTTCATACAACCCCTTCAGAATATCGTAAGCAAGCAAAAGAATCTGGGGCGTAAAACTAAGCTACATGATTGGAAGGAAATGATTTCTACCCAAGAACAAGATATTATAAGAATACTAGAATCTTTCGTTCCTTATCACGATGATTTGCAATATAAGGTTGAATTAGATAAGGCCAATCAAAAGTTACAGACTGTAAAGAAACAACTTAAATCTGTTGTGGAAAAATTATGATATACAATCATTAGGTATAGGTGATTTTGTATATTTGTTAATCCTATTAAAAGATATGAGAAAAGAGCACTGCTTTTCGATAGCAGTGCTCTTTTTGTGCTTTATATAGGTGAAAATTGTATATTATTAATAGTCTAAAAAGGATGATTAGGGGGATTTTGTATGAGTTTAATAGACTTTCACCATCGAAAAATGAACTTGTAAATTGGATAGTTATATCCTGAAAAAAGAGTACAATGAAATCATCGAAAGGAGCTAAGGTTCCGAAACAGAAATAATTAGCATTTAAATAATGAAGTCCTGTTGGAGGTTTACGATGAGTACGAAAGAACAACAAGTACAAGAGATGACAAATGTCATCGCCAAGTTCATTGCTTATATGGCAAAGAAATTACCTGATGATGTGGAAGCTAAGATTAAAGAATTAGCAGCAGACGAAAAAAATCCATTAGCTAAAACAATTTATGAAACTATGCATAAAAACATGGATCTTGCTTACGAATTGAATCGTCCTTCTTGTCAAGATACAGGGGTATTACAATTCTGGGTGAAGGTTGGTTCTAACTATCCATTAATTGGTGAATTGGAAGAAATTTTGCGTAATGCTACATACCAAGCTACACAAGATGCACCACTTCGTCATAACTGTGTTGAAACATTCGATGAATTCAATACAGGTAAAAATATTGGCCGTACTGCACCATATATCATGTGGGATATCGTTCCTGATCGTGATGATGTAGAAATCTTCCCTTACATGGCTGGCGGCGGCTGCTCCTTGCCAGGATCTGGTAAAACATTGATGCCAGGTGAAGGTTATGAAGGCGTTGCTAAATTCGTGTTAGATTTGATGACAAGCTATGGTTTGAATGCATGTCCTCCATTATTGGTTGGTGTTGGTATTGCTACATCTATCGATACAGCAGCAACTATGTCTAAAAAAGCGTTGATGCGCCCTGTATCCTCTAAGGCTGAAAATGAAAAAGCAGCATATATGGAACAATTACTAGAAGATGGTATTAATGCATTACATCTTGGACCTCAAGGTATGGGCGGTGATAAATCCCTTATGGGTGTAAACATCGAACATGGTTCTCGTCATCCATCTGTAATTTCTGTAGCTGTTAACGTTGGCTGCTGGAACCATCGTCGCGGACATATGGTATTTGATAAAGACGGTAAGTACGAAATTCTATCTCACAAAGGAGTGACATTCTAATGGCTAAACATATTTTGACAACACCAATCCAAGCATCTGATCTTGAAGGTATTAAAGCAGGGGATATTATTTACTTAAATGGTCACATCACAACATGCCGTGATGTAGCTCATCGTCGTCTTGTTGAATATGGTCGTGAATTACCAGTAGATGTTCGTAACGGTGCCATCTTGCATGCTGGCCCAATCGTGCGTGATCATGGGGATGATAAATTCGAAATGATTTCCGTAGGTCCTACTACATCTATGCGTATGGAAAAATTCGAATATGAATTCGTAAAGCAAACTGGTGTACGTCTGATTGTAGGAAAAGGCGGTATGGGGCCTGAAACAACACGTGCATGTAAAGATTTTGGTGCTCTTCACTGCGTATTCCCAGCAGGTAATGCCGTACTTGCTGCTACAGAAGTAGAAGAAATCGAATCTGCGAACTGGCGTGAACTCGGTATGCCTGAAACCTTGTGGACTTGCCGTGTAAAAGAATTTGGTCCACTCATCGTATCCATCGATGCGGAAGGGAATAACTACTTTGAAAATAAAAAAGTAGAATACAATGCGAAAAAAGAAGAAGTGTTAGAAGAAATCTACAAACACGTAAGCTTCATTAAATAATCGAATTGTGAGATTTAACTTAATAGGGGGATTATACGGATTTTGTACAATCCTCCTTTTTTGTACCCTTTTTTTAGGTATATTACACGTATTGGGAGGTATTTATGGATACGAGTGTAATGATAACTCTTGGCTTTTTAGTATTTGCCATAGTCATGTTTGCATGGGAGAAAATTCCATTGTCTATTACGGCGATGATTGTAGCCGTTGGTTTACATCTAAGTGGTGTATTATCTGCTAAAGATGCATTCGCAGGTTTTGTAGATCCAAATGTATTGCTCTTCATGGGTATGTTCGTGATTGGTGCAGCCTTCTTTGAAACAGGTGTGGCCGTAGAGGTAGGGAATGTAGTTCATAAGTTTGCCAAAACTGAAACATCTTTGCTCGTTGCTGTTATGATGATTACAGGTATTTTATCTGGTTTTTATCTAATACTGGTACAGCCGCTGTACTGATTCCTGTAATTATCGGTATTTGTAAAAAGAGTGGCTTTAAACAAACTAAATTGTTGATGCCATTGGTGTTTGCTGCTGCAATGGGTGGTAATATCTCTCTTAATCGGTGCGCCTGGTAATATGATTGCACAAGCGGGCTTACAACAAGCAGGGCTAGGCTCTTTTGGTTTCTTTGATTATGGTTTAGTAGGGTTTACCAATCCTTATCGTAGGCACTATATTCTATGCTACAATTGGTAAACGTTTCTACCAGATGCTCCAAGTCATCAACCGGATGGTGCTTTTGAAGGTAATGAAGATTATAGCCATGTACCATCTTGGAAAAAATGGACAGCTGCCATCGTATTAATCTTGACAATTGTTGCTATGATTTTTGAAAAACAATTAGGTGTAAAACTCTATGTTAGCGCTTGGGTAGGTGCACTAGTCTTGGTGGCTACTAATGTTATAGGCGAAACAGCAGCAGTAAAATCTATTGATATGAAAACAATTATGCTCTTTGCTGGTTCCATGGCCCTTGGGGATGCAATGGTTAAAACCGGTACAGGTAGTGTTATTGCTGATATTATCGTGAATAGCCTTGGTGCGAGTCCATCTCCAATCGTTGTATTGGTAGTATTGTTTGTTCTTGGCGTGTTTATGACAAACTTTATGTCCAACACGGCGACCTGTGCTTTATTAGTTCCCTATTGGGCTTAGCCTAGCATCTCAACTTGATTTGATCCGAAAAGCAGTTCTTGCGGCTATCGTAATTGCTAGCTCCTTTAGCATATGCTACTCCGATTGGTATGCCAGCAAATACTATGGTATATAATATAGCGGGTTACAGCTTCATGGATTATGTGAAAGCAGGCTTACCACTTATTGTTGTATCTAGTATTGTGGCGCTTGTGTTATTGCCAATTCTATTCCCATTCTAATAATAAATATAATTTTTGTAGAAGAAGTCTTAATGCAAATTGTTTTAAGGCTTCTTTTACTTTGTGTATAAGACTATAACTTAATTACATATGTAAATAAAAATGATAATAAAAAGAAGCGCTTTATGTTTACATCAAAACGTTAAATTTATATACTATAAAAGTATGACTACCATGAAAGGAATTCTCATGGATTATAGTGTTGCTATTACACTGGGATTTCTTGTATTTGCAATCGTAATGTTTGCATTGGAGAAAATTCCATTGTCTATTACGGCTATGATCGTAGCCGTTGGTTTACATCTTTCTGGTGTATTAACCGCAACGGAAGCTTTCAAAGGTTTCGTTGACTCTAATGTTATTTTGTTTATTGCTATGTTTATTATCGGCGCTGCTTTTCTTTTGAAACAGGTGTAGCTGTTGATGTTGGTAACGTTGTTAATAAATTTTGCTAAAAATGAAACTATCCTTATTATTGCTATTATGATGCTTACAGGTATTATGTCCGGCTTCTTATCTAATACAGGTACTGCAGCGGTTATGATTCCTGTTGTTATTGGTATTTGTAAAAAGGGTGGTTTTAACCAAACTAAATTCTTAATGCCAATCGTATTTGCAGCCGCTATGGGGGAAAATATTTCATGATTGGCTCTCCTGGTAATATGATTGCAAAATTCTAATTTGCAAGAAGCCGGCCTTGGATCCTTTAGTTTCTTTGCTTATGGTGAAGTAGGTTTACCTATGCTTATCGTAGGTACTTTATTCTATGCATTCATTGGTAAAAGATTCTTACCTGAAGTTCCAACGCGTGAACCTGATCCAAACTATCAAAAAAATGCTGATTTCAGTCATGTTCCAGTTTGGAAAAATGGGTAGCTGGTTTGGTATTAGTGTTGACTATCGCTGCTATGATTTTTGAAAAACAAATTGGCGTATCTTAGCGGTTAGTGCTTGGGTAGGTGCACTTGTTATCGTAGCGACAGGAGTTATTACCGAAAACGAAGCAGTTAAGTCTATCGATATGAAGACTATTCTATTATTTGTAGGCTCCTTAGCTCTTGGCACAGCAATGGTAAAATCTGGGGCAGGTGCATATATTGCAAAATCTTATAGTTGATGCTTTGGGGATACACCCTAATCCATTGGCATTATTAGCGGTACTTTTCTTCCTATCTGTATTTATGACAAACTTTATGTCCAATACAGCAGATGTTGCATTGCTAGCTCCAATCGGATTGTCTTTAGCATCTCAATTAGGTTTTGATCCCTAAGGCGATTCTTGTTGCAATCGTAATTTCTAGCTCTCTTGCGTATGGTACACCTATAGGGATGCCTGCGAATACTATGGTATATAATGTAGCTGGTTATAGTTTTAAGGACTATGTGAAAGCCGGATGTACCGTTGATTGTAGTATCTGCAATTGTATCCTTAGTATTGTTACCGATTTTTGTTCCCTGTTTAACCCGTAATTATATAAAGTTAGTTATACAAAACCGTCACCAAGGTGGCGGTTTTATTTTTGTACTATTGGGAGAGAATATTTTAGTAATAAGTTAATATAATGATAGATAGGTAAGAATTGATTAGACATAAGGGCTACTTTCATATATATAGATTACTGTAGTTGTACAAATATACATCTACAGTAGACATTGAATGTGGTTTCATAGTTGTTATATAGTTTTGAGCTGGCCATGGTGCCGAGGAGGCTTTTATGTTAGCGATATTGAGATTGCCCAACAGAATACAATGGAGAAGATTCAGGTTATTGCCGATAAATGTGGTTTAACACCTGATGATATTGAACAATATGGTCATTATAAAGCGAAAAATTTCCTTTGATGCCATTCGCCGTTTAGAATCTAAGCCAGATGGTAAATTGCAGTTAATCACAGCAATCACGCCAACACCAGCCGGGGAAGGTGAAAGTCTACAACGAGCATTGGTCTCGTACAGGGGCTACAAAAATCGGTAAAAATGCTATAGCTACATTACGTGAGCCATCCCTAGGACCTGTTTTTGGGATTAAAGGTGGTGCAGCAGGTGGTGGTTATGCTCAAGTTGTACCTATGGATGACATCAATCTTCACTTTACAGGTGATATGCATGCTATTACAGCGGCCAACAATTTATTATCCGCTATGATCGATAACCATATCCATCAAGGAAATGAATTGCAAATCGATTTGCGTCAACTATCTTGGACACGTGTTTTAGATATGAATGATCGTGCTCTTCGCAATGTGACAGTTGCACTTGGTGGCAAAGTATGTGGATTCCCTCGGGAAGATCATTTTATGATTACCGTTGCTTCTGAAATCATGGCTATTCTTTTGCTTAGCTAAGGATTTAGAAGCTTTGAAAGAACGTTTTGGTCGCATCGTTATCGGTTGTAACTTAGCAGGTGATCCTGTTTATGTTCATCAACTTGGCTGCCGCGCAATGGCGCTTCTCATGAAAGATGCTATCAAGCCAAATCTCGCACAAACATTGGAACATACACCAGCTATTGTTCACGGTGGTCCCTTTTGCAAATATCGCTCATGGTTGTAACTCCATTGTAGCTACAAAACTAGGGACTTAAGCTTGGTGATATCGTAGTTACGGAAGCGGGCTTGGCGCTGACTTGGGTGCTGAAAAGTTCCTTGATATTAAAATGCCGATACGGCGATATTTTCCCTGATGCAATCGTTATCGTAGCTACATTACGAGCTCTTAAAATGCATGGTGGTGTACCAAAAACAAGAGTTGAATACAGAAAATGTTGAAGCCGTAACTCAAAAGTGTTTCAGCAACTTACAAAAAAGCAATTGAAAACATGCGTTATTTCAATGTGCCTGTATTAGTGGCAATCAATCAAATTTGCTAGCGATACAGAGGCAGAAATTGCTGAGTTGACTCGCCTATGTGATGAGTTTGGCGTGCCTGTAGAGCTTAATGAATGTTGGGAAAAGGGCGGCGAAGGCGGCACTGATATGGCAAAAAAAGTCGTAGAGTTACTTGAAGGTCCTAAGCCAACACCTAAATTCGTATATGATTTGGAAGATAGTTTAGAGGATAAAGTTAATAAAATCGTTAAAAACTATTTATGGTGGCGATGGAGTTATCTTTACGGACAAAGCCAAAAAGCAAATTAAACAATTAGCAGATTGGGGACTGGATCGTTTGCCTGTATGTATGGCGAAAAAACGCAATATTCCTTATCTGATAATCCAGCATTATTAGGGGCTCCAACAGGATTCACTATTACTGTATCCGATATTCGTGTTGCCAATGGGGCAGGCTTTATTGTATGTCGTACAGGTGATGTAATGGTAATGCCAGGCCTTCCTAAACGTCCTGCTGCTCTTAATATGGATATTGAAGCAGACGGCACAATTAAAGCGCTTATTTTAATAGATATTGTTTATAGTAGAACGTTTCTTAACTGGAGATTTATAATGTCTGCTATAATTAGTTATATTTTTATTGTGTTTAATATTTGTAGATTTTATAGAGTATACAAAGCGATAACAAGACATATCTTGTTATCGCTTTTTATACGAGGCCTTAGTTATGAAATTAGTGGAACAACGAGTGATAGATTTTGTGGCTGCTACTGCATCGAAAGAGCCAACACCAGGTGGTGGTGCTATTGCAGCACTAACTGCCGCAACAGGTGCAGCTTTAGCAGAAATGGTAGCAAACCTACATTTGGTAAAAAGGTTGTGAAGCGGTTCAGACCGAAATGGAGGAGCTTCAAGCCAAAGCAGAAGCGATTCGCGAGCGCATGCTCGAATTATCTCAAGCTGATGCAGATGTATTTAATATCTTTATGAACGCCTTAGGATTGCCAAAGAATACAGATGAAGAAAAGGCTGCAGCGTACAGCTGCTATTCAACAGCTTTACAAAGATGCGGCTATGGTACCTTTTGAGATTGGAGAATTAGCGAATCAAATATTTGATTTAGCAGAACTAGCCTCTCGTAAGGGTAATCAAAATCTTATTACAGATGGTATTATTGTTGCTATTAATGCGCGTGCTGCGGTGAAATCGGCTTTTTGAATGTGCGTATTAACTTTATCTGGTATTAAAGATGAAAGTTTTGTAGCAGAACTAACATCTAAGATGTATGCCATTGAAAAAGATCTTGATGTTAAAGAGTCGTCTATCATAGGGTTATATGAATAATAAGAGATTATAATATAAATCGAATAATGTAACCGAGCAAACTATAAAAGTTCGGGAAATAATATAAAGAGAGCCCTATTAATACATATAAAATAATAGACTCTCTTTTTGTATTGTTAAACTGAACGATAGTGTAAAATAAATGGGTAATATTTCGAGGTTTTTATGTAGGAGACATTATGACAGATCAGAACCCAATAAATACAGTCGATAGTATGTTGCCTATACCACAGCTCTTTGCCTTTGGTTTACAGCATGTACTTGCATGTATGCTGGAGCTGTTGCGGTACCGATTATCGTGGCACAGGCGATGAATTTACCGGTAGAGGATTTGATTCGCCTTATTACAGCCGACTTGTTTACCTGTGGCATTGCGACCTTTAATCCAAACATTAGGCTTTTGGTAATATAGGTGGGCGTATCCCTGCGATTCAAGGTGTTACCTTTGCATCTGTCGGACCTATGACTATGATTGGGGCACAGCATGGTATGACTGCCATTTATGGTGCCATTATTGTAGCAGGTCTATTTACTTTTATAGTAGCTCCATTCTTTAGCCGTCTCAATTCGACTGTTTCCCCTGTTGTAACGGGAAACAATAATTACTCTTATTGGGATTAATTTGATGCCAGTTGCCATTAATTGGATGGGGGGCGGTGTAGGAAATCCAGAATTTGGAAGTTATACGAACATAGGACTTGGATTTCTTACGTTCTTAATTGTTGTCTTTGTATACAAGTTTGCTAAAGGTTTCTTAAGTAATCTTTCTGTAATAATAGGCTTTGATCGCAGGCACAGCAATGTGCCTTTGCAATGGGTGTTGCTAATTTTGATGAAGTTGAGTCGATCTCAATGGGTTGCTTTCATTGAACCATTCTATTTTGGTTTGCCAACCTTTGACTGGGCTTCTGTATTATCTATGATTATCGTCATGCTCGTTGTCATGGTAGAGACGACAGGTGATAGTATTGCTATTGGTGAAATTGTGGATAAGCCAATGGTCGAAAAAGAATTAGCCTCTGTTATTCGTGCCGATGGTATCTCTACTTTTAATAGGGGAATTCTTAATAGTTTCCCACATACAGCCTTTGCTCAAAAATGTAGGACTTATTGCGGTTACAGGTGTTAAAAGTCGCTTTGTAGTAGCTGCATCTGGAGTAATCTTAATTTTGTTAGGTTTATTCCCTAAGTTAGCCGCTATTGTTGCTAGTATTCCAAATGCAGTACTCGGTGGTGCTGGCATTGCTATGTTTGGCATGATTGTTGCTAGCGGTATTCGCTCTCTCGGTAGAGTTAGCTTTGATGGTAATCATAACTTAATGCTTGTTGCTATTAGCATTGGAGTGGCTATGATTCCCATTGCGGCATCAAACTTTTATGCTAATTTCCCTGATTGGGCACAAATTATTTTAAAATCTGGCATTACTTTTGGTAGTATTACGGCAATCTTGCTTAACTTATTACTCAATGGTGTTAATCATGGTGATGAAATTCAAGAAATGGGTCGTCTACAATACATATACAAGAACTCTATTCCTATAGAATAGAGTTCTTTTAGTGATTAAATTACTAGGGAAAAATGTATGAATACTATGCTATAATATATAGATAATTGTAGAACTATTTTGTGATACTTTCATAAAATAGAATACAGTCTGGATTTACAATTAAGTGTTTATAAAAAGTTATGTATATGGAATGTTCCCACAAGAAGGAAGGGCACGTGGCAGACGGAAAGATTATTGCTATCTCCATTAGTGAGAAAAAAGGGCAAAAGAAACATAATATTGAATCCGCCAACTCATTGTAGATTATGGGATGGAGGGAGATGCTCATGCAGGAAATTGGCATCGTCAAATCAGCTTGCTTGGCATTGCGAGTATTGAACATATGCGGGCACAAGGGGCAGATGTAAAACCTGGTGATTTTGCTGAAAACATTACAGTAGAAGGTATGGTTCTTTATGAATTAGCTGTAGGGACTCACTTACAAGTAGGTGATGATGTGATTCTTGAAATTACTCAAATTGGCAAGGAATGCCATCATGGTTGCGAAATCATGAAACAAGTTGGTTCTCACTATGCCTACACAAGGTATCTTTGGTAAGGTTCTTAAAAACGGTACGATTCTGCGTAGGTGATGAAGTATCTATTATTAAATAATTTTGAGTTGGTAAACGAGGTGTATTATGAAAGACGCATAGGGGCCGTACAATTGAATATGTACGTCTGTCGCTGACAGATGCGTGTAATTTTTGTTGTCCCTACCGCCGGCCTGCAGAAATTACGCCTCAAAAGTCAAACGCAACTATTGTCTGTTGATGAATGGATGACCATTTTCAGAGCTTTCCATCATATTGGTGTGAAGGCAGTACGCCCTCACAGGCGGTGAGCCTTTTTGCTCTATCCACATATCGAAGAGTTACTAGGTCGCATTAAAGAAACAGGTTGGTTTGAAGATATTTCTATGACTACCAATGGTAGTTTATTAGCCTCACGAGCGCAACGGTTAAAAACTTGGCTTGAATCGTGTGAATATTAGTTTGGACTCTCTTGAAACTGAAGCTTTTGCCACCTGTGTTGGTAAAGAGGGGCAGTTGAGTCTGTTCTCGACGGTATACGTAGCGCTATTAATGCTAACTTTAAATCCGTTAAGATTAATACGGTTTTTATCTCGTTATTGGTCCGATGATGAAGTAAATCTTTATTACAATATGTTGAAAAATGGCCTGTTGTTTGGCGGTTTATTGAATACATGCCGTTCCAAGGTGATGCCTTTCATGGACCTACCTTTGATGAATGGAAGGAACAATTAGAACGCGTTAGTGGCGGATCTCACAGAGGTTCATTCTGTTTATGGCTTTGGTCCTGCTACATATTTTAGCACTACCCTAGTGGTAAGGCTGTAGGTTTTATATTCTCTATGTCTCATAGCTATTGTGACACTTGCAATCGTGTACGTCTTACATCTGACGGTCAAATGCGATTGTGCTTGTTGCGAGATGATGAGGCTGATCTCGTATCACTCGTACGCAAAGGTGTATCTATAAAGGACTTAGCTAATCATATTGAACGTGCGTTTGCAACGAAAACAAGAACGACATGATGGTATAGGTATGGATCAACCTGAGCGTCCAATGTGGCGAATCGGAGGGTAGTATGGGATTTTTTGATTTTTTAAAGCCTAGATCAAAGGAGAATGTTGAATCATGCTGGCCGGGAGGCAAGATGCTTCAAGTCCATATAGAATACAATACACAAGAAACCGTATTTACTTATTTTTGGTCGTTATAGGGTTTACAGTTTAGCGTTCCCTAAGTCTAATTTGACGAATGTTATTGTAAAGAAGTAAGTCGCACTCATAGTGCTTCAACTATATAGTGGTGAAAACTGCGTAGGGACTAGTGATTTACCCCCTACTGAGGCCTGTAATATTATGAAGGATTGGGTATTACAATATTAATAATATGAATGTTGATATTTTATAGGAGTGTAATAAATTTTCTTTCATTCCTATAAAAATAAGCATATAATTATTCATGTCATGGACCACTCAGCTCAGCTGGCAGAGCACCTGACTCTTAATCAGGGTGTCCAGGGTTCGAACCCTGGTGGTCCACCATATCGCATGAGTGCGAACATTCAATGGCCTGTTCCTTAAATTGGGGCAGGTCATTGCTATAATTAAATATAATTTCTACCCCTATCATCGAATATGGTAGCTTGCTTTTATGAAAGTATCGATAATGCTTGCTCTGCCTCGCTTGGTGGTAGGGGTTTTCTTTTGCCATTTTGTGTAGAAAAGAAACTCATATGTTCCGCAGTTAATTGATTTGATTACTTGCCATTTCGTGGTTCGCACGGCGTGTCATATGGTCTTGTAATTCCGCCTCAGTTTTCTCTATTTGGTTTTGTAACGTATCAGATATGAAACCCTTTGGCGATTGCTTTCATATAATTATCTAATTCTGATTGTAATTGTTTGATACGATCATTAATAGATTGTAGTTCTAATTCACTTGTACTCATCATATCTTTATTAGCCTTGATAGCCATATCTGCCAATTGCTGATAGTGTTCGGTTGATTCAATATCTCAGCGTTTTTGTTGATTACAATCTCCTCGACTATTTCACGTTTTAGATTTGGTGCATCGCAAGTGTGATGTTTTCTTCGATTATTGCACACATAATAGTAATGCTTTTCACCACTCCGAGAAGTAGCCGTAGAGCCTACGTAATGAGCGTTACACTTTCCGCAGTATAATTTACCGCATAAATTGTAAAAGTCGCTCCTAGAGGCCTTTAATTTAATTCTACGGCTATTTGACGCTTGTACTTTATCGAATATTTCTTTTGAAATAATGGAAGGGATAGCATCTTCTACTACGATATCATTCCATTTCATGGTGCCGATGTATTTCTCATTGCTTAGAATTCGTCTAATGACCGCATATGAGAATTTTCCGCCTCTCTATGATAAATACCATTTGGAATTTAGAAATGAGCATATAGAGGGGATAGAGTGCCCTTTTAGGTACATATCGTAGATATGTTCTACTATTTTTGCCTCACGCTTATTTATGATGAGTGTATTATCATCAGTCTTGTCATAGCCTAGCGGTGTAGGTGTGCCGTTCATCTTGCCTTTTAGTGCATTGTCAGTCATGCCACGTCTAACCTTTTGAGCCAATTCTGCACTATAATATTCAGCCATACCCTCTAATACAGATTCGAGGATAATGCCAGCTGGGTCGCTACTGATATTTTCTTTTGCACTAATTACCTTTACACCATTGCGTTTGAGTACTGCCTTATATAATGCACTATCTTCACGGCTACGGCTGAAGCGATCCAGCTGGTACACAATAACATATTCAAAATTATGTTTCTTCGCGTCGTCAATCATTTGGCGAAATTCTGGGCGATGGTCTGTTCTTGCGGATAAGGCTCTATCTGTGTATATATGAGTAATGATGATACCTTCACGCTCTGCATACGCTTTGCATTCCCTTATTTGCCCTTCAATTGATTCATCACGTTGCTTATCTGATGAGTAACGTGCATATATAACTCCTTTTGACAATTCCATAGTTAATCCTCTCTATGAATAAAGCCACCTGTGTAGGTGGCTCTTTTTTATTTACATCGTTCTAAAACGTTCGTTTTCCTCCATTCTTCTTTTTAGTGCATCTTGTGTGCCTTTATCAGTTTTGTGTAAATCATCCATTTCTTCTTGTGTCATGGAGATTGTAGCATTTAAAAAGTCCTGTTCGTCCATCAATTCAGATGTACCATCATCATAATGCACTAATACTTTCGTGCCATCTAATGCTTTAAATTCTTCATGAGATACAATGTCTTTTGCCATTGCGGTAGTAGATAGTGCCAATAATGCAGTTAATAATGCTAAAGTCTTTTTCATTTCCTTATCTCCCTTACTTGAAATGATGGTAGAAGTTAATATCGGTTAGCGTTTCATCTTTGTAGATCATATCTCCTTACCATTTCTTCTACCAAATTAACATGACTATCCAAATAGAAATCATCATTGATGATATGCGATAACTCATGCCGTATTTCTGCTTTCATTTTATCATGTGGCAAGTTTTTATTCACATATATATTATGCGTGTCTATATCCTCTGTTTCTTCAGAAATAGCCTTAACACATGGTAAATCGCAGTAAATTATATTTACTACCAATACAACACACTCCCTAACATTATTTATTTTTGACTTTTCAAAAACTCTATGTATTCCACTGCTTTTTGTAAATCATCTTTTGATATGTCTTTTGCAGACTGAGAATAGAAGTTCTAGCACCTGGCCGAGTACGTAACATTTCAGCGTACTCGGCTGTTTCTTTGTCTACATAATACCCATTTGGTGCTTGCATTTGTTGAGTATCATCAATTTGATTACTTTCCCCTGTTAGATATGGATCGATACACCAAAATACTCGGATAGTTTTTGCAACTTATCGATTTTAGGTTTTGACCCTGCCTTTTCGCCAATCAGCTAAAAGCGATGCCTGTGATATCCCTGTATCTTTTGACACTCTATAAGCCGTTAATTCCCTTTTCTTTCATGATCTCGAATATGCGGTCATATGCCATTTTATCCACCTATTTATAAAAAGTTAAAAATAAAACTGTAATTCTTAATTATTTTTATTGTGAGTTAATTGAATTACTAGCATATGCGTAGTACTATGTAATCACAGGGTAACGCAAATACATAGCAATGTAAAAAGCGTTGCATATACTAAATAAATACTTAGTAATTTGATTGTAGCAAAAAGCGAGGTGATAATCAATGAATTTGCAAAAATCAAAGCAACTTATGAAAGACCAAGATATGACTGCTTATACACTGTCAAAGAAAAACTGGTATTTCACAAGCTGCAATAGGCCAATGGCTTAACGGCAAAAATGGGGCAAGTGTTACGAGTCTTCAAAAGTTGGCTGATTGTTTCAATGTACTGATTGGCGAACTCATCAAAGAGGAGTGAGGAAAGTGAGGTTGTTTATAGAAGAAATCTACAAATTTTATGAAAGCCCTAAAAACCAAGCTGAATTTCAAGAATGGAGAAAAAGCTAAAACGTCTAGCAGAAAGAGTGAAATTGATTTTGATATTAGCACTATGAGGAGTGGATGTAATGAACATACGATTGAATTTCAAAAAGAGATTCGGAAAGTTAGGGTTAGAAGAATTGAAAGCGAAGAACTCAGTGTCTGAACAAAAAGCGAGCATATGACTTTGCGGGAATGCTTTCAAATGGGATTTGCGATAGTGCATCGAAAAATGGTTGTTGATGCCTTAGTGAAAAGAGGTTGGTAGTAATGATTAAAGTGTGTATGCACTACGGATTATCGGTGTAATTTTAGCAATCGGTGCTATGGGTAGTCTTGAGATAGAGCACTATCGACTTTTTGGACATGGTTTTGTCAAACCATGTTAGGGGTTACACTTTGGTTTTTAACTGGATATTGGTTAGAAGAATATAAGTTTTATGCAAATAAAAAGTCCGCTAGTGAAAAGTTTAGAAGAAGTTTCAGTGGACTTAGTGTAGAGATATTGGAAAATACTCTACTTATATTCTAGCACAAGTATAAGGAGAATAAAATGGAAATTAATTTAACACCTATTGTTAGTCAAAACGAACAAGTATTCAAGTGGAACAAAGACGAAAATCAAAGCTTACTTTGAGGCACAGTTAGAAAAGTATAAAAAGCCTGTAGTAACAGAAGAAAACTATAAGGACATGGTAAGTGCTAAAAACGAAATCGTTAAGTATAGAACAACGCTTGATAAATTCTGTAAAGAGAAAAACGAGAACTCAAAAGACCAATTGAGTTATTTGAGGAAGAAGTAAATGAAGTATTGAAAAGTTGTTTACGATGCAGAAAAACCACTTGCAGAACAAATCAAATACTTTGATGAAAAAGAGGTGCAAAGCAAAACTGATGCCATTAACAAGTTTATTGAAAAAGATGGTTGAGAAATATGGAGTGTGAAGAATACGCAAATCAACTTCAACATGATAAACGCTGGTTAAATAAAACGGCAAAAGATGAAAGATATTGAAACCTCTATTGAGGGAATGATGATTGAAATGCAAAGCGCCAACAATCAGACGATGACTACAAACAAATTTTAGCAGAGAAAAAGGAATGATTGAGTTCATTGTGGATACTTGCAATCAACAATATGAACTAGCAACACCAATCACATTTGATGAATGTTGGGGTGCAGTAAAAGATATGCCACTAGATCAAGCTAGAGAATTAATCAATGCAAAATTTGCAGAGCGCAACGAAATGGAAGAGGCTGCACGAGCAAGTATCACAAATGAACCAATTGAAATAGTTGAAGTAGCAGAAACAAAAGTTGGTTTAACAGTAACTGTTTATGACTTAACAAAGATGATGCAAAAGATTTAACTGATTTCTTAGAAATGCGTGGTTACAAGTACAAAGAGGTATAGATGGATAGTAGATATAATGTGGTAAAAACTGTACCGCAATCAGCGTTAAAAATAATTGACTTTGGGAAACTTAAAGGCAAGTATGATATTTCTCCACAATGGAGATGGGAAATATTAACCGAAGTTTATGGTATGTGTGGTGTTGGTTGGTACTTTGACATTGTAGATACGGGAACAAGTATTGGTAGAAGCTACTGGCGAAACGATGCTTTATGTAAAAGTAAATCTATATATCAAAGATGGCGATGAGTGGAGTAAACCAATTCCGGGTTATGGTGGTGATTTCTTAATCTACAAAGATAAAAATGGTTACCACGGAAATGATGAGGCATTCAAGATGGCGGTTACCGATGCATTAGGTACTAGCAGCAAAAATGATTGGTGTAGGCGCTGATGTATATCGAGGTTTACAAGATACCAAAAATCAATGCAGCGGCAGAAAAGGAAAAGAAAGAAAAAGAATTTGACCCTCACAATGCGTATGCAATCGTGCTAAAGATGGCAAAGTGAACATGGGTTAGTGAAGAACAAGTAGCACACCAATTAACAGAAATGTTTGGTGTTGGTGTGATTGATAACGTTACAAGAGACCAAATGTCTAAACTTTATGACTGGGTAAAGGCTATGAAGTGGACAACAAGTACTATTGATATACTTTGTAGTCCGTTTAGGTGTAATGGTGAGTAATACCTGCACCACATGACAATGATCTAGCGAAATTAGATAAAGAAAAGAATACGTGATTGAAATCAAAAAGAAATCAAAAATCACGCAGTATGAACGCTAATGCATATTGCTGGGTTTTATGTCAAAAAGATAGCGGAAGTCATGAGTAACCATTCGTATATATCTAAAGAGGATGTGTACCGAAAAGCAATCAAAGATTGTAGTCATTTCACATATGTTCCAGTCCGTGAGGATGCAGTCGAACGCTACATAACAATATGGCAAGCTACGGCATAGGGTGGATAGCCGAAGATGCTGGTGAATGTAAAAGTATCAAAGGTTATCACAATGTAATGTGTTACCACGGCAGCAGCGTTTATAACACAAAAGAGATGGCAAAGATTGATTGATTGTCTAACAGATGAATGTGAACAACTAGGTATCAGTTAGAACCTAGTGAGTACATCCAATCTCTTATAGAGGGGTGGAGAGTGAACAAAAGGAAAAAGAATGACGATAAACTTTACAAAATAACAAGGCCGCAAGCTATCGAACGAGATAGTATAGATGGCTATCCATGTTGTGTAATATGTGGCGCACCTGCTACTGAGGGTACACCACATATTGCCTAGAGGTAGAGGCAGTACAAGCGAACTAAACAACCTAGCGTGTTTGTGTAGATATTGCCATGAGAACTTAGCACACGGAGTATTTTCAAAGGAAACCAAATTAAAAGCTAGAAACAATCATTATGGAAAGGATGAAACAATATGAAAAAGAATTGATGTTGTTGAACTATATGTTAAGAAACGAATTGAGAAATTAGAACAAACACAAGCCGAATACAAAAGTAAATGAAAAAGAAATTACAGAATTGAAAGATGTGTTAGATGTAATTAAACAAACGCAACCAAATGTTAAATATGCCTGCGTTGGTAAAAGTAATGATTAGCATATGAGCGAACCAAAACGATACTTTTGGTTGAAGTTACACAAAGACTTCTTCCAAAGAAAAGAAATTAAACGATTGAGAAAGATTGCAGGTGGTGATACTTACACAATTATCTATCTCAAAATGTTACTACGTTCAATCATGAGTGATGGAAAAACTTTACTTTGACGGACTTGAAGATGATTTTGCATCAGAGCTCGCATTAGATCTTGATGAAAAAGAAGAGAATGCAAATCACTGTACAATACTTACTCAAAAAGCGGACTGCTTGAAATGTGTTCTGATGAGGAATACTACTACCTGACACAAAAAGATAGCACAGGGATGTGAAACCGCAGTAGCTAGTAGGGTTCGTAAGCATAGAGAAAAAACAAAAAGCGTTACAATGTAACACCAATGTAACGCAAGTGAAACATGTTATGTAACGGAGATAGAGATAGAGAAAGAGTTAGAGATAGAGAAAGAGTTAGAGATAAATAAAATACATTGTCATGTTGAACATGACAACCCCTCTACTCTATAAATGAAATCATTGAATATCTTAACTCTAAAAACTAACAAGAACTATAGAAGTACAACACAGAAAACTAGAACGCTGATAAAGGCAAGAATGAAAGAACACTTTACGATAGACGATTTTAAGATTGTCATTGATAAAAATGTTCTGAATGGATGGGTACTAAATTTGAACCATACCTTAGACCTGAAACATTATTTGGTACAAAGTTTGAGGGGATATTTAAACCAGTCGCTTGCTAAGTCAGAAACTGAAAGACGAATTGATAGTGTTAATGAATTGATTGATATGTACGAACAAGAGGAAAGGATGAGTAATGAGGAAGTCGGATATACTAACTGCGATAGCACCGATTACGGTCATGTATCAGAAAGATATTGATAAAAAAGTTGGAATTATATGTTGCTATGTTAAGTGATATTAACCCAGTAACATTGAGTGCTTTGAGTTGAAGAGTTAATCAAAACACATGAATATCTACCAAGCGTAGCAACGATTAGAAAAGAAAGCAAAAGAGATTAGCGACTATGTAAACGATGTTCAAGAAATGGACACCGCACAAGGTGCATGGGAAATGGTAATCAAAAGCTGCACAAAGTTATGGCTATGACAAAGGGTTAGAACGATTGAGCGGCTTTAACCCTAACTTGATGCCAAATCTATATGGTCATCGTTTAATCCACGCAGGGGTGATGATTACAACGAAAGCGGTTGTAGAGCGCAGTTTATCAAAACAATATGAACAGATGGCGGTTAGAGAACAACATAGATTGAAGATGGCAAATGCTATTAAAAATAATGGTTTATTGCTAGAGGCTAGGCAAAAAGCAGAGAAAGAACGAATGGCATTAGAAAGTGGTGAACGAACAATTAAAAATGTTACCAACTGGAAACCTAGTAGAAGTAGCCAAAGAACCAGTAGATGTAACAGAAATAATCAGCAAAAGCCAAATATCTGATAAAGGTAAAAGCGTTGTTAAAACAAGCAATAGGGGGATAGATGAAACAAAAAGCCAAAGGAATTTGAAGTGAGTTGTAATGTATCGTTCAATGTTAGCTTTTACAGTACTTGCAACTAGCGAGGAACAAGCAAGGGTTAAGATTGATAACCCTACTTGAAAATCATGAGAAACGAGGCAACAGTCGATTGCCACATTCACGAAGATTATGATGTGACATTAATGATACAGAGGCATCATTGAATGGAATGTATTACTACTAGGAGAATTGAATGAATACAGTACAAATTTTTAGGTAATTTAGCACGTGATCCAGAAGTGCGTTATACCCAAAGTGGTCGAGGGTGACGTCACAGTCAGCAGACAACGAACACCTATATTGACTCCACAACAAATGAAACGAAAGAACAAACTGCTTTTTATCAACTGTGGCATGGGGCAAGCTAGGCGAAGCAGTAGAAATTACCGAAAAGGAAACCGCTTATTCGTAGAGGGGCGTATTCAAACACGTTCTTATGAAGATAGCAACGGGCAAAAAGAAATACGTTGATGGAAGTAATCGCTGGTTTCGTTGGTGTATCCGCATTGAATGATACGGCAACGGAAAGTAACTTTGAAAATTTTGCAGATGATAAAGGCAACGATGAAAACGTTCCGTTTTAATAGGGGGGGATAAAAATGGTTGAACTAACAATTGTTATGAATTGTGGAACAGGCACATATGAAACAAAACTTATCGTATTGAAGATTATGTAAAGGAGTAAAAACATGAATAAGATTGTATCAGCTTTATTGGTAGTAGTTATGATTGGTGCAGTAGTTTGGAGTTTTTGCGTTTGGTGTGCCAATGTACATGGTATGGCAGCAACAGAAAGGCTGGGTGAGGCTGAACTTGCTAGAGCCGAACAAAACAGACAAGTTGCAGTACTAGAGGCTAAAGCAGAAACTAGATAGTGCTGAAAGCCTAGCACAAGCAGAAGTGAAACGTGCAGAGGGTACGGCAAAAGCCAAATCAAATTATTGGTCAATCATTGAAAGGTAATGAGGCATACATTCATTGGTTATGGGTTGATACTTTGAAAGATAGTAAAGACCAAATCATCTATATTCCAACAGAGGCTGAGTGCCTATTACTGAAAGTTTCAGATTGAAAGAAAAGCAAAATAATGAAAAAGTGGTAGTAATAAAGGAGAATAAAAATGAAAGTACATGAATTAATTAAAAAAATTGGAAAAATCTTATCCTGACCAAGAATGTTTTATTGAAGTGAATACACACAATATGAGATTGATTATGTCAATGATTTAAACGATGGTTTAGAAATTGTATTAATTGCTGGTTGGGAAAAAGATGAGGATGAATAGTAAAAGATATGCACAATATGTAGAGGGGTGAGTGTTTGACAGAACAAGATATTCAATATGCATTAGGACAACATTTATTCCTTAAAAATGTATGTATACCCTAATGTGTTAATGAGTGGTATTAAGAAAGCGCCTTATGAGGCTGAGTTTCATTTACTTCAATCTTAATACATTGCATTTAACTGAAGTTGAAATTAAAAACAGATATAAATGATTTCCGTAACGATTTTTAAGAAGGCACGTTACCATGATAATCATAATGTTATGTATTTGTATTATGCAGTTCCTAGAAGTTTATATGATGATCATTGGGATGTAATTGATGAAAATGCTTGGCAGTGCTGGATTAATTCTAATTGATGAATATAGTGGAACTTACTTTGATAAGCCAGTATATAAAGTTGGCGGTTTTATTAAAAGAGCAAAACGAAGAAAAAGGTTCTGTTAGTTAAATGAAAAGGAAAAGAATATTATATGAGGATAGGTTGCATGAAATGGGTGAATAGATGAAAGTAGAGTTATTTAATGATAATTTTCAGAATTTTAAAAAGATACGGAATACCAAAGGCACAGTTGGTGATTGCTGATATTCCATACAATCTAGGAAACAATGCTTATGCAAGTAATCCTATGTGGTATGTAGACGGTGATAACAAGAACGGCGAAAGTAAAAAGCTGGTAAAGCGTTCTTCAATTCTGATTACAATTTCAACATTGCAGAATACTTTCATTTCTGTAATCGGTTATTACAAAAGAACCTAAAAGAACGAGGACAAGCACCATGCATGATAGTATTTTTGTAGCTATCAACAACAACCAATGGTTATTGAATATGCAAAAAACATGGGTTTAAAAATTACATTCCTATTACATTCAATAAAAATTATAGTGCGCAAGTCTTAAAGGCAAATATGCGTATTGTAGGTGCTACAGAATATGCATTGGTTTTGTATCGTGAAAAACTTCCTAAGTTTAATAACAACAAAAATGATATTTGATCACTTTGAATGGAAACGTGATAACAAGAATATCGTTCCTAATATTCATCCAACACAAAAACCAGTAAGCGTATTGAAAAAGGGTTGATAGAAATATTTACTGATGAGGAGATGTAGATTGACCCAGTAGCTGGTAGCGGTAGTACGTTAGGCGAGCTATGGAACTAGGAAGAAGTGCATATGGGTTTGAAATCGACAGAAGAATGTATGCAAAAGCTAAAGAGGAAATGTTAAGTGATGTAAAAAGTACAAACAAACTTAATGGAATTTGCAGAATAAAAATAGAGGTAAATATGTACGAGTTACAAGAAAAGCAATCAACGCAGCAAGAACAGTTTTATTTAATGAGTTTGGTTATAATGCAAATGAAATAACACCAGAGGACATGTATATAGTTTGGTTTTTGTAAGACATTACAAAATTGGAAAAGCATTGGTAAGTGGTGTGCATATCAATGCGTATATCGAGGTTACATATAACGGAGATAAACAAGAGATCTATGTTGATGTGTATCAAAAAGCTTTGTAATCAATGCTTGAAAGATGGCGGTGATGAAGATTGCCAATAAATAGCAAACAAAAAGGTGCTAGAGGCGAACGAATGTGGCGAGATGTGTGTAGGTCGCATGGGTTTGATAAAGTCCGTAGAACCGCACAATATTGTGGTAACACAGGTGATGCTAGCGATTGCATCGGACTACCTAACATACATCAGAAGTCAAATTCGTTGAAAATCTGAATGTCCGTAAAGCCTATGAGCAAGCAGAACATGATGCAAAAAGTGGTGATATGCCTATAGTAGCTTGGAAAAAGCAATAAGCCTTAGGTTAGTCATAATGAGGCGGATAATTTCTTCCGTATTTACAAAGAAAGTGAATGGAGTGAGGAATGTAATGGAACAAATGAAAGTGAAATTAGTTAATGAATACGCACAACTACCAACAAGAGGCAGTAAGGATGCAGCTGGGTTAGATTTGTATTGTCCACTCCATATTAAAGTTCCTGCTGACAGTCAAAAGAAAATACCTTTTAGGAAGTAGCTGAAATTCCAAAAAGGTCATATGGGTTTGCTTGTACCAAGAAGTAGCATGAGTAAGACACCTCTAAGATGTGCAAATAGTGTAGGTATTATTGATGCTGATTATCGAGGTGAACTAAGTATTGTATATGAGAATGTATCATGTAATGACTACACAATATTTAGAGGTGATCGCATCGCACTAATTAATCATCGTACCAGTAGCAATGGTAGATGTGGTAGAGGATATGAACTAAAGCAAAACAGAACGTGGTTCTGGCAGTTATGGTAGCACAGGTAAATAAGTTTTTAAAATTAATTACATAAAAAGAAAAATCAAAGAACTTGAAACATTTTGTGATTGCGTTTGTGCTTTGTTGGTTAATTATTGAGGATAATAAAATGAAATGGAAATGAATTAATCGATATGATTGATGAACATAAATTTGGAGAAAGTGATGTTAAATTGCTAACGGCAAACAATGATATTGTTGATGTAATAGTGTAGCTGTTGAAAAAAGAATGTGATGATGTAATTTTAATTGGTGAAAAGAATGTAATGAGATATGGGCGTGAAATATCCGCCCTATCATAAGAGGTGCGTATGCGGTCTTATTATTTAAAACTAAAGAAAATGGCATATAGTTGCGTTGACTTTTCAGATGCTTACAAATCATAAGCAATTTATAGATAAGGCATACAATGATGGTTTCATCACGCAAAAAGAATATGGTAAGATGCTTAAATTTATAGATCGTGTTGCAGCCAAAGGTCTTAAATGCGAAGAAATAGGGTTATAAGAGGTGAATAAAATGAATGAAGAAAATAAAAATGAATTAAGTATTAGTGAACCTGAATGGCAAGCTAGATTTAGAGGAGAGTATAAAGAATTAAAAGAACGTTACAACAAGTTGCACAGAATGATTGTTAAATATGATGCTGGAACTTTAGATTTTAAACCAACGTGTCCTATAGATTTGTTGCGTAGGCAAAAAGGCTACTATGGGAGAGTATTTAAACATACTTGAAATTAGAGCGGAAATTGAAAATGTACGTGGTTTAGATAGTGATGATAAACCCTAAATTAAAAAGCGATATTGTAGACGCTAGTGCGTGTGGTTGGCATGAAAAAACTATAGCGGTTACGTTGAACACTCCGACTTTTACATCGCACCTCAAAGCTATCAAGATGCATTTGTTTTTATGCCAGCTTGCATTTGAGAGCAGAAGAAACTGTGTTCTATATAGGTAAAGCCATTGAGTATGATAAAAGCTATGGCTTTGATGAAGATGATAACTTTTACCTAGAAGAAGAAGTGATGTTTGTTTGGAATGAGGGTAAAGGAGAGTGGGTGAGTGACTAAGTATAGAAGTGTTACAAATTGTAGTAGGTATACAATAAAAATAGATAGGTGTAAATGCATACCAAATATAGTAGTCTATGGAATGCAATGTACATTTTGCTATAAACACAAAGAGAAACTTGTTAGATTTAAGTGGATTTTATGGGACGTTGAAAATCCAACAAATGAAGAATTAGAGAATGTGACACGGCATGCGAAAAGTTTGTTTAACAATAAGGAGATGAAAAAGAGTATGATCACAGATAAACAAGGTAGAGAGTGGTTACTTCAAAAGTTATATGATGATGGGTGGCGGTATTATGCTAAAAATGTCGGTGTCACTGCATTTTTAACGACGAAAAAGCCAATTATGGGTCAAGGTATATTAGAAATAACAAGTGGTGGCACTACAAAGTGTATTAATATCATAAGCGAAATAATGCTTGAGATTGATAGAAATGGTTTAGTAGACATTGCAGAAGAATTAGGTATTGTTGATTGGTCTAAAGTACCAGTTGATACACCTATATATGTTAGAGCGTATGAGCGCAATACTTGGGAAAAACGACATTTTGCATATTTTAAAGATGGAAAAGTATATGCTTGGTTAAACGGTGCAACATCTTGGACTGTTGAAAATCCTGAATATGTGTTTTCTTGGCAAAATGCAAAACTAGTAGATGTATAAATATATGACATGGTTTATGTTCTTTTGTTTATGGCTTGCAGTTGGTAATACAAATAATGGCTGTGCAAATGCAATTATATTTTGTAGCATGGAGCGTGTTGGTTTATATGCTAGCTATTAATGGCGCATTTAAGGATTGAGGTGATTTGTATTTGAGCGAACTGTCAAAGGAAGAAAAGAGATTAATAAATAGTGCTAAGGAATATCTAGAGCCGTTAAAAACAGTAGATAAAGACCTTGAGTTAATGGTGATGGAAATAAAGGAATTGCAAAGTAACATAACAACGATTAGTGCTATTGATTACTCAAAAAGATAGGGAGTAAGTGGTAGGGGTGTTCCTTTGTGGATTGGAAAAATAGCGTTGCAAGATTTATTGACATAGAAAAGGAACACCGTAGACGGCTTGATAAGTTAAAAAAGTATAAATGTGATGCAACTGATTTGTTATTCGATTTGCATGCTGCTATTGGTAGTAAGATATTAAGAGCAGAATACATATTAGGCATGACTACACAGCAAGTATGTGCAATTTACGAGAACATTTTAAAAGAAAAGACAAGCCTTGAGATATAGAGATGAAGCATTTATTGAAGTAGCCAAAAAGATATCACAAAATGTCAGTAAATGTCTGCAATGTCAGTAAATGTCAGTAAATGTCAGTATATCTATGGTTTGCTATTAGGTATAATATATATGTAGAAGTTGCCACTAAGCGACTTGTACTCACTCTTTCCTTAGGACAAATCAAAACACAACAAGAAGCACGCCCATAAAAAGAGCGTTCCTTTGTTGTATATGGGCGAAATGTGGTGTGGGACAATTCATCGATGGACACAGAGTAGCAGCGCAACCATATTTGATTAATGAGTGAAAAACAATACTTTTTCTAATTTCAATCAAAGTATGTGTTAAGACTTATGTAAAAATTACTGCAAAACTGATATGGGTAGGTCGAATATTTTCAACATAGCTTATTGACCTTAAATACGAACCTACCCTAATTGGTTTTTACATATTGAATACTGACAACCAACTAGGCCTCCAAAGATTAGTCATATATTCTATTGTTGCTAACCCTAACACGATTACGATCCATCAAAAATGTTAGTTTGTTAGTATTGAGTGTATAATTGATCATTGAAAAACTGTGGTTATAGCGTTTTCTAGAAACTAGGCTTACAGGGCTTATGTTGCCACGGGTGCAACAATATAACCACAGTTTTGAGCGTTTAATACACTAAAAATGAATAAAAGTTATTACATAATGAGATATATCCACGATGATATATCTCATTTTTTTGTATAAAATTATCAGAAATGGCGATAAATGACAGAGGTACATTGCGATAGAAAAGCATTGCTTGAACAACGATAAATACGGAATATGCACTGCTGATGTAATCGAATACAACGGAATGTGTCAGACATACATTACAGCCAAACATTCCTGCAAAGACACATTGTGGAATATGTCGCAAGGATAAAGGCAAGTTAAAACGGAAAGGCGGTGAGGTTCTTAAATAATGGAATTTGTAACGAAAAGCATACAAGAACTAATTCCATATGAGAAGAACGCACGTAAGAACGATAAAGCCGTTCCGTTGGTGGCTAAATCAATCGAACAGTTTGGGTTTAAAGTGCCAATTGTTATTGATAAAAACAATGTGATTGTATGCGGTCATACAAGATATAAGGCAGCACATGCATTGGGTATTGAAGAAGTGCCTTGTATTGTTGCTGATGATCTAACAGACCAACAAATAAAAGCATACAGACTAGCAGATAACAAAGTAGCTGAGGTATCGAAATGGGATAAAGGTATTTTGTCATTAGAAATGAATGAAATATTTGATTTCGATATGTCAGACTTTGGATTTGAAATTGCTGACCCAGTAGACACAGTTGAGGTAGAACTACCACAAAAGGAAAACGAACGAGAGCGGACGGCAAATGCATATAACTTGTATGAGTTTGATGAAAACAGATGCACAGGGATATATGACATACCTACACTAGACAAAGTAATACATACGCCGAAGTCCTTAATGGGGTTTAATTATTGCAAAAGTACACCGCCACAAGATGGCGTAGGGGTTCATTTCTTCCTTGATGATTATCAATTTGAAAGAGTATGGAACAGTCCTGAAGATTACTGTACCATGCTTGCTGATTATGATTGTGTATTAACGCCTGACTTTAGCCTATACACAAACATGCCAATAGCCATGATGATATGGAACACATATAGAAGTCGCTTAATCGGTCAGATGATGCAAGATTATGGGTGTACTGTGATTCCTACTGTGTCATGGGCTGGTGCAGATAGCTATGATTTCGCATTTGATGGGTTGCCAACAGGCGGAACAATAGCGGTATCAACTATAGGCGTTAAAAGAAACAAAGATGCATTTGATATATGGGTACAAGGCATGGATGAATGCATGAAGATTGTTAAGCCACATAACGTAATCGTGTATGGCGGTGATATTGGGTACAAATTCGATTGCGATGTAACATACATTAGCAATGCAGTAACAGACAAAATGAAAGGGTGAGTACATAATGGGTGGCCGTGGTGCTGGTCTAGGTGGAAAAAGTGCTATATCGATAACATTTAAAGATGGTAAGACTAGCATGTTCAGAATGAATAATGCTGGCGTATTACTAGAAAATGGGCGTCCTAGCAGCTTAAAAACATCTATTAAGCAATTGGAAAGACATGCTAAAAGTAATGGGCTGTCCGTCAAAACTTATAACAATAAACAATTGAAAGAATATGATAAAGCATATGCAAAACAACGTGAAGCAGACAGAAAAAGTTTGAGCGAAGCAGATGCAAGACCAGATGCTATTGGCAATGCAATTAATAAACAATATAGAAACGGTCTTAAATCTAGTAGGTTAGGACGTAGAGGCGTGTATTAATGTTGTAAACAGAGATTTAACAGAGAAAGGAAGTGAGCAAAGTTAGACGGACTGACAATTTAAAAAGGAACAACGTAAAGGGTGTACGTGTTGGATTAAGGAAAGACACGATAATAGCTAAATTAAAAGATAAAGGTATTGATTATAAATGGTGAGGTGAGTACATGGGTGGTAGAGGTGCAGGATATTCACTAACAGGTAGCGGAGAAGAAAGCAAAGGCACGAAGAAAAGCAAGGCGAAATTAGCGCAGTTACAAGCTAGCCTTGACGCTAAATTCAATGATCATGTAAATAACATGAGAGCAAGACAAGGGGAACCGTGGCATCTTGATACAGCACGAGGGCGTGCAAATAGAAATAGAGCGGATAAAGAAATGTCGAGTATCAGCAGTTTGCGTGATCAAATCGAAAAGCAAAAAAGAGTAGTCGCTCGTCAAGTTGCACGTGATAACGCTAGAGGGAGCCTGTTCGATTATAAAGGCAATTTGAATATCACTACACGAAACATTAAACAGGTGAAAGCATTCTTGAGAGATTTGGATAGTGGCAAAGTAACTATAAGGAGAACAAAAGCAACTATTAAATCGTGGAAAAATAAAGTTGCCAATTTATAAAGCACTATGAAGAGTGCGAAAAAGGTGAAAATCTCTAAATCCGCTCAAAGTTTAATTGATAGTGGCAAGGTTAAACAATGGGCGAAAAAGCCGAATACATATTTTATTAATGGTTTAAAGAAAACGGCGTTAGAGTTGCAATCTGATGGAACGTTTAAAGTTAGTCCACGATACTCTGGGCCTGCAACTTCTGAATATAGGGCTAAGATAGATCACTTTATTAAAACAGGTAATTTATAACCACAAACCACGGATATAGCACGATAAGGGGGTGAACCAAGTAGCTATCAATAAACAAAACCTAAGAGATATAGGCAAGTTGCCAAGAGAAGAGCGTCAACGGCTTGGTTCACTCGGTGGCATTGCTAGTGGCAAGGCGAAAAGAGCCAAAAGAACATGGCGAGAGATAACCAATACATTACTTGATACACCATTAAAAGATGGCCAAGTAGATGAGAAAATAAAAAGCCTTGCAAGTGCTAAGGGGTTAAATATAACCGCACAGACGGCCATTGTATTAAAGCAAGTAGTAAATGCAATCAATGGGGATAATAAAGCAGCCGAATTCGTATTGAATGTATCTGGCGGACTTACAGAGAATGACGAGCCAACACAGGATACATTCAAGCGTGTTGATTTAACGGAAGTTATTATTCCACATTTTGACGTGGTAAGTGCTGATATTAAACGGCATAGACACACGCATTATTGGTTGACTGGTGGACGTGGCAGCACTAAATCGTCATTTGCTGGTGTTGAAGTAGTAGACACCTTGATGAATAACAAAGATTGTCATGCGGTTGTCTTGCGTAAAGTAGGGCAGACGTTGAAAAACTCTGTATATGCTCAAATAGAGTGGTGTATCGAGAAGTTGGGTGTATCTGATAAGTTTACTTTCAAGAAATCACCATTAGAGATTATCTATAATCCAACAGGACAACGGATATTATTCCTTGGTGTTGATGATCCGCAAAAAGTAAAATCAATTAAATTACCATTTGGGTATGTCGGTATAGTATGGTTTGAAGAATTAGATCAATTTGCTGGCATGAATGAAATACGAAATATAAACCAGTCCTTATTACGTGGTGGTGATAAGTACTGGTGTTTTTATTCATTTAACCCACCTAAAAGCCGTGATAATTGGGTGAACGTAGAACAATTAACAGATGATGCAGATAGGATGGTAATCAAAAGTGATTACACTATGGTTCCTGTGGAATGGTTAGGTCAACAATTCGTAAACGAGGCTGAAAAGCTAAAAGAGGCACGGCCTGACCTGTACGCACATGAATATATGGGCGAAGTTACAGGCACAGGCGGCGATGTATTCCCTAATGTTGAGGAATTAGACATCACAGATGAAATGATAGATACATTTGATAATGTATTCCATGGCATTGACTTTGGTTTTGCGACTGACCCATTTGTATACATGAAAATGAACTACGATGAAAAGCACGATACTATTTATATTTACGATGAAGTATACGGCACGAAATTAACCAATAAGAAAGCCGTGAACCTCATCAAGGATAAAGTAGGAGATAGGCCTGTATATTGTGATAGTGCTGAACCTAAATCTATAGCAGAATTCACAGAGTTAGGAATAAGAGCATATCCAGTACGCAAAGGGCCAGATAGCCGTGATTTTAGTATTAAATGGCTATCTGATAGGGCAAAGATTTACATTGATAAAAAGCGTTGCCCTAATGCGTATCGTGAGTTTATGTCTTACGAATTCGCACAGGATAAAGATGGTAATTTTATTTCTAGCTATCCTAAGCACAATGACCATACTATTGATGCGGTGCGTTATGGCTTACGTGAAATCATGGATGGTGCAAGATTTAGCTGGTAAGGGGGTACAATGCTAACAACTAATGAAATGTGGCAAGCAATCATAGAGGGGAATAGTGGCATCTCCGAACGTGAATTCTTACAAAGTGAAATACGAAAATTTTTAAGCGGTAAAGATAGAAAAGACATGCTGACTGGTAGACGATACTATAAGGGTGAGCATGATGTTTTAAATAAAAAGCGGACTACTATTATTGAAAATGGCAAGTTGCTGGAGCTTAAAAACCTACCGAATTATAAGATTGTTGACAATCAGATAGATGATTTGGTAGACCAAAAAGTCAATTATATGTTAGGTAAACCGCTTGAAATTAAGACGGAAGATGACCGCATCACTGATATATTCAATCGTAAATTTCATCGTACATTATTAAACGTGTGCAGTGATTCGCAAATAGCTGGTAAAGGGTATTTGTACCCATATATTGATGCAAATGGCGATATTGCTTTTAAACGTTTAAAGCCTGAAATATTCTTCCGTTTTGGCGTGATGATGATCATACACAGTTAGATGCGTTTATCTATATGTACGATATGGAAGTATATACTCCGCTCGGTGCTAATCAAACAGTAACCTTTGTAGAGTTTTACACAAAATATAAAGTAAAGTACTATACCTATCAAAATCAAAACTTGTACATCAATCAAGAGAAGGACGAGCAACGCTATATTAACGCTGGCAATGTGTTCTATGATTGGGGGCAAGTACCTTTAATCTGTTTTAAAGGTAACCACCTAGAGCGGCCTATAATCAATCGTGTTAAAGTGCTTACAAGATGCATTGAATGATATGTATTCGATGCTAGCCGATAACATGATGGAAGATAGTCGGAATACTATTCTAGTATTGAAGAACTATGACGGCACGGATTTGGCGGACTTTAGACAAAAGCTAGCACAGTATGGGGCAGTCAAGATTAATACTGTAAATGGTGATGGCGGTGTTGAAACCTTGCATATTGAGGTGAATACAGCTAACTTTCAATTCATTATCCATGCATTGAAAACGGCAATCATAAAAAATGGCCGTGGATTTGATGTGAAAGATGATAGAATGGCTAACAACCCTAATCAGATGAACATCATGAGCATGTATTCTGATATTGATTTGGACAGTAACCAACTTGAAGTAGAATTCCAAGCATCATTTGAGAAGATGCTTGAATTCATTGGTCAGTATTACAACATTCTAGGTAGTAACGCACTTGATGATGTGGAATTTATATTTAATAAACTTACTCCAGTCAATGAGGGCGAAATCATCAACAATTGCCGTAATAGTGTAGGGATTATCTCCAATGAAACAATCGTATCTAATCATCCATGGACATTAGACACTAATGAGGAATTAGAGCGACTAAAGAAAGAACAGGCTGAATTAGTGCCTGACTTTGTAATTCCTAATGGTGGTGAGGAACATGGCGAATGATTACTGGCAAAAGCGATATGAACGCATCCTAGACGAATCATTTCAAAAGGCAACGCTTACAGATGAGGAAATCAAACAGCAGTATGCACGAGCGTTAAGGCGAATGGAGAAGGCTATCAATGATTGGTATCGAAGATTCGCCAATAAAAACGGCATCACATTACAAGAGGCACGGAAGTTACTTGATAAGTACGAAATGAAAGCCTTTAAGATGGACTTGAAAGATTTTGAACAAGAGGCCAAGCAACTCGGCATGTCTAAGGAGCATCAACAAATGCTATCTAATGCATCGATACGCGAGCGGTTAAGTCGTGAGCAGATGCTATATATCAATATGGTGCATGAAATAGAAGTCATGGCACATAGTCAAAATGTATCTGTTAAGAATATGCTTGATGATGTCTATAGATCATCAGTATATAAGAGTGCATATACGGCACAAACGCAACGAGGCACGTACTCAATGATTAATAGCATTGATAGTAAGCGTGTTGATAGCGTTGTTAATAGTCAATGGGCGAATGATGGCCAAGACTTCAGCAGCCGCATATGGACTGATAAGGTTAAGCTAGTGGCTAACTTACAGAATGATTTCACACAAGCATTGATGATTGGTCAAGGTGCTGACACTATGGCGGATAATCTAAGCAAGCGAATGAAAACATCGTATAGCAACGCTAAAAGGCTAGTAGAAACAGAAACCGCACGAGTACATGAACAGGGTTTTCTTGATAGCATGGCAGAACTCGATGTGGATAAACTGGAGATACTAGCCACGTTAGATAGTCATACATCGCCAATTTGTAGGCGAATGGATAGAAAGATTGTTAGACGTGTGGATGCTAAACCTGGCATTACTGTTCCGCCTTTTCATTGCTATTGCCGCTCTACCACTATTCCATATATAGAGGGGTTAGAGGGCGAAACACGAATAGGCAGAAACAAAGACGATAAAAGCATCGATGTTGATGGTGCTATCACCTATGAAGAATGGGAAAAACAATATATTAACTAATAAGCAGCTTAACGGCTGCTTTTTTAATTGTCATTTTAGTATTGTTGGACGATAACTAACAAGACCGTAATTGTGAGGTGTGGCTCACGAAAATAAAGCGAAATGGGTATTTGTATAAGGGGGTCAATATGACTAAAGACGAATTAATGAAGTTAGGTTTGAGTGAAGAAGTAGCTGATAAAGTGGTTGAAGATTACGGCAAGAATTACGTATCTAAAGACCAATTCAATGCGAAAAATGACAAACTCAAATCGGTAGAGGGGGAATTATCAAAGGTACGTGGTGAAATTGATAACCTTCAAAAAGCTAATGCTAACAACGATGAATTAAAGAAACAAATCGATGCATTGAAAGCCGATTCAGACAAAAGAACCGCTGAATACGAGGCAAAAATCAAAAGCATGGAAATCGATAACATCGTGAACACGGCATTGAGTGGTGTCAAATCTAAGAACAATAAGGCTGTGCGTGCTTTGTTAGATCTAACCGATGCAAAAATTGAAAACGGCGAAATTAAGGGGCACAAAGACCAATTAGATGCGGTCATGAAAGAGAACCCTTTTTGATTTGGCGAAAACACAAAACCAACAGGCACACCAGCTGGCAATGAGGGCGGTAAGCATGGCACACCTACGATTACATCAAAGGAATTCGCCAAGATGAACTATGCTGAACGGTCGAAACTTTATGACGAAAATCAAGAACTTTATAACCAATTATCAAAAGGAGATAACTAATGGCAACAGGTATTACTACTTCTACAAACATGATTAAACCGCAAGTTATGGCTGACATGGTGTCCGCTGGCTTGCCTAAAGCAATTAAATTTACACAAATTGCAACGTTCGATAACACTTTGGTAGGTCAACCAGGTGAAAGCGTAACAGTACCAGTATGGGGTTATATCGGTGATGCAGTAGACCTTACTGAAGGTACACCGATGAATACAGAACAAATGACTGCATCCACTGATGATTACAAAATCAAAGAGGCTGGCAAAGCGGTTGAATTGACTGATAAAGCTATCCTTACAGGTTTGGGTGACCCAGTTGGTGCGGCTGCACAACAATTAACCATGTCTATTGCATCTAAAGTTGATAACGATGTATTGGCTGCATTGAGTGGTGCTACACTTATTTCCGTTTCTACAAGTGCAATCTCTTACAATGGCATTGTTGATGCGGTTGCTAAATTCGATGAAGAACAAGAGGGTGTGGTGAAATATTTATTTATTTCTCCAGCACAAGAAGCAACATTGCGTAAAGACCCTAACTTCATTGATAAAAATAAATACGGCAACGATGTAATGGCTAGTGGCGTAATCGGCAAAGTAGCTGGCTGTAACGTTGTAGTATCTCGAAAAATTGTAGAAGATGCTGGCAACTTCAACAACTATATCGTTCAAGTTACACCAGAACCAGAAGATGGTGTTCCAGCACTTCCAGCAGTAACAATCTTCATGAAACGGGATGCATTGGTTGAAACTGATCGTGATGTATTAAAACGTACAAACGTTATTACAGTTACTGAACATTACATTGCAGCATTGACTAATAAATCCAAAGTTGTAAAAGCAACATTCAAAAAATAGTAGGTGAAATTATGGGAATGTTATTAAGACGATACCACAAAGTATCAAATCCTAACGTAGATGAAAATACGAATACAGGTGAAAATCCTAACGTAGATGAAAATACGAATGGTAAAGGATTGGTGAAGAATGCTGGAAAAAATTCTGAATCTGATTCTGAAGATAACGAATAAAAGCGTTGATACTGACACACCTATTCTTAACTATCTGATTGCTGCAGAAACGCAACGTGTACTCAATATCATCAATTGTGAAACGCTACCGACTGAACTCGAACATGTAATAGTGTATCGAGTGGTTGGAGCGTATTTACAGACTAATATTGTTGCGTTGGTTGGTGCTGAAAACATCGATGTGCCTACACAAATTAAAATGGGTGATACTCAAGTTAATTTCAGCGGTAAAGGTGCAGAGGATAGATTGAAAGAAATGGCTCTATTATTCGTGAATTATGGAGAGGGTGAATTGACATGCTTCCGACGGCTGAAATGGTAGAGAGGTATACCAAGCAAATCGAAAAACTTTACGATTGCGAATGTACTATTGAAACCGAAATCGACCAAATGGACGAAGAAACAGGAATAATGGCAAAATCAACCAAATTTGACGGCCCTTACCCTTGCAGATTGTCATATAAAACATCGAATATTGCCAATACGGCTGAAATACCCAAATTTACGCAGTATACAAGCCTTTTCTGTTCGCCTAGTGTAATCATACCAAAAGGCTCCCGAATAGCCGTTACAGGGCGAAATACGAAACAATTTTTTCGCAGTGCCTCGATTTCTGCACGATATGACACTCATCAAGAGGTGCAACTTGAAAATTTAGAGGTGCATTGATATGAGTGTAAATGTTTACCTCAAAGATTTTGCTGATTTTAGAGACGGTTTAATAAAATTAAGTCAATCAGGGAAATATTCAAGCATTTAATAAAAGAGGTGGTTGAAAAACATGGCTAAGTGTGTATGTCCGTGAGGCGAAGTTGAACACGCCAATCGGTAAAAGGTCGGTAAAATTCATGCAGCACGGAAAAATACAGACTAAATACTTTGATAGCGAACATACACGCCAATCATGGAGCATTGGTAAATATCAACTGAACAATACGAGCGGTAAAGTTGAGGTATTTAACACATCATCGTATGCATCATTCCTAAATGATGGCCATAGGCAAGAGGTTGGGCGGTTCCTTCCTTGGATAGGCCAATCTAAAGGCGGTGTCATGCAAGGCGGTAGATTGAAGAAACCTTGGGTAGATGGTGCCTATATGCACGAAAAAGCGGAAAAGGTAGTCAATAAGAACGCTAAACGTATTATGGAAATTACATTAAAGAAATGGATTAAAGATCATGGTGGATACTGATATATTAACGGCCGTATCTAAGACCGTACATAAGGCCTTGAATGTGCCTATATACCTAGAATTCAAAGAGAATAATATGACATTCCCATGTGCTTATATCAAAGTCATTGAACCGAGTATGAGCAGACATGTTGGAACGTTATATATCACCTCTTTGGATTTAGACATCATGTATTACGCCAATAATCTTGATGTGGTTACAGATACAAGAAAATTATTAGGAATTCCGAGTGTGTTGTATCAGCTACTTGAATTCGTACAAGTTGGGGAACGTACGATTATGGGGACCGGGTATGAAATACAAGGTGTCAGATGGTGTTTTGCACTTTCTTTCGTAACGTATGAAAAATATCTACGGAAAGTGTAGCCAAGCCAATTGAACGCATGAAACACATGGAATTAACAGAAAGGGTAAAAGATGGCAGAGATTGAAACAGTTGAAACGCCTGTGATGGCTGAACAACAATTTGATGCATATACAATCGTTGCATCTGATAAATATAGACGATATCGTGATTTACTCACTTGCCTTCTATGAAGATGAAATGTATACAGCATAGTGATATTGATAGAATTTTAAATCAGGCGTTAAAAACGCCTGTGAAAGGTTAGTGAAATATGGCATTAGGTGGTGGCACATTCTTATTCCATAATAAAGTATTGCCAGGTACTTACATTAATTTCGTATCTAAAGACCGTGCATATGCGGAAGTATCAGACCGTGGCTTTGGTGCTATGATGCTTGCTTTTGATTGGGGCCCTAGCGGTGAAGTGTTCCGTGTAGATAACGATACATTCCAAAAAGAATGTCAAAAGTACTTTTGGTTATGATTATGGCCACGACAAAAATGAAAGGGCTTACGTGATTTGTTCCGTGGCCTTAAAACTGGCTATTTCTACCGCTTAAATTCTGATGGTGCTCAGGCAACTGGTACTATCGGTAAAGCTAAATACAAGGGCATCCGTGGTAATGATTTGGGTGTATCTGTACAAGCTGATCCAGATAATAGCGGTAAATTCATTGTGAATACATACCTTACAACTGGTGATGTTCGCAAAGTAGTAGACACTCAAAAGAATTTGAAAGATGCAACTGAATTGACAAGACAATGATTACATCTATCTCTACTAAAACAGGTGCATTGACTGCTACAGCATATACTGCATTGATCTGGCGCACAAATGGCAGTCCGCAGTAACTGTTAAAGAAACTATCAAGATGGCCTTGATATGCTTGAACCTTACTACTTTAATACAATCGGTTACGCTGGTGCTGATGATACTAGTTAAAAAAACTTACTCATTGCATTTACAAAACGCTGTCGTGAGCAAAGTGGCGCTAAATTCCAATTAGTGATTCATGGTAAGACTAAAGTCAACTATGAAGGTGTAATCTCCATCCTTAATGACGTAACCGATGAAGGTGCTGAAAAAGGGCTCTTTGGTGTACTGGATATTAGGACAAGAGGCATCTTGCAATATTAACGCAACAGTAGGCAACATGATCTATGATGGCGAATATACTGTAAACGTTAAAGTACAAACAGTATCGAACTTGAACAAGCTATCAAAGATGGTATGTTTCATGTTCCATAGTGTAACCGATGCGTTGGTGGTAATGTTCAAGGCGACGTTCGCGTATTGAAAGATATCAACACATTTCACAGAATTTCAGTAAAAGCTAAAAACCGTGATTTCTCATTCAATCAAGTCATTCGTGTACTTGATAACTGGGCGGTTGATAGTGCTAGATTGTTTAATAAAAACTCATCTTGATAAATCCCCAATGACCAAGCTGGTCGTGAATCCTTATGGGGGCGACTTTGGTATACCTTGCTGAACAATATCAAAAGGTACGTGCTATCCAAAACTTCGATGATAAGGATATTCCAGTACCAACGCAAGGCGATAACAAAGAAGATGTATTGGTAAATGTACAATTACAACCAACAGTAGCGATGGAAAAATTGTACATGACTGTAGTAGTAGCGTAGGAGGTAACACATGGCAGATGAAATTTTAGATGCTTTGAAAACAATGGAGGCTGGCGATGTAGTTTCTTCCAAATTGGCATCTTGCTATATCGTAACTGGCGGTAATAGATATTTGCTATTCCAAGCAAAGAAACTTAATGCAAAAATCAAGAAAAATAAGGAAAAAGTGGCAATTTTAGGCCGTATCGGTGCTGGTAATAAATCAACTTCCGTTGAATATAACGGTAGCTTGACGATTTACCATAACACAGCTTTATTCGATAAAATGGTTGAAAAATACTTGAAAACAGGTGTGGATACATACTTTGATATGCAAGTAGTTAATCATGATCCAACATCTAAAGCTGGTAGACGTTCCGTAATTCTAAAAGGTGTAAACCTTGATGAGTTAACGGCAGCAGAATTCGATGCTGATGGCAAATATATTGAACAAGAACATAACTTCACCTACGAAGGCGTTAAATATGTTGAACATTTTGATGAATTAGAAGGAATGCAAGCCTAGTGCTTGCTTCCTTTTTTTATATAGGAGAATTTTACAATGGCTGAAAATTTAAGTGCATTCCTTAAACAAAACGTTGAAGTAGTAAACGAAACTGAATATGTGGCATCTAAACGTATTAAAGGTGCTAATGGTGAGCCTATCGCATGGAAAATCAAGACATTGGCTACTGACGAAACAGAAAAGATGCGTAAGAAATACACTAAACGCATTACTGACCGCATCACACGTCAAACAGAAGAACGTTTCGACACGACTGCATACAATGAAGATGTACTATCTAAAGCGATTACATATCCTAATTTGTATGATGCGGAATTGCAAGATAGTTGGGGCGTAACTGAACCAGTTGATTTAGTTAAGGCTATGCTTACACCAGGTGAATATGCTGACCTTTTAGCAGCTGCAACAGAGGCACAAGGCTATGATGTTGGTATGGAAGATAAGGTAAAAGAAGTAAAAAACTCCTAGATTCCAATGAAACAGAAACTGTGTTCGCATATTTGGCGTTTGTTAAATACCATATGCGACCATCTGTTTTTGCGGAAATGAGTATAAATGAAAAAGCGGTAGTAATTGCTTTTATCCAACAACACGCAAAAGATGAACAAAAAGAGTTGGAAAAGGCAAAAAGGGGGTAATGAATGGCTACACTTTCAAACTATATAAGCCTATCAACTAATATTCCTAATGCAATGAACGCAGCCGCAAATGCAACCACAAAAGCCTATCAATCCATGAGTACGCTGCACAATAAAATGAATGGTGTATCTAATGCTAGTGAAACGCTAAAAGCAAGCCTTGGCGGTATCATGAATAGCTTTGCTGGCAACTTATTGGCCAACGCAGTCATGAACGGCGTTGGGATGATTAAAGGGGCTGTAAATTCTATTACCGATACTGCTACAGAATGGGCAAGCGTACAAGCTAGATTGAAGTTAGTGGCAGGCAGTCAAGAAAACGCTATCTACTTAAATAAGCAGATATTTGAATCTGCTCAACGTGCAAGAGGCGGATACATGGAAATGGCTGATGCGGTTATTCAAGTATCGCAATCGGCACATGATGCATTCCCTGACCCTCGGCAAGCCGTAGAATTCATGGAAGGTATTCAAAAGGTATTTGCCATTGGTGGTGCATCAAAAGAGGCACAAAAGAATGCTATGCTCCAATTAACACAAGGCTTGGCGAGTGGACAATTACAAGGCGATGAATTCCGTTCTATCGCTGAAAATGCTCCTATGATTGAAAACATCATTGCTAAATCTATGGGCGTATCTCGTGGCGAACTTAAGAAATTAGCATCAGAAGGGAAAATCACCGCTGATGTAATTAAGAATGCAATCATGAATAATATGCCTGAAATTGAAAAGCAATTCGAATCGTTACCAAAAACTTGGGGCGATCATATGCAATCAATCAAGAACAAAGCAATTCAAGCGTTTGAACCTGTATTTCAACAAATATCAGACCTTGCCAATAGTGAAGGTATACGTGAGTTAGTAGACAACGTAACAGGGGCCATTCAAATGGTAGCACCTGTATTCTATTGGCTCGTAGGCGTTGTTGGCGAAACAATCAATACATCTATATGGGCTTTTAATACATTGTCTAACTTTATTCGTCAACACTCATCTATCATGTATTTAGCCATGATTGTATTGGGTGGTGTGCTTGCATATTATGCGGTTCAAGCTGGTATCGCAGCGGTTAGAACTGTAATTGCTGCTGGTGCAATGGCTGTAAAGGCTGCAGCTGATTGGATTGAAACTGCAGCTATATTGGCAATGATAGTGGCACAAGAAGGCTTGAACGCAGCATTATATGCGTGTCCTTTAACATGGATAATTGGCTTAATCGTAGCAGTAATTGCGGTATATCTTCCTTGCAGTTGAGGTAATCAACTATTTCTGTGATAGCGAAATATTAGCGTACTAGGTATTGTAGTAGGTGCGTTCTGTGCGTTTCGGTTCTGTTATTTTACAATGTATTCGCTTTTGGGCTGGAACATCATCGCAGCGTTCGTCAATTTCTTGGCCAACGTATTTCAAAGACCCATTACAGCAGTTGGTAACTTTGTTCGTAGATATTTGGAATGGTATTTGGCAGTTTCTATTAAGGCTCGTATCAACGATATTATCGATGCTATTAACAAAATACCCTGGGTGTCAAAATATTGATAAAGTTGGCGATGCAACTGGTATGCTAGAAACGCTTTCGAGATTGCCGGCGGTGAAACCACTGTCATGGGATAAGATGGAGTATTCTAGCATTACTAGGAGCTGCAATGAATGGCTACGATGTAGGTGCTAAACTTTAGCCTAGAAAGATCTAATGCCCTAAAGCATGACGGGTGTAGACTCTCAAGAGTTTGACCCTAGCAAAACTTACACCCAGGCGCAGACCATGATGCGGCCGAATAAGACAGCTGGAATACATGGCAAAACTGCCAAGAATACAGACAAAATGGCTAAAAGTCTATTGATATGACGAATGAGGAAATTAAAAAGCCTTACGTGAAAGTGCTATCGATAAATCATTGAAGAAATGGCAAGATTCACATTATTCATATTCAAATGAATAACGATGTGAAATCAACAATGGCACTGATTTTGAGACGGATTCACTAGTCAAATCTCAAAAGGCTTGAAAAAGATGCATTCGCGATTCAAAGAGAGGGATATAAATGTACTATTTCTACATGGGAACAATGCAAATACCGATTCCCCTAAAGAACTAACCACTACTATTAATGGTAAGAATGAAACTATTGATCTGTTAGGTAAAGGGGAAGTAAATATCATAAAGCCAGCTGGCCTTACGGATATTGCTTTTAAATTCCTTTTACCTAACTCGGACTATCCATTCAATGAATCAATGCTGTTTAAGTCTAAAAAGGCCAAATACTACATTGACGAGCTTGAAAAAGCTGAAAACCACTAAAAGACTAGATTCCAATTCATCGTAGTTAGAATGAAACCAGGCGGACAGATGCTAGCAATGACTAACATGAAATGTACGCTTGAAAATTATAGTATCGATGAAGATGCGGATAATGGATTTGATTCGTACGCTAATATATCCTTAAAACAGTGGAGAGATTGGGGTGCGAAACGCATTGAAGTGAAAACTGATAAAGATGGCACGGCTAAGGGTAGCGTGAAACAGGATAGACCAACGGATAATAAAGCAGTAGCATCTACGGCTAAAGTATCAAGAGGCCAAACCTTACAGCAAATTGTTAAAAAGCAATTAGGCAATACGGAAAACCTATTCCAAATTGCTGCACTCAATAAAATAGCCGTACCAGCTATCTTGGGTGTAGGTCAAGTTATCCAACTTAAAAGAGAAGGTAATAACGAATGGCTATAGATGAAAAGAAAACAGAAAATAAAACTGTTGAAAAATCTCAAATCAATGGCGTTATCACTCCTATTCCTATGCCAGTACAATTGCATTATGAATTAACTATCAGAAATAAAAGTACTGGTGATTTATGGCTTATTGAACCACAAGACGATGTTCAGATTACTAGGGCCGTTGATTGCGTTCCTAGCAAAATGACGTTTAAAGTGCCTAAAGACCCTAACCTCAAGTTTTTGAAGAAGGTGATACTGTTAAAGTTCACGTTTAAACGTGGGATGCTGTATTCTTTGGGCTACGTCTTTCGAAAAACAACGTGATGGCAAGAATACTATATCGGTTACTTGCTATGATCAGATTACGTTATCTTAAAGAATAAAGATTGCTATGTTATCGGGCTCTATGACGGCAACTGAGTTCATCAAAAATGGTAGCTGATGACTTTGGATTTGAAATGTGGTTATATGGATGACACCGTATGGAAAACTCTGAGAAAACCTCAAACAATATTCAAAGATAAGTCATTACAAGAAATGATATGTCAATTGCTTGATAAAACGGCTATATTCACACCTAATCATGCATTCTACCACTTGTATGATGATGCTGGTGAATTACGATTGGCATCGTTTGAAACCATGAAAACAGACATATATATCGATGATGAATGTATGGAAGATGTGCAATATACCACTTCCATCGATAAGGATACATACAACTATGTAAAAATCGTCCGTACAGTTCCAAAATGGCGCATCAAGTAAGTTAGAGAACACATTTTATAGCTAAGGACGATAAAGAAACATCGAAAAATGGGGTAGATTGCAATATCTACTCATTCCCTAAAGAAAAGACGTAACGCAGTAGCACAAGCCAAAGCAATTATGGCCCATAAAAACAAAAAGAGCCGTGAAATTAAGTTAAAAAATGTCATTGGCGATGTGCGTGTGCGTGGTGGTTCGTTGGTGTATATCAATCGAAACTTTGGCGATATGATTGTTAATAATTACATGATGGTAACATCAGTTACGCATACATTTAAAAACAGGATTTCACGGAATGGATTTAGATTTGCGATACGTTGATAAATGATGCAACATATGAAGTAGCGAAAGATGAAGATGCTGAGGCAGTTAAGAAAGATTGAGGCTGCTAAGAAGACGTTCAATGGCGCTGCAGTCACTACTGGGTGCGGGTGGTACTGCAGGTCAAGTCGATACTGCTATTCAGTTCTAACGACTGGCCGAGTATCTCAATATGGTAGCGTTGCTGTGCTGATACGGTATGTGCTACTGGGTTCGTGGTACAATGCTGATTTGAAAAAGCAGAATACAACAAAGGCACTGTATCTGTTGATACACTTCGACAAAACCTCGAGGCAAAAGGTTATACTACTGAACAATTTCAACGGATACGCTAATAAAAGGCGATTTGTTGATTTATGGTGATGATGATCACGTGGTATGTGCCGATGGCGCAGGCGGGTGCTTTGGCAACTCATCTAGCCGTGGCTATGCTATGAAATACGGCAACGCAAATTATGCATGGCACGATGATGAGGCGCCAACTAAGATTATTCGAATGGGGGCTCAAATAATGGATAGCGAATATATGAAAATCGTTAGTACGATTAAAAGGAAATAGCGAGCACCGTTATATCAGAAATGGCGAACCTATGGAAGTAATCGTCGGCGAAGTTGTGAGTGTATCACCGCTCGCTATTAAAGATTGACCCTAAATCTAACTGTACCAGAAGGAGAATATTATTCTTACCATACCTGTGAATGGACTATGGAGATGAGCGTTGACCATGTAACAGAAAAACCAGCGCAGGTGGCGGTGGGCATGGCTGAATTTCGCTAGTCATAACCACGATTACACAGGAGAAAGAAGTATCTCGTACATAATCAATTAGTTATGGGCGATAAAGTCATTATGCTGAAAGGAAACTGGCGGGCAACGTTACATAGCGTTAGACCGTTGGTATAACCCGAAATAGGGGTGTACGACTAAAGTAATGGCAGATAATTTACTATTACCAAAACAAAATAACGATGCTCTTATTCCTGATACAGTGAATTATATTGAACCATCGCATACGTATGATGTTGATTTTAGAACAGATAGCCAAATCAGGGGTTATGCGGATAAGTTGCGAGCTATGGAGCAAGCGATTTATAAAAATCATCAATACAGAGCGGTATCAATATATCATTTACAGTTGGAATTATGGCATCGAATTACAAGATTTATTTCGACAGCCTATTCCATATGTGTATGCTGAGTTGCAACGAGCGTATAGAAGAGGCCTTTACTGAATGACGATAGAATAACCAAAGTATACAACTTTTGAGTTTTAGCTACGAAATGGCGGTGACGTCATGGTTAAATTTCGATGTTGATACCATCTACGGTACGCTACAAAGAATCAAGAAAGGGGTGAAAGGTATTGTAGTGAGCATATGACGGCCAATCAGGATTGAAAAAGCGAATGCTCGATAGAGGTTAAGGATGAATTCGATCGGCGTGAGGGTAGTGTATATATGATGCTACAGCTCCGGCTAGTGTTGAGTTTGCAGAACTCTACATCCTAGCAGATGTTATTTTGAAACAAGCGTTTGCGACTACGGCAGACCGTGAATTCTTGATCTACGTGCAGCAGAGTTCAATATTTATCCGAGCCCAGCCACACAAGGCGAATTTGAAGCACAGTTCAATATGGAAGTACCGATTGGCTCAGGGTTTAACTACAATGAATACAACTTTGTTGTAACAGAGTTAATCGACGACACGGAACATAGTACAAAGCTCAAATGTGAACAGTACGGACGCACTCTAATGCGACCACAGGTGATATTACGCCAATACAAGGTATTAATGGTCTTACCTCCGCTAAGATATTGAAGAATATCACACCTGGTGAAGATGAAGAAGACACGGAAGTATTCCGTAAACGGTACTTTGATGCTTTGAAATCAAAAAGCCTATGGTGGCAATGGTGCTGATTACAAAGAAAAGGTATTAGCTATCCCTGGTGTAGGTGGTGTTAAAGTATACCGTTGCTGGAATGGTGGCGGTACAGTTAAGATTGGTCGTCATAAATAGTGACTACAAGCCGGCGGCAGATGAACTGATTAAGGGAAGTAGAGAACGTTATAGACCCTGCGCCCGAAAGGCAAGGCTACGGACTCGCTCTATTGGCCATACTGTAACAATCGAAAAGGCTGAGCCAGTTACAGTCAACTACCGAATTGAAGTAACTATGATGAGCGGGCACAATGTTAACGAAACTCAAAACCCTTGCAGAAAAATGCTATCAAGCAACGATTACTAGTACGTGCTAAGGAATGGTGTAATCAAGACGAGAAGGATCATGTTATTCTTCGGTCTCAGCCTGGTAACAGCTTTTGATGGTTGAACTTCAAACGTTCTTGATGTGGGTAGAATTACCGTAAACGGTGCCTCTATATCAAAACTAGAATTAAAGGATAATCAAATCCCAGTATTAGGGACGATTACTTTGGTGGCAGTATGATTACAGATTTCGGCATTTTTAAGCGAGATATTGATATCTCGCAATTCGCCGTTCCGTTAACTCGAGATTCACGGGATATCCAAGAAGTGTATCGAGTAGAATCGGCCGAACTACAACTACTATGGGATATTATGTTAGATATCTGTAAGGAGGAATACATATATACCGCTGCAGATTACGGTCTCACTGCTTGGGAGCAAATATTAGGTATTAATCCTCCTGATTTGACAGATACAGAAGGGCGCAGAAGCGAAATACTATCGGTATTAATAGGTCAGCGCCCTTTTTACTATCCCTAAAGTGCAAGAAATGCTCAATTTTAAATTCGAGTAATCACGTAGTAGAGCACTCTGTTGTACCTGATAGGTATGAGTACTGGCTAGACGTAGTAGATGGCTTTGAGACACAATTAAACAATATTATTGATTATGTCGAGCCTTTAATTCCTAAGAACTTAATCATCAAAACTAAAAGCACTACTCAATTTAATGGCGAAATATATATCGGTGCTACCTCAGATATATGAGTCATTTCGTCGATCAGCATTAGATGAATTTGATTTCAAGGCAAACTCAGAAATTAATAAGGTATGAGTTTCGATGTATTCGAAACACTAAAGTATAAAGGAGATTATATGGCTTCAATTTGTCAAATACGATTAACCAGTATGGACGTGAGTTAATTGCACGATCATAAGCAACAGGCAAGAGTTGCACATACATTAAACTGGTTACGGGCGACGGTCGGCTTAATAATCAGAATATCGATACTATGACCTCTGTAATAGCTCCAAAAATTGGAGTGCCCTGTTTACCTCTAACGGTGAATTCGTAGGAGATGGTCAATTTAGAATTGAATTTGCGGTAGGCAATAGTACGGTAACTAATGGATTCTTTGCTAGAGAATTAGGCGTATATGCTAATTTAGAAGGAGAATCTGATTCCGCTGCTAAATTAATTGCATATAGTAATAGAGCGGCTATGCATCCTATGATTCCGTCCAAGGAGACACCAATCAATTCTAAAGCATTCTCCTTAGATGTTGTAATTGGCAACTCTACAAATGTAACTGTTAAGAAGATTGACGCGGCATATCTTACAAGAGGCGCGCTAGATGCTCATAACCGTGACACGAGCGCACACACTCCTATCACAGACCAAATTAAAGCAATCCTTGGTAGTGCTAACTGGAAAGACTCACCGGCAAGTACGCTTGTTACAATTAAAAACTTATTAGGGACAAGGTGCTATCGTAGCATCTAAAGCTTGATCGTAATAATGGATATGTGAAATTTGCCAACAGCTTTATTATCCAATGGGGTTTAACTTGGTTTGAAAATCAAAATACTTATAAGGACGTTGTATTTGCTATTAATTGCAACGTACTAATCATAATAAACTACAGATGATTTGTCTGACGTTACTACTCGTGGTGATGAATACTTTATAGGTTGGAATAGTGGTTATTCTGCTAACAATAGAACTCAATTCGCTTTTTTTAACTAATCGTGGTAATGCTGGCAACTTCACATGGGTTTGTATCGGTAAAAAGCATAAGGAGGGCTAAAGATGAATCAATATGTATTTGTACTAGATACACAAGGTAAATGCATTACTTCATTTTGTTGATAATTTAGTTAGCAAAGATGAATTAATGGCAACTGCTAAACAAGAATATCCTAATGCGGCTGATTATGTTTACTCCGCAGATGGCGACAGTATGCTTGATGAATTCATGAAAGGTAAATTGTATGTGGTGGTCAATTTGTATCTGCTCCAGTTCAGTGAGTTAACGAAGGCAGAAAAAATTGCAGAAATTCGTGCATATTACAATGGGCGATTTGAAACGTTAGACCAAGCGCTGATACGCAGACGACTAGCGAATGGCGATATAACTGATTTGCAAGAACAATTTAAGAAAAAATTAATACTGAAATGATTGCTAAGATTAAGGCGGTGAAACTAACTATGGCAGATATTAAAGCGATGTCCGGTAATGGCATTTCTGTGAATACTGTTGGGCTACTTTAAATAATGATGGCTACCTGCCCAACAGAGGTTGTATTCGATAACGATCTAATGGATTTAGAAATGGGTGAAGATAATGACGCCGGTCAAAGCATAATCTATCAGCTATTAAGGGCGAGTTCATCACCCTAACGATTGGATATAATGGCGAGTAGAGCCAGAAGATTTGTTTGCATGCGTAAGAAAAGTTTGTTCAGAGATGATCACTACGAAGCCAAAATTCAATATCACGGTATCAAGGATAATTTAGCGGCGGTGAACGCTGTAGAGTTTATCCTTTCTTTGGATCTAAAAGAATTACTTGACGGCAGATACGCGTGGGATTTAGTTTGTTTGGGCCGGAGATAGACCTGTTAAATGTCTCGTCAAAGGTCAATTAACTATTCTTGAAGGCGTCAGCAATGAGTAAATAATATGAATGATATTAATGTTTATGTGAGACGCTGAAGACAATATAAATATTAAAGATGATAAACAAATTATCAAATTACAAGTACGCTTCGAAGAGTTTAACCGAAGCCAAAAGCAACAACTCAAAGGAGACCCAGGCCCACGCCTGACACTTCAGAGTTCATGGTTAAAGATGAGCTTGAGCAAGTATTACTATATTAAAAGCAAATTAACGGAGGTAACTAACGATGCAAGCACAAAACAAGTAATTATTAATGATTTAATGGGTGAATTAGATAAATTTGGTGGTCATATCACCCAAATTAGAGACGCTATCCAATCAAAGGAGTAACATCCGAAGGTAAATTATTCAAGTTTGCAGAAGAAATCAACCGCATTGAGCCTGCTAGCACTTATGGATATATCCTTGATGCGGTAAAGGTGCATATAGTAAAGAGGTATTCTGATAGTGAGATTGTTGGAATTATTAACAACTTAGCAGATAAGAATCAACCACCTCAACCGCAACCAGGCCCAAACCCTGAACCTGGTTTCGATGCTGTCACAGCTACCGAAATTCCGGCTAGACAATTCTATGGACAGGAGTGATTTAGAGGGTACGATTGACTTGCCCTAATGTTTGTTAAAGTAGGTGCAGACGCCTTTTATGGTACAGGATACAACGTTGTTAATTTGCCCAAAAGCCACTGATATTGACAGGGATGCTGCTTTAACAGTTCTCTTGCCGTAATCAATATCCCGCATTTGTATGGGCAGATGATAACCTATGATTTAAAATCTTATGACCTCATTAGAGTTAATAAAATGACTGTTAGCGAGGAATCTCGCCCACCACGAGAAGTCATGATGCAGAAAATTTCATTAGAGGTCTACAATCCAGATCACACCAAGAAATGGAACCTTTACGGTGAAAAATGGGAGAAAGCAGGCCTAAATGGACGAAAATTGAGATTGTGCTAATGGACTTCGGAATTCCACCGCATGTTCGCGGACATTGAGCTTCTGGGTAACCCTATTAGGGTTATCTGAGTGCCCTTTGACGAGCTCGTTTCGTGCGATGGTGTGGTTCTTGGGCATACCTCGCTAGTTGCGGTTAAGCAAGGAATTAGACGACCATTTGGCTCGACGCATGGATAAGCGACGCAAGGACTATGGCGATAAGTTATCCGATGCTATCAATGGTATCGCTGATTTAACAAAAAGTAATCAGGAAATACTAAAGCGAGTTGGTCAAGTTGGAAGAACGAGATGCTGCGAAGTTTCGCAGGCTCAGTAACCTCAGAAACCACGGTTCAGAGTCTGAGTACTGAACTGAGTGCATATCAAGTTCTAAATAATATGCCCCTGGGAAGAAGTATCACGCTTAACACGGACGATATGGAGGTGACTGATAATGATATATCAAATCATGAGACCGACTAAAAATCCGCATATAGTGCTGTTCGTGTTGCTAATATCCATCCTACAGGGGTGCTAACACGAGCACTCGTGTTAGTATGATAATTCAATCCTTGTCGTAGTAGGGGCTCTTTGTTATCGCTACGGCATATGGGTTTGTATCGGATGATACGAACAAACTTATCTCGAGTTGGCAGTTAACATAATCGATCACATATTCATCCCAAAATTATTAACTGCGCTAGTAGGGTTCCTTGCGCTATGGATGAGATAGGGATGGAACGGTATCCCTGATAAATTAGAAGAACCATACGCCAATTAATACCATAATAAATGAAAGGAGTGATTATAATGCACCTCGTTAGTCTTACTGACTTAAACGATTATTGCCGTAGAGCTTTAGGCCGGATTAATAAAATCTATTGCACTGGACGGCAGAGCAGAGTATAACCAACAATTTGGTACTACCATATTAACATCGATAGGGATGGGAATATTTACATCGATGGCGAATTAACAGATCATAAAAACCACACCTATATGCGCAATGGTTTTGCAGTAGGTATTGCTTTAGACTGTGCTTATGGGGCTCAATGGACTGATAACCTTGGCGAGTATGCTCCTACGGATGCGCAGATTGAAACATTGGCACAGGTTGTAGCTTTGTTATGTGTAGACCTTGGTATACCATGTGATATCGAGCATGTCTTAACACATGCAGGCAGCTGATAACATGGACGGTTATTATGCTCACGAGCCATACGGACCTGCCACAACATGTGAACGATGGGATTTATGGGCAGTACATGAGGGCGATACTCCTGGTTCCGGAGGAGATGTAATTCGTGGTAAAGCTAAATATTATGCTCAAGAATGGGGCAGTAATATATAGGGGTATATATGTATGAGAAATTTAAAACTATATTTTCTGCCTAATCAGGGGCTATTGCGTTACTATTGTGGTGCTATTGTTTGCATCATCTGTGTATGGTTCTACTCCAACAGAAGCAGTAACATTGACACCTCAGGAATTCGCAACGCTGAAAACGAACTTCGACGTTAGAGTACAATCAACAATCAATTGACTACAATCAACGAGGTTGAAATGCAGTTGAGGTAGCCAAGCTATCAACCAGCGAACAGAAGAACGAGATTAATCAGAGCGTTGAGCTTAATCAACGAACAGAGAACTCAATTGACAGAAGCACGGAACTTACTTCAAAAAGCAAGAGCAGATGCTGAACGAGCAAAGGCTATCATTAGCGAAAGCGAAGTATACTTGAACGAGCAGAAGAAGAAATACATAAAGCCAAGATGGAGCAACGCAAAAAGTAAGTTGTTGAATATCCTTTTAGGTGGTACTGTTATTTATCTTGCAGCTAGAAAATTGAGGAAGTGATCCGTACATCTCCATAGCGTGTAATGGTGGATACACCAACCTGTTCCGAATAGGAACAAGTTAGTAAAGCAACTAGTTTATAACTGAATAACATAATAAAAAGCCTGCTAACTTAGCATAATATCTAGGTTAGTAGGCTTTATTTTTCTAGAATAGTATAATTAAACGTAGTGGATATCTTGATTGTGCGATATGAAAGTGGTTCGTACAGCGTGTCATATGCACCACCAGAGTAAAGAACTCATTTGTGTGAGTTCTTTTTATAATAATATTTTTCTTTTTAGCTTTTTACATATCTTTTTAGCCTTTATATAGTGTTACATGGTTAAAAATACGTTGTGGTTTAATCCTATTTTTCTCAAACGAGTAGTCATTGATTTAATTAAGTTTATAAACTTTGATATTAATTGAATATAGTATTGATACAATATAATATATTTTATAGACGATAAAACATAATAGCTATGATGGTTTTATAATAGTTTTCTTACTAGGAGGTACCAAATGGCAGTAGATGTTTCTAGAACACAAGATGTGTATAAAGATGCTGGCCAAAGTGTCAACTTCACCACTTTGTTGATTAAACCGTAAAGATCATGAGGCAGAGCTTGAAGTGATTCAAGATATGGCAGATCGTATTCAAGCCATTAAACGTTCTGTTAGTATTCGCGCTAATGGGGAAGGTTTGGGCATTGCCTTTGGCTTTTAGCCGTAAGGCATGGGATTATTGTTCCCTAATGCGGTACCAAAAAGAGTTAGAAGACTTCGAAAGGCATAAAGGTGATAAACAAGATGTACCCGCTGTAGCAGCTGACTTATTTTTGCATGTCCGCTCTAATGATGAGATCTGTTACGTATACTGTAGTAGATCAAATTATGGAGTTCTTGCGCCCTATTACATCTGTTGTAGATGAAACCCATGGCTTCCACTACGAACAAGGTCGTGCGATTATTGATTTCGTTGATGGTACGGAAAACCCTGTTGGCCAAGAGGCTGTAGAGTGGGGCGTTATTGGAGATGAAGATCCTGAATTTACTAATGGCTCTTATGCATTTGCACAGAAATATGAACATGATCTTGATGCATGGCGTGCACTTCCTACAGAAATGCAAGAGAAATTCATTGGCCGCCGCAAATTTAGTGATATCGAATTAGAGGATGACGAAAAAGACCCGGCAGCTCACAATGTAGTGGCTCAAGACAATCGTGATGATGAAGAACATAAGATCGTTCCTATAGATATGTCCATTTTGCTCTACCTGGTCAAGGTGATTTCGAGGCACATACTTTATAGGTTATGCTCGTTACTGGGATGTGACCACAATGCTTACCAATATGTTTTACACAAAACGATAAATTGTGCATTATTCAAAGCCTATTACGGGCATGCTATTTTTCATTCCGTCTCTTGATACATTGGATGCTATTGCAGAAGGTGAACATAATCGATTTCTAATTGATGGTGAGTAAACAAACATTTCATTATCTAATTAGCTAATGTTTAGTTTCTATCTACAAGATTAAAATTTATTATATAATTTCTAGAAAGCGCCCCAAGTGGGCGCTTTTTATGCTATAATAAATCTATTAAACTCGTAAAAATCCATTGTAGTCATGAATGAGGTATTCCATGAATTATACTAGCACCGAGGTACCGTTGCGGTAAATGAAACATATGCATTGTTGCACGGCTTAGCAGAGATGGGATGACTATTCATATGTACCATCTGTTTCCTACAAACTGCTTAACTTACAATGATGTGAAAGATAAAAACTACCAAGTAGCGAGCCGTTGTTTTAGCAAAGTTGTTTCCATGCTTTTCCAGAAGCTCATTTAAATGAAAATGATTAATTCTGCTTATTACGATGCTAACTTTCAGCACCGTGATATTGCACCATTACACTCTTTATTGGAAAAAGGTTTCCGTATTGGAATTATTCCATGGCTGCACACAAGCTTTCAAAGATATGGCATTATCCTTATTTCCATACCTTTTAGTAGCTGCCAAGGAGGCTGAGGCGAGAGAGAAGTACTTATCTTAACTGCTACCTCTGGTGATACTGGTAAAGGCGGCTCTTGAGGGCTTCAAGGATGTACCGGGAACTCATATTCAAGTATTCTACCGACTGATGGCGTTAGTCCTATGCAAGCGGAACAAATGCAAAAACAAGAAAGGGAGAATGTTAATGTTACGACTATTCACTGTATTTTGACGATGCTCAACAATTCTTGAAACGCCTCTTTGTTGACAAAGCGACTGCTGAAGAGGTTGCTGAAAAAGGGTTATGTTCTCCAGTGCGGAACTCTATCAATATTGGTCGTTTAGCTCCGAAGTAGTTTACTATGTAAATGCTATGCTGAACTGGTTGCACAAGGTGCAATCCATGAGAACGAAAGCTTTCAACGTTAGTAGTTCCAACAGGTCAACTTCGAGTAATATCTTGGCTGCTTACTATGCTAAAAATAGAGTTCCTATCAGCAAATTGATTTGTGCATCTAATCAAAAATAACGTACTTACTGACTTCTTTGAAAACGGTACCTACGATATGAACCGCCCATTCTATACGACGATTTCTCCATCTATGGATATTCTTGAGTCCTCCAACTTTGAACGATTCTTGTACTATATATCTGGTGAAGATAGCGAACGTACAGCGGGTTGGATGAAAGATCTTAAAACAACAGGCAAATTAACTGTTAATGAAGAAGAGTTCAAACGTGTTAAGCTGAGTTTTGCTGGTGCCTATGTAGATGATGAAGAAACGAAAGCAATCATTGAACAAGTATACAATTCTTACGGTTATGTAATGGATCCTCACACGGCAGTTGCTATGGGGGCGTATATGAAGGAGTTGGAGAAGCATCCTGAAGATGGCGCTCGTCATACAGTAATTGCATCTACAGCACATCCATTTAAATTTCCTACACCAATCTGTGAGGCATTTGGATATCAGAGTGGGCGAGACTCCTTATGAAAGCTTAGATAATATCTCTGTAACGGGTGTTGCCTTCCCTAAACAATTGGAAGCCTACAGTCAAAACCATTGCGCTTACAAAAAGCAATCGACAAGAGAATATGAAACAAGAAATCTTAGATTTTGTAGAATACATTCTCTAAATAATACAATGCCGCCTTTCCTTGAGAAGGGCGGCATATCTCATATGTTTTTATTGAGTAGTCATTTATTGATTAACCAATTAAATTCATTTTCTCATTAAATTAACATTCATCATATATGATAAGGAATTTTGTTAGTATGTATTGATGTATTCATTATTTATAGAAATATGGGTTTATAATTATATAGAGAAATATAATTATAGGAGGGCTATAGCTAAAAAGGGCCTTATACTATGCATTGTTATCCACTTTTATTTAGTACGATGAATGTATTCGTAAAACTGTTGAGAACAAATATTCCACCTGGGAGAGTCGCTTTTGCCCGTGGGTTCTTTGGGACTGTTGCGGTGCTCATTATTATGTATGTGAAGGGCATCCGATTTTTCAAAAAGAGATCGAGGCTCCTCGTCATGCGTGGCCTATACAGCGGTTTTGGTATGGTATGTAATTTCCTAGCATTGGTACACATAAAATTATCTGATGCAACAATTCTATTTCAGACGACAGGAATATTTGTTTTTATCTTTGGTGCGCTGTTTCTGAAGGAATCGATACCTAAAAGGGGCTGGCAAATGGCTCGGAGTTATTTTGATCACTGTCTTAGTAATGGTAAACCCTTTTAGTTATGAATCATTTTTCTTGGTATGCCTTGGTAGCAATTTTAGGTCTGCTGCTCTGTAGCTGCGGCAGCCTATACGACAATACGAACTATTAATGACTTGCCGGACAACATAGTAATTTTTGAAATTATGGCCTCATTTTTGCATGATTACTGGTATGATTGCAGGCCTCGTCACTACAGAACAGCTCGTTATGCCTCAAGGTACAGACTGGTTCATTATTTTGGCTATCGAGTGGTATTAGTGTAGTAGCGTAGTTTTTTCTGGGACCGGAGCCTTTTGTTACGACCAATGCTGTAGTGGCTCAATTCTTGCAATACGTTGGCGTATTTATTAGTTCCTTCTACGGGTTCTTGATCTTTGGTGAAAGCTTATCTATAGCAACAGTGGGCGCTGGTATTGCCATGTTTATATCTTCTGTCATGTTGGCGCGTCTTAAGAACAGGTGGTCCATTAAGAGAGGCAAGGTCATAGAGATAAATCAAATAAATGTCGAATATATGCAATATCAGATTGTATAGTGACAGTGGGGAGTGCTGATTACATTCGTGATTGGCACCTTTTTACATAAAAGATAAAATACAAGGGTATTGGTTAGTGATTTGTGGTAATGAAATATACTGAGCTCTTTCATTTTGAAAGTAGCTACAGACGGAGGAGCTATGTATATAAAATGGATGCATATTGAAAAACTATAGGAACCTAGCCGATGTAACGTTGAGCTTTCTGATGATTAATTACTTTGTCGGTGAGAATGCGGTGGGTGAGTCTAATTTTCTAGATCTCTTAGAAATTATCATGGAGTGTCATGGGTTCATTGAAAGTGATTTCACGGATGTAAACAAGCCTATCCGCATTGATTTTGAAATATCTTTGGGTGAGTTAAATTATAAAAAGTATGTATACTGCTGATGAGGACCTACCTACCGTTTACGACTTGAACAAGTTGACAAGAGTATATCCACGATTATACAGAGTCACTGATGCAGAGATTGAGCCTATGCGTTGTCTATGATTCGTCATGCTTTATATGTGTGTCATCGCGATACCTCAGGCAGGAACTGTTTTCTATACCGTCCTCTATATGTGAGAATTAGGACAGCTATTACAAAGCTTATGTGTCTCGATTAGAAATGCCTACTCGATGATTTTCAGCGTGAAATTGTTGGTTTACGTAAAGTTTAGATCCTTACTGTATGCTCAATATTCAACATCTTGTAGAGGTATTGTCACATCCTCCGCTATGGAACATCAGTATTCTGCTGATAATGTACGATTGATTGTGGCTGTGGCTCTCAAGAGTTTGGCTCAAAACTTATATGATAGTGAGTAGTGCAATCTACAAATTTAGAATCTTCACTTGTATATGATGCAAGAGATACGAAGTTTTTACCAATCTTTATAAGTGTGGATGAGCCAGAGCTACATTTAGAGTCCGTATTTGTGCAGCAGGCTGTGCTCAGTAGTGCCGTCAGGTGCAGCTAATGAAAATGAAGAGTTTTTAGCATTACTGCGAGATATTTTTAAAATAGATGGATTATTAGGACAGCTTTTTGTGGTTACTCACAGTACGGATGCACTAGTTGACGATTATCGTCATATTATTCAGCTTTATCAGGATGAAAATAATATGGTCTGTGCGCGTGTGGAGTGCTTCAATTTTCCCTAAAGAGGTAGAAAACACTTGATTATGCATCTTTCCTGAGGCAAAGAGGCTCTGATACGCTCGGTGTATTATCATCGTAGAAGGGAGACTGAGTGCGGTAGCTTTACGAGGCTTTGGTAAGAGTAGGCGTGGACTTTGATTATTTTGGAATCTGTCTTATCAACGCTCAGGCGGAGTCCTCTATCAGTAAATTGCAAAATTGTTTAATCAGATTCTCTATTCCTACAGTAGCCCTCTATGGTCGCGATGTGAGAGGAAAATATGCAAAAGCACATGCGCAATATATTCTATACGGAGGAAATCTGTTTTGAAATGGATTTTTGTATCGTATGTACTACGATGCAAGCGTTCCATAATGGATGCCATCATCAAGGACATTATTGATGACGCTCGTCCGATGGTAACAAAGGATATGGCGCGGCGTGGTTATGCTAAATTAGGGTATTACTAAAAGCCAGATTGTACAACGATGCTTCGAATATGTTTTGGATCGTAAGTTGGATGATTTACATATCTATTACTTCTCTTGGTTTCTTTGCTAATAAAGGAGTAATTGTAGGGGCGACGTATTAGTCAATCTTTAGATACTTCCATGATACCACCTGCATTTATTGCAGTAATAGAGGCGATGTAACTTCTTTCGCTGAGGCTTGGGTTAATGGAGTAATACATTACTACTTCAATTAATAGAGTCTGACCAAAGTTGGTTAGACTCTATTTTTCGAAGGTAATATAGCATTTTAGAGTGTAGGCATAGGAAATATGGTGTAAAAATACGCATAACAAGTGATTTATTACAATAATAGATAGAATTATGAAAACTATATTAACTCAAATTTTAAAAACTACATCGAAATTTCTTGACATCTTTTTATCTTTATTTTTATGATTAGTACTGTTATTAATGCATTCTCAATTAAACGTATCTGAGGGTATGAAAATGAAAGACTTTTAAATGACTTTTAAAGCATTTGCTTTCAAAGGCAATATGATGGACCCAGCTATTAGGTATGATTAGTGGTCTTGCTTTCACATGCATTGGTTAATTCTGTTGTAACCAACTATTCATGCCTGTTCTCAGTGTATTCACAGGTGGTATTGATTTTAGTAATTTGTACTTGCCATTGAGCACAGGTTCTAGATGCATTCACGGCTGGTGCTGATACTTACAGCTCGTGCAGCCTGGATCTGTGCCATATGGTACATTTATTACTGATTTGATTCAATTCTTGATTTTGGCATTTGTTGTATTCTTGATGGTTCATGGTTTGGCTAAAATAGATAGAAATCTGCTGAAAGAAGAGGAAGTTGCAGAAGCACCTGCAACGAAGAATGTCAATTCTGGAAATCAAAATCAATATCAATGCAGTTAAATGCCCTAACTGTACTGCAGATTTGAACTAGTTCAAATTTAAATTATACATAAAAAGGGTGAGGTTTTTGACCTCCTCCTTTTGTCTATTACGTTAGCTTTCTAGTATAAAATATAATTATAATATATAGAATTTTTAGGGAGGGATATACATGGAAAAGAAACCTCTAGTAGTAGTAAATGGACTGGTTCTCAAAGAGATGGAGTGCATATTTAAGAGCATGTAGATGCGCCAATGGACTGAAAACAGTGATGCCTCGTGAGGTACTGAAGGAATGGCTCATTGATGCGGATGGTTTTGTGGTGTGTACGACCTTTAGATGTAGATGGTGATCTTGTAAAGAATGCGCGCAAATTTAAGGTTATAGACAAGCGGCCGTAAGTTATGATAATGTAAATATTGATGAACTAACAGAGGCAGGTATTCATCATGGCAATAGCAGGTGTTCTCAATGAAACGGTAACGAACTTGCATTTACGTTGATTGCCACGGCTGGTCGTCGTATTATAGAAAAATGCTAACTTTGTAAAAAGACGGTCGTTGGGCTCAAAGACCTTCTAATATTAAAGGTTTTTGATTTAAGTCGTCGCCTCTTGGTATCATTGGCATGGGGGCTATCGAGCGTATCCATTTCTCGACGTGCCCGTGCGTTTGGTGTGACTGTTGTGTATCATAATCGTAATCAACGTTTGGATGATAAGATTCATAAGACTACTTATATGGAGTTAGATGATTTATTAGCCATTAGTGATGTAGTATGCGTTATGGCTCCATTGACAGATGAAACATATCATATGTGTGATGAAGCGTTTTTCAAGAAGATGAAGAATACAGCTTTATTTGTCTCAATGTTGGTCGTGGACCTGTCGTAGATACTGATGCACTTATCAATGCTCTTAAAACGGGTGAAATCGATTATCTGCCCTCGATGTAACGGATCCAGAACCATGCTGCGGATCATCCATTGTTGGATGTAGAAAACTGCCTTATTGTACACGCATATTGGCTCTACACAGATAGAACTCGTTGCGACATGTCTATTTTGACAGCGGATAATATTATTGCCGGCGTTCATAAGAAACCTTTAAAAACATGTGTAAATGAAAGTAAATTATAAGAAACCTCAAATGGATGTAGAGTCTGCGCTAGAAGAGCTTAAAAAGGCTGGCGTTGATTTAGCTGCAGTTTCGACTAAAAGCGGAAGACATTAAAAGATATGCGGTTTTATACAAAATATGGTAAAATAAAAAGAATATTTTTCCTATGGAGTAAGAACGTTGGAACATAAAGACATTGAAAAAGATGTAGCTCCTGAAGAAGTTGTATCTGTTAACTTTTATTGAGCTATTATCAACAAAAGATAACAGAAACTGGCAAATACGGTGGCCGATGTATGACTCGCTTTCCACCAGAGACAAATGGTTACTTGCATAGTGGACATGCTAAATCTATTTGTCGCAACTTTGGTATTGGTAAACAATACAATGGCTTAACAAATCTTCGCTTTGATGATACAAATCCTGTAAAGAAGATGTCGAATATGTAAAACTCCATCATGGAAGACGTTAAATGGTGGTTGATTGGAATGAACAACCACGCTCATGCATCTGATTATTTTGACCAAATGTATGAGTATGCTAAGAAATTAATCACCCTTGCAAGGCTTTGTGTAGATGATCAAACTGCAGATGAAATTAAAAACAAAATCGCAGCGATTTCTCTACTCTGGTGTCAATAGTCCCATACCGTGAGCGTAGTGTGAGAAAACTTGGCACTCTTCGAAGAAATGAAGGCTGGCAAGTATAAAGATCGAGAAAAGGTATTGCGTGCAAAAATCGATATGGCGCATCCTAATATCGTAATGCGTGATCCTGTTGTTTATCATGTGCTAAATACAGAGCATCATAATACGGGTAATAGTGGAAAATTTACCCTATGTATGATTTTTGCCATCCTATTGAAGATGCTATTGAGACGCATTACGCATTCTATTTGTACATTAGAATTTGAAGTTCACCAGCCATTATATGATTGAGTGTTAGAGGATAGGATGATACTGAAATTCACTCAACAAATTAGAGTTTGCTCGCTTGAATGTAACTAAAATAGTTATGTCCAAACGTAAGTGCGTGCTCTTGTTGAGAGCAGAGCCTTGTAGCTGGTTAGGATGATCCTCGTATGCCGACAATTTCAGGTTTGCGCCGTCGTGGTTACGCCAGAAGCAATTCGTGATTTCTGTGATCGCATTGGTGTAGCGAAGGCGGATAGCGTTGTTGATATTGCTTTGCTTGAGTTCTGTATCCGTGAAAGATTTGAAACTCAAAGCTACACGCCCTATGGTGTTATTGATCCTGTGAAAGTTGTTGTTACGAACTATCCAGAAGGTCAAACTGAACTTTGCACAGTTGAAAACAATCCAGAAAATGAAGAGTTGGGTAACCGTGAAGTTGTATTCGGTCGTGAAATCTACATTGAACGCAATGACTTTATGGAAGAACCAGTTAAGAAATTTTTCCGCTTGGCACCAGGTAAAGAAGTACGCTTAAAAGGTGCATACTTCATTACATGTACTGATGTTATTAAAGATGAAAATGGCAATATTACAGAAATACACTGTACATATGATCCAGAAACTAAGAGCAGTGGCGGTTGTACTCGCAAGGTAAAGGGACATTGCACTGGGTTGAAGCATCTCGCAGTGAGATATTGAATCTCGCTTATATGATTATTTACTTAAAGAAGATTCGGATGGTAAAGACTTCTTGGGCGATTTCAACCATGACTCCTTACAAGTATTCCATAGTAAAGGGGAAGCATGTCTTGCTAATACTGTACCAGAGCACCATTTCCAATTCTTGCGTCAAGGTTACTTTGTAACTGATAAGATACACACCAAATTATATCGTAATGAACCGTATTGTTGGTTTACGCGATAGCTGGGCTAAAGGCACAAAAGAAATAATATAACGCTTATTTTATATTACTATCATGTAAAGAACCGCTCCTTGGTGGGCGGTTCTTTAACACTGAGTTACTATAAATACTTTAATGACAATAGATGCTCTAGAATAGCCTAAGCCATTGTTTGGCTTTAATCTCTAGATGTTGTATTGTTAGCTTATTATATTAAAAGCTTTGATGAGGAAAAATATGAAGAAATTAGTATTACTTGCTACGGCGGCGGCTGTGTTAGCATCTGTGCCAGCTACTGAGTTCTGCGAGCAAATATCAAGTCCATTTTAAATAGAAGTCAAACTGTAACATATCAAGGTGTTAAATTGCCTGAAGGTGTTACTATGTATCAAAACAACTAAAGCATTATTTGCGGGGAAGGGAAAAAGACGATTAAATCTGTACTTCTTGAAGCAGGTGTATCTTCTGCAGATGTATATACATTAAATATTAACAGAAAACGAAATGCGATATGCTGTTTACACTAGTATGTATGATAGGTAAACAATTATCTGGTCAGTGTGAGTGAAGCAAAAATATAATACAGATTCTTCCTCAATTGGTGCATTGGTACGTCTATTAACAAGGGTGAGAGCTCATCGCTTGGTACTTTTACGGTAATAAATCCATTAGTAAAAACAAGGCAACCTATGAAGGTACATTGGAAATATAAGTGTAGCTAATAATAATTCTTATAATGAGATATTACATATTAGTATTTCTGAAGATAAATATACAGGACCAAATGCTCCATTTAATCGCTGTTGATGAAGCTAATGATAGTGTTGTATTCCCTAAAGTTAAAGGTTTATTACATACCAAATAATAAATAATTATTGAAAATATATATCAATTATTCTTGACAATTTTTCTCATCAAGAGTACTATGAGCCTATAGAATTATTCTCATTAGAGGCAATTCTAACGATGTATGCAACAGGCGGGTACTATTATGATGAATTCAATTGACCATATCATTGGATATCACTGTCACCAGCAATTCGAGGTATTAAGCTATCGAACTTGGTTTCTATTCCACGGGACATGAATGAACAAATCAATTTGTATTGATAGAGTATAATAAAGCGTTCAATGAAAAAGTTGTTCTTCTTTTGAATTATGTCGTTGTAAGCGAACGACTATTGGTATTCCGTGAGAAGCAATTAAGAGACTATGTACGCCAACCTGCGGTGATGTTATTTTTGAAAAGCCTACGGTTATCATGATCGAATGAGCATTATGGAGATGCTGAACATCTTAGATATCGTATGGAAGTAGCATTGAGTTTCCATGAAATCGGCATTTTTTGTGGTTACCCATTAAAGGATGTGAAATGTTTTATTTCTTATCGTGGTGGAGGATACCGAATGTGCGGAAGTGGAAGGTTTACTATGATGTGGTAAATCGCAACGCTCTTTCTTGTGTTACAAAGCATGTCGTGAATTTTGTCAAACTCAATTGATGTTGGGAAAAACATTTAGTTCATTGGTCGCAAAGAACAGCCTAGGAGGTACAAAGATGATTGGTGTAATTTTTGGTCCGGTACAGGCAATACAGAACACGCATGGCTTATGAAGTAGCTGAAAGGTATTAAAGCTGCAGGTCAAAGAAGTTGAAGTAAAAATCCGTTTCTGAAGTATCTGTTGATGAGCAGCAGCTTATGAAAAATTAGCTCTTAGCTATGCTGATATGGGTGCAGAGACAATTGAAGAAGGCGAATTTGTGAACCATTCTACACTGAACTGAAGGCAAGTTGGTGGTAAAAATAGCGATCTTTGGCTCCTATGGTTGGAGTGGCACTTGGTTTGGAAGACTGGGGCACTCGAGATTACAAAGATGCTGGTGGCGAATTAGTGGCTGATGGCGTAGCAATCTTGGGCGAACCTGATGATGATGGTAATGCACAATGCCAGAGAATTAGGTAAAACATTAGCAAATGCTTAATTTGATTTCAACTACTAAATAAACTAAATACTAGTTAATAATAAAAAGGCTGTAATGACGATAATTCGTTATTACAGCCTTTTTATACGCCGAATAGGCATGACTAAACCCCAGTTAAACAGGGGGTCAGTAAAAATTCTTAGAGAAAAGGAAAGAACACTCCTAGTGCTAGAATGGGTTGGTCTGGACACAACATTTCAACATAGGAGGTTCAATATCAATGAATGACGTAAAAAGCTTATCACATAGTAAATGGAGATGTAAATATCATATTGTTTTGCTCCAAAATATAGAGACAAATAATTTATGGTCGGATAAAAGCTGATGTAGGTAAAATTCTAAGAGTTTATGTAAAAGAAAAATGTAGAGATTATCGAAGCGGAATGCTGTCGGATCATATCCATTTGCTAGTAACGATTCCACCACATTTAAAGTGTATCGAGTTTTGTAGAGATTTAGCAAAAGAGTAGCCTCATGATATTCGACAAACACGCAAATTTAAAAATATAAGTATGAAATAGACATTTTCTGGTGTAGAGGATGTTATGTGGATACGGTAGGACGATATGAAGGAGCGATAAAGAGTATATTCGCAATCAACTACAAGAAGATATAGCACAAGATACATTAAACTTTAAAGAGTATACCGACCCGTTTGCGGGTGAGCCGAGTAAAATAGGCAAATAAAAGCCCCCGGTAGAGGGGCGACCAATATGTAATAGAGTGGTTGTCAGATCATTCAATGCCCTCTTTAGAGGCCACCACTCAGATAAAGACCCTTATAGGGTCAGAGCAAACCACCGTTCTGCAGGGTGGTTATGATCATGTACTTATGATTGATATGATAAAGCAAAGGTTATTAAAAATTTTAATATCGTTAAGTAAATGTGATGAAAAAATCATAATATTTATTTATCTTTATCTCTATTTGTGTATATAAGCATATAATTATAAATAACTTTTAATGCATAATTATATGCATTTTTATTACACTAGTCCTATATTTAGTTAAAGAACCTAACAAAGAATTTAGGTTGATACAAAAATAGTTAGGGTTAATTTTATATTAGCTATTAACCGGGCTGGCGTTATTTAAACTGGAAAGGTTAACCAATGACATTGGAAGAGGGGTTATTTCAATGAGTACATTAGAGCGAATAAAAGTCATAGCCCATGGATTAGCGGCGCAATTTGGCCCATCCTGTGAAGTATTGATTCATGATTTACAAGGGATATCAATTCGTCTCTTGTATATATTGAGAATGGAACTATAACTAATCGACATGTTGGTGATGGTCCATCGCATGTGGTTTTTAGATGTGCTGAGTCATGACGATGGTAGCGAGGGTAGGTTTGGTTATCTCACAAAAACTAAAGATGGCCGAATATTAAAATCTTCTACCATGTATATTCGTGATGATACAGGTCGTATAGCATACTTGTTGAGGATTAACCAAGATATAACAGAGTTTGTTTTTGATGCATCGGCTTTTGGATAGTCTGGTCAGCTACAGGTCAGGAGATACAGGATCTGTTGAAAAATTACGACGAGTGTATCGGAACTATTAGATGATTTATTACTAGACGTAGAACGTATGAGTTGGTAAACCAGGATCATTGATGAGATAAGGTGGAACGCTTAAAAGCTAGTACCTATTTAAACGAAAAGGGCTTTTCTTATCTCGAAGTCTTCTGAGAAGATGGCAGAGTATTTTTAATATTTCAAAGTTTACTCTTTATAGTGATTTAAATACTGTAAAGGAAGAGATCCTAGGAGCAAATATGGAACGAATTCAGTAGAACGTAATACGATGGCACCATCAGTGACAAGTTTTGTCCAGTTATGGATGTTAGAGAGGTTAAGAAAGCTAAAGCGTTTTCATGAAAGTTTTCCACAATATAGCATTACTCCACTTGTATCGCTTAAATTTAGCATCTCATATCGGTGTTGATGCACTCTTTGTAAAATGAATCTACCGATTTTGGCCTTAATGCATTTTAAGGTATTAGGCGGTTTCCTATGCGATGGCAAAATATGTGGCGCAACAAACTGGTAAAGCTGTTGAGGATGTACCATATGATGTATTAACATCTGCAAAATTAAAGAAGAATTTGGTCAAACTACATTCTTTACACTGCAACTGATGGTAACCACGGTCGTGGTGTAGCATGGGCACCAATAAATTGAGTCAAAAATCGCAAGTATTTATGCCAAAGGGCTCTACAGAATATCGTGAAAACAAATCGAAAACGAAGGCGCTACCATAGCGATCGAAGACTTCAACTACGATGAGTGTGTACGCTTAGCAACTAAAAAGTCAAAAGTTCCTAACGGTGTTGTGGTTCAAGATACTGCATGGGAGGGTTATGAAGAAATTCCAAACTGGATTATGCGAGGCTATGGCACACATGGCTATGGAAACAGCAAATCAATTAGAAGCTGATGAATTGTAAAGTTCCTACACATGTATTTGTACAAGCTGGTATGAGCTCCTTGCCGGTTCTGTAGTGGGTTGCTTCACTAATCTATACCGCAATGTGCTAAAAACCTAAATTAGTTGTTGTAGAAGCGGCAGCAGCAGCTTGTTTATACAGGGCGCTGTAGCGATGATGGTAAACCTCGTATCGTAGAAGGTGATTTAGAAACAATTATGGCGGGTTTGGCTTGTGGTGAACCGAACACGGTTTCTTGGGATATTTTAAGAAATCGTGCAGATGTATTCGTTTCTGCGCCTGACTGGGTAGCACGTTTTGAGGCATGCGCGTTGGTGGTGCGCAAATTAAAGGCGATACTCAATTACTACTGGTGAGGTCTGGTGCAGTTCCGTAGGTCTTGTAATGGCAATTATGACGATGCCGAATATGAAGATTTACGGAAAGAGTTAGAACTAGATGCGTCTTCAAAGGTACTCTGTTTCTCCACTGAAAGGTGATACGGATCCTGAAAGATATAAAAATATTATGTGGTATGGTGAAGATCGTTAGGAGGCATTAATTATGGATTTACAACAGCAAACAACAAGCGGCAACATGGCCCAGCGATGGCAAAATTTTACGTGAGATCGTAGCATTTCCAGGTGAAAGTGCTGAAGAAAAAGATCATGTAAAACGTATAGAACAAGAAATGAAAGACCTAGGGATTTGATGAAGTTGGAGTAGATCCTATGAATATTCTCGAGTATATGGGTACAGGAAAACTCTCATTGCCTTTGATGGACGATATTGATACAGTTGGTATTGGCACCCGTGACAATTGGGATTCTGTGATCCATATGATGGTTTCGAAGATGAAACTAAAGTGGTGGCCGTGGCGTATCTGGCCAATTGGGTGGTATTGTATCCACTGCATACGGCGCTAAAATTATGAAAAGACTTAGGACTTCTAAGTGATAAATATCGTGTACTTGTTGTGAGGTACAGTTCAGAGGAAGATTGTGATGGTCTTTGCTGGGGATCATGATTAAAGGACGCAATATCGTCCTGAATTCGTAGTATCCACTGAGCCAACTGATGGCGGTATCTACCGCAGTCAACGTGGTCGCATGAAATCCGCGTAGACGTACAAGGCGTATCTTGCCATGGTTCTGCTCCTGAACGCGGTGATAGCAATTTATAAAATAGTGAATATACTTCAAGACATCCGTGAATTAAATACTAACTCTGCTGATGAACACAAAAATTAAGAGGCCTTGTTAGAAATGCTTGACCCTAAATTAACCCTGACCATGACAGAAGCTCGCTTCAGGTCGATGTACAGTAACTACTTTCAAATTTTCTATACTTCTCAAACCGTTGTTGCAGTAGCTGACTCCTGTGCTATTTCCTTGGATCGTCGTATGACTGCTGGTGAAACTTAGCAAAGTTGTTTGGCAGAAATCGAAAGCGTTGCCACATGTTAAAGAATATGGTGCGAAAAGTATCCATGTGCGAATATGCTCGTCCATCTTGGACTGGTTTAACCTATCCAATCGAATGCTACTTCCCAACATGGGTAATTCCTAAAGATCATAAAGTAACAGAAGCTTTGGAAAAGCTATACTAAACTTATATGGTAATGAACGTATTGGTGCAGAAGATACAGTTGAAATGCGTAAAGCTCGCCCATTAACTGATAAATGGACATTCTCACAAATGGTGTATCTATCATGGGTCGTAATGGCATTCCTTGTATTGGCTTCGGTCCTGGTGCAGAAGCACAAGCACTATGCTCTAACGAAGTACATGGAAAACAAGATCTTGCAACATGTGCTGCTGTATATGCATTATTACCATCCAGTATATTGCAAGACTAATATCACATACATTGAATTAGATTTAATATAAACGGAATAACTGGAAAATAGTTGATATTTAGAATTTCATATAGTGCCTCACTGTTTGATGAGGCATCGTATAAAGTTAGATCCTAAAGTAGCCCTTTAGGGAATTGAAGAGAGGACTTACAGATGACAGACTTCCAATAAAAGTATTGAAACTTTACAAAAATTAGACGTTAGTAAAATGTACGGTGAAGATTTCTTCTTAACTTGGGAAAAATCTGATGATGAATTGCAAGGCTGTATGGGCAGTAGCTGATGCATTACGTGCTCTTAGAGACACGCAATATCTCTACTAAAAGTATTTGACAGCGGTCTTGGCATTTCTTTATTCCGTGATAACTCTGAAGACACGCTTCTCCTTTGCTTTCACTTGTAATTTACTAGGTCTTGAAGTTCAAGATTTAGACGAAGGCAAATCTCAAAATCGCTCACGAGTGAAACAGTTCGTGAAACAGCTAATATGATTTCCTTTATGGCAGATGTTATCGGTATTCGTGATGATATGTATATCGGTAAAGAGCAATGCTTATATGCATCAAGTTTCCGATGCAGTTAAAGAAGGTCATGAAGATGGTGTATTAGAGCAACGCCCAACGCTTGCAAATCTACAATGTGATATCGACCATCCTACACAAATCATGGCTGATACAGCTCATATCATCAAAAGAATTTGGCGGTGTAGAAAATCTTAAAGGTAAAAAGATTGCTATGACGTGGGCGTATTCTCCATCTTATGGTAAACCTTTATCCGTACCTCAAGGTGCTGTTGGTTTATTCACTCGTCTCGGTATGGAAGTTGTATTAGCCCATCCAGAAGGGTATGAAGTAATGCCGGAAGTTGAAGAAATCGCTAGAAACAAGCTGAAAGCTAGTGGCGGTTCATTCCGTAGAACTAACGACATGAAAGATGCTTTCAAAGATGCGAGACATCGTATCTCCTAAGGCTGGGCTCCATTCGGTGCAATGGAAAAACGTACAAAACTGATGGTGAAAATGATCATGAAGGTATTAAAGCCTTAGAAAAGTGCTTCTTGAAGAAAATGGTAAACATAAAGATTGAGGCATGTGCGGAAGAGAGTGATGAGTCTCGTAAGGGACGGCAAAGCTCTTTACTTACATTGCTTACCAGTAGATATTACAGGTGTAAGTTGTGAAGAAGGCAGAAGATGCAACAGTATTTGATCGCTACTGCATACTCTTTATAGAGGCAAAGCTACAAACCATATATTATTACATGATTTTCCTTAGCAAATTTAAAAATCCTGCAGAAACCTTAAAAAGAATTAGAACGGAAGGAACAACGGGTTCAACCGTAGTAAGGTTTAGGGGCCCATCCCGTATTGATGGCTCCTTGTAACTAGTTTGTTATGAGGCATAACATGAAAAGAGTACAGTAGCATACTGAGAATGCATTGGGCAATTCCTTACCAGAACAGAAAATTGCAGTAAAAAGTACAGCTAAAACAATCATTGATTTAGTAGAAGCTGATTGTGATCGTAGTGGTAACATGGTAATGGACACTCAAATTGGTATGATCAACAATGCGATGGCTGCATTAACTCGTGAGTAGAAGGTCAACCAAACACTCCATTATCTGCATTTGCTAGCAATGAGCCGACTTATATTGGTTATGACCTAAAATGCTCTTCACGAAGAGCTCTTAAAATCGTGGTATTAAGGATTTTGCCAACAATGACTATGGTTACACAAGTACTTGTTGATCAAAATAGCTTTTTCAAAATCCTACAAAACCAATTGGTCATTTTATGACCTCAGGAAGAAGCTGAATCATGAAAAGAATTACGATTATGTGGTAAAAGAAGATGCGGGTCGTGGTTATCGTCGATGTGGTGGCATCTCCAGCACCAAAAGAAATCATTGAACTAGAAAGCAATTAAAGGTTTAGAAGTAGACAATTAATTGTTGCTTGTGTGACGGGGAGGTATCCAGTAACTAAAAGAAGGCAATGAACTTCGTGGTGCAGCTGCTGTTATCGATAAAGACTGGACTAGTAGTTTATTGGCCCAAGAAATTGATGCTGATGTTCTCGTTATTTTAACAGCTGTTGAAAAGGTTGCCATTAACTTTGGTAAAAGAAAAATGAAAAATGGCAGATGAAATAACCGTTACACAAGCTAAAAGAATATATATCAATGGTGAGTTTGCAGAAGGCTCGATGAAACCAAAGGTAGACGCTATAGCATTTGCAGAATCCAGCCGTGTCTCAATTATCACATTATTAGAAATCTAAAGATGTACTAGCGGAAAAACAGGCACACGTATCGTATTATAATAATATATGTTTATAGTATGCATTTTCAACGAATCGTTGAGGAGGTGCCCACTGATTATATTAGGAAAAGGTACTGTTATTATCACGACCTGAGTAGACCTATCATCTATGTGATGGTGCTGTTACTATCGACGGGACTCAAATTGCTGATATTGGTAAATATGATGAATTATGCAAAGCTTATAAAACATAGAAATTATTGATGCTCATGGTGGCTTGATTATGCCAGGGTTTCATTAATGCACATCATCATATTTACTCCGCTCTCGCACGAGGCTTATCCGTTTGCCAGGTCAGCACCGACAAACTTCGGTGAAATCTTGGAAGGACTTTGGTTCTACTTAGATAATAAATTGACGGCTCCAGATGTAAAGCAAGTGCATTACTTACGTATTTAGCTGCATCGAAAATGGTGTAACTACTATTTTTGACCATGCAAGTTATGGTAAGTTCTAACAGCTTATCCATCATTGCAGATCTAGCTAAACAATTCGGCGTTCGCTCATGTTTATGCTATGAAGTATCCGACCGCAATGGCGTAGACCAAATGAAAGCCGCTGTTGCAGAAAACGTACGTTTTGGTAAAGAAGCAAATAAAGATCCATCAGACTGGCGGCGATGATGGGCATGCATCTTCACATTGAGCACGAAACATTAGATTATGTGAAAGCTCATAATGAGGATCAGTTGGGATATCATGTTCATGTTGCAGAAGGTCCTGAAGATGTGGCAGATAGTAAAGAAAAGTATGGCATGACACCTGTTGGAGACGTCTCGTAGAGGCAGGTATTTTAAGGCCCTAAGAGTATCGCTGGTCACTGTGTACAGCAACTGACGAAGATGGCATTATTGAAAAATCTCGAAGGTCAGTACATAACCCGGTAAGTAACATGGTGATGCAGTGGGCGACATGATATCTTGAAACTAGCAGACACGGATCACTGTTGCTTTGCACAGAATGGTTATACAAATGATATGCTCCGAATCCTAAAGTAGGGGTGTCTCGTGAAACATGAGCAACATAAACCATGTGAAGGCTGGGGCGAAATTTACCTCCTATGCTGTTGAAAACAACCGCAAAATGGCTAATGAATTCTTCGATACTACGTGGGCATCCTTGAAAAAGTGCTGCAGCTGACGTAATTGTTCTTGATTACGCAGCTCAACACCACGATGAAAACAACATCAATGGTCACTTACTATTCGATGTACGTATGTATGGTAACGCTGATAGTGATGGTGTACCACCGCATGATTGATCGTAAATTCAAAGCATTGATAAAAGCTGAAGTAATGGACGAGATTTTAACAACATCTAAGAGGTTTATGGAACGACTAAACCCATAACGCAAGCGCTTAAAGGAGTGTGACATTATGGTGACATTATGTATCCGGTAAGTTTCGAAATTTGATGAACACACATTATGACTGAGTACAGATGTCAATCGATTTACAATGTAAATATAAAAATTCATCGTACGAATCATGATCAACGCTTATCTATCTCGTAAATCTATTAAGAAAATCCTGTGGGTCCAGCGGCTGGCCCCTAATCACAGTTGGCACAAAACATTGGCGGCATCTTATGTAGCTGGTGCTCGTTGCATTGAATTAAAACCGTACAAATTATGTATGGTGAAGAACTAGGTATTCCTAGACCTTGTATCTACTCTGTAGACGCAGCAACAACGTGAATGGTCTTCTGATATAGCTGTGATGAAGCTGCTGATGATACAGTAAAAGCTTGGTTCGCTGAAATTAATCTCTAAAGAATTAGGGACTGGCGATCCAGATGGATTCTTATTCATCATGAGTGTTGGCTACAACACCATGGTATCAAGAGCCCTATGGTTGACATAAATTCATCTAACACAATGTGCATCTCAATCTCAATGTGATACATGTAAACAATGGTGCCCTTGACCACGTAGATGAATTTGAACATATCGAGTGATTTCATCAACTCTGTGGTGATGAACTTTGTCAACAATCACATTGTCCACAATGCAGTTGCTAGCAGAAGAAATCGAATCCATTTGCTTACCTTATCATGAAAAGGTCTTCACCTATACTTAAAATGCAATCCCTACATTTAGGGTCCAAAACGCATTAGAGATTATTGGATAACGCTGGCTGAGTACATTGACTTTGAAGATCACCAGTTTGAAGTTGACCTTCATTTGACAAAGCTGTTCCAATGTTAGAACGTCTTATCGCTCTTGTGAAAAACATACAAGATTTTTGGCGTTAAATTGACAAATACATTCTGTACAAATTCACAACAATGAATTGCCAGGCGAGCAAATGTACGTCTGGTAAACTTACTACCCTGTAACAATTGGTCAGCTGAGCTCCTAGTGCTCAATTGGCGAACGTTTACCACGTCTTACAGCGGCGGTGCTGTAAAACAAAACATCAAAGCTATCTTTGATTGCGGTATCTGGCCGGTAACAGTATCGTACAATTCTTCTGCAAGGCGAAGGTTGACAATACTTTCAAAGGTTTTAGCAGACAAGTACAGAATCTCACTGATTACATGTCTGCTGATTCATAAAGAACTTATCGCTGAACTTACTAAAAGATATCGCTGAGAACAAAGTCAAAAGAGCGATGCTATGAAGAAAAACGTGAAGCAATGCATCTCCCAGGTACACACAGCTCGACTACCACCACTTGTCGCGATTTAGTGACGCTTGTGCATGCATGTCCTAATAGATGTAATGAAGTCGTTACTCGTAAATGATGCTCAAATTGATCATCCATGTTGATCAGCTGTCAATGAGAGTGTGGTAACTGTGCGTGTCATTGCGTAGAACCTTGTCAACCATACGAGGATCGCATTTACATCTCTTCCACAATGCCGAAGCACTAGCAGATAGCTGCAAATGATGGATTCTACATCACAGAGCCTAACTGTGGTTATCGCTTCAAGGTGAAGAAGCAGTATGATTGATCGATGCATTACCCTGAAGAATTGAAGGTCATACTGCCTTCTGTAAAGAGCATGTGTACTACTGTATCTGATTATCACAACAAGGGACTTGGTCTTAAATGATCCAGATCCTTACCGGAGATTTACTTTATCGATGGCGACAATCGTCGCCATTGATGGTACAGTTCCTGTTCGAGGCCCAGGCAGTGATGCAGAAAGTTTGCTATGTTCCCTGGATTTATTGATCCTCATACACACTTTCAAATGACAATGCCTTGGCGTCTACTGCAATGATTTTGATAGTGGGTACAAAGGCTGCTATTCTTGGCACTACTTCAATCATCAACTTTGCTACTCCTGAGGATGGATCCCTTGTAAGGTTAGAAGTTCATAAGGAGCGTGCCTTGGAGCATTGCTCCTGTGACTTCTAAAATTCCATATGGAGCTTGTAGAAATGAATGAAGAGGTATCTCATGAAATACCAAAAGGTTGTAGAAGCTGGTGTATCGTCCTAGAAGGTGTACTAGCGAATGGCTCCGTTTTAACAGATCGAAATTTATGCAGTCATTGAGCTATAAAACCAACGGTGCGCTTGAAGGGCTCACTGTGAAAACGGTGATCTTATCGATGCCTTTGTAGCAGATAAACGTAAACGTGGTACTAGACGTAGACAATCATCCACTCACAAGACTGGCCATGATTGAATCGGAAGCGATTAAGCGATTTCATTACAATTGGTCATTTTAGGTACAGAGCCCTGCATATTGTGCATGTAAGTTCTAAAGAGGCGTAGATGAAGTTCTACGTGAGCAGCATTAGGACATCAAGTGACTTTCGTGAAACATATCACAGTATGGTGCTTGATGAATCACGATATAAATTACCTGATTTTTGAAGGGGTTAAATATGTGATGAGTCTCCATAGAACGATACAAGATCTAAAATGGCATTGAAGGATGCACTAGTAGAAATGGTGTGTTCAAACCATTGGTTCCGACCATTGTAGCTTTTTACTTTAATGATCAAAAATTAAAGGGTCGTTATGACACCGCAATTCGGAGTATTCCTGGAGCTGAAGAACGAGGTATCATTGCTATGATGTGTTGGTCTACGTATATGAGTGCCGTAGATTTTGTGAGATAGTAGAGTGACCAGCAAAACTTCATATGGCATGTATCCTAAAGAAGGTACATAGCTTGAAGTAGATGATGGAGATATTACACTCGTAGATAAGAATCAAAACACATTCTGTTTCAAGGTCGCCCTCCAAAGGCTGACTATATACCGTATGAGGACTATCTGTAACCGGTATGGTTCGTGATGTAATCTCAGAGGTCACTCATGTGGTACAAGATGGATCTTAATAGAATCGTATCTTGGTGAATGTATTCCTTAATGAAAGAGGACTATATATGTACCGCTTTTCAAGTGAATGGCACCTATTATGAGGCTCAAGAGGATCAGCCGCTTAGTCATTTCTTGAGGCTGATTTGAAGCTGACAGGCACCAAAGTTGTAGTGTGGTGCAGTGGTGCTCAGTGGTATGAGACAGGAAAAAGGCAAAAGCTGGTAGTAAATACTCCCAATTAGATGGCAAATCAATTGACGATTGAGGATTAACTGATAGGGAAAAGCTGTACACACCCTATGTTGCATGAATGTGGAGCAGTGCAATGTGGCTTTGTCATACCAGGTATGATTATTGGTGCAGGGTCTAATTGATGAAAATAATGACACATCCTGAAGATGTTAGCTATCTAGGCAATATTTGTCGTTGTACAGGTTATGTGAAAATTGAAGAAGGCATTATGCTAGCAGAAAAGTGATTCGTGAGAATTTACCTGTTCGGAAAAGGATACTAATGCTGCTGATGAGCGCTCATTTACATCGTGTCGATGCGGAGGAAAAAGCTTTCGGTACGGGAAAATATGCCGATAGATATTCATATGGATGGTATGATTTTACGCTAAGGCATTGCGTTCTAAATATCCACGGGCTAGAGTGGATCGCGTTGATGTGTCTAAAAGCTCTTGAACACGCCTGTCGCAACGTCGTGACTTTGCTGATGTACCATTCAATAAAACTGGTCATTTAGTGCCAGATTGGGATGTACTTCATGAAGGTGATATTACACGTTATGTAGAGCGATGCGAGTTGCAATTTGTACACTTCAGAAATATTTAGACGAAGTATTGGCTCTAGTTGAAGTTGATTATACTGAATTAGAACCCGTACTAGATCCATTGGAGCTTTTAAAACCAGATGCTCCTCAGTTTCATCCAGACGAAATGTATTATCTCGTCAAACATTATCTCGTCGCGATATGATAAGGCTATTGCAGAGGCTGCTTTGTAATAACAAATCATTATTCCACACCTCAAACCGACCATGCATTTATGGAACAGAATGTGCCGTTGCATATCGTGAGGAGATGAGATCATCTGCATTCAGGTAGCCAAAATGTTTATGATGATCGATAGTGAAGTTGCTCGTATGCTTGGTATTCCCGAATGAGGCTGTAAGGTTCACAGTATGCTCGTAGGTGGTGGCTTTTGGTGGTAAAAGAAAGATATGACCGTACAACATCATGCATCACTCGTAGTCGCTTACAGGACCAACTAAGGTACTTTCTCCCGTCAGAAAGTCTCAATATCCATACTAAACGTCATGCATAGAAATGGATGTTACAACAGCTAGTGATGCGAAGGTAGTGGTAGCAAGTAAAAGTAAATATCATTTCCTAGTGTGGCGCGTATGCATCTTTTAGGTGGTCCTGTACTTCAACGTTGGGTACTCATTCTTGTGGCACTTATCACTTTGATAATTTTGCTGATAGTGTGTGTGTTATACAATACTGTTCCTGGCGGTGCATTCCGTGGATTCGGCGTAACACAAACTATCTTTTGGACAAGAACAAAATATTGATGAATTAGCGCGTTGTTAGGCATGGATCCTGGGAGTTCCGCATACATGTGCGCCCTGGTGACTCATTACCAAACGGACAAATCTGTTCCAAAAGAAACCGCTTTGGTAGAATGTTTGGAAGCCGTAAAGACATATTATGCATCTAACTCGCAGGTCTTGCAGTATGCTTGAAAATCGTGGTGGGTAGGATTACCTGATGCGGGTCGCGTTATTTTAGAAGTACGTGATGGTGAAAGTTCGTATTCCGTACAGGTGCCGCTTGTGATGGTCGAGAGCATGGCTACTAGAGCACAAGTACTTTAGTAGAACAACAGGCTTAACGGCGGATAAAGTATTTAGTAGAACGACCTGATACAGTACGTACAGATTCTGGTACAACTACTGCATCTCGTCAAACACTTCTTACCGGTGGAAGCAACTCATAGCAAGTCTTCGATTAAAAGAAATGTTAGATGCTAATATTAGAAGAACTGAATGGTGTAGAGATTTATGAAGAGTTCCTCGGTGAAACAGATCCATTTCAATTCTGATAAAGCCACATCATCATGTTGCCTATGGTTATGGTGCATATCATGTAGCAACAATCGGTGAAGACAATAAGTTGCTAGTACATATGCAGCATACGATGTAAAGCGTGTAGTGAACCCTCAATCCTGTACGGGTCGAGGCCGAAGGTGGTGCCATTATAGAGATGGGGTGCCGTTACAGAGACTTCACTTATAGAAGAGTATGTAACATCTAAATACGGTACGCTAGGACTTCTTGAGCTACCCAATGTCCTCCAATTCATGTAAGTCTTATCGAAAAAGGACACCAGAACAATATGCATCGCATGGTGCTAAAGGTATTGGCGAAATCTCTAGCATTCGATTGCACCGGCTATTACAAATGCGTATCGTCTTATCGACGGAGAACCACGTAGGTCCTTGCCGATTAAAACATACAGGTTATATATAGAATATTTTAGCAATGGTAGGGCTTTTGCTAGCCATCAAGGTTCCACGTGAGTGTGAGATTTCTAAACTCTATCATGTGCGATAGCATGACTATATTAGTTTAACTAGCAACTAAAACGAGTATGAGGTGATTCTTGAGGTAAGGTGCATCTGGTGTCGACCATGTAGATGGTATCACACTAATCCCGCAGTTATTCGCTTATGGTTTTGGGCACGTTCTGACTATGTATGCTGGGGCAGTAGCTGTACCAATTATTAATTGACATGCTATGCATTTGCCAATTAATTTAATTCGTTTGATTACAGCTGACTTATTTACGTAGTGTAGCTACATCGATTCAAACATTAGGGTTTCGGACCTGTCGGTGGTCGCATTCCTCTTGATTCAAGGTGTAACATTTGCTTCTGTAGGTCCAATGATTCCAGTGGTCAGCACATGATATTACTACCATTTACAGTGCGATTATCGTAGCTGGTCTCGTTTACATTCCTCATGGCACCATTTTCAGTCGTTGATTCGGCTATTCCCACCTGTAGTAACAGGTACTATCATTACTATTATTGGTATCAGCTTACGATGCCAGTAGCTGGTAACTGGATAGAAGTGGCGTGAGGCAATAAAAACTTCGCGATCCTACTATCACATGCGCTCTTGGTGTGGCTACATTTTGTTCTCGTTGTATTAACTTATCGATTTGGTGAGGTTTTCCTGGTGATGTACGTGCAAATCTTGGTTGGGCTTCATTCTCATGTGTACAGCCTTGGCATGATTGTTGGTATTACTAGATCAAGTAGCGCATCTCAATGGTTCTAGTTTGCGACACCATTCTCTTTGGCCTTCAACCTTTTGACTTTTGCTTCCTATTGTATCTATGATTATTGCAATGCTCGTAGTTATGGTAGAAACAACTGGTGATAGTGTTGCGAGTTGGAGAAAGTCGTAGATAATACCTATTGGTCCAGAGTTGTTTGCGGTACGTCAGTGCAGATAGCTTATCCACTGTGATTGGTGGTATCATATTAGTTTTCGTATACGCTGTTGCTCAAAACAATGAGGTCTTATTGCTGTAACACAGTGTTAGAGTCGTTTCGTTGGCAGCGACATCTGGTGTAATTTTAATTTATTGAGCCTTTTCCTAAATTGCGCCAACTCTCATCCAGCTTAGTAGTCCAAATGCTGTGATTAGGCGGTGCCAGGATAGCCTATGTTCGGCATGATTATTATCGCCAGTGGGATTCGTTCTCTTGGTAAAGGAGTCGTTTCGATGGTAACTATAACACTGATGCTGGTTGCCATTAGTATTCAGGTATCCATGATTCCTGCCCATGACACCTCAATTCTATACACACTCACAACGAGGCTCAAATTCTTTTGAAGTCTGGTATCACAGCTGGTAAATGTATAGTCGCTGTCATTTCATTAAATGTAATGTTTAATGGTTTTGATTATAAAACTGTTAACTTGAACCTAATCGTGCGACTCGTAGTATCGATGCTTTACACGATTCAAAGGTTATCCTAAACATTTCTACCAATGAGATATAGATAGACGAGTTTACTCTCCTACGATTATATGTATTGTCTCTCACGTAGAAACCTTGTTAGTATAGGTAAAACATCAATATATATGTTTTCGTTTGTTAAAAGACCTCACTCTAATTTGGGTGAGGGTCTTTATCATGGAATCGTATACTACTGGTATATAATTAAATAATATTGTTATAGGCCACGCATCCATGAAAGACGAGCGATTTATAGTTACATATAGAATGAAGCCAGTACATATGAAAGAAGCAAAATCAGTGCTTGGGCGGTTCAAAGTAGAGCAAACCATAGAATTTCCATCATGAGTTTTGTAACGGATCCATCACATTAGGAAACTATTACTGGTCGACTAGAATCTCTTGAACCATGGTCGAAGATTCCTCCATATGTGCAATATGGTGTGATGTCAAATGCTTATGATTGATGCCTCTCGTTACTATTTGGCTCTGTATTTCCATATCGCACTGTGAATACTTACAGCTTTAGAAAGCAACTTCTGAATTTTTAAATGTATGTCTTTGGCGATTTGCTAAATTTACAAGCCTCATAACTGGGTGGTGGATATTGAGAGCTATGTCCAACACTTTGATGTGTTTAGGGCCACGATTTGGCTTACAGATTCGTCGTTTGGTGGAAACTCGACGCGCATAATGGTCGAAAGCCGTTGTACAGCCGATCGAACACCGAATATGCGAGTGGCTCGTATGTGTGGCAGCTTACACGTGGTGGTGCAAGATGTCATAAGGATGATCATGGTATTTCTAATCGAGTCCTTCTCTCAATATAGATCGTGATAGGCGATGTCCTGCTATGGTACAGGACTGAATGCGCACATGGTACACATACTTTGACTATATGCTACCGACAGTATCTGGTGATGGGCCACAGATGCTGGTGGAACGTGCTTATTTTGCTAAAGAGGTTGGTGCTACTGCTCTCATGGTGGCCGCAGGTCTCGGTTGGTTCGGTTGGTTACACCAGATTAGCTGCACGTGAAAAGTACGATTGCCTGTGATTCCATCATCCCGCTTATTCCATGGGTGGATGTGAGCCTGGTGTATCTGAGTGTAGCCGATTACTTACAACTAGGTTTATTACCTCCGTATTTTTGGGGCTGATATGCCAATCTTCGTATCTTAGGTGGACCTTTACTTTTACAGAGAGAGAAGCAATGCAAAGAAATTTCCTCATATATTAAACGATCAATGGGCTTGGTAGACGGCTTGCCCTACCAGAGTGGTGGCGATTACGGATGCTCGTCTTAATGAACTTGTTGAGCTGTGCGGAAATGATACGATGTTCCCTTGTTGGAGCGATATGTTCCGCAGAGGAGGGCCAGATCGTGAGGCTAATATGTCGTATTTTGTGAGCGTCTGACTCGATTATCTGAAAGAACGTAATAATAGCTTGAATTTAAATGAGTTAATACAATGTTAACTAAATAAGCTATTGACTTTTTACAGAAATAATAGATTTATATGATTAAAGTATGGGTGTTTGATGATGAATCTCACCGTTGAGTCCATGTCTGCCAGTGGTGATAAGAGACAGTGTACTGATGATAAAAAGACTCCGTAATATTGCATGATGTAGGCATCAGTTGTCAGCGCATTGTCGGCGGTTCAAAAAATTACATATTGATATGGCACAGGTAGAGGTATATTTGTCGGTCGCGAACATAGTGATCACATTGCGGGTTCTAACCCAATTACTAAAACGATTTGATATTCCTGTTATGCAGAAGCAAAACTTACAATAAATCAGATAAGTTAATCATACCAAAGAATCAATTGAAAGTGAGCTTACAAGACGGTTTAGCCAGAATCTAATTGTGGAACTTTTTCGGTAGAGTCATGATGCAGCTGGGTGGTGGTACTCGTATGTTTGCTGGGAACAATAAAACGCTATTGTCACTGATAGAGCGTGATTTCAGATAATATTTTTGTGGGGTGGTAGTACGACTCTGTTAATTATAGGGCGATTACCCATTCCATATGTTTGCGATTCGGACCATATCAGTCGTTTTTTGAAACAAAGGGTGGCTATTGATGAAAGATGTTGAGTAATGAAATGGCGCACCTTCTCGATGGAAACGTCTGATTTTATGCAAGTTATATTGGCCCATCGTTCTGAAAATAATAACCTTGCTGTCCTCGTACCCGACCATTGGCAAGAGCCTTGTTGATGGTGTTCGTATTGGACCTGAAATGAAGTTACAACATGGTCAGCCTATTGAAATTGTCCATCCAATCTGTGGAGAGGTGGGCGATTTTATGTAGTCTGTATCAACAAATTAGAGGATGCTTATTTACGTGAGGCAGCAGGTTTGTGAAACATGTCACGCCCCTGGTGGCATTACAATTGAGAGCTGAATAAATGGGGTGAGATAAATGGCAGAGTGATGCGGATCACCAAACAAGTCGTTGCAGAAGAGGACCGTTTTTATTAAAGGGGTCCCTAAAAATGCGTATACTGTATTACCCGCGTATGTGGCAAACCAGTAATATCTGAAAGAACTCAACTAAGATGATCTAAGCTTTAGGGTGGATGGTGTTAGTAAACTCGTGGTGGTGCCTTTGGGTGAAATGATACATTACGATGAACTATAAATTATAAATATCTTAGCCTATGACTTTTTATACATCAAATGGTTCGATTGCTACTTGTGAAGACAAATTTATCGAGGCATCAAAAATCAATCGTAATGAACCTTATCGCTGGTAGAAGACACTGAACTTAAAAATTATTTATTATCATACTTTCAGAAAAAAGGAGTTTTATTATACTGTGGCAGAATAGTATAATAAAACAAGATATGTTGTAAGGAGAATTCACTATGAAAATCCAAAGTAATGAATAAATACCTGTTACTGTTGGCAAAGATGTGATTTCTGATGTAGCTGATTTATTGGTTAAATAATTTAACAGCTGTGTCCGTAGTGGATGATGATGTGGTTGTTAGGTATTATCTCTAGAGGTGATTACTTTGCTCAAGTACGTCCTCATGCTCATTATGTTAATGTATTGGCGCTAGCATCTATTGGCGGCATCGTGATATAATGCTCGTTTAAAAATTATTGGCATCTCACGTTCAGCGGGTTGATGACTGATGAGTAATTACAACCACACCGGATAAGATGTAGAAGAAATTGTATCTGTTATGCTTGGTCAACATTTGAAAAATGTGGTTATAGATAAAATTACCGTTGATTGTTTGTCTCGTCGGGACATTATCAAATTGATTGCTAAAGATAACTAGTGGCATAATTATATAAAATATGTAAAGACCACCCGTTTTGGGTGGTCTTTTGATCAGGAAAATTGCATTGACCTTGCATTTGTATTTATTATTAGGGTGCATAAATATACTACGAAAATTTGAATAACTATTTCAAGGGACATATTTTAAGTAAATGTGATCAACACGTAGTGTGATGTACTAATGAGTACCTAGCAGAGTAGATAAGGCATTAAACAAGCCAAAAAACGCATTGCAGGTCAAGTGAACATCCCTGGCTTCGCAAAGAGACTATGCGCCTCATAATATTTGGAAATGAACTTCGGTAAAGCTATCTTGGAAGGAAGCGTTTGGTAACTGGCTAGCCAAAACTATATTTTCCGTGAAAATAAATGCCTCGTGCCTGTATCGAACCTGATCAGACATGAACAACTGAAAAGCCAAAGATTTGATTTTAAGCTACTATATTAAACATAAGTTAACTTGGCGATTACAAAGGCTAAAACAGATAAACAAGATGCTGGTATCTGATGAACAAATCGAAGAACAGTTGAACAATATTCGTGAACAACAAGCAAAAAATGGTTGTTGCTGAAAACTACAATTCAAAAGACGACTTTGCAGTAATCGACTTTACTGGTTCCGTTGATGGTAAACCATTTGATGGTGGTGAAGATAAATCCTACCCATTAAAATCGGTTCTGGGCAGCTCATTCCTGGCTGAAAGAATCAATTGATTGGCGCTAAAGCTGGTGATGATGTAACTGTAAAATAACATTCCTAGAGACACTTCATGTAGAACTTTGCTGGTAAGAAACCCAGGAATTCAAAACTCATATCATGATATTAAACATAAAGTTATAGGTTGGACGTAGATTCACAAAGAAATAGCTCTTGCGGCCTGTTGAAGAATTGAAAAGATCTTCGCATAAAATGGAAGAAAGCTTCCGTCATTAATCGATACTACTTACAATGCGAACTTGATTCAAACTGTTAAATACGCTAGCAAAGGTAAGTAATGGATTCTAAAGTCGTAAATTTCAATAGTTCAAAATTGGCTATGAATATGGGCCGTGGCAGAAACTTGTTATTACATAGAAATTCTCAATAAAACTATCAGTTTACGCTCTGAATATAAGATTCCGCAGCTGAAAACGTACGTGCTGATTTGGTGGACGCTACTCCGCAACTGCTGGAAGGTATAGTAACTCAGATATTGTAGACATGAAATCTTCTGTTTATGGCTCAAAACTTTAGACAGATCACAAAGTTGGGATATTATTGCAAAAGAGGTCGTGTAGCTATGTTGGCTTGGGCTCTGTAGCTCGCAAAAAGCAGCTCGATTCATTATTGATAATGCAAAAGCGCTAGGCTGCAGAATAATAAGTTTGCTCAACTAGGTACATGAAAAATTCTCTTAATATTACCAATTGCTTGGATTGAACCGGTGAACACGGAGAAGCGTTCCCGCCGATATTACTCTCGCTTGTTAAAGGATCGCATTATTTTCCATTGGTGGGCCATCGATGATAATGTGGCAAATGCGGTTATTGCGCAAATGTTATTCTTGGAAGCAGGATCTGATAAGATGTCAGGCATATCAATAGCCCTGGCGTGTTGTGGTGTATGATACAGCGTATATCAAACCAGATATGTCTGTTTGTAGGCTCTGCGGCGAGCATGGGTGCTGTTCTTTTTAACGGCTAACGAAACGACACTTATGCTTTGCCTCGTACATTATGATTCACCAGCCGTGGGTGGTGTGCAGGACAAACGTAAATTGAAATCACATGCCGTAGATTCTTCATGCGTGAAGGTTAAATGGTATCTTAGCTTCCTCGCAGTGGACTAGGAATATTGAAGTAGTAGCTCGCGATACAGATCGCGATAACCATAGTGCTCAGGATGCCGTTGAATGCAACCGTCGATAAGTACTCACAAAGAAGTGCAAAACAAGTAATGGGCGCCCCTTGGCAAGGCGAATATGCACGGTTTTTGTGGACACAAGCAGAAGAAGTCCGCAAATTGGTGAGTCTAACGTGTATGTTGTGACAGATGCGTTTAAGTTTGTGAACGCATCGTACCCAGATAGGTTGGTGCGGTTGAGACTGGACTGGCAAAAATTGCCCAACGCCTGAAGTGAGCTCATCTTGAGCGAATGTCATTGGTCAAGATGATGCAAAATCTCTTTAGCTGTGGCCGTATATAATCTCTAACACAAACAGATAATGTAGTAGATGATGTAAATTACAAAGCTAATGTGTTGTTCATTAGTCCTACTGGTAGTGGTAAAACACTATTCCAT